>OIZE01000012.1_pt1 | contig 219447 bp, 203 predicted proteins | sample 1588421 | NCBI WGS metagenome assembly OIZE01 (sample SAMN03283251) | human gut metagenome | biome: human-associated habitat; material: feces | host: Homo sapiens | place: USA | collected 2013 | reverse complement strand
TTGATATTCTTTTTTCATATCTCCTATTATACCACTTTTTTGCTATGAACACAAGTTCGTAGAGTAGGAAAGTATCGCCTTGCTATGTTTCCATAGTAGGTTTATACAGACCCCTCACCGAACCGTGCTTACCCCTCTCGGAGTACACGGCTCTCCATTGTTATATAAAATAAAATCAACTCATTGATTATGAACTTTATGGTGGCAATTCCTGCATAACACCAATGTTTTTCGCCTTTTGGCTATCATTGCACGTTCCCAATCGTTTTTACCTTTCAGGTCTTTCACTTTATGAACGTGATGAATTTCATAGTATTCTGCATTTGTGTCCCCACACAGTTCGCAAACCTTTGCTTTTAAGCGTTCTTCAAGTGTATTTCTTGAATAGCCATATATTACGGCTGCGTTTGAGATATTGTCCGTACCATCTTTTGAGTCTTTGCAATCAGAGTATTTAGCAAAATAGCAGCGTTTTTTACCGCTTTTAGTTTCGTATGGGATTCCCCATCCACCTTTTCCGTCTTTAAACTTTGCTATTATCTTTGAAATCTTGGTATTATGTTTTGCCGCCAGTGTTTTCAGACAGCTATATTCCATTAGATAAGCAAAGTAACGCAATTGGCAGTAATTACTTGCTAAATTGTAATAATTGCAGATTCCTCTCAGCTCTGAATTGTATGTTGATATGATTTCAAGGTCTGACATATGTATCATATAGCTGCGATGAGTAGGAAACAGAGAGCCATCCTTTTTTTGAAAGATGACACCTTTATCGAACATGAAACGGTTGATTTTTTCCTTTAATGGAATTAAAAGTTCAACCTTATTATTCAATGTTCTCAATGAAACTCCGCCATTTTTGCTTTTAATTTTGGCATTTCTTCTTACACTGATGTCGTAACCTAAAAATCTTGCATGATTACTGCTATGAGTTATCAGTGTTTTCTCATCACTGAGCTGCATTTTAAGCATCTTGCTGATGTATTGTGACAGCTTCTTTTTTATTTCGATGCATTCTTCACGACTTCCATTTACTGATAGAACAAAATCATCAGCATAACGAATATATTGAATTTTTTTGTCTGTCTGTGATTTGCATGGAGTTTTAAGCTGAACACTGCGGACTGCTTTCAAATTTTTAATTAGCTGTTTTTTTCGCTCATAATCCTGTGGGTCGCACTCTCTGATTGCTTTTCGTGCTTTTTCTGTCTGATATTTTGCTTTTCGGTATTCGGGAGTATACTTTTCTTTGCTCGGTTTATCAAATTCCTCTTTTAGATTTTCTACAAACTTATCCAGTTCATGCAGATAGATATTTGCCAGTATGGGAGAAATGATTCCTCCCTGTGGTGTACCGCTGTATGTCCTGTGATATATCCAGTCTTCAAGATAGCCTGCTTTCAGAAATTGTTGAATAAGCTGTATTAATCTTGCGTCTTTGATTTTTTTGTTCAGTATTCCTATCAGTACATCATGGTTAATATTGTCAAAACAGCCCTTGATGTCACCCTCTATGAACCATTTTGCACCTGTGAATTTCATACGCAGACTTTTTAAAGCAGTATGACAGCTCCTGTTTGGTCTGAAACCATGAGAACATTCATGAAATATAGGTTCATATACTGCTTCTAAAATCATGCGTACAGCTTCCTGTACAAGTTTGTCTGTAAATGTCGGAATACCAAGTGGACGCATTTTATCAGAATTCTTTTTTTGTATATATGTGCGTCTTACCGGCGTTGGATTAAATTTGCCGTTTTTCAGCTGTTCTGTGATTTTCTGTATTTTTCTTTCACTAAAGCTGTCGGCAGTGTCATCATTTACACCTTTTGTTGATGCACCATTATTTGCATACAGATTTCTGTATGCTTCAAACCATATATCCTCCCGCAATAAATATCTGAACAGACGTGTAAACACTTCATCTTTATTGTTCAATGAGTTTTTGCTTATTCTCGTCAAAATTTCGGTTGTTGGTTGCATTTCAGCCATTGAGGTTTTCCTCCCTAACTTTCTTCATTTTTGACCATAACAACTGTTTCCCTTCGCCATGCAGACGGTGTTACCGTCCTCGGACTACTATGGAAACTCCGTACCCTTGGGTCATATTCAGATTCTTAAATCATAGCTTTTCAGCATTGACCTTTAGGGTATCCTCGGTTAGTGTAAATAACTGGTTGCAGATTGTCGGATATGCTTTCGTTTCGTTTGCACAAGTTCTCTTGCACGTCATATGAATATTGAGGCAATAATTTATTGGAGATGATAATAAATCACATTCATATTTAAGGTATCAGGCAAATTTCCTTAACCATTGGTTAACTGGGACTTGAAACTCACATTCAACAAATACAGTTTTATCCTCTTATCTGCTTAGCGTTGCGGTTCAGTCGTTCTTGATTGCCTTTAAGAAACTTACCGCTTCCCCAACGTGCTATGTTCCCGTATCAGCTTTCGCCTTTCGGTTAGTTGGGTCGCTTACAGAATTACCTATTCTGTGTGTTACCAATTTCACATTTACTTACACCCTATCCGAGCGCACAATTCCAAACCATCATTTTTCCCAGAACAAAAATAGTTTTTCGACATTGCACCTTGACATGCAGCGTGTTAGCATGCTATAATAATAATACGCATGTGCGTAAATTCGATGAGATTTTAAAAGGAGAATTAGAAATGATGTGGATGAAACGACTGGTTGCTGCAACAGCGGCCATTGCAATGTTGGGAGCATTGAGTGGCTGTGGCAGCAAAAATGACAGCAGTACTGCGGATAATGGCAACGGACTGAGCAACAACAAGTTTGTTGTTGGTTTTGATGCTGCATTTCCGCCGTATGGCTATCAGGATGACAGTGGGGAATATGTTGGCTTTGACTTGGATCTGGCACAGGAAGTCTGCTCTCGGAACAGCTGGGAACTTGTAAAGATGCCGATTGACTGGGATTCTAAGGATATGGAACTGAATTCTGGAACGATTAGCTGTATTTGGAATGGTTTCACCATGAACGGCAGAGAAGACGACTATACATGGTCAGATCCGTATGTGGACAACAGCCAGGTATTTGTTGTAAAATCTGACAGTGGAATCACAACATTCGATGATTTGTCTGGTAAGACAGTTGCTGTACAGACGGATTCTTCCGCAGAAGCTGCTTTGAATGAAGAGGATAACGCAGCACTGAAAGATTCTTTCAAGGAATTGCTGGTAGTTGGAGAATACAACACTGCTTTCTTGAACTTGGAATCCAATGCAGTTGATGCAATTGCAATGGACATCGGGGTTGCAAAGTATCAGTTGGAATCCAGAAATGGCGATTTCACCATTTTGGATCAACCGTTGGCAGCAGAACAGTATGCAGTTGGATTTAAGAAGGGCAACGAAACCTTGCGGGATCAGGTACAAAATACCTTAAATGAAATGAAATCCGATGGAACATTTAAGACCATTGCAGAAAAATGGGATTTGCAAGACAGCGTCATTTTAGACTAATAAGTGAGGCGTACGATTCAAGATGTCATTTTTTGAGATTATTGCACAATTAGGCGATAGTATGCTGCGGACGCTGGCAATCTTCCTGCTGACGTTGGTCTTTTCCATTCCGTTGGGTATGATTGTTTGCGTCATGCGAATGTATGGCTGGAAACCATTACAATGGCTGGCACGGATTTATATTTCCGTTCTACGTGGAACGCCACTGATGTTGCAATTGCTGGTAGTCTACTTTGGACCTTACTTTATTTTTCAGATTCCATTGAGCACTTCTTACCGGTTTTATGCGGTTATCATTGCATTTTCGCTGAATTATGCGGCATATTTTGCAGAGATTTTCCGAAGCGGAATTCAGTCCATTCCAGTTGGACAATACGAAGCCTCCCGGATTTTGGGCTATAATCGTGTTCAGATGTTCTTGCGGATTATTCTGCCGCAGGTTATCAAGCGGATTCTGCCAGCAGTTACCAATGAAACTATTACGCTGGTAAAAGATACTTCCTTAGCATTTGCGATTGCCTATACAGAATTATTTACAGAAGTCAAGCAGATTGCCGCTGCACAGACTTCCATGCTGCCGTATTTGGCTGCTGCTATTTTCTATTATGTCTTTAATTTGCTGGTTGCCGGCTTAATGGCACTGGTAGAGAAAAAGATGAATTATTATAAGATATAAGGGGGCGGCAAAAATGGCAGAATACTTAACCATTTCCCATCTGCAAAAGCAGTTCGGCGATGTACAGGTGCTAAAAGATATTTCCCTGACTGTCAATCAAGGGGAAGTCGTTTCCATTATTGGACCTTCTGGTTCGGGAAAATCCACATTGCTGCGGTGTGCAACTTTTTTGGAAACACTCAGCAGCGGAGAAATTGCCTATATGGGTGAAACTGCTGTTAAAGCAGTTTCATATGCAAAACCGGTCTATGCACCGAAAAAGCAATTTCGGAAGATTCAGACTTATTTTGGTTTGGTTTTTCAGAATTTCAACTTGTTTCCACATTATTCCGTATTAAAAAATATTGTAGAGCCACAATGCATTTTGCTCAAGCGTTCTAAAAAAGAAGCAACGGAAAATGCAATGAAACTTTTGAAAAAAGTTGGTCTGGAAGAAAAGGCATCCGCTTATCCATGTGAATTGTCCGGTGGACAACAACAGCGAGTTGCGATTGTACGGGCACTGGCGATGTCACCAGCAATTTTATTTTTTGATGAACCGACTTCTGCTTTAGACCCAGAATTGACAGGGGAAATTTTAGCCGTCATTCGTCTGTTGGCTGAAGACCATATGACAATGGTCATTGTTACGCATGAAATGCGATTCGCACAGGCAGTATCTGACCGAGTTATCTTTATGGCAGATGGTGTCATTGTGGAAGAAGGAACGCCAGATGATTTATTCCTGCATCCGCAAAAAGAACGAACCAAACAATTTTTGAGCCATTATGCAGACTGATTCAAAAATACAAATTTCATACAGTACTTTTTCGACAGACAAGCATGATTTTCCAATGCTTGTCTGTTTCTTTTTGTAGATTCGAGGAAAAAACAGGGGAAATTAGATTTCCGGCAGAAAAAAGACAACGAGATTTGACAGAGAATAACAGGACTTTCTTTATATAATAATGTGTGATTCCATCGAAGTTCGGAACGAAAAACAGAAAGGACGTATTGTTATGTCACAAGTACACGCTGTCAGAAGAAATCCGTTTTCAAGGTTATTGGGGGAGGCTGGAATTGCCTTTCTCTGCGGACTGATATTTTCAGGGGCAGAAATTGGAAGCTTGCCCTCGCCACTGCCACTGGCAATTGCAGGCTGTCTTTCCAGTACTGGAGCAATCGCCGTTTTAATTGGAACATTGTTGCGGTATCTCATGAGTGATTTATTACTGGAGCGGCTGCCATTGCTATTTGCTCTGTTATTGATTACCTGTGCACGGCTATTTTTACGCAATTATCATTCGGCTGCATTTTTATCACTCTGCACGGGCGGCTGTACGCTGTTCAGTGGGATTTTATTGTCTTTTTTGATGAATGGCACTGCACAGGATTTCTTGCTATACGGAATGACAGCGTGCCTAACAGGTACAACTGCATGGTTTTTACATACGGTTTTGCTGGGATTACAAAATCAGCAGAAAATTCAGCTGAAATCCGCAACAGGCTGTGCAGCGGCAATTGTCTATATTCTCTGCATTGCTGCGTTGACCTCTTTTGACTATCCATTTATGAATTTTGGCAGAATCTTAGGAATTGCGGTAACATTGCTGGCAGCTCGGCGATTTCGTTATATGGGCGGTGTGATTTGCGGAGCATTGACGGCTTGCGGAACGATGCTTTGTGCCGGAGAACTGGGAATGCCATTGTTATTTCTGCCGATTACAGGGTTGTTGTCTGGATATTTGGTAGACCGTGGCATTGGACTGATGACCATTGCCTTTTTCCTCATCAATGCATTGGCACAGCTGACAGTTGGCTTACAGGTCATTACATTTTCTTCCATCGGAGATTTATTTTTAGGATGCATTGCATTTCTGCTATTGAATAATATTTGCTTTGACCGTTGGTTGATTACTGCAAATAGCAGCTATGACAGTACCATGCAGACGATTTCCACCCGTCTGCAATTTATGTCAGAAGCCATTCACAGTGTTCGGGAGGACACCAGCGAAATTGCAGCCCTGCTACAAAAACAGAAGCCAGAACCGGTAAAAGAAGCCGTCTGCGACCGCATTTGTGCAGGCTGTAAGGCACAGCATCACTGCTGGGAATTGCAGCACACGCAAACGGATGCTGCCTTTTCTGACATGGAACGGCAGCCAGTTTCCACACTGCCAGAAGTACCGGAAAGTCTGTCCGATTGTCTGCATACAAAACAGTTGCAGCAGCAATTTTATCGAGAAAAACGGCGTATGCAGATGGAAACCATGCAGATTTCTCGGATGGATGCCAGCCGACACATTTTATTTGAGCAATTGCAAGCAACAGAAGATTTGATTGCCTCTGTAGGTGACCGCATGACAGTGCGATACAGCACAGAATTGACCGACCGCATTTGCTGCTTTTTGGAGCGGTACGGCTATGATTTTGATTATGTCATTGCTTACTACACTGCAAAAGAACGGTTGGTGGTAGAACTCTATTGCAAAAGCCGTTCCATTGGCAGCTGTATGCCAGCAATTTGTCATATGCTTTCGGAGTCGCTGGGCATTGCTTTACAGGAGTTAGAGCCTGTCCGCACTCGTTCCACTATGCGGTATCGGATGTGTCAGGCAATGCGGTATCAGCTGGAACAATATACAATTTCAATTCCAGCAACAGAAGAGGCGGAAATGTCCGGTGATACTTCTATTCGCTTTCAGGATGGAACAGGTTGCACGTATATTGTGCTTTCCGATGGAATGGGAACGGGGGCAAATGCTGCCATTGAATCGAAAATGACGGCGGAAATGTTTCGCAAGTTAATTTGCAGTGGTATTTCAGATATGGCAGCGGTTCGGCTGATGAATGGGCTGATGGTGACAAAATCCGCTGGGGAAGCATTTGCGACTTTAGATGCTGCCCGTGTCGATTTGGATGAAGGCACGCTGACGCTCTTAAAAGCTGGAGCAGCCTCCACGCTCATCCGGCAGGGAAACACCATTTTGCGAGTGTGTGCTCCTACGTTCCCGATTGGGTCAACAGCGGTTTCTGACCTTTACGAAAAGCAGATTTTGTTGTCAGAAAATGACGTGTTTGTTATGGCTTCAGATGGGATTCATGAGACAGAATATTCCTTTATTAAGGAACTTTTGTTATCAACTGATGATATTCGTAAGATGGCAGAGGAAATTTGTGCCAAAGCAGACATTTTTTCAGGCGGAAAGCACCGGGATGACATTACTGTAACGGTTGTGAAGCTGTGTCGGAATGCGAATTGATTTTACCTTGATTTTTCATACAGATAACCAGAAACATGAAACACCCGTGCTGTTTTCTTTGTACAACTTGCACAAAGAAAACAGTTGGAAATTATCGTGATGTATAAAAATCAGATGACACGGCAAAAAACTCTTGAATCTTGTCGCAAAATATGTTAAAATATGAATACCGGAAAAAAAGGAGGGCACATCATGCTGGCAACAACGAAAGCAAATGAAAATGATTTTCCGCTGTACTTGTTCCACCAAGGAAAAAACGCCGAAGCAGGAAAGTTTTTCGGAGCACATGCCTTTAAACGAGGAAGAGGCAGTTATCACCGGTTTCGAGTTTGGGCACCGACTGCAAAAAGCGTTTCTGTCATTGGGGAATTTAACCAGTGGGATCGCACGCAAAATCCGATGGAAAAAATTTCAGATACAGTATGGGAAGTTGTCATTCCAAAATTGAAGCAATTTGACCTCTATAAATACAGTATCGAAACACAAAATGGACAAATTCTTGAAAAATCCGACCCTTATGCTGTGCATTTTGAAACCCGTCCCGGTACAGCTTCCAAATTGTTTGAAAGCAGTTATCAGTGGGAAGATGCCGCATGGATGCAGCAGAGAAAAAAATGGATTCCATACAAAGAACCCATGAATATCTATGAAGTGCATCTTGGTTCTTGGAAACACAAGGAAGGAGAACAGTTCCCGAGTTATTTGAAATTTGCTACGGAAATCATTCCGTATTTGAAAAAAATGTCTTATACGCATGTGGAATTCATGCCATTGACAGAGTATCCGTTTGATGGGTCGTGGGGCTATCAAGTAACCGGTTATTTTGCACCGACTTCCCGTCATGGTACACCGGATGACTTCCGGAAGATGGTGGATTTATTCCATCAGGCAAACATTGGTGTTATTCTGGACTGGGTTCCAGCCCATTTTCCAAAAGATGCCGCAGGGCTTTGTGAATTTGATGGTTCTTATTGTTATGAATATACCGACCCACTGAAAATGGAACACAAATCTTGGGGCACACGGGTATTTGACTATGGAAAGGGCGAAGTTTGTTCGTTCCTGATTTCCAGTGCATGCAGCTGGTTAGAAGATTATCACGTAGACGGTTTGCGAGTAGATGCCGTGGCTTCTATGCTCTACTTAGATTATGACCGGCAGGAATGGCGGCCAAACGTCTACGGCGGACATGAAAATTTAGAGGCAGTTGACTTCCTGCGGCGACTGAATGAAACCGTATTCAGCCGAAACCCAGATGTTTTAATGATTGCAGAAGAGTCCACTGCATGGCCATTGGTTACGAAGCCAACCGATATTGGCGGTTTGGGATTTAATTTCAAGTGGAACATGGGCTGGATGAATGACATGCTCAGCTATGTTTCCTTAGACCCCATTTACCGTTCTTTCAACCATGATAAAATAACGTTCTCATTCTTCTATTGTTTCTCAGAAAATTATATTTTGCCGATTTCTCATGATGAGATTGTCTATGGAAAGTGTTCCATGTTGAAAAAGATGTCGGGGAACGAAACCGACCAGTATGCAACGTATCGTTCATTCTTAGCGTATATGATGGCACATCCGGGCAAAAAACTGTTGTTTATGGGACAGGAATTTGCACAAGTCAACGAATGGAATTATCAAACACAATTAGATTGGTATTTGTTAGACCAGCCCGAACATCAGAAGATGTTATTATTCTCAGAAGCCTTAAACAAATTCTACTTAGAGCATGCACCGCTCTGGCAAAACGATGATTCTTGGAAAGGCTTTAGCTGGATTTCCAATGATGATTATCAGCAGAGTGTCATTGCATTCCGCCGGATTGATGATGATGGCAACGAAGTCATGGTTGTCTGCAACTTCTGTCCGGTATTGCGGAACGATTATTGTATCGGCGTTCCGTTTGCAGGAAAATATGAGTTGATTTTTAATACCGATGATGCCGTATTTGGCGGCAGCGGTGTTTCAGAAAAAACATTCCGCACCATTGCAGAACCGATGCATGGTTTTGAACAGCATATTTCAATGACGTTAGCACCATTGTCCGTTGTCTATCTGAAACATGTTCCCACCAAAAAGCGTCTGACGAAAAAGGGAACAACCACAAAGATTCATGCCAGACGTGCAACAAAATCCATTGCTTCATCCGCAGAAACCGCAGAGAAAAAGCAAAATCCCTGAATTCAGCTGATGCATTCTATTGTATTTACAGTAGAATTGAGCATATCCAAGCACTTTTGTTAGGAGGAATACAAACAATGAAAATCAAGAAAAAGTGTGTCGCCATGCTTCTGGCAGGCGGTCAAGGCAGCCGTCTATATGCACTGACACAGAAAGTGGCAAAGCCGGCAATTCCTTACGGCGGAAAATATCGTATCATTGACTTCCCGTTATCGAACTGCACCAACTCGGGTGTGGATACAGTTGGTGTGTTGACCCAGTATCAGCCGTTGGTTCTGAATGAATATATTGGAAATGGTCAGCCGTGGGATTTGGATAAAATGCACGGTGGTGTGCATGTGCTGCCGCCGTATCAGACCGCAGCAGGTGCTTCTTGGTATGAAGGTACTGCAAATGCAATTTATCAGAATATGGCATTCATCGAACGGTATGATCCAGAATATGTAATTGTACTGGGTGGCGACCATATTTATAAGATGGATTACTCCAAAATGCTTGAATTTCATGTAGAAAATGACGCAGCAAGCACGATTGCTGTAATTGATGTTCCGAAGGAAGAAGCTTCTCGGTTTGGTATCATGACTTGTGATGAAAATCGCCGTGTAACAGAATTTACCGAAAAGCCGAAAGAACCAAAGTCCACTTTGGCATCCATGGGAATTTATATCTTTACTTGGAGCAAATTAAAGGCATATTTGATTGAAAACGAAAACGCAAACACTGGCTCAAAGGATTTCGGTAAGGACATTATTCCGTCCATGCTGAAAAATGAAGAACGGCTGTTCGCTTATGAATTTGAAGGTTATTGGAAAGACGTTGGGACACTGGATAGCTTGTGGGAAGCAAACATGGATCTGCTCAGCCCAAGCGTACCGCTGGATCTCTATGACCCACAGTGGAAGATTTATTCCAGACACAACAACATGCCGCCGCAGTATGTAGGAGAAAATGCACACATTGAAAACTCGATGATTACCGAGGGCAGTAATGTTGATGGAACAGTTGATTTCTCTGTCATTTCCGCAGGCGTTACAATTGAAGCAGGAGCATCCGTCAAGTACAGCATTATTATGCCGGGTACAACGATTAAAAAGGGTGCTGTTGTAGAATATGCCATCATCGGCGAAAATTGTGTGATTGAAAGTGGTGCAAGAATCGGAAAGAGCCCAGAATCCGTAGAAAATCGGGACGATTGGGGTATCGCCGTTCTGGGACACGATATTACCGTTTCGGAAAACAAGGAAGTTGAACCGAAACAGATTATTTCAGAGAATATATAAAGGCGGTGGCAGAAATGGGTATGAACAATAAAGTATTAGGTTTGATTTTTGCCAGCATCAATGATACCAATGTCATTGATTTGACAAAGCTGCGGACAATGGGTTCGATTCCGTTCGGCGGAAGATATCGGCTGATTGACTTTCCGCTTTCTAACATGGTAAACTCCGGCATTTCAGAAGTGGGTGTTATCACAAAGTCTAACTATGGTTCTTTGCTGGATCATCTGGGCTCTGGCAGAGAATGGGACTTGACTGGTAAAACCGGCGGTCTGCATCTGCTCCCACCGTTCAGCCACGTTGGCGGCGGTATTTATCAGGGCAGACTGGAAGCATTGAACAATGTTCGGGAATTCGTAGAACATTCCAAATCGGAATATGTTGTACTTTCCAACTGCGATGTAGTAACCAACATTGACTTCAATGCCGCTTTGCAGCAGCATATTGATACGGAAGCAGATATTACCATCATCTATTCCAAGGGCTTTTACAGCAAGGAAAAGAATCCGTCTACCAATGTCATTAGTGTGGATGAAAATCATACCGTTAAGGAAGTTCTGATTACACCGGCAATTACTGGAGAATGCAATGTTTCTCTGGAAATGTTTATCATGCGGACGGAATTCCTGAAGAAGATTGTACAGGAAGCAGCTAGCAAGAGTCAGCATAGCTTAGTAAGAGATGTACTGCAAGGCAGAAAAGATGAATTTGTCATCAAGGGCTATGAACACAAGGGTGTATTTACAAAGATTGACGGCTTAGCAGCATATTATCAGGCAAACTTGTCTTTGTTGCAGGCAGATACTCGTGCAGGTCTGTTCCAGGAATCTGCTCCGATTTATACCAAGGTTGGCGACAATGCACCCGTAAAATACGGTCTGGAATCCAGTGTCAAGAACTCTCTGATTGCAGACGGCTGTGTGATTGAAGGCAGCGTTGAAAATTGTGTATTGTTCCGTGGCGTTCGGATTGGAAAAGATGCCGTCGTAAAGAACAGCGTTTTGATGCAGGGTACACATGTTGGCGAAAAGTGCAACATTGAACGTGTCATTGCAGATAAGAACGTAGACATTTCCAGCGATAAAGTACTGACTGGTTCGGATGATTTCCCGCTGTACCTGAGCAAAAACGGAAAAATCTAAGAAAAATAGATTGTATTAAAAAGATTGATGAGAGAGAAGCACTGTCTTGCAGAGAGCAGCAGTGCTTCTATTCTGTATGATACCACGATTGCAACGAATATACGGAGAGGATGAAAACGATTGAAAATTTTATATGCAGCCAGTGAAGCATTGCCGTTTGCCGCATCTGGCGGACTGGCAGATGTGATGGGTGCGTTGCCGAAGGCAATGGTACAGCAGCAGTGTGATTGTAGAGTTGTACTGCCGCTTTACCGGAGCGTAAAGCCCGCTGTTCGCAATCAAATGACCTTTTTAAAGGATTTTGATGTGGAAATTGGATGGAGAAAACAATACTGCGGCGTTTATACCATTCAGAGAAATGGTGTGATTTATTATCTGCTGGACAATCCTTATTATTTTATGCGGGATGGTATGTATGGCTTTTATGATGATGCAGAACGGTTTATTTTCTTTTCCAGAGCGGTATTAGAACTGTTGTCCGAGATTGCATTCTTTCCGGACTTGATTCATTGCAACGATTGGCAGACAGCAATGATTCCGGTCTATTATGATATTTTCTATAAATATCGACAGGGCTATGAGAAAATCAAGACGATTTACACCATTCACAACATTCAATATCAAGGCGTTTATGGAAAAGAAATCATTTCTGAATTGATGGGCATTCCAACTTATTATACCAACTTGCTGGATTATGACGGCTGCGTCAACCTGATGAAAGGTGCGATTGAAACCGCAGATTGCGTGACAACCGTCAGCCCAACTTATGCAAAGGAAATTTTAGACCCGTGGTTCTCTTATGGAATGGATCGGGAACTGGTTCGCCGACAGGATGGTATTCGTGGTATTTTGAACGGAATTGATGTGGATTTGTACAATCCCGAAACAGACCCGGACATCAAAGAACACTATCAGGTCAATCGTAGAACCGGAAAGAAAGCCTGCAAAACTGATTTGCTGGAAGAAATGAAGTGGGAAGACAACGGTCAGCCAGTCATTGGCATTGTAACTCGGTTTGTTGCCCACAAGGGCATTCATCTGATTCAGTATGCGTTTCAGGAAATGTTGGAACTGGGCTGCCGATTTGTTATTTTGGGCAGCGGAGAAAAAATTTTCGAGGATTTTTTCCGGGAGATGCAGTTGCAGCATCCGGAGCAGGTTTCTGTACACATTGGATTTTTGCCGCAGATGGCGAAGCGAATCTATGCCGGAGCAGACATTTTCCTCATGCCATCCCAGAATGAACCGTGCGGTTTGGCACAGATGGTTGCCATGCGATACGGAACGATTCCGATTGTACGGGAAACAGGCGGCTTGAAAGATACCGTAACCGATGCCGGAACGATTGGCGGAAACGGCTTTACGTTCAAAACCTATGATGCAATGGATATGCTGGACGCTGTGAAGCGTGCGTGTGCGTTGTATCAGGAAAAGCGAAAGTGGAATGCATTGGTGAAACGTGCCATGCTCTGTGATTTTAGCTGGAATCGTTCTGCAAAGGATTATTTAGATTTGTATCAGGAAATTACCGGACAGAATTAAATTTTTATACTAAAAAGAGAGCAATGGAGCTGAAAAACGCAGTTCTGTTGCTCTTTTTTCTGCTTTTTTTGTGGTGGATGTATCAAAAAGGAGAAATTGCCCAAAAATAAAAATGCAGATAACTTTTTGTGAATGCTGCTAAACCCTATTGACACGGTAGGGGAGTTGGTGTATAATGAGTGGCAGGAAACCGAAAGGTAAGGTGTAGGTAGCAATATGATTATCTCCACAAAAGGACGGTATGCTTTGAAGCTGATGATGTATCTGGCACAGCATGCAGACGGCTCATTCATTCCGTTAAAAATTATTTCTACGGAAGTAAATGTTTCCCTGAAATACTTGGAACGCATTACAACGGCACTTTCCAAACAACACTTGGTGGAATCTGCCAGCGGAAAAGGCGGCGGCTATCGGCTCTCCAGAAAGCCGGAAGCGTATTGTGTCGGGGAAATTTTAAGAGCAGTAGAAGAATCCATTGAACCGGTCACCTGTATTGTACAGGGAGCACCCATCTGCGAAACAGCAGATTCTTGTCAGGTGTTGCCCATCTGGAAAGGATTGTCCGGTGTCATCAATGCATATTTAGATGGTATTACACTTGCAGAAGTTGCAAATTGGAAAGGAGAACCAGAAACATGAGTCAGGAAGCATTGTTGCAGATTCAGAATTTAAAGGTCAATGTAGGAGAAACGGAAATCCTGCATGGAATTGATTTGGATATTCAGGAGAACGAAGTACACGTTTTAATGGGGCCAAACGGCACTGGTAAATCAACATTGGGTTCTACCCTGATGGGAAACCCAGAATATACAATTACTGGCGGCGATATTTTCTATAAGGGTGAAAAAATCAACGATTTGCCGGACAATGAACGGGCAAAAAAAGGCATTTTCCTGTCATTCCAGAACCCGATTGAAATTCCGGGTATCACAGTGAGTGCCTTTATCCGCAGTGCAGTAGAAGCAAAGACCGGCAAGCGGGTTCGGTTCTTCAGCTTTAAGAAAGAACTGGAAGAAAAAATGGAACTGCTTCAGATGGATCCGTCCTATGCAGAACGGGATTTGAATGTTGGTTTCTCCGGTGGGGAAAAGAAAAAGACAGAAATCCTGCAAATGCTGATGCTGCATCCGGAACTGGTTATTTTGGATGAAACAGACTCTGGTCTGGACGTGGATGCTGTAAAGACCGTTTCTCAGGGAATCGCCGATTATCGGAAGAGCAGCAAGGGCAGCCTGCTGATTATTACCCACAGCACCAAGATTCTGGAATCTCTGCATGTGGACAAAACCCACATCATGGTAAACGGAAAGATTGTCAAGACCGGCGACAGCTCGCTGATTGATGAAATCAATGAAAATGGTTTTTCCGCTTATGAAACGCTCTAAATTCAAAGCCGAGAGGAGGAAGAACCATCATGAAAGAAGAAAAACAGCAGATTGCCGATATTGATAGAAGCGTCTATGATATCAAGGATCGGGAAGATGATTTTTATAAAATTGATGCAGGTTTAACACCGGCATTGGTAGAACAAATTTCCAAGGAAAAGAATGATCCGGAATGGATGAAAGAATTTCGGCTGCATTCTCTGGAAATTTACAACAAATTGCAAGTGCCGGACTGGGGACCATCCATCGAAGGCTTGCACATGGATCAGATTGTCACCTATGTGCGTCCGAACACCAAGATGAAGGGCGACTGGTCGGAAGTACCGGAGGACATCAAGAACACCTTTGAACGGCTGGGCATTCCGCAGGCAGAACGGAAATCACTGGCTGGTGTTGGTGCACAGTATGACTCTGAGTTGGTTTATCATAATGTGCGGGAAGAAGTCGCAGCGATGGGCGTTGTCTATACCGATTTGGAAAGTGCAATGCATGGCGAATATGCGGAAATGATCCAGAAGCATTTTATGAAGTTAGTTCCGCCAACTGACCATAAATTTGCAGCCCTGCACGGTGCAGTTTGGTCAGGCGGTTCGTTTGTATATGTTCCGAAGAATGTAACTGTAACGATTCCGTTGCAGTCTTATTTCCGACTGAATGCAAAGGGTGCTGGACAGTTTGAACATACCCTGATTATCGTAGAAGAAGGGGCAAACTTACACTTCATTGAAGGCTGTTCTGCACCGAAATATAATGTCGCAAACTTGCACGCTGGTTGTGTGGAATTGTATGTTGGCAAGAATGCAACATTGCGGTATTCTACGATTGAAAACTGGTCGAAGAACATGTACAACCTGAATACCAAACGTGCATTGGTAGAAGAGGGCGGTAAGATTGAATGGGTTTCTGGTTCATTCGGCTCGCATGTTTCTTATCTGTATCCGATGAGCATCCTCAAGGGCAAGGGTGCAAAGATGGAATTCACAGGCATTACCTTTGCCGGAAACGGTCAGGATTTGGATACCGGTGCAAAGGTGGTACACGCTGCCCCAGATACCAGTTCCTATATCAATACAAAGTCGATTTCTAAGGATGGCGGTGTCAGCACATTCCGAAGTGCAGTAACAGTACAGAAAGAAGCCGTCGGCAGTAAATCTTCTGTTTCCTGTGAATCGCTGATGCTGGATTCCATTTCTCGTTCCGATACCATTCCGGCAATTGATGTTAGAACCGGAAAGGCAGATGTTGGACACGAAGCACAGATTGGAAAAATCAGCAATGAAGCCATTTTCTATTTGATGTCCAGAGGCTTGAGCGAAGAAGATGCAAGAGCTTGCATTGTCAGCGGATTTGCGGACAATGTTTCCAAGGAACTGCCGTTGGAATATGCAATTGAAATGAATAATTTGATTCGTCTGGAAATGAAGGGCAGTATCGGGTGAGGTGGATAAAATGGAACAACAAAAGATAATTGTAAATGCACTGCCGGTTAAGACTTGGCATCGGTTGGATGTCAACGAAACAAAGACCATTGCCTATACACCGACCGCAGCTTGCACCGTACAGGCAGAATCAGAGCAGGGAACTACACAGATTTCTGCTGTTTCAAAGGTAGAGCCGGAACAGAGCGTGGAAACTGGCGTTGGTGCAGCATTGACCCCTGTTTTTCAGTGGGGCATGCAGATTGCAGCCGCTTCTAACACAACAGATACCGTTCGGATGACCATTCAGAATGCACCACAGGCAGAATCTTCTTTGCAGGTGCTCGTAAATGCAGCCGAAGGCAGCCATTTGACCATTGTACAGAATTGGGATGGACAGGCAAATCACGCAGCTGTTCGGACAATTTTGAATGTGGCAGCTAATGCAACTGTTCATCTCATTCAGGTTTTGGCAGATAACAGTGCAGATAGTTGGAACGATGTTGGCTGTGTTGCAGCGGAAAAGGGTTCAATTGAACTGACAAGACTGTATTTGACAAAGGGCAACTTGACTTCCGGCGTTCGAGCTGATTTGATTGGTGATGGCAGTAGTTTCACCAGCCACTCTGGTTATCTGGTACAGCAGAATCGCACTTTAGATATGAATGTGATTGTCAACCATATCGGAAAGAAAACTATGAGTGACATTATCGCAGAGGGAACGGTACAGAACCATGCTGCAAAAGTGTTCCGTGGTACGATTGACTTGCGGACAGGCTGTTCCGGTTCTGAGGGCAAGGAAAACGAAACGGTTTTGCTGTTGGGGGATGATGTCGTGAATAAGACCATTCCGCTGATTCTCTGTTCAGAAGAAGATGTAAAGGGTAGTCACGGGGCTTCCATCGGAGAATTGCCACAGGATATTTTGTTCTACTTTGCATCTCGTGGCATTGAAAAAGAAATCGCTGAAAAAATTATCTCCCGTGCAAAGCTGGAAACACTTTGTCAGGGATTGGATGAAAAAACCGCAGATTTGCTGCAAAAAACGATTGATGAGGTGATTCCAACATGACCGCTTCTCAGATTGCAGCCATTCGGGCAGAATTTCCGTTGATTGCCAAGCATGACCGTGTTTATTTTGACAATGCGGCGACTTCACAAAAGCCGGCTTGTGTCTTGCAGGCAGCACAGGAATTTTACGAAAGCTATAATGCCAATGTTCTGCGTGGCTTGTATCCGCTGAGTGTTGAGGCAACCGAACGATATGAGGCAGCCAGAACAACGGTTCAGCAGTTTATTCACGCAGCTGCACCGGAAGAAATCATCTTTACACGAAACACCACCGAAAGCATCAATCTGGTTGCTTATAGCTATGGATTGTCGCACTTGAAAGCGGACGATGAAATCGTAGTTTCCATTCTGGAACATCACAGCAATTTGCTGCCGTGGCAGATGGTTGCACGGATGACCGGTGCAAAGCTGGTTTATCTGGAATGCGACCCAGACGGAACGATTTCCAAAGAGCGAATGGATGCTGCTTTTTCTGACCATACAAAATTAGTTGCAATTGGCATGGTTTCCAATGTTTTGGGCTGTGTGAATCCAGTCGCAGAATTGGTGAAACGTGCCAGACAATGCGGAGCAGTCATCTTGATGGATGCTGCACAGGGTGCACCGCATATGGCAGTGGATGTGCAAGCGTTAGATGTTGACTTTATGGCATTTTCCGGGCATAAAATGCTTGCTCCGATGGGAATTGGTGTTCTCTATGGAAAGAAAGAACTGCTGGAATCTATGCCGCCATTCCTGACAGGTGGAGAAATGATTGAAACCGTTTCCCGTTATGATGCAACCTATGCGGAATTGCCGCACAAGTTTGAAGCAGGTACGGTAAATGCTGGCGGAGCGGTTGCATTGGCAGAGGCAATTCGGTATCTGCAAAAGCTGGGTATGTCCAACGTACAGCAGGCAGAGCAGGAGTTGACAGAATATTTGCTGCGTGGTATGCAGTCTATTCCGCACATTCATGTATTGGGTTCGGAACAGGCAGAAAATCACACGGGAATTGTTGCATTTACGGTAGATCAAGTGCATCCGCATGACATCAGCGAAATTTTGAGCAGTGATGGCATGGATATTCGTGCTGGGCATCACTGTGCAGAACCGCTGCATCAGTATCTGGGCATTCATTCTTCTGCAAGAGCAAGTGTGATGTTCTATAATACCAAGGAAGAGGCAGATCGTTTCTTGGAAAGTGTTTCAAATATTCGGAGGCGTATGGGCTATGGCGAATAATTTTTATAATGAGATTTTAACGGAGCACAACGTACGTCCGGAGTTCAAGTATGATTTGCCGGATGCAACCATCAAGCTGGAAGGGGTCAATCCAAACTGTGGAGATGACATTTTCCTGAACTTGAAAGTGGAAGACGGTGTCATTCAAGATGCGTCTTTCTGTGGTGATGGATGTGCGATTTCGCAGGCATCTGCGGATATTATGATCGGGATGATTGTGGGAAAGACCAAAGAAGAAGCCCTGCATTTATCGGATTTGTTTTTGAAGATGATCAAGGGAACTGCAACAGAGGAAGAAGTGGATGAACTGGAAGAGGCATCTGCGTTGCAGGATATTTCCCATATGCCAGCACGGGTAAAGTGTGCGGTATTGGGATGGAGAACCTTGCGGGAAGCATTGGAAAAGACAACTGAATGAAGCATAACGAGCGTTCGCTGCTCCAAAAAGCAAAACAAATTCCCCGGATTGCGTTGGTGCGAAAAGCACCGCCAGCAACCGGGGAATTTGCAGTTTTTCTGCGGATATTGGCATTTTCCAAAGAAGCACAAGATGCAGAATGGCAAGCATTAATGCTGGAGATTCAGGAAGAGCGGCAAACATTACAGGAAAACGGACTTATTTCCACAGAATAGGAGAATTCTGCAAGATGAATCCGACAGAAGAATTTGAAATTTATCAATTTCTCTGCAAAGAAGCAGAGGCATATGTTTCCCTTTCTCAATTGTTGAAAGATGCACATCTGACTATGGAAGCAGCTAGTTCTGCGGTTGCAGATTTTCGGAAGCAGTTTCAGGATGGATTACAGCACTGGCAGATTTCCAATCAGAATCCAGCAGCCATTAGTTTGGGATTGTTGCAGGCATTGCAAGAACATCCCGGAGATTTGCAGTTATCGTTTCTCTATGCTGCTTGGATTACCGACCGAGGATTGTTGTTTGACTGGCATCCAGAAAGCCGCAGCGAAGAGCAGGATATTCGAGTTTGGCTGAAACAGTCGAAAACGGTTTCTGAATTTCAGGCATTTTTACAGGAACAGGCAATACAAAAAGCACAGTTGCCGATTTTTAAACAAGCAGCAAAGAAGTTCCAACGAAATGCAGAAAAGGGAACAGATGAACGAGATGCGATTTTTTATTTATCCATCCAGAATCCGTTTTTTTATGCTGGCAGAAAAAGCACTGCTTATGTAGAAAATATCGGGGAACTGCTACGATTGCTGAATGGAAACCCACAGTTACAGGCAGCAAAGCCCTATATTATTTTTGCAATTTTGACCCGAAAACACGGCATGATGATGAATCGGGAGCACTTCATTCCCAATTTGCAGACAGCATTTCAATATCAGATTTATCATATTGATTTTGATAACGGAAAAAATTTTGACAATTATCAGTGTTACATCGAATTATATGAAACACTGCGACAGTTTTATCGGGATGATTCTAATGTGAATTTGCCTTTTTGTGATTACTGTTTTGCAAATCTCTGCCCGTTGAGCAGATGGTATTATGAAAACTGTGAACCAAATGAACAGATTCCAATGAACATCCAACAGAAAGCGGAAATGATTACAGCTATGATTTTTCCCGATTTATACGCAGATTCTGAAGATGTTGAAATGGAAGCAATTCCGGAGGAATGGGAAGAACAACTGGCAGAACATCCAGAATGGCTGACAGAATTTTTGCAGGCGTGTGCAGCAGAAACAGATAGCATGGCAGTCGTATCCCATCTATGGACAGAACCGCCGGAGCAGCAGCTGCAACAGGCAGCAGAGCAGGTATTTTATCTTTATGCAAAGGATTTTCTGCGAAAACAAATATGGGAAGCAGCAGAATGGCTGTTACCCGATTTTGAAACAATCAGCAGTTCGTGAAATGCGGGCTGCTGATTGTTTTGCATCTTTGAGAATTTGTGTGGAAAGATAGAAAAAACGTGACAGAATCTGAAAATATTTCAGTCTGTTTCATGTTTTTCGGCAGGCTTATCGTTTTGTGGGTCTGCTTGCTTATTTTATAGCCAATTCCCCGGAAAAATGTTTGATATTTAAAATTGACATCCCACAAAGGCAGTGCTATAATATTGAAACGGAAATACCAGAATAATCATGAGAGAGGACGGTTTCATACAAATGACCAAACAAAAAATGCCTTTAAAAGCATGGCTGCCATTAATCGGGATGACAGTATCTGCTTTTATTTTTAACACATCTGAATTTATGCCCATCGGGCTGCTTTCTGACATTGCAGCAAATTTCGGGATTACAGAATCGCATGCAGGCTTGTTGATTTCTGTATATTCCTGGGTGGTAACCTTGTTGTCTTTGCCACTCATGCTGTTGGTTTCTAAGATGTCTTATCGCAAGTTATTGCTGGGAACAATCGCTCTATTTGGCATTTTCCAAGTTTTATCTGGGGTTTCTGCCAGCTATGGAATGCTGATGGTTTCCAGAATTGGCGTTGCCTGTACGCATGCAATTTTCTGGTCAGTCGCTTCTCCAATTGCAGTTCGACTCGTTCCAGAGGAGCACCAAACGCTTGCCATGAGTATGATTGTGACAGGAACATCGGTTGCTATGATTTTCGGGCTGCCGCTGGGCAGAGTCATCGGGTTAACCGTTGGCTGGCGAATGACTTTTTTATGTGTAGCAGCGGTTGCATTTTTGGTGCTGTTTTATCTGCTGTTTGTATTTCCGAAGATGTCCAACGGAACACCGTTCCAGATTCGGCAGCTTCCGCAGATTTTGAAGCGTCGGCAGCTGCTGGGTATTTATTTGATTACGTTTCTCGTAGCAAGTGCCTATTATACCGGTTACAGCTATATTGAACCATTCCTGAAGCAGGTTGCACATCTGGCAGACAGCTGGATTACCATTGTGTTGACGCTGTTTGGTGCAGCTGGTCTGTTGGGCAGCTTCCTGTTCTCACGGCTGTATGATAAGCATCGGTATGCATTCATTCGATTCATCATTGCCAGTGTTGCAGTAGCCTTGCTTTGCTTGCGAGTAGCGTCTATCAGCTTGTATCTGGTAATTCTGGTTTGTGTGCTTTGGGGAATGGCAGTTACAGCATTCAATGTTGCCTTCCAAGCAGAAACCATCAAGGCAGTTCCAGAAGAAGCTTCAGCAGTTGCAATGTCCCTGTTCTCTGGTATTTTTAATTTGGGGATTGGCTGCGGAACATGGCTGGGCGGAACGGTCTGCAATCAGCTTTCGATTGCAAATATTGGCTATGCTGGCGGTATCATTGGTGTTTTGGCAGTGTTGTACTGTATCTTCCGGATGATTCCATTGTGGAAAGCAAAACAGAAAAGTTAAAAGATTTGCATAATCATACAAAAAGCGGCTGCCTACACGGTATATTGGTGTAGACAGCCGTTATTTTATTGCCCAATGCCTCTGTAGGAGTCTTGAATTTGTTTTTGTGTCAATTCTGCCATTGCTTGCACTTGCATCCGAATCAATTCCAAGTCCTGTGTGGTATCTTCCTGTTCCGTATTGGTGAGGGCATGCATATAATCCAAGAAATTGGTGTTCAAATCGTTCATGTCTTTGCGAATGGCGATTAGATGAGATTGCACACTTTGAAAATAGGCAGCATTTCCGAGGTTTTCAAACTTACAGAACAACAGTTCATGATAAAGACTTCGTACTTTCACCTGAAATACATGGTCAATATCGAAAAACAGGGAATCTTCTCGCAACGTTTTATTCAGGTTTTCTAATTTTTGGAGATTCTCTAAAAATCGCTGGATTTCGTTGGAAATCTGTGTTCGATAATCGAAAATCCAACAGGCAACTTCATTGGGGTCAACCCCACTGGTAATGGTTTTGATTTTACTGAAAATAAACTCCACCTGCGATTGGGAAGACGCTGCTGGAATTTTCATCTTTTTTAAAGAAATAGATGCACCCTGTTCGGTTCGGTAAATTTGATACCGAGTTGCTGGGTTTGGCGATCCGTTTGTCCAAGCATAAGTACGTGGTACTGGAAAATGTGTGGTTTCCCATTGTTGCAATTTTTGAATGGCTGGTTTGCTCTCTGCTCCGACTTTTGGGGTCGACTGCGAAAAGCAGCAGGAGAATAATCCCATATCATCTCTTCCTATCCTAAAAAATTGGTTTTGTTTCTTGTTTCTACAAAAAACGAAGGTATCATTTTTATTATAAATGATATTTTTTCCATTGTCAAGTGGATTTTCTTTTTGTATCAAAATTGCTTGTCTGCTGCATACATTATAGCAACGAAAATCTGTGAGAGGCGGCGATTTTTATGACCACACTGTTCGGTATTGCGTTTCTGCTTGCAATTCTGGCACTAATTGAGGGAATCTGCATCTGCACGAAGCGAAAGCTACACAACCAGAAGCGTCCGGCATCCTGTTATGTGTTGCTTTCTGCACTGGAGTTGCGTCCAGACTGGAAAGCAGAGTTGAATCATTTGTTTTCGGATTTACAGTGGCAAGTTTCCCTGCAAACCGCAGAGATTTTTTTGTTGCTGCCGGAAGAACCGACACTGCAATCAGAAGAAATTCGACAGTATTGCCAAGACCACACCCGTTTTCAATGTGGAACATTTTCGGAATTTCAGAAAATTTTAATGGAATGTCGTTTTCCATCGAAAAATGATTGCAATTTGTCCGAAAAAATAGTATAATAAAGGGTAGCGTAAAACGATTGAGAGAGGAGGGGTTCCGTTGGAACAGGAAACCGTTTTGCATATCGAAGGAACGGTCGAACAGGTGCTGTATCGCAATGAACAGAACGGCTATACCGTTTTGGATTTGGATGCGAATGGAACATTGATTACGGTTGTTGGGGAGCTGGGCGATGTGGAAGAGGGCGAACAGCTTTCCGTAGATGGTACTTATGTCAATCACGTTCGCTTTGGCGTACAGTTTCAGGCACAGTATGTAGAACGAAAGCTGCCGGAAGATGCCATCAACATTCAGCGGTATCTCTCTTCCGGCGTGATCAAGGGCATTGGTTCGGCACTTGCAAAGAAAATCGTAACCGCATTTGGCAGTCAGACATTGGAAATCATGGAGAAACAGCCCACTCGCCTGATGGAAATTCGTGGCATTTCTCCGAAAAAATGTGAAACGATTGCACAGGAAGTACAAAAAATTTTTGCACTACGCAGCTTGATGCTGTTTCTGCAACAATACAACATTCGCTCTCGTTATGCGATGCGAGCCTATCAGTGCTATGGCAGCGGTGCAAAAGAAATGATTCTGGCAAATCCCTATTTACTGTGTGGAATGGGAATCGAACTGCCGTTTGAAAAGGCAGAGATTCTTGCGGATGATTTAAAAGTTCCGAAAAATGCAGAACAGCGAATTTTAGCAGGAACATGCTATATTCTGGAGCATAACACGCACAACGGCTATACTTGTTTGCCGCTGGATCGGCTACAGCCGAAAGTATGTGAATACTTACAGGTTTCAGAATCGGAATTTTTGGCAGCTTATCAGGCAGCACAGAAAGAGGGAAATCTAGTTTCCTATCAAAAAGATGCACGGGAATTTGTCTATTTGCCGGCATATTACGAGGCAGAACAGTACATTGCAGACCGAATCGGCGTTTTGCGGGATTTCTCTGCACCAGAAGACCAAGAAATTTATCTGGACTTGATTAAACGAGAAGAAACAGAACAGGGCATTCAATATGCAGAATTGCAGCGAAAAGCAATTTTATCTGCATTATCCCGTGGTTTATTGATTTTAACAGGTGGACCTGGGACAGGAAAAACCACCACGCTGAATGGCATGATTTCTCTGTTTGAAAAGCAAGGCTATCAAGTGATGTTGGCTGCTCCGACTGGACGAGCTGCACAGCGAATGTCAGACTTAACAGGCTACGAGGCAAAGACCATTCACCGCTTGTTAGAGGTGGAATTTGACATGGCAGGGGCAACCAAATTCCGGCACAATGAATCCAATCCGCTGACTTGTGATGTAATGATTGTGGATGAAATGTCGATGGTAGACGTGTTGCTATTTGAAAGCTTGCTGCGTGCGTTGCGGTTTAGTTGCAAGTTGATTATGGTGGGCGATAGTGACCAGCTGCCATCGGTAGGGGCTGGCAATGTCCTGAAAGATTTGATTGACAGCGGACAAGTTCCTGTGGTTGCTCTGAATCAGATTTTCCGGCAGGCTCAGCAAAGCTGCATTGTTACGAATGCCCATAAAATTATCACGGGGAATTATCCGGATTTGCAGCAGAAGCAGAGTGATTTTTTCTTTTTCCAGCGATTGAAAACAGAAGATGCAACGCAATTGATTTTGGATTTGGTGAAAACACGGCTGCCGAATGCCTATCATTACCATCCAATGGATGATATTCAAGTGATTACGCCATCTCGAAAAGGGTTATTAGGGGTAATTGAATTGAATCGCCGCTTGCAGGAAGTTTTAAATCCACCCAGCCGAGGAAAACAGGAATATAAATCGGTTCTCTATACGTTTCGAGAAGGGGACAAGGTCATGCAGATTCGCAACAACTATGACTTGGAATGGCATAAAGATGGCGAACCGGGAGCAGGTGTTTTCAACGGTGACATTGGAAAGATTTTGACGTTGCAGAAAAAGACAGGGGAAGCGGTTGTTTGTTTTGATGGACGAACGGCGGTCTACAGTTTTGACCAGCTGGAACAGTTGGAACTTGCCTATGCCATTACCGTGCATAAAAGTCAGGGCTGCGAATTTGAAGTGGTGATTTTGCCCTTATTGGGTGGCTTCGAGAAGTTATATTATCGAAATTTGCTGTATACTGCCGTCACTCGTTCCAAAAAACTGCTGATTCTGATTGGTTCACAGCAGAAAATCTATCAGATGGTAGATAATAATCGGCGGTGTCATCGTTACACCTGCCTCAAGCATATGATGACAGAGGGGACATTGTATGAAACAGACACATCTGCTCCGGAACAGTTACCGCTTTCTGATTGACCTTGTGTATCCAAATCGCTGCCCTTGTTGTAATCAAGTGATTGCATGGGATGCATGGATTTGTGAGGCGTGTCAGATTGAAACAGCATTGAATCCGGATACTGTATGTAGTGGATGTGGAAAACCATTCGATGACTGTATGTGTTCGGAATCACTTGCCTTTGATGGTGCAATGACAGTCAGTCGTTATGAAGGACGAGCCAGACAGGGCATTTTACAGTTGAAGCAAGCAGAAAATTTAAACTTTGCGAACTACACGGGAACAGTATTAGGGGAACGAATCCTGCAGAAACCGGATTGGATGATGGCGGATGCCATTGTTCCAGTACCGATGCAGCGGCATCAGTGGATTTTACGGGGAAAGAATCCGGCGGAACGCATTGCAAATGCAATTTCTTTTGTCACAAAGATTCCGGTTCGTACCGATTTGCTTTGGAAAAAGCCGGGCGGAATTCCGCAGCATACGCTGAATGCAGAGCAACGGCGTACCAATGTTTTGCAATTTACATCAGCTGGGAAATCATTGAAAGGCTATATTTTCATTTTATGTGACGATGTTTTAACAACAGGAAGCACAGCAAATTACTGTGCATCGTTGCTGAAACAATGTGGAGCAGAACGGGTTTATGTTGCAACGGCAACGACAACCACAAAAATAAAAGCATGAGAAAAACAGAAAAACAGCGTGTACCAAAAAGGAAGGGAAACAAACTTATGGCAACAACAGACATCGGGATTGATTTGGGAACGGCAAACACCGTGATTACCTTGGGAAGAAAAGGGGTTGTTTTAAGAGAACCGTCCGCCATTGCTTATCATCTACGGACAAAGGAAGTTTTGGCGGTTGGGATGGCAGCTTATGAAATGATTGGAAAAACACCGGACTATATCACAGTTGTGCGTCCGCTATCCAATGGGGTGATTTCAGATGACCGAATGGCACAATATATGATTCGGGAATTTATCCTGCGAGTCACTGGAAAACGCCTGCTGAAGCCTAGAATTATCATTTGTGTTCCATCGTTTATTACCGATGTAGAAAAACGGGCAGTTGTAGAAGCGGCAATGAGTGCCGGTTCTCGAAAGGCATATCTGATTGATGAACCGATTGCGGCGTTAATCGGAGCAGGTGTCAATATCGGAAAAGCAAGAGGCAATATGATTGTAGATATTGGCGGCGGTACAACAGACGTTGCAATCGTATCCATGAACGGAATTGTAACATCACATTCCATTAAAGTTGCTGGAAATACATTGGATCAGGCAATTATCCGTTATGTGCAGACGAAGTATAAGCTGCTCATCGGGGAACATATGGCAGAACGGGCAAAAATTCAGCTGACAAATTTATTCGACCCACGGGAAGATGTGACAATGTATATAAAGGGCAGAAATCTGGTCAGCGGTATGCCAGAACAGATTGAAATCAGTGAAACTGAAATTTTTGAAGCGGTTGAGGATGACATTTCAGATATTATCGAAGCCATTAAAACGGTTCTGGAAGAAACACCGCCGGAATTGGTGGGCGATATTTATGAGAACGGCGTTTTGATGGCTGGTGGCGGTGCGATGCTGGGCGGCTTGCGGAAGCTGGTCGAGCATACCTTGAAGGTGCGGTGTGTCGTTGCAAAAGATGCAATGAACTGTGTCGCAAAGGGAACTGCCATTGCATTCAGAAATATTGATAATTTGCTGGATGGATTTGAAAATATTGCAATTTATCAGTATCAGGCTTAAAGGAGTGTTTCATGGCAAAATCGAAAACCATTTTCCGCTGTCAGCAATGCGGATTTGAAAGCCCAAAGTGGAATGGAAAATGCCCATCCTGCGGAGCATGGAACAGTCTGGTAGAAGAAACCATACAGCCAGCGGCAACAAAAACACCGTCTTCTCGAAAGAAAGCAGACCTTTCCAACTTCATTCAGGAATTGCAGGCAGTTGATACGCAAGAAGATATTCGTTATCAAACCGGAATCGGGGAACTGGATCGAGTTTTGGGCGGCGGATTGGTAAAGGGTTCGATTGTTCTGCTGGGCGGAGAACCGGGCATTGGAAAAAGCACATTGCTGCTGCAAATCTGTGAGTTTTTCGGGGCTTCTCATTCGATTCTATATGTTTCTGGGGAAGAGTCCACAAAACAAATCAAATTACGAGCAGAACGCTTGCACGTCACAACAGAAAGTTTGTACTTGCTTGCAAACAATGATGCACAAAGTATTTGCGATACGATTGCAGCGTGTGAGCCGGATATTGTAATCATTGATTCCATTCAGACCATGCAAATTACAGAACTTTCCTCCAGTCCGGGCAGTTTAACGCAAGTACGAGAATGCACCAACCTTTTTATGCATACCGCAAAGCAGCATGATATTCCGATTTTTATTGTTGGACATGTCAACAAAGATGGAGCGATTGCAGGGCCAAAGGTCATGGAGCATATTGTAGATACGGTGTTGTATTTTGAGGGAGAACGGAATTTCTCCTATCGTATTCTGCGTGCAGTCAAGAATCGTTTTGGTTCTACCAATGAAATTGGCGTATTTGAAATGATGGAATCCGGATTGCAAGAAGTGCCAAATCCATCCGCTATGCTGCTGGAGGGCAGACCGCTGAATGTTTCCGGAACATGTGTGACTTGTGTCATGGAAGGTTCTCGTCCGATTTTGGCGGAAGTACAAGTATTGGTGACAAAAAGCAGCTTGCCAAGTCCTCGTAGAACTGCCAATGGATTTGACTATAATCGTCTGTTTATTATATTGGCAATTTTAGAGAAACGCTGCGGTTTGTTTTATGGAACGCTGGATGTTTACCTGAATGTGGTCGGTGGATTTCGATTGGATGAACCATCTGGAGATTTAGCAGTGGCACTTTGCCTGTATTCTTCTTTGACCGATAAATCCATTTCGGAACATGTCACTGCATTTGGAGAACTGGGCTTAGGTGGGGAAGTGCGGAGCATTTCCAACCTGACACAACGAATCTTAGAGGCGGAGCGAATGGGCTTTCAAACTTGTATCATTCCAAAACAGTCCATGCGTGGATTACAAACTTCTAACTTTCAAATTCAATTAGTGGGTGTCCGAACACTCAAAGAAGCGTTTGACTTTTTAGAGCAGCCGCAAGCATAAAAGATAAAAAAATCCCCCCATTCTTACCTATCAAGTAGGAATGGGGGGATTCTGTTTTTAGAAAATGTTTTCGTCGAAAATCCAGATGGTATAACCTTCATAGGTTTGTTCTTCATGCGGGAGTGTGAGAATGGAACTGGTTGACTGTTCCATCTTTTCCTTTTCATCCTGCTGCATCAACAGGAAATACCGATCTTGTCCCGGCTGATCTTCAAACCAATTTTTATTACTTTGATATAAACCAGCTTCCAAGCCTCGTTCATCATCTGTAAAGTTGACAGTCCGGATTTTTACATCGGAGTCTTCCAGAACTGTGATTGCCTGAGAATGCCAAAAACTTGCATAACCGTAGGTCAAATTCTGGTCTTTCAGATATTCGCCAAGCTTGTAGTTGATGCTTTCCTTGTAGTCATTGACTGGAATTTCAATAACCTTATGTACATCGTGCAAGCACAGATAAGCCAACGGAAGGCAGAGCAAAACACACCAGCGTCTGGTTTCTACCTTATGATAGAGCCAACGCAAAAAGGCAAAAGAAACAAGAACAGAGGTGCAGACAATTGGAGAGAGTCGCCAAATTCCGGCAGACAGCAGACCGCACAGATAACCAACCAAAATAAAAGCGGTTACAACCCAGTGTGCCCAGATTAAAACCCGTACGCCGGCTTCTTCAATTTTTGCGTAGCAGCAAAGTGCAATAATCGGAACAATTGCAAGGAATAATGCATAGAAGATGGTTAAAATTGCCCGTACGCCTTCAATGGAAGCGAGAAGGTCGCTCTCCTGAACATTCAGTCCCAACAGCTGTAAAAATGCAAGTGGCAAAGCCTCTACATGATCCCACCAAGTATCCGGATTGGAAAATCTTGAATAAGCACTTGCATATCCTTCCTGTACATCGCCGTCAATATGTGCTCCCAGTTTCATGCCAAGATACAGACCAATGGCACAAATCAACAAGGTAAGCAGAGCAGTAGCACTTTTCCGGCTTTTCCAGGGTGTTCGAATATCCAAAACCCGTTCACAGAACACGCCACCGAGAATCGGCAGAGCGAACAGTGCGATGGAAGTTGTGGAGTTGGTACAACAAACAATAAAGTCTGCTGCCAGCAGCACATAGAAAATCACCGTTTGAATTTTCACAGATTTTGTTTGCCGCCGTTCGCTGAGGTTTCGGATATGCAGGACAAAGAATAGTCCAATGACAAGGAATAAAATTCCGATGCTGTAATAGATGATGTGATTCCAGAAGATTTCACGCAGTTTCACACTGGAACAAAGCGTCAGTAATAATACACTGACTGTAACCGCAGTTGCACGCAAGCTGAAATGCATCTCTCGCAGCATCAAACAGAGGAACACATAAAACGTAACGAAGAAAGTCGCCATACCGAACGCTTGTGTTTTCATGGAAATACCAAATAGCGGAATCCAAATTTGCATAAAGAGGTTTCCACCTAAAGGCATCAATGCTGCATAGGTGAAATCGGGATTGATAAGTCCGTTTCCTTGCATCGCTGCTTCTGCCCAATAGAGTGTATCGGTGCAGTCGGAATGAAATTCATTGATTGCTACAGCAAAGATGTAATAGAGAACGGTAGAAGCACTGCCAACCAATAAAATCAGGGAAAATAGCGTCCATAGAAATGGTTGCAGGGTTTGTTTTTTCTGTGCAAGTTTTTTGCACGCATTAGAAAAATAAAGTGTTTTTGTCATGATTATTTTACTCCGGATATGTCATCTGCTCAGGTGTCCAGTCTTTTAGAATCGGCTGAATTTCCTGTGCAATTTTTTTTGCACCTGCCAAGTCGTGGGCAAGATAATTGCCGCATTCCCGCCGTTTGCTGCCCGGAATTTCTCCCTCGAACTGCAACACATAGGAAATGGTCTCCTGCACCAGACGAATGGCGGTTTCCTTTGGAAGGGTATCTCTGGTCAGGAAATAAAATCCTGTCCGGCAACCCATTGGCCCAACATAGACAATCTCATCGGAATAAGGGGTATTCCGAACATAAGTTGCAAACAGATGTTCAAATGTATGCAAAGCATTGTCTTCCAAGTAATCATTTTCCGGATTGTTTGGCGTTTTCATGCGAATGTCATATGTTACAACATCGCCGTCCACACGGGAAACATACATGCCTCTTGTCAGGGAGTCATGATTGATGGTGAAACTTGCAATTTTTTTCATAGTTTCCTTTCCTTTCTTTTTTTATTTTTGGTTGGTATTGTATGGGTTCAAAGCATGAAATCCCCTTACTGTCATGGAACCCACCTTTTCTATTATAACATAAAAGGTGGATCATTGCAACTAATTTTCATGATTTTTTCAAAAAAAGAAGGATCTACCTAACGAGCAGACCCTTCTATAAATTTATGAGGTATTACCAAATGGTAACAAGTTATATCTTATACATTGAAAATCATTTCGCTGTATGCTGGTACTGGCCACATGGTAGACGGCAGGAGTACTTCCAGAGCATCCACAGCCTTCCGCAGTTCATCCATAACTGGCAGGACAGTATCCCGATAAGCATTTGCCATTTCTTGCATGCAGGTCTTTGCTGCTGCCACAGCAGTAACCTCTTCCAGCTTCTGAACGGCATCATAAGCCTTTTCGGTTTCATCTGTTACCTTCTTGACCAAATCCTTTTCCACACAGCTGCAAACATCAATGCTCTTCTTTACAGCAATTGCATCAGCCAGTTCCTTGGAGTAAGCCAAGCAAGCCGGAATGTACTTCTTCTTTGCCATGTCAATCATGGTTAGAGCTTCGATGTTGATGGTCTTGGAGTAAGATTCCAGCAGAATTTCAACTCTTGCTTCGATTTCAGCCTTGGAGAAGATGCCAAACTTTTCAAACAGCTTGACATTCTTTTCATCTGCATAATGCGGTACGCAGTCAGCAGTGGTCTTGTAGTTCGGCAGACCTCTCTTTGCAGCTTCTTCTACCCATGCATCGGAATAGCCGTCGCCATTGAAGATAACCCGCTTGTGTTCCTTTACGATTTCAGCCAGCAACTTCTTCAGTTCGTCCTTAAACTGGTCAGCCGGAACTTTTTCCATCTTGTCTGCAATGTCAGAAAGTTCACTTGCAACGATGGTATTCAGCATGTGGTTCGGGCAAGCAATGTTTTCAGAAGAACCAACCATTCTAAATTCAAACCGGTTGCCGGTGAAAGCGAACGGAGAAGTTCTGTTTCGGTCGGTGGAATCCTTCGGGAAATCCGGAAGGGCGTCAACACCAATCTTAAAGGTCATGGACTGGCTGGTGTAAGTATCACCGGATACCAAAGCATCCAGAACACCCTGCAATTCTTCGCCCATAAAGATGGAGATGATTGCCGGCGGTGCTTCATTTGCACCCAGTCTGTGGTCATTTGCGGCAGATGCTGCACTGATTCTCAGCAGGTCTGCATATTCATCCACGCCCTTGATCACTGCACAGAGGAATGTCAGAAACTGCAAGTTTTCCATTGGGGTGCTGCCCGGATTCAACAGGTTCTGACCATCGTTGGTAGCGATTGACCAGTTGTTGTGCTTACCAGAACCGTTAACGCCTTCAAACGGCTTTTCATGCAGCAGGCAAACCAAACCATGCTTGACTGCCAGCTTCTTCATGACTTCCATTGCCAGTTCGTTCTGGTCGGTGGAAATATTTGTGGTAGAGAAAACCGGAGCCATTTCATGCTGTGCCGGAGCAACTTCGTTGTGCTTGGTTGTTGCGAAAACGCCCAATTTCCAAAGCTTTTCGTCCAAATCAGCCATGTAATCCCGAATTCTCGGCTTCAGGTTTGCAAAATACTGGTCATCCAGTTCCTGTCCCTTTGGCGGCATTGCACCGAACAAGGTTCTGCCAGTCATAATCAAGTCTTCCCGTTTGTCATACATTGCCTTATCAATCAGGAAGTATTCCTGTTCTGGGCCAACGGTGGAAGTAACCTTGGTAGCAGTGGTATTGCCAAACAACCGCAGAATCCGAATGGACTGTTCGCTCAGAACATCCATAGAACGCAGCAGCGGTGTTTTCTTATCCAATGTTTCGCCTGTATAAGAAACGAATGCAGTTGGGATGTACAGAGAACCTTCCTTTACAAAGCAGAAGGAAGTCGGGTCCCATGCCGTATAACCTCTTGCTGAACTGGTGGCACGCAGACCGCCGGACGGGAAAGAAGAAGCATCCGGTTCGCCCTTTACGAGTTCCTTACCGGAGAAGTTCATAATTACCATGCCGTTGTCTGTTGGTGTAATAAAGGAGTCGTGCTTTTCAGCAGTAGAACCGGTCATTGGCTGGAACCAATGGGTATAGTGTGTTGCACCGTGTTCAATTGCCCAATCCTTCAATGCATTTGCAACGACATCAGCATAAGTCGGATCCAGCGGCACACCCAGCTTTCTGGTCTTGGTCAGTGCCTTATAAACTGCCTTCGGCAGTCTTGCTTTCATTACTTCATCATTAAAGACATCACACGCAAAGTATTCCGCAACATTTTTCGACATGATAGATAACCTCCTAAAATAAAAAAGACGATCGCAGGGAACGCTCCCTTTCTTTGTCGTCACGTAATGTATTTTATGACGATAACGAAAAGAATGTACCAACGAAACGCCTTTGTTTCAGAAACGATTGATTTCATGCATTTATCATACCGCAAATCCGGAAGTTTGTCAAGCATTTTCTGAATTTGTGTCATCCGGAAAGAAAAAAGTCAAAATGAAGAAGAAATCGAAAGTTTTTCTGCGATTTTTATTTTTTTATTCGTTTTTCGCTGAAAATAGTAGGATACAGATTAGAATTGCAAGGGAATGGCATGAATCGGAGCTCCTTTTTCATCCATTCCAATCAAAATATGGTCGATGATTTCCAAATTTGCTACGGTTTCCCATCCGGAAACCTGTGCAGTAACAGCATCTGCATCCATGAAAATTACATGTGGTTCATAACGATTGGTTTCTGCTATATATTGGAAAGCAGAAAGCATTCCATCTTCTGATAATAAGAACACACTATTTTGCTGATCATTGGTTGGCAATAAAAACAGTTTTTTGATGTTGTCATTGGAAATCGCATCGCCAAAATCACCATTTGCCTGTAAAAATCCGACCGTTCCGGCTTGTAGATATAACAGTCGTTCGTTTCGGTCTGGCAGGATTTCTTGAATTTGTTCTAGTATTTTTTCTTGTCCGCTGTTAGAACCAACTGCTTCAATTCGATAGAGGTTTCCTTCTGACAGCACATACCGATATTCTCCGCAGGCAATGGCGTCTGCGTCCGCAGTAAATAATGCTTGTGTGGGTTCTATCTGGGAAACAATGGGATTGCTTTCTATCTTTGCATCAGCTTTGACAGATTGCTTGGTTTCTGTTGTAACAGAATGCGAAGAGTCTGTTTCTAAAAGCGTTGAAATACTGGGAATGGCAGGATATGTATGCCGTTCTGGCTGCACTTGTGGTGCTTCTTTTTGGAAGAATAACACAATGACAAGGGCAGCTGCCAATCCAACAACTGCAATTAACAATAATATGGTTCGTAAGTCAATAATTTTCAACGGAGCTGCATATCGTTCCGCAGCAGCGGCAGCTTGTTCCTCTTCTTCTGTATCGGAATCATAATAATATTTTGCAACAATGATTCGTTTTTCTTCGCTTTCACCGGATAGAATCAGATGTTCCGCAGCATGACAGCCAATGAGCACTTCTGAATACGCCAGCATTCGTTCCCGCATCTGCCGTTTGCAGACAACAATCAGCCGTTCTGCATCGGGGTCATTCGGAATGGTTTCCAGTAAATCAACAGCAGCTTGCAACGCTTCTACACTGTTTGCCTTTTCTTTCATCAAGACTGCCTGTTGATATTTGGCTTTCTTTTCATATTGCAAGATTTTTCCCCGAAAAGCTGGGTCTGCATGCTGCATCAGTTCTGCATATTGTTCGGTTTGCTCCATGGCATTTCCGGTTTTCAGCAGTTCTTCTTCTCGGCGAACTTGCAGTTGTGCCATCATTTTTCCAAGATGGGCATTTGCATTTTCCGGTTGCCGTTGCAATAATAAGTCAAATTGAGCCGTTGCCAGCTGCCAATGCTCTGCCTCTAAGCTCTGAAAGCCGCTCTCTAACAACCATTCTGCATTTTTTTCTGGGTCAGAGGGGTGGCACTCTTCTAGCCGTTCTTGTTCTAAAAGGGTGGCATCTGCTTCATAATAATGTTCTGTTTCTGGTTTTGCAAATTGCAGGGCAGCCAAGTAATCTGCATCTTCTGAAATGGGGCAGTCTAATGGCTGGGTGCATTGCAGGGAATATGTTTTCTTTCCGATATCTGGAAGATAAACCATGCCATACCGGCAGAGCAATCGCTGCCAGTACCATTCACTTTCTTCGGGATAGAGGTGCAGCAGGTGTTCAATTTGTTCGATTGCAGCAGAAAACGCACCGCTTTGTCGTAACGCATAGATTTGTGCATATTGTTTTCGCAGTTTTGGAGTGTGGCAAGGTGGAAGTGTTTGTTGTTTTCCGCAGAAATGGCAAGTTGTGGTATATGCGGTTTCGGAAACCTCCATGGTTCTGCCACAGCATTTGCATACTTGCTGCATAGTCTAATCCCTCCTTTTGTGAGATTGCACAAATAATAAAAGTAAGCTTTTTCTATTATACTACATTCTTCTAAAAACAGCAAGAGCCTTTTCTAATTTTTTTGAAAAGAAATGATAAGCAAGGTTGTGATGAATGTGCATCTAATTTGTTAATTTTTAGAAAATGTCGAAGTGGCATTGGTTTGACTTTTGTTGAAAAATGTGGTATTCTAGGAATATCTGATAGAAGAAGGAGGTTTCTATGTGAACCGATATGAAATGGACAAAGAACGGGAAAATTTTAGAACTATTTTGAAAAAGATGTTCTCGATTACGGAAGATGCTGCATCAAACGAGGAAATTCGAGACCGAATTTTATCCGGCGGGAAAATTACCGGGACAAACATGGTCGTCATGATTTGTGCAATTTTGATTGCATCCGTCGGGCTAAATACCAATTCGATTGCGGTTATCATTGGGGCAATGCTGATTTCTCCGCTAATGGGAAGCATTTTGGCAATTTCCTACGGAACAGTTTCCAATGATGCCTATTTAATCAAGCGGCATTCCTTTGGGTTTGCGGTGCAGATTGTAATGAGTGTTGTAACCGCAACCATTTATTTCCTATTATCTCCGGTCAAAGAACCGACAGAACAGCTGTTGGCTCGTACCAATCCCAATTTCTTTGATGTCATCATTGCAATTTCAGGCGGTGTTGCTGGAATTGTCGGGCAGACCAGAAAAGACAAGTCCAATAATATCATTCCCGGCGTGGCAATTGCAACTGCACTGATGCCGCCGCTCTGTACTTGTGGATATGCCCTTGCAAATGGAGAATTTCGGATGTTGTTGGGTGCATTCTACCTGTTTATCATCAATGCATATTTTATTTACATTGCTTCCGATGTGATGCTGACGCTGTTGGGGACACCAAGAATCAAAGCCATGTCCGCCGCAGAATGGAAACGAGCCAGAAAAAAGATGCACCGGAATACGATTTTGGTATTGTTGCCGATTATCTTAATTGCAATCGGTTGGAATATTTGGTAAATTACATAACACTTGAGAAAACAGGAGGGACACGGATATGATACAAGGTATGCATCATGTTTCTATGAAATGCAGCAATGCGGAAGAATATGCAGCAGTACGGGCATTTTATACAGAATTGCTGCGGATTCCAATTTTGACCGAATGGGAAACAGGAATCTTACTGGATACAGGAGCAGGCATTGTAGAGATTTTTCAAGATGAAACGGCAGAAAAACTGGGACAAGGCGTTATTCGACACTTTGCCTTTGCGGTAAAAGATGTAGAAGCTTGTGTTGCAGCGGTGCGGGCTGGTGGTTATCCGATTTTAGTAGAGCCAAAAACCGTTGCCATTGGTGGAAATCCAGCATTTTCTGCAAAGATTGCTTTCTGCAAGGGTGCACTGGGGGAAGAAATTGAATTCTTCCAGCAGATGTGGCAGTAAGAAAGGAAGATTTCATGCAGGCGTTTATTTATCACTTGACGATGATGCGGAGTAAGCGACACATTCAGAAAACCTATGGAAAATCATTTTGGAAGCAGTTTCAAGCCCTATCAGACCCTGTTTTTCATCAAGTATCCAAAGAACTGCCGGACATCGGCGATAGTATTTTTTCGTTCAATTATGACTATGCACCGTCTTATGTGGCATGGTATCGGGCAATGCAGCAGCTGAAACTTTCTCCAAAAGAAGCAGATGCATTATTATGGAAAATGAATGAAAAAATGCTGCTGACTGTTCCGAAGCCATTGCTGCACGCAGTTGGAAAAAGTTATTTGAATGGATTCCGCAAAAAAGCAGAACAGCATCTGCAACGACAGAATCAGCCGAATTTTCCAGAAAATGACTGGCTGATTGCTTATCGGAATCTGGATGACAACAGCTTTGAAATTGACATTCACCGCTGCGGATTTATCACCATTGCAAAGAAATATGGTGTGGAAGGAATGCTGCCGGGAATTTGTTCCGTGGACTTTATGATTTCCCACTATATGGGCAATGGATTTTCTCGAACAAAAACATTGGGAGCAGGGGATGAATGCTGTAACTGTCACTATGAATTACAGGGTGCTTGTCCCCTTCATGCACCAAAGGGGATGAAATAGCAATGATACAGTGGGATTACCATACACCGGATGCCTTTCAAGATTTGCGAATGTGCAGTGATGGAACAGTTTTAACAGGGCTTTGGTTTGTTGGTTCGCCGGATGAAAAGAAGCATGCAACAACTGGAATTCGGCAGCACCTGCCCATTTTTCAGGAAACCGAACGCTGGTTAGACCTCTATTTTTCCGGCAAACAACCCAATTTTACACTAGCTTATACAATGTTGCACTTGACCGCATTTCGTCAGGAAGTCATGGAACGTTTAAAAGCGATTCCATATGGTCAAACAACCACTTATGGTGCAATTGCGAAGCAGATTGCAGCGAAAAAGGGAATTCCTCGCATATCTGCACAGGCAGTCGGCAGTGCAGTTGGATGGAATCCGATTGGAATCATTGTTCCCTGTCATCGGGTCATTGGAGCGAATGGAGCATTAACTGGATATGGTGGCGGTCTGCAAAATAAGATTGCCCTGTTAAAATTAGAGGGTATCTTATAGAAATAGAAAAAATCGGCATGGTTTGAAACGATGCCGATTTATATTTATGGGAGTTGCTTGTCTTTGTCAAAGTGGAAACCATCCGCTTTGCTGCGTTTGGTTTTCAGAACTGGTTCTGTGATGGTAAATGTAACCGGTTCGCCCGTAGTTGTACCAGCTGCATTGATTTGTTTCAGAACAGCGGTATACGTTCCAGCTGGGAGTGTTGTCCGGAAAGAACTTCCTTGCAGACAGTTGTCATTTTGCAGTGGGGTTTGCGTGGAGTCTGTTCCATTCCAAATGGTAAGGGAATAGCTATCCGTATCAGCGGCAGCAGTCCATTGGAAAGTTGCTTGTGTTGCAGTTGTTTTTACTGTCAACGGAACAGTTGCTGGAGCTTGCAGGGGCTGCATTAAAAATGCAGTTCCTGTGTCAATGTCGGTATCTTGTAAAGCAAGTGAATCTTGCAAGACCTGTTCCGTTTCAGCATCTTGCAGCACATAGCCGTTTTCGGTTTGGTAAATCCACCATCGGCTCGGCTCTTCTGATACTGTCAGCAAGTCCGTTTGCCCATTTAAATAGTATCGTCCTTCTGACTGCATGAGAAAATAGCTGCCATCGTCCTGTTTAGAGATGTGCCACTGTGTCGGTGTGGATTCTGTTTGCAACTGTACCTGTTTCTCTGTAGTGATAGAAAGCGTTTTGGAGTCATTTCCAACTTGCAGGGTGGTATAAAAATCAGAGCCAACGTCAGAGGGAGATTCTTCCGGTGGGAGATAGGATTCATAAGACGGAAAAAAGACATCTCTTGCCAACTCTGCCCGCCCAGAACGATACAGCGTACTGCAAACTTCATAGATGGCTGCCCAAGAATAAGCTGCTTCATATGCACCGTCTTCCGAATTTTCAAAGCCATTCAACAGTGTATCATAATAATAAGGTGCGTATGTAGTCAGCAAATCGTTTTCCAGATAGGCAAGCTGTCCATCCAGCGAATCATACGCATAACCATTTTCACTGCAAAACGCCTGTAAATCTGCATAGCGAGCACCATTCCACTGACAAATGCCATAGCTGATTTGGTGATTGGAGTCGATGCAAGAGGCAGTTGGTTCAAATCCGCTTTCCTGATAGAGATTTGCCAAGATACCGCTGGCGACCGCTGCATTCAGCTGTAATTCCTCAGTTAGAAACGTGTAAATCATTTCTTCGTTGCTCTGCACTTCCACTGCAAAGGCGGCTGGTGTCAGCATCGAACTGCTGAGTAGAATGCTGCACATTGCTGCAATCCATTTCTTTTGGGATTTCATGAGAAACCGCTCCTTTCTTTGAGATGGGGGAAACTTCTGCCCTTATTATAGCGATGTTTGTGCAACTTGTCAAGAAAAAAGATGAATTTTACATAATTTACCGTCATTTATCACAAACAGAACAACTGTCTTTCACCAGGCTTTCATAAAAACAATGGTGTTGGAAAAGAAATTGGCTTTCATCGGATTTTCTGCAACTATACGAAATTTGTACACCTATTTGTCACATTTCTAGATTATCATAAGAATCACAGAAAGAGATTATAATCCAATCTGAATTGCGGAAGTATCCGCCACCTTACCGTTTCCGTGTTGCAGAAACGGACAAAAAAATTCCTTGCCGAATATTAGCGGCAGTTCTCATAAAAAACCCCCTTCAAACAAACAGCAGAGCGTGAAAGAGCGTTCTGCTGTTTGTTTTTTCTGTGCTTGACACAAAAAATGGGATTTGTTATAATGAGAATATTATTTAGAAAAAGGAAAAACAATATGATACAGGAAACAAATTTAAAACCATATCTCATTTACAATTCTGAAAACCATCGGTTTCCACTTGTGGTTTCCATTCCGCATAGCGGAACACAATTGACTAGAGAGATGCAGGAAACGCTTTTGCCCGATGTAGTCCTATCCAATATGGATTGGTATTTGCCACAGCTCTATGCATTTTTAGTGGAATGGGGCGTAACCGTATTGGTCAATCCAATATCTCGATATGTGATTGACCCGAACCGTCCGCCATTTCAGAAAATCGGAGATGCTTATACGACCAATTGTATTTATGAAACGACAACCAGCGGAGAACCAATGTATGCAGCACCGTTGACAGAAGCCGTGCGTTTGGAGCGAAAACACTGCTATTATGATGCTTATCATCAAGCATTGAAGCAATTATTGGCGGAAAAGAAACGGCGGTTTTCTAAAGTTTATCTTTTAGATTTGCATAGTTATGGTATGGATACGGGCAGCGATGCGATTATTGGAACACAATTTGGACAGACTTGTTCAGCAGCCTATTCTACCGCTTTACGAACTTTGTTGGAGCAGGAAGGAATGCGAGTGGCAGAAAATCAACCCTTTGCAGGCGGCTACCTCACAAAGCACTATGGAGCAGATACGCAAATAGAAGCGGCTCAGATTGAGTTGAGCTATGCGTATTATATTGACCATCGGACATTTGGAAGAGAAGCTTTTCCGGAAATTTGTCCGGCTGTCTTTGCAGATGCACAGCAGCATTTGCAATTATTTTTCAAAAATCTATTAAAGGAGCAGATGACATGCTAGTAATACAGACAGAACGATTGGTTTTGCGACCATTGACAACAAATGACTTTTCCGCATTTCGACAGTTTGCAGCCGATGCAGAACTCACCCGATATATGCTGTTTTATCCGCAGGAAACAGAATCCGAAACCAAAACCTTTCTTCAACACGCAGAACAGGCTTGGATGGAACAACATCCAGAAGCGTATGAGTTTGCTATTCTGCGAGAAGATACACTAATTGGAACGATTACCGTAGAATATATGGGTGATACGCAGGGAATGCTAGGATGGATTCTGCGGAAGGATGCACAAGGCTATGGCTATGCAACAGAGGCTGCCCTTGCAATTGTGCAGTGGGTCAAGGAACAGTTGCCCTATACAGAATTGTTCGCCTGTTGTGATGCTCGCAACCCTGCCTCTGCCCGTGTGATGGAACGAATCGGTATGCATTGTGTAGATGCAAATGGCAGCCGAACCTATCCGAAAACCGGAGAGGTTGCACAGGAATGGATGTATCAGATGAACCTATAAGAGAAAAATAACAGAAAATTTTTCAGAAAAAACCTCGTTCTTTTTGAGAATGGGGTCTTTTTTATGCCTATAAATTACAAATTATGGCAGAAAAATTCCGAAATCGGATGAAAAAAGTATCCTTTTTGTGCAATTTCACCATGAAGCCTAGTAAATCCATAGGAATTATAATTGTTTTGGAGAAAACCGGAAAAAGGATTGACAAGTCCAGAAAAGGGGTGTATAATAGCGAATATACAAAACACATCGGAATGATAGGAATTGAAGATGTGCAAGGAGGTTTGCAGAATATGCAAGGTTTATGGTTTGGCGTAGCCGGAGGGGTGGCACGATGTTGACCCTCTGATGCGAACGAAAGAAAACAGAAAAAGAAGAAAGAGGGTTATTTTCTATGAAACATACAACCATTACAAAGGTGATCGGCATTTCCTTATCCGCTGCTTTATTGGCATCGGTGGCAACCGGTTGCGGTTCTGCAAGCAACGGGGACACAGTACAAATTATAAATGTATCGTATGACCCAACCAGAGAATTGTATACCGCTTATAATGAACTATTTGCAAAGCATTGGAAAGAAAAGACTGGACAGGATGTGGAAGTCACACAGTCCCATGGCGGTTCTGGAAAACAGGCATTGGAAGTTGCCAACGGGTTGGAGGCAGATGTCGTAACCTTGGCACTGGAATATGATGTGGATGCGATTCAGGATGCCGGATTGATTGATGATGGATGGATTTCTGAATTTGATGATGACAGTGCACCATATACCTCCACGATTGTTTTTCTGGTACGAAAGGGCAATCCGAAAAACATTCAGGATTGGGATGATTTAGTAAAGGATGGCGTTGGTGTCATTACGCCGAATCCAAAAACTTCCGGCGGTGCAAGATGGAATTACTTAGCCGCTTGGGCGTATGCAACACAGGAATATGGCGACGATGAAGCAAAGACAGAAGATTTCATGAAAAAGCTTTATCAGAATGTGTTGGTTTTGGATTCCGGTGCAAGAGGTGCTACGACAACCTTTGTAGAAAATGGACAGGGTGATGTCCTGCTGGCATGGGAAAATGAAGCGTATCTTTCCATCAAGGATGCACCAGATGATTATGAAATTGTTACACCGAGCATTAGCATTTTGGCACAGCCTTCCGTTGCTGTAGTAGATGATGTTGTTGACCGGAAAGGAACAAGAGAAGTTGCAACGGAGTATCTTTCTTACCTCTATTCCGATGAGGCACAGAGAATTGCAGGCGACAATTATTACCGTCCTTCCAATCCGGACATCTTGAAAGAATATGCAGATGTATTTGATTTGAATGTCAACTTGGTTACCATTCAGGACTTTGGCGGTTGGGAGGAAGCACAAAAAACCCATTTCGCCGATGGCGGTATTTTTGATAAAATTTATGAGAAATAAAAAGTAGGGAGTCGTTATGAAACAAAAGAGCAAAAGAGTGATTCCGGGATTCGGGATTTCCATGGGCGTTACGCTCACAATTTTAAGTATTGTGGTACTGATTCCGCTGGCATCGCTTGTCGTTTACACGGCACAGCTCAGTCCGTCAGAAATTATAGAAACCCTGACCCGTCCGAGAGTGTTGGCAAGCTTTCGTGTCAGTCTGCTGACTGCGTTTATTGCCTCTGCAATCAATGCAGTGATGGGTGTGATTTTAGCGTGGGTGCTGGTGCGATACAAATTCCCATTGAAACGCATTTTGGATGGTATGATTGAGCTGCCTTTTGCATTACCAACCGCCGTTGCCGGCATTGCATTGACTTCTTTGACGGCTGACACGGGTTTGATTGGCAAGTTCTTTGCAAGATTTGGTATTCACATTGCCTATACAAGAATCGGCATTACGGTTGCGTTGGTTTTCATTGGGATTCCATTTGTTGTCCGAACGGTACAGCCAGTATTGGAAAAGTTAGACCCGTCTTATGAAGAAGCAGCTGGCGTTTTGGGAGCAAGTCGAACAAAGATTTTCTGGAGCGTGGTATTTCCGGAAATTCGTCCGGCAGTCATTACCGGTTTTGGTTTGGCATTCGGCAGATGCCTTGGAGAATACGGCAGCGTCGTATTTATCGCCGGCAATCAGCCGTTTCAAACAGAGATTACACCATTGATTATCATGTCAGAGTTGCAAGAATATGACTATGCAAGTGCAACCGCAATTGCATTGGTAATGTTAATTGTTGCGTTCTTGATTCTGTTCCTGAGCAACTGGGTGCAGGCAAGAAGCAGTAAAAAGTTGAAAGGAGGTTCTTAATCATGCATGAAGAAACAGTTGGTTCAAAAGTAGTAAAATGGTTGCTGATTGGCATCAGTGCATTGTTTCTGATTGTCATGTTGCTGCTGCCGCTGATTACCGTCATTTCGGAAGCGTTGCGGAGCGGCTGGGAAACCTACCTGAAAGCAGTTACAGACCGCTACACAATCAAGGCGATTTTCTTAACATTGGAAGCAACGATTTGTGCAGTGCTGATTAATACGATTTTCGGCGTATTTGCTGCATGGGCAGTTACAAAGTTCCATTTTAAAGGAAAGAAACTGCTGACAACTTTAATTGATGTACCAGTTACCATTTCTCCAGTCATTGCAGGTTTGATTTTTGTTTTGACATTCGGCAGACAAAGTTTCCTGTATCCGTACTTACAACAGCTTGGTGTTCAAGTAGTCTTTGCTGTTCCGGGAATTGTGCTGGCAACAATTTTTGTTACATTCCCGTTCATCTCCAGAGAATTGATTCCGGTTTTGGAATCGCAGGGAACGGATGAAGAAGAAGCAGCGGCTCTGATGGGAGCAAAGGGCTTGACGATTTTCCGTCGGGTTACATTCCCACATATCAAATGGGCATTTCTTTATGGCGTTGTTCTTTGTGCAGCAAGAGCCATGGGGGAATTCGGAGCAGTTTCTGTTTTGTCTGGACACCTCAGAGGAAAGACAAACACCTTACCGTTGCACGTAGAGATTTTGTTCAATGAGTTTCAGTATGTACCGGCGTTTGCAGTTTCTTCGATTTTAGTATTGATGGCAATTGTAATTTTGATTATCCGAAGTGTGATTGAGTACAGAGGAAAGAAGGTATCGTAAATATGTATGTGGAATTAAAAGATATCAACAAGCATTTTAACAACTACAAAGCCTCTGACCATGTCAGCTTTGGAATTGAAAAAGGAAAACTGATTGGTTTACTTGGCCCAAGCGGCAGCGGAAAAACCACCATCCTGCGAATGATTGCCGGATTGGAACAGCCAGATAGCGGCGAAATTATCATTGACGGCAAAGTGGTCAATGATGTTCCGGCAAGTAAGCGAGGCATTGGATTTGTTTTTCAGAACTATGCGTTGTTCCGCTATATGACGGTTTATGATAACATCGCATTTGGCTTGAAAGTCCAGAAAGTCGATAAAAAGACGATTGATAAGCGGGTCAAAGAACTGATTGAATTGATTGGATTAAAAGGACTGGATAAACGGTATCCCAGTCAGTTATCCGGTGGACAGCGGCAGAGAGTTGCATTTGCTCGTGCGTTAGCACCGAATCCACAGTTGCTGTTATTGGATGAACCGTTTGCAGCGATTGACGCAAAGGTACGGCAGGAGCTGAGAAGCTGGCTCAAGGAGATGATTGAACAGTTGGGTGTAACGAGCATCTTTGTCACACACGACCAAGATGAGGCCATTGAAGTGGCAGATGAAATCATCATCACGAACAAGGGCAGAATCGAACAGATGGGAACGCCGTTGGATGTTTATCAAAAACCGCAGACAGCGTTTACCGCTTCCTTTTTTGGGCAGACTTCTATTATCGAAGATTATCAGGCATTCCACACCTTTGAAAAAATCGAAGGAGCAGAAAAGGCAATTGTACGTCCGGAGTTCGTAAAGATTACGAAGAAAAACGAAGTACAGAAATATCGGAGTTCTGCTTCCAAGGGCGTTGTGGAACATGTTTCATTCCGTGGCGATAAGATGGAATTGCGAGTACGGGTGAATGACACTGTTTTGCTGGCGAAACGTGATTTGGAAGAGAATCGCATTTTTGTTGGCGAAACCGTGGATGTGTTCTTATATCGGATTTTTGTAACGGTTGGAGATAAAGCGTATTTGTTGGAGAACCAGTCGTTGCAGGAAAACTCCGTTGTTATTTAATCATTGTAAAAAAATATTTGGCAAACAGTCAAAAATCTTGATGGAGGGTATTATCATGGCAAACATTTATAAGGGTACAATTGAACTGATTGGAAACACACCGCTGGTTGAAGCGGTCAATCTGGAACAGGCACATGATTTGCAGGCAACCCTGCTGATCAAGCTGGAATATCTGAACCCAGCCGGCAGCGTAAAAGACCGGATTGCAAAATCCATGCTAGAAGATGCAGAACAGAGTGGAAAGCTGCATACTGGTTCTGTAATCATTGAACCGACCTCCGGAAATACCGGAATTGGTCTGGCTGCCATTGCAGCAGCAAAGGGCTATCGGGTAATTTTGACAATGCCGGAAACCATGAGCGTGGAACGGAGAAACATCCTGAAAGCATACGGTGCAGAAATCGTTCTGACAGAAGGTGCAAAGGGTATGAAGGGTGCAATTGCCAAGGCAAAGGAACTTGCAGAAGAAATTCCGAACAGTTTCATTCCGGGACAATTTGAAAACCCAGCAAATCCAGAAGCACACCGCAAGACAACAGGCCCGGAAATCTGGAGAGATACCGACGGTAAGGTAGATTATTTCGTAGCTGGTGTTGGTACAGGCGGTACCATTACCGGTGTTGGAGAATATTTAAAGTCACAGAATCCGAATGTAAAGATTGTTGCTGTAGAGCCGGAAACCTCCGCTGTTCTCTCCGGAGAAAAGCCAGGCCCGCATAAGATTCAGGGCATTGGAGCAGGATTCGTTCCAAAGACATTGAACACTGGCGTTTATGATGAAATCATTAAGATTCAGAATGACGATGCATTTACAACCGCCAAGGAACTGGCAAAACACGAAGGAATTTTGGTCGGCATTTCTTCCGGTGCTGCATTACAGGCAGCGTTGGAACTGGCAAAGCGTCCGGAAAATAAGGGCAAGACCATCGTGGCACTGTTGCCGGATAGTGGTGACCGTTATTATTCTACCACTTTGTTTTCTGAATAAGGCATTGATATTCCATCGTCAGAAAGGAGGTGCTGTCGAGTGAAAGTTTCCACTCGAGTTGAATGCGGAATCTTAGCATTGACAGATATTGCGATGCATCAATCAGAGGGAAAGCCGGTGACGGTCAGCAGTATTTCCAGTCGGCAGGATCTCTCAATGAAATATCTGGAACAGATTCTCATGGTGCTGCGGCAATCCAATCTGGTGCGAAGCACAAAAGGCTTCAAGGGCGGTTATGTACTGACTCGTCCGGCGAAAGAAATCTCATTGCGAACGGTGATTGATGCGTTGGATGTAACAGTATTGGCAGATGTCCATTTTCAAGAAGAATCCGAAACACCCTTGAAAACAATCGTGAACCATCAGCTTTGGAATCCGATGACCACTTATCTTCGGAAATTTTGTGACAGCATTACCATTTCTGACATGATGGAACAATATCGAACCTTTCTTTCCGATACAGAAGGCCCGATGTATTATATTTAATCAAGAATCGTAAAAAATATACAAAAAATAAAAGAAAGACCAGTTGGAGCGTGGTACAATGGAATTTAATACCGCATTGCTGCATCAGCAATTTGACAGCGACACACAGAATGGTGCAACCATTCCCCCGATTTATCAGGTCAGTGCCTTTGCACAGTCATCCGCAGAGCAGCTGGAAAAAGTGTTTAATAATAAAGCAGCTGGATTTGCATATACCAGAATCAGCAATCCGACTGTAGATGCCTTTGAACGAAGAGTTGCTTCTATGGAAAAGGGCATCGGAGCAGTGGCTTGTTCTTCTGGGATGGCAGCTGTCACAATGGCATTGCTGAACATTCTGGAAGCTGGCGATGAAGTCATTGCCGGTTCGGGCTTATTTGGCGGAACGATTGATTTGTTCGGTGACCTGAAAGCGTTCGGCATTACAACGCATTTTGTAGAGAGTGTGACTGCGGAAGCCGTTGCACCGCTGCTCAACGAAAAGACAAAAGTGGTCTTTACCGAATTGATTGGGAACCCGAAGCTGGATGTTGTGGATTTAAAGAAAGTATCCGCTTTGGTTCATGAACATGATGTTCCGCTGATTATTGACAGCACGACCGCAACACCGTATCTGCTGCATACCTTTGATTTTGGTGCAGATGTCATTGTACACTCTTCTTCCAAGTATATCAACGGTGGCGGCAACTCGATTAGCGGTGTCATCATTGACAGTGGGAACTTCCACTGGAATCCAGAACGGTATCACGGCTTTGCAGAATATAAAAAATACGGCAAATTTGCTTATCTGGCAAAATTGCGGAACGGTATCTGGAGGAACTTCGGCAGCTGTTTAGCTCCGATGAATGCATTCATGAATACGGTTGGGATGGAAACGCTGGGCTTGCGGATGGAACGCATCTGTAGCAACGCCAAGCAGCTGGCAGAATATCTGGAAAGTCGGGATGATGTAACCGTCAATTATCCGGCATTGAAGAGCAGTCCGTACTATGATTTGGTACAGACACAGTTCGGCGGAAAAGGCGGTGCAATTTTGACCATACGGGCAGGCAGCAAGGAAAAGGCATTCAAACTCATCAATGCCCTGAAATATGCTGTCAATGCAACGAATATCGGGGATGTGCGAACGCTGGTCATCCATCCGGCAAGTACGATTTATACACACAGTTCCGAACAGCAGAAAGCGAGTGCAGGCGTTTATGACGACAGCATTCGGATTAGCGTCGGAATTGAAGATATTAACGACTTGATTGCTGATTTTGCACAGGCGATAGATCAAAGCAAGGAGTGAAAAAATTATGGCAGTGGATTACGCAACCTTAAAAAAAGGCGGATTCATGCGGCAAAAACAAAAAAATCATTTTTCCCTGCGTTTGCGTGTTGTAGGTGGAAATTTAACAGCAACACAGCTTGCAAAAATCGCAGAAGTCGCTGAAAAATTTGGTGATGGACACGTTCATCTGACTTCTCGACAGAGCGTAGAAATTCCGTTCGTCAAGTTGGAACAGATTGAAGAAGTAAAGAAAGCATTGAGCGAGGGCGGCGTAGAACCGGGCGTTTGTGGCCCGAGAGTACGAACCATTACCGCTTGTCAGGGTGAAGCCATTTGCCCGAGTGGCTGTATTGATACTTATGCACTGGCGAAAGAGCTGGATGACCGGTATTTTGCAAGAGAGTTACCGCATAAGTTCAAGTTTGGCATTACTGGTTGCCAGAACAACTGCTTGAAGTCCGAAGAAAATGACCTTGGTATCAAGGGCGGCATTCAAGTCAGCTGGCGAGAAGAAGATTGCATTCAGTGCGGTGTCTGCGTAAAGGCATGCCGGAGTAATGCAATCACCTTAGAAGATGGAAAGATTTCCGTAGATGAAAGCAAGTGTAATTTCTGCGGACGTTGTTATAAAGCCTGTCCGACCGAAGCTTGGGATACGGTACATGGTTATATCGTTTCCTTTGGCGGATTGTTCGGCAACAGTATCAGCAAGGGCGAAGCAATTATTCCATTCCTGCCGGATAAGGAAACATTGCTGAAAGTTTGCGATGCAACCATTCAGTTCTTTGCAGACCACGCAAAGCCTGGCGAACGGTTTAAGTTCACGCTGGATCGGGTCGGCAGAGAATCCTTTGAAAATTTGATTCAGGAGGTAGTAAAAAATGGCTGATTTTGTAATTGACGATACCGTGGATATCACCGATGTCGTTTGCCCCGTTACATTTGTAAAGGCAAAAGTTGCACTGGAAGAACTGGACGATGGTCAAGTGCTTTCCATTAAGATGAACGACGGCGAACCGGTACAGAACGTACCGAGAAGCATCAAAGAAGAAGGTCACAAGATTCTGAAGCTGATCGACAACGAAGACGGTACTTATAACCTGATCGTCAAGAAGGTTGGTGATTAAATGGCAGTTCGTGTAAATGCGGAAACCTTTGCAGCAGAAGTATTGCAGGCAAAGAGATTGGTTCTGGTGGATTTTTATTCTGACAGTTGCGTTCCATGCAAGCGGATTGCACCGCTGCTTTCGGAAGTGGCAGCTGCTGACTCAGATGGGTTGAAAGTGGTAAAAGTCAACATCAACTTTGATGCAGAACTGGCAGAACAGTATGCCGTACAGGCAGCCCCGACCCTCGTCTTTTTCCAGAACGGTGCAGAAGTTGCCCGTCTGAGAGGCTTGGTAAAAAAAGCAGAATTGACAGAAGTCATTGATTCTCTGAAAAAATAAATTCATAAGGAGTTATGTTATCATGAAAATTACAGTTGCAGGCGTTACAAAGGAAGTTGCAGACGGTCTGACCGTTGCACAGCTGATTGAACAGGAAAAGGTAGAAACCCCGCAGTATGTTACCGTGACCATCAATGATGACTTTGTAGAAAGCGGAACATTTGAAACCACCGTTCTGAAAGACGGCGACAATGTTGAATTTCTGTATTTCATGGGAGGCGGTCAGTAATGGCATTTACAAATGAACAGTTAGAGCGGTATTCCCGTCATATTATCTTAAAAGAAATTGGCGTAAAGGGACAGAAGAAGCTCCTGAACGCGAAGGTTCTGATTATCGGTGCTGGCGGACTGGGTGCACCGGTTGCCATGTATCTGGCAGCTGCTGGCGTTGGTACGATTGGCATTGCTGATGCAGATGAAGTAGATTTGTCCAACTTGCAGCGGCAAATCATCCACGCAACCAAGGACGTTGGAAAGCCGAAGGTAGAATCTGCAAAGGAAACCATGGAAGCCATGAATCCGGATGTTAAGGTCATTACATACCACACATTCGTTACCAGTGAAAACATCATGGAACTGATTCAGGACTATGATTTCATCATTGATGGAACAGACAACTTCCCAGCAAAATTCTTGATCAATGACGCTTGCGTAATGGCAAAGAAGCCGTTCTCTCATGCCGGAATCATTCGGTTTAAGGGTCAGCTGATGACTTATGTACCGGGAGAAGGTCCTTGCTATCGTTGCGTTTTTAAGAATCCGCCTCCGAAGGATGCTGTTCCGACCTGTAAGCAGGCTGGCGTTGTTGGTGCAATGGGCGGTGTCATTGGTAGTTTACAGGCAATGGAAGCCATCAAGTACATTGTTGGCGTTGGCGATTTGCTGACTGGCTATCTGCTGACCTATGATGCACTGACCATGGATTTCCGGAAGGTAAAGCTGCCGCATAACACGGATAATTGCCCGGTTTGCGGAAAGCACCCGACAATCACCAAGTTAATTGACTACGAACAGGCTGAATGTGATGGGGTAGGATTATGATTACACTGAAACAAGCAGATTTTGAAAAGATTCTGGCACACGCAAAGAAAGAACTGCCGAATGAAGCGTGCGGTTTGATTGCAGGTGTCAAGGATGGAGCAGACAAGCACATTCAAAAGGTTTATCTGCTCACCAATATCGACCATTCCAACGAGCATTTCTCTTTGGATCCGAAGGAACAACTCGCAGCCATCAAGGATATGCGTGCAAACGGTCTGGTTCCACTGGGCAACTGGCATTCTCATCCGGAATCGCCATCCCGTCCATCGCAGGAAGACAAGCGGCTGGCATACGACAAAACCGCAAGTTATATGATTCTTTCTCTGATGGAATTGGAGCAGCCGGTACTCAATTCGTTCCATATTGAGGGCGATGATGCGGAGAAAGAACCGCTGGTTATTGAGGAGTAAACAATTATGTATGACATCATCATCATCGGCAGTGGACCTGCTGGGTTAACCGCTGCCATCTATGCCAGTCGGGCACAATTGACGGCAGTGGTACTGGAAAAAGATTATCTGGGCAGCGGACAGATTGCAGTCAGCGAACAGGTAGATAATTATCCGGGACTTCCGGGCATTGATGGCTATACGCTGGGCGAAAAATTCCGGGAACACGCAGAGCAGTTGGGTGCAAAGTTTGAAAATGTGGAAGTAGACCACATCAAACAAACCGCAGAGGGCTTTACTGTTTTCTGTAAAGAGGGAGAACCACTGCAAAGCCGTACGATTCTCTGTGCTTCCGGAACATCTTATCGCAGATTGGACGTGCCAGGCGGAACGTTGCAAGGCGTTTCCTACTGTGCAACGTGTGACGGAGCATTCTATAAAGATAAAACCGTTGCAGTGATTGGCGGCGGAGATACTGCACTGGGCGATGCCATGTATCTTTCCAGAATGGCAAAGAAAGTATATCTGGTGCATCGTCGGCAGGAATTCCGTGCAAATCAGGCATTGCAGACCGCTGTTCAGCAGAATGGAGCAATCGAATTGGTATTGGATGCCGTACCGACTGCTGTTCTGGGAGAAAAGCGAGTAGATCATTTGGAACTGCTGCAAAATGGAGTATCGAAAACGCTGTCGGTGGAGGGTGTCTTTGTTGCAATCGGATCGATTCCGAATACAGATTTTCTTGGAAATCTGTGTAAGTTGGATGAGAGCGGCTATATCCTCGCAGACGAAACCGGGGTTACGACAACGCCGGGCGTGTTTGCCGCTGGAGATGTGCGGACAACACCGCTGCGGCAGGTTGTAACAGCGGTTGCAGACGGTGCAAACTGTGTGCAGTCGATTGAACAGTATTTCAGAAAAGGAAATGGGTGATACCGTGAAAACAGAACGATTGCAAACAGATGTCCTGGTGATTGGCGGCGGTACAGCTGGCTGCTATGCAGCATTGACCATTGCGGAACAAAACGCTGCTGTTTCTGTTTTGATTTGTGAAAAGGCACACATTAAACGCAGCGGCTGCCTCGCAGCTGGCGTGAATGCGTTAAATGCCTATATCACAAAGGGCAGAGTTCCGCAGGATTATGTGGACTATGCAAAGAAAGATGCAGACGGAATTGTACGGGAAGATTTGCTGCTGACGATGTCGGAACGGTTGAATGCCGTAACCGCAAAGCTGGAAGATTTGGGGTTAGTTCTGCTGAAAGATGCAGACGGAAACTATGTCACCCGTGGCAACCGAAACTTAAAAATCAACGGGGAAAATATTAAGCCGATTTTGGCAGATGCAGTTTCTGCTCTGCCAAATACCACAGTTTTGAATCGGGTTAATATTGTTGATTTTGCGGTCAAGGATAATCGCATTTGTGGTGCATTTGGAATCGGCATTGAAAATGATACGTTTTATGTCATCGAAGCCAATGCAGTTTTGATTGCGACTGGTGGAGCAGCTGGCTTATACAAGCCAAACAATCCGGGATTTTCTCGTCACAAGATGTGGTATCCGCCGTTTAATACCGGAGCAGGTTATGCAATGGGTATTCGGGCAGGGGCAGAAATGACCACTTTTGAAATGCGGTTTATTGCCTTGCGTTGTAAAGATACCATTGCACCAACCGGAACACTGGCACAGGGTGTCGGTGCAAAGCAAATCAATTCTCATGGAGAAGTTTATGAAACCAAGTATGGTCTGACGACTTCCGAACGGGTCTATGGAACAGTAAATGAGAATGTGGAAGGCAGAGGTCCATGTTACTTGCGAACAGAGGGAATTACACCAGAACAGGATGAATCCTTGCTGAAAGCCTATCTGAATATGGCACCTTCTCAGACGTTGAAGTGGATTGAAAGTGGAAAGAATCCCTCTCGGCAGAATGTTGAAATCGAAGGAACAGAGCCGTATATTGTCGGCGGACACACAGCAAGCGGTTACTGGGTGGATACCCATCGGGCAACGACCGTTACCGGTTTGTTTGCAGCTGGAGATGTCGCCGGCGGATGCCCACAGAAATATGTCACAGGGGCATTGGCAGAGGGCGAAATCGCAGCATTCTCTGCACTGGAATTTTTAAAACAGCATACTGCTGCTCCCATTGCAGAATCTTCCGTGACCGAACATGCTGAAGAAGTACAGCGATTTCTGACGCAGAGCGGTTCTCGCTTTACAACAGAACAGCTGGAAGAAGCGATGCAGACGGTGATGGATGCCTATGCAGGCGGTATTAAAACAAATTATCGGTTCAATGAAAAGCAATTGAAGATTGCAGATGAAAAGATTGTACAGCTGATGCAGCTTTCTGAACAGCTGCACGCAGATGATTTTCAGGAACTGATGTACATCTATGAACTGCGGGAACGGCTGGTGGTCTGTCGGAGTGTCATTGCACACTTAAAGGCTCGACAGGAAACTCGCTGGCACAGCTTCGCAGAAAATCTGGATTATCCAGAAAAAGACGATGTGCATTGGAGAAAATACGTCAATTCCAAATTGGAAAACGACGAATTGAAAATCATTTTCCGAGATTTGGTGGAAGGAGGACAAACCTATGAGCATTGCCATTGATCAAAATGCCTGCATTGGATGCGGGAAATGTCATGATGTTTGTCCGGGTACCCTGATTCACCTGAATGCAGACCGGAAAGCATTTATCAAATACCCCAAGGATTGTTGGGGATGTACGTCTTGCTTGAAAGAATGCCCAGTGCACGCCATCCGGTTTTATCTGGGGGCAGATATGGGCGGTATGGGCAGTTTGGTACATACTGAAAAAGAAGGCGATATTTTACGCTGGATTGTGGAACGCACAGACGGTACGACCACAGAAATCCGTGTAAATCAAAAGGAATCGAATCAATATTAAATAGGAGGGAAGTCATATGAGCGAATTTTCGCATCTGGATGAATTAGAGGCGGAAGCGATTTATATTATCCGAGAGGTTGCCGCAGAATGTGAAAAGCCAGTTATGCTGTATTCCATCGGTAAGGACAGTTCTGTAATGCTGCATCTTGCCATGAAAGCATTCTATCCGGAAAAGCCGCCGTTCCCGTTTTTACATGTCAACACCACTTGGAAGTTCAAGGAAATGATTGCATTCCGTGACCGAATTGCCAAGGAAAAGGGCATTGAAATGCTGGAATACATCAATCAGGACGGTGTCAAGCAGGGCATCAACCCGTTTGACCACGGCTCTGCTTACACCGATATTATGAAGACGCAGGCATTGAAGCAGGCTCTTACAAAATATGGATTTACCGCAGCATTTGGCGGTGGCAGACGAGATGAAGAAAAATCCCGTGCAAAGGAACGAATTTTCTCTTTCCGGAACGAAGCACAGGCATGGGATCCGAAGAACCAGCGTCCGGAAATGTGGAAGCTCTATAATACCAAGATTAAAAAGGGTGAAAGCATTCGGGTGTTCCCGATTTCCAACTGGACAGAAAAAGATATCTGGCAGTACATCCAGCGGGAAAAGATTGAAATTGTACCGCTGTATTTTGCAGCAGAACGTCCAGTCGTAGAACGGGACGGAAATTTGATTATGGTAGACGATGACCGGTTCCCGTTGAAAGACGGTGAAGTTCCGCAGATGAAGTCGGTACGGTTCCGGACATTGGGCTGCTATCCGCTGACAGGTGGCATTGAGTCGACTGCAACCACACTGGATGAAATCATTGAAGAAACGTTAAGCTCTGTATCTTCCGAACGAACCTCCAGAGTCATTGACAACGAAGCAGCCGGCAGCATGGAACGCAGAAAGCGGGAGGGATATTTTTAATGAAAGGCTTATTGAAATTTATCACTTGCGGCAGTGTAGACGATGGAAAGTCCACGCTGATCGGACATATTCTCTATGATGCAAAGCTGCTGTATGCAGACCAGGAAAAGGCTCTGGAACTGGACAGCAAGGTCGGCAGCCGGAGCGGTAAGATTGACTATTCACTGTTGCTGGATGGCTTGATGGCAGAACGGGAACAAGGCATTACCATTGACGTTGCATATCGGTATTTTACAACCGACAACCGCAGCTTTATCGTTGCAGACACCCCGGGTCATGAAGAATATACCAGAAACATGGCAGTTGGTGCATCATTTGCGGATTTGGCAGTTATTTTGATTGACGCTTCTCAGGGCGTTTTGGTGCAGACCAGACGTCATGCGAGAATCTGCAAACTGATGGGGATTCGGTATTTTGTTTTTGCAGTAAACAAGATGGACTTGGTAAAATACAGCGAATCTCGTTTCAACGAAATCGTTGCACAGATTGATGCTCTGAAGCAGGAACTGGGACTGGAAAACATCACGATTATTCCGCTTTCTGCAACAGAAGGCGACAATGTTACCACCCATTCGGAAAACATTCCGTGGTATACCGGAAAGCCGTTGCTGGAATATCTGGAAACCGTTGACATTGCATCGGATACCGAAGAAGGATTCTATATGCCAGTACAGCGTGTTTGCCGTCCAGACCATACATTCCGTGGATTCCAGGGACAAATTGAATCTGGCAGCATTTCTGTAGGCGATGCCATTACCACCTTGCCGAGCAACGAAACTGCAACCGTTAAGGGCATTCTCGTGACAGACAAAGAAGCAACTTCCGCAAAGCAGGGACAGCCAGTTACCATTACCTTAGACCGGGAAGTGGATGTTTCCCGTGGTTGCGTGCTGGTGAAAAATACAGATATTGGCGTTTATAAGAAACTGACAGTTTCGCTCCTGTGGATGGATGATGAAGAACTGGCAATCGGAAAGGACTATCTGGTAAAGCTTGGTACGAAGACCATTCCGGGCATTCTGACACACGTTCAATATGCAATTGATGTCAATACAGGAGAACACGTTACAAAGGATTCTTTACATAAGAATGAAATTGCCGTCTGCGAACTGTTGCTGACAGAAGGCATTGTTGTAGATTTGTTTGCAAAGCATAAGACACTGGGTGAACTGATTCTGATTGACCGTGTAACCAATATGACTTCTGCATGCGGTGTTGTAGAAGCAGTTGCAGAAAAGGTGACAAACGGTACAGAAAAGGCATCCTTCCGTCTGAATGATTTGACTGCAAGAGGCGATATCTTTGAAGAATTCTATTATGATACCAGCAGCTTGAATGTCTTGAAGTATCAGCCAGTCAACCGGACTTATACCATCGGCGACGAAATCCCAGTTAGCGGAGAAAGCTACCAGTATCCGGATAGCTTTGATATTATCGTTTTGCGGGATCAGGTTGCTGTACGGGTACGAGATAAGAAAATCACTGCCATTTTGCCGGCAGCAGATTATGTTTATGACCATGTTCCGGTTATCAACGGCAGAGGTTTTGCCGTATTGGCAGATTCTAACGAACAGGTACAGCAGTTCTTACAGGAATATGCTGTAACCAATGAAGCTGACCAGACAGCGTTCTTTGCAAAATGGGTGCGGTTTGATACTTACAGAAAGGTTATTTTTCCACAATAAGGAAGCAAACCAACCATGGAACAGAAACAAGAATTGCCATGCAAATCCGCATGGCAATTTCTGCAAAAAACAGAGGAGCGGTGAAGAAAATGGGAAAGCGAACTTATGGAGCAGAATATGGCTTTCAGACACGGGCAGTACACACTGGAAATGATGTGGATGCAGAAACCGGAGCAATTAAACGCCCGATTACCATGGCAAATAGCTATGAATTGCCATATGACCCAAGCGATTTAAACTGGAGCAGTGCCGGAAAGAATCTGTATACCAGAAACGGTGGCTCGAATCAGCAATACTTGCAGGAAAAGCTTGCATCGTTAGAGAGCGGAGAAGATTGCATGGTATTGGCAAGCGGCGTTGCTGCCCTGTCCGGATTATTTTTTGCTCTGCTGCAAAGCGGTGACCATGTTATTTTTTCCAGTGTCACTTATATCGCCGTTTATCGGCTGCTGAATGAACTGTTCAACAACAAATTTCAGGTAGAAACCACCATTGTGGATACTTCTGATTTGGATGCGATTCGCAAGGCCATTCGTCCAAATACGAAACTGATTCACATTGAAACGCCAGGGAATCCAACCCTGACAGTTTCCGATATTCGTGCGATTGCAGAAATTGCCCATGAACATGACATTCTATTGTCAGTAGATAATACATTTGCTTCTCCGTATAACCAGCGACCGATTGAACTGGGAGCAGATTTCACCATTGAGAGCTTAACCAAATACATCAATGGACACGGCGATGCCATGGGCGGAGCAATCATCGGCAAGAAAGAATATTTGGATTTGATTCGTGCACAGTCACAGGTCAACTTAGGAGCAACCATCAGCCCATTCAATGCATGGTTGATTATGCGTGGTTCTGTAACGCTGCCGCTGCGAATGAAACAGCACAACGAAAATGCAATGAAAGTGGCAAACTACTTGAAAACTGTTCCGGGTGTACGGTTTGTTGCTTATCCGGGATTGGAAGATGACCCCGGTCATGAAATTGCAAAGAAGCAGATGCAGCCCGGATATGGTGGTGTTTTGTCGTTCGGTTTGAAAGCAGACCATGACACCCATAACCGTTTTGTCAGTCACTTGAAAGTGATTACCTCGGCAGTTTCTCTGGGACATGATGAAAGTTTGATTGTCTTTTTGGGCGAAAATGACGAGCGGCAGTATCTTTATCCGGAAGCCTTTCATGATGGATTTTTCCGGTTCAGTGTCGGCATTGAAGATGCAGAAGATATTATTGCAGATTTGCAGCAGGCATTGGAACAGGAAGGATTGCTGTAAGTTAGCGATGCTTATGAGAAAAACGAGCAGGGAACTGCAACCCTGCCCGTTTTTTGTCGGATAAAATCCTTGCAAGTTCCAGAAAAATATGCTATAATCAAAGAAAATCCCGTTAATCGGAGGAGGATTGCACCCTTGTTAAATCAATTTTCGAGAACAGAATTGCTCTATGGGAAAGCTGTCATGGAGCATTTTCAAAAGAGCCGGGTTGCTGTGTTTGGCATCGGTGGCGTTGGCGGATATGCCGTGGAGGCGTTGGCACGCAGCGGTATTGGTACGCTGGATTTGATTGATGATGATAAAGTTTGTATTACGAACCTGAACCGGCAGCTGTTTGCCCTGCGGAGCACTGTCGGCAAGTATAAAGTAGATGCTGCTGCGGAACGGATTCAAGACATTTGCCCATCCACGGTGGTACATCGGCATAAGTGCTTTTATTTGCCCGAAACGGCTGACCAGTTTGATTTTCGGCAGTATGACTATGTCATTGATGCAATTGATACCGTAACCGGAAAGCTGGAAATCATTCAGCAAGCAAAAAATGCAGGTGTTCCAGTGATTTCTGCAATGGGAGCTGGAAACAAGTTAGACCCAACAGCTTTTCGGGTTGCAGACATCTATGAAACAAAAATGTGTCCGCTGGCAAGAGTCATGCGGAATGCTTTGCGGAAACGTGGCATTAAAAGCTTAAAAGTGGTTTATTCCGAAGAACAGCCTCGCCGCCCGTTGGATGATTCGGAAAATTCTTGCCGGACACAGTGCGTTTGTCCGCCGGGAACGGTTCGGAAATGTACCGTTCGGAGAGATATTCCGGGTTCGACTGCGTTTGTTCCGTCTGTTGTAGGGCTGATTGTTGCCGGAGAAGTGCTGAACGATTTGGCTGCACAGGTGGAAGAATAATTTTATTTGAGATGCCTTTGAAAAGGAAGTGACATTTGTCATCGAAACTGATGACATTTGACACTTCCTTTTTTGTTGGATTGGTTCTATAATAAGATAGTAAACCATTCACAGCCATTCGGAGGGACAAATATGGAACAAGTTGTTGTAAAAATTGACAATCTGGTCAAGCGATACAAGGAACTCATTGCACTGGATCATTTTTCACTGGAGATTCGCGAGGGGGAGATTTTTGGGTTGTTAGGGCCGAACGGCTCTGGAAAAACAACGACAATCAATTGTCTGCTTTCTCTGCTTTCGTTTGACAAAGGCAAGATTGAGATTTTTGGAAAAGAAATGTCACCAGTTCAATATGACATCAAGCGGCAAATTGGTGTGATTATGCAGAATGTGGCAGTTTTTCAGGAGTTGACCGTTTATGAAAACATCGATTATTTTTGTGGACTATATATTCGGGATAAGGCAACTCGAAAACAGTATGTCATGGATGCGGTTCATTTCACCGGACTGGAAAAATTTCTGAAATTTTACCCGAAAAAGCTTTCTGGAGGTTTGCTGCGACGATTAAATATTGCCTGTGGCATTGCACACAAACCAAAGCTGATTATTTTGGACGAACCAACCGTTGCAGTTGACCCACAGAGTCGAAATCAAATTTTAGAGGGCATCCAAAAGCTGAATGCAAACGGGGCAACGATTATTTACACCTCGCATTATATGGAGGAAGTCGAGCAGATTTGCACACGCATTGCGATTATGGATCAGGGAAAGAAAATCGCAGAAGGAACAAAAGAAGAACTCAAGCAAATTATCAAGAATACCGAAACGATTACCATTGAAGTGCCCCTGCTGCCGGAAAGCGTTTTGCAATCCATAAAGGCGTTGGAACACGTTTATCAGGCAACTTATGAACAGGAAGAATTAAAAGTTTACTGTTCTGGCGGTATGCATAATCTGGTAGATGTTCTGCACATTTTACAGGAGCAGCAAGTTGCAATTGGTCGAGTTTATACGACCCTACCGACTTTGAATGATGTCTTTCTGGAGATTACCGGAAAAGCACTGCGGGATCAGGAGGGATAAAGCAATGTTCTGGCATAATTTAAAATATGAAGTGTTGAGTGGCTTGCGGGTAAAGGATGTATTATTCTGGTTGATTTTGTTTCCCATCGTCCTTGCAACATTTTTCAAAATTGCATTCGGGAGTATCTATGAAAAAACAACGCTCTTTTCGACCATTCCCATGGCAGTGGTCGAAACAACGGAACAGCCAGTCTTGCATACAGTATTAGACAATCTGGAATCCGAGAAAGAACCGCTGTTTGCGGTGACTTATACCGATGAACAGACCGCATTATCCTTATTGAAAGAACAAAAAGTGGATGGCATTCTTTATGCTGGAGAAACCTTGTCGCTCAGTTTTTCAGAAAATGGCGTGGAACAAACCATTATCAAATCCTTTGCTGAACAATATCAGATTCAGAAGGCAGTGATTCAGCAGACGATGCAGACCGCTCCGGAAAAAATGGAAGCAGTGATTGCCGATTTGAATGATACTGTAGTGGGCAATCAAAAAATTTCTATGACTTCCGGCAATCCGGATGCAACCACCAACTATTTTTATAATCTGCTTGCGATGGTGGCAATGTTTGGCTCTTTAACGGGTATGCATATTGCCATCAATGGACAGGGGAATCTTTCCGCATTGGGAGCACGAAAATGCTGTTCTCCAACGCCAAAATTAGTGAGTCAGTTGGCGTGCTTGGTCGGCAGCTATATTTTGCAGACCGTCTGCATGAGCATTGCGGTTACCTATTTAGTATTTGTATTAAAGGTGCAGTTTGTCGGAAATATTGGATTGATTTATCTTTCTGCAATTCTCAGCGGATTGTTCGGCGTTTCTCTTGGTTTTTCAATTGGTTCATTCGGAACGCTGCAACAGGGGGCAAAAGTCGGAATTGCAATGACATTTTCAATGTTGAGTTGTTTTTGCAGTGGCTTAATGGCATCTGGCATTCGTCCATATTTGGCAGAACACGTTCCGCTGTTTCATTCTATCAATCCAGCATCCTTGATTTGTGATTTATTTTATTGCTTGAATATGGACGGCAATTATCAACGGTATCTGGTGAAATTGGGGACGATTTTAGGAATGTCGGTGCTCTGTACCATGATTGGATTTTTACTGACAAGGAGGCGGAAATATGCAAGTCTTTAAGGCGTTTTTGCGGATTCTGCGAAAAAAGCTGCCAACTGCAATGATTTGGGTGGTTGTGTTTTTGATTATCGCAGTTGGTGCGACCACGAACAACAGTAGTCCCTTTTCCTTTACAGAAAATCAATTTAACATCTGTGTATTTGATGAAGACCAGACACCAGAAAGTCAAGCACTGGTTGCTTATTTGGGAAAGCATCATAACCTCGTTTCTGTTAAGCAGGAGCAAGATACCATTTTAGATATGCTCTATGATGAACGAATTGACTATGCCATGACGATTGCAAAAGGCTATGCAGAAAATTTGCAAGCTGGCAAGACGGATACGCTATTCACCCATTATTATTTAGATGACCGCTATGCAAATACCTTATTGGACAGTACACTTTCTGAATACGTGAAAACCGTATTGGCATATGAAACAAGCGGATTATCCTGTATGGATGCGATTTCATCGGCAGAAGCGGTGCTTTCTGAGGAAATTTCTGTGAACAGCGACCCGTTTGCAGAAACAGCGAATCCAGCTTCCCACAATGAAAGTTTCAGCTATTATTTTCAGTATTTGCCCTATATTTTCCTGTCTGTGTTAATTGCAGCACTTTCTCCTACCTTGATTGCACTGCAAAAGCAAGACATTCGCAACCGTACGAACTGTTCTTGTTTATCTTCCAGTTCGCAGACGTTGCAAATGCTGCTGGGCAGCGGATTATTTGTACTATTTGTCTGGTTGATTTTTATGGTTGCAGCACTCTGGTTCAATGGCGGTATGGTTACTGGAAAGCTTTGGTATGCGATATTAAACAGCTTTGTATTTTTACTGGTAGCCGCAGCCATTGCGATTTTGTTATCAGCAGCAGCCTCCAGTGATACGGTTTTGAATGTCTGGAATCAGGTCATCGGCTTGGGCATGAGTTTTTTGTGTGGGATTTTTGTTCCGCAGTCGATGTTAAGTGATGGCGTTTTAAAAGCAGGACAGTTTTTACCGGCATATTGGTATGTTCGGGCAAATAATATGCTGTTTGGAATTTCCGGTGAAGTATTTCAAACACGGACATTTCTCCAGTATCTTGGCGTAGAATGCCTGTTTGCAGTGGCATTGTTTGCGTTGATTTTTGCCGTGCAGAAAGCCAAACATGACCGTTCCAATATTTAAATCTCAACATATAAAAAATCAGGAAAAGGATGCTCCAGCAGCATCCTTTTTTGTTTCTAAAAAGTGCTTGACCCTATCCTCAAAATGTGCTATACTTTATTAAGATTCATTATCAGGAACAATTCCGTGTTTGTACCAATCAGGAGGGCTTTATCATGAAAGAACAGAAAATTGCAGATGGTATTGTGTATATTGGCGTGAACGACCGAACGATTGACTTATTTGAAAGTCAATATGTCGTTCCGAATGGTGTTTCGTATAATTCTTATTGTATTTTAGATGAAAAAATTGCCATCATGGATACGGTCGATTATCGGATGTCTGGCGAATGGCTTATGAATTTGGATGCTGTTTTGCAAGGAAAAGTACCGGATTACTTGATTATTTCCCACTTAGAGCCAGACCATGCCGGAACGATTGCAGAATTTGTTGCCCAGTATCCGCAGGTTACATTAGTCGGCAATGCAAAAACATTTGCAATGCTGCCGAACTTTTTTGATTTGAAAGACCAGCCAAAGTTGACCGTTGCAGAGGGTGATACGCTTTCGCTCGGTGTACATACGTTACAATTTTTTATGGCACCAATGGTGCATTGGCCGGAAGTTATGGTCGAATACGAGCAGAAAGAAAAGATTCTGTTTTCTGCGGATGGTTTTGGAAAATTTGGTGCATTGGATACAGAAGAGCCGTGGGATGAAGAGGCACGCCGATACTATTATAATATTGTTGGAAAATATGGTGCACCGGTGCAGGCATTGCTGAAAAAAGCTGCAAAGTTGAATATTGCAAAAATCTGCCCACTGCATGGTCCAGTTCTGACAGAAGATTTAGGGCACTATCTGGAAAAATACAACCTTTGGAGTACTTACCAACCAGAAGAACACGGCGTTTTGATTGCTCATGCGTCTATTCATGGAAATACCGCAAAAGCAGCAGAATTGTTAGCAGATTTGCTGCTGCGAGAGGGCGAAACTGTTGCCGTTGTGGATTTGGCACGGGATGACACGGCGGAAGCTGTTGCAAATGCCTTTCAATATGACCGGATGGTCTTGGCAGCAGCCAGCTATGATGGCGGATTGTTCCCACCAATGGAAGAATTTTTACTGCACTTGAAGGCAAAGTCTTTCCAGAATCGAACCGTTGCTCTGATTGAGAATGGTTCTTGGGCACCGTGTGCAAAAAAGTGCATGGCAAATGTTTTGAATGAAATGAAAAAGATTACAGTTTTGGAACAGACTGTCATGATTCGTTCCACTGTAAAACCAGAAACAGAATCGCAGCTGCAAGCTTTGGCTGAAGCCATTCGGAAGGCATAACGAATGCAGGTACAGGAAATTTTACAGCAGCTGGATACACTTCTGAAAAATAGCTGTCTGCAAGAAGCAGATGTATTTTTAAAAGAGCAGATTGCAGCGGCGGAGCAGGCAGAAGATTGGGAAACCGCTTTGACTCTCTATAATGAACAAATCGGATTTTTTCGAGATTGTGGACGGTTTCCGGAATCGCTTGCAGTTGGAGAAAAAGCCTTGGAATGTGTGGAAAAGCTGCATCTAAAACAGACCATTGCCCATGCAACCACGCTGCTGAATGTTGCCAATGCACAGCGAGCAGCTGGTATGCAGAAAGCTGCTCTGAACAGCTATCAGCAAGTAAAACAGCTTTATGATGCGTTGCTTTCACCAACAGATGGCAGAGTTGCGAGCTATTACAACAATTTAAGTTTGCTGTATCAAGAAATGGGCGACTGGGAAGCGTCTTGTATGGCTCTGGAACAAGCATTGCAAATTGTTACGCGGCAATCCGGTCAAGAGGGACGAGTTGCTATCTCTAAGACCAACTTGGCAAGTTCTTTGCTGCATTTGCATCGGGTACAGGATGCTTTGCCGTTGTTGAAATCTGCATTGTCTTTTTTTACTGGACTAAGTCCCTCTGATTTTCACTATTCTGCTGCGTTGGCAGCAATGGCAGATGCACAATATCAGCTGCAAGACTATGAACAGGCAGTGTGGTATTACGAAGCCGCCCTTTCGGAAATGGAATTGCACATGGGACGAGGGGCTGCCTATCAGATTGTGCAGGAAAATGCAGACCATGCTTATGAAAAGTTAGGCGGGAAGCCAATTAGAAAAGGATTGGAACTTTGCCGGCAGTACTATGAAACCTTTGGAAAGCCAATGTTGCAGCGAAAGTTTCCTGATATTTGGGAGCAATTGACCGTTGGACTTGCTGGAGAAGGTTCAGAATGCTTCGGCTATGATGATGCCTATTCACAAGACCATGATTTCGGAGCAGGATTTTGTATCTGGGTGTCAGATGAGATGGCAGAAGAGAAAATTGCAGCGTTACAGCAGGCATATAACCGCTTGCCAAAAACATATTGTGGAATTACCAGAAAAACGATGCCACAGGGAGAACATCGGGTTGGGGTTTGCCGGACATCTGATTTTTATCAGCGGTTGCTCGGCGTTCCAGGTGTTCCAAAGACGGAACAAGAGTGGCTGCAAATCGAAGAAGCCCAGCTGGCTGCTGCAACGAATGGTGTTCTTTTCAAGGATAGCAATCAGGCGTTTTCTAAAATTCGCAACCGATTGCAGCAAGGTTATCCAGAAGCTGTTCGGCTGCGGAGATTGGCTCAGGAAACCGCATGGATGGCACAGCGTGGGCAATATAATGTTCCACGGCTTTTGCAGCGGAATGACTCATTGACAACGATGCTTGCTTTTTCGCATTTTGCAGAAAGTGCAATGCGGGCGGCTCATCTCTGTGCACGGAGCTATGCACCTTATTATAAATGGCTGCTGCACAGTACGGAACAACTGCCGCAAGGAGCAGAACTTGCAGCATTGCTGCAAAAAAGTACAACACTGCCCATGAAACAATGGGAAACGGAAATCATTGCACCTGTTTGTGCAATCATTGCAAGACAGATGAAAGAACAGGGCATTTCCACACAGGAGGAATCCTATATGCAAGTACACGCAGAAGCAGCTGCACAGCAAGCGGCCTTACTGGAACAAAAAGAAGTATTGGTTGAAAAAATTGCCCGACTGGAATTTTCAGAGTTTGACAAGGTGAAAAATGAAGGTGTTCGGGCAGGTTGTCAAGACGACTGGGAAACCTTTTCGATTATGCGAAAAAGTCAGTATCTCACATGGGAATTGCCTATGCTGGAACAATATTGGGCTGAATTGCAGAATGCCAGTCAGCGTGGTTGGAATCTGTTGACGGAAAAATATGCCCGTATGATGGCATCGACTGCCCCAGAAGCCTATGCGGCTCTGAAAAAAGAACTTCCGCCCGTTTCAGAACAAAAGCAAGCACTTTGTGAGGCAATTGTTTCGATTCAAGTGAGTTGGATGGAAGATTTTGCAAAGCAGTATCCCAATCTTGCTGGGCAGGCACGCAAGATTCACACATCAGAAGATACCGAATGGCAGACATCCTATGAAACATATCTCAGGGGAGAACTGCTGACATATTCGGAAGACCTGCTGCAAGCATATGGAGCATGGATTGTAAAACTTTATCGAGCAGGAAAAAATCTGGCGGAACAGATTATGACCAACACCATCCATTTTTATCAATATTCATCGTTGGAAGCAGCAGAAAAACAGGTACAAAAATAAGACTTTACAACTGCAATCATTTGTTGCAGGATGGAAAAAGTCCAGCAGATTCGCTGGGCTTTTTCCCATTTTTTTATTTGAAACGAAGGAGGTATTTTACCCATGCATACCGCAAAGAAACAATATGAAATGGATATGTGCAGCGGTTCAATTTTAAAGAAAATGCTGCTATTTACACTGCCATTGATGCTATCCAGTATTCTACAATTGCTTTTCAATGCAGCCGATATTGTGGTAGTCGGAAAATTTGCCGGGGATAATGCATTGGCAGCGGTTGGCTCGAATACCGCACTGATTAATTTGTTGACGAACTTATTTGTAGGGTTTTCGATTGGTGCAAATGTTACAGCAGCTCGACATTATGGAGCAAAATGTGAAAAAGACTTGGAAGAAACCGTTCACACTTCCATTGCAATGAGTTTTGCAAGCGGTCTTTTGCTGATGATTGTCGGCTTGATTGGAGCAAAACAATTTTTGATTTGGATGCAGACACCGGAAGAAGTGTTACCGTTGGCAACGCTCTATCTGCATATTTATTTTATCGGGATGATTCCCAACATGGTCTATAACTTTGGCAGTGCCTTGTTGCGTTCGGTAGGAGATACTCGCCGACCGCTATATTACTTGACCTTTGCCGGTTGTGTAAATGTTGTTTTGAATCTGCTGACTGTCATTGTTCTGCATCTGGATGTTGCAGGGGTTGCCATTGCTACTGTGATTTCAGAAACGATTTCTGCCGTTTTGGTTTTACGCTGTATGTGTAAGGAACAGGGGGCAATGCACTTGCAGTGGAGCAAACTGCGGATTCACCGTGGAAAGATGCTGCAAATCATGAAAATCGGGATTCCAGCAGGGTTTCAGGGCGTTGTATTTGCTCTTTCCAATGTTGTCATTCAATCGTCTGTCAATCTGTTTGGAAATATTGTGGTAGCCGGAAATTCAGCTGCTGCAAATATTGAAGGATTTGTTTATATGGCGATGAATGCTTTTTATCAAGCGACGATTTCCTTTACCAGCCAGAATTATGGTGCAGGAAAATATAATCGTATCAATCGAATTTTATTGACGGGGCAAGGCTGCGTTATTGTTGTTGGCGTTGTATTGGGAAATCTTGCGGTTTTGTTTGGGCATCAGTTACTTCATATTTATTCTAGTAATCCCGATGTCATTGCAGCCGGAATGGTGCGTTTGCATATTATTTCTGCAACTTATGCCTTGTGTGGAATTATGGATGTCATGGTCGGAGCGTTGCGTGGCTTGAATTATTCTGTTTTACCGATGGTGGTTTCCTTGGTGGGAGCTTGTGGATTGCGGTTGGTTTGGATCGCAACCGTCTTTCAGATGCCGGAATTTCAAACCGTGCAAGTTGTATATCTGTCTTATCCGATTACTTGGATTATCACGCTATCGACGCATATTCTCTGTTACTGTATCATCAAGCGGCGGCTAACGAAAAAACTTGCTTTGCAACCAGCTGTCAATTGAGAAAGCAAGAACCTTTTTACAGCTGTTGGAATACAATACAGTAAAACCATTGAATGGGAGGCACACGCCATGAAAATTGTAGTGGTGAAAACACCTAAACTGTTAACCGGAATTTTTCGGTTGGTTTTTAAAGTGAAACGGGCAGAACCAGAGTCCGACAGCTGAACAGAAATGAACATAGGGAAAAAACACTGTGGTCAATTTGACCATGGTGTTTTTGTTTTCATATCAAAAAACATTTCAATATGCCGGAAGTATCGGGAATTTTGACGATTTCCTAACAAATTATTTTATCTTGGACATACTTTCTTGCTTGATTTTTGGAACTTCGTTTGCTAAACTGTATGGTGGTTAGTTTGCACTAATGAGAAAAGGAGAATGATTGTTATGCTGCGAAAATGGATGCTTGCCCTCTGTTTTTGTTTGGGAATTTTCGGTTGCGGCTGTGCAGAAACGACTTCTGATGAATCTAGTACCGCCAGTTCGGAAGCGACCACTGCAACTACACAATCTACGGATGAAAAGGCAACCCGAGATTTGTTTGCAATGGATACTTACATCACATTAACTGCCTACGGGAACAATGCAGAAGCAGGAATTTCCGCAGCAGAAGCCTGTATTCAGGATTTAGATGCCCGGCTTTCTACGGGAAACACTGAAAGCGAGATTGCAAAGTTAAATGCAACGGGTTCTGGAACGCTTTCCGAAGATACCAGTGCCATTTTGCAGGAGGCAATCACGTTGTATCAGGATACAGACGGAGCATTCAATCCGTTAATGTATCCGATTATGCAGGCATGGGGATTTCCAACACATGAATACCGTGTGCCGGAGGATTCAGAGATTCAGTCGCTGTTGCAGTTGACAGACCCTTCTAAGATGCAGTTTTCAGCAGAAACGGGAGAAGTTTCTTTTTCTGTTTCCGGAATGGAATTGGATTTGGGCGGCATTGCAAAGGGTTATACCTCTTCTGCAATGATGGATTGTTTCCGTTCCAACGGCGTTACCAGTGGAATGGTCAGCTTGGGCGGAAATGTACAGACGATTGGAACAAAACCGGACGGCAGCCTTTGGAAAGTGGCAATTCAGAACCCAACTGCTGAAGAAGATGCCGATTTTCTCGGCATTTTAGAAACAAATGACTGTGCTGTGATTACATCAGGGGGATACGAACGCTATTTTGAAGAAAATGGCGTGCGGTATCATCATATCATGGATCCTGCAACTGGAAAACCAGCGAAAAGTGATTTGACTTCAGTGACGATTATCAGTGAAAATGGAACATTGGCGGATGGACTTTCTACCGCTTTGTTTGTAATGGGATTGGATAAAGCAATTGCCTATTGGCAGGCACACGCTTCAGAATTTGATGCAGTTCTTTGCACAGAAGACGAAACATTGTATGTCACAGATGGCATTCAGGATGCTTTTTCCGCCAATTATCCATGTGAAATCATTCAACAGAAGGGAGCAGAATCATAATGCAGGGGAAACATACACCTTGGGCATCGCTGTTCGGATTTTTACCAGCAGCAATTTTGGCAGCATTTGTAACAATATCGCTGCACGATTATACTGCACCGATTTTCTCGGTGGAACAGGAAGATACGGCAGTTTCTACGCAGGAAATCACTGCGAATGGGAAAAAATCCAGTTCTAAAACAGCAGCTGTTACAACAAAGGCAGCTCCAATGGTAAAGCCGTTAGCAGAACAGAATGACGGTTATAAAGATGGAACTTATACAGGCTCTGGAACGGGCTTTTCTGGACCGATTACGGTGCAGGTTGTCATTGAGGGCGGAAAGATTACCGATATTACTATTGTCAGCACAACTGATGACAGTCCCTATATTGACAATGCTTCCGCTTTGCTGAAAACCATTATTGCAACCCAGAGCACCAATGTAGATACGGTTTCCGGTGCAACTTACAGTTCTGTTGGGTTAATCTCTGCTGTTCGGGATGCGTTGCAAAAGGCTGGTGGCAGCAGTGCAGGGGATTCGGCTCTCCCATCGTTAGCCGCAGCTAACAGCAATGCGTCTGGAGATGCCCCTTCCATTTCTGCTGTTTCGGAGCCGTCTTCTTATCGGGATGGAACATACGTCGGAACAGGCAGTGGATTTGCTGGAGCAATTACGGTACAAGTTACTGTGTCTGACGGAAAAATTTCGGATATATCTGTATTGAGTGCCAGCGATGACAGTCCTTATCTGGACAATGCAATGTCCCTGCTGAATAATATTATTGCTTCTAACAGCACCAATGTGGATACCGTTTCTGGTGCAACCTTTAGCTCCGTGGGATTGATTGAAGCAGTTCGGAATGCGTTGGCAAATGCCGGAGCAGATAGCGGAAACAATTCAGAAGAAACTACGCCAGTAGAAGTGCCAAAGGGCAGATTCCCATATCCAGATGGTGTTTACATAGGCAGTGGAGAAGGATACCGAGGAGAAACAACAGTAGCAGTTTCATTAAAAGATGGAACGATTGATAATATTATGGTCATGAACACAGAAGATGATGCTGCTTATTTCAAGCGGGCAGAATCATTGCTGAAACAGGTATTACAGCAGCAGACAACGGATTTGGATGCCATCAGTGGGGCAACTTTTAGTTCAGATGGCATTTTAGAGGCGATTGCTGGCGCATTGGAGCAGGCAAAGCAAGCCAATTCTGGCAATCAGACCACAACAGTGACCACAGCCCCAGCAGAAACCACAACGGCAACAGTAGTAACGACAAAACCGGCAGAAACGACAGAACCGACACCATCTTTATACATCGACGGGGAATATATCGGCTCTGCGTCTTGTTATCCGGATGATGACGAAGACTTTTTGCCTTATGATTTGACTGTGAAAGTCTGCATTGAGAACGACCAAATTATTTCCATTACAGATGTGGAAGGATTTGGTGCAGACTATGACGCTGCGAATGATTGGTATATTGACCGAGCATTGAACGGAACAAAGAAAATTTCTGGCATTGCTGCACAGATTTTAGCAGCACAGACAACGGATGTAGATGCGGTTTCTGGTGCAACTTGTTCTTCAGACGCAATATTAGCTGCCGTACAAGATGCGTTGCAGCAGGCATTACGGGAGGGATAAGCGGATGCAATTCTGGATTAAATTATGCAATTGTGTGCTCGTGGTTGGGTTGCTGTGTGGTTATCAGGCAATTCAAAACCACCGTACACAGGAGGAAGAGATTGCAAAGCTGGAAGCACAGCTACAACAGCAAGCTACAGCCTCGGAAGATACAGAAGCTGTGGATTTTCCCTATCAAGACGGCGTTTATGAGGGGGAAGCACAGGGCTACGGCGGAACAGTTGCCGTAGAATTGACCATTGAAAACGGAAAGTTTACGGATTTGACGGTTGTTTCAGCGGAAAAAGAAGATGCTGCTTATTTTGATGCAGCAAGCAGCTTGCTGGATACGATTCTAGAAGAGCAGTCCACAGATGTGGACACTGTAAGCGGTGCAACATTTAGTTCAAATGGGATTATTCATGCGACAGAAGACGCATTGAGAAAGGCGGAGAAATCAGAATGAAGAAAAAAACCATTCCAGCAAAAAAGCTGCACGCTTACATTCGAGCAGCGATTCAAGTCGTGTTTTTTATATTTTTTCCATCTGCCTTTACCACTGCTTTTTCTGCAATTAAAAGCATTTTTACACAGATTGGCAGTCAAGCACCAATTGCATGGAGTTCGTTCCTGACAGTCTGCTTGGCACTCTGTGCATTTACAATTATATTTGGACGGTTTTTCTGTGGATATGCCTGTGCATTCGGTTCATTGGGCGATGCCGTTCGAAGTCTTTATGTTTTCCTCTGCAAAAAATGCAAGAAGAAGCCGATTACTTGGAAACCGAAAAAATTGCCACTGCATTTCCTGAAATACGGCATTTTGTTGGTTGTAGGATGTCTTTGCTTTACAGGTGTATACAGCGATTTAAAGGGCTGGAATCCGTGGGATGTCTTTTCCATGCTGCGAGCAGGAAATGTTCATCTGGGCGGTTATTGGCTCGGTATCCTCTTATTAGCTGGCATTCTTGTAGGCATGGCACTTTGTGATCGGTTTTTCTGCCGGTTTTTGTGCCCAATGGGAGCAGTTTTTTCTTTATTGCCCATGCTGCCGATTTTCTCTGTACGGAGAAAGCAGGAACAATGTGCAAAAGGGTGTTCTGCTTGTACACGTTGTTGCCCAGCAGATTTAACCCTTCCGGAAGCAGGCAGCTGGTCTGTAAATGGAGCGTGTTTTCAGTGCCAAAAATGCGTGGATATTTGTCCGAAGAAGAATGCCCACAGCGGAATTGGCAAGCTGAGAGGCAATGAAATTTGGTTTACCATTTTGCGTGCAGTTGTTCTTGGTGTAGTGCTGGTATTAGCAGGTATTTAAAAAATAAGTAATTAGAATTTCAATCAGTTTTTTGTCGTTTGTTTCATAGCTTTTGTGGAAAATGGAGAAGAATCAAAAACCGCTTGACTTTTTACAATTGGCATGATATACTGCATATGATTAAAATTGTCGACTATAAAGCAGAAAGTTAGTGGGTGCTAATGACAAAAATACAAATTCGAAAACAGCAAATTCTTGTAATTGGCATATTTCTTTTTCTGTTGCTGGCAGGAATTTTGGGCAGTTATTTTGTGCTGCATCGTTCGATTCCGCATCGAGTTGTTGTAATTTCTCAGGATGGAAAAGAAGTGCAGCGAATTGCAATGGATACGGTAAAAAATCCCCATATCATTGAAATTACGGGCGAAGATGGTGCATGGAATCGAGTTTGGATTTCGGAAGACAGTGTAAAGATGGAATCGGCAAGCTGTCCGGATGGGCTTTGTGTGCATCAAGGAGCGATTTCAGACGGGCTGTTGCCCATTGTCTGCCTGCCAAATAAAGTGCAGATTCAAATTATTGAGGATAATCATGAGGAATCATCAGAAACGGAGGAGTTTGATGCAAAAGTCGGTTAAACATCTGGTAACCATTGCTATGTTTACGACCATGGCACTGGTGATTTTCGTTGTAGAAGCACAGATTCCCGTTCCTGTTCCGATTCCGGGCATCAAGCTGGGACTTGCAAATATTATCACGCTGTTTGTCTTACAGAAATATCGGGTGCGAGATGCACTTGCAGTTTTGGTTCTGCGGATTTTCTTAGGGTCATTATTTACTGGGACACTGATCAGCTGCTTATATTCATTGAGTGGCGGTTTGTTGTGTCTGATTGGTATGGCATTGTTGTGTCGCTTGTTACGGAATCGGTATTTGTGGTTTGTCAGCGTTTGTGGTGCGATTCTGCACAACATCGGGCAAATTCTTGCAGCCATGTTGGTGATGCAGACCACACAGGTGATTTGGTACTTGCCATTCTTGTTGATTAGTGGTTGTGTAACAGGTTTATTTACTGGGCTGGCAGCAACTTATCTGATTCGACACTGGAAACGAACGGAATCTGCAAAGCAGAAAAAGAACGAAACAAAGACGATTTCAGCGGAACATCTTGCCTAAAGGCAATCCGCTGAACCGTTTCTTTTTTCAAGAATGGGTTAGTGTTCAATAACTTCTGGAATAGCTCAGAAAATTGAAAAAATGTAAAAAATGTTTCTATTTGGTTAGCTTATGCTAACTTTTTATATGGCATAGTTTGCCTACTGTGGTAGGTTGCTATAGATTGATATTTTATGGAGGGTACTTATGAGAAAGCACACACAAATTCGAATTGCCAGTGCTGCAATGGTGACACTCTTGGCAGCAACACAAATTGCAATGCCATTTCCGGCAATTGCAGCAGACGAAGATTATGTATATTGTGCAGCTGCATTGAGCTGGGCAGAATACTGGGAACAGGAAGGCGTTTTCCTGAGCGACGATGCCAATGGCGATTGGGCAGCTGCTTCTGCGGATCAGGATACCAGAGGCGAATCTGACTTGGGTGCATATGATACGGTTACTCGTGCAACCAGCAATCATGGTTTACACCGTGGCAGCTATCAGTGCGTGGTAAAAGTTTATGACACCGATGGCAATGCTTATGACTATACCGGAAAAGGCAATGGGGAATCTGTTGACGTTGTAAAGGGCGACAATGGCACGATGATCACTGTTGATGGAAAAGAAGTTGGTACTTATGACCATTCTATGATTTTAGGGCCGAAATACGTTCCGGTTGCTGTTCCGGCATCTCTGTATGATGATTTCAAGCAGAAGTACAGTGTTCTGGAAAATGGCGATAGCATGGTTGGCGGTTACACCGAAAAGAATCTGGTAGCAATCAATGAAACTGTAGATGTAAGTGCAAATACAGATGGTTTGAAAACCGTTTCTCAGAACGAAGATGGCACTTATACATTCTCAAAGCGTGCAGAAACCAGTGTTGGTAAGACTGTAGATGAAAGTGCAATTGAAATTTCTGATGTGAAGTACCAGTCAGGATATGGCGATTTCCTGCGGGTGGACATTGGCGGTGACTACGGCGATTTGGGTGCACATATGTATGCCGTTCGCTGGGATTACTATGGCGATCAGGATACGGTTCTGGCTTCCTATGGTACAAAGTTTGCAGCAGATAACTGGATGCACAAGGCCATGGGCATTCAGCTGGGTCTGACAAAGAGCTTGCGTTGCCAGTTGCCGACTGGTTATGAAAGCGGTGCAGGCAGATGGGATGTTACTGTTTATGCAACCGGTTATCAGGATTTCACCTTTACCATTGAAGCTGCTCCGACTGAATATGTGTATGGTACAATGGATATTCCATATGCAGATTACTACTATGGTGAACTGGGCAACAAAACCAACACCACAGACGGCACAATTTCCTATACAGCAGATTTGGCTGGCGATGCTGGTATGCGTGCAGAAAATACATATGATGCAGTAACTTCTGCAACTCAGAAAAAGTGGACAAAGCAGGCAGGCACTTATACTTCCGAAGCAGATGAAAACGGCGGTGGTAAGATTCTGGGTGTTAAGGGCGTAGAAGTTGCCATTGAAAAGAATCTGTATAACAGTCTGTTGGCAGACAAAGAAAGCGGTAAGACTTCCGGTACACTGGGCAGCCTGTTTGATTCCTTTACTGTAAACGAAGACCAGAACGAACCGCAGGCTTACAAGGAATTGTATGCAGACGGTACGCTGTCTGCAACCGTTGCCCAGAAGGCAGAAGTTGACTTGAGCGATGTAACACCGAGCGTTAGCACCGACACTAAATATGGCGACTATGAAATTGATATGACAGGCTTGGATTTGGGCGATGATACCGTTTATGGTGCAGTCGTAATCATGAAGGATGGAAAGCAGTATGGTATGCTGCATCTGGAAAACATCTGGAAGGGCGGAAAAGAGCTGGCTTGGTCGGTTGGCATGAAAACACAGGAATCGCACGGAAACACTCTGCGTTATACACCATATGTAGAAACTTCTGGTGCAACTATTGCAGAAGTAACTTATCTGACCAACACTGGTATTTATAGTGTTCACAGTGCAGATGGTTTATATCTGCCAAAGAAGCACACTGCAACAATTACCGCAGAAGATACAGATGTCACTGCTGGTACTGCAAACGTAACCATTACAGATTTGCCGGAAGACTTTGGTCTGTCTGTTGCAGTTGCAAATCTGGAAGGTGCTGCTTATGCAGACGGAAAGCTGACCTATGATGCAGCAGCTGCAAAGCCGGGCAAGTACAGCGTAGATGTCACTGACAGCAACAATGTTTATGCACATTTCACAACAAATCTGCTGCTGACAACCGAAGCAATTCCGGTTGTTTATGATGCAGAAACCAACAAGCTGATCATTACAGACGGTTCTACTGATGCAGACCTCACTAATTACGTGAGCAATCTGGCAACCGTTACTGTAAACGATACTCCTTACAGTGCTTCTGGCCGTGGAGCTGTTACCATTGTCAAGGAAGATGGAACGGTTGATTTCTCTGCTGTAAGATCATTCCGTGGAGAAACCACAGAAATCTTCCCGACTGCTGGTGAATACACCTTGAAGCTGACGGCAAATGGTTATGTGAATGATTATACCTTTACCGTTACTGTTCCGGAAAAGACCATTGAAAAAGGCGATGTAGACGGTGACCAGTCGATTTCTGTCAACGATGCTGTGGTTGTTCTGAACTATTACGCAAAGAAAGCTGCTGGTCAGGATGTATCCCAGGATGAAACCTTCAAGAATATTCTGGTTGGTGACGTCAATGATGATGGTGAAATTACAGTAGAAGACGCTGTTGCAATTCTGACTTACTATGCAAAGAAGGCAGCTGGTCAAGATGCAACTTGGGACTAATTTTTAAGCAACAAAACTAATTTTGTTACATGAGAAAAAGCTGGTAGGAGTGGAAACATTCCTACCAGCTTTTTTGTGAATAACCAACAGATTCCTGTAAGTTTGTACAAAATCAGCGAAAATGTCATGCTGTTATCGTGCAATCTTCAAGAAAATCCGTTGACAATTCGGTGAAATTATGGTATTCTATATTATAATGTCCTTTTGGGAGGGGGAGGAGTCGATGAAAGGTTTTTACCAGTCAGGAAAGGAGGTTTTTCATGGAACAAAACGGTTGGAAAAGCGGATGTCCATCAAAAATTTAAATTGTGTATTTGAAAGCACAAAATAGGGAGTGATTTATTTTGGCAGGGATTAAAGATTTCTTATTTGACAATTCTTATGCCTATCTATTGCAAATTGCCATCATCTTGTTAGCGACAAAATTATTGGGATTGGTTACAAAACGAATCAGTTTGCCGCAGGTTGTCGGTGCGTTAGCAGCCGGCATTATTTTAGGACCAATGTTGCTGGACGTTGTAGAGCGAAATTCTCTGATTAGCAATTTGGCAGAATTGGGCGTTATCGTTCTGATGTTCAGTGCTGGTCTGGAAACCGACTTACAGGAACTGAAAAAAGCAGGGCTTGCATCATTTGTCATTGCTCTGTTGGGCGTATTAGTTCCGCTGGGTGGCGGTTTCTTCTTGGCACATTTCTTCAATACAGAACAAGACCCAGAAATGTCTAGCCTGTTCTGGCAGAATATGTTCATCGGTGTTATCATGACTGCAACATCGGTTAGTATCACCGTAGAAACATTGAAAGAGTTGGGCGTTTTGAATTCCAGAGCCGGAAACGCCATCTTAGGGGCTGCGGTAATTGATGATATTCTGGGTATTATTGCCCTGACCGTAATCATCAGCCTTGGCGGTAAGACTGGTGAAGAAGGCGGCGAAAAGACCTTCGGCAGCTTTGCTGGTGACGGCGTTCTGACCGTGTTCATCAACATTCTGGCATTCTTTATCTTTGCGATTGCAGCTGCTGTGATTTATCACAAGTGGTTCAAGAAATGGAGAGAAGCAAGTGCAACCAACTTGCGGCGGCATATCATTGTTACGTTCGCATTCTGCTTGATTTTATCATTCTGTGCAGAAGTATTCTTTGGTGTTGCAGATATTACCGGTTCGTTCGTTGCAGGTCTGGCAGTTTCTGGTCTGCGGAGAAATGAATATGTTGTCAGCCGGTTTAACACCTTGTCCTATATGTTGCTCTCCCCGATTTTCTTTGCAAATATCGGTCTGGCAATGACTTTGAAGGGCTTGAACGGAAAACTGGTTCTGTTCATGGTGCTGCTGATGATTGTAGCGTTGATTAGCAAGGTTGTCGGCTGTGGTCTGGGTGCAAAAATCATGCGGTATACCAACAAAGAAAGCTTGCAGATTGGTATTGGTATGATTTCCAGAGGGGAAGTTGCCTTGATTGTTGCCTCGAAGGGGGCAGCGGTTGGCTTGATGAGTGAGAAATACATGACCCCGATTGTTATCATGGTTGTATTTACCACAATCATCACTCCGATTCTGCTGAAGTTTGTATTTCCGAAGCAGAATACCCCACTTTCTCCAGAACAGCAAGAACGCATTCAGAAAAAAGAACTGGCAGATGCAGCTGTTTAATCCATAACAAAAATACGCATAGACATAAAAAAATCGTTCTCATCTTTTCATAGATGGGAACGATTTTTTGTGAATCAAGTATTGGAGGAATCCGGAAGTGCATTGCGTTTTTGCCGCATCATAGTAAATAGTCGGAAGAGCATTTTTTGCATGAATTCTCGTGTTTCTAGCGGTGTATCGCTCCAAGTGCGGAGCAGCTGAAAAATCGTACTTGTTCCGCCATTCAATAAATCCTGTATCGTTTCTGCATTGGTCTGACTGCGGAGCAAGTGGAAAATCGTATCCACCATGCGTTCCCGCTCTGCTGGCTGCATGCTGGCAATCCAGTGTTTCAAAGAAACATCCAACCGTTGACTGGTGGAAGACGTTTCCGGCAAGTAGTACCAATCCGCCCCATTCACACACCAAGAATACGGGTCATGCTGTAAAAATCCGTGCTGTGTGCTGGCAATCACCTGATAATCTTCCTCATGTTCCAGTAGCATTCCTACAATGGATGCTTCTGGTACGAATGTGTGCACCTTATGGAGAATCTGATAATAAGCAACACTATGCAGAATATCGCTGCAAAAGCCTGGACCATCGTTGTTGTATACGGCTTGAATGCGAGCTTGTAAGACAGGCGGAGCTTTTACCGCAGCAAATACTGCTAAATTTCCGCCCTTTGAATGCCCGCCAACCAGAATATGATGAATGGGAAGTGCAGAAAATTCCTGTAAATAGGCGGCAGCGGCTGTTTGAGAGGGAACTTCTGATTGAAAAGACATGTTGAAGTCCTCTTTCCAGCCTACTAAGGTGTTATCTGTTCCTCGAAAAGCAACATAGGCGGTGTCATTATCTAATAGAAACGTCGTTGCAGAAAATTGCTGTTCCTGCTGTTCCTGAAAAGACTCCACATAGCGAAATAAGCGAACAGAACCAAAACGAGTGCTGTTCGCTGCCTGTTGAAGCAACTGTAAATCCAACGGAACACGGGTTTGCTGCAAAGATTCGGGCAGATGTTCCCAGTAAGCAGCAGCATCTTTTAAGGAAATGGCGGTTTCTGGTGTAGAACTACTTGCAGGAATCCCCCAATTTAAATAAGAAAGGCAGCAAAAAATCAAGTTGTCAACGGGACAAAATGGTGCTTGTGCAAAAGAAAGGTCACCTCTCCAATGCAAGTAATGGAATAAATTTTCTGATGGGCTTTCTTGTTTCATGCAGCAAATCTCCTCTCAATACTTGTCAGCGGGGTTCTAGATTGGTTGAAAGCGTGCGAACACTATCTCGTTCCATAATTTTTCCGCTGATGACAATATGTCGAAGTGGACGGTCAGGCTGTGCAATCCGGTCTAGCAGCAGCCAGATACAAGAATCTGTGAGTTTAGCAACATCAATGGAATAGGTGGTAATTTTCGGTGTGCAGAGGGAAGAAAGAATATAATCATCAAAACCAGTGATGGAAACATCCTCCGGCACACGAATATTCTTTTCTTTTAGAATCTTTAGAAGCTGATAGGCGGAAGAATCCTGACTGCAAATAAATGCAGTTGGAATATGAGAAAGCTGGCTGGCGGAGAGTGCATAGTGTCCATTTTCATCTCGGTCAACTAAAATATGATTTGGAGTAACGGAAATACCAGCTTCCATCATTGCTCGACAAAAGCCATAAAATCGGTCTGCCAGAACAGGATTTTTGTGGATTGCACCAACGAACATAATATCTCGATGTCCCTTTTGCAAGATGTAATTGGTTAGGGTGTACATGCCATAATAAGAATCAGACAGAACGGTATCTTGTGGAAAATTAGCATCCATGACATCACCAACAACGATTGGAATCCCCGTTTCCTGTAACTTTTTACAATATTCCATTGGAAACGGACAGAGCAGAATGATGCCATCAACTTGATGTTGCTGAATGGATTCGGGGAGGATGCCACGTTCTACATCAGAAGCAGGAACATCTTCCAGTTTTCCGGTATGTCCACGGATTTCCAGTGCTGTGAGCAGCCCTTCATAAATCGTCCAGCTGAACGAATTTTTTCGATTGACATGATAACAGTCAATCAAAACTGCAACTGTAAAACGGTTGCTGCGTTCTGCCTGAATGATTTTTCGCTGGTATCCCATTTGCTCCGCCGTCTGTTGAATTTTTAGCCGCAAGGCATCGCTGACCCCATCTTTTCCGGAGAGGGCTTTCGACACGGTCACCGTGCTAATGTGCAAGCGTTGGGCAATATCCGACATTCTGACTAATTTTGACATGTATACATCCACCTATTCTGTTCTTTTTTATTATTATAGTCGATTTCCCGTTAAGGATTCATTGTTTATTCTTGAAATTTTGTAACTTGCAATAAACTTTTAGTTGCTTTTTGTGTACGAATTTACGCAAAACTGTGTATTCTGTGGCAATCGAAAAAGATGATGGAAAACAGAAAAAAGTCTGTATAAGTTGCACAAAAATAAAAATCCATCAAAAAAAAGAAAAAAAGCCCTTGACAAGGGCGAAAAAATGCGGTAAGATAAGGGATGAAGGTTAGGAAATGCTAACCTATTACATTTCTTTCATTGTTAGAATCTGCTAACCATAAAATTCATATAAATTTATCTATCAAATCCATAAAGGAGGGAATGCGTTATGATGCCGTTAACATTTGCGAACGTTGGCGAGGAAAACTGCATTCGGAAAATCGGCGGAAATCCGGAAACCAAAAAGTTTTTGGAAAATCTGGGCTTTGTCGTTGGTGGTTCTGTAATCGTGGTGAACGAAATCAACGGAAATATGATTGTTAATGTTAAAGAATCCAGAGTGGCAATTTCCAAGGAAATGGCAAATAAAATTCTGGTTTAAAAATAGGAAGGAGTAGGCACATATGGCAACATTGCGAGAAGCAAAAATTGGCGAAACCGTTACAGTCAAGCGGATTCACGGAGAGGGAGCGTTAAAACGGCGTATCATGGATATGGGCATTACCAAGGGTGTGCAGATCTATGTACGAAAAGTTGCACCGCTGGGCGATCCGATCGAAGTAACAGTTCGGGACTATGAACTTTCTCTGCGAAAAGCAGACGCAGAAATGATTGAAACAGTCTGAACAAAATATGGTTGGAAAGAGAGGAATGTAGACAAATGGGTATTAAAATTGCGTTGGCAGGGAATCCAAACTGTGGTAAAACAACACTGTTTAATGCACTGACGGGTTCCAATCAGTTCGTTGGTAACTGGCCGGGGGTTACAGTTGAAAAGAAGGAAGGAAAACTGAAAGGGCATAGTGATGTTGTCATCACCGACTTGCCGGGTATTTATTCCCTTTCTCCGTACACACTGGAAGAAGTCGTTGCCAGAAATTATCTGATCAATGAACGTCCGGATGCGATTCTGAACATCATTGATGGTACCAACCTGGAACGAAATCTGTACCTGACCACACAGCTGGTAGAATTGGGTATTCCGGTTGTTGTAGCCATCAACATGATGGACATCGTTCGGAAGAGCGGCGACCAGATTCGCACCACACAGCTTGCAAAAGAACTGGGCTGTCAGGTTGTAGAAATTTCTGCACTGAAAGGAACAGGCATTCAGGAAGCAGCAGAAAAAGCCATTCAGATTGCACAGCAAAAGAAGGCAATGGTTCCGCAGCACAAGTTTAGCGGCTGTGTAGAACATGCCATTGCACACATCGAAGAAGCTGCCCTGCATAGCATGCCAGAAGAACAGCAGAGATGGTATGCAATCAAGGTATTTGAACGGGACGAAAAGGTTCTGGAACAGCTCAAGATTGACCAGAAGACTTTGACCCACATTGAAGGCGATATTAAATCTGCCGAAGAAGAAATGGACGATGATGCAGAAAGCATTATCACCAATGAACGGTATGTTTATATTGCTTCTATTATTAAGGACTGCTTGAAGAAGAAAAAGGTTGGCATGACTACGTCGGATAAGATCGACAAGATCGTTACCAACCGGTTCTTGGGCTTGCCGATTTTTGCAGTGATCATGTTCCTGGTTTACTATATTTCTATGGTAACTGTCGGAAGTGCTGCAACAGACTGGGCAAATGATGGCTTGTTCGGAGATGGCTGGCATTTGCTGGGAATCGGAACTAGTTCTTATAATGATGCTGCGGATGAATATGGCGATACCAATGCAATCATTGATGGTTATGTTGCATATCTGGGTGAACAGGGTGCAGATACCGAAGCATTGGAAGGCTACATTGATGCCGAAGCAGACACTTATGATGGCGAAGCTGCAAAGGATGCAATCCTTGCATTTGAAAAGGATTACCATGCAGACTTCAGCTATGATGTAGAAGATGAAGAGACACTGGAAGTGACAACGGAAACCGCTACCATGGATGACCTGAACGCAGCAGCAGATCAGTTTGCAGCTGGCGAACCGGATCCGGCAGATTATGGCGTTTGGGTTCCGGGTATTCCGGTTCTGATTGGAAACGGTTTGGAAGCAATCAACTGTGCAGATTGGCTGCAGGGCTTGATTCTGGATGGTATTGTTGCCGGTGTTGGTGCAGTATTGGGCTTCGTTCCGCAGATGCTGGTATTGTTCATCCTGTTGGCAATCCTGGAAGCTTGCGGTTATATGGCTCGTATCGCATTCGTTATGGATCGTATCTTCCGGAAGTTCGGTCTGTCTGGTAAGTCCTTTATTCCGATTCTGATTGGTACTGGTTGCGGTATCCCAGGTATCATGGCTTCCAGAACGATTGAAAATGAACGTGACCGTCGTATGACCATTATGACCACCACCTTTATTCCGTGTGGTGCAAAGCAGCCGTTTATCGCAATGATTGCAGGTGCAATCTTCGGTGGTTCTGCTTGGATTGCAACCGGTGCTTACTTCATTGGTATGGCAGCAATCATTGTTTCTGGTATTATGCTGAAGAAGACCAAGATGTTCGCTGGCGACCCGGCTCCGTTCGTTATGGAATTGCCAGCATATCACATTCCGACTGTTGGAAATGTTCTGCGTTCGATGTGGGAACGTGGTTGGTCGTTCATTAAGAAGGCTGGTACAATCATCCTGCTTTCTACCATCTTTGTATGGTTCACATCCTTCTTTGGTTGGGTTGATGGTTCGTTCCAGATGCTGACTGAAGATCAAATGGAATTTAGTATTTTGGCTCATATCGGTAAGGCAATCTGCTGGATCTTCGCACCGCTTGGCTGGGGCGATTGGCAGGCAACCGTTGCAGCTGTTACCGGTTTGGTTGCAAAGGAAAACATCGTTGCAACGATGGGTATCCTGTATGGCGGCGGAGATGGTACCGTTTACGCTAACATCGCTGCTGCATTTACCGCAGTATCTGGTATGTCCTTCCTGGTATTCAACCTGCTGTGTGCACCGTGCTTCGCTGCAATGGGTGCAATCAAGCGGGAAATGAACAGTGCAAAGTGGTTCTGGTTTGCAATTGGTTATGAATGCGGTTTCGCATATGTCATTGCACTGATTATAAATCAGCTGGGCAAGCTGTTCACTGGTGATGTAAATGTATTCGGTCTGATTGTTGCAATTATTGCAATCGCACTGATTATTTTCATGCTGGTTCGCCCATACAAGGAAAGCAACAAGCTGGGTGTAAAAGTAAAGGCATAACCAAACATCCGTATATAAGGAGGCATTTCTATGGGCAGTATTGTTATTGGAATTCTATTGCTGGTCATAGTAGTAGGAATTGTCTGGAAGTTGAGAAGTGACCAGAAAAAAGGAAAACATTCCTGTGGAGGAACTTGTGGTGGCTGCCCGAACGCAGCACACTGCCATTCTCAGACAATGAAAAAAAAGTAAGCTTACTCCTTCTAATACAAAGAACCTCGGCACACTGTGTTTCATGGTGTGCCGAGGTTCTATTTTTATATCTGGATACCTTACAGAGGTTTGAACCAAGTCAACTTATTTGCTAAAACCGAAACGAATTGAAAGCGGCGATCCATCCAGTTTCCGATGATGCCAACACCCTTTCCCATTGTAAACGCTGCAAGAATCGTACCGATGCCCAAGCCATCCAGACGATGCAGGAACAACAAGGTTAAAGCAGCCGTGACAGCAAGGCAAGTGACATCAAATCCAATCTTAATCTTTGGATAACCAACAGCGGTAATCTGTGACAATTCCCGTGGAAATAAGTCTGTCGGAATAATCGGAAGCCCACAGCGGTTAGACAAGGCGATACCAATGCAAATCAAAAGATAACTAATTGTGAAATAGAGAAACTTCCATGGTAGTGCGGTCGGCAGGATTTCAATCCAAGCTTCATGTACATCCAGCAATTCGCTGAATACAAAGCCAACTAAAAAGCTGCATAAGTACTGCGGAACAAATTGTTTTCGTAAAATCATCAGGCTGAGAATCAGCAAGCCTTGAAATAAGTACGTCCATGTTCCAAGGGAAAGATGGGGGAGTACTTCTGAAAAGGCAAATGGAACGCTGGAAATCGCTGAGATGCCTGCCCCAGAATACAACATCAGCACAACGCCCAAACTATTGATGCATACCGCCAATAACAGGGCAAGTTCCCCATAGATTTTTGGCATACTTTTTTCTTGTAACATATTGCAGACCTCCTCATAAAAATGAATGTTACATTCTCTATTGTAGCTTGAAAAATGGTCGTTTTCAATGAAAAGGTATGAAAATTTATTTCAAAAAACAGGTGGAACACAGCATTATGTTCCACCTGTTTTTTATAGATTGAATTGGAGAAAATATTTATTCAGAGAATTTAGAGTGGTCTTTCAGAACCGGAATCTGTGAGTAAACGGTAACGCCCAAACTCTGAAGTGCATCTGTCAGCTTTGCAGCGATTCGTTCGGTACAAGCAGATACCAAGAAGCCATTTTCTGTATGCATCCGAACGGTTACACCAACCTGACCAGCAGCCTGCTTTGCAACATCTGCGGCACAGGTGCTTGTTCGGAACATTCTCGGTGCAACGAATGTATCAATGTTAGCAATGAAGTCGGTATCGGAAGAAGTTTCCCAAGTCTGAGCCGGAACTGTTCCATTCGACTTTACTTCGTCAATAATATCACCCAATACAGCACTTGCAGTTGGCATCTTTCCAGCACCACGGCCATAGAACATCGTCTTGTCGATGCCATCGCCCCATACCATGATGGCATTGAAAACACCATTTACATGAGAAAGCAAGCTGTCCTGCATAACAACCATCGGCATAACAGTCGGCAAAATCTTTCCATCGTCTTCCCGTACAACCTGTGCAATCAGCTTTACTGTACCGCCCAGCTGCTGAGCCAGCTTGACATCTTCCAGTTGAATATCCCGAATGCCCTTTGTAAAGACGCTGTCCGGATAAACGTGTTTGCCAAATACCAGAGAGGAAATAATGCAGATTTTCCGGCAGGCATCTGCACCGTCAACATCGGCAGAAGGATTCCGTTCTGCATAGCCCAGCTGCTGAGCCAGAGCCAGGGCATCTGCAAAGGACATTTGGTCACAGAACATCTTTTCCAGAATGAAGTTAGTAGTACCGTTCAGAATACCAGCGACCGCATACAAATCATTTGCAGCGAGGCAGGTATGCAGCGGACGCATGATTGGAATCGCACCGCCAACACTTGCTTCAAAGAAGAAGTTGCAGTTGTTTTCCTTTGCAATTTGCAGCAGGATGTCACCTTTTTCTGCAACCAGCTGCTTATTGGAGGTGGAAACGCTCTTTCCAGCCTTCAGACAGCTGCTGACAAATTCAAATGCTGGATTGACACCGCCCATGCATTCTGCAACATAGCCGACTTCTGGGTCTTGCAGGATAACATTGATGTCATGGACAATCTTATCTGCATATGGATCGCCTTCAAATGTACGAAGATCCAAAATGTACTTAATGTCCATTGGATAACCAGTATTTTTTTCAATCTTTTCTTGATTCTGATAGAACAGTTCCACGACACCAGAGCCTACGACACCATAGCCCAATACGGCAATTTGTTTTTTCTTCTGCATAATGAAATTCCTCCAATAAAATGATTTTTCTCACTCTCATGTTTTTCAACAGGTTTGAAAACCTGACAGTTTATTGACCAGAGATGATTTTGACTTCCACAACGCCATGCAGTGCGGAAAGTGTTTTTGTAATGTGTGTTAAATCGACGCTGTCGCTTCCGATTTGCAGGGAGAGCGAAACGCCTGCCACACCATCAACAGGAATGCTTTGATTTACAGTCAAAATATTTGCGTGCAAATTATGCAGTTCCACCAACACGCTGGATAAAACGCCGGCTTCATCCCGTAAAACAGCCGTCAAATTGACGATTCGCTGTGTCATTTTATCCTCATAGTGAAAGACATAATCCCGATATTTATAAAAGGCACTTCTGGAAATACCGACCCGCTTACAGGCGGAGGCAAAACTCTTTTCAGAATGGTCTGCGACCAGTTTTTTGACCTCCAGTACTTTTTCAAAGATTTCTGGTAAAACGGAGGTATTTACCACAATAAATTGTGCACGCATGATCCGCTATATCCGGCAATAAAAAGATGCTTCCCAAGGTGGGGGAGCAGTTACCGGCTCCTTTCTATGGATTCCTGTTGTAAATTTGTACTTGTACAAAAAACAACTGTTTTTGTGTCAACTCTAATACTATACCATGATTCCGAAAAAAAGTCAAGAGTGAAATGTCGAATTTCATGGAAAATCCTGTGTTTCGTCAATTTCCACAAGGGGAACAGCATCCACAGAACAAATTACACAGTAAATTATAAAAGCAGCACTCCAAACAACTCGGACAACTGGAGTCAAAAGAGGGCGTATAAGTATGCTGCATCCGTTGATAAGAAGTGTTGTGTCCTTGCAGCTGTTCTACGTATCGCTGATATTCTACACGGTCTGGCTCTAATTTTGCAGCCATCTTTGCGTGTTCCAAAGCAATCGCATAGTTATGTGCACCATTATTTGCAATGGCACTGATATAATACCATTGTGCATCTCGGTTTTTGATTTCATTTAGAACTCGAACTGCTTCCATAAAGCGATAATTTTGAATGAAATTCAATGCTGCTTGCAGGTGAATGCTGTCTTCATCCTGTCCGCCGCTGGATTCTGCATGGAAATTGGAGAACGAACCGTTCGGGTTATGGCGTTCATCCATAATCTGTTGATATGCCTGCTGTACCTGCTTGAATTTTTCTTCGTATTCCGCAGCATTCGGAGAATTGACGTTGGCATCCGGATGATACTTGCGGCTCAATTTTCGGTATGCTTTTTTTACTTCTTCATCGGATGCCTGTTCACCGACACCCAGAATCTCATAAGGATTTGACATAAAAAGACGACTCCTGATTCTGCTGTTCGTTTACAGCGGTTTGGTATTCTTTTTGTTTTTTCAAAAATGGCTGCCAGATACCGGCATATAATAAGTTTCGTAGCAAATCTGCATTTTGCAGGATGGGCAGCCGTTCAAATGCTGCAGCGGCTTCTGATGCTGCGTGTTGCAAAAAATCTTTGACAATCTGGTGAAATGCAGGGTCATGGATAGATGCCTGCTGAAATGGATTATAGGTATGATGTTTGCGGTCTTTTTGCAAATCATCGTAAGCATCCAACACATAGATGAATGTTCCCAGATGATAGCCCATATGCCGCAAATCAGCGTTCCACACATCAGACTGTTCTATACAGAAACTTTCTGCCAATGCTCTTCCAAAGCAAGCAGCTGGCAGAGCAAATTGTGTTTCGTGTTGCTGCTCCAATGCTGTAAGCTGCTGCATATGTTCCAAGATGGTAGATGTTTTTTGCGGATAAGCGTTGCAGATACGGCGGTAAACGGTTTTTATGCCTGCTGCAAGCATGGCATGAGGAATGCTGTGTTCATCGTTCCAGTCATCTTTACAGTGCAGATAAGCAAAAAATAAATGCATATCTGCCACATAGTCCAGAATCGCACTGTGATAGACCGTTGCATTCTTTCCAATGCCACAAAAGCAGCGTTGCTTGTGCGTGTCGGCTTCTGGCTCATAGAGGGCATCCAACAGTAGCGACAGAAACGTAAAGTCATAGCTCAATGTCAGCCGACTAATGGCGTTGCAGCGTTGTTGTAACGCATGACAAAGACCGCAATAATGAGAGCGATAAACCTCGTATTCCCGAAACCGCAAGTCCGGACGATAAACCTGCACATATCCATACATCTTGCAAAAACTCCTTTTTTGCTGCACTTTATAAAAAGTTGTCATGATATAGTATACCATAAATTCCAGCAGAAAAAAAGGGCTTTTTGGAAATTTTATCAGATTTTCAGATTCTATCGTTTGGTTTTGAAAATTGCTTGACTTTCTACCCAAAATGTGCTACAATAAGCAACGGAAAAAACGAGATATAACAGGCATAAATGATGCAAAAGTGAGGAAAACAATGATACAAGAAGAAATCACACTCGAAGCGTTGGAAGCACAGCCGAAAGATACTTATTTACTGGTTGATATTCGGGACGAAGCAGCGTTTCAGTTTGGACATATGGACGGAGCAATTCACATTCCTGCAAATGAACTGCCGGAGCGGCATGCAGAATTGCCGAAAGACCAATTATTGGTGATTTATTGTCGAAGTGGTATTATTAGTGAAGATGCAGCGGCAGAATTGCGGGAAGACGGATTTTCTGCGGTGAATCTGGTTGGCGGATATGTGCATTGGTTACAGCGGAAAATTCGCCGGGAAACCACTGGTGAAAAGGCAGCAGAAATTGAACAGAGCCTGCGAAAGAAATTTCATCGTGTCATTTTCAGTCGGTTTGCAAAAGCAGTCAATACGTATGATTTGATTCAGCCGAATGACCGGATTGCAGTTTGTATTTCCGGCGGAAAAGATTCGATGTTGATGGCAAAGCTGTTTCAGGAATTGCAGCGGCATGGAAAATTCCCGTTTGAACTGGTCTTTCTGGTCATGGATCCTGGGTATAGTCCGGAAAACAGAGCCATTATTGAATCCAATGCAAAATTGCTGCAAATTCCGATTACAATATTTGAAACCAATATCTTTAATTCCGTTTATAATGTAGAAAACAATCCCTGCTATCTCTGTGCAAGAATGCGGCGTGGGCATTTGTACCATCAGGCGGAAGTGTTGGGATGTAATAAGATCGCACTGGGACACCATTTCGATGATGTCATCGAAACCATTCTGATGAGCATGATTTATGGTGGACAGGTGGAAACGATGATGCCGAAGTTGCACAGTGCAAACTTCCCGGGGATGCAGCTGATTCGTCCGATGTATTTAATTCGAGAGGCAGATATTAAGCATTGGTGCAATTATCACAATTTGCGGTTTATTCAGTGTGCCTGCCGGTTTACAGACACCTGCACCACCTGCAATCCAAATGGCAACACCAGTTCCAAGCGGCAGAAAATTAAGCAGCTGATTGCAGAACTGGCAGAGGATAACCCGCAAATCGAGAAGAATATTTTCCGTAGTGTGGAGAATGTCCATCTGAACAAGATTATTTCCTATCAGCAAAATAAACAATTCCATAGCTTTCTGGATGATTATGACAATCATCCGGAAAAGCCGAAGGAATAACCATGCAACAGCAGTTTGTTCTTTTTGAATGACTGCTGTTTCTTTTTGTATTTCTCTTGAAAAAAGAAAAAAAGAAAACTTTTTAAGTGCAGAAGGGAACAATCCTTTGAAATCAGCAGGAAAGCCTTGACAAAAAAAGAAATGCCGTGCTACAATGAAGAAAAGAAATTCAGACAACCGGGAGGACAAGATGCATATTTTTGATATCATTGGCCCTGTCATGATTGGACCTTCCAGTTCGCACACGGCAGGAGCAGCAAAAATTGGATATGTGACCAGAAAATTATTGGGAGAACGTCCGGTTCAGGCGGAAATTCTGCTGCATGGCTCTTTTTCTGCAACGGGTTCTGGGCACGGAACAGATCGGGCAATTGTTGCCGGACTGTTGGGATACAAGCCGGATGATGAACGATTACCGAACAGTTTTGTAGAGGCAGAGAAAGCAGGGCTTTCCTTTCAGTTGACACATGGTGTCATCCGCAATGCTCACCCGAACACAGCGAAAATTCATGTAATCGGAGAAAACGGAAATGAATTGGAAGTGGTAGGTTCTTCCATTGGCGGCGGCAGAATCAAAATCTGTGAAATTGATGGCATCTGCACCAACTTTTCTGGTGAATATAATACGATTATCGTACACAACATGGATACACCGGGGCACGTCGCACAGGTAACCACCACGCTGGCACAAAAGAACGTGAACATTGCAACCATGCAGCTATATCGAAACACACAGGGCGGCTATGCTGTTATGATTATTGAATGTGATGATATAATCCCGAAAAACACCTTGGAATGGCTGCAAGATTTGGACGGCATCATCAAGGTGACCAGCTATAATGTAGAGGAAGAGGTGTGAAAATATGGGCTTTTCATCTGTTGCAGCGTGGGTGGCTGCTTGTCAGGAAACACAATTGCCAATGTGGGAAGTGATTCTTCGACAGGATTTGGATCAAGATACACCGGCAGCTCGTGCGGCATCTCTGAAGCAAATGGAGCATATGTGGGAAGTCATGAAAAATTCCGCATTACAATATCAATCGGAACAGCGTTCTTACAGTGGACTGGTTGGCGGAGATGGTGCACGTTATGCGGAAGCATGGGCATCCGGGATTCTGATGGGGGATTGCTACTGGAATGCAGCCATTGCCACAGCATTGAAAGTGAGTGAATGCAATGCCTGTATGAAACGAATTGTTGCTGCTCCGACAGCCGGCTCTTGTGGTGTGATTCCAGCAGCGTTGATTCCGTATCTAGAATGTTATCCGGACACAACAGAAGAAGATATGGTACATGCTCTATATCTTGCTGGCGGATTTGGAAATATCATTGCAGAACGAGCATCCATTTCTGGAGCAGAGGCAGGCTGTCAGGCAGAAATTGGGGCAGCCTCTGCCATGGCAGCAGCAGCATTGACATTTTTGCGGGGCGGAACACCAGAAGCTTGCGGAAATGCCTGTGCAATTGCATTGAAGAACTTGCTGGGATTGGTTTGTGACCCCGTTGCCGGACTGGTTGAAGTACCATGTGTGAAACGAAATGTGATTGGTGTCGTGAATGCCATTTCCAGTGCAAACTTGGCGATGGCTGGTATTACCAGCCGAATTCCAGCCGATGAAGTGATAGATGCGATGGGAGAAATCGGGCGGCATATGCCGGAATCGGTTCGAGAAACAGCACAAGGGGGCTTGGCAGCAACACCAACTGGACAAGAAATAGCAGAAACAGTTCTGAAACGACCAGCTACTTGATTGACTAATTTACATAAAATTCACGTAATCAATGAGATAAGTACAAATTTATGGCGTAAAATAAAATACATAAAGGGCTCTAAAAACTGAATGATGATTTGGAACAATGACGTCCCAGATGGCAAGTACTTTGTTGTCTGTGGGCGTTTTTTTGTATCTTAGAATCAGGACACCGGTGTGATTCATGCAAATGAAACAATATGTTTTTGCAGCAGTGCAAGACATCATGGAAAAGGAACTTAAAGGAGGACAAAATCAATGGATTCGGGTAGTATTGGATTTGTAATGATTTGTGCAGCATTTGTATTTTTTATGACACCGGGCTTGTCTTATTTTTATGGCGGATTGGTTCGCCGAAAAAATGCCGTCAACACAATGTTTGCTTCTGTCATCACCATCGGGACAGGCATTGTAATGTGGGTATTGTTTGGATATTCATTGGCATTTGGAACGGATCACTTTGGAATCATCGGTGATTTCAGCTGGTTGGGATTGGAAGGTGTTTCCAAAACAGAACCCTATGTAGAGGGACAACAAATTCCGAATATGGTCTTTTGCTTGTTCCAAATGATGTTTGCCGTTATCACACCGGCTTTGATTACAGGTGCGATTGCAGGTAGAATGCGGTTTAAATCGTTGTTTTTCTTCATTGTGTTCTGGAGCGTGATTGTTTATTATCCAATGGCACACATGGTATGGGGTGATGGCGGATTCTTAGCAAAGATTGGTTCTGTCGACTTTGCAGGCGGAAATGTTGTACATATCAGTTCTGGTGTTTCTGCATTGTTGCTGTGTATCTTGTTAGGAAAGCGGTATGATTACGCAAGAACAAACTACCGGATTCACAATGTGCCGTTTGTTGCAATGGGTGCATTTATCCTGTTGTTTGGCTGGTTTGGATTCAATGCTGGCTCTGCACTGGCAGCAGATGGCTTGGCAGCACACGCATTTGTAACCACTGCAGTTTCTTCCGCAGCAGGCATGCTTTCTTGGATGCTCTGCGATGTAATTGCAGATAAAAAGCCAACATTCGTTGGTGCAAGTACAGGTTTGGTTGCTGGCTTGGTCGGCATTACACCGGGTGCTGGATTCGTTCCGATTTGGGCAGCAATTATCATTGGCTTTACGACTTCTCCGATTTGCTTCTTTATGATTTCGTTTGTAAAGAAAAAGCTGGGTTATGATGATGCATTGGATGCATTTGGTTGCCATGGTATCGGCGGAATCTGGGGCGGTATCTGCACAGGCTTATTCACACAGGCATCCATCAATGATATTGGACAGGGCAATGGTCTATTCTTTGGCGATACAAAGCTGTTCCTGATGCAGCTTGCAAGTATTGGCATTACCATTGTGGTAGCCGTTGTTGGCACATTGATTTGTTATGCACTGACAAAACTGGTGAGCGGTGGAAATATTCGTGTGGATGCACGAACAGAGCGTGCCGGATTGGATCGTGCAGAACATGGCGAAGCTGCTTATCCGTCGTTCACAGGTTTGGATTAATGGACAGGAGGATTGACATCATATGATTATCAAGGTAGAAGCAATCATTCGGGAAGAAAAATTGCAGGATGTTTTAGATGCATTGGGCGAGATGGAAGTACATGGCTTGACTTGTTATCAGGTTATGGGTTGTGGAACACAGCGTGGTATGAAAAGTTATGTGCGTGGGCATCAGGAAGTAGAAATTCACATGTTGCCGAAAATTAAGCTGGAAGTATTGGTTTCGTCGGAAGAATGGGAAAAGAAAACGATGGAAACGATTCAGAAAGCAGCATATACCGGAAACATCGGGGACGGAAAAATTTTCAGTTATGATGTACGGGATGCCATGCGGATTCGTACCAAAGAAACAGGACCTGGAGCAATTCAGCCAGAATAAATAACCATAATGGAACAGTAAAAATGCCTTTGTGAGTGGGACACACAAAGGCATTTTTTATGGCTTGCATTTTCAGAAGAAATATGCTATAATCAGAAAAAAGGAGGTGTCAACAGATGCAGTATCAGTATCGTCCAAGTGGTGTCTGTTCCAGACAAATCACCATTGATGTTGAAAATGGTGTGGTACAGAATGTATCGTTTGTCGGCGGATGTAATGGAAACCTGCAGGGCATTGGTGCACTGGTCAAGGGTATGAAAATCGAAGATGTCATTGCGCGGTTGGAGCATATTCGCTGCAATGGCAAGCCAACTTCCTGTCCAGATCAGCTGGCACAGGCACTCAAAAAAATACAGGCAGAAACTGCTTGACAAATTGTGTTTTTACACGAAAAAATCCGCTGTTCGTAAAGATTCTACGAGCAGCGGATTTTTTATAAGACTTCAATTAAAATCAAGGTGGTATTATCTACACCGCCAGCATCCATTGCCAGCTGCATGAGTTCATTTGCCATATCTGGCTGTCCGCTGGATAATACCCGATAAATTGTCTGGTCGTCGCACATATCGGTCAATCCATCAGAGCAAAGTAAAAATCGGTATCCCCGATAGATGCGAAGCGGTGGCTGTGCAGCGTGTGGCAGGGTGAAATGTTGTAAATCTGCCCCCAAAAACTGAATCAGCTTGTTGCGGTCGCTGCTTAACTCTGCCTCTTCTTTGGTGTAAATGCCGGTCTGCAACTTATGATTTGCAAGGGTGTGGTCGCTGGTTAGGCGGTATAAATCCGTTCCATTGTATAAATAAATGCGACTGTCGCCGATATAGAACGGATAGACTTGGTCGCCCTGAAAACAGAGCATTGCCATCGTTGTTCCGCTGTTTCCGCCCTGCAATTTCTTTGCCATCTGATAGATATTCTGGTTGGCATCGGCAACAAATTCCTGTACCACCGCATCCAATTGCTCGCTCTTGCAATGCTTGATTGCTTTTTCATGTTGTCGGAGCGTTTGAACTGCTAAGCTGGAAGCAATTTCTCCATAAGATTCTCCACCCATGCCGTCAAATACCGCAAAGATTGGCTTTTTTCGGGTGCTGCATTTCTCAGAAAAATGACAGAATGCCTGTGGTTCTTCATAGCCTTTTCCATCAAAATAAAAATTATCTTCGTTGTTGGTGCGAACTTTTCCTTGGTCGGTTAATACAGTAGCATGGAGTTTATGCAAGACAATCACTTCCTTTTCCTATCAGATGGAAAAAGCCGTTGCCGATTTTTTTAGTGGACCGACAGCGGCTCTTTTTGTGATGGTTACGATTCAGACGGCTGGTCTGGTGTATCTTCTGTTTTGGTTTCTTCAGTAGACAGAATTTCCACTTCCTCTTCCGAAACAGATTCGGTCTTTGTTTCTTCTGGCTGTTCTTCCGGAACTTCATTCTTTGCTCCGCAGTTTGGACAGAACTTCTGACCTTCTGCCATTTCTGCACCGCAAGCAGAACAGATTCTCAAGTCATCCAGAGCGGCGATTTCCTTCTTGAACGCTGCAATCTGTTGATTTGCTTCTACAATCTTCTGCACCCATTCTGCATATGGCTCTTCTGCTGCATCAGCGTGTGAGAGGAAGTACTGCTTGCCCATTTCTGTGTAAGCAGTTTCTTTGACCTTTTCCAAGTCGTGAATGTTTCTGTTCAGCTTCAGTTTTGTTGCTGCCTTCTTGGAATTATCTCCAACACTTTTGGCAAACTTGCTGACAGAATCGCCAGCTTTTTCAAACATCTTCTTAACTTCCATAACAAAACCTCCTAAAATGATTTTTATTTGTATCCTATGAAAAGAAAAGACGAGTTATGCCTTTAACCAATCGCATAATTATAACGGTCGCTCTTTAGTCCCAATACAGAACGCAGAGATTCACCAGTAACCGTTTTTTGTCCATCAATGGTGACATGGCTGATATAACCGCCACCGCCGATTTCCAGTGAAATCCAGTTTGCAGGATTGTCCGACAGCGTAATGTTATATGCAGATTGCAAGCGGCTGCGAATCTCTGCTTCCGAGAAGTAGACAACCGTGCCATAATGCGGGTCATATTCTGCATCATATTCACACGGAACACTAATCAAATAATCATAATTGACACCGAACACATCGGATGCAGCAGCGGTATAGCCGCCACTGGAAGCACTGTATACCGTCAAAGCATAATCGCCATTATAATATAATGCCTGTCCCAGTACTGATTGTACGGCATCAATGACATTTTGCGGCGGATTATCCTTGCAAATCAAACTATTGTTATTTGCTTTTGGATTCATCACATAAGTAAATGCTGCAACTGCCTGTGCCTTCATTGCTTCTGGAGCCATGGTAGAACCCATTTCATTGTAAACCAGCATGGAAATGATATCCAGAACGCTGCCTGTTCTGCCGCCAGCAGTTACGGAATTTGGAATATCCACTTGCATCAGTGTTGTGCCGGGATAATAATGGAATAAGATGGCTTGATAATCATATCCACCGTAGGTTGCATAGAAGTTTGCACCATTTTGACTGAGTCCGCAACCATGTCCATATCCGTAAGTGGTAAAGCCAAATTCTCCCGGCTGCAAATCCGTTGCCAGAGAAACCGCAGCATCGGGAGCACTAGAACCAACCGTTCCGGAAGTTGCCAGTTCCCCGGTTGCAGTCGTAATCTGCATTTTTTCCGCTTCGGTTTCGTCTACTTCCTGATATTCCACTAGAGAAAGAGAAGTATCATAGTCAGAAATTTGTGCTTTTTTCCAGTTTTTATCGGTTTCTGCTGCCATTGCTGGCAATGCAGCAGAGGCTGCATAGAACAATACAGCTCCAGCGGATAAAACGCCGCTGATTTTTTTCAAAATAGAAGCAGTCATGTTTGAACGTCCCTTGCTTTCTAAAGAAATTACCCCTGAAAATGAACCCTTGTTCATCCCTTATTCTTCGGAAGAAGTTTCTTCCTCAGTATCCGTTTTAGAATCCGTATCACTTTCTTCTGTGTCCGTTTCTGCGACACCGCCTGTAATCAGTTTCTTCAACGATGCCTCTGTTTCACCATCTCGCAGCTGTCTTGCAACAATCAAGAAACGAGAGTTGTCCTCGTCAGAATAGCAGGTGGAAAGTGTCAATAACTGGTCACCATACTTGACATCTACCAGATTGTCAATCATATTCAGTGATTCGATGGTGTTGACATAGTAGTCAAAATGAGTCTTGTCATCCAATTCTTCCATATTCCAATATGGGAATCCCGTCCAAGTCATCGGGTCGGCATATTTATCGCCGCCGTTGTCAGCATCCCCACTGGTGATGACCAAACCGAAAATCACATATTCATATTCCTTATAGTTGGAACTGAGTTTGATAAACGGAGATTCTTTATAGAATTCCAAATCCTGTCGATACCGCCGGAGAGAACCGAACATGGTGTTATCCGCCATGTTATGACCATACAGCACGAGATTTTCTGAGAATTCATCTTCCTTATAGCCGAATACATCCCGATAATCCATAAAGACAGTTCCGGCACGGAATTTTTGATGGCTGAAATCTTTATCCAGGTAATAGGTGTTTTTCTCATTTTCTGGTTCATCTTTTTTCTGAACGATGACATTGTCAACGCTTGTGCCTGGTACTTCAATCCAGCCAATGGTATCTTTATTCTGGTTGTATAATTTCTTCTGGGATGCCAGCATATCCGGAGCTTTTTCATCCTCGGTCGTGGATTCTGTGGCATTTTCAGATTCTTCCGCCTGTGATTCTTCTTGTTCCAATCCAATTGGATTTTGTTCAATTTCTCCACTGCATCCGGCTGTCAGAACAGAGATTGCTGCAAGCAGAGCAACCAGAATGCGATTTCGTTTTTTCATAAAAAGAACTCCCTCTTTCGATTACGGTCCATAAGGAACAAACGGTGCGTTCGGGTCATACGTATTTTCATTCCCATAGTAGTAAACCGATGGCCATTTAATATTTGTATTAGGTGTACTGCCCGTAGTACCCGCATGCGGATCCTCTCCAGCCCGCACCATGCGTGCACAGATGACCAGTCTTGCCGTACTGAATGCACCATTACAGGTGGAAAGGGTTAAAAGTTGGTCGCCATATTTCACATCCACACTCGTGTTCCGTAATGTACGGCGTTTTACTTCATTGACATAATCATAAAATGCAGTTTCATCGTCAAAATTGATCCGGTTCCAGTAATCAAATCGGGTATCAGTCGTATCTTCTGCATCGGCAATAAAGTAAGCATAAATTTTAAAGACATAGGTTTCGTAGTTGGAGTTGAGGAAAATCAGCGGATGGGCTTCATAATAGCCTTCCACACTGCGATAATCCCGCAGGCTGCCAAACATGGAACGATCCCGCATGTCATGTCCATAGACAATTAAGTTATCAGAGTTGGGAACGGCAAGCGTTCCGTCTGCCCCTACAGCATCAAAACTGCAACGAGAATCCAAGAAAATCGAACCATTCTGCGAGCGGTTGCCCTGTAAGTCGTGATGCAGATAATATTCATCACCCTCTACATCATTCGGATGCTGCATCACCGGATAATCCACTTCGGTATCTGGAATAGAAATATATCCAATCACTTCCGGATTGATAGAGAGCAGGTTTGCAGCTCCTTCCATCACAGAATAATGCTTGACTTCCGTTGTTGTTTCAGTTGGCACTTCTGTTTCTTCTAGTGCAGATTCTTCTGTCTGTGCTTCTGTCACGACTTGTGTCGTTGCAGCGTTGTGATAATTGCTTCCAATCTCATCATATAGTTTTTTGCTCTGCCATAGACCGAATAGGTACTGAATCATCAACACCAAACAAGCCCCAAATATGAGAATGGAAATCCAAAAAATACATTTTCTCATTGTTTCACCGAACCCATCTCCCCGCTTTGGAAAGAGATCCCGCAGGATTTGCCGTTTGGTACGTTTTTTTCGTTTTCGGACAGGATGTTTGACGGGTGGCAGTGGTTTTGGAACAAACCGTTCCGGAAACGCTTTTTTTTCCTTTGCCAATTGGATATTTGCTGCAATTCGCTGTTGCAGCATTTCCTCTTCTTCTTCCTCTTCCAATTTTTGAAGCGAAGAACGAATGGCATTCATTTTTTCTTGTTGTTTGGTTTGTTCGGATTCTGATGTAGATGCAGGGGATTTTAAATGTTCCGACATACGGATTCCTCCATCAAAATTTCCCTTGCAATGCCAAATGCACAGACTGCTGTTCCTTGCCGGACACCTTCCCTAGTAGAAACGCCCATCCGGTCAAACGGCAGATGCACGGCAAATGCAGTGCCATGATACGCAACACCCAAAAAAACTGTCCCCACAGGATGTTCTGACGTTCCGCCGCCCGGCCCAGCATATCCGGTTACAGATAAAGCTAAATCTGCATACGATAGTGCTGCAACGCCGTTTGCCATTGCAATGGCAGTTTGTGGGCTGACAGCTGTATAAGTATGCAGCGTAGATTCCGGAACGTGCAGAATGGCTGTCTTCATCTCATTTGTATAAGTACAAATGCCCAGTGCAAACATCTGGGAAGCCCCCGGTACAGCCGTGATTTTTTGTGACAACAGACCGCCGGTGCAGCTTTCTGCTGTCGCAATGGTTTGCCCGTTTTCACAGGATAATTGTACAATATTTTGAACAAGGTTGTCAAGTTGTTTTTGATTTTCTTGGTATATTTTCCGAACCTCGTCAAAATCATATCTCTGTTTTATCACAATTTCACCAACCTTGCAGCAATCCGCAGTTCTCAGATGGAGAAAGGCGTTCCGTTCTGGAGTTTAAAGATTTTCATTTCTGTATTGGCAACGGCTTTTTCAACCGAAGCAGTGAAGTCATACTGTGCCTGTGCAGCCTCGACTTCTTCCAGCGATGGGCGTACTTTCGGATGCTTTGGTGTGAATACCGTGCAGCAATCTTCATATGGCAGAGTAGAGAGTTCAAATGTATCAATCTGCCGTGCAGTTTCAACAATCTCGGTCTTGTCCATGCCAATCAATGGACGGAAAATCGGAATCTGGCTGACCGCATCAGTGCAGACTAAGCCTTGCATGGTCTGACTGGCAACCTGACCAATACTTTCACCGGTAATCAAAGCACTGCAATCATCTTTGGCAGCAATTTTTTGTGCGATTTCTACCATAAGCCGCCGCATGATAATCGTGAAGTACGGTTCTGGACAGTTCTTCTTGATTTCTTCCTGAATCTCGGTGAATGGAACACAGAAAAATGCAATGCTGCCGCAGTAAGCCGTCAGCTTCTGACAAAGCTGTTCTACTTTTTCCTGTGCACGATCAGAGGTATACGGCGGGCTGACATAGTGAATGGCGGAGATGTGGACGCCACGTCGGGACATCCGATAACCAGCCACGGGGCTGTCGATACCACCGGATAAGAGTAGCAAGGCTTTTCCACTGCTGCCGACTGGTAGACCGCCTGCACCTTTTTCATTGCCAGCGTGTACAAAAGCATGCTTTTCCCGAATTTCCACCATGACGGTGACATCCGGATGCTTGACATCTACTTGTAAATGTGGATAAGCTTCTAAAATCTGACCGCCTAGTTCTCGGCAGATTTCCGGCGATTTCAACGGAAACTGTTTGTCTGCTCGTTTTGCTTCTACTTTGAACGTCTTAACACCCAGCAGGGTTTCTTCCAGATAGGGAATTCCCACTTTAGAAATATCTGCTAAGTCTTTTTCACAGACACAAGCCTTGCAGAGTGCTGCAATCCCGAAGATTTTTTTCATGTTGTCCATGACAACGTCCAAATCCATCTCTGGTGTTTCTGGTTCAATATAAATGGTAGATTGTGCTCGAGTATATGTGAATTTTCCAAGCGGCTTCAATCGCCGCTTGATATTTTTCATGAGAATATCTTCAAATGTATTTCGGTTTAAGCCTTTTAGTGCTAACTCGCCGTACTTGGCAAGGATGATTTCTGTTTGCATATGTTGATTCCTTTCTTTTATCGGACCTTAATAGAGAAGTGTTTTTGTTGCTTCCTGTAAGCTGGAAGCCAATGCATCCAAAGCCGTATTTGGCGTTTCCGCAGAAAGACTCACTCGGAGAATGCTGTCTGCTTCTGCATCGGTTGCTCCAAACAAAACCGGAACACCGCTGTTTTTTCCTTTGGAGCAGGCTGACCCGCTGGAAACAAAAATCTCTCGTTTTTCTAAGAAGTGCAGCAAAATTTCTGAACGATAAGGTCTTAATGAAAAGCTGATGATATAAGGGGAAGCATCTTCTACAGAATGAATTTTACAGTTTGGAAGTTCTTGTAATCGTTCCAGTAAATATGCTTTTTTCTCGGTAACTGCCTGATAGCGTTCCCGAACTGTGCTGCCATAAGTTTGTATAGCTGCACCAAATGCAGCAATTGCCGGAACATTTTCTGTTCCCGGACGCAGTCCCCGTTCCTGTGAACCGCCATGGAATGTCGGATGCAGATGAATCCCATTCTTCTGATAAAGAGCACCAACGCCCTTGACACCATGCACTTTATGCCCACTGATTGAGAGCAAGTCAGCTTGCAGAGAACGAACCTGAAATGGTACTTTTAAGAAGCCTTGTACTGCGTCGCAATGCGTAATGAGTTCTGGGAACTTTCGCTTTGCAGCTCGAAAAACAGTCTGTACCGGTAACCGATAACCTGTTTCATTGTTCACCATCATCATGCTGAGCAGGCAAGTGTTGGAATCTATAGCATCCAGAAAGTCCGAGGCATGATAAATGCCAGTTGCATCTGGAGCAATCGTTACAACTTCATAGCCGGAATCCTGCAAAAATTGCATGGTATTTCGTACGGAAGCATGCTCCACAGCACTGACAACTAATTTCTTTTTTCGTTTTCCGTATGTTTGCACCGCACCAGTAATGGCAAGATGATTGCTTTCTGTTGCACCGGAAGTGAAAACAACTTCTTGTGGGGTACATCCAAGAACCGCCGCCAGAATTGCACGTGCTTGTTCTACTTCTCTCTGTGCTTCTACGCCAAAGCGATGCAGGGAAGAAGGGTTACCGTAGTGTGTAGACAGGCAACGTAATAAAGCGTCAACCGCAGCCGGACAGGGCTTTGTTGTTGCCGCATGGTCAAGATAATATTCCATATTTTCAAAAAAACCACCGTTTCTATAAGATACGGTTCTATTATACCACAATTCTATGATAGATGCAAGGGGATTTTTCAGAGGAATCAAAAAAGATACTATCGTAATGCAATCAAAAAGAAAAATTTTTAGGAAGAACTTTTTTTCTGGAAGATTAGAATTTTTTCTGCCATTTTCCGAACAATCGGCATCCAAGAAACCAGCCGATAAATCGGATATAATTTCACCATGCCACGCAGAATATTATCATCTTTTACAGCAACAAAACCGGGAGCGAGAGATTCCATTTCAGCGAAAGAATTTGCACCCCATGTGAATTTTGCTCCAGTTGCAGCAACAGACGCTTCAATCGACTGCTTTTTCACCCAGAATGGAGAAGTTGTTTCCATCATCACATAGGCATTGTCGAAATGGTCGTGAATGATTTTCAGCATCGCTGTAATGTCTGCCTCAGAAAGATACATGGTCAGTCCCTCAATGATAAACAGCATTGTCCCTCGTTTTTTTACAGCATCCGCCCAAGCAGGATCTAATACCGAGCAGCCAATTGTAGAGATTCTGCCCTGTTCCTGAAAGATGGGGTCACGAACAGCAATGGTTTCTGGTAAGTCCAAGTTATACCAGGTACAAACGCCAGTATCCAGCCGATAAACACGAGTATCCAGTCCGCATGCAATATTGACGACCACAGCATCTGGATGCTTTTGAAGAAAATCTCGTACTAGCTCATCAAAGACAAGCGTTCTTGCAATTGTTCCGCCGCCCATAGCAACGTCTTTGGATGCACTGGAAAAGTCATAGTCCAGCCGCTCTACCAATTCCACAGCTTTTGCATCATAGAAAGCATGCTTTTTGCTTTTAGAATATTGTGCTCTTGCATAAAAGGTTAGCAGCATGGTTTCTGCAACACCGTTCAATTCTGGTTTGATTTTTTTTGTTTCCATGGTAAATACCTCCTGAAATCCTAGTTAGTACACACTAACATTATAGCAGAAATCGGATTTTTTTGCAAGAGCGTCATTCCCTTCATACTTGAAAAAATTCCTGTTTTTTTACATTTATGCTTGCTTTTTCCCGTTTGATGCAAAATATTCCCGTTTGATGCAAATCTGTTGATTTTTTTGCTAGGGCATGATAAACTAAAGCCACAAGGTTATCAAATGAAACCTTGAGAAGCATAAGGCACTGTGGTTGTATAAGGTCATCCAATGGCAGTGTGCAGATGATTCCCTGCAATACTTATGTCTTTCTATTTTTTGTTTTGCGGGCAGTCGGAGCGAAAGCGACTGCCCATTTTTTTATCTGTTATTTCTGGGCAAACAAAAATGCCCACAGCTGAATGAACATTCAACTGTGAGCATAAATGATAAATCAGAGAACCAACAAGTTAATCGGCATCTGTTAAATCAGAACGAAGTCCAATCAAGAATTGCATCAAAATAGTGAGGTCGTCATCTGCAACAGAGCCATCCTGATTGATGTCGGCTGCACTGGTCTGTACATCTGTTGGAGTAATCAAACCAGCAAAAATCTTGTTCAGAGAAATGGCATCCATCAAATCAACCGCACCATCTCCGGTGACATCTCCGGTGAAATAGCTGGTAGCGGTTGTGTTGTTGACAGGTGTTGTTACAGCATCAACCGCAACAATCGAACCATCTTCCACATACTTGTCATAGTCAACAACGGTTACATCATAATTTTGAATGATGTAGTTTTCCAAATCTGGGAATCCAGAGAAAGAATGTTCCTCGCCGTTGGCATCTACATAGACAATCGGGCCATGATTGGTAACGCCCATCCGGTTAGCATTTGTTAAATAACTATCCTCATAGTGTTCTGTAGGGAATAGACGTACCGAATCTTGATCAATTGTTATTTCTGCATCTGGGAATTTGAGACTTCCATCTGCTGCAACATTGTATTCCATGCCATCATCAAATGTATCTGAACTGGTAAGTAAGAAATGCAATGCGTGAGGAAGAGCTTCAAAGGAATAATTGAAAGCGGTTTTTGTTTCAGGATTGTGATAAAGACGGTCAAGATTATAACGGTTTTCACTGGGAGTTAATACGGTAACTAAATCTACCCATGTATGAATAGTTTCGTTGCCGTCTATAATGGCATCATCTGCAACGGCAGACAATCCAAAGAAAGGAAGTGACATCACTGCCAGCGAAGAAGCCAAGATACTTGCCAATAATTTTTTTGTTCTTTTCATAAGAAACCAACCCTTTCTAGAAAAAGAAAAATATGTTTGAAATCGTTTTTGTATGCATACAAGGTAAAGGAATTTAGTTTATTTTGAATATCTTTTAAGATATAGTTATTGATTAGTGGTATTAGTGGTATTAGTGGTATTAGTGGTATTAGTGGTATTAGTGGTATTTTTAAAAAAGTTATTTTCTGACTCCTTTACTTTACAATTATAGTATAGCACACCTTTTTGCATTTGTCAACCCTAAAATCCATATTTTTTCAAAAAAATTTCCATCATTCTTTATGAAATCGGTTTCATTCTGAAACACAAGAGTATGCTTCACAAAAATCATCGGATTTTCGATGAAAAACAAACTATTCTCGAAAAAATTAGAAAAAAGTAAAAAAGTTATTGAAATTTAGAAACGAATGTGCTATAATACAAATAAGAAGCAAAAACCACGGGATTTACATGTAAAAAATAAATTGGAAAGGTGAATCAGATATGAATAAAGCAGACAAAGAAACACTCTCCGCCATCATTCAAACACAAATCGGTGTATCGAAAAAATTAAAAGGGTATCAATATTTAGAAGATGCGGTGGAAATCGCTCTCAAGAATCCACAGATGCCAGTGATGCGAATTTATCAGCTGCTCGGCAACCAGCACGGCAGAAGTGCAGTCAGCATTGAACGAACGCTCCGCTATGCGATTGAAACTGCTTATGATAAGACACAATTAAATGGTTCTTTTCCCAATTCCGGTGGGAAACCGTCCAATTCCGAAGTGATTTGGACAATTGCCGAGGAAATCAAACGGGTACGCCATTACGCCTGTCGGAAGGCTTAATTTCCCGTAAATTTCAGAGCTGAGCAGAATCGACTGAGAGCAAATCTTAGTCGATTTTATTTTTTGGAACAGTCGTCACAAACCGTACATATGCACGTTTCACAAAATTGATTGACTTTTTTTATGATTTTGTGCTAAAATAAAAGAAATTCAATTTTTATTTTAGCACAATAAGGAGATGAAAATAACATGGAATCTTATTGTAAAATTCTGATTGTGGAAGATGAATTTCTGCTCAGACAGGGAATAAAAAATCTGGTGCACTGGGAACAAGAAGGTTTCCAAGTCGTTGGAGAAACCAATAATGGAAAAGAAGCCTTGCAACTGATTGAATCGCTGCATCCACATCTTGTCATTACAGACATTGTGATGCCGATTATGGATGGCATTGAACTGACCGGAATTATTCAAGAACGATATCCGGAAATCAAAGTGGTTGTCCTGAGCAGTTACAGCGATTTTGAATATATTAAATCTGCGATGAAGAACGGAGCAGAAGACTACTTGTTAAAACCGACGATGAATCCAGATAGCCTGCTGAAAGCGGTACAATCCGCAGCGGCAAAATTGAATCTTGCCGCTTTTCAGAAGCAGCAGACCATTCCGGAACAGATGGTGCAAAAATGGATTTCTGGCTTTGCTGCGGATGTTTCGGAAGCCGATTGGCGGAAAGCGTTTCCCTATGATACCTTTTTACTGCTGGGAACGGATTTGATTGCCATCAATAAAACGGGGGAAACGCTCCAGCGACAAGAAAAATGGCTGCAAACTGCCATCCCCAACGAGTTCAAACAGTCAATGGCATGGGCAGTGACAACAGTTGACCGGAAATGTATATTGATTTTGCTGAACATTTCCGGAAACGATTTGCAATCTGTCTTGCAAACTTGTAATGGTTTCTTTGAAAAGCTGAGGAATCATTTCCCAGATTCTTTTTATGCAGCTCCACCAGCCTTTCAGAATCCGTTATTGTTGAAGCGAATCTATCAGCAGGATTGGCGAACCGCATTGAACCAGCATTTTTACGCTCCGGAAGCCTGCTTTTTCTATGCAGCGACTTTGCCAGATGCAAAAGATATGAAACGCTTTGAAACAGAACGGTTTTCTGTCTGTCTAAAGTCGTTGCGGTTGCAGCAGGCAGTTGCATTATTGATTGCCTATATGCAGGAAGTGATGACGGCACGGATACAGCCGGAATATGAAGTCAAATCCATGCTGCTGAACAGTATTTATCAGATTATGGCAGTTTTGGAGGACTTAAAACTAAATGCAGAAAGCATCAATTACTTGAAGCAGCATTATTTCATGCAAATCAATCACATTCCATCGGCGAAAGAACTGCTGGAATTTTTACAGATTATGGAAGCAGACATGGCGGAAATTGAAGCGAAATATCATATTTCACCGGAATCCCTGACCATTCGTTCGATTTTAGATTATATCGCTCAGCACTATGATGAACCATTGACGTTGCGGCAGCTGTCAGAGCAATTTAATTTTAATTATTATTATCTTTCTAAATACTTTTCTTCTCACTGCAAAGAGGGGTTCAACGAATATCTAAACCGGATTCGAGTGGAAAAAGCATCCGAAATGCTGCTGAAAGAAAAAACGCCCATTTCAGAGATTTGTGGGGCAGTTGGCTATATGGATCACAGTTATTTCACGAAAGTCTTTAAGAAATTTACGGGATATACGCCCAAACAATTCCGCAATCAAAAACAATGAGCTGCACAGGAGGAATCCCTTATGAAGTTGAAAAAATGGCTGCAAACGAACAGTTTATTTTTACGGGTTATTTCCGTTGCAGTGGCAGGCGTGATTCTGGCAACCATTCTGATCACGTGGATCTCCATCCAAACACTGCAAAAAAATTATCTGAAAACATTTCGCAATGCAAACCAGATTTTCACAGAACAAATCAACACCGATATGACAGAATTTTATGCAGAAACGGCAACTGTCATGCAGACCGTCAGAGAAAGCTGGGCATTCCGGCGGTATTTTGGCATGTTAGATATGTCTACACCCGAAGCATCGTATACTATTTATAGCATGAAACGACAAATTGATGCGATACAAAGTAATCAGCTGAAACGAACGATTCGAATCATAGCAATTGGAAGAAATGGAAGATCTTTTATCAGCGGCGATTCCTCCTTGTCTATCTCACAAGAAGAAATCCTCAACAGCACATTTACAAAATCGATTCAGAAGGCAAACGGGAAACCAGTTGTTCAGTATGTGGAAAACGGCCTCTCTACCATTTCCAAGGGAAAAGGGGCATATGTCATTGGTTCTTCGCTGACCTATTCCAACAGTACTGTTCCGTATGGTTATGTATATGTTGTCGTTCCGCTGGACACACTGTCTGCATTCAATTCCCGTTATACGGGAGCTACCAGTGAACTTTTTCTGATGGATGCACAGGGAACAGTGTTGGCTGCTCCCGATACGGATTTAATTGGAACAAAGCAACCGGAATTGTTGCAAAATGCGAGGAAAAAAACAGAGAAAATTTCTTACAATGGAACAACCTGCTCCGTTGTTTATTCCTATCAGCCACAGATGCATTGCTATATTATGAGCCTCATCAATCAGGAACAGATTTTAAAAGATGCCCATATCTTCCGAAATGCCATTTTGATTAGCACGTTGATTTGTATTGGATTGATGATACCGATGTTCTTCTTCATCAATTATTCGGTGCAGCCGATTTATCGGTTGATTCGGCGAATGTCAAAAACCAAGGATGGACAGCTGGATTTAACCTCTAAAATTGAGGAAAGCGGCAGCTATGAAATCAAGGAACTTTCTCATGTTTACAATATTTTGCTGGATGACATTAACCGCTATATCAATCAGTTAGTAGAGGAGCAAAGCAACCGTCGCAAAGCAGAAATTCATGCATTGCAGATGCAAATCAATCCGCATTTTATCTATAACACACTGACAACCATTAAGTGGCTGATTTGGCAGGGAGAAACAGAAAAATCTGTAAAATCCATTGATGCATTTATCATGATTTTGCGGAATACGATTAGCAACAAAAATGAAATTATTTCTGTTGCAGAGGAAGCCAAAAATCTAGAAAACTATATGTTCTTGCTGCATACCCGATTCTCAGAACAAATTCACACAGATATTTTTATTGCGGAATCGTGTGAATCTCTGTCCATTCCAAAGCTATTGGTGCAGCCATTTGTAGAAAATGCATTTTATCATGCTTTCTCAGAAACCACCAGTGGTTTGATTCATATATTTTTCCGCAAAAAAGAAGATGATTTGGTCATTGAAGTTGTGGATAACGGCTCTGGAATGAAGTTGGATGATGCCCAGAAAAACCGAAAAGAATCTTTTACTGGAATTGGCATCCACAATGTCGATGATAGAATCCATTTGATTTATGGGCAGAAATATGGTGTGTCGATTCAAAGTAATTTGGGCATTGGAACACGCATTACTATTACCATTCCAGCAATTCCATACCAACCACCCGAAATAGATACAAAAAATACTGCGGATGCACCGAAAGAATAAGATGCATCCGCAGTTTGTTAAGTATTTAAGAAATGCATGGCTTTTTGAAATGTCTGCATAAAATCCAAATCCGCAGTTGCCGGGATTTGGTCTGTATGATGCGAACAGAAAAACGGATATTGTTCTTTGACCTGCAATAGTTGAAAAATGCCAGTTGCGGTATCATATGCCTTTTTCGGAGAACCAGTTCCGCCGCCAACCAATACCGTAACTGCCTTTTGGATATGCAGCGGAATTGGTTCTTTTCTGAAATATCGTGCGTAAAAATAGGGCTGCAAGCGACTGATTACATTTAACAGCGAACCGGTTAATTCCGAAAAATAAATCGGAGAGGCAAGTAAAATGCGGTCGCAATCTTTTAAGTACGTATAAACTGCTTCCATTTCGTCTGCAAAGATACAACCAAATTGTTTCTGACAGTGGCGGCAATCAATACAGGGATGAATATCTGCCGTATAGGCAGAAACAACGTGATATGTTCCCTGTAGTTGTGCCTTTGCCAGCTCTAGCAGTTGTGCGGTGTCGCCATTTTTTCTGGGAGAGCCATTTAAAATCAGTGTTTTCATTTAGAATCGTCCTGCTCTTTCCCAGCCATAGCACAATGTTCCCGATGCAGTTCGTCATAGAGTTGAAACACTGTCCAATGGCGGTTTGTTGGAGTAAGAATAGCTTTGTAAGTAATGGATACATCCATGGTACGCAGCTTTTCTAAAATCTGATTCTGATGGCGTTCTTTTACATCGCAAAAAATCAACATACTTCCATCTAAGCTTGTACCATCACTGGTGCGAGTTGCTGTTTGGTCTGGAAAACCAGCAAGCTGACCTATGCTTTTTTGGTAATCACTAGGAGAAACTGAAACTGTTCGGATATGCATTCGCTGAGCCAGATTTAAAATCGCATCTTCTGGTGTGATTTGAATGAGCAATAATTTTTCCAAAAAAATCCTTCTTTCTGTTGTAATTAGGAATGTGCACGATTGCCTACCATCGAAAGTGTAGGCTGTAAGCCAGCGGCTTGCTTTGCATAGGTTTCCAACACAGAAACGGCATCATTGACTGTAATACTGCCATCCCCATCATAATCGGCTGTGGTATATTGTAAATCAGATGCGAAAGCAGGGGAGCAGCCCGCTGCCTGCTGTGCGTAATAGGTTAGAATTTGTACGGCATCTTGAACAGATAAGCTGCCATCTCCATCCACATCGCCGATATAGCGATTAGATTCTTTTTGTGTGCAGAAGTAAGTATATAAGACATTTGCTTCTTCTTTCGCTAGTTTTCTGAGGTTGCTGTCTTGCATGAGCCAAACTGTTGCACGATAATTGGTATGGAAAGAATGTTCCATTAAAACGCCTGGTGTTCCAACATATCGAGCACCACATAAAACGCCATACCATTCATCATCGTTGACACCATTTCCATCTCGGTCATTATCAGAAAGCCGCTGCCAGATAATACCCTTTTGCCGGGTTTCCATAACTTCTGTTACTTTGTCAGTCAAAAGCTGTCCAACTGCTCGACTGGTGTCATCAATATCTGTCCAATCCAAGTTCTGATAGCAGATTGCAACGGGATAGTCAATAGAAGAATAGCTTGCAGCATTGCTGTGGACGGATAAGAAAAAGTCATATCCTGCGGACATATGTCCTCTTGGTTGCAAATCTGGATCATCCTCTAGGGATGTCTTTGTCAAGTCTGCTTGTACACCAAGAGCTTCCAGTTCTTCTTTCAAGTAGTTGGAGAGTGTCCAAGTCATAACGCTTTCGTAATAACCATTGACAACCGTAGAGGGATTATAATAGTTTGCATGTCCGGGGTCAATCATGATTTTAATGACATTTGGGTCTGGTTTTTGTGCGGAATCTTTCACCAGTGGTAACGAGTCAGTCACAAAATTTCGGCCAGAATTTCCATAATCTTCCTGATTTATGGACTGTTTTTCTAAGAGATCCATCCATTCTGATGGTGTTTGCGGAAGGGAATTTGTTGCGGATACCACGTTTGGTGTACAGAAAAGGGAGAGTGCGAGAGTTGCTGCAACAAAAGAAAAACGGTTCATAAAAAGCTCCTTTCTATGGGCTTGGATTTATTTTCTATTCGTTTTTTTCATAAAATTGAAAATAATAATACTGCACCTGTATCAAAACAGGTGGAATATCTTTAGTATATCAGATTTTTGTTGGATTGTAAAGCATTTTTGGACACATTTGACAGATGTGAAAAAATGCAGAAGATTTTATTTTTTCTTTCCATAAAAAGCGAAAAGAAAAGAAAAAAAGAGGAAAAAGACAAGAAAAACGGAAAAAGATAAAAAAACACAAAAAATCAATGGAAATTCTTTTCTGTTTGTGTTATACTGCTAATAGCCGGGTATTTTTACCGCATGCAGAAACAAACGACTGCTGAGAGAAAAATACTTGGAAGTGGATTGTATTTTTAAAAGGAGGCTTTTACATGAGAAAAGTACAACTGACGGAAACGGTTTTGCGTGATGCGAATCAGTCCCTGATGGCGACTCGTCTTCCGTATGCAGATTATGAAGATATTCTGCCGGTGATGGATCAGACAGGGTACTATTCCATTGAATGCTGGGGTGGAGCAACATTTGACTCTTGCCTGCGGTATTTGCACGAAGACCCGTGGGAACGACTGAGAAAGCTGCGGAAGAATCTGCCGAACAACAAGTTGCAGATGCTTCTGCGAGGACAGAACCTGCTTGGTTACAAGCACTATCACGATGATGTGGTGGAAAAGTTCATTGAACTCTCCATCAAGAACGGCATTGATGTGATTCGTATTTTCGATGCACTGAACGATTTCCGGAACTTGGAAACGGCATTGAATGCAACCATGAAGTATGCCACAAAGAACACCATCGCATCTGGCTGTATCTCTTACACACAGAGTCCGGTACACACTGTGGACAAGTATATCCAGATGTGTAAGGAACTGAAACAGATGGGCTTCCAGACCATTTGTCTGAAGGATATGGCTGGCACAATGACCCCTTATGAAGCAGAACACCTTATCAAGGGCATTAAGGATGCAGTTGGCGACATTCCGCTGATTCTACACACCCACAGCACAACGGGTATGGCATATATGACCCTGACCAAGGCAATTGAATCGGGCATTGATGTCATCGACACAGCAACTTCTTGTTTCTCTGGCGGTACTTCTCAGCCAGCAACGGAAACGATGTACTATGCTTTGAAACAGTATGGTATTGAAACCGGACTGAAAGAAGATTTGATCAATCAGGTCAACGATTACTTCAAGCCAATCAAACAGAAGTATGTAGACAATGGTATGATTAACCCGAAGAGCCTTGCAACGGATGCACAGGCACTGGTTTATAAAGTTCCGGGCGGTATGCTGTCCAACATGATTGCGAACTTGACCGATATGAAGGCAATGGACAAGTTCGATCAGGCTCTGGCAGAAATTCCGGCAGTCCGGAAGGATCTGGGTTATCCGCCGTTGGTAACACCGCTTTCTCAGATGGTCGGCAACCAGGCAGTCACCAACGTCCTGCTGGGCGAACGCTACAAGCAGATTTCCAAGGAAGTTAAGAACTATATCAAGGGCGAATACGGCATTGCTCCAGCTCCGGTTGCAAAAGAATTGCAGGAAAAGGTGTTGGGAGTTGGCGGAAAGCCAGTTGATTGCCGGATTGAAGATCAGAAGCGGACTGGTGTTGAATTCCAGGAAGCTGCGGAAGCACTGGGCGATTTGGCACGGTCGGAAGAAGATGTTATGAGCTATATCTGCTATCCGGATCAGACTTTGAAATTCCTGAAGGATCGGAAGGCACAGGAAGAAAACGAAGCCACCTATACGATTGAAGAAATGTAAGGAGGCTGTGACACATGGAAGGATTTGTTTCACTCGCCACAAAAATGGGAATTGGCGAAGCTGGCATTACAGCAATTTTCGGCTATCTGGTTGTATTTGTTGGATTGTCTCTGCTGATGCTGGTGATTTATCTCATTGGTGCAGGATTTCAGGCAAGTGCAAAGAAAAAGGAAGCCGCTGCAGCAGCTGCTACACCAGAACCGGTTTCCACTCCAGAACCAGAAGAACCGCAGAAGCCAGTTGCACCGGGTTCTGCTGGTCATGTAAAACGGTTTGATGTATCTGATAAGGAAGCAGCAATGGTAATGGCAGTTGTTGCTTATCAGATGAAGAAGCCGCTGAACGAATTACGGTTCCTTTCGATTAAGGAGGTCAAGAACGATGAAGTATAAAGTAACATTGAATGGAAAAACATACGAAGTAGAAGTAGAAGTCGGAAAAGTCGTACTGCTGGATGAATACGAAGCGTGTGCTCCAGCTCCAGCGGCTGCTCCAGCAGCCACAGCCGCTCCGGCTGCACCAGCAGCACCGGCAGCTGCTCCAGCACCGGCTCCGGTTGCTCTGTCTGATGGCGAACCAGTAAACGCACCAATGCCGGGCAACATTCTGCGGATTGATGTCAAGGAGGGCGACAAGGTAAAGGCAGGACAGACTCTGTTGATTCTGGAAGCCATGAAGATGGAAAACGAAATTGCTGCTCCGAAGGATGGCACGGTTGTACAGATTGCTACTTCCAAGGGTGCCGTTGTTGAAACCGGAACTCCGCTGATTGTTTTGGCATAAGGAGGGACGCACATGAATATTCTGGAAACCCTTCAGCGATTGTTGATGGATTCTGGTTTTGTCGGCTTTTTTATGGACGGCGGCTGGAAGAATCTGATTATGATCGCAGTTGCGTGCCTGTTGTTATATCTGGGTATCGTGAAAAAGTTTGAACCGCTGCTGCTGGTTGGTATTGCTTTTGGCTGCTTGCTGGTAAATGTATCGAACTTCTTTGTCGATGGTGCAAGTTCCGCAAATGCCTTGTATCATCCGGAACTTTGGAGTGCATTCTTGGATGAAAGCAGCCAGTATTACCATAGTTATGGTCATATCATGGCAAACGGCGGCTTGTTGGATATCTTGTACATCGGTGTAAAAACTGGTTTGTATCCATCTTTGATTTTCTTGGGCATCGGTGCAATGACCGACTTTGGCCCGTTGCTTTCCAACCCGAAGAGCTTGCTGCTGGGGGCTGCTGCACAGATGGGCGTTTTCTTGGCATTCTTTGGTGCGGTTTGCATTGGATTTACCGGAAATCAGGCTGCTTCCATCGGTATCATCGGTGGTGCAGATGGCCCGACTGCCATCTTCCTGACCAGTAAGCTGGCACCGGAACTGTTAGGCCCAATCGCAATCGCTGCTTACTCTTATATGGCATTGATTCCGATGATTCAGCCGCCGCTGATGAAGCTTCTGACGACTAAAAAGGAACGGCAAGTGAAAATGGAACAGAACCGTCAGGTTTCCAAGACGGAAAAAATCATTTTCCCGATTGTTGTAAGCCTGTTTGTTATTCTGCTGCTGCCGTCCACCGCTCCGCTGATCGGCTGCCTGATGCTGGGTAACTTGTGGAGAGAATGCGGCGTAACCGCAAGACTTTCTGACACTGTACAGAATGCTCTGATGAACATCGTTACTGTATTCCTTGGCATTTCTGTTGGTGCAACAACGGTTGCTTCTTCGTTCCTGTCCCTGCAAACCCTGTATATCGTTGGCTTAGGTTTGCTGGCATTCTGCTTCTCTACCATTGGCGGTCTGCTGGTCGGTAAGCTGATGTATAAGCTGTCTGGCGGTAAGATCAATCCGCTGATCGGTTCTGCTGGTGTATCTGCTGTTCCGATGGCAGCTCGTGTTTCTCAGATTGAAGGACAAAAAGCCAATCCGAGTAATTTCTTGCTGATGCATGCAATGGGTCCGAACGTAGCAGGCGTTATTGGCTCTGCAATTGCAGCCGGTTTCCTGCTGGCAGTATTCGGATAAATTGTACAGCTGCGTTTCTGTTTTGTGTATGATATCATATGAAACAGAAAAAAGCATTCAAAATTCCCCGACATCTTTTCAAAAGCTGTCGGGGAATTTTTTTATAGCTGGGAAAATGACAGAAAAGACAGTTTCTTTTTAATTTTTCTCAAATTGAGAAAAAAGAGATTGACATTTCCAAAAAAATGTGGTATACTATTTGCATGCAAAATCAATTTCTTTGTTCAAACACCGTTGGAGGAAAAATATGTTTCAAGATCGACTGCAAAAATTACGGGAACAGCATGGTTACAGCGTAAAAGAAGCCGCTGCAGCACTGCATCTTCCCTATACGACCTATAACAATTATGAGAAAAACACGAGAGAGCCAAACGGTGAAATATTGTGTCGGATTGCTGCTTTTTTTTCGGTAAGTCTGGATTATTTGTTAGGAGCAACCAGTACGCATTCTAATCAAACCGTTTCACTGGAGGAACAGGCGGTTTATACCAAGCTGCAAGCATTGGACAGTCATGGAAAGCGATTGGTTTCTATGGTGCTGGAAGAAGAATATATCCGCTGCCAATCCCAAAAACAGGAACAGCAGCAGCCTATGCGTACCATTCGCAGCAGCCTTTACCGGGTTTCTGCCGGAACAGGTGTGCTTTTGGACGATGATGCATGGGAGGAAATTCAAGTTCCAGATACCGAAGAGGCACAGAAAGCAGATTTTGCACTTCGCATTGCTGGTGACAGCATGGAGCCGATTTATCATGATGGAGATATTGTTCTGGTAGAAAAAGCAGATACTTTACAAGTTGGAGAGATCGGTATTTTTTTTGTAAATGGAAACGGCTACATCAAGAAATTTGGTGGAGATCGCCTGATTTCCTTGAATGATGCCTATGCAGATATTGCCTTAACCAATCAGGCACGCTGCTTCGGAAAAGTTATTGGCAGAGTATAGCGTTGTTGAGATTCAGCAAAGAACTTGCTGGAATCAAAGCAATTTAGAGGGGGACGCTCTGAATAGATCAAACATCAAACAGAAACATTTCAAAGGAGGCTCTTTATGAAAGCAACTGAATGGACAGAAGCATTTGCAAGTGGAAAAATGGATGACAAGCTGTCTTTGCTGTATGGCAATGCAAAGGTGACATTGGAACAGCAGCGGCAGCGGTATGTAGATGCGATTCAGGCATTTACAGAATTGTATCCGGAACGGGAAGACCTGTACATTTATTCTGCACCGGGCAGAACCGAAGTCGGCGGCAACCACACCGACCACCAGCATGGATGTGTGTTGGCTGCGGCAGTTAATCTGGATGCAATTGCAATTGTATCATTTCATGAAGATCAAGTAATTCGTTTGAAGTCTGCAAATTATCCGCAGGATGTTGTCGATCTGACCGATCTGAGTGTGCATTTGGCAGAAATGGGAAAGTCTGCTGCATTGATTCGAGGCATTGCTGCCCGATTTGCAGAGATGAGCGTTTCCGTATCTGGTTTTGATGCATACACGACATCCAGCGTCCTCAGCGGCAGCGGACTTTCTTCTTCTGCAGCATTTGAAGTACTGGTTGGAACGATTATCGACCAGTATTACAACGAAGGAAAAGCAGGTGCTGTCGAGATTGCAAAAATCGGACAGTATGCAGAAAACCGGTATTTTGGAAAGGGCAGCGGTTTGATGGATCAGATGGTAAGCTCTGTCGGCGGATTCGTTTATATTGACTTTGCCGATGTTGAAAACCCGAAGATTCAGCAACACAATCTGGACTTTGAACATGCTGGCTATCATATCTGCATTACAGATACCAAGGGCAGTCATGCTGATTTGACAGAAGATTATGTCAGCATTCCGCAGGAGATGAAGCAGGTTGCAGAACAGTTCGGAAAGCAGTATCTGCGGGAAGTAGAACCGGCAGAATTTTTCGATGCAATTCCGAAGCTGCACGGCGTTTGCAGTGACCGGGCAATTATGCGTGCGGTACACTTCTTTGATGAAGACCGTCGGGCACTGTTGGAAAATAATGCTTTGGCAGCGGACAACTTGGACTTCTTCTTTGACTTGGTTCGGCAGTCTGGAGATTCTTCCGCAAATCTGCTGCAAAACCTTTATTCCTGCCGGAAACCGACTGAACAGGGAATCCCGTTTGGTATTATGATGAGCAAGCGGTTCTTGGGCAAGAGCGGTGCTGTTCGGGTACACGGTGGCGGATTTGCCGGAACAATTCAGGCGTTTGTACCAACCAAGGTAACGGAAGACTATGTAAAGGAAATGGAAGCCCTGTTCGGAGCAGGCAGCTGCTATGTTTTACGGATTCGTCCGGTTGGCGGATTTTCATTTCAGGCTTAATCAATCAGAAAGGATTGTTGTTCGATGATTTGTGATGCAATACAGTATCTCATCAACTATGGGATTACGCAGAATTTAATAACAAAGGCTGATCAATTTGTTGTACAGAATCAATTGATGGAAGCCTTACATTTGACAGATTGGCAGCTTTCTGGTGCAGGAACAGAACCGGATGCATCCATTGATGCAATCTTACAGCCATTGGTAGAATATGCTTGTTCCAATGGCATTATCGCCGATACCGCAGCCTCTCGGGATTTGTTTGATACTAAGCTGATGGGAATTTTGACCCCGATGCCGCATGAAATGATTGCAAAGTTTCAGGAACGGTATCAGGAAAGCCCAGAAGCAGCAACGGATTGGTATTTTGACATCAGCCAGAAGCTGAATTATGTACGTGCTGGCAGAATCGCAAAAGATAAAAAGTGGAAGTATGCCTCGGAATATGGTATGCTAGACATTACCATCAATCGTTCCAAACCGGAGAAAGATCCTCGGGATATTGCAGCCGCTCGCAATCAGAAGGTTGCTGCATATCCGAAATGCCAGCTCTGCCCAGAAAACGCAGGGTTTGCTGGGAATCCTAATCATCCGGCACGGCAAAATTTGCGTCCGATTCCGATGCAGATTGATGGACAGAATTGGGAATTGCAGTATTCGCCGTATGGCTACTATCACGAACATTGCATTGTATTCAATGATGCACACATTCCAATGAAAGTGGATCATGCGATTTTTGAAAAGCTGTTTGATGTGCTGGATTTCCTGCCACATTATTTCATCGGCTCGAATGCAGATTTACCGATTGTCGGCGGTTCTATTTTAAGCCATGAACATTTTCAAGGTGGTCATTATACGTTTCCGATGGCAGTTGCACCGATTGAAATTCCAGTTTCTCTGGCAGCTTATCCGAATGTACAGGCTGGCATTTTAAAGTGGCCGATGTCGGTTGTTCGGCTGAGTTCCACCAATCGGAAAGAATTGTCAGATGCCTGCAATACGATTCTTGAACAGTGGAGAAGTTACAGCGATGCAACCGTTGGAATCTATGCGGAAACCGATGGAACGCCACACAATACGATTACACCGATTGCTCGGAAAAAAGGCGATGCTTATGAATGCGATTTGGTTTTGCGGAATAACCGAACATCAGAAGACCGTCCGCTTGGTATTTTCCATCCAAATCCATCCTTGCACCACATCAAGAAAGAGAATATCGGCTTGATTGAAGTCATGGGTCTGGCAGTTCTTCCGGCAAGACTGGCAGTAGAATTGGACGTGCTGAAGAAAGCAATGTTACAGCACGAAGATTTAACAGCCAATCCGCAGACGGCTTCTCATGCTGTCTGGGCAGCAGAAGTGCAGAAACAACATTCGGAATTCTGTGAAGAAAATGCAGAAGCAATTTTGCAGGCAGAAGTCGGGAAAGTTTTTGAACAAGTGCTCTGTGATGCTGGCGTATTCAAACGGGATGAAGCCGGAAAAACAGCATTCTTGAAATTCTTACAGATATTTGCATAACTTTATAGTTGAAATGGGCTGCCGCATAGAAGAACCTATGTGGCAGCTTTGTTTTTTGAAACACTTGACGGAAAGAGAAAAATACGATATAATAAGAGAAAGTCAAAACGGAACAGAAAAGCTGTATCCGTGAAAATACACCTTACATAAGGGAGGACACTATGGCACAGCATGAAATGACAAGACACGAAACGAGAGAATGTGCATTTTATATTTTATTTGAAATGCAGTTTCAGAACGATACAGCGGAAGAACTGTTTCAAATTGCAGAAGAAGCAGACCTGTTACCAATTACCGATGCCGTAAAAGAAATGGTAAATGGCGTGGTTGCCCATGAAGCAGAATTGGATGAAATTATCTCTGCTTATAGTACCAAGAGAGTCATCAACCGAATTCCAAAAATCAACCTCAGTATTTTACGACTGGCATTGTATGAAATTCGCTATGACGCACAGATGCCGATGAATGCAGCGATTGCAGAAGCCATTTCTCTGGCAAAAGCATACGGCTATCAGGAAGATATTTCCTTTATCAATGGCGTTTTGGGCAATTATGCTCGTGACCATGCAAAGGATACTGGAACAGAACAGCATGCGTGAATTTTTAGGACTGGATACCAGTAATTATACGACATCCTGTGCCATTTTTGATGCAGAGAATGGAACGGTTCGGCAGGCGAAAAAACTTTTGCCTGTGAAAGTCGGTATGGCAGGACTGCGGCAGAGTGACGCTGTTTTCCATCATACCCGGCAACTGCCGGAAGTGATACAGACATTATTGCCGAATCCACCGCAGAATCTAACTGGAATTGGTGTTACCACTCGGCCACGCAATATCGAAGGCTCTTATATGCCATGTTTTTTGTGTGGAAAGACCATGGCATATGGAATGGCAGCCGTAACGGGAGTCCCAGTTTATGAAACTTCTCATCAAATCGGGCATATCTTAGCAGCACTGTATTCTGCAAAGAAACTTTCTTTCTTAAAAGCTCCATTTCTTGCCTTTCATGTGAGCGGTGGAACAACAGATTGTCTGCTTTGCGAACCGGATGCAGATTTGTGCTTGAACATTACACAAGTTGGAACATCATTGGACTTGAAAGCTGGGCAGGCAATTGACCGTGTCGGCTTGATGCTGCAATTGCAATTTCCTTGTGGGGCTGCATTGGAACAGCTTGCTGCTGCCAGTATGAAACAATATCGCACAAAGCCTGTTATTCGAGAGGGAAATTGTTGTCTTTCTGGACTGGAAAACCGCTGTCAGGCGATGTTAAAGCAGGGTGAACAACCAGAAGATGTAGCCCGTTTCTGTTTGACCAGTGTCCGAGATACTGTTTTTGAAATGACAGTCTTTGCAAGAAAACAATATGGGCAGTTACCGGTTCTCTATGCAGGCGGTGTTATGTCAAACCAGTGGATGCGAGAGAAATTGCTGTCTGCTGGAGATGTTTATTTTGCAGAACCGGCTTTTTCTTGTGATAATGCAGTTGGAGCGGCGATTTATGCAGCATTACAGGCAGAGGGGAGCGAAACATGGCAGTTTTAACAGTGACACAATTAAATCGCTATGCTGCTTTTCAGTTGAAAGAAGACCGCCATTTACAGCACCTATTGATTCGGGGAGAAATTTCCGGATTTACTCGAAATCAGCGGTCGGGACATTGCTATTTTATTCTGAAAGATGCAGAAAGCAGTGTTCGAGCAGTTTTGTTTCGCAATCAAGCGAGTCGGATTTCCATTCCGCTTGCAAATGGAATCTCTGTTATTGCAGCCGCAACGGCAACGCTCTACGAACGAGAGGGTACATTTCAGCTTTGCGTTACAGATTTGCAGATGGATGGAATGGGTGCACAGCAATCTGCATTGGAACAGCGAAAGAAACAACTTGCTGCACTTGGTGTATTTGATGCTGCCAGAAAACGCCCCTTGCCAGATTTTCCGAAAAAGATTGGTGTGGTAACGTCTGCTTCTGGTGCTGCCATCCATGACATTGAACAAGTAATTCGGCGGCGGTTTCCATTGGTGCAGTTGATGTTATTTCCAGCACAGGTACAAGGCGATTCTGCACCGGAATCTATTTCACATGCGATTCAGCGGGCATCGCAATCCGATTGTGATATTTTAATTGTTGGGCGAGGTGGCGGTTCTGCTGAAGATTTGCAGGCATTTCAGACGGAAGAAGTAGTCATGGCAGTATTCCATTGTTCTATTCCGGTGATTTCTGCTGTTGGGCATGAAATTGACCAGACATTGACGGATTATGCTGCGGATTTACGAGCACCGACACCCTCTGCAGCAGCGGAATTGGCAGTTCCATCTATGTTGGAGTTGCAATATCAGATACAGGCAAATCGAAAACAGCTGAAAACGCGAATGGCTGCGATATTACAGCAGAAACAACAACAATGGAGCGAACAACAAAAATTATTGCTTGCTGCTGCACCAGAAAAACGAATTGCCGGACTGAAAAAAGAAGTACAGGCAAATCGGCATCGGTTACAGCAACAGATGCATAAACTATTGCAGGAAAAACAATTTCAGCTGCAATTGCAACAGACAAAACTAGAGGGCAATCATCCAAGTCGGATTTTGTCCAAAGGATATGCAATTGTCCGGCATGGGCAGCAGATTCTTTCCTATGCCGATGCGGTACAAGCCGGAGATGTTTTAACGATTCAGTTGGCACACGGTACAATTTCAGTGCAAGTGCTCGCACAGGAGGAAGAAACATGACTTTTGAAGAAAACTTGAAACAATTGCAGCAAGTGACAGAGCAGTTAGAACAATCCACACTGCCGCTGGAAGAGGCACTTGCTTTGTATCAAAAAGGCGTTCAATTGTCAGATGCCTGCCAGACGGCATTGCAGGAAGCAGAAAAACAATTTTCCTTGACCGTAGAAGAGGAGGATTTCTCATGATGACAGAGTCAGAAATGAAACAGTTGTTGCAGCAGGATGGAAAAAAGGTGGAAGCAGCGTTGCAAGAATTACTGCCGGATGATGCCATCAGTGCATTACAGCGAACTTCTGTTGTAGAAGCTATGCGGTATTCTCTGGAAGCTGGCGGAAAGCGGATCCGTCCCGTATTGGTATTAGAATTTTGCAAGATGTTCGGTGGAACAGAAGAACAGGCAATGCCAGCTGCTGCTGCAATTGAAATGATTCACACATTTTCTTTGATTCATGATGATTTGCCAGCAATGGATGATGATGATATGCGTCGTGGCAGACCATCTTGTCACAAGGCATTCCCAGAAGCTCTGGCGATTTTAGCAGGGGATGCTCTGAGCATTCATGCTTTTTCTGTTTTGGCAAATAGTACCGCTTTATCTGATGCACAGAAAGTGCGATTGATTACAGAGCTGGCAGAAGAAAGCGGTCATCATGGTATGATTGCCGGACAGGTACTAGATATGGAGCAGGAAGGCAGAAGGGATGTAACCGTTGACCAACTGAAAACCATGTGTGCGTTTAAAACGGGGGCACTGATTCGAGTTGCTTGCCGGATGGGATGCATTGCAGCAAATGCAACAGCTGAACAAATAAAAGCTGCTGATACTTATGGCAGCTATTTGGGTCTGGCATTTCAGATTGTGGATGATATTCTGGATGTTACCAGTACCACTGATGTGTTGGGTAAGCCAGTTGGCAGCGATGCCGAAGAAAACAAAGTTACGTTTGTAACATTGTTGGGCTTAGAGGCAGCACAGAAGGAAGCGGCTGCATTGACGGAAAAAGCGATGGCGATGTTAAAAACACTTCCAAATCCAGAATTTTTGATGGCGTTGACACAATCGCTGCTATCTCGAAAACATTAAGAGGTTGGAACAAGATTGGATTCTGATGAAAACGAATGGTTAAGAAGGGATGTTATGAATGAAAACAATATATCGGCAGAGAAGCGGTTCTCTTTGGCGACCATGCAGCTGCCGGAGGATCTAAAAAAACTAAATATAGAACAATGTCAGCAGCTCTGCAAGGAAATTCGGTCTGTTTTAATTCAGACGGTTTCTAAAAATGGCGGACATCTGGCATCAAATCTTGGAGTGGTCGAATTGACGGTTGCCATGCACCGTGTTTTTGATTCTCCGCAAGATAAATTTGTATGGGATGTTGGACATCAGTGTTACACCCATAAGATTTTAACGGGGCGGTATGCACAATTTTCCACGCTCCGAAAAGAAAACGGCATTTCTGGTTTTCCAAAGCCGGAAGAATCGCCACATGATACGTTTATCAGCGGACACAGCAGTACTGCCATTTCCGTTGCTAGTGGGGTTGCAGAAGCCATGCGGCAAAATGGCGACCCTCATCATGTGATTGCTGTGCTGGGTGATGGAGCAATGACAGGCGGTTTGGCATTTGAGGGGCTGAACAATGCCGGAAAGAGTAAAAATCGGCTGATTATTATCTTGAATGACAATGCCATGTCCATTTCCAAGAATGTTGGCTCTGTGGCAAAATATCTTGCCAACATCCGCAATTCCGAAAACTACGTCAAGACAAAAAAAGCAGTAGAACGTAAGCTGCAAAAGACGCCCGTGATTGGTGCACCGGTTGCGAAAATGATTAAATCTTCAAAGGATGCCCTTCGGGATACAGTTTTCCGTTCGGCAACGATTTTTGAAGACTTTGGATTTGTTTATTTAGGACCTGTGGACGGACATAATTTAGAGGATTTGGAAGAAGTTTTGCAGGCGGCAAAGGCATACGAATGTCCGGTTTTCGTGCATATTCACACGAAAAAAGGGAAAGGCTATTTGCCATCTGAGAAGAATCCGGGCGAGTTTCACGGAATTTCTCGCTTCAATGTGGAAACTGGCAATCCGGAAATTTCCGGAAAGGATACTTATTCCGATATTTTCGGAAAAGAGTTGGTTCGCCTTGCAAAGAAAGATGCTTCAATTTGTGCGATTACCGCAGCCATGGAACACGGAACCGGGCTGCAATATTTTTCCAGAGCCTATCCGCAGCGGTATTATGATGTCGGCATTGCGGAACAGCATGCGGTTACGTTTGCAGCTGCATTGGCATCACAGGGAAAGTTACCCGTTTTTGCGGTGTATTCTTCTTTCCTGCAGCGTGCTTATGATCAGTTGCTGCACGATGTTGCGATTGGAAAGCTGCATGTTGTCTTAGGCATTGACCGGGCTGGTGTGGTTGGAGAAGACGGAGAAACGCACCATGGATTATTTGATGTATCGTTCTTGACTTCCATTCCGGGCACAACCATTTATGCACCAGCCTGTTATGATGAATTGACACTCTGTTTACGGCAGGCAATGTATCAAGATACCGGCTTGGCTTGTGTTCGCTATCCACGAGGGGCAGACAATACCATATTTGATAAAAGTGCGTTGAATACGGCTTACACTCACACCGCAGGATGTCGAACAGATACGCTGCTGATTGGCTACGGCAGAACATATGATTTGTTATATCGTGCAAAGCAAGCAGCTGAAAAAGAGGGATTTTCTTGTGATTTGCTGAAGCTGACGCAGATTTTTCCGTTGCCAGAATTAGTACCCTCTATTTGTCGCTCTTATCAGCGAATTCTGTTCTTTGAAGAAGCGTACTATTATGGCGGCATTTCCCAGCTGCTGGGAGATTTGCTGTTAGAAATGGGATACACGGGCAGTTATCAGCGGATTGCTCCGAAACAGTTCATTCCACAGGCATCCATTGCTGCACAGTTGGATGAAATTGGCTTATCAGAAGCTGCTATGCTGAAAAAAATCCGGCAGACAGTGAAACAGAAAGAGAAGGAGCAGTCTGTATGACACGGTTGGATGTATTATTGTTGCAGCGTGGTTTGGTTCGCAGTCGGCAGCGTGCAAAGAATCTGATTACCAATGGTCAAATTCAAGTAGATGGCGTTGTCTGTACCAAACCAGCAAAGTTGACCGAAGAAACCGCTGCTCTCACCTTGTTAGGGGAAGATTTGCGATATGTCGGCAGAGGTGGCTTAAAGCTGGAATGGATTCTGGAACAGCAAAATCTTTCTCTGGAACAGGCAATCTGTATGGATATTGGGGCTTCGACTGGCGGATTTACCGACTGTATGTTACAGCATGGAGCAAAAAAAGTCTATGCGGTTGATGTTGGACATGGGCAGCTGGCGGATTCTCTGCGGCAGAATGAACGGGTGGTCTGCATGGAAGGGACAGATATTCGGACGCTGCCGCAAACTGCCATTGCAGAACCGATTGATTTTATTTCAGTGGATGTTTCGTTTATTTCTTTGGAACGGATTTTGCCGGATATTTGCCGATTTTTATCGGATACTGGTAGGGCAGTTCTGCTCATCAAACCGCAGTTTGAAGCAGGGCGGTCTGATGTTGGAAAAAATGGCATTGTTCGTTCTAAAAATGTCCATGTGCGAGTGTTGCGTACCGTTTGCATGGCACTGGAACAGCAAGGATTACATATCCAGTATCTGTGCCCTTCACCGATTCGGGGTGGTTCTGGTAATATCGAATATCTGGTGCAGGTACAGCGTGGTAATGTTTCTCCCATTCCATATGCACCAGAAGCAGTCGCAGAACAGGCATGGAGTCAAAAATAAGAGGAGGTTCTGCCATGAAAGCAGTGGTGTTCCCAAACTTAAAAAAAGAACTTGCACTTTCCTGTGCAAGAGAAGTTTGCGATGTTTTGCAGGCTTGCAATATCACGCCCATTGCAGATCCGGAATTACGGGCACTGTTTTTTGACAAGTCTTTTGTGCAATATCAGCCGCTTTTAGAGGCAGTACAGGAAGCAGAATTTGCCATTGCAATTGGCGGAGATGGAACGATTCTTCGTTGTGCAAATCACTTGATTCATACCAACACCAAATTGCTGGGAATTAATACAGGAAGACTGGGCTTTATGGCAGCCTTAGAGCCTAGCCAAATCCAAGAAATTGCACGGCTTCGGACGGGAGATTATCGGGTGTCCAGTCGGATGCTGCTCTGTGGGGATTTGCTGGACTTGCATGGACATGTTGTACAGCACTGCACCGCTTTGAATGATATTACAATTGCACGGCAATATGCACATGTTGTAGATTTCTCAGTATATCGCAATGATGTTTTGTTGGGCGAATATCGGGCAGATGGTGTTCTATTTAGCACACCGACTGGTTCTACCGCATATGCCTTATCTGCTGGTGGGCCAATCATTGAACCGGAATTTTCCTGTATTGAAATGACGTTGATTTGTCCGCATTCGCTTTCTGCAAGACCAATTTTATTCTCACCGGAAAGCCGGCTGTGTGTATCATTGCAGGAGCAGGATGTTCGGGATGTGTATATCAGTGCAGACGGTGCACCACCAATCTGTTTGGATGCTTATCATCGAATGGAAATTTACCGTTCCCCACATGAAATTTCTCTGATTGACTTGAGTGGAAATACATTTTTTGATTCCTTGAATCGAAAAATGATGCAGTCACTAAAAGGGGAATCTGAAAAAGAGAAGGTGACAAAATGGGAAAAAAAGAACGACACGCCGCAATCATGGAATTGATTCAGCAAAAAGAGCTGGAAACGCAGGAAGATTTGATACAAGCTTTGTTGGAGCAGGGAATTTCTGTCACACAGGCGACCATTTCCAGAGATATTCGGGAATTGCAGCTGGTAAAACAGCATTTGGAAAATGGTGTTTGTTGTTACCGTCTGCCGGAACAGACACCCATTTCTGACCATCTTTTGCGAGATGCCATTCTGCGAACGGATTATGCTGGACAAATTGCCGTTTTACACTGTCGTTCTGGTACAGCACAGGCAATCTGTGCGGCTGTCGATGCCAAGCAAGACCATCGCATTGTGGGAACGATTGCCGGAGATGATACTATTTTTATTTTGTTGCGATCAGAAGAACAGGCTGCCTTTTTCGCAAAGCAATATGCAGTGTGGATGCAAACAGAAGAAGGGGAAACGATATGCTGAACGAACTTTATATTGAAAATTTGGCTGTCATTGAACGGGCAAGCATTCCGTTTTCTCAGCATTTTAATGTGTTTACCGGCGAAACGGGTGCCGGAAAATCCATTTTGATTCATGGTATCAATGCCGTTTTAGGGCAGCGAGTAACAAAGGATTTTGTCCGGACAGGCTGCAAAAAAGCAGTCATTTCTGCACAATTTACAGAATTGGGAACACCCGTCTTAGCATGTTTGGAAGCGTTGGGGTTTTCCGCTCCAGATGGAGAGTTGTTGTTGACGAGAGAAATTATGGCAGACGGCGGCAGCACAGCACGTATCAACCATCAAATTGCAACGGTTTCTGCACTGCGGGAATTGGGAGCAAGACTGATTCACATTCACGGACAGCATGACAATCAGATTTTACGGTCAGCCGACCAGCATTTGCAGATGATTGACCAGTTTGGAGAAACGCTGCCCTTGCTGCAATCCTATCAAACGCATTTTCGTGCTTTACAGAAAATTGCAAAGCAGTTGAATGCGGCACAAAAGGCAGCAAAAGAACGGAAACAAAAGCAAGCATACCTGCAAACGCTACTGGAAGAAGTGCGTGCTCTGCAAATAGAACCGGGAGAAGAAGACCGAATTACAGAAAAAATGCAGCAGTTACAAGCAGCAGAAGATGCAGCAATGGCAGTTCGTTCCGCTTGGCAATTATTAGAGGAGAACGAACAGAGTGCAACTGCCAGCTTAGCAGAAGCAGAACAGCAGCTACAGGCTGCAACTTTTCCGGCAGCAGATCAGCCCGAACAAGAATCATGGTTGCAGCGATTGGAAGCGGTAAAAGTAGAATTGTTGGACTTATCAGAAAGTTTATTTCAAAAGATGGAACAACTTTCCGACAATGAAGCTCAGTATCAGCAACTACAGCAACGGGCAGAATTATTTCGGCAGGTTTCTAAAACATATCTATGCACCTGCGATGAATTGCTAGAGCGTGCAAACGATGCAGAATTGCAGCTGGAACAGATACAACACGATGCGGTTGCAATCAAAACATTATTAGAAGAAAAAAATCACTTACTAGAAGTGGTTTCTACAGAGGCAAAGCAGCTTTCTCAGCAGCGTGCAGCAGCGGCAAAACGGTTTACAGATGCGGTGATGGAGCAGCTAACCTTTTTAAATATGCCGGATGTTGTTTTACAGGTTGCTCATACAACTGGAAAGCTAACCATTCAGGGAATGGATAGCATGGAACTATTGATTTCTGCCAACAAGGGCGAAGCACCAAAGCCGCTTGCAAAAATTGCATCTGGCGGGGAACTATCTCGAATTATGCTGGCGTTAAAATGTGTCATTGCAGACAGAGATCAGATTCCAACTTTGATTTTTGATGAAATTGATACGGGTGTCAGCGGAAAGGCTGCCCAGAAAATCGGATTTAAACTAAAAGAAGTCGGAAAAAATAGACAGGTTCTCTGCGTGACGCATTTGTCACAGATTGCAGTGATGGCAAGTCATCATCTTTTGATTGAAAAAAAAGTGGAAGGAGAACGAACCAGTACCCATGTAACGCCATTGGATTTCGAAGGACGGGTGCAGGAAATCGCTCGAATTATGGCTGGGGATTCTCCCAGCAAGTTGATGCTGCAAAGTGCAAGAGAAGCTTTGCAACAAGCACAAGAAGCAGAATAAATGCTTAATAGGAATTATTATCAAAAACGGCATAAAAACTACTTTTAAAATTCTCATAGATTGTGTATCATAAAAACAGACGAAACGTCATAGAATAAGGTGTGTGATGGTATGAGTGTTCGGCTCAATCCGGATGCAGATTTGGTTGCTGCAATTCGGGAAGGATTGCGAAAGAAGGGCGGTTATTGTCCTTGTCGATTAGAACGGACAGAAGCATATAAATGCATGTGCGAAGAATTCCGGAAACAAATTGCAGATCCGGAATTTGAAGGATATTGTCATTGTATGCTGTATTATAAAAGCAATGATGCAGAAACAGGAAAGGATGAGAAAAATGGCAGTCACAACAGTAACAAAGGATAATTTTGAAGCAGTGGTTCTGCAAGCAGAAAAACCAGTTCTGATTGATTTCTATGCAACTTGGTGCGGTCCTTGCAGAATGGTATCTCCGCTGGTGGATGAAATTGCGGAAGAATATCAGAACTATCAGATTTGCAAGGTGGACGTGGACGAGTCACCAGAATTGGCACAGAAATTCGGTGTCATGAGCATTCCAACATTGGTGGTACTGAAACAGGGTAAGGTCATTACCCAGAATGTAGGTGCATTGCCAAAGAATTCAATTTTAGATTTGCTGGAACAGGCAGAAAAGTAAAGAAAAGTAAAAAGCGGTAGGTTTGATATTCAAGCCTACCGCTTTTGTGTTTCTCAATGCATTTGATTAGCCGCCAACAGTGATACAGCAATAGGTGATCGACTGTACCACACCATATCCGTCTAATGCGAAATCTAACTGGTAATCATTTTCTCCATCGCCATTTGTATCAATCAAATACCGATAGACACCATCTTCCTCAACGCCGAAGCCATAAGCAGCTTCTACATCAGACTTTGTAGAACCAACGTGAATGCCCTTTTCTGTGGATGCTTTATCGTTGGAAAGCGTGATGGCTTTCAAGGTTGCTTCTTCATTGTCAACCAATTCCAGCTTGATGCCCTGTTCGTCATACGAAATAAATCGCATACCATCGACTGATTCAGTAGAAACATATTTTTTTTCTTGCATGAGGTTTCGGAAATCAATGCTGCTTTCACCCGGTTTCACGGAAATTCCGTCAAACGTAAACCGCATGTCGTCTTCCGCAAATGTTCCATTTGGTGCAACCAATGTGCTGATAACGGTTGTTTCAACGATTGTGGTTGCTTCTGTCGGAGCTTCTGTAACAGGTTCTGTTGGAGCTTCCGTTGGGATTGTAGTAACAACTGTAGTTTGTGCAACAGTTGGCTGTGTGGCTGGAGCTTCTGTTCTCCGAACAGTCAAATTCGGGTTTCCGGCATAGTGAATGGTGGTAGCTGTTGTGGTGTTCGTGCTGCCGGAACTGGTTACACTGCCCGTGCTGCTAGAAGTAATCCCAGATGTTTCAGATGTGACAGAAGTAGTTTCTGAAGAAGCAGTGGTTTTTGCCACCTCAATGATAGTATCTGGAACAGATTGGTCAATTTCTGTCTTTTGACCGCATCCAATCAATGTGCCAAGTAAGGCAGCAGAACAAGCATATGCAAAAATTTGTTGTTTTTTCATAAAAATGACGCCTCTCTTCTTTTCTGCAAAATCCTTCATTTTACAGATTGTCAAACAGGAAAACAAGTGATTTTTCTCTTTTTTGGATACCACATATTATACTACAGAGGATGTCATTTGTCAATGGTGCAGGTTTCCTATTTTGAAAAAACGGATTTTTCAGAATATTTTTTAGAAATCGGGTTATTTTTTCTTGGAATTGTGTTGATTTCGCTGATTCCAGGCAGCATCTTCACAAAGAATCGTTCTATTTTTTTGGAATCCTTGTACAACTGAACGATACGTTGCCAGCATTCGCAGGGAAATCCCACCCATTTTTAACAACAATTGAAACGCAGTGCCTTTCTTTCGATTTGCATAAAATCCTTTTTTCGTGAATGGATGAAATAAAAATACAGATTTTTGATTCTGAACGGCTGAACGGGTTGCTTCAAAAAAAGAAACCTGTGGGATAGAATCCGGCACTTCTGTACAGTCTATCTGAAACTGTTCCGTTGCAGCTTGTTGCTGCTGTAGAATCTGCCGATGAAGGGTGATGGCATCCGTTTTTTGCAGCCATTTCCATCCACGCAAAAAATCTCGGTATCCTTGTAATACGAATTTTGCAGTATCATAACGGTGCAGAAAAAGCAGATGCAGAAGGGTTCTCCAAAGTTCTAGCGTAACAGCAAGGGCATTTTTTGCTTGCCCGTGGAGGGCATAGGTGATACAGCCGTTGCGGGTGATATAGTATTCATTCCACGGTGCATATTTTAGATGAAAATTTTCATGCCAGACACAAACGCCGGTCATCATGACAACCTGCTCTTTGATTTGCAGAGCATATTCGACATCGTCCATCTTAATAAAAAACGGCATAGGAAGACCTGCTTTTTTGATTGCTGCAATGGGCAGAAAACACATCCACCATGCAGCATAATTGGAAGCAATCGGCTGCATCCGTGCCAGCAGGGAAGTATGTTTAGTCAAATCTGCCTGCGGCTGTATGCCGGTTAGACAGCGATTTTGGCAGCATGCACCAGCTTCAAACTGCATTGCAGGCTGCATGATGTCCATCATTGTTCCGCCGATGGTCAAAGCTTCCCGTTGTTCCGGTTTGCAGATGGACAAGAAAGAAATGGCTCTCTGAACACCGTTCCAGTCTGCAATAATATCATCATCCATGAGCAGGACATGCGTATATTGTTCTCGATGCAGAGCTTCTTGTATGCCCCTTGTAAATCCGCCGCTTCCACCTGTGTTTTGATTGGGAATCAGGTGAATTTGATTGGAATCCGGCAACTGTTCTTCCGTCCAAGTTTGTCCGTTATCAATCAAAAAAATGTCTACCGGAAGGGAATGATGTTCTTTTTGCCATTGTAAAAATTGTTGTAAGGTATTGGAAACCCATGATTCCCGTTGATAGGTGCAAATTACCGCAGCCACTTGAACCGGACAAAGCTCTGAAACGTCTGCCAAATAGCAGCCACGCAAAAATAAACAGTCCTCTGATTTTGCTTGCAAGCGAAAATATAGAAAGCCATTTTCCGGAAGATTGGAAATCGAAAACGGAAATACTTGTGGCTGTGACCCATCACTGGTGACGGTTTGTTCATAGAGCAGGCTTGTTCGTTTTGCGGTGCGAACATAGCATTGTACCAACATCGTTCCCTTTATGAAAAAAGCTGCAATGGGGGTTGTTAAGGTTGTATACCGCCGCCATTGCAGATAATCGAAACATCCAAACCAAGTATCGAAAGAAACAGCACTGTCGTATGCCAATTTCAGATGATTTGCAGTCCGTGTAACCGTCCCTTCTGTCCGAATATACAGGGCGGTTGGTGTAGATTCTGATTTTGGCAGGCATAATTCATAAAGCTCAATATTCACGCTGTTTCCTCCGTTCTGATTCGCAATGATATGGATTTATTATAACACAGGTTCTCTATAAAGTCAAACCCAAAATCATGCAAAGAAAGCGAAAAACGAGCCTTTCTTGCTGGAAAGAACTCGTTTTTCAGGGAGTATTTTATTTGGAGGATGGCTGCAACAAGGATTTCAAAAAGTCTGTATCTGCTGCAATACAGAAATTTCCGCCATAGAAATTTCTGTCGTCGTCGTAGATGTTCGTGTATTCATCATCATAAACATCAACATTTAATTCGACATAAGAATCTGTGTCTGTAATAGGATGATCCAGCAATCCTTTTTCGAGAATCTCAGAAAGCAGATTGGTATTTTCAGGACTGCTGTATGGATATTCGATTGCAGTTTCTCCAGAAATGTGAATCGACAAACTAATATCATAATCTTCTGTGAATTGCAGCTTTGGCATATCGTTCTTTACGAAGTCTTTTAACTTGGAGAGATCTTCTTGCTGCTGTTCATATAGATACGTTTGGTATTGTTCTACGGTTTTTGGATAGATGGAAGCATAAACTGGAATGGAAATTTGATAATTGCTGTTATTGTCGTAAATATCATAATCGAACCAAAAGACAGCAGTTTCTGTTGAATAGTTTGCCGTATACCAGGCTGAAAAATCTACAGTCTGTAATTCTGTCTTTAGGGTTTCAAACAATTGGCTGGCGTTCCGCTCATTCATCCCTCCGTAGCTTCCATTGTGATCGTAAGTCCACAATGTCTGTTCAATTGGTTCAGGCGGATTTCTCCAACTGGAATCGTCTTTCATGGATTCATAGGTTTGTTCTGCAAGGGATCTCTGTGTTTTCGGGTCAATCCGGATGTGCCGATAACGAGTTCCAGATTTTGTAATGATTTTAAAGTTAAATTCTGCGTAGGCATATCGCTTTTCATCATTATAATATTGCTGGCTTCCGCCCTCTTTCATATCCTGTACGTCACTCTTTAAGTTGTCAAGAATGGCAGCAATTAAATCTTTGTCTGTAATCGTTCCCATATAATGACTTTGAACGTAATCATCATAAGAAATCTGATTGCCATTATTGGTGCTTTGCGGCAAGAAGGTGATTCCGGTCACTTCTTCTGCTGTTGGCTGGAAGTTATAAGCACGCTGTATGATGCTATGCATACCAAAAATCATTACACCGTTCAGCACCAGTACAACCAGTAATCCGGGAGCAGCTTTCCACATCTTCTGAACGCTTTTGGTTGTCAGCAATTCAAACAGGAAATAGATTGCAACTGCAACGAGATAGGCAACAATTATTTCAAAGTGATAGGTTGCGTCCTGCATGCGGTTTGCTTCTGAGAGAATAACCGTTGCAACAACAACAACACAATAAATCATTGTGACTGTAATACGATAAATCGATTGCAAAATGGGGCTGGATGCACTTTTTCCAGCTGTTTCACTTTTTCGTTTTTGAAAGAGAAACGCTGCCAGAAGCAGATAGATGACACTCAGGCATACACTGTAAATCATGGGGGCAGCAGAAGAAAATAGCTGGTAAGTATCTGAGATGCCGCATAATGGATATAACACACAGCCACTGATGGGGTTGATGGAATCGTTTAGAAGTGAAAAGTGATCGGACGAAGCATAAATAAAAGGAATATTTTTCCAAATCCCAGTCAACATAAAAATCAACAATCTTGGAGCGAATAAAATCAAGCCGCTGAGAATGATGTTGGAAAACATCGTCCCTGTAATCGACATCGCAACCAAAATGGCTGCCATCACCTGTAAGCTGTAAAGAAAACAGCTAAGCGTTAGTAAAAATAGTGCATGATAAGGAATGTTGATGTAGGTGGAAAAAATTGCTGCCGGAATCAATACGCCGATCAATCCGGATAGTGCTAAAATTGCCAGCCATGTGACAATGGAAGACGTATAGCTGCAATACAATGCCATGCGAGTCTGTGGAATGGCGAATAGAAAATCGCTGCTATTGCGTTTGTTCATAAAGTGGAATAGCCACAGGGTCATCACAGGTGCAAATACAGAGAATAGCAGCAGTAACAGTGGAGCGACTTCCAATGCACTCAAATTGGCAAGGACAATGGAGGAATCCTGATATAATTCCATTTGTCTTTGCGTGAATAATGCGTTGGAAATGGTGATAATTGCAGAAGAGCAAAATAACAAAATTGCACCTAAAATGCCAACGATTCGGAGCTGTCGAAGTCCTTCTATATAAAGCCCCACAGAAAATGGTTTTTTATTTATTTCTCTCATTTTTCTGTTTCCCCCTTATTCGATGTCGAAAGCATATCCTAATGCTTCCATTTCGTAAGTAAAGACTTCCTCCAAAGACAGCGGCAATACATCCAAAATGGTTGGATGCATCGCTTGCAACGCTGCTACAATGGCTTCTCGATTGCCGGTCACGATTAAGTTGGCAACCGCACCTTGTTTGGAGAAATGCCGGATCTTCATGTCCGGTATTGCGGTAAATCGACTTTCTCCGTAATCGTCTGGAAATGCAATCTGAATTTTGAACTGTTCTGTTTTTAGATTTTGTACATCGCTCTCCAACACCAGACCGCCTTTGTGGAGCAGGGCGAGTTGGTCGCAAGTATCCTCCAATTCTCGCAGGGAATGAGATGTGATAATTGCGGTTGCGTTTCGCTCTAACACATCGTCACAAATCAGCTTTTTGACCAGATTTCGCATAACGGGGTCTAATCCGTCAAATGTTTCGTCAAAGAAAATATAATCCGGACGAATGGAAAGGGCAAGAATGGTTGCTGCCTGTCGCCGCATGCCTTTGGAGAAGGTGTTCAGTGATTTTTTCGGATTCAGTTCAAATTGTTTGGTTCGCTGCTGGTAATAAGAGCGGTCAAAACTGGGATAGCAGGCAGCGTATAAATCTGCCATGCGGTTCATGGATGCACCGTTCAGGAAATACAGTTCATCCGGTACATAGGCAATGTGCTGTTTGACTTCCGGATTATTCCAGACGGGTTTTCCGTCAATGGAAACACTGCCTTCATCAGGCTGGTAAACGCCGGTCAGCAATCGCAAAAAGGTGGATTTTCCGGCACCATTTGAACCGACCATGCCATAAATACAGCCTTTTTCAATTTCACAGTTCAGCGAACGCAATGCTGTAAAATCCTCAAATCGTTTGGTTAGTTGATTGGCAAGAATCATGATGTTTCCTCCTTTTTGGGTGCATATGCTTTGTTGACGCAATCTTGAATGGCTGCCAACGGAACACCTGCCAGTGCCATTTCTTTTAGGATTTCTGTCAGTTCCTGTAATCGTTCCATATGTCGTTGATTCAAAATTTGTTTCGCCTCCTTACAAACAAAATAGCCTTTTCCGGGTACAGAACGAATCAAGCCTCTTGCATCTAAATCGTTGTACGCTTTTAAAACAGTTCTTGGATTGATGGCGTGTTGCATGGTTACGTTGCGGACAGATGGAATCTGGTCGCCCGGTTTCAGAACATCGTTGAGCAGAAAGGATTCCACCTGTTCAATAATCTGTTCATATACCGGCTTTCTGGACATGGAATCAATTTGAAACATCAAATCACCCCCCTTGTTTTTATGCTTGCAGGTGTTTCATGCGTTGCATGTGTGGTGCAACACCTATATGCTATCATACAGGCGAAAAAATGTCAAGAGGAAATCCCGATTTTCGTATAAAATAAATAAAATAAAGAAATAATAGCTGTTTAATTTGCACATTTTCGTGAGAAACGAGCAAAATCTTTACTTTGAGGGGGATGTACTTTCGGAAAAAAGTTCCAATCAATTTCACCAAACTTTCCGCAAACTTTTCTTGTACTTTCATAAATTTTATGTTATGATAGAAGAGAGAAAAAGAAGCATTGGGGAAATACGAAAAAAGAAAGGAATGGTGTTGAAAACATGACCGCTTATATGGAATGGGAAGCACAATTTTTGTTATGGATGCAGGAACGACTGCGAAAAGACCGACTCACAAAGTGGGTGCGGCGAATTACACAGCTGGGAAACGGCGGTATTCTCTGGCTGTCCATTGCCTGTCTGTTGTTTGCCGTTCGTCCGCAGCGTCTGCTGGCTGCAACGGTGATCACAGCACAGCTGCTGGGGGTATTGATAACCAATTTGTTCATTAAGAACACCGTAAAGCGAAGACGACCGTATGAAATCATTGTCGGCTTAGAGGCATTATTGCCGCCGCAAAAGGACTGGTCTTTTCCGTCCGGACATACCACCAGTTCCATATCCGCAGGGCTGCTGCTGTTCTTTCATCTGCCGTTATTATTCGGGATTCCATGTCTGAGCATTGCTCTTTGTATTGTATGGTCGAGAATGTATTTGGCAGTACATTTTCCGACAGATATTCTGGGCGGTGTTTGCATTGGCGGATTTTGTGCGATGATGGCAGAGTACATCACACCGATGCTGTTGGTTCACGCTTGAGGGAACTAAGAGAACTTACGAGAATTATAAAAAATATTTGCGAAAAATGTTACATTTCTTTGCAAGCAGGATTCCGTTTGGAATTCTGCTTGCTTTTTTTGTGGCAATGTGCTATAATAAGAACGGAATCCAAATGGTATTTTGGCGTATCTTACAGGGATTCCAGAAATCAGATGGAAAGGTGGGCTTATGCGTGATAATCATTCGTTCTGTGAAAACAGCGGAACAAATTCAACAATTGGCAGATTTGGCAAACAAGATTTGGAATGAATATTTTGTGAAAATTCTATCCAAAGAACAGATTGCTTACATGGTGGAACAATTTCAGTCGAATACTGCTCTGACCAAGCAAATCGAAGAGGGCTATCAGTATTATTTTGTAATTGATGATACCGAGGTCGTTGGATATTTTGGAATTTGTAAAAAGCCAGATGATACCATGTTTTTATCCAAGTTCTATTTGTCCGGAGAACATCGTGGAAAAGGATATGCGTCCCAAATGTTCCAGTTCATCAAGGAAAAGGCATTGGAACAGCGATGCAGCAATATCTGGCTGACGGTAAACCGCTATAATCAACAGGCAATTGCCGTCTATGAGCACTTCGGAATGCAGTGCGTTCAGAAGCAAGTCACAGACATTGGAAATGGATTTGTAATGGACGATTTTGTGTATCGCTACACCCTTTAAATTGATACTTTTTCGGAAAGTGCAAATCTGTCAGAAGCGGGATAGATAAAATTTCAATTCCAAGCCTTGTGAAAAAAATATCAAAGACGGGGCACGGCTTTCTTTTTTCATCTTTTTTCTGCTTGAACTTACAGAAAAAAATAATTTACATCAAATTGCTTGAACATTCGCACAAGGTATGATATAATTACAAACAGTGTGAAAGAACCCGATGTCTTTCGTGCACTGCACGGATTGAAGCAAAGGCATCGAATCATTCCAATCGCATGACATACTACTGCTTTTTTAAAAAAGCACAAACAAAATTAGGAGAGAAACTATGGAATATCGGATTGAACATGACTCCATGGGAGAAGTGAAAGTGCCTGCTGATAAGTATTGGGCAGCACAAACACAGAGAAGCAGTCAGAATTTCCCGATCGGTGTTGGTTTGGAAACCATGCCGAGAGAAATCACACACGCATTTGGTATTTTGAAGAAGGCAGCAGCAATGGCAAACCATTCGCTGAAGCCGGAAAAAATGACCGATGAAAAGTTGGCAGCCATTTCTCAGGCTTGCGACGAAGTTATGTCGGGCAGTTTGAATGCACATTTTCCGTTGGTTGTATGGCAGACAGGTAGCGGTACGCAGTCAAACATGAACGCAAATGAAGTTATTGCAAACCGTGGGAATGAAATCGCTGGCAAGAAGTTGCTGCATCCAAACGATGATGTCAACATGAGCCAGTCTTCCAACGACACATTCCCGACTGCAATGCATATTTCTGCTGTGATTGCAATCGAAGATAAGGTGCTTCCGGCAATTGATAAGCTGGTTGCAACGTTCAAGCGTCTGGAAGCAGAAAATGAAGGCATCGTAAAGAGCGGCCGTACCCACTTGCAGGATGCAACCCCAATCGCATTTTCTCAGGAAATCAGCGGATGGAGAAGCACACTGGAACGGGATAAGGAAATGTTTCAGGCAGCTCTGCCGTTCCTGAAGACACTGGCACTGGGTGGTACTGCTGTTGGTACTGGTCTGAATACCCCGAAGGGATTTGATGTTGCAGTTGCAAAGGCTGTTTCTGCAATCACCGGCAAGGAATTCCGGACAGCAGAAAACAAGTTCCACGCACTGACCAGCAAAGATGAACTGGTATTTGCACACGGTGCACTCAAGGCACTGGCTGCAGATATGATGAAGATTGCAAACGATGTTCGCTGGCTGGCAAGCGGCCCGAGAGATGGTCTTGGTGAAATTTTCATTCCGGAAAATGAACCGGGCTCTTCCATCATGCCGGGTAAGGTCAATCCGACCCAGTGCGAAGCCGTTACAATGGTAGCCGTTCAGGTAATGGGCAACGATGTTGCAGTTGGAATGGCTGCTTCTCAGGGCAACTTTGAACTGAACGTATTCATGCCGGTTTGCATGTATAACTTCTTGCAGTCTGCACGTCTTTTGGCAGAAGCAATTGTGTCCTTTAATGACCATTGTGCTTGCGGCATTCGTGCAAACAAGGAAAAGATGCATCACAACCTGCACAACTCTTTGATGCTGGTTACTGCATTGAATCCGTACATCGGCTATGAAAATGCAGCAAAGACCGCAAAGAAGGCTTACAAGGAAAACATTTCTTTGAAGGAAGCTTGTGTTTCGCTTGGTTTCTTAACAGCAGAACGCTTTGACGAAGTGTTCCATCCGGAACAGATGGTCTGAGCCTGCTGTTGGCATAACAGGAAATTTGCTTTTGCGGAGTGTATTGCTTCGCAGGAGCAGGTTTCAAAATTGATAGAAAGGTAGTTTTGCTATGACATTCAGTTATTTCCCAGGATGTACACTGAAGACCAAGGCAAAGGATCTGGATCGGTATGCAAGAGCCAGTGCAGAAGCGTTGGGCTTTACACTGGAAGAGCTTCCGGACTGGCAGTGCTGCGGTGGCGTATATCCGATGGCAAAAAATGAAATTGCAACAAAACTCTCTTCCGTACGTGCATTGGTTTCTGCTCGTGAAAAGGATCAGGCGTTGGTAACGCTCTGCTCCGCATGTCATAATGTCATCAAGCAGGTAAACCACGACATGCAGACGGATGAGAACATGCAGATGAAAGCCAACAATTATATGAAGCTGGAAACACCGTATACCGGTGAAACAGAAGTGCTTCATTATTTGGAAGTCCTGCGGGATAAGATTGGCTTCGACAAGGTAGCAGCTGCGGTAAAAAATCCGTTAAAGGGTAAGAAAATCGCTGCTTACTACGGATGTCTTTTGCTGCGGCCGGGCAAGGTGCTGCAGATGGATAACCCGGAAAACCCGAAGATTTTAGAGGATTTCATCCGTGCAATCGGTGCAGAACCGGTTCTTTATCCGCAGAGAAATGAATGCTGTGGCGGATATATGACCATGGAAGAAAAGAGCGTGGCTGTTTCCAGAAGTAGTGCAGTGATGCAGAGTGCTGCTGAATTTGGTGCAGAAATGGTAATCACAGCCTGTCCGCTTTGCCTGTATAATCTCAAGAAAAACAGTGGTTCTGAGCTGCCTGTTGTTTATTTCACAGAGCTGCTTGCAGAAGCACTGGGTGTAAAGTAAGGAGGGGACAAGATGGCTGATTGGAAAGAACAGGTATTGCGTACCAGCGGTGTCAATCCCCTGAAGTGCATGCGGTGTGGAAAATGTTCTGCCACATGTCCTTCTTATGATGCAATGGAATACCATCCGCATCAGTTCGTTTATATGGTGGAAAAAGGGAATATTGAACCCCTGATGCAGTCTGAATCAATTTATAAATGCCTTTCTTGCTTTGCTTGTCTGGAGCGGTGTCCAAGAAATGTGGAACCAGCAAAACTGGTAGAAGCAGTACGTCTGGCAGTGATTCGTCAGCAAGGACAGAACCATCTGAAGCCGGAACAGATTCCTGCAATGCTAGATGAAGATCTTCCGCAGCAGGCAATTGTCAGTGCATTCAGAAAATACAGCAAATAAGGAGGCATAGGCAATGCAGAGAATTGGTGTTTTTGTATGCCACTGCGGTACGAATATTGCGTCAACTGTTGACGTAAAAACGGTCGCAGAAACACTGGGAAAAGAACCGGCTGTTGTATTTGCAACCGATTATCCGTACATGTGTTCTGAGGCAGGACAAAACATAATCAAGGAAGCAATCAAAGAACATCATCTGGATGGTGTTGTTGTATGTTCTTGTTCTCCGAGAATGCACGAAGCAACGTTCCGGAAGGCAGTTGCAGCTGCGGGCTTGAACCCGTATATGCTGGAAGTTGCCAACATCAGAGAACAGTGCTCTTGGATCCACAAGAACAAAGAAGAAGGTACTGCAAAGGCAATTGTACTCGGACGTGCAGCCATTGCAAAAGTACAGCTGAATGCACCGCTGATCGCTGGCGAAAGCCCGGTTGTAAAGCGTGCATTGGTCATCGGCGGCGGTATTGCTGGTATTCAGACTGCTCTGGATATTGCAGAAGCTGGCTATCCGGTTGACATCGTAGAAAAAGAACCGACCATCGGCGGTAAGATGACACAGATCGATAAGACATTCCCGACACTGGACTGCTCTTCTTGTATCTTAACTCCGAAGATGGTAGAATGTGCACAGAACGAAAACATTACCATTTATTCTTACAGCGAAATCGAAGCAGTCACCGGCTTTGTTGGCAACTTCAGCGTGAAAATTCGCCGGAAGAAGCGGTATGTTGATGAAACAAAGTGTACAGGATGTGGAATCTGTACCGAAAAGTGCCCAGTTAAGAATGTACCGAGTGCATATGACTTGGGTCTGAAGAACCACCGTGCAATTTACATTCCGTTTGCACAGGCAATTCCGAATGTTGCTGTCATTGATGGCGATTACTGTAACAAGATTCAGAAGGGCAAGTGCGGCGTTTGTGCAAGATTCTGCTCGGCTGGTGCAATCAACTATGAGCAGGAAGATCAGATTGTAGAAGAAAAGTATGGTGCAATCATTGCAGCAACTGGCTACAATCCGATTTCTCTGGATGGTTATGATGAATTTGCTTATTCTCAGAGCAAGGATGTTGTAACTTCTCTGGAATTTGAACGTATCCTGAAAGCAGATGGCCCGACAGAAGGTCACCTCGAACGGCTTTCTGACCACAAGCAGCCGAAGACTTTGGTATTTGTACAGTGTGTCGGCAGCAGACAGTCCGGCGATGCAACCCATGGCGGCTGCGGTAAGGAATACTGCTCTAAGATTTGCTGTATGTATACGGCAAAGCACGCAATGCTGTGCCGTGAAAAGTATCCGGATACTGACGTTTATGTATTCTATATTGACGTTCGTACACCGGGCAAGAACTACGATGAATTCTATCGGCGTGCAGTAGAACAGTACGGCGTACACTATATTAAGGGTATGGTCGGCAAGGTTTCTCCGCAGGCAGATGGTTCTCTGATGGTTCAGGCTTCGGATCTGCTCTCCAACGAACAGCTGCACATCAAGGCAGATATGGTCGTTCTGGCAGCTGCAATTGAACCGGATAAGACAGCTCGTCCGCTGGCAACCATGCTGACAGCAAGTATGGATACCAACGACTTCTTTACAGAAGCACATGCAAAGCTGCGTCCGGTAGAATCTCCAACCGCTGGTGTATTCCTGTCTGGTGTCTGCCAAGGCCCGAAGGATATTCCGGAAACAGTTTCTCAGGCAAGTGCAGCTGCTGCAAAGGCACTTGGTCTGTTGGCAAAGGACAAGCTCTCTTGCAATCCGTGTGTTGCACACTCCAACGAAATGATGTGTAATGGCTGCTCCAGCTGTGCAAATGTTTGCCCGTATGGTGCAATTACATATTCGGATAAGGACTTCAGCAGAAGAAAAGATGGTTCTATGATTCGCCGTGTCGCATCTGTCAATGAGGCAGTTTGTCAGGGCTGCGGTGCATGTACTGTTGCATGTCCGTCCGGTGCAATGGATTTGAAGGGCTTCTCGACCAGTCAAATTATGGCGGAGGTAGACGCAATATGCAAGTAAATAATGAATTCAAGCCGAAAATCGTTGCTTTTTGCTGCAACTGGTGTTCTTATGCCGGTGCAGATTTGGCAGGTACGAACCGTGCGAATTATCCGGCAGATGTAAAGATCATTCGAGTACCATGTTCCTGCCGTGTCAATCCGATTTTCATTCTGCGGGCATTTCAGCGTGGTGCAGATGGTGTCATCCTCTGCGGATGCCATCCGGGTGACTGCCACTATACCACTGGTAACTACTATGCACGTCGGAGAATGACCATGCTCTTCTCGATGTTGAATTATCTCGGAATTGAAAAAGAGAGAACCAGAGTAGAATGGGTTTCCGCTGCAGAAGGTGCAAAGTTTGCAGAAACCATGAATGAGTTTACAGAAACCATTCTCAAGCTGGGCGAAAATAAGAGATTGGAGGATCTGAGATGCAAGAAGGAATGGTAAAAAGAGCCTCCGAATTGCTTGCAGACGGTACCGTTGTTCGGGTACTGGGCTGGAAAAACGGGGAATTTGCTTATGACCCGACACCGGCTGTTTTTGAATCAGCAGAAGCACTGAGCAATTTTGTATACAATGATTTTTGTGCAAGCAATCTTTCCAAGTATTTGGTTGCTCTCTCCAAGAAAGACGGCAAAACACTGGTATTCCTGAAGCCATGTGATTCCTACAGCTTTAACCAGCTGTTGACCGAACACCGGGTTGATCGGGAAAAGGTTTATATCATCGGTATTCCATGTGATGGTAAAGTCGATGAAAGCAAGCTGCGTGCAAAGGGTGCAGAAGGGGTAACCGGTATCACCACAGACGGCGATCAGATTACTGTTTCCACATTCTATGGCGATTTGCAGTTCCAGAAGGCAGATGTCATTGCAGAACGCTGCGTGACCTGCAAGAGCAAGAAAGTTGTTGCCTATGATGAAATGATGGGCGAAAACGGGGAAGTAAATCCGGATTGCGGTAGATTTGACCAGGTTGCAGAACTGGAAGCAATGACACCGGATGAACGGTTTGCATTCTGGAGAAATGAACTTTCCAAGTGTATCCGCTGCAATGCCTGTCGGAATATTTGCCCGGCATGTACTTGTGAACAGTGCGTTTTCGATAATCCGAAGTCTGGTATTTCACAGAAAGCCGCTGCGGATTCCTTTGAAGAAAATATGTTCCATATCATCCGTGCATTCCATGTAGCCGGCAGATGTACAGACTGTGGAGAGTGCTCCAGAGTATGTCCGCAGCACATTCCGCTGCATTTGCTGAACCGGAAGTTTATCAAGGAAATGAACGAATGCTACGGCGAATATCAGGCTGGTGAAGAAGCTGGAAGCCGTGCACCGCTCGTAAACTTTACAAAAGAAGACTGTGAACCGAGCATTGTTTATACAAAGGAGGCGAGCAAGTAATGAAAAAAATTTCTCTGAGCAAACTGGATGAATTTTTTGCCGCTGTTGCTGCTTCTAAGAATCTGTATTTGCCGGTTGACGGTGCAAAGGGTGCAGAATTCAAACTTTGGACAGAAGGCACTGCAATGAGCAAGGCATACAACACCTTGCGGAGTGCAAAGGATTTCTTCTTTCCACAGGTAGAAACACTGGCTGCATTTAAGGTGTCCGGAAAGAACATCGAAGTAGAAGACATCCGGAAAGAAACTGAAGATTTCGTAATTTTCGGCGTTCGTGCTTGTGATGCAAAGAGCTTTGAAATTCTGGATACGGTTTATTTGGCAGACCCAGTTGACAGCTACTATGCATCCAGACGGGAACACGGTGTTGTTGTAACCCTGTCCTGTAAGAAACCAACAGAAACTTGTTTCTGTAAGGCATTCGGTATTGATGCAACCAACCCAGGCGGTGACGTTGCTTGCTGGATGACAGACGATGAATTGCTGTTGCAGGCAAACACCGAAAAGGGTGAAGCACTGCTCGCTTCTCTGAGTCTGTTGGAAGATGCTGCTGACGATGCAGCAGATTCTGAAAAGGAAAAGCTGCAAACCATTCTGGACAAGCTGCCGCTTGGCAACCTTTCCACAGAATCGTTCGGCGGCGATAAGCTGATGGAATTGTTCAATTCTGACAAGTGGGAATCTCTGTCAGAATCCTGTCTGGCGTGCGGTACTTGTACGTTTGTATGCCCGACTTGCCAGTGCTATGATATCCGGGACTATGATACCGGTCATGGTGTACAGCGTTTCCGTTGTTGGGATAGCTGTATGTATTCGGACTTTACCCTGTGTGCACATGGTAACACCCGTAATACACAGATGCAGCGGTTCCGTCAGCGGTTTATGCATAAGCTGGTTTATTATCCAGCAAATAATAACGGTGTATTTGGTTGTGTCGGCTGCGGCAGATGCCTGAGAAGCTGTCCGATTTCCATGAACATCGTGAAAGTTATGAAAGCACTGGAGGGATAAAAAGGATGAGACCAGAAACTTTAATTCCGAAAATCGGTGTGGTAACAGATATTCGTGTGGATACCCCAGATGTCAAGACTTTCCGTGTCGTTGGTTTGGACGGTAAAAAGGTGTTTGAACACATTCCGGGGCAGTGTGCAATGCTGTCTGTACCGGGTGTCGGAGAAGGGATGTTCTCCATCACATCTTCGCCGACCAATGAAGAATTTATGGAATTCAGCATCAAGAAGTGCGGCTGTCTGACCAGCTGGCTGCACATGATGGATGTTGGACAGCAGATTACCATCCGTGGACCGTACGGAAACGGCTTCCCGGTGGAATCCGCTCTGAAGGGAAAAGACCTGCTGTTTATCGCCGGTGGTATCGGCTTGGCTCCGTTGCGTTCTGTTATCAACTATGTACGGGACAAGAAGGACAATTATGGCAGCGTGCACATCATCTATGGTTCTCGTTCAGCAGATGACCTGGTAGACTATCAGGAAATTCTGAACGAATGGCAGACCGATGAAAATGTAAGAGTAGATCTGACCATTGACCGTCCGCAGGAAGGCTGGGATGGCCATGTTGGATTTATTCCAAGCTTTGTAGAAGAACTGAAGCCGGATCTGAGCCGGACAGTCTTGATCTGCGGACCTCCGATCATGATCAAGTTTACACTGGATGGCTTGAAGAAGATGGGATTCCAGGAATCTCAGGTTTACACTACAATGGAATTGCGGATGAAGTGTGCAATCGGAAAATGCGGTCGTTGCAACATCGGAAATAAGTATGTCTGCAAAGATGGCCCAGTTTTCCGTTTTGACGAATTGTCTACATTGCCGAACGAATATTAATGGAAAAGGAGAATTCACATGGAACAGATGGTTAATGTTTTCATTATGGGCAAACAGTACAAGGTTCCAGCAAGCCTGACCATCATGAAAGCGTTTGAATATGCCGGTTATAAACTGATCAGAGGCTGCGGATGCCGGAACGGCTTCTGCGGTGCTTGTGCAACCGTTTATAGAATCAAGGGCGACAGAGAACTGAAGGTATGTCTTGCATGTTCCACACAGGTGGAAGAAGGCATGTATCTGACACAGCTGCCGTTCTATCCGCTCATCAAGGAACTGTACAATATCGAAGAAGTAAAGCCGACCGAACAGCTCATGATGCAGCTGTATCCGGAAATCTATTCTTGTATCGGATGTAATTCCTGTACCAATAGCTGTACACAGGGATTGAATGTTATGCAGTATATTGCATATGCACAGCGTGGCGAATATGCAAAGTGTGCAGAAGAATCGTTCGACTGCGTAATGTGCGGATGCTGTTCTTCCCGTTGCCCAGCTGGTATTTCTCATCCACAGGTTGCAATGCTGGCAAGACGGTTGAATGGTAAGTACATCGAACCGGAATGCAAGCACTTGAAGGAACGGGTTGAAGAAATTGCAGAAGGCAAGTGCGAAGAAGCCATTCGTGCAAATATGGCACTGTCTGATGCAGAAATCCGTGAAATGTACAATAATCGTGAGATTGAGAAGTAAGGAGGTGCGGCGTCATGTATACAGAAGAAATGCTGGAATCCATTAAGCTGGTAGAGGCTGCAAGAGAAGCAAATGCGGCAATGGAACCGAGAAGAATGTCCGCAGAAGAAAAGGATCAGGTTCTGAAGGAAAACCACCCGGACTATCGTGCAGATCAGTTCGATACACTGAGCGTTGGCCCGAACAAGGGTGAAAAAGCACCGAAGGAACTGGTTAAGCTGTTACAGTCTGATAGCCGGTTAAAGGATCATCTCCCGGATCTTTCCTGCCCGGATTATGAAACCGATGTTCTGATTATCGGCGGCGGCGGTGCTGGTGCATCTGCTGCAATCGAAGCAGACGAAGCAGGTCAGAGAGTTATGATGGTAACCAAGCTGAGAATTGGTGATGCAAACACCATGATGGCAGAAGGTGGTATTCAGGCTGCTGACAAGCCGAACGATTCCCCGGCACAGCACTTTTTGGATGCTTTCGGCGGCGGTCACTTCGCAGCAGACAAGGAACTCGTTTACAAACTCGTAACTGAAGCTCCGGACTGTATCCAGTGGCTGAACAAGCTGGGCGTGGAATTTGATAAGGACAAGGACGGCAACATGATCACCACACATGGTGGCGGTACTTCCAGAAAGAGAATGCACGCTGCAAAGGACTATTCCGGTGCAGAAATCATGCGGACACTGAGAGATGAAGTTCTGAACCGTCAGATTCCGGTTATCGACTTCACTTCTGCAATTGAACTGATTCTGGATGACAAGGGTCATTGTGCAGGTGCAGTTCTGCTGAACATGGAAACCAAGGAAATTCTGATTGCAAAGGCAAAGGTTGTTATCATTGCAACTGGCGGTGCGGGCAGAATGCACTATCAGGGCTTCCCGACTTCTAACCACTATGGTGCAACTGCTGATGGTCTGGTACTGGCATATCGTGTTGGTGCTCCGCTGCGGGAACAGTACACCTTGCAGTATCACCCGACAGGTGCTGCTTTCCCAGAACAGATTTTCGGTGCACTGGTAACCGAAAAGGTACGTTCTCTGGGTGCAAAGCTGGTAAACGTAAAGGGCGAAGTTTTCATGAACCCACTGGAAACCCGTGACGTAACCGCTGCAACCGTTATTCGGGAATGCCGTCGTGGCAACCAGGTAAATACACCGGGTGGTCAGGGCGTTTGGCTGGATACTCCGATGATCGACCTGAAGAATGGCGAAGGCACGATTGAAAAGAGAATTCCGGCAATGCTGCGAATGTTCGGCAAGTATGGCATTGATATTCGGAAGCAGCCAATTCTGATTTACCCGACATTGCACTATCAGAACGGTGGTGTTAAGGTTGGTACAGACAGCCAAACCTGCGTAGAAAACCTGTTTGTTGCAGGCGAAGCAGCTGGTGGCGTACATGGTGAAAACAGACTGATGGGCAACTCTTTGCTGGATGTTATCGTATTCGGTAGAAATGCTGGTAAGTATGCAGCTGCAAAGGCAAAGGATGTTGTTGTTGGCAATCTGACTTTGGATCATGTTGCAAAGTTTGAAAAGGAATTGGAAGATGCAGGTATCACACCAGATACTGTTTCTCCGATGCTGTTGCCGGATTATACCAGAAAAGTAAATGACTAAGTGCTTTTTTCTTGCAAAAGCGACAATTTTATGATACAAAGAGAGGGCAAGGTACGCACATCCAGCGTCCTTGCCTTCTTATTTTTAAAATTAGAAATCAAATTGGAGGATTGATAAAAATGGACAGTTTGAACAATATCATCAAAAGCATTGATGATTTTGTTTGGGGCATTCCGCTGATTGTTCTGATTATGGCGTGTGGCATCTGGCTGACAATTCGATGCTGTGGGCTGCAATTTCGACATCTTGGAAAAGCTCTGAAATTTATGGTCAAAAATGAAGAGGGCGGCGATGGAGAAGTTTCCAGTTTTGCTGCACTCTGTACTGCATTGTCTGCAACCATTGGTACGGGCAACATTGTCGGCGTTGCAACTGCACTTGCAGCCGGTGGGCCTGGGGCGTTGTTCTGGATGATTGTTGCTGCTCTGTTTGGAATGGCAACAAAGTATGCAGAAGGCTTTTTAGCCATCAAGTACCGTACCATTGATGCAGAGGGACATTATCATGGCGGCCCATATTATTATATTGAACATGGTATGGGTGCAAAGTGGAAATGGCTTGCAAAACTGTTTGCGATTTTTGGAATGCTGGCTGGCTTGCTTGGAATTGGTACAATTACACAGATCAATGGTATTACTTCCGCTGCAAATAATTTTTTTGATGCAGACAGTTCGCATATTGCCTTTACCATGTTTGGACATGACTACACTTGGACAACTGTTATTTGCGGCTTGCTGATTACAATTTTTGTTGCATTGGTTGTCATTGGCGGGTTGAAGCGTGTTTCAATGGTTTCTCAGGTCGTTGTTCCGTTTATGGCAATTTTGTATGTACTGTGCGTGTTGGTCATCATTGTCACCAACATTACAAAGCTTCCGAGTGCAATTGTTGAAATTGTAGAAGGTGCATTTGGAATCCGTGCAGCTGCCGGCGGTGCACTGGGTGCGATGATGGTAGCGATGCAAAAGGGTGTTGCAAGAGGTATTTTCTCCAACGAAGCTGGCCTTGGTTCTGCACCGATTGCAGCAGCTGCTGCACAGACAAAAGAACCAGTTCGTCAAGGCTTGGTTACTATGACAGGCACTTTTATTGATACCATTGTCATTTGTACGATGACAGGTCTTTCCATTGTGATTTCTGGCGAATGGTCGAATCCAGACTTGCAGGGCGTTCAGATTACGACTGCCGCTTTCCAGAGCGGTTTGCCGATTGGCGGAAAATTCCCAGCATTCATTCTGATGATTTGCTTGATCTTCTTTGCATTTACCACAATTCTGGGATGGAGCTATTATTCAGAACGTTGCCTTTCTTATCTGATTGGCTCTCGGAAATCGACAACGGTTTTATATCGTTGGCTGTATATCATTGCTGTTTTCATTGGCCCGTATTTGACCGTAGAAGCAGTATGGAATATGGCAGATATTTTCAATGGTTTAATGGCACTTCCGAATATCATTGCACTGTTGGCACTTTCCGGTGTGATTGCAAGAGATACCAAAGCGTATTTCAAGAAAAGTGCACTGCAAAAGTAAAAAATCGTTGTTTTATAAAATTGTCGCAAGCAACAAAAAGCAGACACTGTAATGATGCAGTGTCTGCTTTTGATTCCAATGAAAAGGAGAAAACTAAAATGCAAAATCAAATTTGCTGTGAAACGTGTGCCTATTATACCTATGATGAAGAATGGGATTGTTACGTTTGTGAGCAGAATTTAGATGAAGATGAATATGTTCGGTTGGTGGAAGGACATTACAGCAGCTGTCCTTATTATCGGGATGGAGATTGTTATAAGATTGCCCGAAAACAGTGAGTTATCCTGTAATTTGCAGCAGTTCTGCTGTGCCTGTCAATGTTTCCATAGCACAATGAGCCGGAAGAAAGATACAATCGCCCTTTTGAAACGAAAGGGCGTTTTCTTTTGTCTGCATCGTTCCAGAACCAGAAATACAGAGCAAAACTTGAAAAGTATCCGAGTCTGGTTGATAGTTTGTCCAATCACAAGCGGTTTGTATCGTCAGCAGTGTCGTGCAGAAATAGGGACATTTGCACAAGCATTGCACTTGATAGCCGTTTTTCTGCTGCATCGGCTGTTTTGTCTGTGGCGGTTGATTTGCAGAAAATTGAATCACAGCTTTTGCTTTTTCAACATGCAGCGGTCGTTTTTTTCCGGTTGCATCCGTACGATTGTAATCATAGAGCCGATAGGTGAGGTTGGAACGCTGCTGAATTTCTGCCAATACAATGCCTGCTCCAATGGCGTGTACTGTTCCAGCAGGTATCAGAAATACATCTCCCTTTTTCACAGGGATTTTCTGAAGATAAGACAAAATCGTATTTTCTTTTAAACAGGTGTCCAGCTGTTCGGGCTGCATTGGTTTGGAAAAACCATAAATTAAAGAAGCTCCCGGTTCTGCCTCTAAGATGTACCACATTTCTGTTTTTCCGTTTGGTTCGTGTTCATATTGTTGTGCATAAGCATCATCTGGATGTACTTGTACCGATAAGTCTTTTGCTGCATCAATCAGCTTGATCAAAACGGGAAGGTCGCCAGTTGCGGAAGTTTTCGTACCTAAAAATTCTGGATGCTGCTGTAACACTTCTGCTAAGGTTTTGCCCTTGTCAATGCCGGAAGCAACGATACTGCAACCATCTGGATGTGTGGAGCATTCCCATGTTTCTGCCAGTGGGTGTAAGGGGAGCTGTTTGCCAAAAAGTGTATGCAGCCGATTTCCGCCCCATAGATAATCTTTTCCGGCTGGCTGTAATAAAAACGGTTCTGGTTTTGTCATATCAATTCCTCCATTTCAATTCTGAATGAGAAAATTTAATGTGCTATCATTATAGCACGCTCCCTGTAAAAAGTCAATGTAGCAAGATTGACAGTAAAACTGAAATCTGCTATAATAAAATTAAACATTTTTTATGAGGTGACTGCCATGAAACGAAAAAAAATACCGGTTCTTCTTTTGACAGCTGTATGCTGTCTGGCAATGCTGCCAACCGCAGCCGTTGCAACAACCGCAGCAGAACCAGCAACACAAACAGAAACAACGCTTTCGGATACAGAACTGGTTGATTCCGGGATTTCCTATGTGGAAACAGTGGAAACCATCGCAAATCCGGGAGCAGGCTATACGACAACGGATTGGTATACTTGTGCACCGGGGAATACACCCATTCATGATAAAAATGGCAGTGTCGTATTGATGTTTATTGACATCGGAAAATTTTCATCTGGTGCAAATGGAACAACCAATGAAGATGGAACTTATGTAGAAGGAACGGATTATGATTTAGATGAACAGTTCTTTCAAAATGTGCGTGCCAGCTTTGAGAATTGCCGGAAAAATGGTTCAACGATTGCAGTTCGATTCCGGTATGATGCAAACGGAAAAGACAATCCAGAACCGGCAACTTTCGACCAAGTTTTGCGGCATATTCAGCAAATCAAAGAAAATGGACTGCTTGAGGATTATAAGGACATTCTGATGTTTGTAGAAACGGGCTTCGTTGGAAAATGGGGCGAACAGCACGGTGGAAAGTATACATCATTGGATTATAAGGTACAGCTGGTCAATGCGATGTTAGACTGCGTGCCGAAAGAAGTTCCAATTACCGTTCGGACACCTAATATTTTTGAAAAATGGGCAGGCATTACAACCGAAGAAATGGCAACCTATGTTGCAGAACCCGGCAGTGATGCTGCAAGAATCGGCTTGTATAATGATGGGTATATGGGTTCAGATTCCGACCTTGGAACGTATTCCAATCGTGCTGCACAGACAGCATGGATGGAAAAACAGATGGAACATACCTATTACGGCGGCGAATTTTCCGGGAATTTGGACTGGGCAAAAAAATATGATACTTATTTGCCAGAGAATGCAATTCCAGAAATGTACCGTACCCATTTGAGCTACATCAATGCAAACATCTATCAGCTCTATAAAGATTATACCTTTGGAGCAGAATATGATGTGGAAAACGGTGATCATTCCGCCTATTATGGACAGACTGTTTTTCAGTTTATTCGGGATCATCTCGGCTATCGGTTTGTAATTCGGGATTCCAAACTATCGAAACAGGTCACGGCTGGAGATACACTGCAATGCCAACTTTCCATTGAAAATACCGGCTTTGCAAATCCGATTCGGAAGATGAAAGCAGAAGTACTGCTGGAAAAAGACGGGGATTATATTCAAACAACCGTTGATATAGACCCGACTACTTGGCTTTCCTGCACAACGACAGATATTCCGTTGACCATTCAGCTGCCAGGTGATTTGGAAGCAGGAAACTGGAATGTTTACCTGCGGCTTTCTATTGGCAATCAGGATATTCCAGATAGCACGCTGCGGACAGTACACTTTGCCAATGCAGATGTTTGGGATGGTATGCTGGGTGCGAACCGAATCGGAACGGTTGCTGTAACAGCGGCAACCGATGCAGAACAACTGACACAGCATAATTTTTATCAGGTTACAGAAACACCGACGATTTCAGATGGTTCTCGTTATACCAGAAAAGAAGTCGTTTCCACGGATGGCAAGCGTTCTGGAGAAACAGAGTGGCGAGAAGATGCCCTGTATCATACTGAGGACAACTCGAACTTGTATCTTACAAACGACGACCAATATTTATATGTCATGGCAGAAATGCCGATGGAAGAAGTCGTTTCTCCGGTTTATAACCTGCAAATGATCCATGCTGACCCAAAAAATCCAACGGCAACCAAGCGGTATTGGATGTACCACATGAGAAATGGATATGTATATTTCAATCAGGGTTCTTATGCAGGAACTGCTTGCAAGTATAATGGAAATTGCGTAGAATGGAAGATTCCGTTTTCTGTTTTGGAGCTTGAACCGGGCACAGAGTTGACCAGTGTACGGGTTATGATTCAAGATAGTTCTGTTGATGGCTGGAAGGTAACATCTGACCAATATGCAGACCGTTCGTATGTCGTAACGGATACGTTCCTAACTTACAACGCTCCTCGTTCGATGGTGTTGAAAGAAGGCGAATCCATCTCGCTTTCCACAGTCACCACCTTGACGGGTGCAACCTATCAGTGGTATCATGATGATGTTGCAATTCCAGATGCAACCGAATCCCAGTATACCATTTCTGATGCAACAACGGATACCATTGGCTCTTATACCGTCGAAATCACAGCTCCGTCCGGCACGAAAAAAACGCTGTCCATCTGCGATGTTACAGATGTTTTGTCATCCGTAAAAATGGGGGATGTCAATGGTGATGCATTTGTAGATTTGTTAGATGTGGTTTTACTGCAAAAGTATCTGATTCGGAAAACAGATGGTTCTGAAATCAATGTGCAGCAGGCGGATTGCCAGCCCGATGAAACATTAGATGTTTTGGATTTGGTGGTATTGAAACGGATGTTGTTTCCGCCATCTGAACCAGAAACGGAACAAGGTTTGTAATTTTTCTGTGTTGTTGAATGTTTTTTGTAAAAAGTGGATAAAGAAAGTGCGTCACATTGCATTCATAAAGAATTTATCACCAGAAAAATGGTCGTTTCTATTGACAAAACGCAAAATCATAGGTATACTTAAAAGAGAAGTATCCGGTTTGTGTTCGATAACGGAATTTTGAAGGTACAAGGAGCGTGACAAAATATGAATATTTGGCATGATATCAACCCCAAGCAGATTACCACAGAAGAATTTATTGCGGTCATTGAAATCCCGAAAAACAGCAAGGTGAAGTACGAACTGAACAAGGAAACCGGTGTTCTCGAAATGGATCGGATTCTATACACGTCCACACACTATCCGGCAAACTATGGATTTATTCCAAGAACCTATGCCGATGACGGCGATCCGTTGGATGTTCTCGTACTCTGTTCCCAGAATATCTATCCCATGACATTGGTACGCTGTTATCCAATTGGTGTCATTCGCATGATTGACAACGGTCGGCATGATGACAAAATCATTGCCATTCCATGCAGCGACCCGACTTATAATACCTATGTGGATATTGACGAGCTGCCCAGCCATATCTTTGAAGAAATGGTACATTTCTTTAAGGTATACAAGGAACTGGAACACAAGTCTACTGCGGTCGATGAAATTCAAAATGCAAAGGCTGCAAAGGAAATTATCGCAAAGGATATTGACAATTATATTGAAACATTCTGCAAGTAATTGCAGGTGAAAATATGCCATGCAGAAAAGCAAAAAGGAGTAAAAAAATGGTAACAGCATCATCATCAGCATCGGACATTCTGTTCAATCACGAAACCAATGTTGCACCGTTGGGCTTGATCGCTATGCGGGGAACAGAGGAACTCGGTAAGAAAATTGATTCTTATCTGGTTGAATGGGCAAGAAAAGGCGGCTATGACGTAGACACATTTTTGATTGCCTGCGAATGCCCACGGTTTTCTTCCGGAGATGGAAAGGGCTTGATCAAGTCCACCATTCGAGGCAGAGATTTGTTTATTTTGATTGACGTTGGCAACTATAGCTGCGAATATCAGATGTTTGACAGAATGAATGTGATGTCTCCGGATGATCATTATCAGGATTTAAAGCGAATCATTCAGGCTGCCAGCGGTAAGGCACACCGTGTCAATGTCATCATGCCGATTCTCTACGGTGGCAGACAGCACCGGAGAAACTACAGAGAATCTTTGGACTGTGCTTGTGCATTGCAGGAACTGGAACAGATGGGCGTTTCCAACATCATTACATTTGATGCACATGACCCGAGAGTTTGCAATGCCATTCCGCTGATGGGCTTCGACAATGTCGTACCGTCTTATCAGGTATTGAAGGCAATGTTCCACGACATTCCGCACCTGCGGACAACACCGGATGAATTCATGGTAATCAGCCCGGACGAAGGTGCACTGAACCGGAATATGTATTATGCTTCTATGCTGGGTGTTCCGATGGGAATGTTCTATAAGCGTCGGGATTATTCCATCATTGTCAATGGTAGAAACCCGATTGTTGCACATGAATATTTGGGCAACTCTGTAGAAGGCAAGGATGTCTTTATTGCCGATGACATTATTTCCTCTGGGGAATCTATGTTGGATATTGCTTATGCACTGAAGAAGCGGAACGCTCGTCGGGTATTCTGCTATGCAACTTATGGTCTGTTTGTAAATGGCTTGCAGAAGTTTGACGATGCATATGCAAACGGATATATTGACGCTGTATTCGGCACAAACCTGACCTACCGGACAAAGGAACTGCTCTCCAGAGAATGGTTCCACGAAGTAGACTGCTCGAAGTATATTTCCTTCTTTATTGCCGCATTGAACCATGATGCTTCGATTGGAAACGTGATTGATTCCAACCAGAAAATCAAAGCTCTGCTGGCTCGTCGGAATCAGGAAGAAGCAGAATAATTTTGCGATAACAATTTCTTTATCCCTGAACCGGATTGCAAAACTTGCAGTCCGGTTCTTTTTTTTTGCCTGTCCGCATAGGATACAGCAAAGGACAAACACAAAGGAGGTTGAACAGATGCGACAGGCAATTCTTTCTTGTTTTCCGCCAGAGTTGCGGCAGATTTTTCAGCGAATCCCTGTTTCAGAGTGGGAACGAATGCAAGAAATCCGGCTGCGAGTTGGAAGACCGATTGCAATCCATCGTGGACAAGCGGAACGATTTCTGCATGTAGATGGAACTTGTAATGACCGTTGGACAGATGCTGTTTTTCTGAAGCGAGAACAGTTAGATGCAATCTTTCATGCAGCTTGTGAATATTCGGTCTATCGGTATCAACGAGAAATTGCAGAGGGCTATGTGACCATTCAAGGTGGGAATCGAATTGGCATTTGCGGAACGGCTGTTTTTCGGGATGGGCAGTATGTCCAGATGCGAAACATCAGTGGATTGAATATCCGCCTTGCACGACAAGTGAAAGACTGTGCCAAGGAACTGGCATCTAAGCTCTGTTCGCAGCGATTGACCAGCATTTTGCTGGCTGGAACGGTTGGTTCTGGGAAAACAACCATGTTGCGAGATTTATGCCGGATTCTAGGACAGACTTACCGCCTCTGTATCATTGACAGCCGTGGAGAACTGGCAGCCGTTCAGAACAGCGTACCACAATATGAAATCGGGCTGCATACAGATGTCTATGATGGTTTTCCACGAGCAGAGGGAGCGGTGATGGCGTTGCGTGTCATGGCACCAGATGGACTTGTCTGCGATGAAATCAGTACAGCAGAAGATGCTGCTGCTCTGATGCAGGTATATGGCTGTGGTGTTCAGATTCTTGCAACGGCACACGCTGCCAACGAACAAGACTTATACCGCCGAACCGCATTGCGGACACTGTTAGAGGCAGGCGTATTTGAATATCTGGTTTTATTGCGGCAGGGTAGTGTTCAGAAAATACAGCGGGTGGTAGCATGTTAAAGGGGATTGGGTTGCTTTGTCTGGTGCTTTGCGGTGGTATTTGCGGTTTTCTTGCAGCGAATCGTGTTCGCCAAAAGCAAGAACAGCTGGTTCACCTTGCAGCGTTTCTGCACGAATTAGAAATTCGGATGTGGTGTCACGGGGGCACATTACAGGAATTATTTCAGCAGCTATCAGAACAAGAAACGTATCAGACTTTTTCTTTTTTATCCAATACACTCATTGCAATGCAGCAAGTTTCTTTTACAGAGGCATGGAAAACCAGTGTACAAGCGGATAAGGAACTTTCTCCAGATAGTCGGCAGATGCTCTGTGAACTGGGGGAAGAATTGGGTATCAGCGATTTATATACACAAAAGGAAATTTTAGAGCGATACCGCAGCCGTATGCAACAGATGGAAGCCGAACAACGAGAAACCAGCCGAAAGAAAATCCGATTGTATCAGAGTATGGGACTGCTGGCAGGAATGGCAGTGGCAATTCTACTCTGTTGAGAAAAAAGAGGAAGCAAAGATGGACATAGACCTGATTTTTAAAATTGCTGGAACGGGCATCATTGTTGCAGTCTTAAATCTGGTATTGAAACGTGCGGAACGGGAAGAGCAAGCAATGATGACGACCTTGGCTGGTTTGATTGTGGTGTTGGTCATCATTGTACAGGAAATTGGTGGACTGTTTGAAACAGTCAAGTCGGTGTTTGGCTTATGATTGCCGAAACTGGAATGACGGCTGCCGTTTGCATCATTGGGGCGGTGCTGGCTTGCCTGTTGAAACAATACTGTAAAGAGCAGGCGTTGTTTTGTTCGATTGGTGTTTGTGTTCTGGTTCTACTTTCGATTTGTGCCTATCTTTCTCCCATTACAGAGCAAATTCAAGCATTGTTTTTAAAAACAGAGCTGAACGTGCAGTATTTGGAACTGCTCTGGAAATCCATTGGTATCTGTTACTTGACCAGCATTGCAGCTGACCTTTGCCGAGATACCGGAGAAACAGCGATGGCATCGGTGGCGGAATTGTGGGGGAGAGTTACACTATTGATTTTGTTTTTGCCAATGGCAAAATCGTTGCTGGAATTGATGACGGGAGTACTGCAATGAGCAAAAAAACATCTATGATGGTAATTGTCATTCTATTTGCAATTAGTTTGCTTTGCAGATGGCTGTTCGTCCCCGTACAAGCAATAGAACTGTTTGAAAGTGGAACGGTTGATTGGGTAGAGCAATTAGACCCAGATTTGCAGGAACAATTAGAATCCTATGGAATTTCCATGGAACATCCGGAAGAACTGCAACAATTTTCTGTAGGAAGTATTTTTAAAACTGTGCTGGATGGCATTCAAAAGGAAATTACTGCTCCAATACGATTATTATTGTTATTTTTAGCAGTGATTCTCTGTTCTGCGTTGCTGCATGCGGTACAGCATGGAAAAAATGCAGGCATTTGTGAGATGATGGGGGTAATGGGGGCAGTATCTGCCTGTTCCAAGGAACTTTGTGATTGTTTTTCACAGGGAAAAGCAATTTTGTCCCAGTGTACTGATTTTATGACACTGTTCACGCCGGTATTTTCTATGTTCATGACAGCAACCGGACAATTTGGCAGTGCTGCAATCTATCAAACCAGTTCGCTATTTTTAACCAATGGCATTTTGCAAATCCTAGACCATATTCTTTTGCCATTTTTGAGCATGAGTTTTGCCATTGCCATTGCAAACGCAGTCTATGCAGAACACACATTGGACGGATTGCTGCAATTCAACAAAACCATTGTCACATGGAGTCTGGGCTTTTTGATGTCTGTTTTTATTGGGGTGATTTCGATCCAAAGCATTGTCAGCAGTGCAGCAGATGGCTTGACAACCAAAACCACAAAGTATGTCGTTTCCAACTTTGTTCCGATTGTTGGCGGTGCGGTTTCTGATGCATATGCAACGGTGTTGGGCAGCTTACAAGTATTAAAAAGTGCAACAGGTGCGATTGGGATTGTTGTTTTGCTGTTGATTTTCTTGCCGATTTTACTGCGGGTGGTATTATATCGGTTGGTATTGAAACTTGCCGTGGCATGTGCAGATTTATTCTCTGTTTCGCAAGTTTCACGATTCTTAAAGGGGGCGGAGCAGGTGCTTTCCATGTTGTTTGCGATTTTAACTTGTTTTGCGGTATTGTTTTTGGTGACAGTGGCATTATTGCTGCTGATTAGCCGACCGAATCTATAATGGAACGCTTACAAGCGGCAGTATTGGCTGCCTGTGTGATGAGTATAGTAACGGGGATGTTACAGCTCTTACGACCAAACGAAAAATTTGACCGGCAATTGCGACTGCTGACAGCTGGAATGATGTTGTTCAGCGTTTTGATTCCGTTGATGCAGGGGATTTCAGAGATTCAACCAGACTGGAATTTTTTAGAACCGCAGTCTGTGGAAGAAGAATCCAGCATTACAGAACAGGTGCAGGAACAACTGACAACACAGATTGAACAGAATCTAGAACAGAATTTGCAAGTATCGTTAGAAACACATGGAATTGTAGTAACGGATTTGACCGTATGTGCACATATTTCAGAAGAGCAACGCATAGATATTAGTAGTGTGCATGTGGTCTGTGATGCACCGGGTGCTGCGAAACAGTTGCTGCAAGCCGATTTGGGAGAGGAAGTGCATTTGATTGTGGAAGCAGCTACAAGCACGGCTGAAGAGTGAAAAAGCCGTACAAGGCGTGGTTGTACTGGGGTTGTTGGGAATGCTTTGTATTCTTGCCTCCTCGTGTTTCTCCAAGCCAAAAGAAACAGACACGCAGCAAACCAACCATTCCTCTGAAGATTCTGTTCTAGCCGCCTCTGCCTATTGTACAGAACTAGAAGAGCAGCTGGAACAGACCCTTTCCACCATTCAGGGCGTTGGAACTTGCGATGTGATGATTACGCTTCGCAGCACGTCTATTTATCAGTATGCGAAAGATGAAAGCCGTTCGGATTCTTCCGACCGAGTAGAACAGAAACAAGATTATGTTTTGATTGGGAATGGAACATCGGAACACGCTCTGGTGCAGTCCATTCAATATCCAGAGATTCAAGGCGTGGTAATTGTCTGCGATGGGGGAGAAAATGCCGTTGTAAAAGAACAAGTTTATCAGGTGGCAGCAGCTACCTTGCAAATTAAAAATAATCAGATTTATGTTGCAAAACGGCGATAGCCGCAATTCAAGAAAAGGAAGGTATTTGAGATGAAAAAACCAACATTGATTATCGGAAAAAAGCAGGTGATTCTTTCTTGTCTGACTTTGATGTTAGCTGTTGCCGTATATGTCAATTACAGTATGTCCAAAGATGACCGCAATTTGACCACTGCGGAAAGCGGTGTGCATACTTATGGAGAAACAGAGTTTGTCAACGCCAAAGCAGCCAAAGCCACAGAGGTGGCAACAGACGCTGCACAGGAAGAAACAACTGCTGTACAAGAAAATGCCCCTGCATCGTTTCAACCCGATACAGAGGCAGGAGCAGCCGCTATGGAGCAGCTCAATGCAGATGATTATTTTGCACAGGCTCGATTAGAACGGACATCCAGCCGAGATGAAGCGGTTGCAACGCTGCAATCCATTATGGGCGGCGGTGACCGCACAGAAGATGAATTGGTCACCGATGCAATTGCAGCCGTTGAAACTTCCAAGCTGATTGAGAGCGAAAGCAATATTGAATCGTTGATCAAGTCGCAGGGTTATGCAGATTGCATTGTATATTTAGACGGCGACAGTGCAAAGGTCGTTGTAAAAACAGAGGGGTTAGACAGTGCACAGGCGGCAGCGATTAAAGAAGCGATTTTAGGGGAAGTGACGCTGCCAGCAGAAAACATCCGCATTTTTGAAGTAAAGTAACAAAAAAGCACGGTACAAAAACTGTACCGTGCTTTTTGGAGCTGTTAACCAGATTCGAACTGGTGACCTCTTCCTTACCAAGGAAGTGCTCTACCAACTGAGCTATAACAGCAATCATGCTACATCTTTCTGTTTGGAAACGAATCACTTCAATTACAAAATGTTTTCTACTCGAATATTTTGTTTTTTGTTCTCTCGTTAACCAACGAATATTATTATAGCACGATTCTCCAAAATTGTCAAGCGATTTTTTGAAAAAGCCGCATCTTTTTTGATTTTTTTGTTGATGCCCGTCAGATTTACGATAAAGAAAGCAAATTCAGTTGTTTCATTGCTTCGTAGATGCCATTTTCTTTAATATCTTTTGTGATGAATGCCACATAAGGGTGTAGGAAAGTGCCATTTCCCATTCCAACTGCAATATTCGCTGCTTGCATCATAGGCAAATCATTCAGACTGTCTCCGAATGCAATGGTATCTTTCATATCCATCTGCAAATAATCAACCAGCTGTTGCATGCCAGTCGCCTTAGAACAATTCTTTGGCACCATTTCTGCAAAACCATTTTCCCGGTCAATAAAATCAAAATCCGCAGCAATGCCATCTTGAAACTTTTTCAAGTCCGTTTGTTCATCGTACCAAATGACAAATTTGTCAAAACCAAAGTCAGCATGGTCAGTCAAGTCCTGCACGTCTTTTTGCTTTCTCTCATAGATTTTCATCAGGTCGCAGAATGCTGGATGTTTTGGCATAGTTGGGTCATAGAACATCGTGTCACTGCGTTCATAGAGCGGTGTTGCGTTGCAGGAGCGGACAAGTTCCCGTATGGATGCACAAAGTTCCGGCTTTACTTGTTGATGGAATAAAACTTGGTTACGATAAATGATTTCTGTTCCACAGCCACAGATAAACCCATCAAAGCCAATTGCTCGCAATTCCGGGTCAACATTGCCCCACGTTCTGCCGGTGTTGATGAAGGTCAGATGCCCGGCTTTCTGTGCAGAGGCAATTGCTTGAATGGTGGATGCTAGGATACTGCCATCATCGTCTACCAATGTTCCGTCAATGTCAAAAAACAATAATTTTTTCATACTTCCTATTCCTCTATTCTAATCTGGTTAGAAAAAGCTGCTTGATGTCAAGCAGCTTTTCCCGTTTTGGTTTGTGGATATTTTTTTAAAGCTGCTTCAGCAGGTTTGCCATTTCCAGTGCACTCATTGCACAATCATAGCCCTTGTTACCAGCCTTTGTGCCAGCCCGTTCAATTGCCTGTTCGATGGTATCTGTTGTCAGAACGCCGAACAGTACCGGAATTTCTGACTGTAAGCCAACCTGAGCAATGCCCTTGGAAACTTCTGCACAAACATAATCATAGTGGCTGGTTGCACCACGGATGACTGCACCAACGCAGATGACTGCATCATACTTTTTAGAATCTGCCAGTTTCTTTGCAATCAGCGGAATTTCAAATGCACCCGGTACCCATGCAAGAGAAATATCGTCTGCATTTACACCGTGTCGCAGCAAGCAATCTTCTGCACCGCCAACCAGCTTTGTGGTGATAAATTCGTTGAATCGGGATGCAACAATGGCAACCTTTAAGCCTTTTCCCTCAAACATACCTTCTATTTTTTCCATTATCATTCGTTCCTTTCTGCTTGAAATTAGATTCAATCTGCCTTTGGCTTCTGGATGCTGTTTCCACAAGTCCGGAAGTGCAGATAGTGTCCCATTTTAAATTGCTTGGTCTGTAAATAACGGATATTCTCCGGCTTTTCCGGAATATCCAGTGGAACTCGTTCTGTGATGGTGATGCCATATTCAGAAAGGTCAGTGAGTTTTTCCGGATTATTGGTCATCAGGCGGAGTTTGGTTGCTCCCAATTCTTTCAGAATCTGTGCACCAACGCTGTAATCTCGTAAATCTGGAGCAAATCCCAACTGAATGTTGGCTTCTACGGTGTCCAGTCCCTCTTCCTGTAACTTATATGCCTTGATTTTATTCAGTAAGCCGATGCCTCTGCCTTCCTGACGGAGATACACGAGAATACCTCTGCCTTCTTTCTGAATGCACTGCAAGGCTTTCTGGAGCTGTTCACCGCAGTCGCAGCGACAAGAACCAAAAACATCCCCTGTTAAGCATTCGGAATGTACCCGACAGAGTACCGGATTTCCGTCTGCAACATCGCCCATGACCAGAGCAACATGTTCTTCACCATTGATGGTATTGCGGAAACCGTGAATCTGAAAATCGCCATAAGCAGTCGGTAAGTGTGCTTCTGCTACTTCCTGTACAAACTGGTCATGCTGTCTGCGGTAACGCTGCAATTCCCGAATGGTGATGAAAACAAGGTCATGTTCTTTGGCGAATGCCATGAGTTGTTCCCCACGCATCATAGTGCCATCTTCTGCCATGATTTCGCAGCAAAGACCAACTTGCGTCAAGCCAGCCAACCGCAGTAAATCAACAGTAGCTTCTGTATGACCATTCCGTTCCAGAACACCGCCGGCTTTTGCTGTCAGTGGAAACATATGCCCCGGTCGGCGAAAGTCTGCTGGGCAAGAGTTCTGATCAGCTGCCATCCGTGCAGTCAATCCACGTTCTACAGCAGAAATACCCGTAGTCGTATCGACATGGTCAATGGAAACAGTAAAAGCCGTTTCATGGTTGTCAGTATTATGCTGTACCATTTGCGATAAACCCAACCGTTCTACATTTGCGGCACTCATTGGCATACAAATCAAACCCTTTGCAGCAGATGCCATGAGGTTGACATTTTCAGTGGTAGCAAATTGTCCAGCACAAATCAAATCGCCTTCGTTTTCCCGATCTGGGTCATCGGTAACCAGAATACATTTTCCGGCACGCAGTGCGTCCAAAGCTTCTTCAATGGTATGATAGTTCATAAAGGTACACCCTTTCTTGATTGTGATTTAAAATCCATATTTCTGTAACATGGATGCAGTTAGTGGGGGAGTGGTCGGCTGCATTAGTTTTTCCACATACTTTCCAATGACATCGGTTTCCAGATTAACGGGATCTCCCGGACGTTTAGAAAGCAGTGTCGTACAAGCACCCGTGTGGGGAATCAAACTGACGGAAAAGCTGCTTTTCGTAACACTTGCTACCGTCAGACTAATGCCATCAATGGCAATCGAACCCTTTTCCACAATATAACACAGCAAATTCGGAGCAGCGGAAATGGTGACAATCTGAGCATTTCCTTCCGGTACTTTGCTGGCAATCGTTCCCGTTCCATCAATGTGACCACTGACAATGTGCCCGCCGAATCGACCATTTGCAGCCATTGCACGTTCCAAGTTGACGGAACTGCCACTACGTAAAATACCAAGACTGCTGCGGCGTAAAGTTTCCGGCATGACATCCGCTGTAAATGCATCTTTTTGCAAGTCTGTAACGGTCAGACAAACACCATTTACAGCGATGCTATCCCCAATTTGTGTGCCTTGCAAAACAAGGGTTGCTGCAATGGTCAGCTGGCAGGAAATCGGCGTGCGATCCAAACGCCGTACTGTTCCCATTTCTTCAATAATTCCTGTAAACAAATCCACGCCTCCTTATTTTGCAAAATAATCTAGTCGAATATCCTGCCCTAACGGTGTAACAGTGGGTGCAGAGAATGAAATTGCCTGCATAGGGTCTGTTATGCCAAGCGGAGCAATTGGAGAAAGTCCATCACCGCCGAAACATTTTGGTGCAAGATAAACCTGAACTTGCTGTACCAATCCGGTCTTGAGTGCAGATGCATGAATGGAAGCACCGCCTTCAATCAGCACGCTGTCCAATTTCAATGCACCGATTTTTTGCAGGATTGCTGAAAAAGCAGGTCGTCCGGTTTCGTCTGCTGGTAACACGCAGACGGTTACATTTTTCTGCTGCAATGCCTGAATCTGTTCTTGGTCATCGGAACAAGTCATTACAATCAATGGAACATCTTTTGCAGTCTGTACGAGTTTGGAAGTCAGCGGAATCCGCAAATGTGAATCGCAGACAATTCGTACTGGATTACAAGCAGGGTCTATGCGACAAGTCAGCAACGGGTCATCTGCTAATACGGTCTGAATCCCAACTAGAATTGCAGCAACTGCTTTTCGAGTCTGTTGAACATCGTTCCGGGCAACTTCTCCAGTGACCCATTTAGAAGCACCGTTTCCACAGGCAATTGCTCCATCCATCGTCATGGCATATTTTACAATGCAATAGGGGCGTTTCGTTGTGATATAGTGGAAAAAAATCGGATTGATGGCATCACATTCTTTTCGCAAGAAATCTGTATATACGGTGATACCAGCATCACGAAGTTGCTGAATGCCCTTTCCGGCAACCAATGGATTTGGGTCACGAGAGCCAACATAAACGGTTTTAATCCCACTCTGTATGACTGCTTCGGTACAAGGTGGCTGCTTGCCATAATGGCAGCATGGCTCTAACGTGACATATAGCGTTGCACCTTCTGGCGATTCTGTGCAGTTTGCAAGAGCGTGCCGCTCTGCATGTAAAGCACCATATTGAACGTGCCAGCCCTCTCCAATGATGCGATGGCCTTTTACGATGACCGCCCCAACCATTGGATTTGGGTTTGTTTTTCCACAGCCACGCTTCGCCAGTGCAATTGCACGCTGCATATAAAAAGTGTGTTCAGTCAAAAAATATCCCTCCTTGACATGAAGGTTCAGGATACAAAAACGCCCTGCTGCAAAAACTGCAACAGGGCGTTGGAATGGTGCACATTTTGTAATGACAATTGCCAATCTTACAAACGCATCGTTCTTCTTTCATCCGGACTATACCGTCGGTTTCGGAATTTCACCGAATCAACTGCTGATGCAGCTCATGGACTTTACCACCGATTCTGAATTACACAGTACCCTGAAGCTTGATGAGTTACTAATGACAGTATAGCATGGGAAAATTCGTTTGTCAAGTGCTTTTTCGGAAACTTTAGAAATGAAAAAAATTGTTTGATTTTTCATCAAAATCAATAAATAAAATGAAGATTTCCGTCAATTGGAGAATCTGGTTCTGTCGCAGGAGCTTCTGTTGGTGCTTCTGTTTGTGGTGCTTCTGTCGGAGCTTCCGTTTGTGGAGTTTCGGTTGGAGCTTCTGTTGGTGCTTCTGTCTCTACCGGATTATCTGCATAATAAACCGTGATTTCCGCACCTTCTTCCAGGTTATATTTGACGCCTGGCAGCTGACTGATTCGGGTAACATAACCGTTTGTAACACTGTGGTTTTCTTCCCCTTGTGTGGTATACTTTACACCCAATTCATTTAGTTCCTGCAAATAAGCATCCAATGACTTTCCTTCCCAATCCGGCAAGTCAATGTTTGCTGGACCTTTGCTGACTTTGATTTTTACCGGTTCGCTGGAATCGAAATAAGTGCCTTCTTCGTATTCCTGCCAAACGATAATACCAGCTTCATACTGGTCACTATAAACTTCTTCTACTTGGAATCGAATCCAATCCTGATACTGTTTTGCCTGATTTTCATAATTTTTCCCAATCAGCATCGGCATAACGCTATTCGCATTGGAATTTGCGTTGGTTTCCGGCTGAGAAGAATTTTCTGCAGTTGCAACTGTCGTAACTTTTGCAGTGGAATTGCTGCTGTTATCCGAACTCAGATTTCCACGAATAAACAGCACCACTGCAATCAGCAGAATGACCAGCAGCAAAACACCAATAATCAGCGGCAATCGCATACGGTCAGCAACGCTCTCTGCTTCCGTGTTTGCGGCATCCTCTTTTTGATAGCTTTGTTTGCCGTAGTCCTGCTTGCCATAATCAGCCGTGTGATAATCATCATACGCATAATCATCCGTATATTCCTGCGGCTGTTCTGCATAATCCTGCTGCGGAACATAACCAGTATTTTGCGTTGCATAGTTCGCAGTATAACTGGAATTTCCGTTTGCATTTGGAATATCATAGTGTTCCGTTGTGTAAATGGGTGGCATTTGCTGGTTTTGAAATATCGTTGTGTTTTGCTGTTGAAAATGGTCATCAGCGGTATCATCAAACAACTGTGTCACCAAATCCGTAATGGTTTGAATCCGGTCGTTACTAACCAAACTCAATCCATGCATGATAACATTGGAAACATGTCGTGGAATGTTGGGGTTCAGCAGGGTTGGTGCGGTCAGGTTGTCATTTTCCATACGGCTGATGGCACTGGTCGGCATTGTTCCGGTCAGTACACGATATAGCACCGCACAAACTGCATAGACATCCGTCCAAGTTCCCTGGCGGTTGCTGGCGGAGTATTGTTCCGGAGCTGCATAACCGCTGTAAACTTCGCATTCCAACTCTGTGTTAGCCGTCCGAACGGCTGAGATCGAAAAGTCTGTCAAATACAGTTCATTTTTATCGGTGACAAAAATGGTTTCCGGACTGATGGCACGATGTACGACACCCACATTGTGGAGCAGGCTCAAAGAAGTCAAAAACGGCGGCAACATTCTGGAAAACTGTGCCCATGTCAGTTCACCGGCGTTCTCTTTGAGATAGTCCACAAAGCTGATGCCTTCTATAAATTCCATCACCACATAAGTGGTGTTATTCTCTGTGAATAAATCCGTTACCGGATTGACGTGAATTTGTCCTCGCAGCTGGGCGATGGATTTATGTAGTTCTGTAAATTCCTCCATCAAGACTTTATACTGTGGCAGACAATTCTGTTGCACCCGAATGACGGAAGAATCTGCAACACGGCTGCAAAAACCATGCGGCATATATTCCCGCAGCAATACTCGGCAGGAATTAGGATAATCATAGGCGAGGTAGGTAATGCCCTCTCCGTTCATAGAGATTGCAGTTCCGACCAAATAACGGCTGTGCAGCTGCGTCCCGGGTTTTAAAAACAGGGGATCTGTCTTGGTATTTTCATAATATCCGCAGTTGGAACAGATTCCGTTGGTAAAAACGGTTCGCTGCATACAGCCATAACATAATTTTTCCTCGTTCAACGCTGCACCTCCTAAGTGATAGATTCTCTTGTTACAGGTTTATTGTAGCATTCCTTCCTTGCAATGTCAACGAAAAAATCAAAATTGCAATCGAATTTCTTGAAATTGTATCCGTTTTGTCACGAATGGTGCTTCTTTTTTACGGTTTTGTTAGCATTGCAGCGTTGGGAGTAATTGATTTTCCAGCATTTTCTGTGCAGCAAGCAGAACACCGATTTTTCCGCTGGTTTCTGTAATGCCGCCCTGCATCCAAACTGCAAACGGTTCTCGAATCGGAGCATCAGCGGAAAGTTCGATGGATGCACCCAATGTAAACGCACCAGCTGCCATGATGACCTTGCTGGTATAGCCCGGCATATCCCAAGCTTCCGGAACAACAAAGGAATCCACAGGAGAACCTGCCTGAATGCCCTGACAGAATGCAGTCAGATGGGCTTCATCGCCTAAGCAGATGGCTTCTACAATGTCGTTGCGTGGTTCATCATAGCGAGGATAGCATGCAAATCCCAGCAATTCAAAGAGGGAAGCGGCAAATGCGGCTGTTTTCAGTGCACTGGCGGTGACATCTGGAGCATGGAAGAATCCAAGGAACAATTCCCGGTTCATATCCAACGTGCAGCCGACTTCTTTTCCCATGCCAACACAAGTCAACCGATAGGAGCAGAGTTCTACCAAGTCTTTTCTACCAGCAATGTATCCGCCTGTCCGAGCGATTCCGCCGCCGACATTTTTAATCATCGAACCAATCATCAAATCTGCACCATGCTGAACCGGTTCGGAAGTATCGGTAAATTCACCATAGCAGTTATCCACCATGACAATGATATCCGGATTGCTGCTACGTGCCTGCTGTGCCATCTTTTCAATCTGTGCAAGGGTGAATGCCGGACGCAGTGCATAGCCTCTGGAACGCTGAATGTAGGCGATTTTTGCACCCCGAACAGCTTCTGGGATTGCATCATAATTCGGTGTGCCATCTTCCAGCAGTGGAACTTCGTCATAAGTTACGCCGTAATCCATCAGCGAACCATCGCCCTTGTTCCCAGTCAATCCAATGACACCTTCCAAGGTATCATAAGGTCTGCCTGTGATGGAAACCATTTTATCCCCTGTCCGCAGAACACCGAACAGAGCAACCGTCAGAGCGTGTGTTCCAGAAACAAAATTGTGCCGAACCAAAGCATCTTCTGCACCAAATGCCTCCGCAACAACTTTATCTAAAACTTCTCTGCCCTGATCGCCATATCCATAGCCAGTACTGCCGTAAAAACAAGGTTCACTGACGCGATTATTCTGAAACGCTTTCAGTACCTTTGCTCCATTATAAGCAGCTCGCTGGTCAATTGCAGCAAAGACGGGTTTGCAGCGTTCTTCTGCCTGCTCCGCTAACGCACAAAGGCGGTCGTCAATTTCAAAAAAAGATTGTATTTCTTTCATCATTTTGCTTATTGCAAAGCTCCTTTCGTAACGTCCTCTTTTTCAATGTCCGAACGTTCTAAGACCCATTCGGTGTCCGCAGCTTGAAATCCGATTTCCTGGTAAAAGCTTACCCGAATATCCAACGCATACAAAACAGCATATTTTCCCTGTTGTTGCAGTCGGTTTGCCAGCCAGTGCAGAAAATCTCTGGCGTATCCGCTGCCACGAGCAGCCGCACAAGTTGCAACTTGTCCCACCAGAACATGATTTTCAATGTCAAACAAAATAGTAACAGTTGTGCTGTCCCGATAAGTCAGCACTTGACTGATACCATGCCGACAACGATGGGAGGTATCCGTCAGCCAGAGCGGATAAGAAAGCAGGTTGGGAAATCCTTCGTGTAAGATTTGATAAACTGCTGTCAAATCAGGCTGTTTCTGTACTGCTTCCGGCTGAAATTCTTCTGAAACTGGCTGCGGTGTTAAAACAAACATCGTTCGCCGTAATTTCTGATAATTTGGCAGGGTTGCCAGCGTTGGAAGAAAACTTGCCGGGCATTCGATGCGGAATGGTAAGTGCATTTCTACAAATGTTTTCGTTTCTTCGAGTGCAACGGGTTGCTCTGCACAAATCAGCAAAGTTGCGTTAAACAACAGCATCCAGCCGGTTTTCTCTCCCTCTGTCAGGCGAAAACTCCGGCAAAATTCATAGTCAAATCCGTATGCCTGTAAATATGAGAGAATTTTCTTGCCACGCCAGGTTTGATTTAAGATGGCATGTTCTGCATCTGTAAGGTTTTGCATTTGTGTAATCATAACAAGGATCCCGCCTGTTGTAAAAGTAATGCAGTCAGTGTTGCACAGTGCTGAATATCAGATAAGTTTGCAACACAAGAAGGGGAATGCAGATTTCTGCATGGTGCAGAAATTGCCAATGTCCGAACACCGTTTCGGCTGACATGAACCGCTCCGCTGTCGTTTCCGCCTGCAATACGGGTTTTGGTCTGGCAGGGAATGCCTGCTTCTTCACAGAGAGAGAATGCCAAACGGTACAGTTCACGGTCATATAATGTGCTGCGATCCATAAAGGATACAACTGGACCTTTTCCGAGCTGGCAAACTTTTGCATCGCCCTGTGCAGAAGAGAAGTCTGCTGCTGTGGTTGTTTCCAGAATCAATGCAAAGTCTGGGTTGATGGTGTAGGCAGCTGCTTTTGCACCACGCAGCCCAATTTCTTCTTGTACATGAAATGCAGCGGTAAAATCATATGGAACATCTTTTTGCAACAAATCCAATAGAATGGCACAGCCAATGCGGTCATCCAAAGCTTTGCTGCGAACCAGTTTTCCACCGCCAAGCAGCGTATAACCAGAACGGAAATGTGCATATGTGCCCGGCTGAACGAATTGTTCCGCTTCTTCCCGATTAGCTGCACCAATGTCCAAATACAGGTTAGAGAAAGACGGTGCTTTTTTGCGGTCTTCTCTTGAGAGCAGGTGAATCGGCTTTGCACCAATCACACCCGGAATCCGCTGTTCGCCAACTTGTACGGCTCTGCCAATTACAACAGATGGGTCAATTCCGCCGACAGGTGCTAATTTCATTGTACCATTTTCATTGATATAGGTGACAATCAAGCCAACTTCGTCCATGTGTGCCCCAATCATCCATTTTTTGGGAGGGGTCTGCTTGCCTTTTTTCTCTACAATCAAGTTGCCAAGAGGGTCAACCTGATAGGGAAGTCCTAGCGGTTTGATTTGTTCGATGAGATAATCCCGAACCGGATGTTCCTGTCCGGATGCACCGCAAAGGCGGCAAAGAGATTCTAAATGGTTCAGCATGTCTTGCACCCCCTCAGATAAGCTGCCAGCAAGTCACCCGTTGCAGTCATATCGGACAGTGCAATGACTTCTGCTGGTGTGTGCATATACCGCAGCGGAATGGAAACCGTGCAGGCTTTTACACCGCCACGGGTAACAGAAAATTGGTCTGCATTTGTTCCCGTTGTACCAGCCATGACTTCTGGCTGCCACGGAATCTGTTCTGCTTCTGCAACGTTCTTTAAATCACGGCTGACTTCAGCGGAGAGAGAAGGCGAAATGCCAATCATTGCACCGCCACCCAAACTGCCACATTTTTCCGGAGCTTCTTCATTGGCTCTTCCGAAGCTGACATCGACTGCCAATGCGATATCTGGTTGAATGGTATAGGCAGCAATTTTTGCACCCCGTTCGCCCAGTTCTTCTTGAGCGGAGAACAGCACGCTTACGCTGCAAGGCAAGGTTTCTGCATCCAGCTGAGAAAGTGCATACAGAATGGCTGCAATACCGCAGCGGTCATCCAGTGCCGGACTGCAAATCCGGTCACCACAGAGTTCTTCAAATGGTGCATCAAAAGAAATCATGTCGCCCAGAGAAACGATTTTTTCCAGTTCTTCCTTGGAATAGCCGGTATCAATCAAAATATCAGTAATGTCTGCTACGTCAGCATCTCCAGCGAGTAGATGCGGTGGCATGGCACAAACAACCCCTGGAATGTCAGACGTTCCATGAACAGTAACGGTTTGTGCTGGAAACAATCGTAAATCCAAACCGCCCAAATTGCCAACTTTCAGAAAACCATTTTCATCAATATAGGTGACAATCAAGCCAACTTGGTCAAAGTGAGCGTCCAATAAAATATGTGGCTTTCCGGATTCCCGTTTTCCAAATGTTCCAATGATATTGCCCTGCACAAGGGCAGCATCTGGACAATATTCCTTCAATAACTCTAAAAGCGGCTGACTGACGACCGCTTCCCGACCGGAAACGCCGGGAATGGCAGTCAGTTTCCGCAGCAATGCGGTTATCTTCATTCGGACAGCTCCTTTACCAATCTCTTATAGTGCAGACCACGTTCTTCAAAGTTCGGATACTTGTCGAAGCTTGCACAAGCTGGAGAAAGTGTTACAATGTCGCCCGGTTTTGTAATCTGATCTGCTGTCTGAACTGCTTCTTCCATGGTTTCAACGTGTAAGAGCTGCGGATGTCCTTCCTGATAATTCTTCGCACCACGAATAGCAGCTTCAATTTTCGGAGCAGTAACGCCCATTAAGATAACCGTTTTCACCTTGTCGCAAACAGTTTCTGCCATTGGTTCAAACGGAATTTTCTTGTCATAACCGCCCATGATGACCGTCAATTTGGTCTGGAAGGAATTCAAGCCAGCTAAAACACGGGTCGGGCTGGTTGCGATGCTGTCATTATACCACTTTACGCCTTTGCGTTCCCGTACAAATTCAATCCGGTGTTCCACGCCACCAAATGTTTTTGCAACCTGTACAATGACATCGGTAGAAACTTCACCCCAAACGGCACTGATGGCAGCCAGATAATTTTCTACATTGTGAATGCCCGGAATCCGAATGTCCGAAGCGGCAACAACTGGTGTACAAGTATCGCCATTCTGATAGCAAAGCATACCATCTTCCCGCAGAAAAGCACCATAAGCCGGAACGGTTTTTCTGGTGAATGCAACTAACATACCTCTTACCATCGGTGCAAGATTCCAAGTCAACGCATTGTCTGCATTTAAAATCGTTTTCGAGAATGCATTCTGGTGGGCGATTAAGTTTGTTTTTGCCTGAATGTATTCTTCCATTGTTCCGTGTACATCCAGGTGATTCGGTGCAATGTTGGTGATGACAGCAACATCCGGCGATTGCCGCATAGAGAGCAGCTGAAAACTGGAGAGTTCCACAACTGCTGCATCGTTATCCTGAATCTGTTCAATAATTGGGAGCAGGGCACGGCCAATATTACCACCCTTGTGAACAGTAACACCGGAAGCCTGCAAAAATTCAGAGATCAGGGTTGTGGTTGTGGTCTTTCCATCTGAACCAGTGACCGCATAAATTTTGCACGGACACAAATCGAAGAACACTTCCATTTCTGTGGTAATCACAACGCCCTGTTTTCTGGCAGCCTGCAATTTTTCATTGTGGTAATACATTCCCGGCGAACGGAAAACAACATCAAAATCAGTCAGATGATCCAAATAGGTATCACCCAGCTGAAAAGCAACGCCAGATGCTTTCAGTTCTTCATAAATTGCACCAAGTTTTTCCGGCGTTTTCCGGTCCAACAGGGTAATCGAAATTCCTTTTTTCAGGAACAGGCGGATAATGTCATTATTGGTGACACCTGTTCCAATAAAAGCTACTTTTTTCTCTTTTAAGTTTGCAAAAAAACGTTCAATCTTTGTCATAACAATTCTCCTATTCGCTCTATTTGGGAACATACGGAACGGCACGAGCAGAAATATGCAAGCGTGCCGTTGTCAATCGCTGTAAAAATAGAATCTTTTATGCACCAAAATCCTGCATGGTAAATTCTGCCCGTGGATTGCCGTCTGCATCTGCCTCAATCATGACAGCATGGTCAATGGTAATCGGAGTGTTCGGAGAGGATACCGCACCATCGCTGCCCATAGAACGAGGAACGTCTAAGAATCGGTCAACAACATCCATGCCTTCTGTTACTTTGCCGAAAGCGGCATATTGTCCATCCAAGAATGTATCATCATCGCTGTAGCAGATGAAGAACTGGCTGGAAGCACTATCTGGGTCGCTGGAACGAGCCATAGAAACAACGCCTCTGGTGTGGGAAAGCGGATTGTCAACGCCGTTCTGTGAAAATTCACCCTTGATGGTCTTTTCACTGCCGCCAGTACCATTTCCGCTCGGGTCACCGCCCTGTGCCATAAAGTCTTCTACAATTCGATGGAAGGTCAAGCCGTCATAGAAACCATCGGATACCAGATTTTCAAAGTTTTCGCAAGTAATCGGAGCATCATCCGGATAAAGGGTAATGACAAAGGTCAAGCCATCACTGCTGGCTGTTTCGCTGTCTGAAGATGCATCATTTGCAGTTGTTTCATCGGAAGATTCCGCAGCAGTTGTAGTGGAATCTTTTTCAGAAGAATCTGAATTGTTATCCGAACCGCAAGCAGTTGCTGTGCCCAGCAGCAAAAACAAACTCAAAGCCAATGCCGTACCATGTAATTTATTTCTCAGTTTCATTTTAAACCATTCCTTAATCCTCAATTTTAAGGGTAATTTAAAGAGAACCCCTATAAAACCTCTCATTCCATCCGAAAAATTCGGATAGGAATTCAGTTTTTAATTATATCATATTTCCTGTGAGAATGCAAGTTGTTTCCGGTGAAAATTTCATGATAATCTTGTCCGTTTTTCAAAAAAAGCAGCCTTGACAACATGAATGGTTCTCTGTTACAATAAATACGGTTTTGCGACAGAAATTGAAATAGAAAGAAGTCTTTTACATGAAATGGATGTTATTTTTCAAAAAGCATGTGGTTCTCATTCTTGCAGCGTTGGCAGCAGGGATCTCGATGTTCTGGAATCCACCCTGTGCAGCAACCTGGGGCTATCTGGACTGGAATGTCTTGTCAATGTTGTTTTGCTTAATGGCAGTGGTGGCAGGATTCCGAAAAATTGGCGTTTTTCAGAACTTGGCAGATGTCTGCTGCAAGCACTTGAAATCCAGTCGGATGCTGGCATTTTTGCTCTGGAATCTCTGCTTTTTTCTCTCCATGCTGGTGACCAATGATGTGGCATTGATTACCTTTGTGCCGTTTACTTGCAGTCTTTTGCAGCGAGATGACCAACGAAAAATTTTGCTGCGGATTGTTGTCATTGAAGCAGCTGCGGCAAATCTTGGGAGTATGGCAACACCAATTGGAAATCCACAAAATTTATATCTATATAGTACCTATTCTTTTTCCTTGGGAACATTTTTCAAGACAATCTTGCCAATTGTCGGAATCAGCTATATTGGTTTGTTATTTTCCTTGCTTCTCATTCCACAACAACCACTTGCAGCGGAAATTCCTACAGAATCACACTTGCCATTATCCGCACAAAAGAAGAACCTCATAATTTATAGCATATTGGGCGTTGTTTGTCTAACAACAGTTGCTGGCCTTGTGACGCATGTAGTTTGTTTTTGCGTGGTTTTACTTGGCATAATTGTAACAGATCGAGCATTGATTCGCCGTGTGGACTGGGAACTGCTGTTGACATTTGTCTGCTTTTTCCTGTTTTCTGGGAATTTACAACAAATTGAATCGGTTCGCAATCTGATGATGCAAGGATTATCTGGTGGTGTTTGCTTGACCGCTGCCCTTGTGAGTCAGGTAATCAGCAATGTTCCAGCAGCTGTTTTGCTTTCTGGATTCACGGAGCAGGGAAAAGAACTGCTAATGGGCGTAGATATTGGCGGCTTGGGAACGCCGATTGCTTCTTTGGCGAGCCTGATTGCTTATCAATATTATGCAAAATCAAAGCTAGCGAATCCTGCAAAGTATCTGCAATTCTTTTTCATCTATCAGTTTATAGGGCTGTTTTTATTGTTTGCTATAAAATTTATCATGTTATAAAAAAATCCCGCTCTCTTCTAAAGGGAGCGGGAAAATCATATCTTATCAAAAACTACGTATGTAGAACTTATTCCGTTACAATGTGAATGGACTGACCATTCTTCACCAGAACATTGGCAACGCCCTGAACCATATCCTGATAGCTCTTCAGAATCTGCTGCAGGTATTCCTTACCATCTTCGGTGATGTTGTAATAAACACGGGTTCTTCTCTTACCAACGAGCTTTTTTTCAAAGCTAACCATGTCGTTGTCAATCAGGCGATACAGCAGCGGGTACAGCGTACCTTCCTTGATGCTGAACAGACCCTTGCTCTGTGCTTCCAGTTCCTGAATCAGCTGGTAACCGTACATGGTACCATTGTTCAGAATGGAAAGAACTAACATTTCTGCTACACTCTTCTGCAAATTGATTTTCAAAGTCATCGTGATTCCCTCAAATCTTTCTATTTTTTTATTGATATCGTGCTTGGTTGATACTTTGTCCGGCATTTCTTTTTCTTTTGCCCAATGATTTCCTAAGGGATTTTATGTTTCTTTTCTCTCAGATAGAAACGAAATCAGAAAAATAATCAAACCAAAACACAGTATATCGCTTTTATGGAACTGTATTTTCTTATATTATACAAAAAGAAACAACGCACGTCAATGACTTGCATGACAAAAAGCGATAAAAATGATATAAATACTAGAAAACTGACAAAAATATGTTTACAACGCAGAACATGCGGAAAATAGTTAATTGAAAAAGTGTAAATCAAAACAACAAATATTGAGAAAAGGAGAAGAAAATGCTGTGCTGTATAGAAGAATTGCGAGAAAAAGATGTCATCAATGTCTGTGATGGAGAAAATTTAGGATATGTAGATGATGTGCGGGTAGATACGCAGACCCATACAATAGAAGCACTCATTTTATATGGGAAACCTCGTTTTTTTGGATGGTTTGGAGCGAGAGAAACCATTGCGATTCCTTTTACAAGGGTACAACTTGTGGGAAAAGATGTGATTTTGATTTGTATCCCACACGAGAATTGTACAGATATTCTAAAAAAATAATTGAATTTATGAAAAAAACCGTGATTTCAACAAATGTAAAAAGCTTGCATTTTTTGAGGGAGTGTGTTATACTAAAAAAGCAATCCACACGCCTGCCCTGTAAAAACTCGGTGCTTTTCCATAGAAAAGTCGTTTTTACGGTCATCCGGCAAGGCGGAGGAAAAACCAAATTTTTTAGGAGGACTACACAATGGGCGTAGTATCAATGAAGCAGCTCTTGGAAGCTGGCGTACACTTTGGTCACCAGACCAGAAGATGGAACCCGAAAATGGCTCCGTACATCTTTACCGAACGAAACGGCATCTACATCATCGACTTGCAGAAGACCGTTAAGAAGCTGGACGAAGCTTATATGTTCGTTCGTGACTTGGCTGCACAGGGTGAATCGGTTCTGTTTGTTGGTACCAAGAAGCAGGCTGGCGATTCCATTAAGGAAGAAGCACAGAGAGCTGGTGCATATTATGTAAATGCACGTTGGCTGGGCGGTATGATGACCAACTTCACCACCATTCAGAGAAGAATCAAAAGACTGGAACAGCTGCACGAAATGGAAACAGATGGTACATTCGATCTGCTGCCGAAGAAGGAAGTCAGCAAGCTCCAGCTCGAAATTGAAAAGCTCGAAAAGTTCTTGGGTGGTATCAAGGACATGAAGAAGCTGCCGGGTGCACTCTTCATCGTTGACCCGAGAAAAGAACGGATCGCTGTTGCAGAAGCAAAGAAGCTGAATATTCCGATCGTTGCAATCGTAGACACCAACTGTGATCCGGATGAAATTGACTATGTCATTCCGGGTAACGATGACGCAATCCGTGCCGTTAAGCTGATCGCTGGCGTGATGGCAGATGCAATCATCGAAGGCAGACAGGGTGCAGATGCAGAAGCTGCTGCTGCCGCTGAAGAAGCTGCAGAAGAAACCGCAGAAGCTGCTGAATAAAAGTACAGATACTGGAAATGAGCAACCCGAATCGGCAGTGTTCCTGTTCGGGTTGTTTTTCGGAAAAAATATCAAACTTACAGGAGGAAAAACCAATGGCAAATTTTACAGCAAAAGATGTCAATGAACTGCGTAAGAATACCGGCGTTGGTATGATGGATTGCAAGAAGGCTCTGACTGAAGCTGACGGCGATGTAGAAAAGGCAATGCTGATCCTGAGAGAAAAGGGACTGGCTACACAGGCAAAGAAGGCTGGCAGAGTTGCAGCAGAAGGTATGGTTATTGCAAAGGTAAATGCAGATCACACCGTTGGTTGCGTCGTAGAAGTAAACTCTGAAACCGACTTCGTTGCAAATACAGACGAATTCAAGGCATTTGTAAACACCGTTGCAGATACCATTATTGAAAAGAATCCGGCTGACGTAGAAGCTCTGAAGAATACTGTTGTTGCTGGCGGTACTGCTACCGTTGACGAAGCACTCCAGGAACTGTTCCTGAAGATTCGGGAAAACTTGCAGATTCGTCGGTTCACAAGACTGGAAGGCATTCTGGTTCCGTACATCCACGGCGGCGGCAAGATTGGCGTTCTGGTACAGGCTGCTTCTCCGGCAGGTGCATCGGAAGCTGTTCTGACAGCTGCTAAGGACTGTGCACTGCAGATCGCAGCAATGAAGCCATCTTACCTGAAGCGGGAAGATGTTCCGGCAACTGTTCTGGAAGAAGAAAAGACTGTTGTTCTGGCACAGATGGCAGAAGATCCGAAGATGAAGACCAAGCCGCAGCAGGTTCTGGCAAAGATTGCAGAAGGCAAAGTTGGCAAGTATTATTCTGAAAACTGCCTGCTGGAACAGACCTTTGTAAAGGATGGCTCTATGAATGTCAAGCAGTATGTTGACAGCGTTGCAAAGGCTGCTGGCACAACCATCGACATTACAGGTTATGTATGCTTTGAACGTGGCGAAGGCATCGAAAAGAAAGCAGATAATTTTGCAGAAGAAATTGCAAGCATGATTAAGTAATGAAAATTACGGTGGGGGCATAGGATGAAATGTTCTATGCCCCCATTTTTTTATAATTTTTTGCAAAAAACAGCTTTACATTTTCCGGAAAATCGTGTAAAATAGAAATAGAAGCGAATGAAAAACCTGCATTCGGCTTAGACAGAATAACAGGAGCAGAAAGGAAGGAAATCCAATGGAATTAAAGTACAAACGAGTGGTTCTGAAATTGAGCGGAGAAGCACTGGCTGGTAATCAAAAGACTGGTCTGGATTTTAATGTGATCAATGAAATTTGTGCCAGTATTAAAAAGTGTGTCGATGCTGGAGCAGAAATCGGCATTGTTGTCGGCGGCGGAAATTTCTGGCGTGGTCGTTCCTCCGGAAATATGGATCGCACCAGAGCGGATCACATCGGGATGCTTGCAACAACCATGAATGCCCTTGCAGTTGCAGATGCAATGGAAGCACTGGGCGTTGATGTCCGGGTACAGACTGCTATCAGCATGCAGCAGATTGCAGAACCGTATATTCGGAACAAAGCCATCAGCCACTTGAAAAAAGGTAGAGTTGTCATCTTTGGTTGCGGAACAGGAAGCCCGTTCTTCTCTACTGATACTGCAGCAACTCTGCGTGCTGTGGAAATCGAAGCAGATATTCTCTTGAAGGCAACCATGGTAGACGGTGTTTATGACAAAGATCCGCACAAGTACACAGATGCCGTTCGTTACGAAAAAATTACGTTCAGCGATGTTCTGAGCAGTGCTTTGGCAGTTATGGACAGTACTGCTGCCTCCATGTGTCGGGACAACAAAATGCCAATGTTGGTATTTGACCTGAATCGTCCGGACAATATTTATGATGCCATCATGGGCAAACCAGTCGGAACTGTCGTTTCAGAAGGCTAAATAATTACAAGAAAGGAGTTTCTCCCAATCTTGCGGAGAAGACAATTGATATGAAAACAATTTTAAAAGATGCAGAATCCAAAATGCAGAAGGCATTGGATCGCTTGGACTATGAATATTCTACCATTCGTGCTGGACGTGCAAACCCAGCTGTGCTGGAAAAGGTTTCCGTTGATTACTATGGTGCAATGACACCCATCAATCAGATGGCTGCCGTTTCTGTTGCAGAAGCAAGAATTCTGGTCATTCAGCCGTGGGATGTTTCTACACTGAAAGCCATTGAAAAAGCCATCCTGAATTCTGATATCGGTATCACACCGACCAACGATGGCAAGGTACTGCGTCTGGTATTCCCGCAGCTGACCGAAGAACGCAGAAAAGACCTCTGCAAGTCCATCAAGAAGTACGGCGAAGAATGCAAGGTTGCTGTCCGGAATGTTAGACGGGAAGCAATGGACAAGATGAAGGCAAAGAAAAAGGACGGCGAACTGACTGAAGACGATATGAAGTCCGGTGAAAAGGATGTTCAGAAGCTGACTGACAAGTATTGTGACAAGGTGGATCAGCACGTTTCCGATAAGGAAAAGGAAATCATGAGCATCTAACGACAGAAGGAGGTAAGACAGAATGGCATTACCGTTTCGAAGAAAAGCGGTATCGACAGATACTTTACCAGCGCCGGAGCAGCTGCCGAAACACATTGGATTTATTATGGATGGAAACGGCCGTTGGGCAACCAAACGGGGTATGCCAAGAAAGTTCGGGCATCGGGAAGGTGCAAAAACCTTCCACGACCTGACTCGTTATTGCCGTTCGATTGGAATTCAGAATATTTCTTTTTATGTATTTTCAACAGAAAACTGGAAGCGTCCAAAAGAAGAAGTCGATGCAATCATGGATTTGCTCTGGCAGTACTTGAATGACTGCGATGAATATCTGGAACAAGAAGTGCGTATGATTTTTATTGGAGATAAGAGCCGCCTGCCGGAACGCATTCAAAAGCGAATGCTGGAACTGGAATCAGACTCTGCGAAGTACAATAAAATGAATCTGCTGCTTGCCATCAATTACGGCGGCAGAGATGAAATCAAGCACGCAACCCAGTTGATTGCAGAAGAAGTACAGGCAGGGAAACTACAAATCTCCGATATTACAGAGGATACCATTTCCCAGCATCTATATACTAAAGAAGTCCCTGATGTGGATTTACTGATTCGTCCGAGTGGGGAGTTAAGATTGTCTAACTTTCTGATCTGGCAATGTGCCTATGCAGAGTATTATTTCACCAATGTTCTCTGGCCGGATTTCTCACGGGCAGAGTTGAATAAAGCATTGATTGAATATGCAAAGCGTGGCAGACGGTTCGGAGGTGTTTGACAATGAAAGTGCGTATCATTTCCGGAGCAGTTGCGGTTGTTCTGCTCGTTGTCGTATTGCTTTTACATAAGACCATTGTTTTTCCGCTCTGTATTGCAGCCATTTGTGCGATTGCAATTTTTGAACTGTTTCGGGCAAAGGGCTGTCTGCGGTATCGGATTTCTTTTTATGCCGCACTGCTCTACACCATCTCTGCACCGATTTTACAGTTTTTCCATCTGGAACAGATTACTGAAGTGGTGATGATTGCCGCTATTATGATTTTGTTCTTAGATGGTGTTGTACAGCATAAACGCCTAAAAATGGATCAAGTTTGCTTCATGATGGTTTCCATGCTATTTGTAACAAGGTCACTTGGATTGCTGCAAGTGTTGTTGCAATCAGATGCACAATTCGGATTGATTTATGTCATCTTGGCATTGTGTGCAGCTTGGATTGCCGATACTGGTGCATATTTTACGGGAACATTTCTTGGAAAACACAAGCTTTGTCCGGAAGTCAGCCCGAAGAAAACCATAGAAGGTTTCTTGGGCGGAATTGCATCGACCATTGTGGTTTTCTTTGTATTCAGCTTGATTTATGGCAGCGTTGTAGAAGTCAAAGTGCGGTATGTCTGGGTCATTGTGATTGCAGCCGCTTGTGCAGTTATCAGCGTGCTGGGTGACTTGACTGCCTCGATTTTAAAACGGCAATGCAGCATGAAAGATTTCGGAAATATCATGCCAGGACATGGCGGTGTAATGGATCGGTTTGACAGTGCATTATTTACTGTTCCGGTTTTCTATGTTTTAAATACCCTGCTTTCGATTTATCACAAATAAAAGCAGTGAAAATTACGATGAACACACCCCTTCCCCAAATCGAAGGGGTGTTGTTTCGATATGGGAGGAACAAAACCCTATGAAAAAGATCATCACTCTGCTTGGTTCTACCGGTTCTATCGGAACACAGACATTGGATGTCGTACGAATGCATGGCTTGGAAGTCTATGCGTTGGCAGCTTATCACAATGTTTCTTTGCTTGAACAGCAGGTGCGGGAATTTCATCCAAAAAAGGTTTGTATTTTTGACGAAAGTTGTTATCCAGCATTGCGGGATGCACTGTCAGATTTATCTGTGGAAATTCTCACTGGAATGGATGGCTTGTGTGAACTGGCATCGGATATGCACGCAAATTTAGTTTTAAATGCAGTGGTTGGAATGGTCGGCTTGCAGCCAACTTTGGCAGCAATTGCAGCTGGTATTGATGTTGCACTTGCAAACAAAGAAACTTTGGTTGCTGGTGGAGAACTGGTCATGAAAGCTGCAGCAGAAAAAGGCGTTGCAATCTTACCAGTCGATAGTGAACATTCTGCAATTTTCCAGTGTTTGCAAGGAAATGCACACAACCCTGTGAAAGAAATCCTGCTGACTGCATCCGGTGGCCCTTTTTATGGCTATACCAGAGAACAGCTGCAAACGGTAACTGCTGCGGATGCTTTGAAGCATCCGAATTGGAATATGGGTAATAAAGTGACCATTGACTCTGCAACCATGATGAATAAGGGCTTGGAATGCTTGGAAGCAAAGTGGCTTTTTGACTTGCAACCGGAACAAATCACCGTACTGGTTCATCGGCAAAGTGTCATGCATTCTGGCGTGATGTATGCAGATAATTCTGTCATTGCACAACTGGGCGTTCCAGATATGCGGTTGCCGATTCAATATGCCATTTTATATCCGGAACGGAAGCCTTGCCCAGTAGCACCATTGTCCCTGACACAGTATGCAACGCTGACATTTGCTGAACCAGATGAACAGACATTCCGTTGCTTGGCACTTGCAAAGAAAGCCATGCAAGCAGGTGGATTGTTGCCTTGCGTCATGAATGGTGCAAATGAAATTGCTGTACAGGCATTTTTACAGGGAAAGATTGGATTTTTGGAGATTGCAGACTATGTAGAAACTGCCATGCGGACAGTGGAAACACCGGAACTGCATACTTGTGCGGATGTTTTAAAGACAGACCAAAAAGCACGGGAACTGGTGCAAAATCTGATTCAAAAATAAATGGGGTTTTAAAATCAGAAATTTGCACAGGGAAGAAAGGAGCATCCACGCATGACAACCATCTGGTCGATTTTGCTTGCCATTTTGATTTTCGGTTGTATCATTGCCATTCATGAATTTGGGCATTTTATAGCAGCAAAGCAAAACGGCATTCAAGTCAATGAATTTGCAATTGGTATGGGGCCAAAAATTTTTCGTTTTCAAAAGGGAGAAACGCTGTATTCTCTGCGACTGTTTCCGATTGGCGGATTTTGTTCGATGGAAGGAGAAGATGCAGAGAGTAAAAATGCTCGTGCATTTGACCAAAAACCAGTATGGCGGAGAATGATCGTCGTGCTGGCAGGTGCTTTCATGAATCTAGTGTTGGGATTTGTGTTGTTGATTGCAACCACTTGCAGCGACCCTTATCTCATCAGCAATACGATTCATGGATTTCACGAGCAGGCAACGAGTAACACTTGCGGTTTACAGGCAGGTGATACGATTGTTTCGCTGAATGGCTCTCACATTTTTACCATTACCGATTTACAATATAAATTAAGCAATGAATCCGGTGAACCGTTCACAGTTGTTGTAGAACGGGATGGAAAAAAAGTAAAATTGCAGGATGTTACATTTCGAGATCAGGAGAACAACGATTGGTTAGATTTCTCCTTAGAGCCGCAGCAGAAAACCGTCTTTCATGTGCTTTCCTATGCGGCAAAGGATACTGTTGCAACGGGAAAACTCATCTGGATGTCGCTGATAGAACTGGTAACTGGAAAATATGGCATTCAGGATTTGTCTGGACCAGTTGGAACAGTAGAAGTCATCAGCAATGCAGCAACCGCAGGGACAACTGCTGCGGAACGGATTTCTTCTGTTCTGCATTTGACGATTTTTATTACCATCAATGTTGGTATTTTTAATCTGCTGCCGATTCCGGGCTTAGATGGAAGCCGATTCTGGTTCTTGTTCCTGGAAGCCATTCGCCGGAAACCTGTGAAAAAAGAACATGAAGCACTTGTGCATCTGGTTGGGATGGCAGCGTTGTTTTTATTGATGATTGTGGTGACAGTACAGGATGTCACACGAATTTTTCATTAACATAGAAAGGAGTGTTAAACATGCAAAAAAAGGCAGTACGAGTGGGCGATTGTGTATTGGATGGCAAGCACATCTATATTCAATCCATGCTGAATACCCGTTCAGACGACATTGCTGGCAGTGTTGCACAGGCAAAAGCATTGGAGCAGGCAGGCTGTGAAATTTTACGGGCTGCAATCCCAGACAAAGAAGCATTGAAGCTGATTCCAGCGATTAAAGAAGCGGTAAAAATTCCACTGGTTGCCGATATTCATTTTGATTATCGGCTTGCGTTGGAGGCAGTTGCAGCCGGGATTGATAAGATTCGCATCAATCCTGGCAACATTGGCGGAATGGATCGGGTGCGGCAAGTCGTTGCCGCCTGTCAGTCGAAGCAAATCCCAATTCGTATTGGGGTCAATTCTGGTTCACTGGAAAAGGATTTGCTTGCAAAGTATGGTGCACCAACAGCAGAAGCTCTGGTTGAAAGTGCTATGCGGCACGTCAAAATGCTGGAAGATTGCGACTTTACTGATATTGTGATTTCCATGAAATCTTCCACTGTTTCCACCATGATTGATGCATATCGACTGGCAGCACAGCAGTGTGCGTATCCGTTGCATCTTGGCGTAACAGAAGCCGGCACAGCACATATGGGGCTGATTAAATCGGCAATCGGCATTGGTGCGTTGTTGCATGATGGCATTGGTGCAACGATTCGGGTATCTCTGACGGATGACCCAATACAGGAAATTGCCGCTGCAAAGGATATTTTAAAGTGCATGGGTTTGCGTGGCGGTCCAGAATTGGTTGCTTGTCCAACTTGCGGCAGAACGAGAATTGATTTGGTTCAGACTGCAAAAGAGGTCGAAGCGGCATTGGCAAATGTGGACAAGGATATTAAGGTTGCTGTTATGGGCTGCGTTGTAAACGGCCCAGGCGAAGCAAGAGAAGCAGATATTGGAATTGCTGGCGGAGATGGCTGTGCAGTACTCTTTAAAAAGGGAGAAGTTCTGCGGAAGATTCCAGAATCAGAAATTGTAACAGAACTGATGAAGGAAATAGAAAAATTTTAATGAAAGGCGTGCATCCCATGGAAACCTTACGATTTTCCAATTTTTTAGACCCCTATATCCAAACAATGCCGGATTCCATGCAGGATGGTATGCTATACCGGCTGACTTATGCAGAAAACCTCACACGATTGACCTTTTATGTGACATTTTCGCAGCTCGTTCCGGCAACTGACTTCTTTTCTCTGGAAAAAACTTTACAGCAAGCACTAGAAATTGAAACCGTTCGGATTGCTCCCAACTATGAAGCAACGCTCTGCCAAACAGAATATTTTCCAGAGTTGCTGCAACTTTTAAAGCGAGAGCAGCCCGTTGTAAACGGCTTTTTTGACCATGCACAGATTCAGCAGGACGGACAAAACTGGACAATTACCTTGAAAAATGGCGGGTATGAAATTGTGCAGCGGTATCATGTAGCAGAACAGTTGCAAAACTTGCTGCAACGGTTGTTTTCAGTGTCCATCAAGGTGGAAATCCTTGGAGAAGCTGCCGTTTCTACAGAATCCTATCAGCAGATGCAGGAAACCGCAGAAAAGACTGTTTCCAAACATACAGAACAACTGCAAGCCACTGCTCCAACCAAATCATCCGACAAGGCAGATCCGGCAAAATCAAAGCCAGTTGCCTTGTCTGTAGAACTGGAAAATGTTGTGCCGGGCAGTGCAACTTTGATAAAAGGCAGAACGATTCGGGACAATCCTATTTCCATTACAGAGGCTCTGGGGCGAGAGGGTCAGCGTTCTGTTATTTTAGCGGATGTATTTGCAATGGAAGTGCGAGAAGTACGGGGCGAACGAACGGTTGCAACGTATCAAGTCACAGACTATGAAAATTCCGTTCTGGTCAAGCTGTTTGATACCACAGAAAACTTGAAAAAAATTCCGCTAGGTGAAATCAAGAAAGGCAGCACCTTGCTGCTGTTGGGTCGGATTGATTACGATAATTTTGCACATGAAATGGTATTGAAGCCGGATTCCATCATGATGGTGCAGCGTAAGAAAAAAGAAGACTATGCAGAGAAAAAGCGAGTGGAATTGCACTGCCATACAGCAATGTCGCAGATGGATGCAATTACAGAAGCTGGAAAGTTGGTCAATCGGGCACATGAATGGGGACATCCGGCAATTGCCATCACCGATCACGGAATTGCACAGGCGTTTCCGGATGCAATGAATGCTTGGAATGCGATAAAAGACCCGAACTTTAAAATTATCTATGGTTGCGAAGCGTATGTGGTCAACGACCTGCAAAAGAAAACGATTATTGATGAACCAGATCCACGCAGCTTACAGGATGAAATCATTATTTTTGATGTAGAAACAACAGGTTTGAGTTATACAAAAGATCGCTTAACGGAAATCGGTGCAGTAAAACTGCGAAATCTGCAAATTGTAGATACATTTTCTATCATGGTAAATCCGGGAAAGCCGATTCCGCCGAAAATTGTAGAGTTGACCGGAATCACAGACCAAATGGTTGCGAATGCTCCGGGCGAACGAGAAGCCATTCAACAGTTCATGGAATTTTGCGGTTCAGAGAAACCCGTTTTGGCGGCACATAATGCCCGATTTGATACGTCTTTTATCCGGAATGCTTGTGAACGGCAACATATTTCGTTCTCTTTTGTAACATTGGATACCTTAATTTTAAGTCAAGTGATGCTGCCGAACATCGCAAAACATAAGTTAGATTCCGTTGCAAAGGCCTTGAAGCTCGGAAAGTTTGACCATCACCGTGCCTGCAATGATGCACAGATGCTGGCAAAAATTTATGTCAAGTTGGTGTCGCAGCTCATTCAGGAAAAGGGCTTGCAAACGCTGGCAGAACTGAACACGAAAACGGAAGAAATCGATGTCAAGAAACTGAAATCTTACCATCAAATTATTTTGGTACGAAATCAGGCTGGCTTGAAGAATTTGTACAAGTTGATTTCGTACGGTCATTTGAAATACTTCTATCGAAAGCCACTGCTACCGAAATCTGTTTTACAGGAGCACCGGGAAGGTTTGATTTTCGGCAGTGCCTGCGAAGCAGGCGAATTGTTCCGTGCATTGGTGGAAAACCGTCCGCATGAAGAAATCGTAGAACTGGCAAAGTTTTATGATTATCTGGAAATTCAGCCGGATTTGAACAACGCCTTTATGATGCGAAATGGAACGGCTGCCAATCGAGAAGAACTGCGAGATTATAACCGTGCCATTGTCAAACTGGGTGAAGAATTAAATATGCCAGTTTGTGCAACCTGTGATGTGCATTTTATGGATCCGGGTGATGCAAAATTCCGAGAGATTTTGCAGGCTGGACAAGGATATGACGATGCAAAATATCAGCCACCATTGTATTTTCGTACAACGGATGAAATGCTGGAAGAGTTTTCTTATCTGGGAAAAGAAAAGGCATATGAAGTGGTTGTGGAAAATACAAATCGCATTGCGGATTGTATCGAACACATTCGACCAATTCCAAAGGGGACTTTTACGCCAAATATTGACGGAGCAGAAGAGGACTTAACACGAATCACCAATGAAAAGGCAAAAGAAATCTATGGCGACCCGTTGCCAGAACTGGTTGAAAAGCGATTGAATCGAGAATTGGGTTCGATTATCAAACACGGATTTGCCGTGCTGTATATCATTGCACAGAAACTGGTTTGGGATAGCGTTGCCCACGGCTATGAAGTTGGTTCGAGAGGTTCTGTTGGTTCTTCTTTCGTTGCATCTATGGCAGGTATTTCAGAAGTCAATCCGCTTGCACCGCATTATGTCTGCCCAAAATGCAAGCACAGTGAATTTATTACAGATGGCAGCGTTGGTTCTGGGTTTGACTTGCCAGCAAAAAAATGCCCGAAATGCGGAACAGAAATGAACAGAGATGGGCATGATATTCCATTTGAAACATTTTTGGGCTTCGATGGTGATAAAGCACCGGATATTGACTTGAATTTCTCGAGTGAATATCAATCTTCTGCCCATCGTTACACAGAAGAGCTGTTTGGGCGAGATAATGTGTTTAAAGCCGGAACGATTGCCGCTGTGGCAGATAAAACCGCATATGGTTATGTGAAAAAATACTTGGACGAACGGGGCATTACTTGCAGTCCAACAGAAATCAACCGGCTTTCCATTGGTTGCACCGGCATCAAGCGAACAACGGGACAGCATCCAGGCGGTATGGTCGTTGTGCCGAATGATTATGACGTATATGACTTTACCCCTGTGCAGCATCCTGCTGATTCAGCGGATTCGGATGTCATTACAACGCATTTCGACTTCCATTCTCTGCACGATACGATTTTGAAACTGGATGAATTGGGACACGTTGTTCCAACGATGTACCGACACTTGGAAAACATCACAGGGTTGGATATTCGGGAAGTTCCCACAACAGATCCTCGTGTCATTCGGATGTGTACACATGCAGAAGAACTGGGTGTATCGGGAAAAGATATTTATTGCAAGACAGGCAGTCTGGGCATTCCGGAAATGGGCACTGGTTTTACCATTCAAATGCTGCTGGATTCCAATCCAACGAAGTTCAGTGACTTTTTACAGGTTTCTGGCTTGTCCCACGGTACAGACGTATGGCTTGGAAATGCAAAGGATTTGATTGACAACGGAACGTGTACCATTTCTGATGTAATCGGAACGAGAGATAGTATTATGACTTATCTGCTGCATAAAGGTGTAGAGCCAAAGCAAGCCTTTCAGATTATGGAAGACACTCGAAAGGGCAAAGCTCCAAAAACCTTTACGCCAGAGCGGATTCAAATGCTGAAAGACCACAATGTTCCGGATTGGTACATTGACAGCTGTTTGAAAATCAAGTACATGTTCCCGAAAGCCCATGCAGCTGCTTATGTAACCGCTGCCATTAAATTGGGATGGTTTAAATTATATCGTCCGTTGGCATATTATGCGGTTTATTTCAGCACCCGTGGGGATGACTTTGATGTAGAATTGGTTATGCAGGGAAAAGAAGCCGTTCATAACCGGATTGAAGAACTGCGAGAAAAGGGCAACGAACGCACAAAGAAAGAGTCTGACCAGTTGGATTTGCTCTATATTATCAATGAAATGCTGTGTCGGGGATTGGATTTCCTGCCGATTGATTTGTATCGTTCACACGCTTCGCAGTATCTGGTAGAGGATGAGAAAATCCGGATCCCATTTTCTGCAATCAGCGGAATTGGGCTGTCAGCTGCCAATGCACTGTATGAAGCAGCACAGAAACGGGATTTTATCTCTATCGAAGAATTCCAGAACCGCAGCGGAGCATCGAAAACAGTCATAGAAACATTGGAAAAGTTGAATGCATTCGGCAATTTGCCGAAATCCAGTCAAATGACCCTCTTTTAACTTGACAAAATTGTGATAGCATGGTATTATGTTACCATAGTAGCATAGTAAAGTGCTTTTAGGAGGAACACATGAGAAATTATAATCGAATTACGCCGGAAGGGACAAAAGATTTATTATTAGAAGAATGCCTTGTGCGGCGAGAAACAGAAGAAAAAATTCGTTCTGTTTTCCAGAGTCAGGGATACGATGAATTGGTAACACCGGGATTGGAATTTTTTGATGTTTTTCAGTCAGAAGCCGTTCAGTATCCGCAAGAACAGCTGTATAAATTGACAGACAGTAAGGGACGGCTGATTGTGCTGCGTCCGGAATCCACTGCTCCGATTGCAAGAGTTGTTGCAACCCGTCTGCGGGAAGCCATGCTGCCACAGCGGTTGTGCTATATGCAGACGGCTTACCGCTTTGAACCTGCATTGAAGGGCAGAAGCGATGAATTTATGCAGGCAGGTGCGGAACTGATTGGTTCAGATTCCTATATGGCAGATTTGGAAATGGCAAGCATGGCAATTGATGTGCTGAAACGCTGCAACGAAACCAGCTATTATCTGGAATTAGGGGATGCCGGCATTTTCAAGGAATTGATGCGAGAATTGAACGCTGCACCAGCAACCAAAGAAGAAATCCGGTATTTGATTGAAACAAAGAACTATTCTGCATTGAATGACTTACTGGATACACTGGGCGATAATCAGTTGATTCACGCTTTGAAGAAACTGCCGTCTTTGTTTGGTGGAGAAGAAGTATTCGATAAGATGGAACAGCTCTACTGCACGCCACAGATTCAGGAAATGTTGCAATATCTGCGGAAACTGTATCGGGAAATCGCAGCACTGATTGGAACAGAACGGCTGAGCGTGGATCTTGGCATTGTCAACAAGGCAGATTATTACACAGGCATGATTCTCAAAGGCTATTTGGAAGGCTATGGCGATGAAGTGCTGTCTGGCGGTCGGTATAATAAGCTGTTGGCAAGCTTTGGTTATGATGTTCCGGCGGTTGGCTTTGCTGTCAATGTAGATGCCGTTGCAAAAGTTGCCATGAAAAAGAATCCACGGACAAAGAAAGCGACGGATGTTGCCATTTATGCAGCACCGGGCTATGAAGCAGCTGCCATTGCACTGGCAGAAACCAAACGGGAAGCAGGATTGACCGTAGAATTTGCACTGGTATCTTCCGCAGAAGCAGCATTGGACTATGCAAAGAATCGGAAAATTTCCACCTTATATCAAGTAGAAAAAGAAGTTACGGAGGTCACAGTATTATGACAAAACCGCTGAGAATTGCGTTGACAAAAGGACGTTTGGAAAAGGATACCGTTGGCTTGCTGGAAAAGCTGGGTTATGATTGCGAAGCGGTACATAATAAAGGAAGACGATTGATTTTGCCGATTCCGGATGGAAATATGGAAGTTGTACTTTCCAAGGCTGCCGATGTCATCACCTATGTAGAACATGGCGTTTGTGATTTGGGCGTTGTCGGAAAAGATACCATTTTGGAAATGTCCGGTAAGTTTTTTGAATTGGCAGATCTGGGCTTTGGAAAGTGCCGGTTTGCACTGGCAACCAAAAAGGGAACGGATTTTTACAGCGGATATGGTGTCAAGTGCATTGCAACCAAGTATCCAAACATTGCACGCCGATTCTTTGAAAGCAAGGGCATGGATGTTGACATTGTAAAAATCGAAGGTTCTGTAGAGTTAGCACCGCTGCTGGAACTGTCAGACGGAATCGTAGACATTGTAGAAACAGGGGTAACCCTGAAAGAAAATGGACTGGAAGTTGTCGAAGAAATCGTTCCGATTTCTGCAAGACTGATTGCAAATGTTGTCAGCCTGAAGATGCGGCAGCAGGAAATTGAATCGTTGATTCAAAAAATCGAGGAGGTATTATAAGCATGATTACCATGAAGCAAATCAATGCAAGCGTTGCAGAAGAACGGGAAGCATTTTTTCAGTTGTTGGATGAAAGAACGGGTGAAACCAATCAGCGTGTGACAGAAACCGTACAGGAAATTCTGAAAACAGTAAAAGCTGGCGGTGATGATGCTGTTAAAAATTATACCTTAAAATTTGATGGCAGCTTGCCGGAATATTATGAAGTCCCGAGAGAAGTCATCAACGATGCTTTGACGGATGCTGACCAAGCATTTGTAGATGCCATGTTAAACGCCATTGAAAATGTACGGGATTTCCATCAGCGTCAGGTTGAACAAGGTTTCATTCACCCGATGGCAAACGGTGTCATTTTAGGACAGCGGGTAAGAGGTCTGGAACGTGTTGGTTTGTATGTACCTGGCGGTACAGCTGCTTATCCGTCCAGTGTCATCATGAATGCTGTTCCTGCAAAGATTGCTGGCGTAAAAGAAATTATCATGGTAACACCGCCGAGAAAAGACGGGACACCGAATCCCGATATTCTGATTGCAGCCGCTTTGTGCGGTGTTGACCGGATTTTCCTGTCTGGCGGGGCACAGGCAATTGCAGCATTGGCATACGGAACAAAGGAAATTCCAAAGGTCGATAAAATCGTTGGCCCTGGAAATATCTATGTTGCAACCGCAAAGAAGCTGCTGTACGGAATTGTGGATATTGATATGATTGCAGGACCAAGCGAAGTACTGGTTATGGCAGATGAAACCGCCAATCCGGCATTTGCGGCAGCAGATTTGATGTCACAGGCGGAACACGATGTTATGGCATCTTCCATTCTGGTTACGACCAGTGAAAAGCTGGCAGAACAGGTACAGGCAGAAATCAATCGGCAGGTTCAGACACTGGAACGAAAAGAAATCATCGAAAAATCCATGAATACCTACGGGGCAATTCTGCTCTGCAACAGTCGGGAAGAAGCAACGGCTCTGGCAAATCGGGTTGCACCGGAACACTTGGAAGTGCTGATGGAAAATCCGATGGAACTGCTGGGTGCACTGGATAACGCTGGCTCTGTATTCCTTGGACAGTATGCATCAGAACCGTTGGGGGACTACTATGCTGGCCCGAACCACGTTCTTCCGACCAGTGGAACGGCTCGGTTCTTCTCTCCGCTGGGTGTTGCAAGCTTTACAAAGCGTTCCAGCTATACGTATTATACCAAGGATGCCCTGCGTGCTGCAAAGGATGATATCGTATTGATTGCAAATCGAGAGGGCTTGACTGCACATGCCAATGCCATTACCGTTCGGTTTGAAGACGAGAAGGAATAAAGAGGTGTCACTATGAGAGAAGCCGTAATCGAACGCAACACCAAAGAAACACAGATTCAAGTGAAAGTAGTTTTGGATGGAAAAGGCGTTGCAGATATTCATACTGGCATTGGCTTTTTTGACCACATGCTGACCGCCTTAGCCGTACACAGCGGCATTAGTATGCATATTCAGGTCGCTGGAGATTTGCATGTAGATGGACATCACACCGTAGAAGACACCGGCATTGTACTGGGAAAAGCCATCGGGGAAGCACTGGGCGACAAGTCCGGTATTACCCGTTATGGTAGTGCATTTATTCCCATGGATGAATCCCTTGCATTTTGCAGCTTGGACATCAGCAACCGTCCATTTCTGGTATTTCAGGGAACATTCACCAATGCGATGATTGGACAATATGATACTTGCTTGACAGAAGAATTTTTCCGTGCGTTTGCTTTTCAGGCAGGCATTACCCTGCACATCAATATGATGTATGGTACAAATGACCATCATAAATGCGAAGCTGCTTTTAAGGCAGTTGCCCATGCGTTGCAGATTGCCATTACACCGACGAAGAGCGGACAAACACTTTCTACGAAAGGGGTTTTATAAATGATTGCCATTGTCGATTACGGTGCTGGAAATATCTTCAGTGTCAAAAATGCACTGGATTTTTTGGGACTGGAAAGTCAGTTGACCGATGACGCTGCTGCCATTCAGGCAGCAGATGCCATCATCCTGCCGGGTGTTGGAGCATTTCCGAGTGCAATGCAGATGTTGAAAGAACGGAATTTGGTATCTGTTTTACAGACAGAATCTAAGAAGAAGCCGTTTTTAGGGATTTGCCTTGGGATGCAGCTGATTTTTGAAAAAGGCTATGAATTTGAAGCGTGTGACGGACTGGGACTGATTCCGGGAACGGTGGAAAAAATTCCTGCAAACGGCTTGATTATTCCGCACATGGGCTGGAACAAACTGGAATATCAGATTGATTGCCCATTGCTGCACGATTTGGGTGAAGAAGCATATGTTTATTTCGTTCATTCTTATCAGGCAGTCGTTGCACCGGAATATCTGGCAGCGTATGTGACCTATGGCGGACAGATTCCGGCAATGGTTTATGATGGAAAGACTGTATTTGGTGCACAGTTCCATCCGGAAAAGAGTGGGGAAACCGGCTTGCAGATTTTAAGAAACTTTGGAGGATTGCTGAAATGATTATTTTACCTGCAATTGATATTCAGGATGGAACGTGCGTCCGTCTGGTAAAAGGCGACTTTGCAACTTCTCACAAAGTTGCGGAAGATTACCGAAAAACAGCTGCCGGATTTGTAGCAGCTGGAGCATCCTGGATTCACATGGTAGATTTGGATGGAGCAAGAGCCGGAGAACCAAAGAATGCAGATTTATTTTTAGATGTTGCGAAAAACACACCGTTAAAAGTAGAACTGGGCGGTGGCATTCGCAGCTTGGATACAGTAGAAGTCTACTTAAAGGGCGGTATTTCCCGTGTCATTCTCGGTTCGATTGCGTTGAAGAATCCGCAGATTGTAAAAGATGCAGTCAAGGAATACGGCGAACGAATCGCTGTTGGCATTGATGCAAAAAATGGCATGGTTGCAGTGGAAGGCTGGTTGGACAGTTCTTCTGTAGATTATTTGTCTTTGGCAAAAGAAATGGCTGCTGTTGGCGTACAGTATATCATTTATACGGACATTTCCAGAGATGGAACGCTGTCCGGCGTAAATACCGAACAGTTGCAGCAGATTCATCAGGCAGTCGGAGCAGGCTGCAACATCATTGCAAGCGGTGGTGTGCATACGATTGCAGATATTCAGGCTTGCAAGCAGATGGGCTTGTATGGAACGATTTGCGGAAAGTCCCTGTATCAGGGCACATTGCAACTGGAAGATGCCATTGCTTGTGCTGGTGCACAGGCATAAGAAAGGAGGCTGTCAATTATGCTGGCAAAGAGAATTATTCCTTGTTTGGATGTGCGAGATGGAAAAGTGGTAAAGGGTGTCAAATTCGAGGGCGTTCGAGATGTTGGTGACCCGGTTGCTTTGGCACAGGCTTACAATGAACAGGGTGCAGATGAAATTGTATTTTATGACATTACAGCCTCCTATGAAAAAAGAGGGGTCATTTTAGATGTTGTACGGGAAGCTGCTAAGAAAATTTTTGTACCGCTGACCGTTGGCGGTGGCATCAAAAGCATTGATGATTTCCGGGAAACACTGCGTGCAGGAGCTGACAAGGTTTCCATCAATTCGCAAGCAGTACAGAATCCTGCTTTGATTCGGGAAGCAGCAGATATTTTCGGTTGTCAGTGCGTCTGCGTGGGCATTGATGCAAAGAAAATTGGCGACCACAAGTGGACAGTTTTCATCAATGGTGCAAGAGTGGATATGCATTTGGATTTGATTGACTGGGTAAAGCAGTGTGAACAGCTGGGTGCAGGTGAAATCTGCTTGAATTCCATTGATGCAGATGGTACAAAAGAGGGCTTTGACTTGCCCATGCTGAAAGCTGTTTGCGATGCGGTTTCCATTCCGGTCATTGCCAGCGGTGGAGCAGGCAAGCTGGAAGACTTTGCAGAGGCATTCCAAGAAACAGGCTGTTCCGCAGCACTGGCAGCTTCCCTGTTCCATTTTGGAGAATTGACTGTGCAGGATGTAAAGGCAGACTGCCGGAAAAAAGGCATCTTAATGCGATGAAAGTATTTGATATTATTTTTACGGGACTCATTCCATTGGTTTTGTTAGTTGCGGGCTGGATGATGCAATTTCATCCGCCCAAAAAACAAAATGCATGGATTGGATATCGAACCACCCGTTCTATGAAAAATGCAGAAACATGGCGGTTTGCCAATACTTACTGCGGAAAATGCTGGTGCATCAGCAGTTTGATTTTGCTGTTGATTGCAGTTGGCTGTTCCGTTGGATATTTTTTCATGTCTATGAAAATGCAAACAATGGTTTTGCTTGGGAATATCATTTTGCAAATGGCGGTTTTGATTTGCACGATTTTTCAGACAGAACGGGCAATTCGGACACAATTTGATGAAACAGGAAAGAGAAAGGATACAACGCATGATTAAAATTGATTGTAATCATTTGGATGCCTATTTTGAAAAAGGCGACCTGATTCCAGCAATTGTCTATGAAGTCAACACCAAAACCGTGTTGATGCTGGCATATATGAACCGAGAAAGCCTGAAAAAGACACTGGAAACCGGATACACTTGGTTCTGGAGTCGTTCTCGGCAGGAACTTTGGAATAAAGGTGCAACTTCCGGACATCTGCAAAAAGTCATCAGTATGTACAGCGATTGCGACAATGATACTTTGCTGGTCAATGTAGAACAAACTGGTGTTGCTTGCCATACAGGTTCTTATAGTTGCTTCTTCCGTGAAATGTACGAAGCAGAAGAAAAATAAAAAAGCTGTCACAAAAACGCCTCCCACTGAATAGACTGTAGAGAAACAGCGTGAAACTGTTTCTATGTTTTTCATGGGAGGCGTTTCTATGAGTAAATTTCATCCAATGCCGGATGCTTGTCCGGATGCAGTTCCCATTAAAGTTGACCGGGTGTTTGACAGTTGCAGTGACCGGGATTGTCTGTCCAACGTCCAAATTTTAATGGATGGCGGCGAACTTCCCCCCAACGTCACGCTGGTAAAAAGCCGATGTGTAAAGGTATCGGATATCTGTATGAATATTGAACCCGTACCGTTTAACAGGGGCTTTTTTTCCATTGATTTGACGTATACATTTCGGGTAGAATTGATGGCATATGAACGTGCCTGCGGCAGCCCAACGCTGCTGACTGGAACGGCGTATGCTGGAAAAAATGTGATTCTCTATGGTGGAGAAAGCAGCAGCAAGACGTTTTTCAGCAATGGGAAACCCTGCTCTTCCGGAGAAGAATGCAGCGAGAGCGTAAACTTGCCAACGGCTGCCGTTCAAGTGGTAGAACCAATCGCATTGGAAACGAGAGTGGGAATGGTTTGTCCGCCTGCTCCAGAGGGCAGCAGTGCCGTTCCGATTCGGACAGTGATTATGACATTGGGACTATTTTCTGTAGTAGAATTGTTCCGCCCCGTCACGATTTTAGTGCCAACATACGAATATACCATTCCAACGAAAGAATGCCGGGCAGATACAGAATCTCCGTGTGCGGTATTTGATAAGATTCGGTTTCCGGCAGAAGAGTTTTCTCCCGGCTCTGTCAATGGCATGGGAGACTTTTCACCAGACTGCGGATGTGGAGCAACAACAGACAGCATAGAATCCGAAGAAAAGCCGCTGTAAAGCAAATCGAATTTGAGTGAAATGGGGCGGCGAATAAAAGCCGCCCTTTTTGAATAAGGAGCAGCAGTTTTGAGAAGACGAAATACAGCACTGCAAAGAAAACAACTGACATGGCTGTGTTGCAGCATTTTTATTATCGCAGGATTGTTATTTGGTGTCGTGCAATTGGATCGCTGGATTCGCCCCGATGTGCTGGCAGTCTGTGCACAGGAATGTCAATCTGCTGCTTCTGTTCAGATTGGAGAGAGCATTCATAAAGTTTTGCAGGAAACAGACAGTCAGTATACAGATTTTGCGGTGTTGCTATATGATACAGATGGGGCAGTGACAGCAGTAGAAACAAAAACTACGCAAATCAACCGTATGCAAGCACAACTGCTCACACAAATCAATCAAGATTTACAGGCAGCTCGGGCAGAAACATTTCCAGTTTCTCTGGGAACAGCAACGGGTATTTGGCTGTTTGCCGGAAAAGGTCCAACACTTTCCATGAAGATGCTACCCATTGGAACTGCAAAGGTACAGCTCATCAGTCAGCTGGAATCCGTTGGCATCAACCAAACTTGTCATACCATTTGTGCAGAAGTTACCATTACATTACAGGCAGCTGCACCCTTTTACCGAACCACAACAACTGCACAGTTTTCTTACCTCTTGACAGAAACAATTTTAGTGGGAAAAGTACCGGAATCCTATGTGGTATTTGGCACATAAAAAACCGCACACATTCTTGCATGAATCAGAATGTGTGCGGTTTTCATTTATTTGAAGAGATAGAATTCATACATGGCAATCGCCTGATGAATCGCAAATGTAGTATGTTCGGAATAATCTGCTAAATCGGTCTGTATGGTTGCAAGGGCATCTTTCACGCAACCTGGATTTTCCTGCTCTTCTTCATAGAAACTGACAGAATCGCCTTCTTTGCTCTGGTCAACCTGTACGGCAATTTCTAAGTTACAGTCGTTCTTCTCGGCGTAATATAGCACGGGATGTTCTGCACTCGTTTGCACCTCTGCCACTAATCGTTCCACAGCACTGGCACTATCCCGATAGACCATTAAGATGGTATCGTTTGCAATTTGTGTAATAGAATCGTAGACATTTTTTGTCGTGCCATTTTCGTCCGTGTAATCATATCGCACAATCCAGAACGGCAAACAATGAATGACGGACAGGTTCTTTTCATTTGCGTACTGCTGTGCCGCTTCGACAAACTTTACTTGCTGTGCTCGAGCATCGGCATTGTTCTTCCAGTTGTAGTCGGAGTTTGTCCAAACTTCCACATCATACGAAACGCCTGCCAATCTTGCATCATAATCCACCATGCTGTTATATTCAGCAACCTTGTCAAAAACACGGTAAATGGCAGTCTGATAAGTATCTTCATACAGCCACGTTTTTTCGCCTGTCAACAAGTAGACTTTCATGTTTCTCTGATAGGCATTCTTTACAAATTTTTCTACCGTGTCCTTGTTGTTTACCAGCTTATTTGCACCGCTGGAATAGTAAACTTCTGTAATTCCATACCATTCCAAAGCATCTAAAAATTCATTTTGCTTTTCTTCATCGTCATCAATGCCATATACAGCGGCTTTTGAGCCTTTCCAATACCAAGTGGCACAGTTTCGTTTTGTTTCTTCTGTGACGGGGTAAACATCCATCGTACTTGCATTATAGAGATATTTTGTACTGTTGTCTAGTTCCAATGTTTCATTGTTAACCAGATAGAAACGGTCGATGGAATAATCCAATGGCCGTCCCATTTTTTCCTCAATTGTACTTTTTAAATTGCCTGCGATTTGATACCCATACTCGGATTTGGAAATATAAGCGTTTGCAACAGCTGTTTGATAATCCATTCCAGTTAAAGCATCCAATGGATTTTGAACGGGTACAGAGGTATATTGTCGTTTCATCTGGCAAAGGTCGGTAATATTTACTGTTCCATCTGCATTCCAATCCCAAGTTTGTGCGTCTGTTGAGGTTGGTTCTGATTCTCCTAAAATCCATTTCTGCAACGATACAATATCAGTTAGAGCAGGTATTTCAGCGGCTGCAATTGGTACTTGTGGAAGGGAAGTTACCAGCAATCCACCCACTGCAAGAACTGCAATCATTTTTTTCATCTTGTAAGGACTCCTTTTTTCGTGATAATTTTATTGTATCACAAGTTTATGCAGATTGCAACAAAATGTAAGAAAAAACGTAGAAAATGGAGGCGAAAATGCCTTGCAAGGAGATGCAAAATATGGTATACTGAAAGAGTCAAAATGTGTTTGGAACAGGAAAACAGAAAGCAATTCAGATTGGAAAGGAAAAAAGATATGATAAAAAATAAAATAATCGCAGTAACTGCCGTTGGATGTTTTTTGGCAGCATCGTTCCGTACATCAGTTTCCGCAGAAAATACCTATACGATGACGGATTTGCGTCATCTTCGAGATGCTCTTTTGCAGCAAACTACTGTGACTGCTGCTGATGACATCAATGGAGATGGTATTGTAAATGTAATTGACTTATGTCTGCTGAAACGGAAATTATCAACGCTTGGAGAAGTTGTTACAAACAACTATGCTGCAATTGCAGAAAATGTCAAACTGACTGGAAGAACCATGCGAAATCAGGATATTACATGGTTGGTTCAAAGTGGTTCTGCCGTTGCATTTACTGTCACTGGAACATCAGCAACCATTACACTTGCAGGGGATAGCTCCATTAATAATGAAGAAAATTATCGCTCTCGCTATGCAGTACTTGTAGATGGAACTGTGATTGAAGATGCAGTTATGAGCACTTCAGAAAAGACATTGACTTTGTTTGAGGGAGAAGCTTCCAGAACAGCAAAGGTTCAAATCATTCATCTTTCGGAAGCAATGAATGGTGCAATTGGAGTGAAAAATATTTCTGTTACTTCGGATCGTCCAACTCCCATTTCTCCTGAACCGGAAAAACCGCTTTCTATTGAATTTATCGGGGATTCGATTACCTGTGCATACGGTGTGGAGGGGCAGTCGAGTTCAGAGCCGTTTAAAACCAGTACCGAAAACTTTATGAAATCCTATGCCTATTTGACCGCTCAGAAACTGAATGCAGATTATAGTGCTGTTTCTTATAGTGGTTATGGAGTCATTTCCGGATACTCGTCCGGTGATACTGCCAATACAGACAGTCTGATTCCTGATTGTTATGGATTGACCGGAAAACTTCCAGATTATGCAAAAGATTGGGATTTCAGCACCTGTTCTCAAGATGTTGTTGTAATCAATCTCGGCACAAATGATTCTCACTATGTGATGAAAGACCCTGAAACCCGTTCCAAAGAATTTGTAGATGGTTATCTTGCATTTTTGAAAACAGTTCGTGAGAAGAATCCAGATGCCTATATCATTTGTACACTGGGAATTATGGGGGATGACTTGTATGAATATGTGGAAGATGCTGTTCAACAATATCGCAATACCACTGGAGATGAGCGAATTATGAGCTATCATTCTGCTCTGCAAAATCAAGCGGATGGAATTGGCTCAGACTGGCACCCATCCGCTATAACGCAGCAGAAAAATGCCTATATACTCGCCGACAAAATCTGTCAGGCACTGGGAATGGAGTCCGACCAAGTTGGTCTTGATATGGCTGCTGACGCAGAATATCTCTTAAACATCGACCCAGACAAGGGTGGAAATGCTGCTTCTTATGTTGGGTATGACAAATCCTTTTGGATTAACATGGTAACTGGCGGAGAAACGGCAGATGCAATAGAAGCGGAGATTTCTGGTATCAACTTGAAGAAGGGCGGCGGTTATCGTTTGGAATTTGATTGCACTTCTTCCTATGATGGAAAATTGCCGGTGTTGGTTAAAAATTCTGACGGGGAAATTTTTTTCGACAGCGAATTTGATGCTGTTTCAGAGAAAACGCATTTTTCAGCAGAATTTACCGCAGATGCGGATTCTGTAGCATCTATTATTTTTCAGTTGGGTGGGAAAGATTACTATAACTGCACACTTTCTAGTATTTCTTTGCTGAAGATTTCCTGATAAATTTAAATAATTACCGAATAAAATGGAAATTATTTTTATACAGACAAACAGGTGTCGTGCGCTTTTTGTATCATAAAAATAGCATATTATTTGAAAAAAGGAGATGATGGGGTGTTACAACTTTTTCGTAAGAAACAGCAATTCCTTGCCGTTTCTTATGCAACGATTTTGCATTGTTTGGTAGATTTTTGCTGTATTTATCTGATGATGTATTTTGTATTTCCGGCTTGTCGATTTACTAGCTTGAGCAATTGGTTGCTTTATACCATGCTCTATAATTTCATTGCCTTTGCTGGACAATTGCCAGTTGGTATTTTTGGAGATTGGTTACAGCGAAATATGAACCTCATTGCTGTCGGACTGCTGTTCCTGCTCGTCGCCTATTGCGGAGCATTGTTCGGATTTCCGTTGCTTTTAATTGTGCTCTTATTGGGAATCGGCAACGCTTGTTTTCATGTCGGCGGTGGACGAGCTGCAATGGAGTGGAAAGAAAATGCCTGTCAACCAGTTGGTATTTTCGTTGCAACGGGGGCATTTGGTGTATTTGGCGGAAAGTGGATTTCTGGAAACGGTAGGAACTGGATTGTTCCAATGATTGTGGTTTTAAGTATGGCATTGCTGATACAACTGATTTTCTGCCGATATTCAGGAGAACGAAACTTGCCAAAACAGGAATTTTCCATGAAACCGATGCAAGGCAGCTGGTCGCTTCTCATGGCATTCTGCTGTATCTTTGTTGTTGTGCTTCGTTCTTTTGCCGGAAGTGTGATGCATTTTCCATGGGCGAAAAATTGGTTTGCACTGTTCCTAACGCTTGCAATTGTATTGGGAAAGGCGGGCGGTGGAATTCTTGCTGACCGATTCGGGATTCGTCCAACCATCATTGGTTCTTTGACCGCTTGTGCATTGTTATTCTTGGGAGCAAATCAATTTGCCATCTGCGGATTGCTTGCAGTATTTCTCTTTAATATGACTATGCCAATTACGCTTTCTCTGTTGGGCATACAGTTTCCACATGCGAAAGGTATGGCATTCGGAGCATTGACCTTTGCATTATTTGTGGGACTTGTTCCATCGTATTTCTGCAATATCAATGATTTTGCAAAGCCGTGGATTTATTGCCTGCTGGCAGTGCTTTCTCTGGTAATTCTCTATGCACCAATGCTGCGAAATGCAAAGAAGAGGAATATCAGATGATAGAGGCGTGGATTGCCCAGCAACTTATAAAAGGGCTGCTTCGTTCCTTGCTGTTGACAGAAGTTCTGGAACTGCTTGCAGCAGCTTGTTTCCCACAGCGAAACCGTCATGATTTTCTATTGGTGATACTCGTCAACATTCTGACGAATCCAGTTGTTGTGTATCTAGATTTTTGGCTGCATGGAGCAACCATTGCATGGCGATGGCTTTGGGTTGGTGGATTGGAGTTTGCGGTTTGGCTTTCAGAGGCGTTGATTTATCGCAAATGTTTAATTGGAAAGCAAAATCCTTATCTATTTTCCCTGATTTTAAATGCAGCTTCTTATCTGGGCGGTGTTTGTTTGCAATATTTTTTGTAATTATGATAGGAGGAAATTGAGATGAAAAAGACAATTAGTCGAATAGGATGTTTTTTACTGGCGATTTTATTGGGGTTGTACAGCGTTGCAATTCCAGCGGATGCGGATGCATTGAGCCCAGGAGAATGGTTTGTCACTGGTTATTATCGAGTGACGAGTGATGGCGTTATGGGGTATTCCTATGGTTATGTTATGGATGGGGGTGCACAGGAAATAGAATCCAGCCTTTATGCAGGGCAAGTTGTTTATGCAAGAATTGCCTATTCCTCTATGGGAGTTACTTGGTATAGTTGTTCTAGTGAAGATGAACATGGGGATGGATTCAATTATGTTTGGTATGGCTGGGTGGATGCTTCTTACTTAGTACCAGTTGGACAAGAACCAGAACCAGAACCAGAGCCGGAAACCGATCCACCAACGGAAGCCCCGACAACAGTCGTTACAACAACAACTACTACAACCACCACAACGACCACGACCACAACAGTTACTTCTACAACTGCAACTACAGCTTCTACTACAACCGTACCAACAACGACACAGACAACCACAACCACAACGCAAGCAATTGCACCAACCAATTACAAGCAAAATTCTCATTTTATTTCTGACAATCTGCTGTTGATTCTAATTGGTTGCATTGTATTATTGCTGGCGTGCTCTGCTGGACTGGCAATTGTGTTGATTCACCGTAGCAAGACAATGATGAATCTTCAGAATTCAGACAATTTGAAGCCATCATTCTGCCCGTATTGTGGTGCAAAGCATGAAGATGGTGAAAAGTTCTGTAAGAAATGCGGAAAGGAACTGAAATAATCGCTGCCCATAAATTTTGAAATTCATAAAATGAATTTTTAATCGCACTGGAAGGATGTATTCTTTCCAGTGCGATTTTTTCTGAAAATATTGCTCTAAAATCCAATCTTGTTCAATTTTGCAGAAGGACGATTCAAATCAATATTTTCATCATCCAGATAATCCTGAACATCATTGAGCATCAACAAGTTATCCTTATGATTCTCCTCATCCTCCCTTAAATTTTGATTCATGATTACCTGTTCTAAAATATTGCGAACAGTTCGTGCATTTGCAAAATTAGGGATTGCCCTGTAATACTCCGTAATATCCAGTAAAAGCTGCATTACTGAGGAATCCATCTCATATCCCTTTCGTTTTAGAAAATGCAGTGCAATTTCTTTCAGTTCCGCTCTTGTGTAATCTTGGAAATGCAACGTAAACGGAACTCTGGAAGCCAGTCCGGGATTTACACGAATAAATTCTTCCATTTCAGATGGATAACCTGCTAAGATGACACAAAACTGTCCACGCTGATCTTCCATTTGTTTCAAAAGAACTGCAATTGCTTCTTCGCCATAGGTTGCAGCATTATCGTCATCGCTTCTGATTAAACTATACGCTTCATCAATGAAAAGGATACCGCCCATGGCATCGTTGATTTTTGCAAGCGTTTTGGAAGCTGTTCCGCCTACATATTTACTAATAAGTCCTTGGGCATCTATTTCCGTCAGTTTTGCTTCTGGCAGTACGCCTGCCTCATACAGAATACGGGATAAGATACGGGCAACTTCTGTTTTTCCCGTTCCGGGATTGCCACAGAAACACATATGCAAATTCATGTCCGAATCATTTTTATTGCGTTTTGCATACGCTTTGATTTTCTTTATCATTCGTTTTACAGGATGCAACCCAACCAGCTGTTCCAGTTCCTCTTCAGCAGTCAAAATTTTCTTTACCATGCCTTCGCCGGTTGTCGGAACATAGATGTGATTTTCCTTGATATAGGCGTTTACATCTGCAAGTTCAATTGTTTTGTCTTCTGTTCCGGCACAGCGTACATTCTGGCACATCACAACCTGCTCAATGATATTTCGCATTTCACGGGCATTTGCAAAATTCGGCTCTTTTCTAATATGGTCTGTAATAGCAAGGATTCTATCTTTTGCCTCATCACTGATTCCATATCCTTTGTTTTTCAACATGAATGCAGCGATTTGCCCCAACTCATCTCGGTTGTAATTGGGAAAATTCAATGTAAACTGGATTCTTGATTGAAAACCTGGATTCGATGCAAGCATTTTCGTCATCTGATTTTGATACCCTGCAAGAATCACACAAAATTCCCCACGGTGGTCTTCCATCGCTTTGATTAAGGTAGAAACTGCTTCGTGACCATAGTCATTACTGGAATCCCCTTGTACAAGGGAATAGGCTTCATCAATAAACAACACACCGCCCATTGCTTCTTCAATCACCGCAGCCGTTTTCAATGCTGTCTGTCCAACATAACCAGCAACAAGACCGCTGCGGTCTGTTTCAACGACTTTGTTTGTTTGGAGAAGTCCGTTTTCATGGAGAATTCCGGCAATGATTCGGGCAACTTCTGTTTTTCCTGTTCCGGGATTGCCAAGAAAACACATATGTAAATTTGGCTGGTCGTGACCTTTATTCGCAAGTGCATAGGCTTTTATTTTTTGGACATTGGATTTCACTGCATCCAATCCAATGAGTGCATTCAGTTTCTTTTCCCATTTTCCGATTTTAAAATTGCCTTTTGTCCCTGACATATAGTGATGTTTGTCAAGGTCAAGCATGTTTTGATAAAGTTCAAAGAGTTGTTCTTCAGACTGGTCTTTTAGAAAATTCTCTGCCTGTACCAATTCCATAACTGCATGGAATGAATCGGAGAAAATTTCCATCAGTCGGTTGCTGCACTGTTCCGCAGATAATTCCTCGTGATCAAATGCATAGACCAATGTACGTTTCTTTATGGGTGCGGACAAAAGAACAAAGATGGCATCCCATGCCACTTTCAGCATGGCGGTCAGTTCCGTGCTGCCATCTTCAAAAATATCGATCACATATTTCTTTTTCAGAATGCTGTCACAGGCGGAAATATGTTTGGAAAGCACTTCTTGCCAATTGATTTCTGTATGATTCTTTTGCATCTTGGGTGGTTCGATTTCCTGATCATAGGCACATCCATAGATGTTGTTTGCCTTTATAAATTGATTTATTTTATCTGATAGCTGAACGATTCGGTCGAGTAACTGGTCAGCGAGATGAATGTAATCTTGATGAGGAACTTCTGTATACTGTACTGTGACAGTTGGAAAAACTGCTTTTTTCCATTGAATTTCGATGCCAAGCTTCAAAAGCACGTTCTTCAGAAGAGCAGAAGTACGGTCTGACAGCATATCTAACGTGTCATTTTTGGAGGAATAGCGTTTGCAAAAAGTTTCATGAAAATACTGCTGTGTTTGTTCCAAGCTGGTCTTTAAGCGATGATAAAAAATTTCTGTTTTTTCTGCTCTTGAAACATAGGTTTTGATTTTTGAAAAACTGGGGAAGCGATGCATGTCTTCTTTCAGCTTTCCAAACGGCAATGACTGCACATCAATCTTTTGAGCAACAATTCTTTCTACAAAACGCCGTATTTCGCTGATGATTACTTCGCTGCGGTCATATGGCTGCGGAAACATCATATATCCGCAGATCGGACACATACAACTTTTCTCGCAATCTTTTACAGTGCCACAAGCAATACATTGATATTTTTTCATCACCAGTCAACTCCCAATGCAAGCCTTGCTGCTTCCAGCGGTGTGTTATAGAAATCAACAGCAATTTCTTTTTTCAGCTTGTCTGAAAGCAGCAGATAATGATTCCGGCTGCTCTCTGGCAACAATATTTTTTTTGCACCTGCGTTTGCTGCTGAAACAAAAATTTCATCTAACATTGTAATCACAGGCATGGTTTCACCAGACATGACGACTCTTCCGCATATCACCAGTGAGGGTAATACCGGACGGTTTGACAGTGCAGAATACAGTCCAACCACTTCCGCTACAGATACTTCATCGCTGACATTTCGATTCTGTAAGTCGTTATAATATAAACTATAGTCAAAATCCAAAGGACTGCGTGTAATCAGCTTTCCGCTATTCTGCATAAAGTAGTTAAATGCTGCTGTAATGCTATCCCGAACACTTTTTGAAGCACCTGCAAGTCCTTCCACATTGCGGAAACTAAGCTTTCCTGCACCTGCCATCAGCTTGTTTTCAAAACGATATATGCCAACACGGCCATCAACGGAACGTCCAATTGCATAGACATAGCCTGATTTTTCAAAGCGTTCCGGAATCAAAGAACCGCTTGCGATTTCCGGCAAATCCACATAAAATTCTTCTTCTGTGTCAAGGTCAATGTAACCCAGCATCACATCGCTAAATTCCGCAGGATTCATTTTCCGAAGCTGTTCTTTGACTCTGCGGCGGCATTCAATGGCATATTCGAGTAATTCCCGTGCTTCTTCTTTTTCAATCTGTTCATTTGGATAGATAAGCTTTGCAAGTCCCGAAAACGTCCGTCTGACTGCGGTATCATCACGGGTGTTAAAGTTATCATTCAAAGCGAAATACTCACCGAAGGAATTGGTGAAGTCATATTTCCGCATTGCATGGCAGAACTCAGAAAAGCAATCGGAAATTAGTCCATATTTGTTTGTGAAAAGACTTGCTCGCAGCTTTGGCGTTTCCCATCCCGGCAAATAGGCATGGATTCTATCGAAAAATGCAGAATCGTTGTTAAATCCTTCCGGAAACGGTTCAAATAAATTGGTGGTTCGCAGCATATCTGCAACACTGCGAAACGTATTTCCTTCAAATGCAATGGAAGCATCCGAACTAATGGAATCGTTGCCTCTTGCAAAGCTGCCGTTTGCCATATAGTTTTTCATGATCTGTATCATATCGCCGGAAGTGTTGGTAATACCGCCAACTTCATCGAATGCAACGCAGTCCCAATTTCCAACAAGTCCCACACGGTGGGAAGCCATGTTGTAAAACATATTGGATACCGTTGTATGACCGCTGCTCATCAGAATGGAGTAGGGGGAAAGTTCGCTGTAAGCGTGGGATTTTCCTGTTCCTCTTGGTCCTAATTCAACAAGATTATAGTTCTTCTGAATAAACGGCACAAACCGGAGCAGGTAATGCAGCTTTTGTTTTTCATTCAGGGCATCTGGTTCATAGCCAGCGGAACGCAGAAGGAGTGTAATCCATTCATCTTTTGTGAACCGTTTTCTTGCTTCAAATATCTCGTCAAGGTCAAGATTTGCCATTTGTATCGGCTTTAGAGCAGCAATTGAAAAAGGGGAGTCGTATCTAGATTTTTTCTTTTTCTGTTTCTGATTTCGTTTCTTTTTATTGCCGTCAAAAATATCTTCTTCGTAATCATCTTCGTCAAAATCTCGTTCCAGTCCCACATATTCAATTTTAATGATACACCAGATACCACCGACTAACAGCTTTTCATTATGGGTGACCAAATCAGAATTGACCTCAAAATCTTTCAAGTCCAGATTCGTGAAGCTTGCAATATACTTATCTTCTTTTTCATCCAGCCGAACGGTCACTTTGTCAATTACGGTATACTGTCCATTTTCCTTTATTTTTGATTTTACATAGTCACTTTGGTCGGGGCGAACATAATTCTCGCTGAGAATTCTCTTGATTTTTTCCAAACCGACCTTAATCGTTTCTTCGTCATCGGTTGCACAGTACATTCCCAGCAAGTATTCCAGTACATAAGTAGGAACATTTGTCCCCTTTTTCATGAGTGCAGTCAAATCTTTCCGAACGGATTTGCCGGGAAATGCTGCAATTACCTTTCTATCAAATTCATCCATAATGTTCCCTCCAAATTGCTTTAAAAATCAAAATCGTTGGAAAATGCAATCTTCACTGAAAATTCCGTACGTTCAATTAAATCGCCTGTTTCCTTGTCCACGATGTTGAAATAATACACCGCATTGCCGTCGAATGCAACATTTTTCAAGGTAAAACGAATATGGAATACCCGTTCCTGTGGTTCTCCGGTTTTATCGGCAACTAATGTTTGTATATTGCTGACTGGATTTGAAAACTTGTCACATAAATAAATTTCATAGGTTGCAGGAACATTTTTTCCACCGACTGCATCAACCTGCATAAAATCAAGGGAAAAAATATTATTGCTGATTTTTCTGGTCATGCTGATGAGTTTCACAGGAACTTTCTTGATCTCTACAAATTTCTTTGATGTTTTTGAGATGTTCTTGAATGTGATCACTGGCACACAGCATTCCTGCAACGATACGCCGCCATGGACAAAATTGCTGCCACCGCCTTGTTTTTGAATGCGGATGGTTTCATATGGCGTCAATCCAACCAGTCCATCCGCATATTTTTCCATCGAAATATGCATGAGGACATCCGATTTGCAGGTGTTGTTTGCGAGAAGGTATCGTTTGCCACTTTCAAGAATCTCTCCAGAAACAAGACTTGTGCTGACTTTCTCACTTTCTACAAGGGGTTCATGAGCATATAAGAAACCATGGTCAGCAGTGATGAGAATTTTCGAACCACTCATAGAATTGACAATCAGACGAACTAAATTCTTGAGTTCTTCCAGTGCATCGGCACAAGCTTCAAAGACTTGATGTTCTGTATTTGCTTTATCTCCAACAGCATCAATGGTATTGTGATAGATATACACCACATCTGCACCGCTGACAAGTTCTCTTCGTTGGGATTGCTTCATTGTGAGCAGGGTTTCATATGTTACGGCACAGTTTTTCGGATTGGTTCTTTTTAAGATTTTATCTCTGTTTTCTGTGCCATCCGTTGGCAGTCCATCACATAGCACTTTCATGGAATCGGTAACTGTCAATGATGTATGGGGGAGCAGGGCTGCCATGCCGAATTTGGTGATACTCGGAAAGACAGATTGCATAGCGGATTGTTTTGCTGTACCGTTTGTTTCTCGCAAAAGTTTTTCGGTAAGCTCTGTCGCTACCTCATACCGCAAAGCATCAGAGATAATGACAAATACTCTGCTATCATTGGTGAGGGGCTGTACCACATACCGATAAAAATCACACTGCTGTGGAATTCCACGCAATGAAAATCCATCTGCAACCGATTCTTTAATCAGGGAATTCCAGCTGCCGTTCAATTCTGAAAGATACCAATTCTGGTAGAGATGTTCCGCAGTGACTACAGCACTTTTGAATAAGTCATCCAGCGTTCCCAATGTATTGAAAAGGCTTTTCCGGAAGTCCATATGCAGCCGTCTGTAGTACGTATCCATCCAATACAATTCTTTGCAGTAGGAATCCCACAATTCTTTCTCTGTTCCAAAGTGGAAACCTGTAATATGAGCATAGTGAAATTCCTGCATCTTTGCGATATAATACAGACCATCATACAAATAGGCATAGCGGTTATACCACTTTGAAGTACGGCGGCTTTCTGTAACTTTTAGAATCTCTTCTGTTTTGATCACATTTTCTGCAATTTCCTGTAGGAATCTTTCAATGATGACGGCATCAATACAAGGCAGACTATCCGACTGCATCAGAATTGCTGTATCCACTTTTTCCAGACGCTCTGTAAGCCGCATCCGCTCTGTAATATCGTCTGCAATCTCGAACAGTTTTTCCTGTTCCGCAGAAGCATTCCACTCATCAATGAAAGCATAGCATGCCGGCTGGTGCTCCGGAGAGAGATATTTCTCTAAGCCGGACAGTACCGTTTCATCGCCAACCGTAGAAAACGCCGTGAGCAGGATCTGCGTTGCAAGGTCGTACAAATCATATTTTTCATCGGCATAGCCTGTATAACAGGCTGTCATCTCCCGCAATGCCTGCATACTGCCGAACTTTTCGATTTGTTCCAGACAAGTGTTATCCTCATGATACAGCGAATCGCAGAGAATTGCACGCAAAACGCCATGTACGGTATTCTGCTTGGTATTGCAGAGCACCGCCATAATGTCAATATGTAGCTGTCCAGCATTCTGGTATTGCGTGCCGAAATCTTTGAGTTTTGCTGCTCGTTCCTTGCTGTCGAAAAACTTGACATAATGTCGCATTGCTCGCCGCAGCTGTGTCGTCTGTGGAATATGCAGTTCTTCCATCTGCATGGAAACCAAATCGGCACGAAATTCCTCGCTGTAAAGCTGAATATCTCGCAGCCAGTTGTCTTCCCGATGGGAATAGGTTAGGGGGTCGTATACCAGATAATTGCTCTGGGTATCTGTTTCAGACAAGAGCATTTTTGCTGCAAAGAAATTATCTCCGGTCAGTTTCAGGAGTTTCACGCCGGGAATATTCAGTTCGTCCAGCATTGTTTCAAACTCCCGGTCGGAGTCGAACCAGAAAATAATTCTACGCTGGTAACAATCGGGCAATTCCGCAGCAAACCGCTCCTGCAAAGTACGGTTAATGGTATCGATCGTCATTTTATCTTCTCCAAAATCTCTGCAAATTTCGCATAGTTCACCTTTACGCCGTCGTCAAGGTCAATGTCCATCATGCGGTCGGCGAGGTGGTGTACCTTTTCTTCATAGGCGTTGATTTCGTCCAGCTGTGCAGTCAGTTTCTCCTGACGCTTTTTCAGCTTCACACGCTCGGACTGTGCTGCGTGTTCCATCTGGTCGCCCAGCATGGAAAGTTGTGTTCGGTAGCGTTCCTGCAACTCGTGGACATAATCGGTGCGGACGGTAGCGACTGTGGTCTTCTCCCAGCGATGCATATAAACCAGAGCCTTGAAGGCGTTCTTCTTGCCGGAACTGAACAGCCAGTAAATCGGGCGTTTCTGATAAATTTTGCAGTGGTCGGCATAGAAGCCGTTGAGCAGGTAGTTCCGGATGGCTTCCCGTGGGGTTGCACCCTTTGTGCCGAGGGCATCGGCGATGAACTTGAGGTTCTCCTCCAGCGTGTCTTCGCCGTAGACGATTTTCACAAACTCCACGATTTTTCCGGTGAGGTCGCTCTCTAAGTAGTCATCATCGCAAATCGGAAGCACATTGTCTTTCACGGGGAGGATGGTCTTGTACTTACTTGCATCCCATTCACCGCCGGCATAGCACAGCCCTTTTTCATCCAGCGAATACCGCCCGAACAGACAGCCCACGGCATAGGAGAGCAGCGACTTGATTTCCCGCTGCAAATCCGCCCGGCGGACGGTCACGTCCTTGTCCTCGACTTCCGGCGTCAGCTCATCCTGTAAACCGTAGATGTCGATGAAGATGCGGTTTAGTTCTTCTTCGTTGGATTTTAGTTTTTGGAAACGGGCTTCGCATTCTTGTGCCCATTGGGTGTATTTGTCACTGATTAGTATGCTCATTTTCATCACTCTGTTTCTTTAAATATTTATTTATTAATGCACGCCACTTTTTAAGATCTGATTGATTGCAAATTATTCTTCCTGAAATGGTTCTATTTTTATTATCATAATCTTCAAACATTATTTTTATTGAATTACCAGCATGAATTACAAATACCCTTCCATGTGCTAAAGAATTTCTTAGATGACGTACAATACAATTGAAATCTGTTTCTTGTACATTATTTTTAGGTTTGCTTCTTTTGAGTAAATATCTTTTGCAAAAACTACATACAGAATTGCCATTAAGAGCAAATTTAGGTGATTCTTTGTCATAAGTACTATTAAAAGGTATTATTGATGCATTTTCCTTTTTCCATGACCTCATCATATCTTTAAATAAATCGGCATGATATGATTCATCCAATTTTTTACTTTGATATGATGATGTATTTGGTGCTTTATATTGAAAATAACCAAATAATATTCGTAAATCGCCTATATCAATAATTTGAGGATTGACTGCTTCTTCTTTGGAAATTATAAAAGGCTGTACAGTTCTATTGCATCTACCTACCACACATTTCATATTCTTCCTCCATTACACTAACGGATGCCCCTCAAAGTCCCAAGAAGTTTCAAACGAATCCCAGTCAGCTTTGCTGATGTTGATGTTTTCTTTTACCAAATATTTTATTATTGGTTTTTGTTGTTCGTCAACAAAATATGGGACACTTCCAATATACCCTGGTTGCCTTCCAAGAGTTGGATTTATTATACTTAATGTATACGTTGCAACGATAGAATTCAACATTGCCAATGCAAGTAGAATGTCATTTTTTCCAAATAATCCGCATCCTATTGATTCACATATATACCCATTTGAAAAATATCTAAAAGAAGTTAAGCTGGAACCTAATTTTGACCACGTAATACCAGGTAAAAATATTTTTGAAATATTTCTTAAAAACGCTTTAGGTTCATTTTTTATCCTATTTCCATCATTCTCCCAATCCATTACATATTCGGAACCACCAGCCCACTTTCGATAAGCCCCACCTTTATTACATGGATACCATTTATTTCGAGTAACCTCATTATTTTTTTGATTAAATTCTATTTTTATGTTATCTACTTCGTGCCATAATCTAAGATATTTTTCATTATTACCAGTACTTGTTCCAGAACACGATGAAAAACAATCATTTATTTTAGAAAATTTATCAAAACAGTTTAATAAATTTTCACTCACCCAATAAGCAATCGGAGAACCAGGAATTTTGGAGAAGTTTTCCTGCTTGGCAGTGTAACGATGGTTTCCACTGCGATATGCAGCTTCTTTCTCCCATTCGCCAACAATATCCACCAGCCGAACATACGTTCCCTTGAAATCCGCAACCCGTCTGCCACAGCTAACGAATGCGGTTGTCTGTACCACCTCGCCGCCGATTTCATCAAATGCCCTTGCACCCAAATGTGCCATATCGACAATCGAATGCATTTTCAGCTTTTCCCGCAGTTTTTCATAGCTGGAAAGGAACATCCAAGCGTGCTGGGTAATCATGGCATACAGACCATTCCGTTTTATCAGCTGACCGCACTTTTCCATAAAGCATGCAAACAAATCGCTCTTGCTATCCGGAAAGTTCTTCTTTACATAGGTCGACAGCGTTGCATTCATGCCAGAGCCGCCCATATACGGCGGATTGGTGCAGACCACATCATATTTCTGCGTCAGAATCTGAGCCACTCGCATCATCATTTCCAGCTGCTCTGCCTGCATCCCGAACGTCGGCAGGAATGCAGAAACCGCTTCGTCCAGCCCTGCCGGTTTCGTCACCGTCATCAGTGAGCCGTAGGCGTCAGCGAACTGGAACTGCTCTGCAAACTTTCGCAGGCTGCCGCTCAGCAGGGAAGTGTCTACATGCATCACATCCGCAAAATTCGCAAGATTTGGCTGATTTTCCGCCGAGAGAATGCGGCGGTTGTATTGCCGTGCTTTCATCATCACCGCAAAATATGCAAGCTGATAGGCACGGCGGTCGATGTCCAGCCCGTAGAGGTTATTTCGCAGAATAGACTTTGCTGCATCTCGCTCCGACCAACCGCAGGCGGTGTAGATGTCCATCAGCACATCGAACGCATAGACGAGAATGTGACCGCTGCCCATGCATGGGTCGATGATTTTGATTTGTTCCGGCTGAATCTCCCGATACGCTGCACGCAATTTTTCAAGGTCTGCTTTTACAGCATTTTCCTGTTCTGCCTCTTCCAGATAGTACTTCCAGTTAGCGTTTTCCGGCTTGCCGTGACCCTCTGTCCAGAGTCTGCCCAGCGAGTTTTCCACCATGTACCGCACAATCCAATCCGGCGTGAAAAGCTGCGTAGCTGCTGGAATATCTGCCGCACTGATTTTGACATTTTTCTTGAGATTGGCAAAAACTTTTTCTTTCGGCTCAGAGTTGTAATATTGATACAGCCAGCCGATGATCTGCACCTGGTCGTTCCAGTCCGATTCCGGAATATCTTTCACCATATGGGCAATGACGCTATCTTCTCGCAGCAAGTTCTTCGGGAACAGCAGTTCTGTCCAGCCACCGATTCGCTCGAACATCTCCGGCAAGCCCTCGTTCAGGGCGTTGCACTGCGTGATGACGATGTATTGGTATAGCTGTTCGTTCTTCTGCTGCTCCAGAAGTTCCAGTACGAGTTCTTTGTCTAGCCCGTCGATTTCCAGATTCACCGCATCGGTCAGCACTTCCGGCTTGAAATTGCCGTCTTCATCCGAGAAAATGCGAGTGTGCGATGGGAGGTAATTGTTCACCTCCATGAATCGCAAAGCAATGAATCGGTTAAACCATGTATAGGCAGCTTCTTCCATGGTGGAAGCGAAGCCTTTCGCCTGAATTTGTGCGATGAGCTGGGCACGTTGGCTTTGCTCCGCAGAGGTTAAAGATTGCCCGTTGACCGCTGCCTGTGATGGGTCGTTTTTTCCGTTTTCTGTGACTTCATATTCAAATGCCTTTTGTGTAACTGCCTGAATCAGCAGGATTCTTGCCGAAACAGCGAAATTTTTAATGGCGTTCTTGTTCATATTCTCACCTCAAATGATATGGAGGACATCATGTCCATTGAGCTTTTGCAGCAGTGACTTCTTGATTTCCGCAACATATCGATCAATATCCGCTTCGCTTTTCAGCTGCATCGTGTGACAAATCGTGCTGCGGTTGATGGTTACCGTGTCGATGTCCGGTTCTGCAACAACAAGCAATTTTTGCAGATACTGTTGCCGAATGTTCCCGATTTGAATTTTCATCGCATCGAGGCTGGTCAATTTTTCTGCATGTTCGGCAGCGGTTCGCTTTTCGATGAACACTGCATCTGCACGCTGAACAATATCGCCCTGTTTCACGTCAGCAGTCTGATGAATTTCACCCATTGCCGCTTGAATCTCGCCGATTACTTCTTCCCGTTTCTGTACAAGCAGTTTTTCATATACGTTCTGAATCGTCTGCACCAATTCTGGCAGTTCGCTGATTCGTTTGTACGGCTTTGGCATTGCAAGGATTTCCTTGATTTTGGAAATTGCAGCGATGGCATCGCTTTCCGTTTGGAAATATTCTTTTTCTGTGTCCAATTGTTCTGTCTGTGCTTTTGCACGGTCGAAAATTTCTCTTTGTATGCGGAAGAAGGTGTCTACATCGGAAATATCTTCCGAGAAGTCCAGGAAATCATCTTGTAGTTCTACCGCTTTTTTCAGCAGTGCAATGCTGTCATTTTTCTGTGCAAGCAGTTTCTCGCAGAGTTTGATTCCATTTTCAACAACATTTTTTCCGGGATATGCGGAGAAAGCGTATTCTTTTGCAATCCGTCCCTGAAGAACTGCACGCTCCGTATCAAATTTTTCTGTGATATAGCGAATCAGCCCTGCTTCATCATCCGGAATTGCACCCAATGTGCAGTTATGATATTCGCTGAGAAATTCCCGACATTTCTTGATCAGTGCTGTTGGCGGAGCAACTTTAAACGCAATGATTGCCTTGTCAATTTCTGTTTTTTTCCGCAGGTAATCTATGATTTTTTTATCACTCGGCGAAATAATTGTACCGCCATATTTCAGTACTAATTTTTGTGCAGCAATCAATTCTGCAACAATTGCTGCAATGTCAATTTCACGCCAGCCATAGGGGATTGCCTGATAGCGTTTTTGCAGATCGCCCATAGAGGTTGGCAGCTGTCGTTCTTTCTGAATTTCCAGATATTGCAGCAGTTCTTTGCTTGCTTCAGCGTTTGGCGATTCTGTTCCTGCAAGCACCATTTGCTTACTGCCGTTCAGAATTTGCAGAAAATCCGCATCACTGTCGTAATTTTTCCGGATATATCCCAGTTTTGTGTAAACGCTTTCTACAAGAACGCTCATTGCCCGTTCCACGCAGTCTTTCACTGAAGAAACTTTCATCATCAGCTTATCGCCTGCAACATAAATTCGACCTGCAACGATGGCAGCAGAAATCAATTCCTCTGCACGCTTTTCATGTGCGGAAGCCTGATTTTGTCTTGCTCGGATAATATTTTGAATCATTTCCGGAAGCTGTGTCACATTTTTGCTCTTGACATAGCGACGAATTTTCATGGCATCTTCCAGTTCTTTGAAATAAGGCTGGCTCTCTGCCAGAACAATGATGACTTCATTGTCGGTAGCGGATTTCATCCGGAAAACGGAATCATCCATGGTATAAATTTCCGAAGCAACGGTGATGAAATGCAATGCGATAGAGCCGGTCAGCTGACCAATGACGGTTTCATCAATTCGTTCATCATAGGGGAAATCGTATTTTCCATACCGAAATTTTTTGCTGACAAACAGTTTTCCGAAGATAATATCCGAAATTGCTTTTGTAATAATGGCACTATCTACAGGGGTGTTCCGAATTTCACGGGCAATATCCTGTTCATCGTCTGTCAGAAAAGTATAAGTATCGCCTGCTCTGGAAACATAGTTTTGCGATACCAGTCTATCCAAGGACTGTTGTATTTCAAGACGGGTGGAAATCTTATCCGTACGAATATCTTCTGCCATGAGAATGCTGATATTGTCCACATTTGCCTTGATATCGTCTACATAGCGTACGAGATACAAGAGTTTCAAGATATTGACATCATATTGTTCAATGCCATCATGATGATCTGCTGCATCTTGGCAACGGTCAATGACACGGCGAATGGAGCTGTCCAGGAACGTGTGAAGGGTATCATAGAATAGATAGAATGGAACGAGTGCAAATTCATCTTTGTTTTGGATTGCTTGTGCTGCTTCTTGAAAGCCGGAAAGCATGGAGCGTTCGCCGCCGGAGAGATGCTTTCCAGAGTTTCCATGCTTTCTGATTTCCGCAAGAACATTCTGCATCAAGCGGAACTGATAGGGAACAAACGGATAAGTTTCTACAAATTCGCCCTCGCCAGCGTAGCCCTTTAAATCAAGTATCGCATGACTGAACGTAAACAGGTTTTTCAGCACCTGATGATTCTTTTCATATTGCTGCTGGAGCAGTTGTTCTGCAATTTCTGTTTTAGTAAGAATTCGCTTTTTGATGACTTCGTCCACGGAAGAAGAACTCAAACTCAACCGTGTATTGAATCGTCCCTGAATCTTAGAAAAATCATCGCCGCTGATTTTGGTAATGCTGTCAATTGCCTCTTGAGAAGTTACCATGACCCAAACTCTGCCGCCGCATTTCGTCCCGATTTCTTCCACAATGGTTTGCAAGTTCAACATAAGGTCAGAATCCGAGCCGATATATTGACCAACTTCGTCAATCATAAACAACAGGCGGTTGTCTTTTCCTTTGCTTTCCACGTATTCTTTGATTTCACTCACAAGTTGTTCAATGCTCAGTTCAATTTCTTCTTCGCCATTGAACCAATTGCGGGCAGCGGTTTCACTCATGCCAAGTGCTTCACACATTGCCGCTACAATGTCATCTTCAAAGAAAGAAAAAGAATTCCGTGAACTTTCCCACGAGCCGCCATTGATACGTTCAAAACTCTTTTGGAATGGTTCTGTCTTTCCGGATTTTGCAATAAACTGTTCCAATTTAGCAATTTTCAAATCGTTGCCGTAAAATCCCTGATGTTCATAAAATACCTTTGCAAAAATCCGCAAAATGGCTGTTTTATCCTTTGTCAAAGGACTTTTAGAATCGATATTGAAAAGAATTGTTTCCGTCGGAACTTTTACACAGTTTTCCAGTTGTGCATACATCATCGGGTCGTCAAATTTGTCGGCAAAATACGCCACTGCTTTTTTTCCGCCAATAGTTCGATTGGAAAGCAAGTACGAGAGCATCTTCAAAAAATGAGATTTACCGCTTCCAAAGAAACCAGAAATCCAGACACCAATTTTATCTGTTGGCTGTTCCAGAGAGCGTTCATAGTGATTCAAAAAAGTGTTAAAGTGACGACGCAGTTCTTTTGTAATCACATATTCCGACAGTTCCTGAACGATGGAATGTTCATCATCTTGTGCGACTTTAATGACCCCGTTGATGTCACGGTTAATATCTGATTTGTACATGTCTCGTAATTGCATAAAAAAGTCCTCCCTTAAATCATGTTGAATGCACGGTAATAGTTCCCATCTTGAAATTCATCAAAAAGGGAAAGTGCTTGTCCATTGTATGTGCCAGGATAAAGCATCACCACTGGAATATCCGAAAAGATATGCTGAAGATTGTCCAGGATGTTATGAGAACGCATGAATGGATAAACTTTTCCAACACCCGTTATCAGCAAAATATCCCCATGTGTATGTGGTTCATATTCCATTTTTTCTACAAAGTCTTCTGGTGAAATTGCCTTTTGCAGTTGCTTCAAAAGATAATCCGAACCCTTCTTTTTTTCCATAGCTGGAATGCTTTTCAAGATTCGTTTTTCCTCACAAATCTGTAAGAAAATTCGGTATAGGTCGCATTCTTTCAGATGAAACGCTTGATTTTCAGATTGGATGAGATCAGAAAAGAAACTGGAAACAAGCATCTCTTCTCTTGGGTCATAACAGAATACATGAATGCCAACTTCGTTCGATAATCCTTTGTTGCTTAAAAAGATATCATCCGAAAATCGTTTCTTTACTTCGTTCAATTGATCTATAATATTACTCATGGTTTCTCCCTCAATTAAAACAATTAAATGCTGGAAGTGCATCCAGATCGTTTTTTTGCCGAATCACTTCTTCTAATTCTGGATAGAGATACACCGGCAACAGATTCTGCGATCTGGTGTTTTCCAGATAATCACACTCTATCAAAAAGCGTACCAGAACTTGTTTCAGTTTCTTTAGCGTAGAAGCACTCCATGTATGGACAGCAGGCACTTTTTCAGAAAGTTCCATGAAAAAGATTGCGACATCCTTGGAGGAAAACGTAAAATCCTGTGACCGATATTTTTCACCAATTACCTCCGTCAGGAAGTCATATACAATGCGATTTTCGCACATAATCGCATAAAGATTGATTTGCTTGGCAACGTCAAGCGAAGCGTTGGCAAGGTGGTATACCAGTTCTGGTGCATTGAGGGCATCGATTCGTTTCAAACAGGTTTTTGTAATATTTTTAATCATTTTTTCTGTTGGAAATTGAAATAGATTTTCAGAGAAAATCTCTTGCTCGATTTCATTCCGGCTCTTTCCTTGCAGCACTAGGGAAGAAACAATCCGAATTTCAAAAAATAGGAATTGCTCTCTGGTTAAGCCGCCATTGTAATGCTTTTCGATCACGTTTTTACTCCTTTGAAAAGTAGCAAGTTCCTCAAATGGATTCTTTTGAGAAATGATGCGATTTATTTTTTCTATTCACATTTAATTCTTGATTTTTTAAGGTGATATAATCAATTTTATTATACCATAAGAAACAGCATTTTTCAATAACGCTTCTACGCATTTGTCAAAAATGCACAATACTTGACTGCTGTGATTTCATCTGTACAGTCAAAATGCATATACCAATGGAGGAAAAGTATATTTATGATGATGCATATTACTGAAAGAAAAGATGGACGTTTTATGGGAAGATTTGTTATTGGTCAGAAGAAAGGTGGAAAAAAGATTTATCAGTATGTTTATGGAAAAACTTATGAAGAGGCATTGCAAAAAGTTCAAATTGGAATGGAAATCGAATCGCAATATAGACATAGAAAACATATAACTGTGTTGGAAGTCTATCAAGAATGGATTGTTGCTGTTGCAAATCGTGTCAAAGAATCTTCCTATGCGAATTATCGTACAAAGTTTGAAAAGCATATCATTCCGGAATTTGGAGCTCTACCATGTTCCACTATAACATCTGCCAAAGTAAATACGTACATTAGGAAAAAACTTGCAGAAGGATTATCTGCGAACTATGTAAGAGATTTATTTGCCGTTTTTAAATCCATGCTTTTGTATGGGCAGGAGGAATATCACTTTTGCCTTTCTTTGAAAAATGTAGTACTGCCAAAACCAGATAAAAATAAAGTAAAAAAAATAAACTTCAAAGAACAGAAAACCCTCGTAAAATATTTGAAATCCCATTTGAATCCTACTGCACTAGGTATCCTACTTTCCTTGTATATGGGGCTTAGAATTGGAGAATTGTGTGGTCTTACATGGGCAGATATTGATTTGAATACGAAAGTTCTATTTATCCGAAGAACAGTTCAACGTGTGAAGTCTTATGATAATGGCATACGAAAGACAAAAGTAATTGTTTCTATACCTAAGAGTGACACCTCTTTTAGAGTGATTGCAATACCGGATTTTCTAATAAGATATCTTCAAATGTTCCAAAAAGATGAGAATTGTTATTTTCTTTCTGGCAAGGAAAAGCCGATTGAACCACGTACCTATCAGTATCGTTACAAAAAGATTCTTTCTCAAATAGATATCAAAAACCATAATTATCATCAGTTACGGCATACCTTTGCCACAAATTGTATTCAAAACGGCTTTGATGTCAAGACATTGTCTGCTGTTCTCGGACATAGAACCGTTAACATGACACTCAACAGATATGTTCATCCTGATTGTGTCTATGAAAGAAAGCTTATGAATAAACTTTCATTGCTGTTTTAAAATGTGTTGTTTATCTCGTGCTTTTGTGTATTTTCGTGTCAAATTGGAAACTTGAAAATGAAATAGCCACGTAAAAAGGGACTTTTTTCTCATTTCTCAAAAGAATCCATTTTGAGAAAAATAAATTTCGTGCGAAGTAGCATCTTGGGAACGAATCTATTTTGAAGAAGGAGCGGAGGAATTTTACATAGAACGCAGTAGGAATTGAATGCCTTGGTTGCCGAGCAGGTACGGCAAGAGAAAAAGCACAAGTGAGGCATGAACACAAGATTGGGCTGATTATTGATATTGCCGGTATTCTCCGCAGTACCTACTATTACAGCAAGTAATTTAATATCTATCACCAATCATTGATTGATATAATGGCAAATTGATTTCATACAAGTAACGGATATGCTTGTGCTAAGAATTTCTTGGTCTGCTAAAAACGGAATTTTTTTATTTGCAAGGATTCCATTCTGTCGAGCATTTCATCGAAGAACTTTATAAATATATGGAATAGTATAACAACAAACGAATCAAGTTAGGACTTGGTGGTATGTCACCGGTGCAATTCAGATTGTCTGCTGCATAACAAAAGCGACCAAGATTGCTCTTAGTCGCTTTGCATATATTTTCTTTTAAATTTTTGGGGTACGGTTCACACAGGGATGACATTGAAAGTTTATCGGGAAAAGAATTGTATCATTCACAAGTAAGAAAGCCTATATTTCGTGTGCTAGAGAATGGGATAACATAAAAATAAAAATCATATTCTATCTGGTTTCTCAAGTTATCATAATAAGAACCTCCTCAGCAAAGCCAAATGTTGTTTTTTTAAACCATCTTGCATTTCAGTTTGAAATGTGGTATAATATGTAAAATTGAATGTAGAGGATTTTCTTTACAAATTGAAGATTGTGAGGATATCATAATGGCAGGATATATGGTATATTGGAGTAAAGAGTATGTGAGAGAATTAGAAAAAGCAGGGGACAGAGGACCTTTTAAAGTGGTTTATGGAAGCCAGCATCAAATTATGCCGTCGATATCAGCAGTAAAAGTTGGAGATATTATCTATCCTGTTACCATAAAAAATGGAACATTGGCTGTTATGGCACGTCTATGTGTTGAAAAAATAGAATGTGCATTTGATTATGCAATGCGAGAATTGGGTACATATTATTCTACATTGATTCCAGAAGGTGTGCTATACTACACAGAGGGAATGTATGGTACATTTGTGATGTGGAAAGATGGTGCAGGATATGTCGTTGATGATACGACTGTAAAGCATAACGGGATAGATGGAGAAATATACGAAAAGATTCCTGATAATATCCAGCGAATATATCATGCGGATACATTGAAGGAAGTACCGCATCTTTTTCATCAAGAGCCCAAAACATGTTGTGGAAAATTCGCTGCGAGTGGAAACGGTTCTGAAATTTGCCCAAGAATTATACCAATAGAAGTTGTAAAAACAATGTCATTCGGAAAAAATAAGTCTGTGCAAAAACCATTGCGATTCGATAAAAATTACAGAATCATGACAACATCTGTTTCAGCTTTTGTTCGTAAAATGAGTGATGAGACAATGACGATATTTGAAAGTTTATTCTAAATTATCTTTTACATTTGAAGGAGACTCCATAAATGAAAAATGATGTAAAAGAACAGAGCCGCAGAAAGTTCTGAACGGTTCTGCTCTTTGTTGTTTTCTACAACGATAATTCTAATGGTTCACCATTTATATTTTTCAAATACCGGATAATTCTTTTTAAATCTTCACCAATCTATTTTAATTCTGAGAGCTTGTGTTCATAGCGAAAAAGTGGTATAATAGGAGATATGAAAAAAGAATATCAAGCAACAAATTACGAA
>OIZE01000011.1_pt1 | contig 221100 bp, 187 predicted proteins | sample 1588421 | NCBI WGS metagenome assembly OIZE01 (sample SAMN03283251) | human gut metagenome | biome: human-associated habitat; material: feces | host: Homo sapiens | place: USA | collected 2013 | reverse complement strand
TGCTCTATGGCATGACATACGGATATGCGTGGATTTCGACTGGGAATATGTCGATGTCTGGTCAGCAGATTGCGCTATCTCTTTACTATGGAGAGGAGGTAGCGAATACGTCGATGCCAGAGCTTATTCGGATGACGGTGCTTCTTCCGGTGCTGGCGGGTATCGTGCAGTCGATGATGCAACTTCTGCTATCTCTGTATATGAACAGTGCAGCAGTGATGAGTGTGATCACATTTATTCTGGTGCTGGCATCGTACTATGGAAATCGATTTTTGGTGCATGGATATGCGATGGCGTGCCGGTATTATTCTGACAGTCTGTATCCGCAGGATGAGGTGCTTACAACCGCGTTTGGGATTCCATATCTCATTTGCCTGATTGTGGGATTGGTCGGATGTGGATATGGAATCATACGAAAGCGAAATATTATTTGGTGAAAGAACTTTATTTTTGCATGAATCTTGACATATGGGCACGAACAGACGGAAGATAGCTTCTGCCAACTGACTGCCATGTATTATTGGAGAGGTGAAGGTTATTTTTTATCAGAGATTGAACGTGCAATATATTTACAATACAAGATTTGTGACAACGAACAAAGTTTGATGAAAGCTTATTCATTATTTCATCTAATGATATACGTTCGATGTATATGTTGTCTGTTGTTACAATTAATGTATTGTTTTTTTCTTTTGATATGCTGATGATGTTTGTATATGGAATCCTTATATAAGTCTGGTCGTTTTGATAGTAATAGTAATCATCGCTATGTAGTTGCAGGTATGCATCCATACAGGGGGTGAGAACTTCCAGTGTAATCGGTTTCAGAAGATAATTGAAGGCACGTACAGAATAACCATCAAAGACGTATTCCTGAAAATTAGTCAGGAATATGATATCGCCAGAGTATTGAAGTTCTCGAAGCTTTTTGCAGATTATGATTCCGTTTTCACTGCTGGATGTATTTGGCAGCTTTATTTCTATGTCAGCAAAAAGTAAATCAAAAGATTGAGCGTGATACATGCGAATCAGGGAACTTTCATTTTGCACCCAGACAATTTCGAATGTGTGATGGTATAAATCTGCATATTGTTCTAGTGCATGTTTTGTCTGCATAAATTCTGATGGTGTATCTTCCAATATTATAATTCGTAAATGCATGTTAGTGTTCCTCCGTTGGTAGTTGTATTATAACCTCAAATTTATCATTGGATGGGTTTAGTGTGACAAAACCATTTGCTCGTTCTACAATCTCCTCGATTCGTTTCAAACCGATTCCATGATTTATAATATTTGTCTGCTTGCTGGTTTTTAGCTTGCCATTTTTATCTATGACATAATCACCGATACAACTATTTTCCATGTAAATAGACATCATACAGTTAAAGGGTTTTATCTGGAAATCAATATATCGTTTATCAGGTTCTTTTATTTTCATACAAGCTTCGATTGCATTGTCGAACAGATTGCCAATCAGCGTACATAATTGAATATCATCAATCAGGATGTCTTTTGGAAGAAAGATGCTATGTGTGGTTTTGATATGCTGTGCATGTGCATAGGAAAGTTTGTTTGTAACAATACAATCAATCGGAATATTTCCACTGGAAATAATACGATGTGTCTGATTTAATTTATCTGCGTATGTGTCGATATAGCTGCAGGCTTTCTCGTATTGCTTTTCGTGTAACATGGCTGAGATGACAGTCATATGATTTTGCATATCATGTTTGACTGAACGCAGCTCTTCTACAGAGGAAACAACCTGTTCGTATTGTTTAAGCTCCATTTGTTGTATAATATTTTCTTCCGATAAACGCTGGTTTTGTTCCTGCGTGGTTCCAAGTGTGTATACATAAAGAACAAAGGCAAAAAACAAAAATAATACCAGAAAGAAAATAACGGATAGAAACCGGTTGTTGTTGCCCTGATCTGGTGCATATCCAGTCAATTGCCGGATTAGAATTGCCTGAAGGATGGCAATACATAAGAGTGACAGCAGAATAAAGGCGAGTTTTTCACGAAAAGGCAGACGGAATGTCTGGTTGTTTATACAGAGCAGAATCAAAGTAAATAAGAATAATATCGAGATGTAAATTAAAGTAAAAGGAATTCGCAGCATACCATTTGGAAGGAGCGCTGACAGGTCAATATCCCAAAATGCAGTTGGAACAATCGTGGTCACAGCATCTGCAAGAATGGTTCCGACGGCATAGAGGACAGACCAAAAAAGTAATGTGATCGGCTTATTCTCAAAGAATAAAAAACCATATAAAAAATGAATTCCAATAAAAAACAACAGGATAAAAATAGTCGAACATGAAAATTTTTTCAGAATAAGCAACAAAAATGCCTGTGAGAATAAACAAAGAATTTGGAGCAGATAAGAATAAGATAATTCTTTTTTTTCAAGTTTAGTATTAAATAATAAAAATAATATAGCAACTTCCAATAAATTGATTACGAATTCCCACATAAAGATATCCCCCTTTGTTACTTTGATTCATAGTATACTACATAAATTCGATTCCTGAAACCCGATATTGTATTTATACGGCATTTGGGGTAAAATGCCTATATACTTAGTCATTCGGGGGACGAAGAAATGAGATACATTGCAACTGGACAGGAAGTGTTCAGAATTGATGAATTTACAACCAATGTAATAGGAATTCCACAGCTCGTACTGATGGAGCGTGCGGCACTCCGGATCGCGGAGCATGTCAAGGAACGGTTTCCGGCAGGCGCGCATGTGCTGATCGTAGTCGAGAGTGGAAATAACGGCGGAGATGGAATTGCAGCCGGAAGAATCCTTATGATGGAAGGATACGATGTCGAGATATACTGGGTAGATGGATTGAAGTCAGCCAGCACTGGTTTCGATGCGCAGTATGCAATCGCCAAGAAGCTGAATATGAAGTTTGTGGATGAGCTTGTGAACGCCGGATATGATGTGATTATCGACGGCATCTTCGGTGTTGGTCTGTCACGTGCCGTAATGGGCAGACAGGCAGAAGTAATTAAAGCATTAAATGATATGGATGGTTATAAGTTAGCTATTGATGTACCATCCGGAATCGATGCGACAACCGGGTTCCTGCTCGGTACGGCGTTCCATGCGGATGCGACTGTGACATTCGGGCTGATGAAGCTCGGACTTCTCATGGGTATGGGATATGAGTACGCAGGAGAGGTATCTGTGGTCGATATCGGATTCCCGAAGCAGGCGATTGATTTTGTAGAGCCACGGTTATACACCTATGATCCAAAGGATGTAGAGGAATTGCTCCCACATAGAAAAAGGGATTCCCACAAGGGAACTTATGGCAAGGTCGGAATCATCGCAGGCAGCAAAAATATGGCAGGAGCGGCACTGTTTTCCGCAGAGGCTGCTTACCGTATGGGCTGTGGGCTGGTGCGTGTGTGCACTGTAGAGGAGAATCGCGAGATTATCCAGTCGAGACTCCCGGAAGCATTGCTTACGACATACAAAGAAGATGATATCGACACGATGCGCAGTGCGATGAAGACGGTCATGGGCTGGGCAGATGTGCTTGTGTTAGGACCGGGACTTGGAACCGGGGAAGCAGCGCAGTATCTGGTTGACAAGGTACTTCGTAGCTTTGATGGCACGGTTGTCTTAGATGCCGATGGAATCAATGTGTTATCCGAGCATATGGATCTGTTTGAGACGATGCATTCGAAGCTCATTCTGACGCCACATTTGATGGAGATGTCAAGACTTACAAATCAGTCGGTGACGGATATTAAGGCGAATAAATACGATCTTGCAAGAGAGTTTGCCAAGCGCCATAATGTGGTCGTTGCATTAAAAGATGCGCGCACGGTGGTGTCCGATGGCGGACTTCAGGCATATATTAATATAACAGGTACAAATGGCATGGCAACAGGCGGATCTGGTGATGTGCTGACTGGAATTATTGCCGGACTTCTGGCACAGGGCATGGATCGGTTTGAGGCGACAAAGCTTGGTGTCTGCATGCATGGTATGGCAGGTCAGGCGGCCGCAGAAGAAAAGGGACAGTACAGCATGATCGCCGGAGATATTGTACGAAGCATCGAGCAGATTATTGCGAAGGAAGCAGAAGAATAGGATACACCGTTTGATAATATAGTTCTAATTGATTGCATACACAGAAGAATTGTTGGAAATACTTGTAATAGTTTGAACAACAATAGGAGTGTGAAGGCATTGATTATCAGACGTGGAGATATTTATTATGCAGACCTGCGCCCGGTCGTAGGATCTGAACAGGGCGGCGTTCGTCCGGTACTTATTATTCAAAATGAAGCGGGAAACAAATACAGTTCCACTGTGATCATTGCGGCGATCACATCGCAGATGCACAAGGCGAAGCTTCCAACGCATGTAGAACTTGATTCAAGGTATTGCGATATTGCCAAAGATTCTGTTATACTGTTAGAACAGGTGCGCACGATCGACAAACAGAGACTGAAAGAAAAAGTCTGTCATCTGGACAATACGATCATTCGCCGCGTGAACGAGGCGCTGCGCATCAGCTTAGAATTATAAAAGGAGAAATAACAACTATGTCACAAAGCGGACCCAGTGGTTTTCGAAAGTTTTTTTCGAAGAAGGTGGACGAAGACAAAGTAGAAGAAGAGATTCTTTCCATGGTCGAGGAAGGGCATGAACAGGGCTTGATCGAAGAAGGCGAGATGGAGCTTATCAACAACATCTTTGAGTTCGGAGACAAAGAAGCGAAGGATATCATGACACCACGGCAGAAGATTGTTGCTGTGGAGAACACCCAGACCGTGGAGCAGGCATTGCAGCTTGCAGTAGAAAATAATTTTTCCAGATACCCGGTTTATGAGGAGGATCTGGATAATATCATCGGACTTGTACATATCAAAGATCTGATTGCGGTCTATATGAAGGATCCGAAAACACCGGTTGCGGGAATGGTTGACAAAGCAATTGTCACACATCCGACGAAGGATGTATCCGAGCTTTTGCAGCGGATGCAGCGGGAGAAGATCCATATGGCAGTCGTGGTGGACGAATATGGTCAAACGGAAGGCATTGTCACGATGGAGGACATCTTAGAAGAGATCGTCGGAAATATATTGGATGAGCACGATGAGGAACAGCCGGAAGAGATCCAGAAGCAGTCGGAGGACGAATATCTGGTTGACGGCGGAGCAACGTTAGAAGATCTGGAGGATTTACTTGGAATCGAATTCCCGGATGAGGATTTTGAGACGGTAAACGGTTTCCTGCTCTATGAGCATGGACGGTTGCCAGAAGAGGGTGAATCCTTTAAGATAGAATATCAGGGGTATGAATTTATCCCGGTAAAAATAGAAGATAACAGGATTATTACTGTTAAAATCACGAAACTAAAGGAAGAGGAGTAACAAACAATGTCAGGACATTCAAAATTTGCGAACATTAAGCACAAGAAAGAGAAAAACGACGCTGCAAAGGGAAAAGTATTTACGATCATTGGTCGTGAGATCGCAGTTGCCGTAAAGGAAGGCGGACCAGATCCAGCGAACAATAGCAAGTTGCGTGATGTCATTGCAAAGGCAAAAGCAAATAACATGCCAAACGACACGATTGATCGTGGTATCAAGAAGGCAGCCGGTGATGCAAATTCCGTAAACTATGTAACAATTACATATGAAGGCTATGGCCCAAGTGGAACAGCAATTATCGTAAATGCGCTTACCGATAACAAGAACCGTACAGCATCCAATGTAAGAAATGCATTCACAAAGGGTGGCGGAAATGTCGGAACGACTGGTTGTGTATCTTATATGTTTGATGAGAAGGGACAGATTATCATCGCGAAAGAGGACTGCGATATGGACGCAGATGATCTGATGATGATTGCACTTGACGCAGGTGCAGAAGACTTCAACGAGGAAGAGGACAGCTTCGAAATCTTAACTGCTCCGGATGAGTTCACAGCCGTTCGTGAGGCCCTTGAGAAAGAGAATATCCCGATGGCTGAGGCAGACGTTACAATGATTCCACAGAACTACGTAGAGCTTACATCTGAGGATGATATCAAGAAGATGAACCGCATCCTTGACATGCTCGATGAGGATGACGACGTCCAGGACGTGTATCATAACTGGGATGAGTAAAAAAATGCGGCTTGCCAGCATTTTTTTACGAAGACCTTTCTTACCAGCGTAAGCTGGTAAGAGGGATGAGTAGAAATCATTCTTAACAGGCGGAGCCGGCAAGAGGGATAAGTAAAGGAGAAACATGCCACTTATAATTATTTTTTTCATCTGGTATGGCATCTATGGCAGAAACAATCCGAAGATATACAGTAAGTTGCATAACAAGCTTGGCTGGGTGATTGCAATCTGTATTTTGTTTGGTGGCCTGTCTGGTTTTAGCTCCCTGTTTGGTGGGCTTTTGGCAGTTTCGATTGTAATCGCTTTTTTTGGAGCTCCAATCTGGCTTGTTGCTTGGTTGATCGCAAGATCATCCAAAGGAAAAGCAAAAGCAAAACAGGATGATTACAGCTACTATAAGCAGCATTACAGTCAGCCTTCGGAAAATAAAGGAACCACGGTAACAGGACTGACAAGAGCTGTACCAAAGCGAAGAAAGATTATTCAGAAATTTAATCAGAAATATGATCTGTATCTGACCGATGAGGAGATTAACCGGATCGTCGATGCATCGTATATGTCAAACTGTTGGGAACGGGAGATTTTAGACATGGATCAAAAGTATGATACCATCTCACAGTGGTATTGTGGGGATTCGGCATGGTTACGAGCATATCTGCATGCGTTTCCAGTGCAGAATGTCACATCGGACTTTGAGAGTCAGAGAAGCATCTGCCTCGATACGTTCTATCAGGTGTTCTCGGAGATTGATCCGGGATAATACGAGAGTATGGAGAGTTGTGTCAGAGAGATCAACCATCGGTTTATGACGAACTTCGATGATATTACATTTTCGGTTGCACATCGTTTTTTAGCAGACAATGGATATAAGTTTGAACTGCCACATTTCGATGTGCGTGGAGTGAAGTCTGATATCGACCGGTTGAAAGATAAATACGATCAGGAGACTGCCGGCAGTGGCAGCCGGAGTGGATATGAAAAAATGCGCCAGCGTTAAGCTGACGCATTTTTTGTAATGAGTTATTTACTGAATCTGTACCAGACTTGAGCAATGTCTGTTTCCCTGCATATCTTCGAAGATGAACATACCATAATATTCTTCTCCGGCAAGCAATGCATCCCGTATCGGCGTGAAGCCTTCGGAGATTGGGAACGAGCTGTAATTGATCGTCAGGTCTGCCCAGTCTGCATCGTTGAAGTTTGTCAGGTCTTCATTTGAGGTGAAGCGGTGAGAGAAATATCCGAACGCGACATTCTGGTAGTCGTTGATATCGATCTCGTAACGCTCTGGGAAGATCTCATTTCCTTCAGTGTTGATATAATTGTCAATCGGATAAGCTCCCAGAATCTGACCTTCCGGATGTTCGTTGGATACCTCTAAGACGAAATAGGCATACATACTGTCATCGCCTTCAATATCGTCATTGTAGAGGATACTGGAGATCAGATAGCGGGTGTATGTATCTGTCTTTTCCTGTACGGTATACATCAGTTCGTAGTTCTCTTTTGTTGTATCATTTTGCATGTAGGTAATCTGTCCGTCGAAGTCAGCCGTCAGTTTTCCGGTTCCATCGTTTGAGATGGCAGAGCTTAATGCAACCAGATCGTACATGCCGTCCTTTTCCTGATCCTTCTTGGCAATTACAAAATATGCATTCTGTAAAGCAGAAGATTGTTCAGCATTTAATGTAACCGAGAATGTGGAATCATCGTTCATCGTTGGAACGAGATCTTCTGGATTCCATGTTACTGCAAATGCGTTGGTGTCGGTCAGCATACCAGCGAACCGGGAAATGTAGCTTGTATAATTTTCTGCAAAATCAAAGGTTGTGTACATCGGTATCAACGAAGAAGCATATTGCTTCGTGTAATACGGATGATAGATTGATACGCCGTTGATCTTTGACTCATTAGCATCGGAATATACGATCAGTTTGTTCAATGCGTTCGAGAGGGCACCGGATTCTGCCGGATAGATGGATTTCATATGTAATGCATAATCGCCAAGATCGATGACATCATAGGAACCTTCTGTATAGGAGTAGGCTGCTGCAATTTCCTTTGAATTCTTACGCATAGAAGAAAACTGCGGGTAGGTGCTTTCGTTGAAATCTTTATTGACAGAAGCAAACAAATCATTTAATGCCATCTCACATGTTTCGACCTGACTCAGATCCAATACAGATAAGCAGATTGTCGCATAGGAAAATGGCATGCTGTTCATGTAATCTGTTGTATCCTGCATGTAGCTGTCCACGATTTTCTGTCCGATGTCTTTGCCGCTTTGGAGTGTCTCGATGTCGGCAAGGAAGGAGTAGGACCATCCGCTGCCCGGCTCGGATTCCTGAGAGGCAACCATGTAATTAGCATAAGGACTTAACGTATGCGCAGTCTCGATGTTCGCCATCAGACAGGCGTCAAATCCGATAAACTCCAGCTTGTTTCCATCGTGGAATGGAGAGTCTGCAAACGCCTGATCAAGCTCATCCAAGGTCAGACTGTCATTGGTTGTCTCGTCAAATCCATATCCGAAGAACGCGCCGCCACCGTGATTCCATAAGATCAGGTCGTATTGTTCTGCTGGATAGTTCGTGTAACCGTAATTTAAGAATTCGGTTAGGTTTGACGGATCGCCCATGTTGGAAGCATCCTTGGAAGTAAGATCTGTCAACGATCCATTCTCAATCTTCAAAATAGAGTTGGCGTCCTCTGGGATGTCACGGTTATGCCAGTTGGAACAGCCGCCAGTGTAGATCAAGACATTCATTTTTGATTCATCATAGCCGGAATCAAGCATTTCTTCAATATCCGTGGAAGCTGCCTGATACTGGCTTTCCAGATCGGAACCAACCATATAGATCATAACGGTTTTTGTGCCTGCTTCCGCCTGTTGTGGATGCTCGGTCACGGAAGCTTCCGTTGTAGGAGACATGGTAGACTGTTCCGTTGTTGTATGGGAATCGTCGTTTGTCAGATCCTTGATTGGACGTTTGGTTACGATCAGTGCAATTCCGATTGCCAGAACAACAACACATCCGCCAATGCCGGCAAAGAGCGGCCATTTTTTCTTTTTTTTCGGTGCTGGTGTTGGTGGAACGGAACCTTGTGGCTGCTGGTATGGCATCTGCTGATTGTACACCTGCTGCCCGTTGTAAGGCGATTGCTGGTTGTACATCTGCTGCCCGTTGTAAGGTTGTTGATTGTACATTTGTTGCCCGCTGTACATCTGCTGCCCGTTGTAAGGTTGTTGGTTGTACATCTGTTGCCCGCCGTATGGTTGCTGGTATGGTATTTGCTGCCCATTGTAGGACGATTGCTGTCCATATGATGGGTCCTGCCAGCCGCAGATGGGACAGATGCCGTATTGATTTAATGCATGTCCGCATGCTTTACAATTCATAGGAAACCTCCCAAAATATGATAAATCAACTATATCATAGATTGCTTAAAACGTGTAAAAAAATTTCCATTTTTCAAAGATTATGCTAGAATAAATCTATATATGGAATATACGCAGAAATAAGTTAGAAATACATAGAAAACAGGAGGAATTATGGAAGTTACAGAGGTGCAGAAAATAACACAGAATGTGATCGCAGAAGCATCGAAAGTTGTGATTGCCGGAGAAGCGGTTGTTGAGAAGCTGTTAGTCGCGCTGCTTGCAGGCGGACATGTGCTGTTGGAGGATCGCCCGGGAAGTGGAAAGACGACGCTTGCCAAGACATTTGCACGACTGCTGGATGTGGAGCAGAAACGTGTGCAGTTTACGCCGGATCTGATGCCGAGCGATATCACGGGATTGAATGTGTACAGTCAGAAGGATGGGGAGTTTCATCTGGTAAAGGGACCGGTATTTACAAATGTTCTGCTTGCCGATGAGATCAACCGGGCGACACCACGTACACAGGCAAGTTTGCTCGAAGCGATGGAGGAAAAGCAGGTGACGATCGATGGAGAAACATTGCCGCTTGCGGAGCCTTTTTTGGTAGTTGCAACGGAGAACCCGATCGAGACAACCGGAACCTATCCACTTCCGGAAGCACAAGTGGATCGTTTCATGATGAAGCTTTCAATGGGACAGCTGGATACGCAGGCGAAGCTGCACGTGATGGAGACTTTTATGGGGGAACATCCGCTTCTTTCTCTGAAACCGGTCTGCACGGCGGAGCAGATTGCACAGATGCGAGAAGCTGCAAGAACGGTAACTGTACATCCGTGTATCCGGGAGTACATCGTCCAGATTGTGGAGGAAACCGGAAAAAATCAGGGCATCATGACAGAGGTCAGTACACGTGCGATGTTAGCGCTTGTGCGTGCATCACAATGCTATGCGGCAATGCAGGGAAGAACATATGTGATACCAGATGATGTGAAGCTGCTTGCTCCATGCGTGCTGGCACATCGGCTTCTGACGTATGGAAGTACAAAGGATAACAACGAACGGATGAAGGAGATCGTAGCAACGGTTGAAGTGCCAGTGGAGGATTGGAAGCAGTGAATCTGATTGTTGCACTTGTGATTGCGAGTCTGGTTTATATTGTACAGAAACGTCTGTACGCGAAATGGTGGAACCGGAATCTCGATGTGACAATTTCATTTGAGGATACATGCGTGAGGGAAGGGGATGCAAGTGTCCTGACAGAGGTTATCTACAATGGAAAGTTTTTGCCTTTGCCTGTCTTTCATGTCAAATTCTCGACCGATCGTTCGTTTCGGTTTGCAGATACAGAAAATACAGTCGTGACCGACAGCTATTATCGAAACGATGTGTTCTCTGTGCTTGGCTACCGGAAGATCACGCGGCGGCTGCCGTTTCAGACTGGAAAGCGGGGACTGTATGGCATACCGAGTCTGAATATGACGGCGCGGGATTTCTTTATGACAACGAATTTCGCATATAGCCGGAAATCCGACGCATGGCTGTATGTGCTGCCGAAGCGGGTCGCATCCCCGGAGCTTTCGATGTTCTGTTCCCATTTGCTCGGTGAGTTGGAGACGAGACGAAATCAGATGGAGGATCCGTATACGTTTCGTGGAATCCGGGAATACACCTATGGAGATACTTACGGGAAGATCAACTGGAAGGCAACTGCGAAAGCGTCAAAACTCATGGTAAATATGTATGGTTATACTTCGGAACAGCGCGTGCGGATTCTGCTCAATCTGGAGACGAATATCATGGTAAAGACGGAATATCTGCAGGAGATGAGTATCCGTATGGCGGGAACGATCGCTGAGTATTTTCTGCAACATAAGGTATCGGTGGAACTTGTATCAAATGGGATTGACTGCATGACTGGTGCGTGTGAGCGGGTGGAAGCCGGCATGTCGATGGAGCATGGTGAAACGATCGACAAATATCTGGCACGCATCAAAGAAAATGCAGGAATCGATGCATTTATGCAGATGGTAGATACCGAGATACAGCAGATGGAAGAGCCGATAACGTATGTGATTATTTCTCCTTATTACAAAGAAGATCTGCTTTTGAAGCTTGATTATATGCATAAAAAGCACCCGGAGCTGCACATGGTAGTTCCGTATTATGACATTCAGGATAAGACTGGATGGCGTGGCTATATGCAGGGCGTGGAGGTGAAGTGGAATGAAATCTAAACTGTTACAGGTCACGAAGCTTTTGCACCTTCTATATGAATGGCTTTGCTGCAGTCTGTGCTTTGCCTTTTTTGAAGTTGTGCTTTTGAAACAGGATGTACATTACTTTCTGCTTCCAATCACGGGTGCAATGTTTGTGTATTCGTATATTCTGAGGGAGAAGGCACAGCATTATTTGTGGTTGTTTGTCGGGCATGTGGCGTTGCGGCTGCCGATGCTTTTGCTGCCGGTATCGATGGAGACTCAGTGGTTTTATTTCCTGATTCCTTGTTATCTGTTCTCGGCATCTGTAAAAAGCACATGGAAAAATAAAAGGAAGCAGATGGATGAACTTCCGTGGCCATCCTTTTTGCTGTGCCTGATCGTGTACCTTGTGAGTGGGCATCTCGGTGTGCAGGGACTTCGGATCTATGCTTATGTGACAGCATTGATTCTGCTTTTTCTGTATCTGGCGCTGGTGTACACGGATGGAATGGAAAATTATCTGGGCGCGACCAGCCATGTATCGGGAATCCCGATCCGGCAGATACTGTCTGTAAATACGATCATGGTCGGTGCAATCATTCTCTGTCTGACGATTGGACTCGTGCTTGGCGAAGTGTTTGATTTCCGCAGAGTGATCGCGCTGATCGGGCAGGCGATACTGGCAGTGGTTCGTGTGATCGCGATGGTGATCGGACTTTTCTATCACTATATAAGTTTCTGGTTCCGTGGTGGAGAGGCAGAGACAAGTGAACACCAGCAGTTTGATGATGGCGATGTGCCGTCGGGTATTCGTTCCGTCGGACAGACACTGGAGCCGGTGCTCTATGTCGGATTGATCTGTCTGGGACTGTTTATCGCGTATAAAGTGCTGGTCCGGTTTGTCCGGTTCCTGATGGCAAGGCGTAATATTTCGACCGATCAGGTGGAACTGGTTGTAGTAAAAAAGAAGAAAGAGGAACAGCGGACGCATGCAGATGAAAAACGACGGTTTTTATCACGCAGACAGCGGGCAAGACGATGCTACAAGGACTGCATTGAACGCTATCGCTACGATATTGCACTGGAACAGTCGAAAACCGGGCGGGAGATTGAGACGGAATTAAATGAACAGTCGCTCGCGGATGTGACGGAGCTGACGCGCTGTTATGAGGACATCCGATATGGAGACGCGGAGGTAGACCGGGCATTGCTGCAGAAGATGCGCCGGTTATCCAGCCGGTAGAATCGGACGAGTTTTGACAGAATGTGGCATAAAATGGATTGAATAATCGGAGTGCTTATGCTAGAATTAAAGTAACTTTGTTACGAGACTTTTAGAGTCGGATATGGGAGGACAAAAAACATGAAGAAAGTGGCTTATATTGCATCGGAATGCGTACCGTTTATCAAGACTGGCGGACTTGCAGACGTTGTTGGTACATTGCCGAGAATCTTTGATAAAAAGGAGTATGACGTGCGTGTCATCATTCCGAATTATATGTGTCTGCCGGCAAAATTCAAGGAGAAGATGCGTTATCTGACGCATTTCCATATGGATATTGGCTGGAAGCAGCAGTATGTCGGGGTTATGTATCTGGAATATGAAGGGGTTCCGGTATACTTTATTGACAATGAGTATTATTTCAATGGTTTCAATATATACAGTGACGATATGAAATGGGATATCGAGAAGTTCTGCTATTTTAGCAAGGCAGCACTTTCCATCCTGCCAAGTATCGGATTCCAGCCGGATATCGTACACTGCCATGACTGGCAGGCAGGACTGGTTCCGGTATACTTGAAGACATTGTTTGCAGACAATCCATTTTACAGTGGTATGAAGTCAATCATGACGATCCACAACCTGCAGTTCCAGGGAAGATGGGATATCAAGACCGTACAGGAGTATTCCGGACTGCCAGATTATCTGTTCACACCGGATAAGCTGGAGATTGACAAGGATGCAAGTATGCTCAAGGGTGGACTTGTTTATGCAGATAAGATTACAACGGTATCGAATACGTATGCACAGGAGATTCAGACGCCTTATTATGGTGAAGGATTAGACGGTTTGCTCCGCGCGAGAAACCAGAGCCTATGGGGCATTGTAAATGGTATCGATTACAAGGATTACGATCCGGCTACAGATAAGAAGATCTATAAGAATTACACATTGAAGAATTTCCGCAAGAACAAAGTGGCAAACAAGCTTGCACTGCAGAAGGAACTTGGACTTCCGGAAGATAAGAATGCTTATATGATCGGTATTATCTCCAGACTGACAGATCAGAAGGGCTTAGATCTCGTTGACCGTGTCATGAACGATATCTGTACCGATGGTACACAGTTTGTTGTGCTTGGTACCGGTAACCGGAAATATGAAGATATGTTCCGGTACTATCAGGGCATTCATCCGGCAAAGGTATCTGCGAATATTTATTATTCGGACGAATTGTCACACAAGATGTATGCAGCGTGTGATGCAATGCTGGTTCCATCCCGCTTCGAGCCATGTGGACTGACACAGCTGATGGCACTTCGTTATGGTACACTGCCTATCGTAAGAGAGACGGGCGGACTGAAGGATACGGTTATTCCATACAATGAATTCGAGGGAAGCGGAACCGGATTCTCATTCGCAAACTATAACGCACATGAGTTACTGAATACGATCAACTACTCAAAGCAGGTATACTTCGACAAGAAGAATGCCTGGGAATGTATGCAGGAATGTGCGATGCAGCAGAACTACAGCTGGTCTAATTCCGCAGAGATCTATCAGAGACTGTACGAACAAGTATAAGAAGTATCATATAAAAAGAAAGCGATTTGATTTTCATCGAATCGCTTTCTTTTTTATGATGATTGTGAAACAGAGAAACATCTATCGGATTCTGTTTGACTTGCGTATTACTTGTCTTTTCCCTTCAGAGCTTTCTCCGCGAAAGCTGCCTCATCAATGATCTCTTCCGGCTCAATGCCGGCCTTTAACTTCTCAATCTCATCAATTGTGAGTCCGGACATCAGAGCCACTTCATCTACCGAAATATCCACCTTCAACATGCGTGTCGCAAGGTCATATTTCGCTTTTGTTGTCTTATTCATAAGGTTAACTCCCTTCAAAAAATATAACTATATTATTATAAATTTTTCAGATATTCCTCATTGATGGCGAGCACCTGCTTCATTGCTTCCTCGCCCGGTGCGCCAATCGTATTTCGCTTGCTGACACAGGTCTTCAGGCTGATCGCATCGTAGATATCATCCTCGAATACCGGGCTGATTGCCTTATACTCGTCGATGGACATATCAAGCAGGGATTTGTCGTGCTCGATGCAGTAGAGTACAAGCTGACCGACGATACCATGTGCATCACGGAACGGAACACCGTGATTAACCAGATAATCAGCCGCATCGGTAGCATTTGTAAATCCGTTCATGGCACTTTTCTCCATGACAGGCTTGTTTAACTTCATTGTAGAGATCATACCTGTGAACAAAGCGATACATCCTTTAACTGTGTCGATCGCATCGAAGGTAAGCTCCTTGTCCTCCTGCATATCCTTATTATATGCAAGTGGGATGCCCTTCATCGTTGTGAGGATGGACATCAGTGCGCCGTATACACGCCCGGTCTTACCGCGGACAAGCTCAGCGATATCCGGATTCTTCTTCTGCGGCATGATCGAACTTCCGGTGCTGTATGCATCATCTAATTCTACAAACTGGTACTCGTTGGAGTTCCAGATGATGATCTCCTCAGAGAAACGGGACAGATGCATCATGATCGTAGAGAATGCGGAAAGCATCTCAATCACATAGTCACGGTCTGACACCGAATCCATACTGTTTAAGGTTGGACCGTCAAAATCCAGAAGACTGGCAGTCAGGTTACGATCCAGCGGATATGTCGTTCCGGCCAGTGCACCTGCACCAAGCGGACAATAGTTCATACGTGTATAGATATCGTTCATACGGCTGTAATCACGTTTGAACATCTCCATATATGCACCGACATGGTGTGCAAATGTGACAGGCTGTGCTTTCTGCAGATGTGTAAAGCCCGGCATATAGGTATCTACATTTTCCTTCATCAGGATATGCAGCTCTTTCATCAGCGATACGAGCAGCTTCTTAACTTCGAGAATTTCATCGCGTACATACAGACGCATGTCGAGAGCTACCTGATCGTTTCTTGAACGTCCGGTGTGAAGCTTCTTACCGACATCACCAATCCGGTCAATCAGGTTCGCTTCGACGAAGCTGTGAATATCTTCATATTTTGAAGAAATCTCCAGAGTTCCATTTTCTACATCGGCAAGGATGCCGTTTAAGCCATCGATAATCTGGTCGCGTTCTGCATCTGTCAGGATACCGCTTGCTGCAAGCATTGTTACATGTGCGATGCTGCCGCGGATGTCCTGCTTGTAGAACTTCTGATCGAAACTGATCGATGCATTAAAATTATATACTAACTGGTCTGTCTCCTTTGTGAAACGACCGCCCCATAACTGTGCCATAATCTACCTCACTTTATCTTCTGTAAATAATTTGCGTTGTGCTAAGGCATATAACAAGGGATTGATTTGTATCGTATATAATGTATCGCACCTAAGAAGTAATAAGGTGTTCTGATATCAGAGATTCCATATTGACGCAACCGCTGTCAATTCGCCATCCGTGGCTCAGTGACAGCTTGCCTGAACATCGTGTTCAGGCATTGCTGATGTGAACAGAACACCAATTACTTCTAAGATGCGAACATATCATATACTACACAAATGAATCCCTTGCCATATGCCAAAGACATTGTAAATATTTACAGATATTTAATGTTTGAAATATAATATACAACAAATCCCAAGAACCGACAAGACAAACGCGAAAAAAGGTTGCGATTTATCATTATATACATTAGAATGATTTACATAATTATAGACATATATAAGACAAGTGCGAAACAGGGAGAATAAAGTGTATCATATATTTCAATCTGGTTTTAATACATTGTATATCGAATGAATAAGATTGAAATATATGTTCGCAGTATAAATGTTTCGCAGTTGTCTGGGATAAGGAGATAAATATGAACACAATTCTTGCAAATATAATCGCAACCGGCGACAGTGGCAAACCACTTCTGGTAGCCATCTGCCTGATTGTCTCCATCGTATTGATGGTCGTTCTGATCATGGTAGGCAAAGGTGGAAATGGAGAAGACGATGAGTCAGATGAGGAAGAAAAAGACAGGAGTAAGCATTAAATGGAGCAGAAAAAAGGGAAAATGCATATTATCCTTCCAGTGCTTGTGGTGGCTGTGATCCTTGTGTTTTATTTTTTCAACTTCCGCATCGGTTCCTATCTGCATCCAGATGAGACCGCATACAGCATGGAAGAATTAACACAATTGGTAACTGAACAGATCAACGATGGTAAGACGACAGGCAATTTCTATGTATCCGGAATTTCGGAGAGTGATATCGGGAATATCAACGAGAATCTGTGCAGCATGAACGGCATGGTCGACCAGTATATGGTGACAGAAAAAAGCAGGGATGGCATGCGGATTCAGTTTCGGTATGAGATCTCGGACAATTATTATGTATGGCAGAAATATGTAAATGGCACGGCGATTCCATCCGAGCATGCACTTGCTTATAAGCTGTATGATAAAGTGGAAGATGTGTTGAAGCAGATCATCAAGCCGGATATGACAGATTATGAAAAGGAACTTGCCATTCATGATTATATTGTGGTGCATTGCCAGTATGGGTATGTGGAATCTTCCAAGGATTATGCGTACCGGGCATATGGTGCTCTGGTGCAGAACAGGGCTGTGTGCAATGGATATGCTGAGGCGATGGCACTGCTTATGACATGCGTTGGAATCGAAAACCAGATTGTAACCGGAACGGCGGATAATGAGCTGCATGCATGGAATCAGGTGTGCCTGGATGGAAACTGGTATCAGGTCGATGCCACATGGGACGATCCTTTGCCGGATCGCGGTGTATTTGCTGGACATGAGTATTTCAATGTGACGGATGAGATCATGGATGAACGGCATGACTGGAAGCAGGATGCATTTCCGGCGTGTGACAGCACCGATTATAATTATTACGAGCAAAATGATCTGATCTGTGACAGCGATGCGTTCCGTACACTGCTCAAGGATCAGGCATTGCGCAACAGCACGGGGACAATTGAGGTTGTCGTGACCGATTATACGACCGATTTTGATTATTCCTTTATGCAGGATGTGAGTGCGGTGCAGTATTTTCAGTACACAGAAGAGCCTTACGGCGCGTATGAACTGGTAACGGTATATTTAAATCAGAGGTAGAAGATGGAAATCGTTGAGATAGAAGAAAAAGCAGAATATATAAAAGAGTTGTTTGAAAAGGAGAAATACGACAGCTTTTATCTGTATGAGGCGCGGGTGAAAACGAAACTTGATTATTATGTAAATGGCAGACTGAACCGTGAGTATTTTGATACGGAGGCACAGGCAGATCTGCCGGAATATATTGAATGGAAGGATATCAAGGCGACCGTGTATGCGTATCTGAAAGGGGAACGGCTGCCGATCGGCTTTAAGATCATTTTGATGTTTAATCGTGAGAATATCAGCCGTTTGTTGGAAATGAACAATCTTCCGGTCAAAGAGGAGGATGTGAGCGCCTTGTTTATGAACGTCGTCTATGAGCATGGAACGCTGTCTGTGACAACCGGAACGTCCCTGAAGATATTTACGATGGATAAAACATTGGAGCATATCTGGGACGATACGATCAAGAAATATTATATTTAAAGTAGAATTATTAGCACTCGATAAAAATGAGTGCTAATTTTTTCTTGACATTCAAATTTCCAAGTATTATTATCTTATTTATGAAATATACATTCGTAAAATGAAGTCTGCAGGAAAGGACAGCAGACTTGTATTGGTTTTAGGAGGTAATAAGACATGGAACGACAGGGTAATTTATCAATTAACAGTGACAACATTTTTCCGATTATTAAGAAATGGCTTTATTCCGATCAGGATATTTTCATTCGAGAGCTGATTTCCAACGGCTGTGATGCAATCACAAAATTAAAGAAGCTTGCCGTGATGGGAGATTATGAGGAAGTTGAAGGCGAGGAGTACAAGATTGAGGTGTACGCGTCTGCCAAGGATAAGACTTTGACATTCGTCGATAACGGTCTTGGTATGACCGAGGAAGAGGTTGACAAATACATCAACCAGATCGCATTTTCCGGTGCAACGGATTTCATCAACAAGTACAAGGACAAGGCTGGCGATGAGCAGATCATCGGACATTTTGGACTTGGTTTTTATTCCGCATTTATGGTTGCCGATAAGGTAACGATCGAGACATGTTCCTACAAGGAAGGTGCAAAGCCGGTATACTGGGAGTGCGACGGCGGAACGAATTATACGATGAGTGAGAGCGACGACGATATCCGTGGTACAGCCATTACATTGTATCTGAATGAGGATTGCCTGGAGTATGCAAATGAGTACCGTGTAAAGGAAGTTATCCAGAAGTATTGTGCATTTATGCCATACAACATCTACTTTATCAATGAGGATAAGGAAGAGGAAGAAGCTGCCAAGAAGGAAGCTGAGAAGAAGGAAAAGGACAAGGTGATCGAGGTCGATACGACACAGGAAGATGAGCTTGTCGGCGATGCACCGAAGAAGGATGAGGCAGAAGAGAAGAAAGAGGATGCCACAGAGGAAAAGAAAGAAGAGAGAAAACCGTTAAATGATACGAATCCTCTCTGGATGCGTAATCCGAAGGATTGTACGGACGAGCAGTACATTGATTTCTATCAGCATGTATTCTTGGACTTCAAGAAGCCGCTCTTCTGGATCCACCTGAATATGGACTATCCATTTAACTTAAAGGGTATTTTGTACTTCCCGAAGATCAATACACAGTATGACCAGTTGGAAGGTACGATTAAGTTATATAACAATCAGGTATTTATCGCAGATAACATCAAGGAAGTTATTCCAGAGTTTTTGCTTCTGCTGAAGGGTGTCATTGATTGTCCGGATCTGCCGCTGAACGTATCCCGTTCCGCACTGCAGAACGATGGTTTTGTCAAGAAGATCTCAGATTACATCACGAAGAAGGTCGCTGATAAGCTGACTGGCATGTACAAAAACAACAAGGAAGATTACGAGAAGTATTGGGATGACTTAAGCCCATTCATCAAGTTTGGCTGCCTGAAGGATGAGAAGTTCTGTGACAAGATGACAGACTACATGCTCTTCAAGGATATCAACGGCAAGTATATTACACTTCCGGAGTACCTCGAAGAGGGCAAGGAGAAATACGAGAACAAGGTATTCTATATCTCCGATGAAGTGGCACAGTCCCAGTACATCAACATGTTCAAGGAAGAGGGCATGAATGCGGTTTATCTGACACACAACATTGATAACCCATACATCACACACCTGGAAGGTAAGAATGAAAATGTGAAGTTCCTGCGTATTGATGCAGATCTTGCCGATAACTTTGTCGGTGAGAAGTTGACCGAGGAGCAGACGAAGGAATATACCGATAAGCTTTCTGAGGCATTCAAGAAAGCAACTGGAAATGACAAGCTTGTAGTCAAGGTTGAGAGCATGAAGAATGAGAATGTATCTTCTGTCCTGACGGTTTCCGAGGAGTCACGTCGTATGATGGAAATGATGCGTGTCTACAATATGGGCGGCATGGATCCGAACATGTTTGGAGCAGGCGAGGCAGAGACACTTGTCTTAAATGCAAACAACAAGCTTGTAAAATACATCTTAGATAATCCAGAGGGCGAATACAAGGATATGATCTGCAACCAGCTTTATGATTTAGCTGTTCTTGCCAACAAGCCGCTCTCTGCTGAGAAGATGACAGCATTTGTAAAACGAAGCAACGATCTGCTTGGATTGTTGATCTAATATAATCACATAAGGTGGTCAAAATGCATGTCAGATGTAAATATGCATAGTAGATTCATTCGTAATATAACATATTGTGACTAAGAAGTAATATTCGTGTTCTGGGATATATGTATTACCGTACGCAACCGCTGCCAATTCGCCATCCATGGCTCAGTGGCAGCTTGCGAAAACATCGTGTTTTCGCATTGCTGATATTCACAGAACACGAATTACTTCTAAGTCACAAATGTATCATATTACTTCATGAATCTATATGCGCATTTACATTGACATGCATTTTTGATATTATGTGATTGCAATTTTAGAAAGTAGCTTACGAAACGGACTATGATTTGCTTTTATGTGTCTGCATCGTTGTCTGACAATATAAATATGTTTGGAATTTAGAAGTTCTTGATGTTCTGTAAATAAACAGCAATGTTTGAACACGATGTTCAAACAAACCGCCACTGAGCCATGGATGGCGAATTGGCGGTGGTTGCGTGCGTTGTTTAGCTTGTGAATCAGAACATCTTAGAACTTCTTAATTTCAATACATCTTATATAGTTAGACAACGATGCAGACATATATACAAATCATAGTGTGTTTCGTGATTATTGGAATGAAAAGGAGTAAGAAAATGGCATTTGACGGAGTAACCGTGTCTGCAATCGTCAGTGAACTAAAGAAGAATCTGACAGGCGGACGTATCTATAAAATATATCAGCCGGAAGTGGATGAGCTGTGTCTGGTCGTAAAAAACCGGACAGAACAGGGCAACACAACCAGTCGTCTGGTGATCTCTGCAGATGCCAGTCTGCCTCTTATTTATCTGACGGGGCAGATAAAGGAGAACCCGTCGACAGCCCCGAATTTTTGTATGCTGCTACGGAAGCATATTGGAAATGCACGCATTTTATCCGTGACACAGCCGAACTTTGAGCGAATTGTAGAGATGCAGTTAGAACACCTTGATGAAATGGGTGATCTTTGCCAGAAGAAGCTGATCGTCGAGATCATGGGAAAACACAGCAACATCATCTTCACGGATGCGGATGGTACGATCATTGACAGCATCAAGCATATTTCCCATCAAGTAAGTTCGGTGCGGGAAGTGCTGCCGGGAAGAACGTATGTATATCCTCCGGCACAGGAAAAGGAAAATCCGCTCGACATTGATATCAATTATTTTATGAATCATGTCCTGCGCAAGCCGGTATCGGTGACGAAGGCAATCTATACATCGCTGACAGGATTATCACCGGTGATCGCAAATGAGATCTGTTACCGGGCTGGTGTCGATGGCGGCATGAGTACGGCTGGACTCTCGATGCAGGAGCAGGAGGATTTGTATGCAGCGTTTGATGCGATGCGTACAAGTATAAAAGAAGAACAGTTTGCACCGTGTATTGCATATCAGGGGTATGCACCGAAGGAATTTGCGGCGTGTACACTGACGATGTACGGAGAGGAAGCAGACAACCTTCCCAAGAAGGATGTGGATGGACTGAAAGTATTTCCGTCGATGTCTCCGGTCATTGAAGAATACTATCAGGCAAAAAGTGTGGTAACGCGCATCCGGCAGCGGTCGACGGATCTTCGTAAGATTGTGAACAACGCGATTGAGCGGACGGCGAAGAAATACGATCTGCAGCGGTCACAGCTAAAGGATACAGAGAAACGGGATAAATACAAGGTCTATGGTGAATTGCTGACTGCCTATGGATATTCTTGTAAACCGGGCGATAAAGAAATCACCTGCGAGAACTACTATGATAGCAGTATGCTTACGATTCCGCTTGATCCAGAGCAGTCGGCGATGGAAAATGCAAAGCGGTATTTCAACAAATATAATAAACTGAAGCGTACCTATGAGGCGCTGATGGAGCTTACCGTAGAGTCGAAAGAGGAACTTGATTATCTGCTTTCTGTGCAGAATTCGCTGGAGATTGCGAAGACAGAAAATGATCTGCAGGAGATCAAGCAGGAGCTTGTGGAAAGTGGCTATGTGCGCGGCAGATTCGATCGGAACAAGCAGAAGAAACAGGTGAAGGCAAAGCCACTGCATTATATATCCAGTGATGGCTACCATATGTATGTCGGAAAGAATAATTTCCAGAATGAGGAGCTGACATTTAAGTTTGCAGAGGGCAATGATCTGTGGTTTCATGCCAAACAGATGCCGGGTTCCCATGTGATCGTCAAGACGAACGGTGAGACAGAGATTCCAGACCGTACCTACGAGGAGGCAGCGAGACTGGCGGCATATTACTCAACCGGCAAAGAAGCACCGAAGGTGGAGATTGACTATACGACGAAGAAAAATCTGAAGAAACCGCCGAAAGCAAAGCCGGGTTTTGTAATCTATCATACGAATTATTCGATGAGTATCGAGCCGGATATCCACGGGATTGCAGAAGCTTAAAACGTGAAATTAAACATCAAAACACCTTGATTTTTAGGGGTGCCTATACTATAATAATGTAGATTATCGTTCATGGATAAGATAGAAACGATAATCTGCATTATTTTTATGTGTGCATAAATGCGCAGGGAGAAACGATTGCCGCAAGGCAACCGACGTATATAGGAGACTATCGTGATAAAAAGTATGACAGGCTTCGGAAGAGGCGAACAGGTAAATGACGATCGTAAGATCGTGGTAGAGATCAAGGCGGTGAATCATAGATTCTGTGATATGAATGTGAAGCTGCCAAAGAAGCTGAATTATTTTGAGACAGATATCAGAACCTGCCTGAAAGAGTACATTCAGCGAGGAAAAGTAGATGTATTTATCACATACGAAGATTATACAAAGTCCAATGTATGTGTAAAATATAATAAGGAAATTGCAACCGAATATGTAAATTATCTGAACAGTATGGTGGATGATTTTGGTTTGCAGTCAGATGTGAAGCCGTCTGTGATCGGCAGATTCCCAGAGGTGTTTACATTGGAGGAGCAGTCTGTGGATGAGAATGAGATATGGTCTCATTTGGAGGGTGTTGTGCGGGAAGCAGCCGAGAAATTTGTGGAATCCCGTGTCCGTGAAGGTGAGAACCTGAAGAAAGACTTGCTTGCCAAGCTTTCTGCGATGTCAGACATTGTGGCTTATATCGAGGAGAAATCCCCACAGATCATCGAGGACTATAAGGCGAGATTGATCGAGAAGGTGGATGAACTTGCAATCAATACGCAGATCGATGATCAGCGTATTGCAGCCGAGGTTACAATGTATGCGGATAAGGTCTGTGTGGACGAAGAGGTTGTACGTCTCAGAAGTCATATTGACAGTACAATCAAAATCCTGACCGAGGGTGGTGCCGTTGGCCGGAAGCTTGATTTCATCGTACAGGAGATGAACCGGGAAGCAAACACGATTCTTTCCAAGGCAAATTCCCTGATCATTTCCGATAAGGGAATCGACCTGAAGACAGAGATCGAGAAGGTTCGTGAACAGATACAGAATATAGAGTAGGGGGAACCAGATAGATTATGGCAAAGAAAGGTTCTTTGATCGTTATTTCCGGATTCTCCGGTGTTGGTAAAGGTACCGTGGTAAAGAAGATGGTTGCCGAGTATGGTTACAGCCTGTCGGTTTCTGCGACAACACGTGCACCGCGGGAAGGCGAAGTAGACGGAAGAGAATATTATTTCAAATCCGTGGATGAATTCCGGAATCTGATTGATTATAATGGATTTATTGAGTGGGCACAGTATGTGGAGAACTACTATGGTACCCCAAGAAAATTTGTAGAAGATGAGATGGCGAAGGGGCATGATGTGATCTTAGAGATCGAAGTGCAGGGCGCGATGAATGTCCGGGAACAGTATCCGGATGCGATTCTTATCTTTATCACAGCACCGAGCGCGAAAGGACTCCGGGAGCGTCTGGCAGGACGTGGCACCGAGAGCGAGGAAGTCATCGACAAGCGCATGCAGCGTGCAGTGGAAGAGTCCGAGGATATGCAGCAATACGACTATATCGTTGTCAACGACGATTTAGATACATGTGTACACAGCGTACACTCGATTATTGTCGGCAGAAAATGTCTGCGTGAGAATAATCTGGAATTTATAGAAGAGATTAAAAACGAGCTGAAAGCTTTATAGGAAGGGAGATATAGACAATGATACATCCATCTTACACGGAATTAATGGAAGTGATTAACAGCGACGTAGAGCCAGGTGAACAGCCGGTTGTTCAGAGTCGTTATTCTGTGGTTATGGCAACTGCAAAGAGAGCCAGACAGCTTATCGATGGTGCAGAGCCGTTGGTAAAATCTGAGAGTGGCAAGCCACTTTCTACCGCAGTCAAGGAGCTGTATAGCGGAAAAGTTAAGATTGTCGGAGATGACGAGTAAAGAAACCCGAAAGGTTCAAAAAGGCTGCAGAACAAATGCTGTAGCCTTATTTACTTTTCACTTCTATTCTTTTAGGGAGGACAGCGTATGAAATTATTAGAAGTATTACAGGGACTGGATTATGAGGTTTTGCAGGGAAACACAGATACAGAGATCCGGGAGATCCAGAACGATTCGCGAAAGGTACAGCCGGGAGATCTGTTTTTCTGTATCTCTGGTGCGGTATCAGATGGACATGCATATGCAGAGGATGTGGCTGCGAAGGGTGCAGCCGTGATCGTCGTGGAAAAGCCGGTAAATGTGCCAGACACCGTGACGGTGATCCGTGTGAAGAGTACCCGGTATGCGATGGGTAAGATCAGTTCCGCGTTTTATGGAAATCCTTCTGAGAAGCTGACGGTCATTGGACTGACCGGAACCAAAGGAAAGACGACAACGACCTATATGATCCGGGAGATGCTGGAGCGTTCTGGAATCAAAACCGGATTGATCGGTACGATTGAAATTATAGATGGAAACCAGAAGATTCATGCGAATAATACAACGCCAGAGTCTATGATCTTGCATAAATATTTAAAGAATATGGTGGAAAATGGCTGCAAGGCTGTCGTGATGGAGGTTTCTTCGCAGGGATTGATGTTAGATCGTGTAGCGGGTGTGGATTTTGATTATGGTATCTTCACAAATCTGTCGAAGGATCATATCGGTCCAAATGAACACGCAAGTTTTGAGGAATACCGAGACTGGAAAGCAAAGCTGTTTACACTCTGCAAGACTGGTATTTTCAATGTGGACGATGCAAATGCAGCGTACATGATGGAGCATGCAACCTGTGAGAAATTAACCTACGGGGAATGTGCAGATGCGGATTACCGGGCAAAAGACATCGAATTATACAGAGAAAAAGGTGTGCTTGGAATCCAGTATGCATTGTGCGGAAAACTGGATGCAAAGATTGTGGTAGACCTGCCGGGAGAGTTCTCCGTGCATAATTCTCTGGCAGCAGTCGCAGTGGCAGATCAGATGCAGGTTGGTATTACAGATATTCAGAATATATTGAAGGAAGCAAAGGCACGCGGACGTGTGGAGATGATTCCAATCTCCGATTCATTTACGCTGATGATCGATTATGCGCACAATGCAATGGCGCTTGAAAGTCTGCTTACAGCGCTTCGAGCCTACAATCCGAAACGTCTGGTGACCTTGTTTGGATGCGGCGGAAATCGTTCCAGAGACCGTCGGTTTGAGATGGGCGAAGTATCAGGGAAAATGTCTGATTTTACGATTATTACAAGCGATAACCCAAGAGATGAGGAACCGCTTGCAATTATCGCAGATATCGAAACCGGAATGAAGAAAACGGATGGGGAATACGTGAAGATCGCAGATCGGAAGGAAGCAATCCGTTATGCAATCCTGCATGCGAAAGAGGGCGATGTCATCGTCCTTGCAGGAAAGGGACATGAAGACTATCAGGAGATTCATGGTGTGAAACATCACATGGATGAACGGGATCTGATTCGTGAGATTTTGGAGGAAGAGGATGTCACAAATATATGCGGATATAATAATCGATATTTCGCATAGTGCGATCGACCGGGTGTTTCAATACCGGATCGGAGATGCATGGAAAGAGCAGGTACAGGTCGGAAGTCTGGTGACGGTTCCGTTTGGAAAAGGAAATGCGCACCGGCACGGTTATGTGATTGGTATCACACAGACTCCATCCTACGAACCGGATAAGATCAAAGAGATCGTCGATGTGCCGCAGAAAGGACTTCCAATCGAGGGAAAGCTGATCCAGCTTGCTGCATGGATGCGGGAGACATATGGGACAACGATGAATCAGGCGTTGCAGACAGTCATGCCAGTGAAACAGACGGTGCGAAAGACTGCGCAGAAGGTGGAGGAGACAACTTTGCCGGATACAAACTGGGAGTTTGTGACACTGAATGATGAGCAGCAGGCGCTGGTCGATGCATTTGCGGAAGATATACAGGCAGGAGAGCGGCATACATATCTGCTGCACGGTGTAACCGGAAGTGGGAAGACAGAGGTCTATATCCAGTGCATCAAGGAAGTGATCCGGGAGGGCGGTCAGGCGATTGTGCTGATTCCGGAGATTTCGCTGACGTATCAGACACTGGCGCGGTTCCGAAAACATTTTGGCACGCGTGTGGCATTTGTCAATTCCAAGCAGAGCAAGGGTGAGAAATACGAGCAGTTCCGCAAGGCGAAGGAAGGGGAAGTCGATGTTGTGATCGGTCCCCGCTCGGCACTTTTTACGCCATTTCCGAATCTGAAGCTGCTAGTAATGGATGAGGAGCATGATCCGGCATTTAAGAGTGATCAGGCACCGCGGTATCATGCAAGAGACGTGGCAATCAAGCGTGCAGAGCTGGAAGAAGCCAGTGTCATTCTCGGTTCGGCGACCCCGAGTATCGAGAGCTATGCGCGGGCAGAAGCCGGACAATACCGGTTATGGGAATTAAAAGAACGCCCCGATGGTGTGCAGGCACAGAAAATCGAGGTTGTGGATCTGCGCGAGGAGCTCCGACGGGGAAACCGGAGTATCATCAGCCGGAGTCTCTATGAGAAGATACAGGAGCGGCTTGAGAGAAAAGAGCAGATGATGCTTTTTATCAACCGCCGGGGATTTAACAGCTTTGTATCGTGCCGGGCATGTGGTGAGGCAATCAAATGTCCAAGATGTGATGTGGCGTTAACGTATCATCAGCAGACAATACAGGCACAGAGACAACTGGTGTGTCATTACTGTGGCTATACGACAGCGATGCCAAAGCAGTGTCCGTCCTGTAAATCGAATATGATCGCCGGATTTGGAACCGGTACAGAGAAGGTTGAAGAGGAAATAAAAAAACTGTTCCCTGCGATTAAGACCTTGCGGATGGATCGGGATACAACGATGCGGAAGGACGCGGGTGCCAGAATTCTGAAGCAGTTTGCGGAAGGAAAGGCAGATATGCTGATCGGCACGCAGATGATCGTCAAGGGACATGATTACAGCAATGTGACGTTGGTTGGCGTGATCCTGGCGGATTTATCCTTATACGCAAATGACTACCGTGCAGGAGAACGTACTTTTGATCTTCTGACGCAGGCAGCCGGACGTGCCGGTCGAGGCGAAAAAGAAGGAGCGGTCGTGATACAGACCTATCAGCCGGAGCATTATGCGATTGCGGCAACTGCCAGTCAGGATTACAAAGCATTTTATGAAATGGAGATGGCATACAGGCGGATGCTTCGTTATCCACCGGTTTATGATATGCTGCAGATTCTGCTGACTGGAGAATCTAAAGGAAAAGTAGAAAGCTATGCCGGGATTTTATGCCGGGATTTAAAGGAAAAGACAAAGACATTACAATATACGCAGACAAGGATCATCGGACCGGGAGAAGCGGCGATTGGAAAGATCAACGATGAATACCGTTATGTGATCTATATCAAGGCACCGGGTCTTGGCGCAATCACGACGCTGCGTGACTATATTGACACATGCGGCTGCGAAGGCGTAACGATTAGCGTGGATATGAACCCGATGACGGTTTGTTAAGAAAAATATGGTTTTAAATTATAATATAAATGGAGGGCAATATGGCAACGAGAAAGATACGTTTAGATGGTGATGATGTATTGAGAAAGGTCTGCAAACCGATTGAGAAGATGACACCACGGTTGCAGACATTGATCGATGATATGTATGAGACGATGTATGAGGCAAATGGTGTGGGACTGGCGGCACCACAGGTTGGTATATTAAAGCGCATTGTCGTGATCGATATCGGAGATGATAATGCCTATACATTGATCAATCCAAAGATTATCGAGGCGGACGGCGAACAGACAGGCGAGGAAGGCTGCCTGAGTCTGCCGGGTCTGCAGGGCACCGTGACAAGACCAAATCATGTAATCTGTGAAGCATATGACGAGGATATGCAGCTTCGGCAGATCGAGGGCGAGGGATTACTGGCGCGTGCGATCTGTCATGAGTTAGATCATCTCGATGGAATCCTGTACAAGGACAAGGTAGAGGATGGACTTTACAAAGTAGAGCCAGTTGAGCCGGAAGAGTAACCAGAAATCGTAAGTGCAACAGGGTAGAACATGGAGGTAGAGCATGAGAATCATATATATGGGAACGCCGGAGTTTGCAGCGATTGCGCTTTCGGCAATCGTGAAAGAACATGAGGTGGTTGCGGTTGTGACACAGCCGGACAAACCACAGGGACGAAACCGCAAGCTGGTACCAACACCAGTCAAGGTGAAAGCACAGGAATATGAGATTCCCGTCTATCAGCCGGAGAAGGTGCGCGAGGCAGAGATGGTAGAAACGCTTCGGTCATACAAGCCGGATGCAATCGTGGTGGCTGCGTATGGACAGATTCTGCCGGAGAGCATTTTATCGATTCCGCCGTATGGCTGTATCAACATTCATGCGTCACTGCTTCCGAAATACCGTGGCGCAGCACCGATTGAGCGCGCAATCATCGACGGAGAGACGGTAACTGGTGTCACAACGATGTATATGGAAAAAGGACTTGATACCGGAGATATGATCGACAAGGTGGAGGTTGCGATCACACCAGAAGATACTGGAGCCACGCTGCATGATAAGCTTGCCGAGGCTGGAGCGGCTTTGATTTTGGAGACACTCACCAAACTGGAAAATCATACAGCAACACGGATGAAACAGGATGATGCACAGAGTTGTTATGCATCAATGCTTTCCAAAGAAATGGGGCGGATGGATTTTGCGAAGTCCGCAGAGGAACTGGAACGTCTGATCCGGGGACTTAATCCGTGGCCGTGTGCATATACAGAGATAGACGGCAAGAATGTGAAGATCTACAAAGCAAAGGTCATCGCAATGGATGATGCATATAAGACGCAGGCACAGGGAAAGGTGGAACAGACACTGACCTTTGCGCCGGGCGAGATCGTGGAGGTTGCAAAGAAGTATTTTGTGATCGCGTGTGGCACGGATGCCTTGCAGATCCAGAACCTGCAGCCGGAGGGTAAGAAGCCGATGGATACCGTAGCTTATTTAAATGGCAATCCGCTTAAGGCAGGGATGACTGTAAATTGGAAATAAAGAGGAGAAACACATGGATACAAGAGACGTGGCTTTGACTGTATTATTGGATATAGAGACTAATCAGACATTTTCGAATATTGCACTTGGAAATGCACTTCGTAAAAACCAGTTTACGGACAAGGTAGAACGCGCTTTTTTATCCAGACTGGTGGAGGGTGTCACAGAGACAAAGCTGCGGCTGGACTATGTGATCGACCAGTATTCAAAGACGAAGATAAAAAAGTGTAAGCCGGTGATCGCCTGTCTGCTCCGGATGGGCTGTTACCAGATTCTTTTTATGGACAGCGTACCGGATTCTGCCGCGTGCAATGAATGCGTGAAGCTTGCGAAAAAACATGGCTTTGCCGGACTTTCTGGTTTTGTGAACGGCGTGCTTCGGACGATCACACGGGAGAAAACGAAGCTTGCATATCCTGATCAAAAAAGAGAACCGGAGCGATATTTGTCCGTGATGACATCAACACCACTCTGGCTCGTACAGAAGCTTATCTTGGAAAATGGCACAGAGAGCGCAGAAACGATCTTTCAGGCGGCATTTGCAGACCGGAAGACGAGTATCCGGCTGAACAAACATCGGATCGAAGAAAACGGAGAGACGATGGATTCTTATAAGAACCGATTGAAAGAAGCAGGCATAACAGTCGAGCCGGGTGCATATTATGAAGGGGCATGGCTGTTATCGGGCTATGATTTTATACACAAGATTCCGGGATATAAGCAGGGATATTTCACGGTGCAGGATGAAAGCTCGATGTGTGCGGTTGCGGCAGCAGGCATCCGGCCAGAGGATTTTGTGATGGATATCTGTGCGGCACCGGGTGGTAAGACGACGGCGGCAGCAGAATTTGCACAGCAAGGGCATGTGCTGTCGATGGACATTGCAGAGGAAAAACTGGAATTGATTGAAGAAAATGTAGAACGGTTAAAGCTTGCAAATGTGGATATCCGTTGTCAGGATGCAACGGAATATATGCAGGAGCAGGAGGAAAAAGCAGATGTTGTTATCGCAGATCTGCCTTGTTCCGGACTTGGCATCATGGGACGGAAAAATGATATCAAATACCGGGTAACCGAGGAACAGATCGAGTCACTGGTGGAGTTGCAACATACGATACTGCAAAACGCCTGCCGATACGTGAAGGCAGGTGGAACGCTTTTATATAGCACCTGCACGATCACAAAGGAAGAAAACACCTTGCAGGTGGAGCGTTTCTTAAAGGAACATCCAGAATATACATTAAAAGAACAACGACAGTTCTTACAAGGCATCGATGCCTGTGACGGATTTTATTATGCGGTACTGCATAAGCTAGGAGATTAAAATGGACATCAAATCAATGTACCTTGCAGAAATTGAACAGTGGATGAAAGAACACGGACAGCCGGCGTTTCGGGCAAAGCAGGTGTTTCAGTGGATGCACCAGAAGTATGTGGCATCGACGGAGGATATGTCGAATCTTCCGAAGGCACTGCGTGCACAGATGGACGAGGAAGGATTCGTGCACATTGAGGCAGAAATGAGTCAGGAATCAAAATCAGACGGTACGATCAAATTCCTGTACCGCCTGTCGGATGGACAGATGATCGAGACGGTGTTTATGCGCCATAATTATGGTAATTCGGTTTGTATCTCATCGCAGGCGGGCTGCCGGATGGGATGCCGTTTCTGTGCGTCGACGATTGGCGGACTGGTACGGAATCTGACCGCTTCGGAGATGCTCGAACAGATCTATGCGACGAGCCGCATCACCGGGGAACGTATCAGCCACGTGGTCGTGATGGGAACGGGAGAACCGCTCGACAACTATGAGAATCTGATTCGTTTTTTGCGCCTGCTGATCGATGAGAATGGATACAATTTAAGTGCCAGAAATATCACGGTATCAAGCTGTGGAATTGTGCCGCGCATCTATGATCTGGCAAAGGAAGATATCCCGATCACCTTTGCACTTTCCTTACATGCGCCGACCGATGAAGAGCGGAAAGAACTGATGCCGGTTGCACACCAGTACACACTGGCAGAGACATTAGATGCCTGTCGGGAATATTTCCGGCAGACCGGACGGAGAGTGACTTTTGAGTACAGCCTTGTAAAGGGCAAGAATGATACGGAGGAACAGGCGAGAAAACTGGCAAAGCTGCTTGCAGGTATGAATTGTCATGTCAATCTGATTCCGATCAATCCGGTGGAAGAGCGGGAATACGAGCGAAGCGACAGTGATTCCGTTGAAAAATTCAAATCCACTCTTGCAAAATATCACATAAATGCTACAATAAGGAAGAGTATGGGTAGCGATATAGATGCTGCCTGTGGTCAGTTACGAAGGAAATATGCGTTTCATCATCAGGAGGATTCCCATGCATTCTAGTGGAAAGACGGATACCGGGATCAAACGTAATAACAATCAGGACAGTATTTTTTTCAGTGACACTCCGGTCGGCCCACTTCCGAATCTGTATATCGTAGCAGATGGAATGGGCGGACATCGCGCGGGGGACAAAGCATCAAGGATGGCGATTGATATTACAGTGGATTTCGTAGAGAAGTCCACAATAGAAAATCCGGTAGCACTGTTAAAACGGGCAATGTTATTTGTAAACAATGAAATATATAAGGCGGCGTGTGCAGATCCCGATTTAAATGGGATGGGAACGACGATGGTAGCAGCCGTGGCACAGGATGGAAAGCTGTATGTGGCGAATGTCGGTGACAGCCGATTGTATGCGATCGGCGGAGAGATTCGTCAGATCACAATGGATCATTCGCTTGTCGAGGAACTGATCCGAAAAGGTGAACTGGAACGGAAAAAAGGACGCAATCATCCAGAGAAGAACATCATCACAAAAGCGATGGGCTCACGGGACGAGATGATGCCGGATTTTTTTGAGATAGATATAAACACGGAAGAAAAATATCTGTTATGCTCAGACGGGTTATCGAACATGGTCGAAGATGACGAAATAAGGGATATTGTTTCCGAGGAAGACGATTTGGACCGAATTGCACAGGAACTTGTGGATCGGGCAAATTATTATGGTGGTTCGGATAATATATCCGTAATTATTATATCGGCATAGAGATGACCGAATAGAGAACGAATATAGCAGAAAGGGTTGAAATCATGTTAAAACCAGGAATGATATTATGTGATAGATATGAGATTTTGGACGTGGTCGGTGCAGGCGGTATGTCCATTGTCTATAAGGCAAGAGACCATAGATTGAATCGAAATGTAGCAATCAAGGTGTTGAAACCAGAGTTTAGCAACGACAAGAATTTTGTTACGAAGTTTCGGATTGAAGCACAGGCTTCTGCAGGACTGACACATCCGAATATTGTAAATGTATATGATGTTGTGGATGATGAAGGAATCTACTGTATCGTGATGGAACTGGTAGAGGGCATCACATTAAAGCAGTATATCGAGCAGAATGGTCGTCTCAATATGGAGACAGCGATTGACTTTTCTATCCAGATTGCATCTGGACTGGAAGCAGCGCATGAGAATCATATTATTCACCGTGACATCAAGCCACAGAATATTATTGTATCAAAAAATGGAAATATCAAGGTTACAGATTTCGGTATCGCCAAGGCAGCAAGCAGCAATACTCTGACGTCTGGCGCGATGGGAAGTGTACATTACATATCCCCAGAGCAGGCAAGAGGTGGCTACAGTGATGAGAGAAGTGATATTTATTCTCTTGGTATCACGATGTATGAGATGGTAACCGGAAGAGTGCCGTTTGAGGGAGATAATAACGTATCAGTTGCACTCATGCATATCCAGAATGAGATGATTCCACCGAGACAGTATTATCCGGATATTTATTCCAGCTTCGAGAAGATCATCCTGAAGGCGACACAGAAGAAACCGGAGCGCAGATATCTGACAGCGAGTGCCTTGATTGCAGATTTAAAGCGTGTGCAGAACAATCCGAATATTGATATCGTGGTCGCGCCAACTTCAATCACAAACAGTCCGACACAGGAGTGGACAAAGGAAGACGTACAGGCAATCCGTAACGGAAGTGCAAACCGTGACCTGTATAGCCAGCCATACGAAAATCCACCAGTGTCACAGGAGATGGGCGAGATCCGTCCAATTGGATACAACTCTACCCCGCAGGCAAACAATGGCAGAATCAATGAGCTTCTGCAGGAGGATGATGACGAATGGGAAGAGGATGATTATGAGCCGGAACCACAGCCAAAGCGTGGCAATCTGAAGAAGGTTCAGGATTATGATGACGATGAAGAGTTAGAAGAAGAGGAAGATCCGGATGGCATTGATCCAGGTATCCGGAAAGCAGTTACGATTGCCGGTGTAGCAACGGCTGTTATCATTGCAATCATCATTATAGTTGTACTTGGTAATGTACTTGGCTGGTTTAAGTTTGGTTCTAAGAAGGACGATAAGAATAAGATTACAACAGAGGAAGTACAGTCTGTTGCAATGCTTAGTGTGACTGGTGTTTCTGAGGAAGCTGCCTTGAAGATGCTTTCGGATGCAGGTTTTACAAACGTCAAGACAGAGCATGTAGAGGATGAGAAGACACAGGAAGGTTACGTCTTTGAGCAGAGCGTGAAAGAAGGCGAGACAATCCCTGCAGATCAGGAGATCGTGCTCAAGGTCAGTGCAGGCGCAGAGGAAGTAGATGTACCAGATGTCAAGAATTATGAAGATTCACAGGCAGTAACAATTTTGACAGAGGCTGGTTTTGAAGTCAGTCATGCATATGAATACAGCGATGATGTCGAGAAAGATAAAGTTATCAAGACTGATCCGGAAGGCGGCACAAAGGCAGCCAAGGGATCAAAGGTTATCGTGACAGTCAGCAACGGTTCTGAGAAGAAAGAAGTGGAGGTTCCAAATTTAGGCGGACTTACAGAGGCTCAGGCAAGAGATTCTCTGTCAAGTAAGAAACTTTCTGCAGGAAATGTCACACATGCAAACAGTGACAGCGTTGCAGCAGGTATGGTTATCAGCCAGAATCCAGCCAGAGGAACGACCGTCACAGAGGGCGACAGTGTTGATTTTGTCATCAGTGATGGACCAGAGCAGAAGGCAAAGAAGTATACGGCAAATATTTCTGGAACTATTACATGCAATGATGCAGCCTTAGATGGATCGGCCGTTACGGTTCAGGTAATATTTAATGGTGGCGCTGTGTATGAGCAGACAATCACTGTTACATCAGGAAACTCTTATAATGTATCTGCGACTGTACCAAATCTGGATTCACAGGGTGGCAGTGCAAGCTTTGTAATTCTGGCAGGTGGAACGGATGTGACAAGTTCATTCTCTGTGCCGGCACCGAATGTTTCTTATTCGGAAGAATAAAAGAGTATAGGAAGTCTATGCAGGGAAAGATTATGAAAGGTGTGGGTGGATTTTATTATATCCACCCACATAATACTGTAAATACCATATATGAGTGTAAAGCGAAGGGTGCGTTCCGCAACCAGAAGATTAAACCGGCAGTTGGCGATGATGTCGAGATCGAGATCATCAGTGAACAGGATAAGACCGGAAACATCGTGGAAATCTTACCGCGGGAGAATCTGCTGATCCGCCCAGCGGTTGCAAATGTCGATCAGGCTGTGATCGTATTTGCACTTGCAGATCCGAAGCCAAACTACAATCTGTTAGACCGGTTTTTGGTCATGATGGAACAGCAGGGCGTTGACACGTTGATCTGCTTTAACAAATCTGATCTTGTAAGCGGGCAGGAAGCAAAGGAAATCTGTGATATCTATGCAGGCGCTGGTTATCAGGTGTTCCTGACGGTTGCAAAGGAGAATGTTGGAGTTGATGCATTCCGGGAAGCAATCCGGGGTAAGACAAGCGTTTTTGCGGGTCCGTCTGGTGTCGGAAAATCGTCGATGTTAAACGCATTGCATCCGCAGGCACAGGTGCAGACCGGAGCAGTCAGTGAGAAGATCCGCAGAGGAAAACACACAACGAGACATTCCGAACTGATCTACATTGAGGAAGACACGTATATCATGGATACACCGGGATTTAGTTCTCTTGTGATTGAGAACTTAGAACCGGAAGATTTAAAGGAATATTTCCGGGAGTTTGAATGTTATAATGGCCGTTGTAAATTCAATGGCTGTGTGCATATACATGAGCCGGAGTGCTTCGTGAAAGAAGCGTTGCAGGCGGGGACGATCTCACAGCTTCGCTATGATAATTATGTGCAGTTATATGATGAATTAAAAAATAAAAGGAGATGGTAGGTATGAATATTCTTTCACCGTCGTTGTTGTCAATTGATTTTAACCATATTGAACGAAATGCAAAAGTGCTGGATGAGGCAGGCGTGAAATGGTTTCACTTAGATGTTATGGATGGAACCTTTGTACGAAATATCTCCTTTGGACCACCGGTTATTAAATGCATCCGTAAGGTCACAGACAGCTTTTTTGATGTACATCTGATGATCAATGAGCCAATTCGTTATATCGATGCATTTGCGGATGCAGGAGCAGACATGCTGACAGTACATTACGAGGCATGTAAGGATTTACAGGAGACGATTGATGCTGTCAAGGCAGCAGGTATGAAGGTTGGTATTGCTGTGAATCCGGAGACTCCGGTACACTGGTTAGAGTACTATATCAATCAGGTGGATATGGTGCTGATCATGAGCGTCAATCCGGGCTTTGGCGGACAGAAGTTTATGCCGATTGCACTTACGAAGCTGCAGGAAGTAAAGGCACTTGCCGAAGAGCGTAATCCAGAGCTTCTGATCGAGGTGGATGGCGGTATCACGGTTGACAACGTACAGGATGTATTAGACGCCGGTGCGAATGTTGTTGTTGCAGGCTCCGCTGTCTTCAAGGGCGACAAGAAAGCAAATATCGCAGCTTTTATGGAAAAGCTGAACGCATAGAGCATAGAAATGAAAACAGAAAGCAAATATTGTCTCATTGTCACAGGTGGCTCGGTCGATCAGAATTTGCTCGCGACCGTTTATGAGGGCGCATATGGATATCCGGTTCATCCGTATGTAATCGGTGTGGACAAGGGACTGGAAATGTTAGAACAATTGGACATCGAACCGGATTTGATAATTGGAGATTTTGATTCCGCAAACGACGGCATCAGAGCGAAATATGTGACAAGCCCTGATGCCGTTGTGCGTGAAAAGTGTGTGGTACTGAATCCGGAAAAAGATTTCACGGATACACATGTTGCAGTCTTAGAGGCGGCAAAACGTGGATTTACACGGGCATTGCTGCTTGGCGCAACTGGAACCAGACTCGACCATACACTTGGAAATCTGGGATTGCTTTTTACGTGTAAACAGGAGGGAATCCATGCAGAAATCTTAGATCTTCATAACCGGATTTCTCTGATACAAAAAGAAAAGATAGTTCGTGCAGAAAATCTGTATGGACCTTATATATCTTTACTGCCCTTTTCAGAATGTGTGAAGGGCATTACCCTCAAAGGTTTTAAATATAATGCAAATGACCTGTCAATCAGAAAGGGAGAGACGATAGGACTTAGCAACGAATTAAGAGAGGAGGAAGGTCACATAACGATTGGAGATGGGTACCTGTTTCTTATGGAGACCAAAGATTAAATGTCAACATGGGTAATACTTGCATTTGTAATTTACATGATTTTCATGTTGGGAATCGGTATTATTACAGCTAGAAAAAACAAAAGCTCGGATGATTACTTCTTAGGAGGTAGAAACTTGGGAGGATGGGTGACAGCCCTCTCTGCACAGGCATCCGACATGAGTGGATGGATGCTGATGGGACTTCCGGGCTGTGTCTATGCCTTTGGTGCGAATCAGGCTTGGATCGCAATCGGTCTTTTGATCGGTACGATTTTGAACTGGGTGATCGTCGCAGGTCGTCTGCGCCGCTATACGATCAAAGCAGGCAATGCAATGACGATTCCGGAGTATCTGAGCAATCGTTTCCGCGATAAGCATAATATCCTGATTACGATTTCTGCGATCGTTATTGTAATCTTCTTCGTGGTATATTCTGCATCTGCATTTGCTTCTGGTGGAAAGCTGTTTGCATCAATCACAAAGATGGATTATCATCAGGCATTGATCGTCGGTGCGGTCGTTATTCTGATCTATACGTTTCTTGGAGGATTCCTTGCCGTTTGTACCACAGACTTCGTACAGGGTATGATGATGCTGGTTGGTGTACTTGCTGTTCCAATTCTGGTTGTGATCGTGCTTGGCACAGGAAACATTGTACCAAATCTTGTAAATTCCGGATTGAATGTCGATGCGAAGGATTATCTGAATATCTTCATGCAGGATGGTAAGCCGATTTCCGGTATCAGTATTGCGTCCCAGCTTGCATGGGGACTTGGATACTGTGGTATGCCACATATTCTTGTTCGTTTCATGGCAGTCCGCGATGAGAAGGAACTTGCAAAATCCAAGAAGGTTGCGATCGTGTGGGTACTGATCTCGCTTGTACTTGCCTGTGTGATCGGTGTGCTTGGACGTGCATATCTGTATCCAATGGTACTTTCCAACGAAGGTGCACAGTATGAGAATGTCTATATCGAGATGATCAAGAAGCTCTTCATGACAGATTACGCGTTGCCATTTATCGGTGGTCTGCTGCTGTGTGGCATCTTAGCTGCAATCATGTCAACGGCAGATTCCCAGCTTCTTGTATCGTCTTCCGCAGTTGCAAATGATCTGTTCAAGGGTGTGTTCTTCAAGAAGCTGAAAGATAAGCAGATATTGTTTATTGCAAGAGCAACGGTATTTGTTGTTGCAATCATTGCGATCGTAATTGCATGGAATCCAAATTCATCCATCATGAATCTGGTCAGCGATGCATGGGCAGGACTTGGTAGTGCGTTTGGCCCTGCAATCCTGATGTCACTTTATTGGAAGCGTATGAATCTCGCAGGTGCCGCTGCAGGTATGGCAAGCGGTGGATTGACCGTTATTATCTGGGACTACATTAAATGCTGTACCCTGGATGGGGTTCATGTGACACCGGCTACTTATACGGGTGTATATTCTCTGTTAGTTGGATTTATTGTAAGCCTTGTATTTATCGTCGTTGTATCACTTGCAACACCAAAGGCAAGCGATGAGATCATGCAGGAATTTGAAGATGTGAAAAATGGAAACATCAATGCATAAATAGAATAAAAAAGAAAATGCCGGATGCGAGCCGGCATTTTCTTTTTGTATCTTAAAAAGAGAGGATTTATGAAAAAACTATGGTTATAATATAAGTTATAATTATGAACAAATTATGACATAAGTTGAAAGTTTGTGTAAATAATCGGGCAAAGTGTAATATTTAACAAGGAAAATCAGGAGAAAACAGGATATGCAGATCAAACTGATCGTAGTTGGAAACGTAAAAGAAATTTTTTATCAGAATAAAATAGAGGAATTTCAGAAGCAGATCAATAAAAAAATGTCAATACAGCTGATCTGTCTCAAGGATGAAAGCATTCCGAAGCAGATATCGGAGACAGTGATCCGTAAGATCAAGGAGACAGAGGGGGAGAAGATTTTAAATCAGATCCAGAATACCGATTATGTGGCGGCTCTCTGCATTGATGGGAAGAAGATGGATAATTCCAAAATCAAAAAAAGTATTGCAACAGCAGAACAGAGAGGCAAAACAAGTATTGCATTTGTGATCGGAGGATCGCTGGGATTGTCAGATGCGGTTGTGAAACGAGCAGACGAGAAGATCAGCTTCTCCAATATGACATTTCCGCACCAGTTGATGCGAGTGATGCTTATGGAAGTGCTGGCAGATACTATTTGTGGTAAGTGATGTGATTTAATATCGTATAGGCACGGTAGAGCTGTTCGGTCAAAACGACGGTTGTCAGATCAATGGACATTGTAAATCCGGAAAGTGAGAATGGGGAAAACTTTGCGATATCCAGATCATAAACAGTTGCAGGATCTGCAACAACAAACTCGATGCGGGAATAACCGGACAGACCAAGCTCTTCGATCTTTGCTGCAAATTCTTCGGATGAGATCGTATCAGTGCCGGGAACGACACGGAAGCAGGCAGACGAATTCTGCAGTTCTAATTTCGAGAAATCCTTGTAGTAGATACATTTCACACGACAAAAAGCGGAGAGGCGTTTGATGTACTCCGCGACCGCTTTTGTATATGCACTATCTAATTTCTTTTTTTCAACATGAATCAAAATTTCCATAGAAATATTATAACATACTTCTTTTCATATGTCCTTGAAAATGGTAAAATAAATATAACCGTGCCTAGGAGTATATTGCGATGGCATGGAATGAAGAATATGCTGATAGAGGATAACGATGACAGATAAAAAGATTTTAGTATTAGATATTGATGGTACACTTGTGAATTCGGAGAAAAAGATTACACCGGAGACACTGAAATATTTGAAGATGATACAGGAGCAGGGACATATTGTTGCACTGGCATCGGGCAGACCATTTCCGGGGTTGAAGCAGTATTCGGATGCTTTGGGGCTTGCGGAATATGGCGGCTATGCGTTGAGCTTTAACGGTGGCAAGGTGATTTCGTGTGCGACACAGGAAGTGATTTATACGAAGGCAATCCCGAACCGTTATGCGAAGATTCTCTATGAATTTGCGAAGGAACGTCACATTGGTATGGTCACATACAAGGACAATCAGGTGATTACCGGAACCGACACCGATGGATATATGGAGTTTGAGGCACGGCTCAATCATATGGAATTATGTCAGGTCGATGATTTTCTCAAGGTTGTGGATTTCGATATGATCAAGTGCCTGATGACAGCTGAGCCAGAAGTCGCAGAACAGTATGAGAAGGAGCTTGCAGAGCTGGTTTCGCCGGATCTGAATGTATTCCGTTCCGAACCGTATTTCATTGAGATTACGGTCAAAGGTGTGGATAAGGCAGAGTCCATCGCACGGCTTCTGGAGCATATCGGCATGAAGCGGGAACAGTGTATCTGCTGTGGTGATGGCTTCAACGACAAGACGATGGTGGAATACGCGGGCGTTGGCGTTGCGATGGGAAACGCACAGCAGGTCGTCAAGGATGTGGCGGACTATGTGACAGCTTCCTGCGATGAAGATGGACTGGTAGAAGTGATTAAGAAGTTTGTATTGTAGAATGAAGGGCAGAAGATGAAGGAATATTTAATATCAACCAAAGCAGATACTTTGGCTGATCTGCGTGAAATTGTAAAACATTCTTATATTGAGGAATTAAGCATTGTGTATGCGGAGGAATTCTTCGGAAATCCGGCAGGTGTGATTGCGGCAATCAAAGAGCAGTTTACCGGAGAGATGATCGTTGTTAGAAGCTCATCGAAAAGTGAGGATAATCTGGAGACAAGCAATGCCGGACACTTTGAGAGCGTGCTGGGGGTCGATGCATCAAAGGATGCAGCAATTACAGAGGCAATCGAGACAGTGTATCGTTCTTATGTGGAAGGGGACTTCACAGAGGAAGCGAAGCAGCAGCTGATTGAGGCAAACGAAGAGGTATTGATCCAGAGACAGACGGATCATGTACGGATTTCAGGGGTTGTGTTCACAAGAGATATCATATACAACCGTCCGTATTATATGGTGACATATGATGATAACGGAAGCACGGATTCCGTGACAAGTGGCGTCCGTGGAAAGACAAAATGGATCGCAAAAAATGCATCCAGAGAGTTCCTGGAATACGAATTTGTAGATCTGTTGACGGCAGTCAAGGAAATCGAACAGATTTATGAATATGTTTCCGCACTCGATATCGAATTTGCAATTCTGGAGGATGGAACGGTTGTAATTTTCCAGGTGCGTCCACTGGCGGCAGCATTGAAGATTATTGCACCGATGACAGACCGGGAATTCAAGGACACAAAGGCCCTTGCAAAGTGCAAGTATCTTGATACATTCCATATCCTTTCTGATATGGCATTCTGGAACCCGGCGGAGATTATCGGCAGCAATCCAAGACCGCTTGATTATTCCCTGTACCGGGAACTGATCACCGCCCATATCTGGTCGGCAGGATTACAGCCACTCGGCTATCAGCCAGTTCGTGGAGAACTGATGCAGAAGGTGGGGAATAAGCCGTATATATCGGTGAATTATACATTCGATGGTTTGACACCGGCAGGATTGCCGGAGGATCTGTGCTATAAGCTAAATCAGTATTATGAGCAGAAATTAAGACAGGATAAGACGGCACATGATAAGATTGAATTTGAGATTATTTTCAACACCTATGACTTTATGACAGATACCCGTCTGAAGGAGCTTGCGGAATATGGCTTTGACGATGTCGAGATTTCCCAGCTTCGAAATGCGCTGTTTGAGATTGCAAAGCAGACGTTAGAACATTACGACGAAATTTGCGAGGAGGATCTTCGCTCGCTGGGACAGCTTACCGAGCTGCGGCATGAACTTCGGAAGCATTCGCCACTTGCGGAGACAAATGTCATGAAGCTGTACAGCTACATTGACGAGTTGTTAGATTCCATCAAGGACCATGGAACACCACAGTTTACAAGACAGGCGCGTTGTGCATTTATGGCGCGGAGTTTTTGCCGGACGTTGGTGGAAAAAGGATATTTTACGAAGCAGGAGATGGATGATTTCATGTTGTCCATTCCGACGGTTGCTTCGGAATTCGAACGTGATTTTGATTTATACAGTCATGGCAAGCTGAGCCGGGATGACTTCAATCATCTATATGGACATTTAAGGCTTGGCACCTATGATATCCGTTCAGACAGCTACCGGAACATTTATTTTGATGTCGCATCTGCGAATCTGACTGGAAACAATAAGGTAAAGCAGGAGGCAAAAAGTCTCGATTTAGAACGGTTGCAGGTTGCTTTGGATGAAGCAGGCATTCCGGTTACACCGGAGAAATTCATCGAGTTTATCAAGAAAGCAACACAGAACCGGGAGTATTTTAAGTTTGAGTTTACGAAGTCATTGTCGCTGATGCTGGATGTAATCGTCAAGCTTGGCGAGGTGATGGCGATTGCCAGAGAAGATATGTCTTATCTGGAAATTCAGGATCTCTTAAGCTATCACAGCCGTGATTCTTATATTCAGACGATTGAGACACGACGTCGGTTTTACCATGTGAATTCGTATCTCGTATTACCGGAGGTCATCTTCGATGTCGGGGATATTGATGTTATTGATATCGACGAGGCAAGACCGAATTTTATCACGAATAAGGTTGTGGAGGCACCGATCGTCAATCTTGATGAGGATCATGATTCGGACATTACCGGCAAAATCGTGGCGCTTACGAAAGCAGATCCGGGATATGACTGGATCTTTGCGAAGGATATTGCAGGCTTTGTGACCAAATATGGCGGTGCAGCATCCCATATGGCAATCCGCTGTGCAGAGTTTGGAATTCCGGCAGCCATCGGCTGTGGAGAGAAGATATACCAGCGTATCCACCGGATGCAGATCATGTGTCTTGATTGCGAAAATGGAAGAATTACGGAAAAGCAGAGTCAATAAATTGATTTCGAGGTAGGCATGGTGTATAATGAAACGATGAGACAAGGAGGAAGTCTACATGGGTTTTTTTAAAGATTTCAAGCGTGATTTCGCGCAGGCAGTCAATGAGCTGATGCCGGACAAGGATGAACTTGGCGCGGAATACGATGATGAAGATATGGTAAACACCTTTGATGAAAATGACCAGATGGAGGTTGCACCGGAAGATCTGTTGGAGAATCTGGATGAGATCCGGATTGACAGACCGGAACCGGAGATGCCAGAGGCATCTGAGAATCTGGAACATTTCTCAAATGTAGAGACAACGGAGAAAGATAAGACATCAGATGAGACTTCTGTGTTTGACACCGTGCCAGAGGCAGAGGTGATTCAGGACGAGCTGGAAATGGAACCGGAGCCATTCTCAGAGGATGAGCTGGAACCAAAACCAGATACCGAATATCTGCAGGCGGAGACGGTAACAGAGGCAGGCGCAGAGATAAAGGAAGATACCGCGGATGAGACAGATGAGTTAAAGGCGCTGGATGCACTTGATGAAGAAAATATGCTGGAGCATACGGAGGAAGCACTTCTGACGGAACCGGAGACGGAGACAAAGCAGGAAGAACTGCAGAACTTCCTGACGGCGGATCTGGAGAAGGCTGTGGAGGATACATTGGCGAAGCAGGCAGAGGAAGAGACGCAGATGGAAAACGAACGCGTACAGGAGGATGCAGCGATGGAGACAACTATGGACACAGCGGCAGTTGAAAAGACAGATGTCAGCTCTCTCGTAGAGGCAGATACAACCTATATTACAAAGACGACAGTTATCAATGGAGATTTGCAGACCGACGGCTGTATCGATCTGATTGGAACGGTAAACGGTGCGGTAAGCTGTGATGGAAAGCTGATCGTGGGCGGTTCAATCACTGGAGATGTACAGGTCGGCGAACTGTACGCGAATGCTGCAAGAATTGAGGGCGATGTACATGTCGTGGATGCAGCAAAGATTGGTGTGGGAACGGTCGTTGTCGGAAATGTATTTGCTGGTTCTGCTGTGATCGCAGGCGCTGTCAAGGGTGATATCGATGTACAGGGACCGGTGATTGTGGATTCGACCGCGGTAATTATGGGAAATATAAAATCAAGATCCGTACAGATCAACAATGGTGCTGTGATCGAGGGAATGTGTTCCCAGTGCTATTCGGAGATTGATGTAAAGAGCTTTTTTGAATAAAAGGAAGAGGAGTATCAAACGATGAAGATGGACAGAATTTTATTGAAACTTTCAGGAGAAGCACTTGCCGGAGAAAAGCATACCGGATTTGATGAGGCGGTTGTCCGTGACGTGGCAAAGCAGGTAAAGGCAATCTGTGATAAGCATATTCAGGTGAGTATTGTAATCGGCGGAGGAAATTTCTGGAGAGGCAGAACATCCGACAACATGGATCGTGTAAAGGCAGACCAGATTGGTATGCTGGCAACGGTGATGAACTGCATCTATGCAGCAGATGCGATGCGTGCAGAAGGATTGAAGACACACATTATGACACCATTTGCCTGTGGCAGCATGACAGAGCTTTTTAACAAGGACAAGGCAATCGAGTATCTGGAGAACGGAGAGGTCGTATTTTTTGCAGGCGGAACCGGACATCCATATTTCTCAACGGATACAGCAACCGTGCTTATGGCAATCGAGGTAGAGGCAGATGTGATCCTTTCTGCCAAGGCAATCGACGGTGTGTATGACAGTGATCCAAAGACAAATCCGAACGCAAAGAAATATGACACGATGCCAATCTCTGAGATCGTGGACAAGAAGCTTGGTGTGATCGATCTTGCGGCCGCTGTGCTTGCAATGGAGAACAAGATGCCGATGATGCTGTTCGGCTTGAATGATACCAACAGTATTGAGAAGGCTGTGACTGGTGGATTTACCGGAACAACCGTAACAGTAGAGTAAGTGTGTGTTACATGTCAGGAAGACAGGATGACAGAAAAGTATATTATATTTGGAGGAAGAAAAATGTTAGCACAGTATGAAGAGAAGATGAAGAAGACAATTGAGAGTCTGGAGAAAGAATACAGCACAATCCGTGCCGGACGTGCGAATCCACATATTCTGGATCGTATCACAGTACTTTATTATGGAGCACCTACACCATTGCAGCAGGTGGCAAATATCACAGTTCCAGAAGCAAGAACGATTATGATCTCACCTTGGGAGTCAAGCCTGATCAAAGAGATCGAGAAGGCGATTGTATGTTCTGACCTTGGTATCAATCCAAACAACGATGGTAAGAACATCATTATCAACTTCCCGGAGCTGACAGAGGATCGAAGAAAAGAGTTGGCAAAGGACGTTAAGAAGAAGGGTGAGAATGCAAAGGTTGCCATCCGTAATATCCGACGTGATGCAAATGATGCATTGAAGAAGGCGAACAAGGCAGCAGAGATGTCTGACGATGAACTCAAAGGCAACGAAGAGAAAGTTCAGAAGATGACAGACAAGTATGTGGCACAGGTAGATCAGGAAATCGAGACAAAGACAAAGGAAATCATGACAGTATAAGCTATGAAGAAAATCATTGATGGAGAAGAATTGGAAATACCTACTCATGTGGCAATCATCATGGATGGAAATGGCAGATGGGCAAAGAAACGTCTGCTTCCACGGAACATGGGACACAGACAGGGGGCGAAGGTGTTGGAGCAGATCTGCCGGGATGCAGCGGATTTGGGAATCCGGTATCTGACGGTGTATGCATTTTCCACGGAGAACTGGAAGCGTTCGACTGAGGAGGTAACCGGTATCATGAATCTGCTTCGAAGCTATCTGTCGAACTGTGTGGAGCGTGCATCAAAGGATGGACTGCGTATCCGTGTGATCGGAGACCGGAGTGCCCTGGATGCAGATATCGTGGAGATGCTTGAACATGCAGAGCGTGAGACAGCAAAGTTTGACAAGCTGGATTTTACAATCGCGTTAAATTATGGTGGCAGGGATGAACTGCGCCGGACGATGACGAAGCTTGCAAAGCAGGTACAGGAAGGAACACTTGCACCGGAAGCAATCACAGAGGATGTGATAGCAAAGCATCTGGATACGGCAGATCTTCCAGATCCGGATCTGCTGATCCGTACAAGCGGCGAACTGCGGTTATCGAATTATCTGATCTGGCAGCTTGCTTATGCAGAATTCTATTTCACAGATACCTTGTGGCCGGATTTTGACAAGGAATCATTGAAAGAGGCAATCCGGTATTACAACGGTAGAGAGCGAAGATTTGGTGGAGTAAAATAAACTATGTTTAAAACACGTTTTATCAGTGGTGCAGTATTAACGCTGCTCACAATTGGAATTTTATATCTGGGTGGTTATGTAACCGGCGTGGCTGTTATGCTTTTGAGTTTGGGCGGAGTGTTCGAGCTGATGCGCGTCTATAAGCAGGAGAAATCTGCGATGGCAGTGCTTGCTTATCTGATGACGATCGCGTATTATTGCTTCTTATTCTTCCATTTGGAGAAATACCTTCTGCCGCTCATGATTCTGTATGTATTATTGGTATTGGCTGTTTATGTGATCACATATCCAAAGTACACGGACAAAGATGCGATGGTTGCAATCTTAGCATTTTTCTATGTTTCATTGCTGCTGTCCTTCCTGTATCAGGTTCGTATCTTAAAGTACGGTGGTGCTTTGGTTGTGATGGTATATATCTGTTCCTGGATCAATGATACATTTGCTTACTGTGTTGGTGTGAAGTTTGGAAAGCATAAGATGTCACCAAAACTCAGTCCGAAGAAGAGCGTGGAAGGATTGCTTGGCGGTATTTTTGGTTCTGCATTGATTGGCGCATTGTATGGAATATTCTTCAATGCAAAAGTATATGAATTAACAAATGCACCACTTATTTTTGCAGTGGCAGGCGCTGTAGGAGCCGGATTTGCGGTGATTGGAGATCTGACCGCATCCGCCATCAAGCGAAATAATGACATTAAGGATTACGGAAAGCTGATTCCGGGACATGGCGGTATCATGGACCGGTTTGACAGTATTATTTTTACAGCACCAATCGTATATTATTGCTTTTCAATTATGATTGGAAACTTAGGAGGCGCAATGTGAGAACAATCGCGATTATCGGCTCGACCGGTTCGATTGGTACACAGACGCTCGACGTCGTGCGTGCCAATGCAGATATCCGTATCGGAGCCTTAGCAGCAGGAAATAATATAGAATTACTGGAAAAACAGGTGCGGGAATTCAAACCGGCACTCGTAAGTGTACAAAGCAAAGACAAGGCAGATGCGTTACGGATTGCCTTGTCTGATTTTAATTGTAAGATCGTTTATGGTATGGATGGACTGATTGCGGTCGCTACATATGAACCGGCGGAGCTTGTTGTGACAGCAATCGTTGGTATGATCGGAATCCGTCCGACGATCGAGGCAATCAAGGCGGGAAAAGATATCGCACTCGCAAACAAGGAGACACTGGTAACTGCCGGACATCTGATCATGAAGCTGGCAGAGGAATATCATGTCCGGATTCTCCCGGTAGACAGTGAGCATTCTGCAATATTCCAGTGCCTGCATGGGGAAAGAGAAAACAAGATAGCAAAGCTTCTGATCACAGCATCAGGCGGACCATTCCTTGGAAATACAAGAGAGGAATTAAAGGATGTTACAGTGGAGGATGCATTGAAACATCCGAACTGGTCTATGGGAAGAAAAATTACGATTGATTCTGCAACACTGGTAAACAAAGGTTTAGAGGTTATTGAAGCGCGCTGGCTGTTCGATGTGATGCCAGAGGATATCGAGGTTGTTGTGCAGCCACAGAGCATCATTCATTCGATGGTGGAATTTGAAGATGGTGCGATCAAGGCACAGCTTGGAACTGCAGATATGCGCCTGCCAATCCAGTATGCGCTTTATTATCCAGAGCGTAGATATCTGGCTGGTGACCGTCTTGACTTTTCGAAGATTGCCGGAATCATCACAAGCAAACCAGACAGAGAGACATTCAAGGGACTGGATTTTGCATATCAGGCAATTAAAACTGGCGGATCTATGCCGACGGTACTTAATGCGGCAAATGAATGTGCGGTTGCAAAGTTCCTGCACAAGGACATAAAATTTTTACAAATCTATGATATAATTGAAGCCTGTATGGGGGAGCATAAGACCATTGCGAATCCGACACTTGAAGAGATTCTGGAGACGGAACGCTGGGTATATGACTATATTGAACGACAATTCGGTTGATAGAGTTTCGATGTAAAAGGAGATTGTATGAACATTATTCTGATTATACTGGTGTTTGGTGTAATCGTGTTTTTTCACGAGTTCGGACACTTTATTGTTGCAAAGATGAATAAGATCGCGGTTATGGAGTTTTCCATTGGTATGGGACCGGCTATTTTTTCAATACAGAAAAAGGAGACGAAATATTCCCTGCGTTTACTGCCGATTGGTGGGTACTGCATGATGATGGGGGAAGATGGCGAGAGTGAAGATGAGAATGCGTTTAACAACAAGCCGCTGCTGGCACGGATTCTGGTGATTGCGGCGGGTCCTGTGTTTAACTTTATTCTGGCATTTGTTTTTTCAATTGTATTGATTCATTTTACGGGCTGTGATCCTGCCAGACTTACAACCGTGGTAGAACATTCTGCGGCGGAGGATGCTGGAATCGTTGTTGGAGATACAGTGACAGCGATTAATGGCAAGAAGATTTATAATTATCGTGAGATTTTACTCTATATGCAGGCAGAGAATCCTTCCAAGCCGGTAACACTTTCGATTGAGCATGCAGATGGTTCAAAGGAATCGGTTGTTGTAACACCAAAGGTGGACAATGAAGGAAATTATAAACTTGGAGTTGCTGGAGGTTATGTCGCGTCCACCGGATTTGGAAATGATATCAAATATGCAGGTCTGGAGCTTCGATATTGGGTGAAAGCGACGGTGACAGGACTTCGGATGATTGTGACTGGCGGTGTGAAAAATGGAGATATCATGGGTCCCGTTGGTGTTGGAAGTGCCATGAACGAAGTGATTGAAGAGGCAAAGGATATCAGCACAACGCAGAAAGAGGCAGTAATCAATGTAATACTGAATCTTTTAAACTGGAGTATCTTGCTGAGTGTGAATCTGGGTATCATGAACCTGCTTCCGATTCCGGCACTGGATGGCGGCAGACTGTTGTTCCTGTTTATTGAGGCAATCCGTAGAAAGAAGATTCCACAGGAGAAGGAAGCGATTGTGAACTTCATCGGATTTGCGTTACTTATGGTATTGATGGTTGTAGTATTCTTTAATGATATTAAGAATGCATTTTTCTAAAAGGTTAGAAAAGGGGTTGTGATTATGAGATACGGAACGAAAAAAACACTTCCACACAGAGATACGACGAGAATGATAAATATTGGCGGTGTCGTGATCGGTGGCGGCAATCCGATTGCGATTCAGTCTATGACAAATACAGAGACATCTGATGTAGACGCAACCGTGGCGCAGATTCTGGAACTGGAGAAGGCAGGCTGTCAGATCATCCGTTCCACCGCGAATACCGAGGCGGCTGCAAAGGCATTTGATAAGATTAAAGAACAGATTCATATTCCAATCGTAGCAGACATTCATTTTGATTATCGGCTGGCGATACTTGCGATGGAATATGGTGCAGATAAGATTCGGATCAATCCGGGAAATATCGGCGGAGAAGAGAATCTGAAGAAGGTTGTAAAAGTAGCGAAAGAGCGGAATATTCCGATTCGTGTCGGTGTGAATTCCGGTTCCTTAGAGCGGAATCTGGTTGAAAAATATGGTGGCGTGACAGCGGAAGGTATCGTGGAGTCTGCACTTGACAAGGTACGGATGATCGAGGAATGTGATTACGATAATCTGGTAATCAGTATCAAGAGTTCCGATGTTATGATGTGTGTACATGCACATGAACTGATTGCAGAACAGACGAGCTATCCTTTGCATGTCGGTATTACAGAGGCAGGAACGGTCTACCGTGGCAATATCAAGTCTGCGGTAGGGCTTGGTATGATTTTAGGACAGGGAATCGGCGATACGATGCGTGTGTCTCTGACGGGAGATCCGGTTGAGGAGATTACATCGGCAAAGCTGATCCTGCGGACGTTAGGGTTGCGCAAGGATGGAATCGAGCTCGTGTCCTGCCCGACTTGTGGCAGAACAAAGATCGACCTGATCGGACTTGCGAATGATGTAGAGAAACTGATTGCCGGCTATGACCATCTGTCAATCAAGGTTGCTGTGATGGGCTGTGCGGTAAACGGACCTGGTGAGGCACGGGAGGCAGATCTTGGTATTGCAGGCGGCAATGGTGAGGGACTTCTGATGAAGCACGGTGAGATCATTAAGAAAGTTCCACAGGAGAATCTGCTTGCAGCACTGAAGTACGAGCTGGATCACTGGGAAGAGGAGTAAAAACGTGGATAACAAAACATTTTGTAATGTATTTCCGGCTTTTAAGGGTGGAGCGGAACTTGACGCCCTTTTTTCGGATACGCAGGTGGAGAGTATCAAAACCTACGAGACAAAAAAACAGATGATTGTTACGCTGCAAAGTGACCACTTGATTCCATATCATATGATTACCCGTATGGAAGCATTGCTGACACAGTATGCATATCATATGGGTGGTGCAGGAAAGAAAATCCAGATATTTATGCGATATCAGCTTTCGGAACAGTATGATGTGAGACAGATTGCGGAGAATTATAAAGAAAGCCTGTTAGAGGAACTGCGCAGCATCAGCCGGATTGCATTTCGGTTGATGAGCCGGGCGGAGTGGTATTATAACGAGGATGTGATCAGTATTGCGGTGGAACATTCCTCAGTTGCAAAGGAACATGAAAAGCTGATACGGGATTTTCTCGTGTCTTATTTTCGTGACCATTTTGGAAAGGAAATCGAAGTTGGATTCAGCTATTCCTTAGAGCAAAAAACGAAGCTGCGGCAGGCAAATGCGCTGCGCTTACAGCAGGAGCTCCGTACGATCGAGGAGAAAAATGCAGAATTACAGGCGGCAAAAGCTGCTTCGGATGCTTCGGAAAAAGAGAAAAATGCAGAAGATAAAAAGGCCTCCAAGGATGAAAATAAACAGGCAGAAGCAAAAACGGCTGCAAAGACAGATGCACCGAAGTCCCCACAGCCAGCCGCATCTAGTGCAAAACCAGCGGCTGCAGCAGCCAAATCCTATGGCGCAGGTGCCAGATCCGATCGCAAATTCTCAGGGAAAGGCGATTATGGAAGTTATCGCAAGCAGCAGTCACAGGACCCGGATGTGTTCTATGGCAGAAACTGTGAGGCGGATATTGTCAAGATTGAGGCACTCGAAGAAGGTACCGGTGAATGTTGTATCCATGGACAGGTAATTGCGTTGGAAGATCGTGAGCTGCGGAGTGGAAAGTTTATCATCACAGGTGCGATCACCGATTTTACAGATACGATCATGTTCAAACTGTTTGTATCACCGGATGACCGGGGACCGTTGCTGGATGAATTGCAGAAGGGAAAATTCTATATCATAAAAGGTGTGCCAATGTATGACAGCTACAGTAAGGAAATCACCTTTTCATCCGTTGCCGGAATCAAACCGGCAAATGATTTTCGGGAGAAACGGATGGATAACGCGCTTGAAAAACGTGTCGAGCTGCATCTGCATACGATCATGAGCGAGATGGATAGTGTGGTTGGCATCGAAAAAGTTATTGCCCGTGCGAAGGAATGGGGCATGAAGGCGCTTGCAATCACCGATCATGGTGTTGTACAGGCATTCCCGATTGCAAATCACCAGCTCAAAAAAGGCGAGGACTTTAAAATCATCTATGGTGTAGAGGGCTATTTTGTTGATGATGTAAAGGGACTAATCCAGAACGAAAAAGGACAGAAGATTGATTCGGAATATGTGGTATTTGATATAGAAACCACAGGTTTAAGCCCGACAAATAATCGTATCATTGAGATTGGTGCCGTGCGGATTAAGGATGGAAGGATACAGGATACATTCTCTGAATTTGTCAATCCGGAGGTGCCGATTCCGTATACGATCACGAAGCTTACATCCATCACGGATGCGATGGTGCAGAATGCACCAACAATCGAAGTGATCCTGCCGAAATTTTTAGAGTATATTGGCGATGCAAGTGTAGTTGCGCACAATGCCACCTTTGATACCGGATTTATACGGGAGAATGCAAAGCGGCTGGGACTGGTGTTTGACAGTACGATCGTGGATACGATGACACTGGCGCATATCCTGCTTCCAGAGCTTGGTAAATATACACTGGATCGTCTATGTAAGCAGTTTGGTGTTGTAAATGAGCATCACCACAGAGCCTGCGATGATGCGGCTGCTACAGCCGAGATCTTCGTCAAGATGATCAAGATGATCAAAGAAAAAGGTATTACAACGATCCATGAGTTAAACGAAGCGGGTGCTGCATCTCCGGATGCAATCCGGAAAGCAAAAACGTATCATGGTATCATATTGGCGGCAAATGAGGTTGGACGAGTGAATCTGTACCGTCTGATTTCTGAGTCGCATCTGACATATTTTAACCGGCGTCCACGTATGCCGAAGAGTCTGATCAACAAATACCGGGAAGGTCTGATCATTGGCTCCGCCTGTGAGGCGGGCGAGCTTTACCGTGCAGTATTGTACGGAGAGGGCGAGGATGAAATCACAAGACTTTGTAATTTCTATGATTACTATGAGATCCAGCCGGTTGGAAACAACATGTTCCTGCTTGATGATGAGAAAGCTCCGGTCAAGACTGTGGAGGATCTTCAGGATGTCAACCGGAAGATCTGCGACCTTGGCAAACAGTTTGACAAGCCGGTCGTTGCAACGTGTGATGTGCATTTTCTCGATCCGGAGGATGAGGTATACCGGCGGATTATGATGGCGGGAAAGGGCTTCCATGATGCAGACCGTCAGCCACCGCTGTTTTTCCGTACAACGGATGAGATGCTTGCAGAGTTCCAGTATTTAGGCAGTGATCTTGCAAAAGAAGTCGTTATTACAAATACAAATAAAATCAATGATATGATTGAGCGTATCTCACCGGTACGGCCGGATAAATGTCCGCCGATCATTGATAATTCCGATGAGACGCTGACGACGATCTGTTATGACAAAGCACATGAGATTTACGGACCGAATCTGCCGGAGATCGTAGAGGCGAGACTGAAACGGGAACTACATTCTATTATCTCGAATGGATTTGCGGTTATGTATATCATCGCCCAGAAGCTAGTTTGGAAATCGAACGGCGATGGCTATCTGGTAGGCAGCCGAGGTTCGGTTGGTTCGTCCTTTGTTGCGACGATGGCAGGTATCACGGAAGTAAATCCACTTCCGGCACACTACATCTGTCCGAAGTGTTATTTTACGGATTTTGATTCGGATTTTGTAAAACAGTTCGAAGGACAGTCTGGTTGTGATATGCCTGACCGGAAATGCCCAAAGTGTGGCACGCTGATGACGAAGGAAGGACACGATATTCCGTTTGAGACATTCCTTGGTTTCTATGGCGATAAAGAGCCGGATATTGATCTGAATTTCTCTGGTGAGTATCAGCCCAAAGCACATGCTTATACAGAGGAACTTTTTGGAAAGGGAAAGGCATTCCGTGCGGGAACGATTGGTTCTCTGGCAGAGAAAACCGCATTTGGATATGTGTACAAATATTACGAAGAGCATGAGCAGGTAAAACGGCGTTGTGAGATGGAACGTATCGCTTTGGGACTGACAGGCGTGAAACGTACAACCGGACAGCATCCGGGTGGTATGATCGTGCTGCCAAAGCATGAGGAGATTTATTCGTTCACGCCGATCCAGCATCCGGCGAACGACACAACAACCGATATTATTACAACACATTTTGAGTACCATTCCATCGACCATAACCTGTTGAAGCTTGATATTCTCGGTCATGATGATCCGACGATGATTCGTCGCCTGGAAGATCTGACCGGACTCGATGCGAAGACGATTCCACTGGATGATAAGGATGTTATGTCTTTGTTCCATAACACGGAAGCACTTGGTATCAAACCGGAGGACATCGGCGGCACGAAGCTTGGTACACTCGGAATTCCGGAGTTTGGTACAGATTTTGCGATGCAGATGTTGATCGACGCTGCGCCGAAAGCGTTTTCGGATCTGGTGCGTATCGCGGGACTTTCCCATGGTACGGATGTATGGCTTGGAAACGCACAGACACTGATTGCGGAGGGTGTCTGTGAGCTTTCGTCCGCGATCTGTACACGAGATGATATTATGACGTATCTGATCTACCGGGGACTGGAACCGGGACTTGCATTTAATATCATGGAGAAGGTACGAAAAGGTATCGTTGCAAAAGGCAAATGTGACAAATGGGATGAGTGGAAAGAGGAGATGCGTAAGCATGATGTTCCAGAATGGTACATGGAGTCATGTGAGAAAATCAAGTACATGTTCCCGAAGGCACATGCGGTTGCCTATGTTATGATGGGCTGGCGTGTAGCATATTACAAGATTAAATATCCGCTTGCATATTACACGGCATTTTTCAGTATCCGTGCGTCGGCGTTTGACTATCAGCAGATGTGTCTTGGCAAGGAGGCGCTGGAAGAAAATCTGGCTGCCTTGCAGAAGAAAGATAAGAATGATATGAGTGCGACCGAGAAGGATATGGTGCGTGATATGCGGCTGGTACAGGAGATGTATGCGAGAGGTATCGAGTTTATGCCAATCGATCTGTACCGTGCAAAGGCAGACCGTTTCCAGATCATAGATGGAAAGATTATGCCGAGCTTTGCATCCATTGCCGGCATGGGCTTAAAGGCGGCGCAACAGCTGGAGGAAGCAGCAAAAGGCGGCACATTTACATCAAAAGAGGATATCCGTATCCGTGGAAAGGTGTCAAAGACGATCCTCGATGTGATGGAAGAACTTGGAATCCTCGGCGATCTGCCAGAGACAAACCAGTATGATTTCTTTGGCATGCTGAAATAAAAGAGTTGCTATTTTAGGCTACATATATTAAAATAAAGCCAAATGTTTTTTAATGCAATAAAGAAGGACGTGAGAAAGTGAACAATCAAAATACTCAGGACATAGGAATTATCCATGAATCAAATATAGAGGTATCTGACATTCTAGAGCAGGTGTATGAGGCGTTATCTGAGAAAGGATACAACCCTGTAAGTCAGATCGTCGGTTATGTGATGAGTGGAGATCCAACCTACATTACAAGTTACAAAAATGCGAGAAGTCTGATCATGAAAGCAGAGCGGGATGAGATCATAGAGGTACTTCTTGAAAACTATATTGAGACACGGCTCAAGTAAGAAACACTGCGTGGTATTTCTGCTTGACAGAAGGAGCGGGACGATATGAGAATCCTTGGACTGGATTATGGCTCGAAGACAGTTGGCGTTGCATTGTCAGATGCAACTTGTTTGATTGCACAGCCACTCGAGACGATCGAGCGAAAACAAGAAAATAAACTGAGACAGACCTATGCAAGGATTGAGGCACTCGTGGTGGAGCACGACGTGGATAAAATCGTACTTGGACTTCCAAAGATGATGAACAATACGGAAGGACCAAGAGTTCAGGCAACGAGAGAATTTGCGGAGAATCTGGAGCGCAGAACCGGATTGCCGATAATATTTGAGGATGAAAGGCTCACGACAGTGGAAGCAAACCGGATTTTAGAAGAGACGGGTGTGTGCGTGAGCGGAAGAAAAGAACACATTGACAAGATGGCGGCAGCTATCATATTGCAGAGTTATCTGGATCGAGAGGCACATAAAAGAGATGAGTGAGAAGATTACATTTGAAACAGAAGATGGAGATATCGAGTTGTATGTATTAGAACAGACAACGCTTTTTGGAGTGAATTACATTCTGGTGACAGATGACGAAGAAAGTGAGGATGGCAGTTTCTTTGTACTGAAAGAAGAACCGGACAGCGAAGGAGATGTCGTTTCTTACGCAGAAGTAGAAGACGAGAACGAATTGAAAGCAGTAATCAAGATCTTTGATGAGCTGTTGGAAGACATTGATTTGGAGGTTTAGTTTAGAATGAAACAGAATAATAAGTCGGTGAAGATCATTCCGCTTGGGGGATTAGAGCAGATCGGAATGAACATTACCGCGTTCGAGTATGAGGACAGTATTATTGTCGTAGACTGTGGACTTGCATTTCCGGAGGATGAGATGCTTGGTATCGACCTTGTCATCCCGGATGTCACATACTTAAAGGAAAATGCGGACAAGGTAAAGGGACTTGTAATCACGCACGGACATGAGGATCATATCGGTGCGATTCCGTATATAGAAAATGAAGTGAATATGCCGATTTACGCAACCAAGCTGACGATGGGACTGATCGAGCATAAGCTTCGTGAACATGGAAATATTAACAACGTCAGAAGAAAGATCGTAACACACGGACAGATGATCACACTTGGTGCGTTCCGTATCGAGTTCATCCGTACGACACATTCGATTGCGGATGCGGCTGCACTTGCGATCTATACACCAGCCGGTATCATCGTGCATACCGGAGATTTTAAGGTTGATTACACACCGGTCTTTGGTGAGGCAATTGACCTGCCACGATTTGGTGAACTTGGAAAGAAAGGTGTGCTTGCACTGATGGCGGATTCCACAAATGTGGAACGTTCAGGATACACTCCATCCGAGAAAACGATCGGAAAAGTATTTGACCATTTGTTTGATGACAACAAGGATCATCGAATCATCATTGCGACATTTGCATCAAATGTCGACCGTGTACAGCAGATTATCAATTCTGCGTACAAGTATGGCAGAAAGGTGGTTGTCGAGGGACGAAGCATGGTAAATGTCATTCAGACAGCTTCGGAGCTTGGCTATATTGATATACCGGACAATACGTTGATCGAGATCGATCAGATTAAGAACTATCCGGATGAGCAGGTGGTACTGATCACAACCGGAAGTCAGGGCGAGAATATGGCAGCGCTTTCGAGAATTGCGGCCAGCATTCACAAGCAGATCACGATCAAGCCGGGCGATGTAGTTATCTTCTCATCCAGCCCGATTCCGGGAAATGAGAAGGCAATCTTCAAGGTGATCAACGAGCTTGAAATGAAGGGCGCTCATGTAATCTTCCAGGATACCCATGTTTCCGGACATGCCTGTCAGGAAGAGATAAAACTGATGTATGCGCTTACAAAACCGAAATATGCGATTCCGGTACACGGCGAATACCGACATCTGAAGCGCCATGCAGAGCTTGCAGTAGAGATGGGAATTCCCAAGGAAAATGTCAAGATCTTATCCGCCGGCGATGTACTGTCGATAGGAGAAGATGTCTTTGACGTGACTGGAAAGGTACAGGCACAGGGAATTCTGGTCGACGGACTCGGTGTTGGCGATGTTGGAAACATTGTATTGCGTGATCGTCAGCAACTTTCCGAGAATGGCCTTTTGATCGTTGTCGTGACACTGGAGGCAGGAAGCAACCAGCAGGTTGCCGGACCGGATATTGTATCCCGTGGATTCGTTTATGTGCGTGAGGCAGAGAACCTGATGGATGAATGCCGCGAGGTGGTGCAGGAAGCATTGGATAACTGCTTAGACCGGGGAATTACAGATTGGGGCAAATTGAAGAATACGATTCGAGATGCGCTGAGTGATTTCCTCTGGAAGAAGATGAAGCGAAGCCCGATGATTCTGCCGATTATCACAGAGGTTTAATATGAGACAGGTTATTAACGAGAGCAAACAATTAAATGAACATATCCGGGCATCTGAGGAGTACCGCACTTACCTGCGGACAAAACAGGCGCTTCTTGAAAATGAGGAATTGAGCAGACATCTGCAGGAATTCCGTGCCAAGAATTACGAGCTTCAGAATCGGCAGGGCGTAAACCCTTACGATGAGATGATAGAACTGACAAGGGAATACGATGAACTGCTGCACAACTCTGTGGTAAGTGATTTTTTGCAGGCGGAACAGCAGATCTGTAAGCTGCTGCAGCGGGTGTTTGATTCCATAGCAGAAGGATTGGAGTTTGATTACATCAATGAGTGAAAATGTGAAAAAAACAACAAATGGAATAGCAAAGAAAAAAACAAGCAGGAAAAATGTGCGTAAAAAAGAGGAGAATCTGCGAAAAGGTTTAAAGAATTCTTCTGGGTTTATGTTCAGTTTATTTGTCAATATACTGATCGTATTTTTGATCGTAAAGCTGTTTACATATTCTTTTAATTTTGCTTATGGCGTATTTGGCAATGTTGCATACCATCCGGGAAGCCAGCAGTATATCGTGGTCGATATTCCGGCAGATTCCTCGATCATGGAGATTGGAAGTGCTTTGCAGGATGCGGAGATTATTGAAGATAAGTACGTCTTTTATGCCAAGGTAAAGGTAAAGGGCTATGGAAATAAGATCACAAGTGGAAAATATCATTTGTCAGCCAGCATGACCTATGATGAGATATTGCAGATTATCTGTAATATAGATACAAGCAGTGACGAGGAAAACGAATAAGTATGAATGAGTTTGCGAGAATTACATCCTTTGTCCGTTCGATGGCAAAGGAGGATGCCGGGGCGTTGGGAGAATTATATCGGGATGCTGTAAAGCACGGTGTTCCGGTGATCCGGCCAGAGGCGAGAGAATTATTAAAGACACAGTTACTATTGAAAAAGCCGAAGCGTGTTCTGGAGATCGGAACAGCCGTCGGCTATTCTTCTATCTACATGACAGGATTTCTGTCAGAGGATGCGCAGATCACAACGCTGGAATTGAGCGAGGAACGGACTGCGGAAGCAAGAACAAATATCAAACAGCTTGGAAAAGAGACGCAGATTCAGGTGATCTGTGGAGATGCGGCAGAGACGTTGAAGGAGCTTCCAGATGATACTTATGAGTTTGCGTTTGTCGATGCAGCAAAGGCACAGTATATTTATTATCTGCCAGATGTGCTGCGCGTGTTAAAACCGGGCGGTGTGATCGTATCGGACAACATCCTGCAGGAAGGGGAAGTATTAGAATCCCATTTTCTGGTGGAAAAGCGGAACCGCACGATCCATGACCGGATGCGGGAATATCTGTATGTGCTCACACATGATGATCGGTTGGAGACAGCCATTCTGCCAGTTGGGGATGGCATGGCAATCTCGGTTGTGCGGGAATTATGTAAGGAAAGTGTATTATAGTATATCAGGATAGCAGGTATGTGTATGATTTTGTTGAGAAATCAGGATACATACGGATGAAAGAGGATCGAAGATGGATAAGTTACAGAAACCAGAATTACTGATACCTGCCGGAAGTCTGGAAGTATTAAAGGTGGCAGTTGATTATGGCGCAGATGCAGTCTATATCGGCGGCAAGAATTATGGACTTCGTGCGAAGGCTGGGAATTTCACAATCGAAGAGATGCATGAGGCAGCAGACTATGTGCATGCGCATGGAGCGAAGCTGTATGTGACGGTAAATATATTTGCACACAATGAGGATATCGATGGAATCAAGGCGTATTTCCATGAATTGAAAGAGACTGGACTTGAAGAGAAAATAGATGCATTTATCATTTCAGATCCGGGTATTTTCACATTGGCGAAGGAAATCCTGCCGGGCATTGAGATTCATGTCAGTACACAGGCGAACAATACGAATTACTTGATCTACGATTTCTGGAGAAAACAGGGCGCGACGCGTGTGGTAGCGGCGCGGGAACTTTCATTAAAGGAAATCAAAACGATCCGGGAACATATTCCGGCAGATATGGAGATCGAGGCATTTATGCATGGAGCGATGTGTATATCTTATTCCGGAAGATGCCTGCTCAGCAGTTATTTTACAGGCAGAGATGCAAATCAGGGAGCCTGCACGCATCCATGCCGTTGGAAATATGCGGTTGTGGAGGAGAAGCGACCGGGCGAATATCTTCCAGTGGAAGAAGATGACAGAGGCACGTATATCTTTAATTCCAAGGACCTCTGCATGATTGAGCATATCCCGGATATGATTGACGCAGGAATCAACTCTTTCAAGGTAGAAGGACGTATGAAGACAGCACTGTATGTAGCAGTTGTTACCCGGACATACCGGGAGGCAATTGATGATTACTATACATCGAAGGAATTGTATGAGAGCAAGATGGAACATTACCGTGAGGAAATCGCAGCATGCACATTCCGTCAGTTTACAACTGGTTTTTATTATGGAAAACCAAACGAGGAGACACAGATTTACGACTGTAACACCTATGTGAAGAACCGTGTCTACCTTGGTACAGTTGAAGAAGTGACAGCGGCAGGAGAACTGGTTATCCACCAGAAGAATAAATTCTGCGTGGGTGATGCGATCGAGGTTATGGCGTTTGACGGCGAGAATGTGGACGTAGAGGTTCTTGCAATTCACGACGAACACGGCACAGAGATGGAATCTGCACCGCATCCAAAACAGTTACTCTGTGTGAAGGTTTCAAATTCAGAGAAAATCAGAAAAGGTATGATTATACGCACAAGGCACTGCGCAGCTTAAGCAGTGCCTTTTTTTCTATCCGTGAGACATAGGAGCGCGAGATATGGAGTAGGTTTGAAATCTCTTTCTGCGTAAGCTCCTGATTGTCATATAAACCGTAACGGAGCGCGATTACCTGCTGCTCGCGGTCATCTAATACTTCGGTAAACAAGTCATTGATATTTCTGAGACTTTCGGACGTGATAACATTCAAAAGCACATTTTCTTCGTCGATTCGGATGACATCCATCAAACTGATCTCATTTCCCTCCCGGTCGGTGCCGATTGGTTCGTACAGGGAAATCTCACGCGCTTCCTTGCGTTCCTGACGAAGCCGCATCAAAAGTTCATTTTCGATACAGCGACTGGCGTAGGTGACAAGCTTTGAACCTTTGTCGGTATCATATGTATTGATCGCTTTGATCAGGCCGATCGTGCCGATGGAAATCAGATCCTCGGTGGAGCGGTTCCCAGTCTGATATTTCTTGACGATATGCGCGACGAGACGCAGATTGTATTCTACAAGGATATTGCGCGCGGATAGATCGCCCGCCTTTGCTTTTTGCAGATAATGCGATTCCTCTTCGGGAGAGAGCGGGTGATGAAAAGTCTGCATGGCTGCCTCGCTATCCCTCTTTGTATATACTATGACGAATGATGGAAAATAGTGCTTTTCCAAGATGGAAAAAGATGGTATGATGATTCTAATGGTTTGGGAAGGAGAGGGTTATGTTTCACTTAAAACATGATGTGCAGATACATCTAAAAAAGGAAAAGGAAGTTTTTCAATTCGTTCGGTTGTTTTTGTTTACATTTATATTATCGGCTGTGCTGATGGGGCTGCCTGACTATATTTGGAATATGCATTTATATAGAATATCGTTAATAGTAGTTCCGTGGCTGATAGCAGTCCCATCTATTGTTTATTGTATTAAACAAAGAGTTCAATTAGTTAATAAAAAATGGATTTTTGATTTTGGGATTGGTGTAGTAATTGGAGTAGCACTTTCTTGTTTGTGGCTTGTGATTGCAAATCAAATGGGAATAACAGTGGGAAGATTTTATACCAATAATATGTGGACAATAGTCTTCTTTTTTATATATTACGTTTTTTCGGTTGGACCTGCAGAAGAACTCATTTATAGAGTGGCATTTAAAGAAAGCTTGGAAAGTGTAACAGATAAGGCAAAATGGATAGCTCCGATTTTAGCAAACGTTTTATTTGGACTATCACACTTATTTCAACATAATATATCAAACGCGGTATTTGCGTTTTGCGTCGGGGCTATATACACGCTATTATACAATAAATGGAATAAGTGCAATTATATTATGGTAGCAGCGATTCATGGAATGTATGACTTTGCTATATGCTTTATTCCGTATATGCTGGATAAGGTGTAGGCTTGGATAAATGAAAATCTTGAAGAACCATAATGTTATGTAAAATAAACGACTTAGACAGATTTAAACAGATATCAAAAAATTGCTTTTTTTTTCAAATAGGCTATGCTATAATTATACATACTATAAAATTTATGAGAGGGTATTGCTATGCGAATAACTGGAGGAAGAAAAAAGATTCGTATAGGTGATTTGCTTGTTGAAGCGGGGGCTATTACGGAAGAAGAGCTTCAGGAGGCACTTGCCTATCAGAAGGAAAATGGTGGTCGTATCGGTAATGTTATTATGGAACTTGGCTTTATTAGCCAGGAACTGTTGATCACAGTATTGACGACACAGATGGGAATTGATTACATTGAGCTGAAAGCCTGCAAGCTGGATGAAGATTTGTTGAAACAGGTACCGGAAAACCTGGTCAACAAATATAAGGCAATCCCGATTGGATATGATGAGAATAATCCGAATATCCTGCGAGTGGCAATGGTAGATCCAATGGATTTAAATGCTATCGATGATATCGGTATTGCGACAAATACACAGGTAGAACCATTGCTTGCCATGGAAGATGATGTCATGGAGGCAATTGGTAAATATTATGGTAATGCACAGGCAATGGAGGCTGCTGAGCAGTACCGTAAGGAGATGCAGGAGAACGGCGTCAATGATGCGGATGAAGAGGCGCTGAATGAAGATATCGAGAACTCGCCAATCGTACTTCTGGTAAAACAGATTATCGAGGGCGGTGTCAGACAGAGAGCTTCCGATATACATATCGAACCGCTGGAGAGTAGCGTTCGAGTTCGTTACCGTATTGATGGTGCGTTGAAGCATGTTATGACCTACGATATTGGACTTCTGGCAGGTATCAGTGCCCGTATCAAGATCATCGGCGGTATGGATATCGCAGAGAAACGTAAACCACAGGATGGTCGTATCACAATTATGGTTGACCGGAGAGAGTACGATGTCCGTGTATCTATCCTTCCAACTGTATATGGTGAGAAAACCGTTATGAGACTTACTTCCAAGGACGGTCTGACGAAACCGAAGAGCGCGCTTGGATTTGGACCAAAGGAATTGAAGGTGTTTGACGGCATCCTGAGTAACCCACATGGAATCATCCTTGTAACAGGACCAACCGGTTCCGGTAAATCAACTACACTGTATACATCATTGAGTGAGTTAAATACCGAAGATGTAAATATTATCACGGTAGAAGATCCTGTCGAGGCTAATATCGACGGTATCAATCAGGTTCAGGTAAATGTAAAAGCAGAGATGACTTTCGCGGCAGCCCTTCGATCTATCCTCCGTCAGGACCCGGATATTATTATGATCGGAGAGATTCGAGACAGTGAGACTGCACAGATTGCTGTTCAGGCGGCTATCACCGGACATTTGGTAGTATCCACACTGCATACAAACTCAGCCGCATCTACGGTTACACGTATCATCGATATGGGTATTGAGCCTTATGTAGCGGGCGATGCGTTGGTGGGTGTTATCGCACAGCGACTTGTTCGTAGACTTTGTAGCTCTTGCAAACAGGCAAGATTAGCAGAACCGGAAGAAAAGAAGATTCTTGGCGTCAAGCCAGAGGATATGGATGATGATGTCATTATCTATGAGCCGGTTGGATGCCCGCTTTGCGGAGATACTGGTTATGCAGGACGAATTGGTGTATATGAGATGATGCCGGTATCCAAGGAATTGCAGGCGGTTATTTCTAAGGGCGCTACGGCAGATGTTATTGAGAAACAGGCATTAAAAGAAGGTATGCTGACCTTGAAGATGGGTGCAGCACAGCATGTACTGAATGGTATTACGTCGATTAGTGAGATGAAGAAAATCACATATGAGACGGGTGATGAATATTAAAACTATAATGTAAAAGAGGGAGAGAAAAGAACATGATAGACATGAAAGAACTTCTGGCATTTGCGGTGGAACAGAATGCATCTGATATCCATATTGCGGTAGGCATTCCTCCGAAGCTTCGTATCAATGGCCGGTTGACGGAGGTAGAGCTTCCGGCAATGACACCGGCAGATGCTGCAGAAGCAATCGGTTCGACGATGCATGATCGTCATAAGCAGATCTTAAAAGAACGGGGCGAGGTCGATTTTTCGTTCGCATCTCCAGAGACTGGTCGATTCCGTGTGAATGTATTTATGGATCGTGGAAATATGGCGGCTGCCTACAGAAAAGTCGATACCATTATTCCTAGACCGGATCAGTTAGGAATTCCGGAGGCAGTTGTACAGCTATATAAGAAGAAAAGAGGCTTGGTGCTTGTAACAGGACCAACCGGTTCCGGTAAGTCGACAACACTTGCTTCTATTATCAATAAAGCAAATGAAAACCTGACCGATCACATCATTACACTGGAAGATCCAATCGAGTATATCCACAAGCACAAGAAATCAGTTGTAAATCAGCGAGAAGTTGGTATGGATACACTCTCTTATGCAAATGCACTTCGTGCAGCCCTCCGTGAGGATCCGGATATCATCCTCGTAGGAGAGATGCGTGACCTGGAGACAATCTCTACAGCGATTACGGCTGCTGAGACTGGACACCTGGTATTCTCCACACTGCATACAATTGGTGCGGCATCTACGATCGACCGTATCATCGACGTGTTCCCAACACATCAGCAGCAGCAGACACGTATCCAGTTAGCGATGATTCTGGAAGGGGTTATCTCACAGGCACTGATTCCGACAGCAGATGGGCATGGACGAGTGGCAGCGTTCGAGGTTATGCTTGCCAGCCCGGCAATCCGAAGCTTGATTCGTGAGCAGAAGAACCATCAGATCCAGTCTACGATTCAGACAAGCCGTGCACAGGGTATGATTACATTGGATGATTACATCCTGGATTTGTATAAGAGTGGAACTATATCCAGAGATATGGCACTTGTGTATGCGCAGGATCAGGTTGCAATGAAGAAACAGATGTAACGTTTGTGCAAGTTTCACAAAATTAAATTATTTTATTGAACTTTATTGCAAAAAACTATCAAATAGAGTAGTATCAGTATATAAATTGTTCATAAAATGTTCATTTTTTAGAAAAATAAGAGGTCGGAGGAGTTAAAATGGCACAATACAATTACAAAGCCATGGACAAAAACGGCAAGGCGAAAAAAGGCTCGATAGAGGCGATTAACCTTGACAAGGCAAAAGAAAAGCTGAAGTCCGAAGGACTGATTGTCCAGGATATAAAAGAACAGGGCGCCGGAAAAAAGGGAGGCGGCAAGAAAGTCAAAGACAAAGATTTGGCAGTGTTCTGCAAACAGTTCTCGGCAGTTCTGAATGCAGGTGTTACGATTATCAGTGCGTTGGAAATGATGTCAGAACAGCTGGAAAACAAAACTTTGAAACGCGCATTACAGGAAGCTCAGTCGTATGTGCAAAAGGGTGGTACACTGGCGGATGCATTCAAATTGAATCCAAAGGTATTCCCACCGATTATGATCAACATGACAGCGGCTGGTGAGATGTCCGGAAATCTGGAAATCTGTTTTGATCGTCTGACAACACACTTTGAGACAGCAAATGCACTGCATTCAAAGGTGAAAGGTGCAGTTACATATCCAATCGTTATCTTGATTGTCGTTGTAGCGGTTGTAGCAGTGTTACTGGTTGGCGTTATCCCACAGTTTTCACAGATGTTTGACGATTTGGGATCAGAACTTCCGGCGGCTACACAGATGCTTGTAAACTTAAGTAACTTCTTGCAGCATAAGTGGTATATCTTGGTGATTATTGTTGCAGCGATCGTAATTGGCTTGAAAGCATTTGGCAAGACAGAACCTGGATCATTGATGTATGCAAAGATTGGCATTAAATTCCCATTGTTTGGTAATCTGACGATTAAGTCAGCCGCAGCAACATTCTCTCGTACGATGGCAACTTTGATGGCTTCTGGTATCAGTTTGATCGATGCAGTGGAGCAGGTCGCAAAGATGATCAATAACCGGATCATTCGGGAAGCACTTTTGGATGCGAAGACACAGATTGCAAAAGGTGTTCCGCTTTCCAAACCACTTCGCGATTGTGGAATCTTCCCACCGATGCTTCCTCAGATGACAAAGATCGGTGAGGAAACTGGTAATATCGAAGATATGATGGACAAGGTTGCAGATTACTACGAGATGGAAGTAAATGATGCAACAGATGCACTTACAGCAGCAATGGAACCACTCATCATCGTAATCATGGGTGTTGTTGTCGGTGGTATTGTAATGGCTATCTACAGTCCAATGCTCAGCATGTACGACGCAGTTGATAGTTATTAAAGTGAAATTGGATACAAACCGTTGGGCGAGGACTTCGGTTTTATCATAGAAAAAACTATATAAAGAAAAGGAGAGTAAATTTATGAAGAAAACAAACAACAAAGGTTTCTCACTCGTAGAGTTGATTATCGTTATTGCTATCATGGCAATCCTTGCTGGTGCAATCGCTCCTGCATTGATTCGTTACATTGATAAGTCAAGAAAGTCTAACGATGTTAGCTCATGTAAGACAATTAAGACAGCAGTTGAGACTGCACTTGGTAATGAGGATGTATATGCATTCTTGACAAACTGCGGTGATGATGATGCTAATTTTACACTCATCACATTTAATCCAGGAGAATCTACATCAACAGCAACAATGTCTAACGATGCAATGACAATTTCAGGTTGTACAGAGCCTACTACAGGTGTTAGTGTTGCAGATGTTGGAACTCTTGCATTGACAGAAATTGGTACAAACATTGGCGAGAAGATTCCAAAGCTTAAGTACACAAAGGCTAACAAAGATGATAGCGCAGCAGCATGTACAGTTAAGCCGGAGAAGTTCTATGCAGCAATCACTGCAAAGGGTACAGTATATGTAATGATCGGTTCCGATACAGCTCCTTCAGCTACACCATCTGGAGTAAAGGTTGCTGAGTATGATTCTGCATACATCATCAGCCCAGAGTGCTGTGCAGCATATCAGTAAAATATGTGATTAAATCACAAAAACAGATTCCACTCGAATGATCGGGTGGAATCTGTTAAAAATGAGACGGAAAGGTTAGGACGATGTTAGTAACAATAGTATTTAGCATTTTTTTTGCGTTATATGGAATTGTAATCGGTAGTTTTGTCAATGTTTTAATTTTAAGACTTCCGATAAAAGAAAGCATAACCTTAAAACGGTCTCATTGTATGACATGTGGGCATACCTTATCCTGGTATGAACTCATACCTTTATTTAGTTATTTATTTTTAGGTGGAAAGTGCAGGCATTGTAAGGCACATATTTCAGTACAGTACCCGATTGTGGAGGCTGCAAATGGAATCATATATGTGGTTGTCTTCCTCGCAAAAGGAATCACATTGGAAACGTTCCTTTATTGCCTGTGTGCTTCTGCCTTACTAGCGTTAAGCGTCATAGATTGGCGTACACAGGAAATCCCCTTGGGATTCAATATTTTTATACTAATTTTGGGACTGGTTAGACTCTTTACAGATATAAGTAATTGGAGTCAGTATGTAATCGGTTTGTTTGCTGTCAGCGTTTTTTTACTTCTCATTAATCTTGTTACAAAGGGGAGAGGCATAGGACACGGTGACATAAAGCTTATGGCGGCAACCGGCTTACTGATGGGCTGGAAACTAATTACGGTAGCATTTATCATGGCGTGTATCATCGGAACGGTGGTACATCTCATACGAATGGCTGTTAAGAAAGCTGGCAGAAAGCTGGCTTTTGGCCCATATTTATCTATGGGTATATTTATAGCAATGATATGGGGTGAACAGCTCGTGAGCTGGTACCTATAAGTATATGGACGAAAGTCCTACATATAAAATCACTGATTAGCGAGGGAGGCTATAACGAATGGCAAAAAGCAATAAAGTGTTATCGATTGATATCACAAACGAAAGTATTACAATTATTGAGCTGACTGCTTCAGCAAAAAAGCAGACGATGATTCATAATATCATCATTTTTGAAACACCAGAAGATTCCTATGAAGATGGTGTATTAAAGGAGCCAGAGAAGATTGCAGAGGCAATTACACAGCAGTTGATGGCTCGCGGTATTAATAATAAGAATGCGATCTTCGTTCTTTCATCGACAAAGATTGTAAACAGAGAGGTTATGATACCGTTTGTTCCAGAGAAAAAGATCAGAGGAATTATCAATTCAAACTCATCCGAGTATTTCCCTGTAAATATAGAAGATTATGTTGTTTCTCATTCTGTGCTTGAGACAGTGACAGATGAAGAAAACAACAAGCAGCTTCGCGTACTTGCGGTTGCAGCACCGGAGCATATGGTAAAGTCTTATTATGACTTAGGACAGATGGCTGGATTGAATGTCGTTGCATTGGATTATATCGGTAATGCAATGCTCCAGCTTATTAAAACACAGACAAATCAGAACACAACAACTATGGTTATCCAGTTAGGTAGCGAGAGTACAGTATTGAATATTGTACAGGGTGATAATTTATTGTTACAGAGAACGGTTCCATATGGTACAAACTCAGTTGTAAATGTAGTCATGGATGACAAGGGCGTTGATGCAACAACCGCTATGACATTGCTCCAGAACGATCGTTTGATCACTGTGGATTTTGATGATAACGAAGTAACTGGTGCATTCCGTTATTTGATTAACAACATTGGACGTGTTATGGACTTCTATGCATCAAAGAACCCGGACAAGCCAATTGAGGATGTATTCCTGACTGGTGATGGTGCGTTGATTCGCGGTATTGACGGACTCTTTAAGGTACAGTTGAATGTCAGCACACGAATTATGGATACATTGTACAATATCAAGTTTGATCCAAGTATCGACTTGAAAGTATACAATCCAGTATATCTTGTTACTCCAATCGGAGCAGCGTTTGCTCCAATGGGATTTGAACTTGCAGATGTAGCAGCATCCGCAACAAAGGCAGAGGGAAGTCTGGCTCCGTTTATTGCATTGATCGCAGTTGCTGCAATTGGTGCAGCTGGCATGGCGTTCTATTCTATTAATAAGAAGAATACTGTGACTGAAAAACGAGATCAGTTAGAGTCAGATATTGCAAGAATCAGTGATATTGAAGATATTATCGATGCATATGATGCAGCTGAAGCAAAGTATACAGACATGGAGTCTATGTACTATACAACATACCAGTTGAACGAAAATGCAAGACAGTTTATCTCAGAATTAGAGAGTAAGATTCCTACAAGTATAGTCGTATCATCATTCTCATCTGATAACAACGGTGTATCAATGCCATGTGTATCAACAAGCTATGATGCAATTGCAGATTTTATTATGCAGCTGAAGACAATTGATTGTGTAGACAATGCGTATGTAGCAAGCATTTCAAAGAAGGATACAGATGGAGAAATCACATATGAATTTACTGTCACCGTCAACTATGTACCGATGATGGAAAACCCTGAAGCTTCAACTGATGATGCCGGGGATACTGAAACGACAGAAGCAGAAGCTGAGTAAGGGAGGGAGCAGAGTATGAAATTAAGCAAAAGTAATATTAAAATTATTTTATTTATCGTGGCAGTTGCAATTTTAGGCCTTACATATCTGTATGTATTTAAGGATAATATGAGCACTGCAGATTCAATTCAGTCAGAGGTAGACACATTACAGGCTCGCTATGATGAATTAAATGCAAAACAGAAAGATCGTGACATGTATGAGGAAAAGACTGCTGAATATGAAAAGCTTTTTGCTGACAGACTGGCATATTTCCCTGCAACATTGGATCAGGAAATTTCTGTTATGTTCATCAAAGGTGTTGAAAAGGATGAGGGGAATTTACAGTTTGGTGTAAACTCTGTTGGCCTTGGACAGCCTGAGACATTCTACAGTTTAAGTGCAGCAGCAAGTGCGTCTAATGATACAAGCGATACAGAAGAAGCAACGGATGAAGATACAACGACTGTTGCATCTGGTGATTATCAGTGTATGTCAGCAGCATTTCCTATTACATATACAGGATCATATGAAGGCTTGAAGGATTTCATTGATTATATTATGGGATATAAGTACAGAATGAATATTTCTTCTTTCAACATTGCATATAATTCACAGGATGATGTATATTCAGGAAGCATTTCTTTGAATGCATATTGTATAACAGGTGGTGGACGTGAAGCAGATAGTGTGGATGTAGATGTACCGGAAGGTGTATCGAATATCTTCCTTGGAGGTCCTGGTGCAGCATCTGTACAGACTTCCAGCCATGATGCAGGTCAGGGTGAAGATATCGCGAGTGATCATGATATCCTGATTGGTTTGAACAATGCAAATGGAGACAGCTCAGATGGTATTATTGTAAGTGCAGGAAGCAACAAGGTAAGCTCAACAGCAAACGATGTTGAGAAGGTTACACTTACAATTACAGATGAGGATGGTAAGAATATGGTCGAGGTTGCAATGGGCAGCGATTCTTACTCATTTGAGCTGACAGATAAGGATTTAACAATTTATGTTGAGTCATCTGCTCGTGTAGATAATGATGACAAGAATGGAATTACATTGAGTGTAAGCAACTCAACAGATGTTCCGGTTTATGTGAAGGTTGCAGACGATGACAAGAGCGCTCCTAGATTTGCCTTAGGCAGCAAGACAGGTACTGTTAAGGTATACTAAGAGAGGGTGAGGATTTATGGCAAAAACAAATAATAAAGGTTTCACTTTGATTGAAATCGTCATAGCTGTTGCCATATTGTCAGTCCTTTTAACTCCGATTTTAAAACAATTTGCCAATACCCTGGAGACAAGCCGGAAGGCAAAAGCTCTCCAGGAGGTAAATGAGATGGCTGGTAGTGAGATGGAGGAATTCCAGACGGTTTCAAGAGAAGACCTGAATGATCGATATGGAGATCCTACGATACATGCAGATCTTTCAGTTACCATGTATGATACATCGGCAAATGAAATCGCAACGGATCTTACATATTCTGCATATGAATATCAGTTACCTGAAAGCGAGATTGGAGCTAAGAGAGATAAGTATTCAAATGTTGTAGTACTCGATGACTTGTCAAATAAAGTACGTGCGTATGGTGGAGAGAGTGCACCAAAACATTATAAAGTTGCATATAATCTGACAAGCACAGAATTGGCAGCCTTTGGCGAAGGGTTTGAACTCACCAATGAAGGTTCGATTGTAAAGTATAATGATGAAGGTTATGTATCAGCAGTTGTATGTACAGATACCAATTCCGATGGATCGGCAGTAAGTTATGTACAAAATCCGAATGATGTAAATCTGGGTAATATGCATGACCTTGATAAGAATACGGTTGCGCTTATTTTGGGTGGTACATCCAGCTTTGACTCAGAAGCATTTTCGGCGTTGTTCTCCAAGGCAATGGATCATCTTCGTGAATTGGATTATGAATCATGGCAGCAGGCATTGCTGAATGTTGATAATGAGTCAATATTGTCGCAGGATAGTATGAACAATTCAAAGAGATTAATCAAGATATATACGGATAAGGCAACAGATGCTTCAACAGGAAAAGATTACTATATTGTAAAAGCCGATGTATATTATGATTATACATATAGCTTGATTGTTGATGGTGCTGCGACGAGTTCCTATCATGATATGGTAAGTTATACAGTTTTCAGTCAGAAATTCTATACAAAGCAGGCACCGGAAATTTATTTTGAATACCAGCCGTATTGTATTTCTGGCGCAAATACTGAGAATGCGGTATATCAGAGTGATGATTATATCTTATTTGATAACAATGTAGATGAGAGCAAACTGTATCTCTATAAACCGTATAAGGATCAGCAGAATGCCAAGGCAAGCTTGGATGATTATTATACGATAGATTCAGATGGAGATGGAGTTCCTGATAAGAAAGCAGAATATTATACATACTATACTGATTCAACACAGACAAGAAAAGTTACGATACATCTTGCAAGTAAGAATAACAATACATCTGTAGAACTTGATAGCACTGGTAAGGCAACAAATCCAGATGGCTACAAACGTATATACATCTTTACAAATCTTGATACAAATGGTTATTATGATGGAGATAATGATTCTCAGTTCCAGTCAGATGCATTTTCAGGAGTGTTTGATTATGTAAAGGGAGAGAAAGAATCAAGAAGTTCCGTAGAAAATGAAGTGGATGCGGTTTATCTCAAATATGCATTGGGTAATTCTTATGTTACAAATACAGTATCTTCCGATGGAACAACAACGACTGGAGATATGAAGGTTCTGTATATGCTTAGTGAAGATACACGAGAATCAGAAAGATTATACACAGTTACAGTAAAATTAACACCGGACAAGGAGAGCTTGAATACAGTTCGGTTATCTGGAGCAAAGGGGGCTAATTAGTTGAAAAAATTCAAAAAACTGTTGAAAAAACTAAAAAGTAATGCCGGCTCCAGTATTGTAATGGTAGTCGTTTCTGTTGCGTTTATTGGAATTATTGTTGGAGCGTTGTTAGCAGCTGCAGTTCAGTCTTATCGGTTAAAACTACAGGAGCTGAATGACCGGGATAATTTCTATTATGTTGAGCAGGCGTTAAATGAAATTTATGCAGGTGTGGGTTCACAGACAGTGGAAGACTTGCAGGATGCATATGTTTATACGGTAGAGAATATGGTTGAGTATGATCTGATTAAGGGACGTTATGTGACGAAAACACAGGACGAGGCTCAGGAGATGTTCTCAAAAGAGTTCTACCGTCAGTTGCAGAATAATCCATTCTTTAAAGTAAGCTTGGATGATTTGGCAGTAAAGTTGACATCTTATATCACAAATGATTCGGTAAAATTGGATGCGAGCCGGATACAGGTTGTAGATTATGAAGATGAAAACAATAATAAGGTTGGTAAGATCATTAAGAATCTGAAGTTAAGCCGTACGCAGGAATACAATCGTTCATCTGCAAATGGTGTGTTTACACAGAGCATCACAACAGATATCGTAATTGGCAATCCTGATTTTGCAGTATTGTTCGATTCTATGAATGATACAGATCCTAACATTTTCAAGTATGCTTTAGTAGCGGATATGGGTGTTGAGGTTGATCAGCCAACAGTTCCGCTTACCATTGCTGGTAATGTATATGCTGCTTCTGATTATTATAATAAGCAGTATAACGAAAGCACATGGGATGAAGATGTAAGTGATGATAGTAAAAAGCTTACCACATCCGACACTTATGAGATTGAACAGGAAGATGGAGAAAATGTTAATATTGCAGAATTATATCAGCATGGCAGTGTAACATCAAAGAGTGCCAAGGGAGAGAAAACTTCAAGTACATATACCTATTATAATAATTATGCAACACAGAACAATCAAACGGAGGTTGCAGGAAGAAACGATTATTATGATGGTGCAACAATTAAGAGTAAATACTCAGGATTCTATGTAAATGGTTCTCAGGTATCTATTATGGCAGATACGGTTATTGTACCAGGTACAATGGCAGTTATGGATAAGGGATCTCTTTCTGTCTATGGTAAGAATGGAAGCCAGACAGCAGAATCTGAGGTATGGACAGACAATATTGTATTAGATGGTTATAGTACAGTTAAAGATAATACAGCAAAAGATGGTACTGTCACAACAACATACAAAGGCGCAGAGGCAATTATGAAAGCAAATATGTATGTAAAAGATGACACGGAAGTAAATGCTGCAGGATCTTCTTTCCAGTTAACTGGTAGCTATTTTGGCTATGGAGACAGCACAGAGAAAGATGATCGTAAGTTTACACCAGTTGTGGATGCCGCAAACTTCCAGATTGAAGTTACAGATGCAGCAGGTAATAAGAAAACAGAAAATCGCGGGCATTATAACAGTAGTGCTATTATCGTAAATGGTGAGCAGTCAACATTGAATTTGGCACAGGCAAAAACATTGTTCTTAGCAGGACGTACATACATTGAGCTTTCAAAGGATGTAAACAGCGTAGATGGAACGACAAGAGAAGATGATGCAGTTGTAAACACAGTGAAGGATACATATGCATATCATCCAACGGATTATAATCCGGAAATGCCAGATGCATTGCGGACAGATGATAATAAGACTACAACCATCCGCGATTATAAGATGGGTGAGAGTATTTCATTAAAGAGTAACCAGGAAGCTTATATTCCAGTAACCTATAATGGAATCCCTAAGCTTGCTAAGAATGACAAAGGGGAGTCGCTTGGATATTATCTTGCAGAACTTCCACCAGCATTAAAGGGCAGTGATTTGTTTGAAAAGTATTTCCCATCTTATCAGTTTGATGGTAAGGTACCATGTGTATTGCAGGAAATATCTGGTAAGAAGTATTATTATTATGATTTCCAGACTGCATACACTCAGACGGAACTGTTGTATCGTGCTAGAGTAATGGCAGGACAGATGACAAATGCAGAGTATAGTGCATGGTTAGATGAATTCCCGTCTGCACAGTATTTTGCTGCAGGCTTTATTGAAGATTATGATGCTGAATTGGAAATGCATAGAAAATATGTAGCAGCAACAAATAAGACCGGGCTTACAGATAGTGTAATTGCAGAATATTTGGTAGATATTGGCGATTATGAGGATTTTGATGCTGGAAATATTGTTCTTCCGGATGCAGATCTTGATCCAAATGTAAGTATTTATTCCAGCGGTGCAATTACAACGAAGAAAGATACAACATTTAGTATTGTCAGAGCAGACAATACAGATGCACTTACAAAGCTTTTGACTTCTGATAGTCTGAAGGACATGAATGAGGGAAATAGCTGGCTTGGTTCAGTAGATGCAAACGGAAAGGAATCAAAGTATACAGATGCATATCAGCTTTCCAATGACTTGGAAATGGAATATGACTATATGAAGTGGAATCTGGGACACTATAGTCAGGATCCTACATTAGATTCGGTTACACTTGCAAACAATGCAGTAGAGAAGCAGTATATTAAGGCGGTTGTCAATGATGAAGATCTTGGCGATGGAAGTATCACACCAATTAATAAGTTCCTGGATATGTCAAAGATAACAGAGAGTACAAACATTACACCTAATATTTCTGGTACAGATTCGGGCGCAAATGTTATGGATCTTGCATCTGGGTACTCTGTATGGGTAAGTAATTCAGATGTAGTTGTCAAGGCAAAGAAGGAAGATAAAGGTGAGGTGCGAGGCGTTGTAATCACTAAGGGAGATGTATACTTTGATACATCGGCTGAGAATGGTGTCACAGATTTTGAAGGTGTGATTATTGCCGGTGGTAAAGTATATGTTGCAGGAAATGTAAAAACAATTGCTTCTTCCGCTGAGATTTGTAGAGCAGTATTGCGTGAATGCTTACTGACTGGAGATGATAATTCAAAATTGATATTGAGTCTGTTCCGTGGATATGAGCCAAAGGAAGAGGATGCATCTTCCACAGACGCTTCCGAAGCAAAATCAATTGATATGATTGATTATACAGATGTTGTAAGCTTCGCAAACTGGATGAAGAATGTGGAATAGAGAGGTGGCCTATGGAGAAGAGAAGATTTATGAAGGATAACAAAGGCTACACACTCATTGAGATGATTATCGTTATAGCGATTATTGCAATAATGACTGGCGCGGCTATGGTAACAATCACGATTTTGCATAATGCAAAAGCCAAGGAAGCTTCTATTACATTGGAAACAGCATTGTCTGAAACACAGAAAAATGCCAAAGGGAAAATGTGTGTGGTAGCGGATACACAGCAGCCAGATTACAAATTTGCATTAGCTGTCTATAAAAGTGGTAGTAAGTATTATGTAAAGAAGGGTTATTATATAGGAAATGGTAATGATATGTCGCTGAATTCCAGTTATGTATTTGATGATTCAGAGAATGCAAACAGTGGAAAGGGCGAGAGCTTTTCGGCATATGTAAAGGTGAAGTACAAAGATTCATCTGGTACGGAACAGGATATTACCGGAATTGATGAAAAGCCTGTATATATAATTTATGACCGTCAAGGCATGTGTATATATGGTGATGGTCAGTATGAGTTTTATCGTAACAGCAAAGACTCATTGTTAAATACCGTGGTTTTGAATAAAAATGGAAGCCATACATTACATTAAGGAGGGGCGTGAAGATGAATAAAGATAATAAAAACAGCGGCTTCTCCTTGGTGGAATTAATTATAGCTATAGCAGTGCTTGCGTTCTTGATGTTAGCAGTTTCTTCCTTTATGGGATCGAGCGTATCACAAACAAGGAAAGAACAGGTGGATGTTAAGTTACAAACACAGGCTCAGGAAACATATAGCTTAATTACAGACACTATCATGCAGGCAAATGATATTGTGATGGTTGGATATACAGCATCAGAACAGTTGAATTTTGCAACGGTAGGAGAAGAGACAAGTGCAACAATGGCGAAGAAGTTCTATGTGAAAGATGAGGCAACAGCAAAAGCACTTGTAAAAGATCCATCTTTATATGGAATTACTGATTCAGTTTCAAAGGCAGATGTAATATGTTTTAAGGATATTGATGTAGACGATCCAATATATATATCATATCTGCGAATTGAAAGTTCTGTTCCGTTGGATATGAATCTGGTACCGGGTGGAAACCCAAGCATTTTGTCTGAACAGGTAATAACTAATTCATTGACAGGGGAAGCAACAAAGGTACAGTGCACAGAACAAAATTCCAAAATTGTATACAGCATAAATGACACATTAGTTTCTACCTTTTACTTCGAAAACAATAACATGTATTATGGCAGAAAATATGCATACATGACAATGTCAGATGATGAGGTGGATATGTCAGATTCAAATTCAAAGTTTGTACATCTGTATAATCCATATTTGTCATATGTTGAAGCAAAGCTAGGAGCGATAGGCGTTGGTGTTGCGGGATGTACAGCAAACATTGATGCAAAAAACAATTCAGTTAAGCTGGATATATACTATAATCAGTCTAATATGACGTATACAACGAATGGAAGAGTGAATCCAAGAAATTCGTATGTATTAGTACCAAAAAAGTAGGGAGGGGAAGTAGAACATGAAACGTAAAACAAAGATTTTGATATCTGCATTATCTGTAATGTTCGTTGCGGCGATTGCAGTTGCAATTGCATCGTTCTCCTTCGCTGGAAATGGTGACGAAGACGGCTTGCTGGAGAATGGCGAAATTATCGCAGATGCAAGTCAGAATGTGGATACAAAAACGATTATCGATTACATTATCGATAATTCAAATTCAGAAGATCCAGAAGTAGATAAGATTTATCATATCGCAGAAATTTCATCTTCTTCTGCTTCAAGCTTAGAGACATTTGTTAGTTCCAATGGCTTTAAGGATTATGTTATTGATGGAAACCGTACAATCGAGCAGGCGATGGCAGATGGTTGTATCGAATACAAATGTTTTGGCGGAAATGTAACAAGTGATGCAGATCTTGCTTATATTTCAAAGGCAGATTTCATTTATGTAAGTAATGATTCTGCATCGAAATTTACAAAAGACAATGACATGAGCGAGAAATTATATGATCTTCTGCATACATATGCAGTTGGCGATTTTAAGCCTTTAGTCATTGATAGTCCAAATGCAACAACCGTTGATCCGTCGACATCAAAGAATATGAAAGATCTTGCATCTTCTGTATTTGGCCCAAATGAAAAGTATTATTACACATTCAAGTGGGCAAGCAACTTAAGTGCAGATCAGTATTTGCAGCATGCAGGTGGTTCTTTGTATCTGGGAATTAACGGTCAGACACAGAAGACAAATGGTGCATGGACAGAAGTATATGAGTCAGACCCGACTGCCTCTGCTTCAGATGGATCCTCAGCACAGCCGATGTCTATGGCGAAGATTTTGACAATTGGCGTCAATACTACATATACAAAGACAGATGCGCTGTTAGCAGGAAATCCGTCAGCAACGGGGTTGTATGCAGCAGATGGTTCTGCAATTGCAGATACTGCTACATCAAAATATTATAAGCTGGATGCAAATTCAATCTTCTATAAGAATGGTTATAATAACCGTGTCGGTGTAAGACCAACTTATATACAGAATGATATTGTAACATTGGCTGATTCAGAATCCGTTGATTTTGATCAGTACGACATGATTGTGATTGAAGATTCTTGTTATAATCAGACAATCACGGCAGATCTCTATAAGAAATTTGCATCAGCAATGTATGGTAAGCTCCATATTGTATATGGTGCAGATATGGGAACATCATCAGATGCTGCGATTAAAGTTCCAGATGATTTAAAAGAGACAAACTACTCTAAGTTATTCTATATGGTAGCAACAACAGAGTATGTTGCACGATATGAGAATATCATGGTAACTTCAAGAGCAGACTTCAGTGTTGTTACAACTTCAAAGAGTGTAGCGACAGCAAAGGTTATTGCAGATTTGATCAATGCATCGAAATATCGTGGAATTGGTGGTAGAGGTTCTTCTTCCTCATCCTTTACGGTGTTAGAGATTCAGCCATGCTATCCAATTGATGAAGCTGTGGCACAGGAAGTAGGCAAGGCAAAGCCAAGAAGTGGTAATGCATCAAGTATTTATGGAAGTGGAAATTATTATACAGCTCCAGCTAATGTCGTGAATGGAAAGACAAAAGAACAGTTAGCTGAAAATACAGAGTACTATGCCTGGGAGCTCTCTAAGGCAAAATTAGCAGATGCATTAAACTTACCAATTGATAAGATTAATTTGGTACAGATGTCATCCGAGGAGTTTGCGTGTGATAAATCAGAAGTTTTAGGAAAGTACGATTTGGTTTATATTGGCGGAAATACATCTGCATTAAAGGATGTGTTAGAATATCGTAGTTTGACAGGTCTTGCAAGATGGGGTGGGACTTTGAAGTCTAATTCGGGTAGTTTGGATATGTCAAAGATTACAACTTTGCCAATCTACACGATGTATTCTCACAATGGTGATATTGTAAATCTGGATCTTTCAGCTATGGCACAGTCTCCAGGTCCTGCAAACAGTGGTACACCAACTGCGAAGGTTCGCCTGAATGGAAATTATACAGATACGTTTACAGTATTGAATGGTAATGATATCACATATAATCGGTATGAGGCATTAAAAGAATATGTTGATGCAGGAATGCCGGTTGTAGTAAGTAAGAATCTGACAACAGCATATACTCTTGCAAAGACAGATGGCTATTTGCAGAACTCGATTGATCCGGATTCTAATATGTATAAGTTATTGGCAGCATGTGAAGGCACTGATAAAGATAATGTACAGTGGAACTTTAATCAGACGGATGTGGAAGATATTTTAAGTGATGGTTCGCTTGGTGATTCATTAACAGGATATGTCTCAGTGTTCAAGGGTGGTGCAGCAGATACTCCAAAGAATGAGTTGAGTTCAATCTATGCAACATCAGAGAAGAGACCAAAGTTGACAATCACAAGTATGCCGGCAACTTATAATCGGTATGATGAAACATCACAGATTACAGACGGTACATTGAAATTTAAATATACAGTCACGGGAAGTGCCAATTATACGGTTAAACTGTATATTGATGATGATGGAAATAGTACTTTTGATCGAAAAGAAGAGTACATGACATCAGGAGATGCGAATTCACTTACTTATCAGTGTGCGGACAGCTTCTATGGTCCACTGTATTGGATGATTGAGGTTGTTGATACAAATGGAAATTCAGTCAGCCAGACGGGTATTGCTTATGTCAAGAACAAGACTGACGAAAAACAGCAGGTAAATGTATTGCAGATTATGCCGGGAGGTAAGGCAAACCAGTGGTCAAATAACGCACTTGGCGAAGGCGCAGAAGGTTACAACTCCTTGTATTTCTGTACTGTATGTCAGCAGGCATATCAGAGACTGGAGTATAACCCATATACGAATTCAGGAAATCGTACAGCGTATGGAGCTCTTTATGGTGGTAATTTCCAGGATTCGAAGGATGGTATGCTGGGAAGTCATTACTTAGGTAAGCATGAGCATACGTTTGGTATCGTAAGTTATGACAGTCAGCTTGTTGTACCTGGAAAAGGTGTCAAGGGTATGGATGACTGGGATAACAACCTTGCAGATCAGGTAAATGATCTGTATGACTTTGATATTGATATTATGCTGCGTAATGAGTTTGAGCAGGCTGCAAAGGATGCAGAAGCTGCATATGATTACAAGGTTGACAATGGAGAAGTTGATTACTCTTCAGCAATTACAGATGCAGAAAAAGAGGCACTTGTAAATTCATTTACAATTGATTCAACGGATACTGATTATGATAAGTATAATGCACTCACAACAGTGGAAGATAAATATAAATTTATTAAGAAACGTGAGTATGAGCAGTTGGCAGGCAAATATTGGCAGTTGTATCAGTTTATGAAGAATGAGAGTGCAACTGGAACATCCAGCATGAAGGATGAAACAGGTGTTGATATTCAGAAAACAACCGTTGATGCAAGAAAGGAACTTGATGAAGAAATTGATAAGTTAATTGCCGGAATTCAGTCAGGAAGCACAAATTCAGGCAAGACAACCTTCTCAAGTAATACATCAAAAGAGACTTTGATTCAGGAATTGAATCGTTTGAAGACAAAATCAACGTACAGTGATTATTATTCTATTGATGGTAACGCTGCACAGTATAATGATGTATCACAGGCATATCTTCCAAATGGCGAGAGTATGAACACTTATATGGAGGAGTACTTTAAGGTAAAAGATAAAGAACTTGAGTATAAGGAACTTTACAAGAAATATACAAGATATGCAGCAGGTGCCGATTGGTTACAGGAATCATACAGTACAATTATTCTTGGACCATCTGAAGATTTCGGTGGAGATGATATTACAAGTCCGATTGCACTTGCAGATTTGAAGTCTTACATCGAAGATGATGGACAGCTCCTGTTGTTCCATGATACATTGACAAAGTTCTCTGATAAGGGTACTTCTACATTGACAGCAACACTTCGTTCATACTTTGGTATGGATCGGTATCACTTTAATGATCCTGTGACAACAGATGCAAGTCAGAATTATGTGAAGTATACAACTACACAGGATAGTGACAAGTACTTTATGACGAATCTGTCGACAACGAAAGATGAAAGTCGGTATACAAGCTGGCTTTCAGATATGAAAAAAGTGTTTGGATCAACGCCAAGCAAATATCTGACATCCGTGGCATATACAGATGCGGTAAATGTCAGTGGTAATGATAATCCATATGCAATTCCTTATCGGTATGCCGATTTGAGCTGGGCAATCGCAGGATATTGGTACAATGCAGCTAGCTTTTCTGCAAAGGAGAATACAAAGTATGGTACTGATAAAGCGAGTCAGAACAATCAGGGTATTGTAACATTGTTCCCATTCACATTGGCATCTGAGTTGAATATTTCAGGAACGCACTCACAGGCATATGCGCTGGATGTTGAAAATGATGACATGACTGTGTGGTATTCTCTTGCAGGTGGTAATAATACAAAGGACGGTTCTTCCATCTATGCAGCATCACCGAGAGATGGTATGGACAACTACTTTATTTACACTTATAAGAACGTAAACTACTGTGGTGCCGGACATTCGAAGGTGACTGGTGTAGGAAAGGATAATAATGATGAGCGTTACCTGTACATCAATATTATTTGTAACTCAGTTCGTAACAGTGTAAAACAGCCAACCATTTATGTATATGACTATGGTAAAGAAACAAATAATATCATCAAACGTGATGTAAACGATGATTATTATACAAAGGTTGAGGAGAATACTTCATATCCAGAGTTTAGTTTTAAGGTAACTGTAGACCAGGATGCAACATTAAAGCAGGTTCGAATCTACTATGATTTGGATTACTCAGAGACAAATCGTGATAGTTCATATGTAGCAGATAAGAATCATGTATTGATTGCGGATTGGAATTCTACACAGGTAAAGGAAGGTATCATCAAGGATGTATTCCGATATGATTCTTCTCTTGAGAAGCTGTTGAATAAGGATGGCGGACAGATTGCTGAGAAGTATGTAGATTCTGATGGTAAGGAAGTTACAGTAGCGGCAACGAAATTGAAGCTTCAGCCATCGTACTTTGAGAATTACAATAATGAATATACATATATTGTAATTGAAGCAACCGATTCCGAAGGTAACAAGGTTTACCAGAGAATCAAGGTTATGTTGAAGGATTATCTCTTTGACTTAACGTAAAATAATAAAAAAAGCATGGGAAACTCTGAAAAGAGTCCCATGCTTTTTTTGCCATTTGATTGACTTTTTTATAAGAATCGTTATAATTAAAATATGTATGTAGTTAGGAATTAGGCGATATATGCCACAACGTACAAAATAATATGAAAGGGGAGATACTATGCGAAAACGCAAAATGAATCGAGCACTCGTTGTCGCACTGAGTGTTGCTATGGCATCAAGCAATATAGCACCAACAGTTACATATGCGGCGGAGTCATCTCAAATTTTCGAAGCGTCAGAACAAGAAAATCCACAAGAAGAAACAAGTGAACAGGAATCCAAGACAGAGGTTGAAACTGTAAGTGAAGATTTACAGCAGGCAGAGCAAACTGTTGCAGAAGATAAGACGATTACAGAAGAAACGTATTTAGAGTACACACCTGAAGAGGGAAATTATACTCTGTCTTATCAGATTCGTGTAAATAATGGAAAAAAGGAAGCTATTATTAAGGGATATGGTAAAAATAAGACAGATAGAAATATTACTATTCCAAGTGAGGTAAGTGCTTCCAGTGAGTACACAAATGCTGCAGACTATCAGAATATTCCAGTTACAGCGATTGATCAGGGTGCATTCGCATTGACGGAATGTCCGAGAAGCGTGAATATTCCTGCCTCTATAGAATCCATTGGTACAAATGCATTTGCCGGAGGAGAAAAACAGAAAGTTTACATATTGCAGTCCGTTACAATTGAGGAAGGTTCAAAGCTGAATTGGATTGGAGAGGCTGCATTTCAAAGTCAGGCAGGATTGAAAAGTGAAATTGTGATTCCTGATGGTGTTACCAAAATTGGTAAACAGGCATTTTATAATTGTGAAGGCTTGACAAAGATTACATTTAATGGTGGAGGAATCATTGGTGCGCAGGCATTTTCTGGTTGTAGAAAAGTCAATATGGAAAATGGGTTAAAATTTCCACTTAATGTAACAGAAATTGGTGATGAAGCATTTTTGAATTATGGGGCTTCCTCAACAAATGCAGGAGATCTTGCGCTTCCAAGTGGACTTACATCAATCGGAAAGAAAGCCTTTTCTGGCGCAAAGCTGAAAGGAAATCTTGTTATCCCAAGTTCCGTTGCGTTCATGGGAGATTCTGCATTTCAAAGTGCATATGCCGATACCGACAAATCAAATATGGGGATGTTATCGTTTGAAAACGGAAGTAAATTAACGAGTATTCCAGCGTATGCATTTGATAAGTGCCTTGCGTTTAAGGGCTCGATTGTAATTCCAGAGGGGGTTACAAGTATTGGGCAATATGCATTTGAAAAGTGTTCAGGGATGGATGGAACGCTTTCTTTGCCATCAGGGTTGGAAACAATTGGCAATTATGCTTTTTCTGAGTGTTCAAAGCTGACAGGAGGAATTACACTTCCAGATACGTTGACACAGCTTGGTACGTATACATTTAATAAATGTAGTAATATTAATGGAGAACTTGTATTAAGTAAGAATTTAAAGAATATACCACAGGCTGCATTTTCAAACTGTTCTAGCATGATTGGAAGTGTGGATATTCCAGAAGGCGTACAGAAAATAAATGCAAACGCATTTCAGGGATGTTCTTCGTTAAATGGAACATTAACAATCCCGGAAACGGTAGATACGATTGGTGCCTATGCCTTTGATCAATGTAGTTTACTCACCGGGACTTTAACAATACCGGGAAAGGTAACTAATGTATCGAATTATGCATTTGACGCATGTTCTGGATTTGATGCATTAAAGCTTTCGGATAGTATTACAACTATCGGAAATTATGCATTTGCAGATTGTGATGGTTTTAAAAATGAATTTGTACTTCCTGCAAACCTGAAGACGGTTGGAGAGTTTTCATTTAGTGGTTGTAGTGGACTTGTTGGAAATCTGGCGATGCCGGATACTGTCACTTCAGTTGGAAAGTCTGCTTTTGCAGGGATGTCCGGATTAAATGGATATATGTATTTGTCAAAGAAACTTACATCCTTTGGAGAGCTGTGCTTCTATGGTTGTTCGAAATTAACAAATCCGAAGGATGAGCAGGGTAACATACAAATTATTGAGATTGCAGAGGGAACAACGGCGTTACCACAGCAGATGTTTGGAAATTGTAAGATGCTGACAAAAATACAGGTTCCAAAGACTATTAAGACAATCAATACTGGTGTATTTATTGGAACGAACTCTGCACTGGATCTTTATGTATATGCGGGGTCTGATGGAGCTGCGTGGGCAAGAAATTTGTCCACAGAGCAGAAAACGTTTGATGTTATTTATTTGGATGCATTAGCTTCAATCAAGCTTTCCAATAACGCATACACAATGCGAGTTGGCTCAGAGAGAGACTTGTCTGCAACTATCAAATATTATAAAGAAGAAAATGGTGTGGATGTACCATATGAAGTTGCAGAGAAAGATGCACCAGATAAATTAACATGGACTATGAATAATAAAGATACAGGTACCTATGCATCCTATGCAGATGGCAAAGTATCAGCAATCAAACAGGGAACGGAAACAATCAAGGCAACATCACCGGATGGTAAGACAAATGGTATGTGTAAGGTAACAGTGTTTAATAAATATGTTACACAAATGTCGTCCTCTGATCCAGCAACAACAAAACTGAATGCTTCAAAGGATGGAGAGCAAACAACGATTACAGCAACAATCAAATTGCAGGGATTCAAAGAAGCATTGGAATATGGTGAGATTAAAGAGGAAGATGTGACACTTACATGTACACCATCTGTAGAAGGTGTGGTTAAGATTGAGACGGGAAAGATTGTGTTTAATGAAGATTATACACAGGCTACAGTTTCAACAGTAATTACACCGGTAAAGAGTGGAAATACAGTTATTACATTTGCTACAAGTGTACCTGGTGAAACGGAAACGAAATTTACAAAGACGATAAATGTCTATATGCCGTTACAGAGTATCAGTATTCCTGAAACAGCAACTGTAAAGGTTGGCGGCGAGAAGTTGAAGTTGACAGCGACATTGAATCCAGAAGGAGCAACCACACAGAAGGTCACATGGAAGAGTTCGGATACATCGGTTGCGACTATTAAGTCTACGACCGGAGAAATTACAGCAAAGAAGGCAGGAACAGTTACTATTACATGTACACCTTCAAACAACTCGAATTATGGTGATACGGCAGAAGCTGTTACCTGTACATTGACGGTTTTGCCAAAGGATGGAACAACGCCAACACCGACACCAGATCCAACACCAAATCCAAATCCGAATCCGGATCCAAAACCAACTCCGGATCCAAAACCAACTCCGACACCGACTCCGGAAGTGAAAGTTCCAACAATGTCAGTGAGCTATCGTACGCATGTACAGACATTTGGATGGGAGAAGTCATGGAGTAAGGATGGCGCTATGTCCGGTACGTCCGGAAAGGCAAAACGTCTGGAAGGCATTGAAATAAATGTCAGCGGAAATGATAAGGTTGGCATTCAGTACACGACTCATTGCCAGAGCTACGGCTGGCTGCCATGGTCATCAAACGGAGACATGAGTGGTACAGAAGGCGAAGCAAAGCGTCTGGAGGCAATTAAGATTCAGCTCACAGGTGCAGATAAGGATAAGTATGACATTTATTATCGTGTACATGCACAGTCTTATGGCTGGCTTGGTTGGGCGAAGAATGGCGCACCAGCAGGAACTGCAGGTTATGCAAAACGTCTGGAAGGAATTCAGATTGTAATTGTTAAGAAGGGCGAGAAGATTGACGAGAATAAGAATGGCATTAAATCTGTCAATAAAAGTGCATATATTGCATTATCTGGAACGTCACCAGTTGTGAATTCGAAGCCGACATCTTCAATGAATCCTACGATTGAAGGAAACAGTACACCAAATGTTACATACAGAACGCATGTACAGACATATGGCTGGCAAGGTTGGAAGTTTAACGGAAGTATGAGTGGTACAAGTGGACAAGCAAAACGTCTGGAAGGTATCGAAATTAAACTGACAAACAAGCCTTATAGCGGAGGCATTAGTTATACAACACATGTACAGTCCTATGGATGGCAGGGAAATGTGAATAATCCTTCTACTTGGAGATCAAATGGTGCAATGTCCGGTACAAGTGGTGAGGCAAAACGTCTAGAAGCGATTTGTATTACTTTAACAGGCAAGATGGCAGAGCACTATGATATTTATTATCGTGTACATGCGCAGACATTTGGCTGGCTTGATTGGGCAAAGAATGGTGCACCAGCAGGAACTGCAGGTTATGCAAAACGTTTGGAGGGCATAGAAATTAAGCTTGTTCCAAAGGGTGGAGCGGCACCTGGTAAAACAGCTAGACCGTATGTAAGTAAGTAATTATTATATTATTAGTAAAATAAAATCCATGAGTGACTTCGATAATATCGGGGTTGCTCATGGATTTTTGTATGTAATAAATATGTTATATAAAATTCATTAGATAAATAAAAAATAGAAGAGACCATATAGATTCCCCAATCTATATGGTCTCCCTATGTAAAACATAGTTTGAGTTGTTGCGTCCGAACATCAACAACTCGCTCTCCCCAAGATGTCCAAGGACTGATCCTCGAACAAGATTATCGTAACATATAATTGATAAAAATCAAGGGGGCTGGCACAATTGGCGCTCTACAGAGCATACTTTTTTATTTGTTGCATTTTTGCGTTGTATTTCCAAATCTATGATTGTATACTACTACAGTAGGAGGCTTGATAGACATGAAGGAACAACTGGTACAAGTTATTGATAAAAAGGATTTACAGGTACTGATCCTGACGGATGGATATAACATCCATCATCTGTCTGGGTATCGGGGACATACAGGAATGCTTGTGGCGTTTCAGGGAGAACAGTATATTTTGACAGACAGCCGGTATACAGAGCAGGTAGAACTGGAAGCACCGGAATTTACCTGTGTGGATATTGGACGGGAAGGATATTCCAAGACGATCGCGGCGATGGTGCAGAAGGCATTTGCAAAAGAGGGCAGATCCACACTTCGAATCGGATTTGAGAATAAAGAGATTTCGTATATGCAGTATCAGGCTTTTGTAGATACATTTGCAAAAGAATTGACGGGAATGCAGGTGGAGTTTGTGCCACTGGAAGATGCAGTTAATGTGTATCGGGAAGTAAAGACAGAGGACGAGATTGCGAAGCTGGCACGTGCAGAGCAGATTGGCGATGAGGCGTTTACAGAGATTGTAAAGTTTATCCACGAGAACTGGAAGGATGGATTGACGGAACAGCGAGTTGCCTTGCAGTTAGAATATGAGATGCGGCTGCGTGGTGCCGAGGGAACGAGTTTTGATACGATTGCGGCAAGTGGTTCAAACAGCAGTCTGCCACATGCGATGCCACAGCCGAAGCTGCTTACGGAAGGTGATTTCCTGACGATGGATTTTGGCTGTATGTATCAGGGATATTGTTCGGATATGACGCGGACGATTCATATTGGAGAAGTGGTAGAATCAGAGCAGAAGAAGGTGTATGATACCGTGCTTCAGGCACAGCTTGCAGCACTTTCCGTTGTGAAACCGGGCATGGTATGTTCGGATGTCGATAAATGTGCACGTGACATCATCGCAGACGCCGGTTATGGAGATTATTTCGGACATGGACTCGGACATAGTGTGGGACTTTTTATTCACGAGGAACCTCGTTTTTCCATGAAATGTGATGCTGTGTTGAAGCCGGGTGTTGTGATCACAGTGGAACCGGGTATTTATCTGCCGGGCAGATTTGGTGTACGGATTGAGGATATGATCGTGGTGACGGAAGATGGATATCAGAATCTGGCATCTTCCCCGAAGGAACTGATCTGTGTATAATAGTCTAAAATGAAATATAATTTTGAAAAAAGTATTGACAACTCCATACCTGCATGCTATAGTATGCAAGTATGTTGATGAAAGCAGAGTATCCACTCTCACCTTAGCGCATAGGCGACTCGGGTTATGTAGTAAGAGAATATATAGATTTCTTATTATAACAATGTGTGGATAGTTTGTCTATCCACTTTTTTAATGCATTGATAATGGGAGGTGTATATTATTAGCGATTTAATGATTAACGAGCAGATTCGTGACAAAGAGGTACGTGTGGTAAGTGAGACAGGAGAGCAGCTTGGTATCATGTCATCCAAGGACGCTCAGAAGCTCGCAGATGAGCAGGGTGTTGATCTGATCAAGATTGCACCGACAGCAAAGCCACCTGTTTGCAAGATTATGGACTATGGAAAGTTCCGTTATGAGCAGACACGTCGCGAGAAGGAAGCAAAGAAAAAGCAGAGAGTCATTGAAATCAAAGAAGTTCGTTTGTCACCAAACATCGACAATAACGATCTGAATACGAAGGCAAACATGGCAAGAAAATTCCTGACTAAGGGCGATAAGGTAAAAGTTACACTTCGTTTCCGCGGTAGAGAGCTTGCGCATGTGGATAATGGTAAAGCGATTCTGAATTCCTTTGCCGAGATGCTTTCAGATGTTGCTGTTGTAGATAAACCTGCAAAGTTTGAAGGTAGAAGTATGATCATGTTTTTAGCTGAAAAACGTTAAATTCATATAAATAAGAAATTACCATGCATATGCATGATTTTTAAGGAGGAAAAGAAATGCCAAAGTTAAAGACAAAAAGAGCAGCTGCAAAGCGTTTTAAGAAGACAGGAACCGGTGAGCTTAAGAGAAATAAGGCTTACAAGAGCCACATTCTTACTAAGAAGACTACAAAGAGAAAGAGAAATCTTAGAAAAGCAACTATGACTGATTCTACAAACAGCAAAGTTATGAAGAAGATTTTACCATATTTATAGGATATTAGGAGGAATGAACGATGGCAAGAATTAAAGGCGGCGTTGGCGCTAAGAAGAGACATAATAGAACATTAAAGCTCGCTAAGGGATACAAGGGAGCAAGATCTAAGCAGTATAGAGTAGCAAAGCAGTCAGTTATGAGAGCTTTGACATCTTCTTATGCTGGTAGAAAGCAGAGAAAGAGACAGTTCAGACAGCTCTGGATCGCTCGTATCAATGCAGCAGCAAGAATGAATGGACTTTCATACAGCAAGCTTATGTATGGATTGAAGCTTGCAGGTGTAGATCTTAACAGAAAGATGCTTTCAGAGATGGCTATCAGCGATCCAGAAGGTTTCGCAAAGGTAGTAGAGGTTGCTAAGAGCAAGCTCGCTTAATAAAAGATTGTATTCAAAACCCGTTGTCTTCGGACAGCGGGTTTTGTTATAATAGGGGTGTAAAACTGTTGACCGGAGAGTACAAGGAGCAAAGGATGAATAAAAAAGTAACAAAATGTATAATCATGCTGTTGTGCACGATCTTTATCTGGACGGGGAATATGACAACTTATGCAGCAGAGACGGCGGATCCGGAGACATCGGATCTGAAGCCGTTGGAGCTTTACCAGATTGATGAAAGCTATGGAGATCTCGATGAGGCTGCCATGTCAATCAGTGATAGTAGCAGTGGAACCGCACTATCTGGTGTCTATCGTACGAATTGGGACTCATATGGAGATGATTATTGCTATCAGAATCTGAGTACAACATGGCAGGAACTCTATGATGAGATGAACTTGTATTGTACAGCGTATATGAATACATGTGTGGATGCGAAGGTGTTATCCGTTAATGGCAGGGCTGTTTCTGGTATCGGTCCAATCCGCTATGAAGGGTTGACATCGGAGGAGTTATCATCTCTGGTTTACATATTCACCTATCAGAATCCACAGTTTTATTTCATCAAGAATGCTCTGTATTACAATAGTAAAGTTGTATATCTGGGCGTATATGATACTTTTGCGGATGGAGATACCCGTTCCAATGCTTCCGTGCAGATGTTTAACCGGGTGGATGTATGGGTGCAGACGATTCAAAAAGAATCAACTGCGTATGCAAAGGAGAAGAAAGCACATGATATCATCTGCGAATATGTAGAGTACGAAGAGGGCACCTACGATCAGACAGCATATAGTGCTGTCATGCAGAAAAAAACGGTGTGCGCCGGATATGCGAAGCTGTATAGTATGTTGACGAATGCTGCAGGGCTTGAGACGGTATCAGTTACGAGTGCCACACACGGCTGGAACCGGACGAAGCTTGGAAATCAGTGGTACAATGTGGACCTCACGTGGGATGATGGAACGCCGATATCCTATCAGTTCTTCAATAAATCTGATGCTACGATGGAGAAGTACGATGGCTCTTCCCGGGAATCGCATACGCAGAATCACTATTATGATGGCGTAGCTCCTGGTTGTGAAAGTGATTACGGAGCTTCTGTGACGGTTGTGGATGCAGAGCAGATTCATGCGGATACAGCGACAGTCGTATTGGATCTTGTGAATAATCAGTCAGGGCAGATACGAACCAGTTTTGTGCCCGCAAATGTTACAGACAAACGGTTAGGATATGTGTCAGAGAATACAAATATTGCAAAGGTCAGTGCATCCGGGCTTGTGACTGCGGTTGCACCGGGTAAAACATCCATTACAATCCGTAAACTGACAAACAATCAAAAGGCAACCTGTACCATAGAGGTATACGGATGGCAGGATGAACCGGAGACTCCGACGGTTGCAAAGTACGGTTCAACTTGGATTACATTGGACACACAGAGTGGCTGTGTGTATTCTGTGGATGGAATCCACTGGCAGTCAAGTCCGGCTTTTGTGAATCTCAAACCAAATACAGAATATACCTTTTATGTAAAACGTCCAACGAGCGGATATTACCGGGAGAGCAAAGCAGTGTCTGTCCGTGTGCGTACTCTGACGGAAGAAGTACAGGCGGCACCTGCAGTGACAGTGCGATATCGGACGCATGTGCAGACCTATGGATGGCAGAAGCAGGTGACAAATGGCACGATGAGCGGTACAAGTGGACAGGCGAAGCGCCTGGAGGGGATCGAGATCGCTGTGAGTGGCAACCAGAAGCTTGGAATCCAATATACGACGCACTGTCAGACCTATGGATGGCTGCCTTGGTCGTCGAATGGAGAGATGAACGGAACCGAGGGAGAGGCAAAACGTCTGGAAGCAATTAAAATCCAACTTACGGGCGTTGACAAAGATAAATATGATGTGTATTATCGTGTGCATGCGCAAAGTTACGGCTGGCTTGGATGGGCGAAGAATGGTGCGCCAGCAGGAACTGCGGGATATGCAAAGCGTCTGGAGGGTATTCAGATCGTGGTTGTAAAGCGTGGTATGCCAGCACCGGAAGTTGATTATGCTGGTGTATATGCAAGTGCGACTGTGCGTCAGACCGCCTCGTATATCGCGAAGAATGGAACATCTCCTGTGCTTGGTAGTTCCGCAACCACAAATGCAAATCCGACGGTGAGCGGAGAGAATACGGTAAATGTGGCGTATCGCACCCATGTACAGACGTATGGCTGGCAGGGCTGGAAATATAACGGTCAGATGAGCGGCACAAGCGGACAGGCAAAGCGCCTGGAGGGAATCTGTATCAAGCTGACCAATAAGCCATACAGTGGTAATATCGTTTACACAACCCATGTGCAGACTTACGGCTGGGAGGGAAAAGTAAATGATGTGTCCACATGGAAGCAGAATGGAGTCATGAGTGGTACAAGTGGACGCGCAAAGCGTCTGGAGGCAATCTGCATCAATCTGACAGGTGAGATGGCAGCACATTATGACGTTTACTACCGTGTGCATGCACAGACGTATGGCTGGCTTGGATGGTCTAAAAATGGAGCGCCAGCGGGAACTGCGGGTATGGCAAAACGGTTGGAAGGAATTCAGATTGTGCTTGTTCCGAAGAATGGCGCAGCACCGTCTGTAAATTATCAGGGCATTCGCAGTGTGCAAAGTCGGTCGTATATCCAACGATAAAAGCACGGATTTATGCGCATTATAGTAGATGGTGAAAAAATATTTACAAAAATAGAAAAAAGTTGTTGACAAAGGGCAATCAAAATGATAATATATGTCTTGCGTTGAGCGTGAGCGACACGCAAGAGAATGCGGGAGTGCTGGAATTGGCAGACAGGCTAGACTAAGGATCTAGTGATGGCAACGTCGTGTGGGTTCAAGTCCCATCTCCCGCACGAAGAGAAAGAGAGATAGCAATTATCTCTCTTTTCTTTTTATATACATATGTTAAAATAGCAGCAGGAGCTGGATAAGGAGATAAAAGTCATGGCAAAGACGAAAAAATCAGACAATTTGGAATATTGCAGAGGAATTCGTGTGATGGATGTCGCGGTGTATGTATTTGCATTGTTGGCGTTTGGTGTGTATCCACTGATTTACGATGACCATTATTTTAATATTACGATCACAAAATATCATTTCTTTTTATATGCGGCCGGTATCTATCTGGCGCTTGCATTGATCGGTTATGTTGTGGAGGCAAATCTGAAGAATTATTATAAGTATGATTCTTTGCTCGTCGAGGATACCGGGAAGAAACGGTTCTTGCGACCGGAGTTTTATGCACTTGCATTCCTGATGGCAAACTTTTTTGCATGGCTTTGTGCAGATAATAAAAAAGATGCTTTTTATGGCTTGCAGGGCAGACGGATGGGCCTTTGCATGTATCTGGTTCTGATGATCGTATTCGTTGTGTTGGCACAGCGTGTGCGTCCACAGATGATCATGTTTATCTTTTTTGCTGCGGCGAATGCATTTGCGTATGCGGTTGCAATCGGACAGCATATGGAGCATGATTTCCTGAATCTGCGTTATAACATTGCATCAAATCAATATACGAAATTCATATCAACATTCGGAAATATCAATATGTATGCAAGTTATCTGTCCATCTCGATTCCAGTGTTGTTGGCAGTGTTTGCATTTTGTAAGAACTGGTTTTCGCGTATTCTGTCAGGAATCCTACTGATCGCGGCTGGTTGCAATATTCTGATTGCAAACAGTGACAGTGTATTCCTTGGTATTTTTGCTGGCGTTGTTGTGGTGACAATCCTTGCATTTATGCAGGGCAGACTGCGGTATAGTTCGTTTGCAGTGTTTTTATTGTTTGTCGGCAATCTGGTGCTTGGGTTTATCAATAAATATGGACATACAAGATATGACAAAAAACGGGGCGGACTTGCAATCGCCTTAAACCGGCTGGATATTGCATTTGTGTTATGTGGAGCAGCGCTGCTTGTATTTGCAGTTGTGTGTGTCTGCAACTGGAAGCTTGGCACGAGGGTTGCAGCATGGAATAAAAAGAAGATTGTGCTGATTGTCTGTGGTGCGTGTGTGGCGCTTGGCGTGATTGGTATTATTGTTTTGGCGGTAACTGGCTCTTCGTTACTGACATTCAATGATAAATGGGGCAGTTATCGTGGTTACATCTGGAGAAAGATTGTGGAAGTGTATGGTGATGCACCGTTTGTAAATAAGCTGTTTGGATATGGAAATGAGTCGGTACGTGTGACACTCAAGGCGGCATGCTACAATGAGATGGTTCAGGTCACGGGTAAAGTGTATGACAATGCGCATAACGAGCTGTTGCAGTACTTATTTACCACAGGTATTGTTGGTCTGCTTTCTTATCTGGCATTGGTCGGAAGCAGTATCGTCTATATGTTTAAGCATGCAAAGGAGCATGCATGGATCAGTGTGTGTCTGGCAGCGACAGTTGGATATTTCGCGCAGAGCATCCTGAATCTGAATCAGCCGATTACAACACCACTGTTCTTTGTATTTATGGCAATGGGCGTTGGTACTGTGAATTATTGTAGAAGAGTGAAGGAGTTAGAGAAACGTGCTTGAATTTCTGGTTCATAAGTGCATAAAGGATGCGGATGAGATCGAACGCCCGGAAGTGCGGAAACGGTATGGTTTTTTCTCCTCCATCGTCGGAATCATCTGCAATGTGATCTTGTTTGCAAGTAAGCTTGCAATCGGTCTGATCGCGGGCTCGATTTCGATTGTATCAGATGGTGTGAATAACTTATCGGATTGTGCAACTTGTATCGTGACGATGTTTGGGTATAAGATGGCAGCGAAGCCAGCCGACCGGGATCATCCGTTTGGACATGGGCGGATGGAATATCTGACTTCGCTTGTGATCGCGGCTGCGATTGTGGCGGTTGGATTTGAGTTGCTGCGAAGCTCGGTGGAGAAGGTCATGCATCCGGAGCGTGTAACGTTTTCATTTCTTGCTCTTTTGGTGCTGGTGCTTTCCATGCTGGTGAAGATTGGGATGGGAGTTATGAACCGGAAGCTTGGTACGAAGCTTTCTTCGTCCATTATGCTTGCAACCTCAAAGGATAGCTTTAGCGATGTGTTTGCAACACTGGCAACCACAATCGCACTTGTGATGTCGGCATTTTCGGATCTGCCGATGGATGGAATCATGGGAATCGTGGTGTCAGTCATGATTATGCTTTCCGGTTTTGGTATTGTGAAAGATACGGTGGATCAGCTGCTTGGACAGCCGGCGGATGAGGAGTTAGTTGCAAAGATCCGGGAGCTTGTGATGGAGAATATGTTCTGTCATGGCATGCATGATCTGATCATACACAGCTATGGTCCGGGAAATCTGATTGGTAGTGTGCATGTGGAAGTGGACTGTCATGAAAATATCATGGAGATTCACGATGCGATTGATGAGTTAGAACGGAACATCTACGATGAATTGCAGGTACATATGACGATCCACATGGACCCGATTGATTACGATGATGAGAAGACGAATGTTTGCCGTGATATGATGGCGGGGATTTTAAAGGAAATCGATGAAGGTCTTACGATGCATGACTTTCGGATTGTGTCGGGACCAACGCATACCAATCTGATCTTTGATGTGCTTGTGCCATATGAATGTAAGAAGACAGAAGCACAGATTAAGTCTGAGATCCAGCAGAAGCTTGCGGAGAAACAGGATACATATTATACAGTAATTACGTTTGATAAAGGATATTGTTGACAAACGGAAAATCATCATATATAATTTTCATATCATTGTGAATGATAGCAAAGGCGAGGAAGAGAACAAGTAGTGTTTGCGAGCAGCTGCCACAGAAAGCAGCCGGTTGATGAGAGGCGCGGTAAGTCGGAAACATGAATACATCTCGGAGCTGCTCCCTGAACGCTTGTCAAGTAGGGGCAGACGGATTGGCACACGTTACAGAGGCTGAAGTATTGATATCGATACTTGCAAAGGCGGTTATCGTGAGGTAAGCGTGAAATAAGGTGGTAACACGGAGTATACTTCGTCCTTATATTTTTATAAGGGCGTTTTTTAATGCCCAAAAAAGAAAATATATTTTGGAGGAAAGAAAGATGACATTGTACGAAGAACTTGTAGCAAGAGGTTTGATTGCACAGGTAACAAACGAAGAGGAGATCAGCCGTCTGATCAATGAAGGAAAGGCAACGTTCTATATTGGATTTGATCCGACAGCAGACAGCCTGCATGTAGGACATTTTATGGCACTTTGTCTGATGAAGCGTCTGCAGATGGGTGGCAATAAGCCAATTGCTCTGATTGGTGGAGGTACCGCAATGATCGGTGATCCATCCGGAAGAACCGATATGCGTCAGATGATGACAAAGGAGACCATTCAGCATAACTGTGATTGCTTTAAGAAGCAGATGAGCCGTTTTATTGATTTCTCAGAGGGAAAAGCGCTTATGGTAAATAATGCGGACTGGCTGCTTGATCTGAATTATATAGAGGTATTGCGTGAGGTTGGAGCGCATTTCTCTGTCAATCGTATGCTGACGGCTGAATGCTACAAGCAGCGTATGGAGAAGGGACTTAGCTTCCTGGAGTTTAACTACATGATCATGCAGAGCTACGATTTCTATGCGTTGTTCCAGAAGTACGGCTGTAACCTGCAGTTTGGTGGCGATGATCAGTGGTCGAACATGCTTGGTGGTACAGAGCTGATCCGTAGAAAGCTTGGCAAGGATGCACATGCGATGACAATCACACTGCTCTTAAATTCTGAGGGTAAGAAGATGGGTAAGACACAGAAGGGTGCTGTATGGCTTGATCCAAACAAGACAACACCGTATGAGTTCTTCCAGTACTGGAGAAATGTCGACGACGCAGATGTTATCAAGTGTCTCAAGATGTTGACATTCCTTCCATTGGAGCAGATTCAGGAGATGGAGCACTGGGAAGGCAGCGAGCTGAATAAGGCAAAAGAGATTCTTGCCTATGAGCTGACTGCACTTGTACACGGCGAGGAAGAAGCGAAGAAGGCACTTGACGCAGCGAAGAATATCTTCGGTGGCGGAAATACAGAGAATATGCCAGTTGCTGAAATCACAGCAGATATCTTCAATGATGGACAGACAGATCTGATGTCGATTATTGTACAGGCAGGACTTGCAGCATCCAAGAGCGAGGCAAGACGTGCGATGGAGCAGGGCGGTGTCTCTGTCAATGGCGAGAAGATCACAGATGTGAAGAAGATGTTCACACCGGATGATTTCGCAGAGGAGTTCGTATTGAAGAAGGGAAAGAAGAATTTCCGTAAGGTTGTATATAAGGCGTAATGATTCGAAAATGTGTCAATACAATTAAATATGGAACGGCAAAGGCAAGGGCAATCGTGCTCTTGTCATTGCTGTTCGGAATCGGAACTGTCGGTGCGATTGTGTGTGCAATCGTGTTCCGGCAGATTCTGTTTATTTTTGCAGCAGTCGTATGTGTGTTTGTTGTGATTACGCTGGCGCAGACGCTTGTGATTCAGGGTGGTGTTGTGGAAGATGCGAAGAACGCGGAAACGCAGGACACAAAACGTTCCAAACGTACGAAGCCACAGGATGCGGACAAGAAAGTCGATCATATGAAGCCGCCGGTATTTGCGAAGCGAAAGAACGAGAAAGAAGCTTCGAATGTCGAGGAAGAACACAACCGGCACAAGCGGAAGAAACAGCAAAAGAAGGACGCAGATGAGGGCGGACAGGAGTCGCAGGACAGAGAGGAACGGATGGAAGAACAGTCGATTGTTGCTCTTACGCAGGAAACTGTCACAACATACGACCGGAAGAAGGTCAAGAAGACGCTGCATAAGTTCAAGGTGCGGCGGGAGCATCGTATGATCTTCGTAGATCGTTCCGAAAAGCTCAAGGCAAATCAGACACCTGCCTATATCTGGGTAGAGAAAAAGGATTTTCATCTGTTGCTGATTGAACAGGAACCGCGGCACATCACGATTCCACTATATCAGATCAAGAATATTACATATCTGAAGAAGCAGCCGGCAAATGAAGATATTGATTATGCAGCGTATAAGGGCAGCAGTGTGCTTGCGGATATGTTTCGTCCGTATCTGCCGGATTATGCGCACAGTACGGTTGTGGATGATCTGTCTGCCTATAAGAATTTGTATGGAATCGGAAATGATATCTATGTGACAAACCGGTCGGCATCGGCACTGTTTGACCTGTTAGGGGTAGAGTTTCAGGTGGATGACCGGGTAACAATGTCCAACAAGGTGAATATTTATTTTAAAGAAGCATACAAGTCGAATATCTTATTACGGGACAATGTGATTGATGCGAACGGATATGCAGACCGGATCAGCAAGACGCTGGATAATCTGGCGCATTCGACAATCAGCTATGCAGAATTTAAAGATACGCTCAACCTGATGATACGAAACAAATTGATTACACAAGAGTTTGCATCGTATTATATGGGTGTGAGAGATGATTTGACTAGATAAAAACAAGTAGAAACGGACTTTTGATACGGTTTCACAAGTTAAGCGTTGCGAGCGCCTATATTTACTTGCGAAAACGACACAAAAGTCCGTTTTTACATACGATTCACAAGTTAAAACTTAATAATGTATAGTAAAAATTCGATTTGACGTAATTTATGAAAGAAAAAAGACGGTTTTTTCAGTTTGCGTTTTCCTTAGACTTGAGTTATCTTAATTACGAGTTAAAGATAATTAAAAAAATTAAGGAAAAGGAGAATACGAGTATGGAAGTTACAGCAGAAGATTTAGGAAAGCGTTCATTTTGTGAGGCAGTCATGCGTGCAAGATTGCCAAAGGCAGTATTCAAGGAATTAAAGAAGACAATTGATTACGGTGCACCGCTTGACGCAGCGATTGCTGATTCCGTAGCGATTGCCATGCGGGAGTGGGCAAAGGAGCTCGGCGCAACACACTATACACACTGGTTCCATCCACTCACAAACCTGACAGCAGAGAAACATGATTCTTTCATGGATCCGGTTGGTGATGGTACATTCATCACAGAGTTCACTGGCAAGGAATTGATCAAGGCTGAGCCAGATGGTTCTTCCTTCCCTTCCGGAGGAATCCGTGAGACGTGTGCAGCAAGAGGTTATACAGTCTGGGATTGTACATCTCCTGCATTTGTCAAAGAGATTCCGGATGGCTGTAAGGTTCTTTGTATTCCGACTATTTTTATTTCATATACAGGCGAGTCTCTGGATCACAAGACACCACTTCTTCGTTCCATGGATGCCGTTAACAAGCAGGCACTTCGTATCCTGAAGCTGTTTGGTAAGACACCAGCGAAGGTAACTGCTTCCGTTGGACCAGAGCAGGAGTACTTCCTGATTGACAAGGATAAGTTCAATCAGAGACTTGACCTGAAGCTGACTGGACGTACATTGTTTGGCGCACCGGCACCGAAGGGACAGGAGCTTGACGATCAGTACTTCGGCGTGATCAAGGATAAGGTTTCTCATTTCATGAGAGAGCTGAACAAGGATCTGTGGGAGTATGGTATTCCAGCGAAGACACAGCATAACGAGGTTGCTCCTTCTCAGCATGAGATCGCACCAATCTATGGTACAACAAATGTAGCAACGGATCAGAACCAGTTGCTGATGGAGACATTGAAGAAGGTTGCAGAGAGAAATGGATTTGCATGTCTGCTTCATGAGAAGCCATTTGCAGGTGTCAATGGTTCTGGTAAGCATAATAACTGGTCTATCTCAACATCCGATGGCGAGAATTTGATTGATCCAGGCAAGGAGCCAGAGAAGAACCTGCAGTTCCAGGTATTCTTAGCTGCAATTCTGGAGTCTGTTGATAATCATGCTGCATTGCTTCGTCTGTCAGCAAGCTCTGCTGGTAACGATCACAGACTTGGTGCAAATGAGGCACCTCCAGCAATCATTTCTGCTTACCTTGGTGATCAGCTTGCAGATGTTGTTGATCAGATCATTGCAAACGGAGAGGCAACAAGCAGCTTGAAGGGTAAGGTTTACAAGTCAGGATGTTCTGTAATTCCTGAGTTCAAGATGGATGCGACAGACCGTAACCGTACATCACCATTTGCGTTTACCGGTAATAAGTTCGAGTTCCGTATGGTTGGTAGTACACAGTGTATTGCACAGCCAATGATGACTTTAAATACAATCGTTGCTGACACACTTTGCAATTTTGCAGATGTGCTGGAGAAGGCAGATGATTTCGAGGCAGCCGCAAAGAAGCTGGTTGCAGATAAGTTGAGAGAGCATCAGAGAATCATCTTCAACGGAAATGGTTATTCTGAGGAGTGGGTAAAGGAAGCAGAGCGCCGTGGACTTCCAAATATCAAGTGTATGGTTGATGCGGTTGATTACCTCGCAACACCGGAGAATATCGAAATGTTTGAGAAGCATGGTGTAATGTCTAAGCGTGAGCTGGTTGCAAGAGGCGTTGTTATGTATGAGAACTACGCAAAGCAGATCAACATCGAGGCTCTTACAATGATCGAGATGTCTAAGAAGCAGATCATCCCGGCTGTTATGAAGTACGAGGGTACTCTGGCTGCATCTGTGAAGGATCTGAAAGAGCTTGGTATCAGCGCAGATACACAGATGGAGATTCTTTCTACAATCGATACAAAGCTTGCTGAACTTAAGAAGGCAACTGCAGAGCTTGAGGATATCGTAGCGAAGGCTGCTGAGAAGGAAGATGATCCAAAGGCTTGGGCAAAATATTATCACGATGTGGTATTTGCTTTCTTCGATACCGTTCGTAAGCCAGCAGATGAGCTTGAGAAGATTGTGGATGCAAAGGCATGGCCATTCCCTACATACGAAGAGCTGTTGTTTGAACAGTAGAATATGCTATAGACCATTTGGTTTATATATTTTCCCCCAGGGGCTGCTTTGGCAGCCCCTTTTTTGTTATGGCGACGAGAAAATGCACGCATTTATGCGGTGCATTTGACGACCGCTAATCAGAGCAAGATGTGCAGAGTGCATCTAGTCTCTGTGGAGATTTTTACTCGGCGTGATAGCAAATGGGCGTAGAATGGAGTATAATTATGGAAAAACCCACGACGCGGGTGTAGAGTATAAAAAGTAAGCAGAAAAAACCGCGCTGGAAGCTAATCGGTATGTGTATGAGAGAAAACTGGGCGTGGAAGCGAGATGGTGAGCGGGAAAACCCACGACGTGGGCGCAGATACAGAAAAGCAAGCGGAAAAACCCATCCCGGAAATTTTAAGCGAATTTCAGAGTGGATTCTGTATATCCACTCAGATGTACATATATAAAGATAAGAAGAGGATGAGACATGAAAATAAGGAACATTATATTTGATTGTAATGGCACGATGATTTTTGATGGCAAATATCATGATATTGCATGGCGGACATATGTGAGTAAGCTGGCTGGCAGGGAACTTACCAAAGAAGAATTCCAGCATCAGATACTCGGACATACGAACCGGGATATTTTCGAGTGGCTGCTTGGGAAGGGTGCTTTGTCCGAGGAGAAGATCATGCAGTTGACCGAAGAGAAAGAGGTTCTATACAGAAGCATGTATCAGGAAGATCAGGACGCCTGCAGGCTGGTGAAGGGGTTACCAGAATTTCTGGATGAGTTGCAGCGAAGAAATATAAAATGCAATATCGCAACGGCATCTGGTCTATCCAATGTCGACTTTTATTTTGAACGGTTTGCACTTGCAAAATGGTTTGACAAATCAAAGCTTGCCTATGATGATGGAACGATGCGGGCGAAACCAGCACCGGATATGTATATTCGTGCGATGGAGCGCATCGGGGCGGAGCCATCTGAGACGATGGTGATCGAAGACAGCCCATCCGGTGTGAAAGCCGCCGTTGCTGCGAACGCAGCTTGTATTGTAGGAATCTACGGCGATTCCGATAAAAAGCTGCTTCAGAATACAGGAGTGTGCGATTATCTGATTGAGGATTATACACAAAATTATATTGGATATATAGAGCGGAATCTGTTAGAATAGGGTAGCGGATAAAGTTACTGTGTTGTACGAATAAACGCAGGAAAGTAATTGGTATGCTATGGAACGATTAAATATAGGAGAATACAATAATCAGGAGGATAAAAACATGCAGGTAACTATTTCAGATGCAATTCGTTATATTGGAGTGGATGATAAGGATATTGACTTATTTGAGAGTCAGTATGTAGTACCAGAAGGTGTATCGTACAATTCATATGTGATTCTGGATGAGAAGATTGCAGTTATGGATACGGTTGATGCCAGGGGCATGGAAGGCTGGGAGGATAAGCTGCTTCAGACATTGAATGGAAAGAAGCCGGATTATCTGATTATCTCGCATCTCGAGCCTGATCATGCGGGAAGTATCGGAAGAATGGTCGAGCTTTTTCCGGAGGTAAAGCTGGTTGCAAGTGCAAAGGCGATTGCGATGCTGCCACAGTTCTTCGAGGATAGATTGGATGCGCAGGAGAAGATTGCGGTCAAGGAGGGCGAAGAGTTATCGCTTGGAACCCATACATTGGTGTTCTATATGGCACCGATGGTACACTGGCCGGAGGTCATGGTGACCTATGAGAAGAGCGAGAAGGTGCTGTTCTCAGCAGATGGATTTGGTAAGTTCGGCGCGCTTTCCCTCACAGAAAATGAGGACTGGGCATGTGAGGCAAGACGGTATTATTTTAATATCGTCGGTAAATATGGCATGCCGGTGCAGACACTTCTGAAGAAGGCAGCAGGACTTGATATCGAGACAATCTGTCCATTGCACGGTCCGGTATTGAAGGAAAATCTCGGATACTATATTGGACTTTACGATACATGGAGCAAGTATGAGCCGGAGAATAAAGGCGTGCTTGTTGCGTATGCATCGATCCATGGCAATACGGCGAAGGCAGCTAAAAAGCTTGCAGACATGCTTCGCGCAGAGGGCGTAGAGAAGGTCGTTGTCAGTGATCTGGCGAGAGAAGATATGGCTGAGGTAATAGAGGATGCATTCCGCTATGACCGGATGGTGCTCTGTGCCGCAAGCTATGATGGTGGGGTATTTCCATGCATGCAGGATTTCCTGAATCATCTGCAGTCAAAGGCGTACCAGAAGCGTACCGTTGGTATTCTGGAGAATGGCAGCTGGGCACCATGTGCCGCCCGCACGATGAAGACGATTCTTTCTACGATGAAGGATGTCACGATTGTGGAGCCAACCGTTACGATCATGTCTACGATGAAGGAATCTGATTACCCAGCGATGGAAGCCTTAGTGAATGCAATCAAATAAGGAGAGTTTTAAGTGAAGAATTTGTACATAGCAGAGAAACCCAGCGTTGCCCGTGAGTTTGCAAAAGCGCTCGGCATGAAGGGGGCTGCAACTGCCGGTGCAAGGGACGGATACTTAGAGAACGAGGATACGATCGTGACATGGTGTGTCGGACATCTGATCACGATGAGCTATCCGGAGGTCTATGATCCAGCCTTGAAGAAATGGAGCTTTGATACGATTCCATTTATACCGGAGGAATATAAATATGAGATTATTGATGCGTCAAGCAAACAGTTTCAGATCGTAAGCAAGCTGCTGAATCGTGAGGATGTTGGACGCATCTATGTCTGCACCGACTCGGGACGAGAAGGAGAATATATCTACCGTCTTGTCGAGCAGATGGCAGGCGTGGACAAAAGTAAAAAAGACCGGCGACGAGTGTGGATTGATTCGCAGACCGAGGAAGAAATCATGCGAGGTATCCGGGAGGCGAAAGAGCTTTCTGCCTATGATAACCTGAGTGATGCGGCATATCTGCGTGCGCAGGAAGATTATCTGATGGGAATCAATTTTTCCCGTGCATTATCGCTGAAATATAGCTACACAGTCCGGAATTATCTTGGCATGGATCGATGCGTGATCGCAGTTGGACGTGTCATGACATGTGTACTTGGCATGATTGTGAAGCGGGAACGGGAGATCCGTCAGTTCGTGCCGACACCATTTTACCGGGTGCTTGCCAGCACAGAAGGATTTGAAGCAGAGTGGAAGACGACGAAGGATTCTGCCTATCTGGATTCTCCTCTTCTGTATAAGGAAAATGGTTTCAAAAAAGAAGAGAGTGCTAAGCAGTTGATTACTGAATTGTCTGCGGATGCACCGATTGAACTGATCGTGCAGAAGGTAGAGAAAAAGACAGAGAAGAAAGCACCACCGATGTTATATAACTTAGCGGAGCTGCAAAATGACTGTTCACGGTTGTTTAAGATTAGTCCGACCGATACGTTGAATACCGTGCAGACACTCTATGAGCGAAAGCTGGTAACATATCCAAGAACGGATGCCCGTGTGCTTTCCACAGCCGTTGCGAAAGAAATCGGGAAAAATATCGGTGGCTTGCAGAAATACGAACCGCTTGCACAGTATGCGCAGTATATTATGCAGCAGGGCGGATACAAGGGTGTTGCCAAATCCAAATATGTCAATGATAAACAGATTACCGACCACTATGCGATCATTCCGACCGGACAGGGACTTGGGAATCTGAATGGGTTAAATGATATTCAGCGGAAGGTGTATGACATTATTGCACGGCGGTTTTTGAGCATTTTCTTTCCGGCAGCAGAGTATGAGAAAGTAAGCCTTGTGTTGTCAAGACAGATTCATACGGTGGTTGGCGAAAAAGAAAATGGAACCGAAAGCTTTTTTGCAAATTTCAAACGACTGAAAAATCCAGGGTATCTGACGATAGCAGGACTTTCGTCTGACAAAAAACAGGAAGAACAGAAGCTGACGGATGAGGAGTTGGCGAAGTTTGCATCTTTGAAGAAAGGTGATGCGATTCCAGTACAGACATTCAATATCAAGGAAGGAGAGACATCTCCACCGAAGCGATATTCTTCGGGTACATTGATTCTGGCGATGGAAAATGCCGGACAGCTCATCGAGGATGAAGAGCTTCGAAGTCAGATCAAGGGCAGCGGTATTGGAACGAGTGCGACACGTGACAGTATCATCACGAAGCTTGTGACGAACAAATACATTGCGTTAAATAAGAAAACACAGATCGTGACACCGACGTTTCTTGGAGAGATCATCTACGATGTATGCTTAAATTCCATTCAGAGTTTGCTTTGGGCGGAAATGACGGCATCGTGGGAGAAAGGGCTTTCCGGTGTTGCGGAGGGAACGATTTCGAAGGATGAATATACAGCCAAGATGAATAAATTTGTCTGTGATAACACGAATGCCGTGAAGCAGATACGAAATCAGAATCAGATCACGCGATTGTTTGACCGGACGAAGCCATTTTATGAGAAGGCGGGAGCGAAGAAGGCTGCAAAGAAATCGTAGATATATTGAAAAATGAGCAGAATCAGATGTTTCATATGCATGAAATAAGTTTCATGCGTATGGTTCAATAGATGGATGGAGGATAGAAAATGAAAAGTGTAAATGCAGTAACAATCAAGGAATTATATGATCTTTCCCATACGGAGGCAAAACCTTTGATGGAGCAGTATACCTATCCGTGGGAGGTGCTTCCACATATTGGAGAATTTATTGTTAAGCTTGGGGAGTCTCTTCCGAAGGAAGAGTATACCGAAGTAGCGGAGCATGTCTGGGTGCATAAGACAGCGAAGGTATTTGCATCAGCATATCTGGCAGGACCGGCAATCATCGGCGCCGAGACAGAAGTGCGCCAGTGTGCGTTTGTCCGCGGAAATGCTCTGGTTGGAAAAGGCTGTGTGATCGGTAATTCCACAGAGCTGAAAAACGTGATCATCTTTGATAATGTGCAGGTGCCACATTATAACTATGTTGGCGATTCTATCTTGGGATTTAAGTCGCATATGGGTGCTGGCTCGATCACATCGAATGTAAAGAGTGATAAGACACTTGTCCATGTGAAAGGAATGGATCCAGAGACAAATGAGAAGTTTGATCTGGAAACTGGTTTGAAGAAATTTGGAGCAATGCTTGGAAATCATGTAGAGGTTGGTTGTAATTCTGTATTAAATCCTGGTACAGTTATTGGCTCAAACAGTAATGTCTATCCGCTTTCCCCGGTACGTGGATTTGTACCGGCAGAAAGCATCTATAAGACGGGTGGCGTAATCGTAAAGAAACACGCATAAGTGGTTAGTTTGTATCAATCCGGGCAGATTGTGCTGCCTGGCGGGCGGCTTCCAGTATGAGCAGTGTGGTGTACTGGTTGTCGCTTGCATATGTAACAGAATCCAGATCACCGGTGATCTGTAGCTGCTCATTGATGGCATCCACGGAAGGTGTTAAAAGCGGATACATGGCTGTGACGGTTTCGTTTGTGTTTGATACTTCGATGTGTGTGACTGCATGTTTGTCGATGGTCGTCTGTAATTCCAGTGTGGTGCCACCAAGATTTAACTGCGAGGTATAGACACCTGGCTGGTATGTGGCAAATGTTTCCGTTGAGATGCTTGTATCTGTGGTATCCTTTTCGTCCTCCTTTGGCGAGAACATATACCAGAGCAGCAGGATCAACAGGATGCCGAGGACGATAAATATGCCAGTGTAGATGAGTTCTTTTGATTTTAAGACGATAATTTTCGTTTTGGATGACATAATAAAAAACTCCCTGTTCAGAATTAGTATAATATATTCTGAATAGGGAGTTTTTATTACTTTAGAATTAGGAAAATCAACACTTACAGGGAAGAATATCCGTGGCTGTTGATGATTCCCTTGATTGGTATGCCGGCTTTGCAGAGTGGGCAGTCAGCAGCAGAGTGTGTTTCGTAATTCGGGATATCCTCGGTACGGAAGATGGTGTTGATCTGCTCGTCGTGAATTTCATCGGCTGCGGAGAAAATCGAAGATACACCGACCACTTCACCACCGTAATATTCGATACACTCGAGTGCGGTCTGCAAGGTCTTTCCGGTTGTAGCAGTTGCTAACAATACAAGGACATGCTTGCCTTTGATCATGGAAAGATAATTCTCACGAAATATAAGCTGTCCGCCAGAGTGCTGCTCCGGGGAAATGATGTATGCAGTATTGTGCAGGTTCGCAGATAAGATACCTGTGTTAAGAAGTTCGTCTGCAAGATAAGCACCGATCACATTTGTACCGTCCAGACAGACGATCGTATCAATGATCGTTGTAGCAGCGTAGCGGGTAGCCAGCACTTTGGCAGCGGCATGTGCTTCGCTTCGACGGCTCTTCAGACTTGTCATATCAATATAGTAGTTGATATGAGAAGAAGATGTTGCGTAGTGACCAGGTGTTACATTCAGTGAGATTAAGTTGCTGGATGTAGACTGTACCTTGAATGTATTTGTGTTTTCCATAAATAGTACCCCTCCTGTGCGTTTTATGACATACTGATATTATAAATGGTATACGGGATTTATGCAAGCAAAGTAGCACAATACACAGAAAATTCACCGTATATTTTCTCCGATTTTTGAGACACCGACATAGATCTGGGAGATCTTATACCACGTTGGAAAATCGACGATTCCACTTACCGGAAGGTTAAAAATAGACTGAAAGGCACGCACGGATTCTGTAGTTGCGGAACCGAAGATGCCATCGACTGTGACAGTTGGAATCGCCGGATAATTCTGCGCGATGCGGTTTAACTGCTCCTGAATCGTAATCACCGGTTCGCCGGAACTTCCAATTGTCAGATCATAGCCCGGATAAGAGGACGGGATTCCGGAGACAATTTCTGCTTCATTTACATACATATCGGATCCGTAATAGTAGTGGATGATATCTATGGCAGAGAAACCATCATCCCCGAGTGCTTTAGAACCCCACTGTGTCATCCAGTTTGGACAGGAGACGCGCTTGCCATCGCAGTATTGTGTGAGAATCGGCTGCTTGACATTTGGACGGGCGAGATAGCGGTTATAGAGCCGGTCCGCAATCTGTGAGATATTCTCGTAAATGGTCTTGCCGTAGATCCATTTGTGATCGTAAGCGGTGGAGGATGTAATAGTGAAATTATAGCCTTTGTTTCGATACCATTCTGTATATACCCGGTTTAAAGTGAAGGACATGATTGCCAGAATATTGGCTTCGATCGTGCTTTCTGGCCAGGTGGAGTAGATTTCACAGCAGGCGACATTTTTGATGTAGTCGATGTATGGGACATAATAATCGGTAGCAGTGGAGTCGCCGGGGACACCGTCGTGTACGACAATCGTTTCTGGTACGACGACGCGTGAGAGGACGATCTCGCCACTTTCGGATAAAGGCTTGATCTCCGGCTCGGCGATTTTCGGTGGATAGTATTCCCAGAGCGTGTGTCCGCCGATGACGATTGGGTTATAGACATAGTCAGGTGTCTGCTCGGATGGCTGCAATACGATGGACTGCAATCCGTTTTCGCCAGAGAATATCTGGACGCCCGAGACAAGCCCTTCCTGATAGCCGGGAGCGGAGATCTTTACATTGTATTCAGAATAGGGCTGGTTGTCAGTTGGCTCCATGCTGTATTCACGCGGTGGTGCGGAAAGCTCGATATTTCCGGTCTGTCCGTTTCGGTCTGTGTTGACGGATTCTAAGATCCGGTTTGGCTCTCCTGTGTTTGCGATTTCAATAGTAGCAGAAGAAAGCGGAGAGTAACTGTCTGTGCCTGTGACTATGACATTTAAATTCCCTGTATCACTAGAATATTGATCCATACGAGATACCTTGATTTTTCGTCCATATAATATATGAAAAAGCGTGGAGAATTATGTAAATAAAAAATTATACATGTTAAGAAAAAACACTTGACAAGCAGAGAAAAAGCATGTATGATGCAAAAGGTTTGTAAATGAAAAATACTTTACAGGTGATTCAGATGGAGAAGTTTGTACGTCAGTCATTGCTCTATGATTTTTATGGAGAGCTGTTGACGCAGACACAGAAAAGTATATACGAAGATGTTGTGATGAATGACCTGTCCTATTCGGAACTGGCAAGGGAATATGGAATCTCCAGACAAGGCGTGTTTGATATGATGAAGCGCTGTGACAAGAAGCTGGAGGACTTTGAGAAAAAACTGAAATTAGTAGAAAAATTTGAGAATGCCAGAGAGAAGGTAGCCACGATACAGACTGAGATTCAGGCATTGCGGGAACGCAATGAAAATCCGACGCTGGATGGAGCGTTTGCGGATATTGACACGAATCTGACCGGGCTGCTGGATGATTTTTAAAAGTTCGATGTTTGGTTTTGTTTGGGAGGAGACGCATGGCGTTTGACAGTTTAACAGACAAATTGCAAAACGTGTTCCGGAAGTTGAGAAGCAAAGGAACGATTACGGAAGCGGATGTAAAGGAAGCGATGAAAGAAGTAAAGCGTGCGCTGTTGGAGGCGGATGTAAACTTCAAGGTCGTAAAACAGTTTATCAATTCGGTTAGTGAACGTGCGGTTGGAGAGGAAGTCTTGAAAGGATTAAATCCCGGACAGATGGTAATCAAGATCGTAAAAGAAGAGATGGACAAGTTGATGGGCTCAGAGACAACCGAGCTGAAGCTTCTGCCATCCAATGAAATCACGATTGTGATGATGTGTGGTCTGCAGGGTGCAGGTAAGACAACGACTGTTGCAAAGCTTGCAGGCAAGTTTAAAAACAAGGGTAAAAAGCCGTTGCTTGTTGCATGTGACGTTTATCGTCCGGCGGCAATCAAGCAGTTGGAGATTAACGGTGAAAAAGTCGGAGTTCCTGTATTTTCGATGGGAGATGGACATAAACCGGTAAATATTGCGAAAGCAGCGATTGAGCATGCCGCAAAGAATGATATCAATTTAGTATTTTTGGATACTGCAGGTCGTCTGCATGTCGATGAAGACATGATGAACGAGCTGGCAGAGATCAAGGAAAATCTGAATGTGACATACACAATTCTGACTGTCGATGCGATGACTGGTCAGGATGCAGTCAATGTAGCGACATCATTTAATGATAAGATTGGCATTGATGGCGTGATTTTGACGAAGCTCGATGGTGATACCCGTGGCGGTGCTGCACTTTCCATCAAAGCGGTGACAGGAAAACCAATCCTGTATGCCGGAATGGGAGAGAAGCTCACGGATCTGGAGCAGTTCTATCCGGATCGTATGGCGAGCCGAATCCTCGGCATGGGCGATGTGGAGAGTCTGATCGAGAAAGCACAGTCAGCAATCGATGAGGAAAAGGCAAAGGAGATGGAAGAGAAGTTTAAGAAGGCTTCTTTCGATTTCAATGATTTTCTTGATCAGATGGAACAGATGGAAAAGATGGGTGGCATGAATGATATTTTGAAGATGCTGCCTGGATTTGGAAATAAAAAACAACTCCAGAATCTGGAGATTGACGACAATGCGATGAATATGCCGAAGGCAATCATTTTGTCGATGACGAAGCAGGAACGTTCGCATCCGGAGATCATCAATCCGAGCCGCAAGAAGCGTATTGCAGATGGTGCAGGCGTTCCAATCAGCGAAGTAAATAAGCTGATTAAGCAGTTTGAACAGTCCAGAAAAATGATGAAGCAGATGTCCGGTATGATGGGTGGAAAGCGCCGCGGCGGATTCAAGCTTCCGTTTGGATTTTAATTTTTGATAATAGTATAACTATTATATATAGACGAAAGAATTTTAAGGAGGTGAAATTTAACATGGCAGTTAAAATCAGATTAAGAAGAATGGGATATAAGAAGCATCCTTTTTATAGAGTTGTAGTAGCTGATTCCAGATCACCAAGAGATGGTAGATTCATCGATGAGATCGGAACATATGATCCAAATCAGGAGCCAGCATCTGTAAAGATCGACTCTGATGCAGCTAAGAAGTGGCTTGCTGATGGTGCTCAGCCTACAGATACTGTTGCAAAGCTTTTGAAGCAGGCAGGCATCGAGAAGTAAGACTGATGTGCAAGGGAGGTGCAGGTTATGAAGGAATTAGTAGAACTGATTGCAAAATCCCTCGTTGATTATCCGGATGAAGTTGTTGTAAAAGAGACAATCGATGGAGATACCATAACAATCGAACTGAACGTTGCAGGAGATGATATGGGTAAGGTGATCGGCAAACAGGGCCGAATTGCCAAATCCATTCGTACTGTGGTGAAGGCGGCTGCATCAAAGGGTGATAAAAAGGTAATTGTAGACATCAAATAATTCTTAGATTCCCGGTGCCATATGGCATCGGGAATTCTTTTATCGGAGGAATGAATGAACGAAGATATGTTTCGAATTGGCGTAATCACGTCGACACATGGATTAAAGGGTGAGGTCAAGGTATTCCCGACGACCGATGATCCGGCACGATTCAAGAAGCTGAAAAAATGCTTTATTCGTACAAAAAGTGGCGATGTACCAGTGGAGAAAAAATCATGCAAGTTCTTTAAGAACATGGTGATTCTTTCTTTTTCGGAATTTAATGATATAAATGAGATAGAAAAATACAAGGGCTGTGAACTGTATGTGACAAGAGAAGATGCAGTTCCACTCGAGGAAGATGAGTTTTATATTGCAGATGTGATCGACGCAGAGGTGTTCGAGGATAACGGCAAAAAGCTTGGGACACTTGTGGATGTGATGCAGACAGGTGCGAACGATGTGTTTGTCGTGAAGATGGAGAATGGCAAGGAAGTGTTGCTTCCGGTCATTAAGGATTGCGTGTTGGATATCAATGCAGAAGAAAAAAAGATTGTTGTTCACATGATGAATGGACTGCTGGACTAACGATATCGGAGGCAGATATGTATTTTCATATTATGACATTATTTCCGGAGATGGTGCTTGGAGGATTAAATGAGAGCATTACCGGAAAGGCAATTGAAAAAGGACTAATCGGTGTAGATGCTGTGAATATCCGTGATTTTGCAGGTAATCGGTATGGGCACGTTGATGATTATACCTATGGTGGCGGTGCAGGTATGCTGATGCAGCCGGGACCGGTGTATGATGCGTACCAGCATGTGCTTGCGCAGATTGCAGTACGTAAGGAAAAGAAAGGGACATCGGCACAGGCGAAAAAAGTACGTGTGCTTTATATGACACCGCAGGGACAGCCGTTTAAACAGTGCATGGCAGAAGAGTATGCGAAAGAAGAAGATCTTGTGCTTTTGTGTGGACATTATGAGGGCATTGATGAGCGTGTGCTGGAGATGATTGTGACCGATTATGTGTCGATTGGCGATTTTGTACTGACGGGTGGCGAACTTCCGGCGATGATGATTGTGGATGCAACAAGCCGTCTTGTGCCGGGCGTGCTTGGAAGCGATGAAAGTGCGGTATATGAAAGCTTCTATGATGGCTTGCTGGAATATCCGCAGTATACCCGTCCAGAAGAATTTATGGGGAAGAAAGTACCAGAGGTGCTGCTTTCCGGACATCATAAGAACATCGAAGAGTGGCGGTATGAACAGTCGATGCAGCGGACACAGGAACGGCGCCCGGATCTGTATGAGATCTATGTGGAGGCACACCGGGAAGAGCTGGAAAAACGCAGACGAAAAAAAGAAGAAAAAGAACGAAAGCGGCTCCGTCGGGAGCAACGTGCAAAAATGCAGACAAATGAATAACTACTGCTTGTCTTGCAGAGAAATATGGTATATAATTTTTATAATATCGAAAGAAAAACGGGAGAGAAAAACCATGAAAAAAAGAGTATATATTGCAGTTGTTACACTGGCACTTGCCAGTCTGTTTGCAGGCTGTGGAAAGAAATCCGCGGATGCAGCCGTTTCGGTAAAAGATGATGTTGTGGAATTCGTAAATGAAGAGCTTCCAGCAGCAAAGGCAGATCATGACAATGCGATTGGCATTTACAATGCATATTTTGCAGGAAGCAGTGATCAGGATCTTGATGCATTTAAGACATCTTTGCAGGATACCGCAATTCCAGCAATGGAGAATTGTATCACAACGATTTCTAATATCGAGGTTGCAACAGATGAGGTAAAAGCGTTAAAGGATTCCTATCTGCAGAGCGTACAGAAAGAATGCGAAGCCATGAAGATGGTTGTCTCAGCGATTGATGGAGAAAATGCAGACTATCTGACACAGGCAGACAGCTTGATTGCAGAGGCAGCTACACTTCGGAGTGACTACCAGACAAAACTTCAGGCAATTGCGAATGAGCAGGGAATTGTAGTAAATCAGTAATGGTAAGAAAGCTGTCGGTGAAACATCCGGCAGCTTTCCTGCGTTATATGAGGAATTTGCGTATGGAACAGACAGAACGTGAAAAGAAAGAACAGGCATATATCACACAGTTAAAGAAGAATATGAACCCGGAGGATGTCGCTGGACTGTATCACCTCTATCAGAAGCTGACAGAGAAAAGCTATTTTCGGACAGATGTGGGATTTGGATTTCTGGCGGAGCTGCGCGATTATCTGGTGAAAAATGGTTACCAGATTGATGCTTATACAATGCCGCAGTCACAGGCAAATAAAAAGGTATCAGAGACGCACACAGATGCACATTTGCGCAGGAAATATGAGCGGCTGTGTGAGAAACAGGAACAGACGGAGAAGGAAGTGGAACGTTTGAATCTGCTTCGTATCCGGCTGACAATCGCGGTTGTCGCACTTGCGGTGGCTGTGATTGGTATGATATTTATTGCAGTGACAAATAAAAATGTTGGATACTTTCATGCTGAACAGAAAGTGCAGGATAAATACGCATACTGGGAGGAACAGTTGGATGCACGCGAGAAGGAATTGCAGGAGTGGGAAGAAGAGCTGAGTGAACAGGCAGAAAAAAACAATGACGCAAAGACACAAAATTGACAAAAATACATGCTATAATCGGGTACAATAAATGATAGAAAATGGTAGTTAGGAGGAACTGGGATGAATGATTTAAAAGTACTGGTCGTGGATGATGAGAGTCGTATGCGGAAACTGGTTCGTGATTTCCTTGTGAAAGACGGATATTCGGTTGTGGAGGCTGCGGACGGTGAAGAAGCGGTCGATGTATTTATGTCGGACAAGGACATCTCATTGATTATTCTGGATGTTATGATGCCGAAGCTGGATGGATATGGTGTTGCGGAGGAAGTACGGAAAATGTCCGATGTGCCGATTATCATGCTGACGGCAAAAAGTGATGAGAGAGATGAGCTGCGTGGATTCGATCTTGGAATTGACGAATATATTACGAAGCCGTTTTCACCCCGGATTCTGGTGGCAAGAGTAGAGGCAGTGCTTCGCAGAACGCAGGCAGATGCAGATTCAAATGTGATCAGCGTAGATGGAATCGAGATGGATATTGCAGCCCATCAGGTAAAGGTGGATGGGGAACCAATCGAACTTTCCTATAAGGAATTTGAACTGTTAAATTATTTCTTACAGAATCGTGGCGTAGCTTTGTCCAGAGAAAAAATCCTGAACAATGTCTGGAACTACGATTATTTTGGAGACGCCAGGACAATCGATACCCATGTGAAGAAGCTTCGTAGTAAGCTTGGAAGCAAGGGTGACTATATCAAGACAATCTGGGGTATGGGTTATAAGTTCGAAGGCTAAGACCCGAAACTCAATTCGGGTCAAGATATCCATGATGGTTGTTTTTTTCTCAGTATTTATAATTGCGGCATCCTGGCTGCTTTGCAGTTATGTACTTGGAGGAGTATTTCGTTACAGCATAAAAAACAACTTGATCACAACGTACAATTCCTGCAATGAGTTGTTTCAGGATGAGAGCGGAGATTTGTTTGAAAATGGTGATCTGTTTGGACAGATTAAAAATCCGCAGGATGCAGTTGTGATGATCGTGGATTCAGATAATGGAAAATTATATACATCTATCAACGACGAAGGTCAGATGATGGAGGGTATGCGCAGTCTTATGAACAGCATCCGCAGTGAGGATAACGAAAGTCAGTTTGGCACGGGTGAATATATCATCCGAAGAAACCATGATACAATAACGAATGCGGATTATTATGATCTGATTGGAAGACTGAACAATGGATATGAGGTTTTGCTGCGTACACCGATTGCACGTGTCGAATCGGTTATGCAGGTTATGACGCATTTGTTTATCTATATCTGTATCGGGCTTATGGTATTTGGAACATCCTTTATGCTGTTGTTCAGCAATATTTTCGCGGCACCGATCAAGCGGATGTCCAAGGCTGCAAAAAGGATGAGTGAACTTGATTTTGACGTAAAGATTCCGGTTACAAGTAATGATGAGATCGGAGAACTTGGCAACAGTATGAATGAGATGTCCGAGAAGCTGGAACAGACAATCTCGGAACTGAAAGCAGCCAATATCGAGTTGCAGCGGGATATTGCAGAACGTCGTAAGATCGACGATATGCGGAAGGAATTTCTGTCACATGTATCGCATGAATTAAAGACGCCAATCGCTCTGATCCAGGGCTATGCAGAAGGTTTGAAAGATGATATGTGTGACGACAAGGAAAGCCGTGATTTCTATACGGATGTTATCATTGATGAGTCACATAAGATGAACACAATGGTCAAGCGTCTGCTTACGTTAAATGAGATTGAATTTGGCGATACGAAGCTGAATATCGAGCGGTTTGAACTGGTTGGTTTTGTGAATTCGATTCTGGCATCCACCAAGATTCTGGCAGAGGAAAAGGGTGCGGAGATTATATTCGAGGAAGAACCACCTGTGTATGTATGGGCAGATGAGTATATGATTGAGGAAGTCTTTACGAACTATCTGACAAATGCAATCCATTATGTACGAAAAGATGGTGTGATCCGTATTTCATTTAAACCGATGGGCAACGATATCCGTGTCTGCGTTTACAATCAGGGTGACTGGATCGCCGAGGAAGATATTGGACGTGTGTTTGAGAAATTCTATAAGGCAGATAAGGCACGGACAAGAGAGTACGGTGGTAATGGAATCGGTCTTTCCATTGTTGCGGCGACGATGGAAGCACATGGAAAGAAATATGGCGTGGAGAATGTAGCAGACGGAGTGCTTTTTTACTTTGATTTGGATGCTAATGTGCTTGCCGATAAGTAAAATAAGTGGTAAAATTATTTTATCCTTGTGGGTAAAGAAATAGGCAATGCATATGACATGAGAAGATAGAGTATGAGAAAAAAGCAGGAAGCAAAACACGCAAATAAAAAAATATGGAAACGGCGGCTACTGGCAGGGCTGATCGCATGCGGCATATTTGTGACAACTGGTTGCGGACAGGTGATTGACCTGACCGATGAAGAGAATCATCTGATCGCAGAATATGCGGCAGAGCTGTTGCTGAAATATGACCGGAATTATGATACCCGTTACAATCCAGATGAACTGGAGGATACGACGGAGACTATGACCGAGACCGATGCGACGACAGAAGCAACTACAGAGGTGGTGACGACAACGGAGGCTGCAACTACAGAGCAGGATGCACCTGCGGATGGTCAGACGACGCAGGCACAGCCGGTGACAGACGAAGCAGTTAAGGAAGACATCGGAGCAACTGTGGATTCGGATTTTGATATCGCTGCATTTGTCGGGGAGAGCCGCATCTCTGTCCGGTATGCATATTACATGGTGGTGGACAGTTATCCATCGTATGATCAGGATGGTATGTATATCGAGGTGCAGGCACCGGAAGGGTATAAACTGTTAGTATTGAAGTTCGAGGTAGAAAACAAGACAAACGAAGATCAGGCTGTTGATCTGTATAATAAAGATGTCAATTATAATATTGTCGTGGATAACAGCCGGACAACCAAGCAGATGCTGACGATCTTAGCAGACGATCTGTATACTTATGACAAGACGATTCAGGCGAGCAGCCGGGAAGAAACGGTGCTTTTGTATACGGTTTCTGATTCCGTGGCAAACAAATGGACGGACTTGAAATTACAGGTAAAATATGGCGGAACGAGTGCTGTGTTACAGCTTGAACAGTAAGAGCGGTCTTACATAGAGGGCTTGCATAAAGGAGGGTACATATGGATTCAAATATTTTATTGGAGAGCGGTACAAACGAACTTGAGGTTCTTGAGTTCATCATAAATGGCAATCATTATGGAATCAATGTAGAAAAGGTGCGGGAGATTCTTCCATATCAGGAGATTACACCGGTTCCAAATTCACACCCATGTATTGAAGGAATCTTCATGCCACGTGGGGATATCATTACAGTTATTGATCTGTTCCAGACGCTGGGATTCCCGAATCCGGATAAGCAGAATAACTTTTTGATTGTGACGAACTTTAACAACTTAAATATTGCATTTGATGTACAGGCAGTGCTTGGTATCAACCGTGTATCATGGAAGGATGTTGTGAAGCCAGATGCAACGGTCAGTGGTCCGGGAACCGGAATCGCGACAGGTATTATTAAGAATGAGGACAATCTGTTGATCATTCTTGATTTTGAGCGGATTGTGGAGGGTATCTGTCCGGAGACAAGTTTGAAGATTTCTCAGGTGACAGAGTTGGAAGACCGTGAGCGTAACAGCATTCCAATTCTGGTTGCAGAGGATTCCATGATGCTCTGTAAGCTGATTGAGGATGCACTGCACAGAGCCGGTTATACAAAGCTTACAATCAAGAACAACGGACAGGAAGCATGGGATTATCTGTGTGAACTGAAGAAGAATAATGGTGTAGAATATGGCGCGAAGTGCCTGATTACAGATATTGAGATGCCACAGATGGATGGACATCATCTGATCAAGAAGATTCGTGAGACAGAAGGATTAAAGCAGATTCCGATTGTGATATTCTCGTCTTTGATTAACGATGATATGAAGCGGAAGGGTGATCTGCTTGGCGCAGATGCACAGATCAGCAAACCGGAAATCGGTCAGTTAGTAGGAATTCTGGACAGTCTGGTGGCAAGCCAGATATACGGAACAAATAAGTAATATTATGCCGGCAGGTTTCCTGTCGGCATCTGAAATTTATAGCATATGAGGTGAGAGAGATGGATTTGAAGAGTACCGGAAAGACAAAAGAAGAAATCAAAGAGATGTATAACAAATACTTCTATGAGACATTTCAGCGTTTTGATTTCATTGCAGAAAAAGGCGAGGATGACTATGTCATCGATGAGACTGGAAAACGGTATCTCGATTTTATGGCGGGTATTGCGGTTAATTCAGCCGGACATTGCAATAAGAAGGTTGTGGAAGCAATCATGGAGCAGTGCCAGCAGATGATGCATGCGTCCAACTATTGTTACACGATTCCGATGGTTATGCTTGCACAGCGTATCTGTGATGCTATCGGTATGGAGAAGATTTATTTCCAGAATTCCGGTGCAGAGGCAAATGAAGTTATGATCAAGCTTGCCAGAAAATATGGAAAAGATAATTTTGGACCAAACCGTTATCATATTGTAACAGCCAAGAACAGCTTTCATGGACGGACACTTGCGACTCTGGCAGCAACCGGACAGCCGGGAACAGCAATCCAGAGAAACTATGATCCGATGATTCCTGGATTTTCTTATGCAGAGTTTAACAATGTACAGGCATTTGCAGATGCGTGTACGGACGATACGATTGCAATCATGGTAGAGCCGGTACAGGGAGAAGGCGGTGTGATTCCTGCAACGAAGGAGTTCTTACAGGGCTTGCGCAAATTGTGCGATGAGCGTAATATGCTGTTGTTATTTGATGAGGTGCAGACTGGCTGGGGAAGAACCGGAAGTCTGATGGCATATATGGGATACGGTGTGAAGCCGGATTGTGTCAGCATGGCGAAAGCAATGGGCGGCGGAATGCCGATCGGTGCAATGTGTACAAGTGCGAAGCTGGCGCTTACATTTGGACCAGGTGCACACGGAAGCACCTATGCAGGAAATCCGGTTGCCTGTGCGGCAAGTTATGCACAGATCGGAGAAATCATAGATCAGAAGCTTCCGGAAAATGCAGATAAGATCGGTGCATATTTCCGTGAGGAACTATTGAAACTTCCATGTGTGAAAGAGGTACGTGGACGTGGACTTATGATTGGCGTTGAGTTCAACAAGGATATTGCAACTGACGTGAAGTATCAGTCTGCCGACGAAGGTCTTCTGATCACAGCGGTTCGACCAAATGTGATCCGTCTGGTTCCACCACTCAATATTACAGAGAAAGAATGCGATGAAGCATTTGCAATTTTACATAAGGTTGTATCAAAGTTGGTATAATGAAGGTAAAGTGTTTTTGACAGGAGGCTATGACAATGAGACGTAAAAATGCATGGACAACGTACAATAAAAAGCAGTTAGATGAGCTGGAGAAGCTTTGTAAGAACTATCTGAAGTTTCTGGATAAAGGAAAGACGGAACGTGAGTGTGTAAAGCAGATTGTAAAGCAGGCAGAAGAAAAAGGCTATGTGAATCTGGCAGATATCACAAAGGATAAGAAAGCACTCAAGGCAGGTGATAAAGTATATAGCGTCTGCATGGACAAGACAGTTGCCCTGTTCCAGATTGGAAAGAAGAAGCTTGAAAAGGGTATGAACATCTTAGGTGCACATATTGATTCGCCTCGTATGGACGTAAAGCAGAATCCGTTGTATGAGAGCGAAGAGTTTGCATATCTGGATACACATTACTATGGTGGTATCAAGAAATATCAGTGGGTAACATTGCCACTTGCATTGCATGGTGTGGTTGTAAAGAAGGATGGAACTGTGATCACAGTCAATGTCGGTGAGGATAAGAATGATCCGGTCTTCTGTGTGACGGATCTGTTGATCCATCTGGCTGGTGAGCAGATGGAGAAAAAGGCAAACAAGGTAATCGAGGGAGAAAACCTGGATGTCCTCGTAGGCAGTAAGCCTTTGGAAGGAAAGGAAAAGGATGCAGTGAAAGAAGGTATCCTTGAGATTCTGAAAGAGAAATATGATATGACAGAAGAGGACTTCATGTCTGCAGAGATCGAGGTTGTTCCAGCCGGACATGCACGGGAGGCAGGTCTGGATCACAGTATGGTTATGTCTTATGGACAGGATGACCGTGTCTGCGCATATACATCTCTGGCAGCGATGCTGGAAGTGGAGGAAGTAGAAAAAACAACCTGTTGTCTGCTTACAGACAAAGAGGAGATCGGAAGTGTCGGTGCGACAGGTATGCAGTCCCGTTTCTTCGAGAATTCCGTGGCAGAGCTGATGGATGCAATGGGAGAATTCAGCGAGTTATCGTTGCGCAGATGTCTGGCAAACTCCAGCATGCTTTCATCCGATGTAAATGCAGCGTATGATCCTTTATTTGCAAATGCATTTGAGAAAAATAACGCGTCTTATTTTGGACGTGGTGTTGTATTCAGCAAGTTTACCGGTTCCAGAGGAAAATCTGGAAGTAACGATGCAAATGCAGAATACATTGCGCGTATTCGTAAGATGATGGATAAAAATGAGGTCTGCTTCCAGACGGCAGAACTTGGAAAGGTCGATGTCGGTGGTGGCGGAACGATTGCCTACATCCTGTCATTGTATGGCATGGAAGTGATCGACTGTGGAGTTGCGGTTTTAAATATGCATGCACCTTGGGAAATCACATCCAAGGCAGATATTTACGAGGCGTACAAGTGCTATAAAGTCTTCTTAAAAGAAGCATAAAAAATGAAAGATAAAGATTGATACCAATATGATAAAGAATAAGTGGAACAATCATAAATTGGCAGCAGAAAGTATGGCATTCCTTATGGTATGCCTTTTTCTGCTGTTTTCTTTTTGGAATCCGGTTATGTCCTATGCGAAGGATTCTTTTCTGGCTGGTTATATGCAGTCTGTATATAATCAGAAATCAGGCATCGGCAGCAATGAGGTAAATTGCTTGTTTCAGTCGTCGTCTGGATATATATGGGCAGGAACCGATGGCGGACTTTATCGTTCCAATGGTTCCGGATTTCAGAGCATTGACCTGTGGGATACGGATCGTACGGATCTGTATTCGATCAATTGTATCATGCAGGATCAGGATGGACGGATGTGGATTGGCACGGACAACTATGGATTGTTTTATATCGAGGATGGACAGACCCATCATCTGCAGGAAGAATATTACAATGGAAATAAAACGATTCTTGCAATCACGGAAGGACAGGATGGGACAATCTATGTGGCATGTACAAGTGGCTTGTTTGTGGTTGCGCAGGCAGATCAGGATAAACGTTCAGATACGTCGGCGTATTGTCTCGCTGCGTATTCGGATGCAGTGCTTGCAAGTATGGAATTCCGTGGGCTGACTGCAAAAGACGATGAGATCTGGGGACTTGCTGCAGGTGGAAAAATCTATGTATTTAATCAGGAAGGTGTGCTGCACGAGATTACAGAGCAGGAAGAGTCGGGAGAAGAATGGAACACGATTCAGACCTGTCAGGATTATGTCTATGTAGGAAGCAGCGGCAGGGAAGTCCGTGCGTACCGGACAGCAACAAGCAAACGGACGCTGGCAGCCGGTGTTGAGGGCATTAACAATTTCATGCAGGATGCAGAAGGCAGACTGTGGGTGTGTGCAGATAACGGGTATGGATATTTTGATAAGCAGTCAAATTTTGTACGCATCAATGACAGCCAGATTGATACGTATATCTCCGATATGATTCAGGATTACGAGGGAAATTATTGGATTGCATCTTCTCGTCTTGGACTGCTGCTTTTGACGAAAAGCAAATTCTCTGATTACAATATGGCAAGTGGCATGGCTGAGAGCATGGTAAATGCTGTATATGAATATCGTGGGAAGAAATACATTGCAACGGATGATGGACTTTATATCTACAATGCAAAGGAAGAGCAGGAAGTCAATGATCTGACAGAACTTCTGAAGAATGTTAGTGTACGGCATATCACTGCAGACGATTCTGGTACATTGTGGATATCGACCAATCGAAAATATGGCGTTGTGAAATATCAGGCAGACGGAACGATCACGGTGTACGGAAGATCGGATGGATTGCCGGGTATGGCGGTGAATTGTACGCTGCCATTGTCTGATGGCAGGCTTGCGGTTGCTACGACAGAAGGACTTGCAATTCTGGATGAGACTGGAAAAGTGGAACAGGTTTATCATAGCGGGGAGGAACTTGCTGAGGTTAATATATTGTCGCTGTTTGAGACACGGGAGGGCGATATACTGGCAGGAACGGACGGTGAAGGAATCTATGAATTGGAAGCTGGAAAGGATACCTTACTGCATTACAGCACCGAGGATGGTTTAAATTCGGATGTTGTATCCTGTTTTGCACAGGGCGATCAGGGTGTCTGGATTGGGACAGACAGTGGTTTGTGCTTCTATAGCGAAGCGTTTCGTATGATCAGTAATGTAGAATATTCAAACAGTGTGTATGATATCGAGATCGCGCGTGGGTCTGTCTGGCTGATTGGTTCGATGGGCGTGCTTCGCTCTTCGGAAGATGAGCTGCTTGGAAGTAATGGAATATCCGGGCGGTATTTTGCGACGGGAGACGGTCTGACGAAGACGATCAATACGACCGGAAATGCATGTATTGATACAAATGGAAAACTGTATATTTGCTGTAATGAGGGCATTTCAGTTTTAGATACGGAACATATCTGGTACAACGAAGTGCAGCCGATTATTAAGGTTACACGGATTGATATTGATGGAACTTCCTATGAATTTGATGATCTGAATGATGGTCTTGTGATCAAAAGTGATGCATCGAAGGTGACAATTGATTTTGCGGTATTTTCCTATACAAACCGGTCGAATATCAAGGTGGAGTACCGGTTGGAAGGATTTGAGTCCAATCCGACCGAACTGCACGGTGACGATGTGCTGCAGGCCGTTTATACGAATCTGGACGGTGGTGTTTACACATTTACTGTGAACGCGTATAATGGCGACGGAACTGCGTGTGCAGAGCCACTTTCGTTCGTGATTGAAAAGGAGAAGAGTGTCTTTGAAAGTCCGATGGCACGTATTATCCTGATATTCAGTCTGGTAATTGTATTTTTACTTCTGTTCCTCACGGTGATCCGTGTCAGACGGATGCTGAAATCCAAGACCTCTGCGTTGGAGCAGTTGTCGAGAGAGCATGAAGAAGCGGTCAAGACAAGTACCGCGAAGAACGATTACTTAGCAAACATGAGTAATGAGATCAAGACACCAATTCATGCGATGATGGTGAAGGCAGATGAACTTCTGCATATGGTAGATAAGGATTCTCCATATCGAAAGGATATCCGCGGTATCTATGATATCGGAAATGATATCTTGGCGAGTGTCGATGATATTATATTACTTGCCAAACTGGAATCTGGACGTTTTGAGTTGGAGGAGAGTAATTACGCAATCTCGGATCTGGTAGCGGATATGTCGGAGCTTGCATTGCAGGAGCTTGCCGATAAGGATAAGTCTGTAAAGTTCTTTGTAGAGCTTGGTGAAAATGTAACAGACAATCTGATCGGCGATGTTGATAAGATCCGAAATATTCTGGTGCGTCTGCTGGACAATGCGATTCGCTATACGAAGCAGGGAAGTATTACCCTGTCTGTGGACAGCTATGGGTATACGGATCATGCACATCAGGATATGTTAAATATTGTATTTACGATTGCAGATACTGGTATTGGAATTCAGGAAGAGCGGCTGGATAATATATTTGATCTGTATGAGAGTGGAGACAGCATGAAAAACAGTACCCATCCGGGACATGGCGTTGGACTTGCAATTGCGAAGGGTTACGCGGATATTCTGGATGCGGAGTTATCTGTGGAAAGTGTATATGGCGCTGGTTCGACCTTTGTTTTGTCATTGAACCAGAAGCCGGCTGTAAAGCTGAGCAGTGGACAGGTTGTATCGAAGATCGAGGATACCGTATCCAAGGAGGATGCGGAGAAGCTGTGGCTGCCGGAGGTATCCGCACTGCTGGTCGATGATGATGAGGTCAGCATTGAGGTTAGCCGCAAAGTGCTTACATCCTTTGATATGAAGCTGGATGTTGCGACATCGGGACTTAGCGCAATTGATATGGTATTGAATCATGAGTATGATGTTGTCTTTATGGATTTGTCAATGCCGATCATGAATGGTATTGATGCAATGAAGGAAATTCGGGAACTGGATGATATCAGGTATGCGATGTTACCGATTATTGCGCTTGATCCAGATGCTATTGAGGGAAATCGTGGCAGTCATATATCGGCTGGATTTACAGACAGTATGGTAAAACCGATCGAACCACGACGGGTGGCAGCCATATTAAAGGATTGTCTGCCAGAGGATAAGTTACAGGAGCGTTCGGATGATATCCGCCTTTTGATCGAGGGCTCACGGTTCCGGGAAGGACTGCTTCGCCTACAGGAATCGCTGGATGTGGAAGAAGCAATTCAACGTATCGGTGGAAGTATCGAAGTGTATAATAAGCTGATACAGGCATTTTATTCACAGAACAAAGATGTAGCGAACACCCTGGCAGAGAAGTCAACGCGGGATATCCGGGCATTTAAGACGAAGATTCATTCGATTCGTACGTTATCGAATAGCATTGGCGCATATGAGCTTGCAAGATATGCAGCAAGAATGGAGACGTCAATCAATGTCGGAAAGCGTGACCAGCTGCGGCAGAATCTGCGAGGATTCATTGACGAGCTTGTATATCTGCTTTTGATCTTGGAGGATTATGAGCGGTTTGTTGATGAGGTATCCGGTATGACGGATGAAGAGTATGCGGCAAAGATGGCACAGCAAAGTGAAAAGGAAGCCGTCGTGGAAGATGAAGATGCTGACCAGGCAGAATCCGACGAAGCTATGCAGATACCACAGGATCTGACGGTAATTTCAATCGCGGTGCTTGATAAGATGACGGAATTTGCCAAGACAGGGGATTTTGAACAGGTAAGAACACATCTGGATCGCCTGAAAAGCTATGGCTATGATGGAGATAATCTGGAGTTTTTACAGGCACTTTCTGAGGCGGCAGAATCAGAAAATGCCGATATGATCACAGAGCTTGTGAACACATACCGGGATTTGAAACTGTAAATAAAAAGGGGATGAAAAAATGGAGCATGAACAATTTGATGAGGCTTTGATGCAGTGTATCCATACACTTCGTGCGGGAAGTGATATGGATCACGCAATTCAAAATCTGCTGGAAATCATTGCGGAATTTCACGATGCAGATCGTGCGTACATTTTCGAGTTTGCAGAAGATGAAATTCATATGGATAACACCTATGAATATTGTAAGGCTGGAATCACACCAGAGAAAGATATGCTGCAGAACCTTGAGATATCCACGATCGACCGGTGGTTGGTTTTATTTGAGGAGCAGGGAGAGGTGTACTTAAATTCCAGAGATGGAGAACTGGATGAAAACTCTGAGGAGTACCGGCTGCTTAAAATGCAGGGCGTAGAGAGTCTGATGGTGGCACCGCTTTATTCAGAGACGAAGCTGATCGGATTTATCGGTGTGGATAATCCGAACGAAAACACTTATACACTGTCATTGCTCCGGTCTGTTGCTTCGCTGATCGTAAACGATATTCAGAAGCGAATCACACTGGAACAGCGTGTGATCAATGCGCTGGCACGTATATATATTTCCATGTATCTGGTGAATATTCCGGCGGATACACAGAAAGAATTTAACAGTAACAGTGATGTGCGAAAATATGTCAAGCAGACGGAGCATGCTTCAGAACAGATGCGTACCGCGATGGAGCATATGACAGATGCGCAGTATTGGGGTGGCACACTTGCATTTTCCGAGCTTACAACGTTAAATGAGCGGATGAAGCACTGTGACTATATCAGCCATGAGTTTTACAGCTCCACAGACAAGTGGTGCCGTGCGAATTTTATCGTCGTTGACCGACTGGAAAATGGTGATCTGAATAATGTAATTTATGGTGTGCAGTTGATTGATGATGAGAAAAAGAAGGAGCTCGAATATCAGGCAGCCCTCGAACATGCATTGGCAAATCAGAATGAGATTTATGGAGAACTGCTTCAGATGCAAAGTGGCGGTGTGATTGCCGTCGAAATCAAGACGAACCGGATTCTTGTGATTAACCGTGCGTTGTTGGATATGCTTGGAATTGATGAGACAAAGAAAAACCAGCTTACACATGAGGATTTTCTGTCCCATTTTGTGGATAAAAAGGCGATGGAAAAGTATCTGGCAGTACGCGATACACTTGTGGAGCCGTATGTGCGGGAATATGAAGTCATGCGCGGCGATGAGCATGTGTTTGTGCTCTGTCATACAAAGCTGATTACGCTGGCAAATGGAGATCGTGTCAGTCTGACAAGCGTCATGAATATTACAGAGAATAAAAAGTTTGAACAACGTCTGCTTGTACAGTCCCGGATGGATGCTTTGACAAAGATCTGTAATCGCGGATATGGAGAAGCACAGATTGAAAAGTTGTTAAAGGCGAAGAAAAATGGTATGTTCCTGTTGTTTGATGTCGATAAGTTTAAGCATATCAATGATACATATGGACATAGTATTGGTGATGAGGTTTTGATACAGGTTGCAGATGCATTAAAGCAGACCTTCGAACAGGCGGGTGTCTGTATGCGGCTTGGTGGAGACGAGTTTGCGGTATATGCACCGGAGATAACGGAACAAATGCAGGCGGAAACGATGATACAGGCATTTTTTGAACGGATTCGGAATATTGCAATCCCTCAGATGGAAGGGGATGCTATCTCTGTCAGTCTGGGTGCAGTACTTTGTGCGCCAGATAGGGAGCATGTATTTGAAAAGGTATACCAGCGGGCAGATGCTACGATGTATACCTGCAAGAAAGTAATAGGAAACAGTTATGATTTTTATACAGGGAGGAACCCCGCATGAATATAGAATTATCTGGGAAAAATAAAACAGTTGCTGATGGAATCACCGTTGCAGAACTGATTGCGCAGGAGCAGTTAGAGACGCCAGAGCATGTGAAGGTGGCAGTGAATGATGATTTTGTGGAACGCGAACAATTCGCAGATACCAGATTGCACGACGGCGATGTGGTAGAATTTCTGACGTTTATGGGTGGCGGATGCAGATAACTGAAAAAGTACGGACATAAAAGGGGTAACAGTTTTGATTCGAAGCGTGTTACCTGGATTTTAGCTCGGAGGATAAGGACATGTACGATATTTCACCAGAAGAATTAAAGGATTATAAGGCATATACGATTGTGGATATCCGGGACAGTATGTCGTATGCATATGGACATCTGCCGGATGCGATTTCCGTACCACAGGCAGAGCTTTCCACGTATATTGATGAGTGGAAAGATGCAGGCAAGATACTGATCTACTGCAAACGTGGAGAGGCAAGTCTGGATGCGGTGCTGATGTTACGGGAACAGGGTGTGGAAGCCTATAACTTAGACGGCGGCTATATGGCGTGGCTGATGCTTGCCATGCAGGAACCAGCAGATCAACCAGATACGGATTTTGCGAAGGATGTGGAAGAGAGCATACGGAAGCGGTTCCGGAAGAAAATCTGGTGCAGGTTCACGAAAGCAATCAATGAATATGAACTTGTGAAACCGGGAGATAATATCGCAGTCTGTATCTCTGGTGGCAAGGATTCAATGTTGATGGCGAAGCTGTTCCAGGAGCTGAAAAGGCATAATAAGTTTCCTTTTGGTGTGCAGTTTCTGGTGATGGATCCGGGCTACAGTCCGGAGAACCGTCAGGTGATCGAGACGAACGCGAAGAACTTAAATATTCCGATCACGATATTTGAGTCGGATATATTTGAATCAGTCTTTCATGTCGAGAAATCGCCGTGTTATCTGTGCGCGCGTATGCGGCGCGGACATCTGTACAGTCAGGCGAAGGCACTTGGCTGTAACAAGATTGCCTTAGGACATCATTATGATGACGTGATTGAGACAATCCTTATGGGAATGTTATATGGGGCGCAGGTGCAGACGATGATGCCGAAACTCCATAGCACGAATTTCGAGGGCATGGAACTGATTCGTCCGCTGTATCTCGTGCGTGAGGACGATATCAAAGCTTGGCGCGATGCGAACCATCTGCATTTTATCCAGTGTGCGTGCAAATTTACAGATACCTGTTCTTCATGTGATAAGGATGGACAGAGTAATTCCAAACGTCTGGAAGTGAAGAAACTGATCCATGAGCTTGCGAAGACGAATCCATTTGTGGAAGGAAACATCTTCAAGAGTGTGGAGAATGTGAATCTGAGTACGGTGATCGCATACAAGCAGAATGGTGTGAAGCATCATTTCTTAGATGACTATGATAAAGAGTGAAAATACAAGAGAAAAAGGAGACGAGAAAAATGGCAACAATGATGGAACTGGCAGAGGAAATCATAAAGGGAAGAAGAATCACAAAGGACGATGATCTGTCTATATTTCTGACATGTGATCTGGATGAGCTGCGGGCAGGTGCAGATAAGATCCGTGAATATTTCATTGGTGATGATGTAGATCTGTGCTCGATCATCAATGGCCGGAGCGGAAGATGTCCGGAAGATTGCAAGTTCTGTGCACAATCGGCACACAATCATACCAATTGTGAGGTGTATGATTTCTTAGACGAAGAGAAGATTATGGAGGCATGCCGTTTTAACGAGGAACATGGGGTACATCGGTTCTCAATCGTGACAAGCGGACGTGCACTTACCGGACAAGAGTTCGAGAAAGCCATCCATGCATTTGAGCGGATGCATAATGAATGTAAAATCGATCTCTGCGCGTCTATGGGATTTCTGACACCAGAGCAGTTGCACCGTCTGCATGAGGCAGGTGTGACAAGTTACCATCATAATATCGAGACTTCGAGAAGAAACTTCCCGAATATCTGTACCACACATACTTACGATCAGAAGATCGAGACTTTGAAGGCGGTTAAGGCAGAGGGCATGTGTCCTTGCTCTGGTGGTATCATCGGTATGGGTGAGACATGGGAGGATCGTCTGAGCATGGCAGTTGATCTGGCAGAAGCGGGCGTGGAGTCAATCCCAATCAATGCGCTGATGCCGATCAAGGGAACACCGCTCGAAGATCGTGAGTCTTTGACCGAGGATGATATCCTGCGTACGATCGCATTCTTCCGTTATATCAACCCGGAGGCAAATATCCGTCTGGCAGCCGGACGCGCCCTTCTGACAAACGATGGTGAGATCGCGTTCCAGTCCGGTGCATCTGCAACGATCACAGGTGATATGCTGACGACCGTTGCCTGCGCAACAATTGCAAGCGACAAGGAAATGCTGGCAAAGCTTGGAAGAAATGCAACCCCTGGTTATGTGAAAGAAAAATAGTATGCGTGATTATTCTATATGCATAGTATATTCGCAAACGGTTGACACTTGAAAAATCTTATCAAATAGTGAACTTGACAAATACCCCCTACCGGTATATATTATATACCTGTAGGGGGTATTTGACGTATGGAAGAAAATAAAGAAGAAAAGAATTGTCCTTGTTGTTCTGGGAAACATAAAGAACGACAGGAAAAAGAAAAAAAGGATCTGATGAACCGGCTGAAGCGGATCGAAGGACAGGTGCGAGGCATCGAGAATATGCTGGAGAAGGATGCATACTGTACGGATGTATTGATACAGGTTTCTGCGGTCACATCCGCACTCAACAGCTTCAATAAGGTACTGCTTGCCAACCACGTAAAAACCTGTGTGGCTGACAACATCCGCCAAGGAAACGACGAAGTGATTGACGAGTTAGTAATACTTTTACAAAAGTTAATGAAGTGAAGATGGAAATATATGTTAGGTAATTCCATACAACTCATTGGAAAGGAGAAAAATTATTACATGGAACAATATAAAGTGAAGGGTATGAGCTGCGCCGCCTGCAGCGCACGTGTCGAGAAAGCAGTTTCTGCGGTGGATGGCGTGACAAATTGTACCGTGAGCCTGCTTACCAATTCGATGAGCGTGGAAGGAACGGCAGATGCAGCGACAATCATCCGGGCGGTCGAAAAAGCCGGCTATAAAGCATCGAAGATGAAAGCCGGAAAGCAGTCCGGCAGCACGGAGGAAGATGCCGATGCACTCAAAGACACGGAGACACCGTTGATGCGGAAACGCCTGATCGCGTCGGTAGTTTTGCTGATCCCGCTCATGTATGTGTCGATGGGACATATGATGTGGAACTGGCCGCTGCCGCCGTTCTTCGAGAGCAATCACGTAGCGATGGGACTTGTACAGCTTCTGTTCACGGTTGCAATTATGGTCGTAAACCAGAAGTTCTTCGTAAATGGATTCAAGGGACTTATACACTGGGCACCAAACATGGACACGCTCGTAGCACTTGGTTCTGCTGCATCGTTTATCTACAGTGTGTATGCACTGTTTGCAATGACCGATGCGGTTGTCAAGGGACAGGAGACACAAGTCATGCATTACATGCATGAGTTTTACTTTGAATCTGCGGCGATGATTCTCACACTCATAACCGTGGGTAAGATGCTTGAGGCAAAATCAAAGGGCAGGACGACCGATGCATTAAAGGGCTTGATGAAGCTTGCACCGAAGACCGCAGTTTTAGTAAAAGATGGTGTGGAGCAGACGGTACCGATCGAACAGCTTCATATCGGAGATTTATTTGCTGTCCGTCCGGGCGAGAATATTCCGGTGGATGGATTCGTCAAGGAAGGAAACAGTGCAGTCAATGAATCCGCACTGACCGGAGAGAGTATCCCGGTTGACAAGAATCCGGGCGATCCAGTATCTGCTGCGACACTCAATCAGTCCGGATATCTGCTCTGTGAGGCAACCCGTGTCGGCGAGGATACGACGTTGTCACAGATCATTCATATGGTAAGTGATGCAGCGGCAACGAAAGCACCGATTGCGAAGGTCGCAGATAAAGTATCCGGCGTATTTGTACCAATCGTTATCAGCATTGCAATCGTGACATTTGTGATCTGGATGCTCGTAGGAAGACCGGTAGGATATTCGCTTGCAAGAGCGATTTCCGTTCTGGTTATCAGCTGTCCGTGTGCACTTGGACTTGCAACTCCGGTTGCCATCATGGTTGGAAATGGTGTGGGTGCAAAGCATGGAATCCTGTTTAAGACGGCTGTTTCGCTGGAGGAGACAGGCAAGGTACAGATCGTTGCACTCGATAAGACCGGTACGATCACGAAGGGTGAACCGCGTGTAACGGATATCTTTCCGGTAGGCTGTGAGGAAGCGTATCTGATGCATGCCGCATATGCGCTGGAACAAAAAAGTGAGCATCCGCTTGCGAAGGCGATTATCGCATGGGGCGATGCGAACAACCAGACGGAGGCAGGTGTCGGGGAGTTTCAGGCAGTTTCCGGAAATGGTCTGATGGGCGTCCGCGATGGAAAGCATTTGCAGGGTGGAAACTGGAACTATATTTCCGGGCAGATCAGGATAGCAAAAGAGGAAGAAGCAGAGCTTCAAAAGCAGGCAGAGGTCTATGCATCCGAAGGAAAGACACCATTATTCTTCGCGGAGGATGGCAAGATCCTTGGAATGGTGGCAGTTGCCGATGTGATGAAGGAGGACAGCCCGGAAGCAATCGCGGAGCTTAAAAATATGGGAATCCATGTTGTCATGCTGACCGGTGATAACGAGCAGACGGCTCAGGCAATCGGCAAGCAGGCAGGTGTCGATGAAGTGATCGCAGGCGTGCTTCCGGATGGTAAGGAGGCTGTGATCGCCAATCTGCAGAAGAAAGGAAAGGTTGCGATGGTCGGTGATGGCGTGAACGATGCCCCGGCACTGACACGTGCAGATATGGGTATCGCAATCGGAGCCGGAACGGATATTGCCATCGACGCGGCAGATGTCGTGTTGATGAAGAGCCGGTTATCCGATGTACCGGCAGCAATACGGCTTAGCCGGGCAACCTTGCGGAATATCCACGAGAACCTCTTCTGGGCATTTATTTACAATATTATAGGAATCCCGCTTGCGGCAGGTGCGTGGGTTCATTTATTTGGCTGGACATTGAATCCGATGTTCGGTGCAGCAGCGATGAGTCTGTCAAGCTTTTGTGTTGTGACCAATGCACTTCGTCTGAATCTGTTCAAATTCGGAAAGAAGCAGCGGGAGACAGCATAGGAGAGGTTGACATTCTATATAAATTCATGTAGTTTAAGGAGGAAAACAAAATGGAACAGATTATTGCAAAAATCGATGGTATGATGTGTGGTATGTGCGAGTCGCATATGAACGACATGGTAAGAAATAATTTCAAGGTGAAGAAAGTCACTTCTTCCCATGCGAAGAAGGAGACTGTGATCGTAGCGGAAGAAGGCTTTGATGATGCAAAATTTACAGAAGAAGTTGAGAAGCTTGGCTACAAGGTGCTTGGCATCGAACATCAGCCTTATGAGAAGAAAGGGTTATTTCACAGAAAATAGCAACTAGCAGATGAACGTGGGAAAGAAACTAAGAAAGTTCATATTTTTAAATGTATTTGCGATGATGGGCATGTCGTGCTACATCCTCGCAGATACATTTTTTATCTCCGTGGCAAATGGAACCCTTGGTATTGCAGCATTGAATCTGACACTGCCGGTTTATGGGTTGTTATTTGCCATTGGTTCGTTAATCGGGATTGGTTCCGCAACGAGGTATTCGCTCTGCAAGATGACCGATAATGAGACATCGAGGCTGTATTTCTCAAATGCTGTGATGTTCGCGGTTCTGATCGGAATCGGATTTACACTGCTTGGAAACTTTTTCCCGGCAGAGATTTTGAAGCTGATGGGAGCGGATGCGGATATCCTGTCGATCGGAACGGAATATCTGCAGATTGCGATGCTTTTTTCTCCATTTTTTATTGCAAACTATACCTTTACTGCGTTTGTAAGAAATGATAATGCACCGAATATCGCGATGGCGGCAACGTTACTCAGCAGTTTGTTCAATATTGTATTTGATTATGTATTTATGTTCCCGATGCACATGGGAATGCGTGGCGCGGCACTTGCAACCGGCGTGTCACCGATTATCAGCATTGGTATCTGCATGATCCATTATCTATCGAAGAAAAATACGATCGTATTCAAATGGCATCTGCCGAGCTTCAAACTGCTTGCTTCCGCAGCAGGTCTTGGCGTAGTGGCATTTGTCGGTGAAATCGCAAACAGTATCACAACGCTTGTGTTTAATTTTATTCTGCTTGCGTTATCCGGAAATAATGCAGTTGCCGCATACGGTGTGATCGCGAACATTGCACTCGTCGGAACGGCAATCTTTAATGGTGTATCGCAGGGCTTACAGCCACTTGCGAGTACCTCGTACGGACATGGCGACAAAGAGGATGTCAAGAAGATCTTACGTCAGTCGCTGGTGATCGCAGTTATCCTGTCAATCGTGCTTGTGTCTGCGGTATGGGTGTTCGCACAGGGACTGGTTGGTATCTTCAACAGTGCCCAGTCGGCGGAGCTAGCGAAGTTTGCCGTGCCGGGACTCCGGATTTATTTCTTAGGGTTCTTAGTGGCGGCGGTCAATATTGTACTGGCGGGATTTTTCAGTGCGACCGGACAGGCACTTGCATCTTCCCTGATCGCGGTATCGCGTGGAATCATTGTGATCAGCCTGATGGCATTCATGCTGTCGAAGCTTTTTGGTGTAACCGGTGTCTGGATGGCATTTCCGGTTACAGAGGTCGTGACATTTGGTATTGCGATGGGAATTCAGGGTGTGAGTAAAAGAAAAGAATAGGAGTGGCATATGACATTACAACAGCTACGGTATGCAGTGACAATTGCAGATATGAAGTCGATGAACAAGGCGGCGAGCGAGCTTTTTGTATCGCAGCCGGCATTATCGAATACAATTCATGATTTAGAGGAAGAATTACAGATAGAGATCTTTCTGCGGACGAACCGCGGTATCGTTGTGACAACCGAGGGCGAAGAGTTCTTAAGCTATGCCAGACAGATGGTGGAGCTGCAGCAGATGATGGAAGAAAAATATATGGGTGCTGCAGAACACAAGCGGAAGTTCAGCGTATCCATGCAGCATTATTCCTTCGCAGTGGAGGCGTTCATCAAGCTGGCGCGGAATTTCTCACTGGACGAGTATGAGCTTGCTGTCCATGAGACGAAGACCGGTGAGGTTATCGAGAATGTCAAGAATTTCCGGAGTGAGCTTGGCATCCTGTATCTGAACAGCTTCAACCAGAAAGCCATGCAGAAGGTATTTGATGCAAATGAACTGGAGTTTAAACCGTTGTTTGACTGTGCGGTTTATGTGTATCTCGCAAGTGGACATCCACTTGCGGGGAAGGAGTCCATTTCCTTCTCGGATTTAGAACCGTATCCGTGCCTGTCATTTGAGCAGGGCAATAAGAATTCCTTTTATTTTGCGGAGGAGGTATTAAGTAACCTCGAATATAAGCAGACGATCAAGGCGGACGACCGTGCGACGATGTTAAATCTGATGACAGGGTTAAACGGCTACACCTTATGTTCCGGTATTATCTGTGAGGAGTTAAACGGCGATGGGTATACGGCAGTACCGTTTGCAGCCGAGGAGACGATGACGATTGGGTATTTGAAACGGAAGGGAATCCCGCTCAGCCATCTTGGAAGCCGCTATATTGAGATCTTGAAGCAGTATGAAAAGCACTGCAAATGAAATTTATTCTCATTATAAATGAGGGTGGTTTCGTTGACTTTTGAAACATGTCTGATTATAATTTTTCATGGACAAAAGTAAAGAATTAAGGAGGCATTCATAGCAATGAGTGAGTTAATTTATTTAGATAATGCGGCGACAACGAAAGTTGCACCGGAAGTATATGAAGCAATGAATCCGTATTTCGAAGAGTACTATGGAAATGCGGCAAGTGTATACCGCTTTGCTGGTGAGAGTAAGAAAGCGGTGGAAGATGCCAGAAAGGAAGTTGCGGATTTTCTTGGCGCAAAGCCAAATGAGATTTATTTCACGGGTGGCGGAAGCGAGTCAGATAACTGGGCTTTGAAAGGAATCGCATTTTCCCAGAGAAAGAAAGGAAAACATATCATCACGTCTGCCATCGAACATCATGCAATCCTGCATACATGCGAGTATCTAGAGAAGCTTGGTTATGAGATTACGTATGTCGGCGTGGATGAAAATGGTATCATCAAATTAGATGAGCTTGAAAAATCAATCCGCGAGGATACAATTCTGATTTCGGTGATGTTTGCAAATAACGAGATCGGAAGCATCCAGCCAATCAAGGAGATTGGCGAGATCGCGAAGAAGCATAAGGTTCTCTTCCATACAGATGCGGTACAGGCATATGGACATGTGCCAATCAATGTGGATGAATGCCATATTGATATGCTTTCTGCCAGCGGTCATAAGATCAACGGACCAAAAGGAATCGGTATCATGTACCTTAGAAATGGTGTGCAGATTGAGTCCTTTGTCCATGGTGGTGCACAGGAGCGTGGAAAGCGTGCCGGTACACACAATACACCGGGTATCGTAGGCTTTGGCCGTGCGACAACACTTGCAAAAGAGAAGATGGAAGAGCGTACAAAGAAGGAAGTCGAGTTGCGTGATTACCTGATCAAGCGTGTCTTAGATGAGGTTCCATATACGAAGTTAAATGGCGACAAGGTAAAGCGTCTGCCAAACAACATAAACTTCAGCTTCCGGTTCATCGAGGGTGAGTCACTTCTGATCATGCTCGACCAGAAGGGTATCTGTGCATCCAGTGGTTCCGCATGTACATCCGGATCACTCGATCCATCGCATGTATTGCTTGCCATTGGTCTGCCACATGAGATCGCACACGGATCACTTCGCCTGACATTATCCGATGAGACAACAAAGGAAGAAATCGACTATACAGTAGAGGCAATCAAGACGGTTGTAGAGCGTCTGCGCAGTATGTCACCGCTTTACGAGGACTTCGTAAAGAAGAACAAGCAGTAAGTTCATACACGGGATACTGATTATATTTAGGAGGTAATGACGATGAGTCAGATTATAGATTACAGTGAAGAAGTTATGGAACACTTCACCAACCCAAGAAACGTAGGAGAAATCGAGAACGCCAGTGGTGTCGGTACAGTCGGAAATGCGAAATGTGGCGATATTATGCGTATTTATCTTGATGTCGATGACAACCAGATCATCCGTGACTGCAAGTTCAAGACATTTGGCTGCGGTGCCGCTGTTGCAACAAGCAGTATGGCAACGGAGATGATCAAGGGCAAGTCCATCCAGGAAGCATTGAAGCTTACGAATAAGGCAGTTATGGAAGCACTTGGCGGATTGCCACCGGTCAAGGTACACTGTTCCCTGCTTGCAGAGGAGGCAGTTCATGCAGCACTCTGGGATTATGCACAGAAGCACAACATCACGATCGAAGGCTTAAAGCCACCGGTGAATGATATCGATGAGACCGAAGCTTTCTACGAGATGCCGGGTGCAAATGATTAGAAATTTAATTCTATGAGAAGGCTTGCCACAGACGATTATGTATTGATTTACCGGGGATAGATATATGGGAGGAAATCTGTGATTTATACGAGTATGACAATCAAAGCAATGAAGCTTGCTTACAAAGCACACGAAGGTCAGGTGGACAGAAGTGGTGTGCCGTATATCTTTCATCCGATTCATCTGGCAGAACAGATGGATGAGGAGATAAGCTGTACGGTGGCACTTCTTCATGATGTTGTGGAAGATACGGAAGTCACACTTGCGGAGTTAGAACAGGCGTTTCCTCCGGCAGTAACGGAAGCTGTATGTCTCCTGACACATGACAAATCCGTTGATTATTATGATTATGTCCGGAATCTGAAACCGAATGTGATAGCAAAGAAAGTAAAACTCGCAGATCTCGCGCATAATTCCGATGAGATCCGCTCGAAGGCGGCCGGCTGCTCCGAAAAGCAGATTCTGCATTGGAGAGAGAAGTACAGCCGGGCAAAAGAAATTTTGTTATCTGAGTAAAACTATCAGCAGTTCTCTTTGACGCGGGCGCAGGATTCCCGGATGACAAGCGGACATGGAATTTTAGCTTTTAAAGGTGTCTTGATGCTTAAGTTCGATGCAACATAGACAAGATTCGCACCATGCTGTCCCATATCATAGGATGGGGCATGAATGGTCGTAAGCGGAGGGGTTATGAACGTACTGGACTCTTCGTCGTTGAATCCAACGATGGAGATATCCCGTGGGATTTTATAACCTCTTTCTTTGATTGCTTTCATAGCACCTAATGCAATTGCGTCATTTGCGGCAAATACAGCTGTTGGCAGGTTGCTGCTGTCAAGCAGATCCATCATCATATCATAGCCGGATTTGGCAGTGAAGCTGCCTTCCCGCACATATGTATCGGCATCCATTTCCCGGTGCTCCATGTATTTCTTATAAGCGACAGTTCTTGCGTCAACAAGACGTTCCCCATCTCCGACATATTCACACCCGACAAGCAGGGCAATCTTCGTATGACCAAGTCCGGTCAGATAGTCCATGACGTCATAGACGGCACGCTCAAAATCAAGCGTTAAGGATGTAATGTTATATTCATCGACAACCATATCCAGGAATACAATATTACTGCAGATGCCAAGAAATGTATCAATTTCTTTTTTGGAGAACTTGCCAAGACAGATTAATCCATTCACGGAGGCAAGCTGCTTAAGACCATCCGGTTCATTTGGAAAAATACGTACGACGCGGATGGCATTTTTCATACAAAAATCTTCCACACCCTGTCTGACTCGGAGATAGTAGCTGTCCTTTAATTCCTGCTCCGCCGTATACCAGAGTACGATTCCCATTGTAAATGTATTTTTTGCCATCGCTTTTGTGCGGGAGGATTTGGTATAGTTTAATTTTCTGGCAATCGCAAGCACATGTTCCCGCGTTTCCGGAGCGACACTTAAGGTAGCATCATTATTTAAAATTCTGGATACGGCACCTGCCGATACGCCAGCTTCTTTTGCAATATCACGAATGGTAGCCATAGAAAACTCCTTTCAATATGTTTACTAAACAAAATATACCACATATAATATGAAAAAGTCTATATTAATTTGAAAAATATTATAGTAAACTTTAGTAAAAAGGTTGACACGTTTACTAAACACATGATATATTGGGTGTAACAAGGAGGAACCGGTATGATTGTATTCGGAACCGGTTCTGGCGACTTACTGCAACGAGATAGTTATACATGTGATTAAAGGAGGAACGATATGATACAGACAACAGAATTAAAGAAGAATCTACAGGCAGGTGCATATGATGATGTATTGCTTGATATCTATGTGGATGCAGATGTGCTTCCATATCAGAAGGATCGTTATGTGGCAGCGATTGAAACGTATGAGAAGTTATATGGAGCAGATGCAGTGGAAATCTATAGTGCACCGGGCAGAAGTGAGATTGGCGGAAACCATACTGATCATCAGCATGGTGAGGTACTAGCAACATCCATCAACTTAGATGCAATCGCAATCGTGAAGAAGCTTCCGGACATGCAGATTCGTCTTGTATCGGATGGCTATGATGAGATCGTAATTGACGGAAATGATCTTTCTCTTAAGGAAGAGGAGAAGGAAACGACAACCGCTCTGATTAAGGGTGTGCTTGCGGGAGCGAAGGAACGAGGCTACGCAGTTGGCGGATTCCAGGCATATATCACAAGTGATGTCTTAATCGGTGCAGGACTTTCCTCTTCAGCGGCCTTCGAGACAGTGATTGGAACAATTGTTTCTTATCTATATAATGATGGCACGATTGATGCAGTCACAATCGCAATTATCGGACAGTATGCAGAGAATGTGTATTTCGGAAAGCCTTGCGGATTGATGGATCAGATAGCATGTTCGGTAGGAAATCTTGTACACATTGATTTTGCAGATGTGAAGAATCCAAAGGTGGAGAAAGTAGCGTTTGACATGAATGCATACGGATACAGCCTTTGTATCACAGATACGAAGGGCTCCCATGCAGATCTGACCGCTGATTATGCAGCCATTCCAACAGAGATGAAAGCTGTAGCATCGTATTTTGGCAAGGAAGTTCTGCTTGGACTTACAATCGAGGATATCTTAAGCCACGCACAGGAGCTGCGCGAGAAGCTTGGGGATCGTGCCGTACTGCGTGCCCTGCATTTCTTATGTGAGGATGTGCGTGTAGAAGAGGAAATAGATGCGTTAAAGGCAGGTAATATCGATGCATTCCTGCAGAAGGTAAAGGAATCCGGCGATTCTTCGTTCAAATATCTGCAGAATGTCTACACAAGCCATGATGTGATGCATCAGAACGTGTCACTGGCGCTGGCGGTCAGCGAGATCGCGCTTGCAGGTGGAGCTGGCGTTGCCCGCGTACATGGTGGTGGATTTGCAGGTACGATTCAGGCATTTGTGAAAAACGAGGCTGTATCCGGATATCGTGCAGCGATGGATCGGTTGTTCGGTGCAGATGCGTGCAAGGTGCTTAAGATCCGTAAGTATGGTGGTATGAAGGTGCTGGCGTAATTTTTGTATATAAAATCGCTGGTTTAGATGAAACGGACGTTTTGCTTGTAAAATAAGATGGAAGATAAAGAATGGAGGAATCACTATGATTACAGATCTGATTCGTGAATTAGTGATATATGGTAAGAACAATGGTCTGATCTGCGAGGCAGATGAGGTGTATGCGACGAACCGTCTGCTGGAGTTGTTTGATGTAATGGAGTATGAGGAGAACCCGGAGATTACAGAGTCAAGAGCTGTCTGTGAGATTTTAGAGGACATGATGACATATGCGCATGAAAATGGCATCATGAAAGAAGATACCATAACAGCAAAGGATTTGTTCGATACGAAGATTATGGGCTGTATTACGCCACCGCCAAGTGTGGTACGGGCAGAATTCGCGAAGCGTTATGCGGAAAGCCCGAAGGAAGCAACCAATTATTATTACCAGTTTAGTCAGGCGACGAACTATATCCGGAAAGACCGTATCGCAAAAGATGAGAAATGGGTGACTGACACTGAATATGGTCCGATCGACATCACGATCAATCTGTCCAAACCGGAGAAGGATCCGCGCGATATCGCGAAGGCCGGACAGGCGAAGAAATCCGGATATCCGGCTTGCCTGCTTTGCAAGGAGAATGAAGGCTACGCAGGACATTTCTCACACCCGGCAAGACAGAATCACCGTGTGATTCCGATCAAGCTGGATGGACAGAACTATTATTTACAGTATTCGCCATATGTATATTACAACGAGCATTGCATCATCTTCAATGAGCAGCATATCCCAATGAAGATTGATTATGCGGTGTTCCGCAAACTTTTGGATTTTGTCAGACAGTACCCACATTATATGGCTGGTTCCAATGCAGACCTTCCAATCGTCGGTGGTTCGATCCTGAGCCATGACCATTTTCAGGGTGGTGGCTATGTGTTCGCAATGGCAAAGGCAGATTATGAGCGTAAGTTTGTGATTCCGGGATTTGAGAGTGTCACAGCCGGTATTGTGAAATGGCCGATGTCAGTCATCCGTCTGCAGGGCGATGATATGGAAGTGATGGCGAAAGCTGCCGACCATATCCTTACAAGCTGGCGGGCATACACGGATGCGGATGCATTTATCTTCAGTGAGACGGACGGTGTCCCACACAATACGATTACACCGATTGCGCGGATGCATGACGATAAGCTCGAATTGGATCTTGTACTCCGTAACAACATTACAACCGAGAAATGTCCGTGGGGCGTTTATCATCCATCGGCAGACCTGCATCATATTAAGAAGGAAAATATTGGTCTGATCGAGGTTATGGGACTTGCCGTACTTCCAGCACGTCTGAAGGGCGAGATGGCAGAATTATCCAAGGCAATATTAGCAGGCGAGGATATCCGCAAGAATGCACTCATTGAGAAGCACGCAGACTGGGTAGATTCATGGATTGGCAATTATGAGATTACCGCGGAGAATATCACAGAGATCCTGCACGACGAGATCAGCAAGGTATTCGTAAAGGTACTTGAATGTGCAGGCGTATATAAGCGGACAGAAGAGGGACAGGCTGCGTTTATGCGGTTTGTGGATTCTTTGTAGAAATTTTGTAGAAATAATAATTGAACATTCTGATAATTATAGTTTTGATTGTGGATATGATTATTAGATGTGATTATATAGGGCTTTTTAGAAATTATGGTGGAGACAGGAATGCGGTTTATGAAGGCATTCCTGTTTTCGCTTTATGAATTCCTGCTGGCAGGCTGAAATTTTACCGGATTGGAGTAAATGTATGATTTTTGCGGTGTTTGTTTACCGAATTGGAGTAAATGCATGATTTTTGCAGTGCTTGCTCCAATAGGATGATTGCTGGAAAATTTGACTTGGAGTAAAAAGCTCGATTACATTCATATTGCTCCAATGCAGGGGGAAAAGAAGTAGGTAGGTTTTGGAGCTATTTTCTTAATTAGAGTGATTTGCTCCAAATTTGCAAAAACAATGAAAAATTTTATTGGAGTAGATTGTTGCATAATTAGGAATTTACTCCAATTTTAATCAGTAGCAAATTTTCTGTTTGGAGCAAGTACATGAAAAAAGAAGAGAATACTCCAAACGCGGACTCAAACGGACTCAAATTGCATAAAATAAAAAATCCGTAAAGCTAGTATTATCAATGCTTTACGGAGAATAAAAAAGAGCGCGAGACGGGGATCGAACCCGCGACCCCCTCCTTGGCAAGGAGGTGCTCCACCGCTGAGCCACTCGCGCATTTTGTCGTTTTGTACTTCGTACCGACGACGTGTTATATATTAGCATAGTAGTTCTATATGTGTCAACAACTTTTTGAAAAAAATTTTAAAATTGTAGCTTGCTTTATACAGGCATTTCTCCTATAATTGAGTATCATTATAAAGATTATTATTGAAGGGGCGGTAAAATGTCTGAGAAGATAATAAAGGATCAGGAAGAAACAAAAGAAGAAACGAAAATCGGGTCTGAAGAAATCGTAAAAAATGGAGAAACGAAAACCGGGTCTGAAGAGATTGTCAAGAATGAAGAAAAAGAAGTACCTGAGAAAGTGGATGCAAATTCATCGTTCTGGTCAAAGGTAAAGCATTTTTTGAAATATTCGATTCAGACATGGATCGCACGGTGTTTTCTGATTGCATTTGGCCTGGAGCTTCTTATGGAGATATTGGGCAGGCGGTCGCTGGTACTTGGTGTGAAGTTTATGGTATCTTCGCCAATTGTGTTCTTATATAATACCTCCATCATATTCTTTACCTTATTGTTTGCGCTGTTCTTAAGAAAGCGGGTATTCGGTATCGTGCTGATCAGTATTGTCTGGCTGATCTGCGGTTTTGCAAACTTTGTGGTACTTGGCTATCGTATCACACCATTTGCAGCGATTGACCTTCTGATGGTGAAGGATGTGATATCCATGCTGGACGTATATTTCTCCAAGGTACAGCAGGTGCTTCTGGTCGTGGCAGCGGTGGCGGCGATCGCCGGAATCGTAATCCTGTTCCGGAAATCTCCGAAGTTTGAGGGGAAAAAGCATGTCATGCGGACGATGGTTGTCTGTATTGTTATGTGGATTGGCATTATGTTCTTTACGAACTTTAACGTGAGCCATAACATTATCTCGGATGATTTTGCAAATCTCGGTATGGCATATCAGGATTATGGGTTTGCGTATTGTTTTACGAACAGTATTATTGACAATGGTATTTCGAAGCCGGATGATTATGATGAATCGACGATGCTTCATTTGAAAAATGAATTAAACAGCGAAGAATTCGATGCGGATGAATCAAAGAAAAAAACACCGAATATTGTCTGTGTACAGTTAGAATCCTTCTTCGATCCGAATGTGGTAGAGGGATTGACGCTCTCAGAAAATCCGATTCCGAATTTCACGAAACTGAAAGAAAAATTCCCATCCGGATATTTCACGATGCCAGCGCTTGGTGCCGGCACTGCAAATTCCGAATTTGAGGTGCTGACGGGAATCCGCTCCGCATATTTTGGAGCCGGCGAGTATCCATATAAGACAACGGTCAATAAAGTGCCGGTGGAGGGCATGTGCAGTCTGCTGGAGAAGGAAGGGTATCATACCTTCGCGATGCATAATAATAAGTCATCCTTCTATGACCGGAAGGATGTCTACAATGAGATGGGATTTGAACGGTTTATCTCACTGGAATATATGTATAATGTACAGAAAACTTCAACCGGATGGGCGAAGGATCAAGTGCTGGTGGATAACATCAAGAACTGTCTGCGAAGCACAGAGGGTTCGGATTTTGTATTTACAATCAGTGTACAGGGACATGGAAAGTATCCGGAAGAGTTAGGCGCCTGTGATGAGAAAATCAAGGTCAGCTATCCACAGGATCCGGTGAAGGAAAATCAGCTTACTTATTATGTCAACCAGTTACATGAGATGGATCAGATGATCCATGATCTGATCACGGCTCTGGATAACACTGGCGAGGAGTATGTGTTGTTGCTGTATGGCGATCATCTGCCAACGATCACATTTGACGATGATCAGCTTCCACATAGCCAGTTCCAGACAGAATATATTCTGGTCAATAACATGAATCTGGACATTCCGGATGAAGATATTCGTGCAAGTGATATATCAACGAAGATATTTAAAGCATTGAATCTGAATATGGGATATGTGCAGCGGGCACACTGCTTGTATCAGGATAACGAAGAAGAACTTGACCATGCGGTGACATTGCTGGCATATGATATGCTGTTTGGAGATGATTATGTCTATGATGGTCAGTCGCCGGTTCCGGAAGTTGGGGAAAAACCGATGATTATGGGACTGGAGGAGATTGGAATCAGCCGGGTTTCCAATGAGGGCGATCATGCCGTGGTACGGGGAAGAAACTTCAATGAATATTCCAAGGTGTATGATGGCGAGGATCAATTAGAAACGGTCTATGTTGATCGAAATACATTGATGGTACAGGATCAGACATTAAGCGATGGAGCCTTAATCACAGTCAAACAGGTGGATGACTCGGGACATGTTTTAAGCTCATCTTCGGACTATACATTTCATTGAGGTACAGATACACGGATTTAATGACAAAATTAACAACAATTTGGATTTAGTGTTTGAATACTCGATAGAGGTATGCTATAATTATCGTTAACCTATTTCAAATTAATACTAAGGAGAGGGCACATGGTACCTGCAATTGATGTAAAGCACATTAACCCTTTTTTGCAGTCGAGTATTTCTATTGTAGAAAGTGTTACTCAGGTGAAGTTGACAGTTGGCAAGCCTGAGATGACAGATTTTCATTTACATGACAAATATTATGCAATTCAGGTCGGCGTAGTGGGAGAAATGAAAGGTCAGGTAATTCTGGCAATCCGGGAGAACAATGCAAAGGATATTGCATCCCGTATGATGTTCGGAATGCCAGTGAATGAGTTGGATGAGATGGCATCCTCCGCATTAAATGAACTGGGGAATATGATTATGGGGAATACGGCAACGATTTTTTCCACACTTGGAATTATCATCGATATTACGCCGCCGCTTGCTGTATATGGCAATGACTTACAGTTGAAGTCGGATATAGATGGAATTAAAGTACCTTTGATGTATGGCGGGGAAGAATACATCGGACTTTACATCTGCGTTTACGAGGATAAGTAATACCTGAACCTTCATCGGTTCGAATTACCTAATATAATCAGACTAAAGAAAGGAAAGGAAAAAGACAAATGGGTAAGATTATTGGTAAGGGAATCACATTTGATGATGTTTTATTAGTACCACAGTTTTCAAGTGTTATTCCAAATGACGTTGTTCTATCAACACAGCTCACAAAGAAAATCAGGTTGAATATTCCTCTTATGAGTGCCGGTATGGACACTGTCACAGAGCACAGAATGGCAATCGCCATGGCCAGACAGGGTGGAATCGGAGTTATTCATAAAAACATGTCGATTCAGCAGCAGGCAGAGGAAGTTGATAAAGTAAAACGTTCAGAGAACGGAGTTATCTCTGATCCATTTTCTCTTTCACCGGAGCATACACTTGATGATGCAGATAAGCTGATGGCGAAGTTCCGCATTTCCGGTGTGCCGATTACAGAAAACGGCAAATTGGTAGGTATTATCACGAACCGTGACTTGAAGTTCGAGACAGATTACTCAAAGAAGATCAAGGAGTCCATGACATCTGAGAATCTCATTACAGCAAAAGAGGGTATCACACTCGAGGAGGCAAAGGCAATTCTCGGAAAAGCCAGAAAAGAGAAGCTTCCTATCGTCGATGATAACATGATGTTGAAGGGACTTATTACAATCAAGGATATCGAGAAGCAGATCAAGTATCCAAATGCAGCCAAGGATGCACAGGGCAGACTTCTCTGTGCCGCAGCCGTTGGTGTTACACCGGATATCTGCGACAGAGTAGACGAGCTTGTAAAGTCCAAGGTAGATGCAATCGTTATCGATACAGCACATGGACATTCTGAGAACGTTCTTAAGACATTTGCTATGATCAAGGAGAAGTATCCGGATCTTGATGTTATCGCTGGTAACGTAGCTACAAAGTCCGGTACACAGGCTATGATCGATGCAGGCGTGGATGCCGTAAAGATCGGTATCGGACCTGGTTCTATCTGTACAACGCGTATCGTAGCCGGTATCGGTGTTCCACAGATTACAGCAATCATGCAGGCATATGAGGCAGCACATGCAGCGGGAATCCCAGTTATCGCAGATGGCGGTATCAAGTATTCCGGCGATATCACAAAGGCACTTGCAGCCGGTGCGAATGTATGTATGATGGGTAGCCTCTTCGCGGGTACGGATGAGAGCCCTGGAGATTTCGAGCTGTATCAGGGAAGAAAATACAAGGTATACCGTGGTATGGGTAGTATCGCAGCGATGGAGAATGGTAGTAAAGACCGTTATTTCCAGGCAAATGCAAAGAAGCTTGTACCGGAAGGTGTCGAAGGTCGTGTGGCATACAAGGGTACGGTTGAAGATACTGTATTCCAGTTGATTGGTGGACTTCGTGCAGGTATGGGTTACTGTGGTGCGAAGACAATCGAGGAGCTTCATGAGAAGGCAGAGTTCGTTGAGATTTCAGCCGCTTCTCTGAAGGAGAGCCATCCACATGATATCCAGATTACAAAGGAAGCACCAAACTACAGTGTGGAGTAATCGGAAAATCTCTATATAAAAATCAGAGACATTCTGTGAGAGAAATCTTGCAGGATGTCTTTTTTATGCATTTTTTTCCGTATGTATGATTGTATCAAATTCTATACAATTATCCCCCAAAAATATATTTACAAATGATAATTGAAATGTTATATTGCGAAATGGATGGTATTCGAGAGAAACTATACTGGGAAATGAATATGGTGCACACCCCTTTGGTCAGAAAGAAGAGGTGATGGTATGAAGATTGGATTGATTGGAGCTGGCAGAATGGGCTTTACGCTCGGCAGACATTTATCCGATTTCGCAAAGTCACATGCAGAGATGCTCTGTGTGGAGGGCTTCTATAGTCGGAATCCGGAGAGTGCGAGAGAGGCAGCGAGATTTACTGGTACGAAATACTATGAAGACATGGAGACATTGGTTCAGGCGTGTGATACTATATTTTTAACGGTTCCGGACGGACAAATCGCGAACGTGGCAGAAGAAATTGCAGCTAGTTCGGTGTGTCTGGATGGAAAAACGATGATTCATACAAGTGGGGCTCTTTCCTCACGTATATTTTCTGGTATGGGTAGTCGCGTAAGCGGGTATTCAATACATCCTATTTATGCAGTGAATTCGAAGACGGATTCCTACATACATTTCCAAGACTGTTACATGACGATTGAAGGCGAAGGAACGAAGACGCAGGAACTCATATGCCTGTTTGAGAAAATGGGACATACGATCCGGCAGATTTCCGCAGACCAAAAGGCGAAATATCATGCATCGGCAGTATTTGCAAGCAATCTGGTGATCGGACTATATAAGATGGGGACAACCCTTCTTTCGGAGTGCGGATTTACACCGGAGGAGGCAGAGCACGCACTGATGCCGCTCTTTGCAAATAATGCAGAGAATATGGAACGCTTTGGCTGCGAGAAAGCATTGACGGGACCGGTCAGCCGCGGCGATGTGGCAACGGTGGAGAAGCATCTGCAGGCACTCGACGGCGATGCGCGTGAGGTGTACCGGCTGCTTTCGAAGCAATTGTGCAATGCGGACAGTCAGGCAATTCAAACTATATTGGATATGAAGGAGTAAACCATGAAAAAAACAGTAACTACTTTTGCAAAGGCAAAGGCTTCCGGCGAGAAGCTTACAATGTTGACAGCGTATGATTATTCGACAGCCAAACTGATGGATGAGGCAGGTGTGGATTCGATTCTGGTCGGCGATTCCCTCGGAAATGTCGTGCTTGGATATGAGGACACAGTTTCCGTAACAATGGAAGATATGATCCATCATGGCGCCGCAGTTGCACGTGGTGCGAAGGAAGCTTTGGTCGTAATCGATATGCCGTTTATGTCTTATCAGACATCGGTCTATGATGCGGTTGTTAATGCGGGACGTCTGATGAAGGAAGGTCGTGCCAATGCAGTGAAATTAGAGGGTGGTGTGGAAGTAGCACCACAGATTAAAGCAATCACACAGGCAGGTATCCCGGTGTGTGCACATATCGGACTTACCCCACAGTCTATCAATGCATTTGGTGGATTCAAAGTACAGGGAAAGACGGAAGCGGCTGCACAGAAGCTGATTGACGATGCGCTGGCTGTACAGGATGCGGGTGCATTTGCAGTGGTACTTGAATGTGTACCGGAGAAGCTGGCTACGCTTGTGACAGAGAAGTTAGATATTCCGACCATCGGTATCGGTGCCGGAAATGGCTGCGACGGACAGGTGCTTGTATATGCAGATATGCTTGGCATGTTCAGTGATTTCACACCGAAGTTTGTGAAGCGTTTCGCAGAGATTGGACCGCAGATGACCGACGGGTTCAAGTCGTATATCAAGGAAGTGAAAGATGGCACATATCCTTCTGCAGAGCATACATATGCGATTGCAGATGATGTAATCGAGAAATTGTACTAAGGTGCGAAAACATTTACGTGTTCTAAAAGAGTTGTACATAATTTCAAATTCCACGCAGACGCGCTCTCGCTCGGTTCAGCACGCAGTGGTACTAAACTCGTGACAACAGGTTGTCACTTGTTAAGTACCAGCGTGCTTCAACGGTCTGCGCTAAAATTTGAATTATGTACAACTCCATATACACCTATTATGTTTTCGTTGCTTTACAATAAAACTTTGAATATTGAAAGGAAGAAATAACATGGAAATCGTAACAACAGTGAAGGAAGTTCGGGATAGAGTCAAGGCTTGGAAGAAGGAAGGCAAGCAGGTTGGTCTGGTGCCGACAATGGGATATCTGCATGAGGGACATAAGAGCCTGATCGACAAGGCAGTTGCAGAAAATGATGCGGTTGTAGTCAGTGTATTTGTCAACCCAATGCAGTTTGGACCGACTGAGGATCTGGCAAGCTACCCAAGAGATTTAGAGGCAGATGCAAAGTTGTGTGAGGCAGCCGGCGCAAGTCTGATATTCCATCCGGAACCGGAGGAAATGTATAAGGATGGATTCTGTTCTTTCGTTGATATGAACGGACTGACCAACGCACTTTGTGGATTGTCCCGCCCGGTTCATTTCCGTGGTGTATGTACCGTAGTGAATAAGCTGTTCAATATCGTACAGCCGGATAAGGCGTATTTCGGTGAGAAGGATGCACAGCAGCTCGCTGTAATCAAGCGTATGGTTACCGATCTGAACATGGATATCGAAATCGTTGGATGTCCAATCATCCGTGAAGCAGACGGACTTGCAAAGAGCTCCAGAAATACATACCTTTCCCCGGAGTCCAGAAAGCAGGCAGTGATCCTGTCCAAGGCAATCTTCCTTGGTAAGAAGATGGTAGAAGATGGCGAGCGTGACGCAGCGAAGATTAAGAAGGCTATGACCGATCTGATCAACACAATGCCGCTTGCAACGATCGATTATGTGGAGATCGTAGATGGTATGACCATGCAGAGCATCGACACATTGAAGGGTGAAATCCTGTGTGCAATCGCAGTCAACATCGGCGGCGAGGCAAGACTTATTGATAATTTCCACTATACAGTTTAGAGGAGGAAACATGTATGACAGTCAATATGCTGAAAAGTAAAATACATCGCGCAACGGTTAAGCAGGCGGAACTGCAGTACGTCGGCAGCATCACGATTGATGAGACTCTGATGGAGGCGGCTGGCATCTTCGAATATGAGAAGGTGCAGATCGTCGATATCGAAAATGGAAATCGCTTCGAGACGTATGTGATCGCCGGTGAGCGTGAGAGCGGCATGATCTGCTTAAACGGCGCTGCCGCAAGACAGGTGTGTGTCGGAGATAAGATCATCATTATGTGCTATGCAGATATGACGCCGGAAGAGGTACAGACACATAAGCCGAAGGTTGTATTTGTGGATGAGGAGAATAAGATTTCTAGACTGACAAATTACGAGAAACATGGTAGACTAGAGGATATGTGAAATATACCTTGGACTAGGAGGAACATTATGCTTACAGGAAAGAAGATCGTACTTGGTGTGAGTGGTGGTATCGCAGCCTACAAGATGGCGAATGTTGCAAGCATGCTTTCCAAGCTGCATGCAGACATCCATGTTGTGATGACAGAGAATGCGACACATTTTATCACACCGGAGACATTTGAAGTACTGACAGGAAACCACTGTTATACAGATACATTTGACCGTTGCATGGAACTGCATGTACCGCATATCGCGCTCGGTACGCAGGCGGATGCAATCTTGATCGCACCTGCAAGTGCGGATGTCGTTGGCAAGATCGCGAATGGAATTGCGGATGATATGCTCACGACCTGTGTGCTTCCTGCAACCTGTCCGGTTATGCTTGCCCCATCCATGAATGTACATATGTACGAGAATCCGATCGTGCAGGATAACATGAAGAAGCTTGCCTCCTATGGATATGAAATCATCGAGGCGGACGAAGGATATCTGGCATGCCGGGATATCGGCAAAGGAAAGCTTCCACCGGAGCATGTACTTGTGGATTATATTATCCGTGCCTGCGCAATGGACAAAGACCTTGCAGGTAAGAAGGTGCTTGTGACAGCAGGTGCCACACAGGAGTCCATCGATCCGGTCCGTTATATCACGAATCATTCGACCGGCAAGATGGGGTATGCATTGGCACGTATGGCGGCATTCCGTGGCGCCAAGGTTACACTTGTGGCTGGACCGACGAATCTGGAGGATCCATTGTTTGTCGATATGGTGAAGGTTGTTACAGCGGAAGATATGTATGAGGCAGTGACAAGCCGGAGCGCGGATATGGATATCATCATCAAGGCAGCGGCGGTTGCCGATTACCGTCCGGAAAATGTCAGCGATGAAAAGATCAAAAAGCAGGATGGCAGCATGGCTATTCCACTTACAAGAACAAAGGATATTCTGGCATATCTTGGCGAGCATAAGAAGGACAGACAGTTTATCTGCGGATTTTCTATGGAGACAGAGCATATGGTAGAAAATTCAAAGAAGAAGTTAGAGAAGAAGCATATTGACATGGTTGCTGCGAACAACCTGAAGGTAGAGGGTGCCGGATTCGGCGTGGATACGAATATTATGACACTCATAACAAAAGAGGGAGAAAAAGAACTCCCTCTGATGAGCAAAGAAGATGTCGCAAATGCGATATTGGATGAAATTATAGCAAAGATAAACTAATCATTTGGTATATCATGAAATCTGCCAGCGAGTTCTTCGGTTTTGACGATATTGATAAACGCATGTGAATCAATCGAACGAATCAGAGGAATGAGCTGGCGTTTTGCTTCTGTATTGATGACAGAGTAGATTAAAGTTTTCTCTTTTTCTTCATAACAGCCGATGCCCTGAAACAGCGTGGCGTCGTGGTTGGTTGTTTCCCGTATTGCTTTATAGATCTGTTCGGAGTAATCCGAGATGATAAATAATGTTTCCTTTTTGTATCGTTTATAAAGAATCTGAATTGCCTGTGTGCTGCAGAACTGGAAAATGATTGAATAAAGCGCAATCGACCAACCGAAGAGGTAACCGGCCAGAATCAGCAGCATGACATTTCCGAACAATATATAGTTCCACGCATCAATTCCTTTGCGCTGGGACAGATAGATGCTGATAAAGTCTGTACCGCCGGTTGTCGTGCCGACATTTAGACACAGACTGATGGCGAATCCGTTGATCAGACCGCCGAATACACTGTTCAGCATGGCATCCTGCGTAAATACATAGGCAGGGAGTACATCGACAAAAATACTCGATAGAATGATCGTGAGAATCGAGTAGAGTGTGAATTTCCGCCCGATGAATTTGAATCCGATGTAGACAGGGATGATATTTAACAGGACATTCAGCAGTGTGTATGGAACGTGAATGTGCAGGAATTTCTGGAAGATCTCCTGCAGAAGCAGAGATAAACCGGAGAAACCGCCCGGAAATAATCCCGCTGGACGTGCGAAACAGCACAGATTCCATGCGAAGATGATGGACGCGAGGATAACGATGAAGATCCGGAATACCTGATAGAATTTCGGGTGTTTGTATTCAATGGACTGGAACATGGTGAACCCTCCTTTGCGGTGTGTGGAATTTGTGGATATGTTGGTATTTCATTGCAGTAATATGAGATGTATTGAAACTAAGAAGTACTAGATGTTCTGATATAGATAGTTGTAATTGTACGCAACCGCCGCCAATTCGCCATCCGTGGCTCAGTGGCGGCTTGTTTGAACATCGTGTTCAAACATTGCTGATTATACTCAGAACATCAAGAACTTCTAAGTTCCAAACATATCCATATTACTGCAATGAAATACAACCATATATCCACAAATTACAGAACATCTTGATGTTTGATTATTTGTTTCTTTTCTTCAAATTATAAATATAGTATACTATGATTAGTTGAATTTATAAATATGAATTAGGTAAAAAAGAGGAACGAAAGTGAAGAAAAACGATAGCATAGAATTAGTGATAGAGGATATGGGAACAGACGGCGAAGGAATCGGACATGTAGCGACCGAGGACGGCAGAAGCATCGCAGTATTTGTGAAGGATGCGGTGATGGGCGATACGATCCGTGCCGCAATCACGAAGGTCAAAAAGCAGTATGTGTATGCACGATTAGTGGAAGTAATTAAGCCGTCACCATATCGTGTAGAACCGAAATGTCCAGTGGCAAGACCGTGCGGAGGATGTACCTTGCAGCATGTCAGTTACGAAAAACAGCTTGATTATAAATGGAACAAAGTCAAGAACTGTCTTTCGCGTATCGGCGGAATCGAGCATCCGGAAGATCTGATGGAGCCAATCATTGGCATGGAAAATCCGTGGAATTACCGCAACAAAGCGCAGTTTCCGGTTGGACGGGACAAGGACGGAAAGGTTGTAACAGGATTTTATGCAGGCAGAACCCATACGATTATCGACACACCGCATTGCGATATTCAGGCGGAGGGCAATGATACGATTATCCAGTGTGTGCGGGATTTTCTGCAGGATTATAATATTTCAACTTATGACGAGAAGACGCATACCGGACTGGTGCGGCATATCCTGACAAGAGTTGGGTTTACAACCGGCGAGATCATGTTATGCCTGATCATTAATGGCACGAAGCTCCCACATGCGGACGTGCTGGTAGAGCGGCTGTGCCAGATCAATGGAATGACGAGCATCAGTATCAATATTAATCAGGAAAAGACAAACCGGATTCTGGGAGATACATGCAAGACCTTATGGGGACAGGATTATATCACGGATTATATCGGCGATGTGAAATATCAGATATCACCATTGTCGTTCTATCAGGTAAACCCGGTGCAGACAAAGAAACTGTATGACAAAGCCTTGGAATATGCCGATCTGCAGGGCGGGGAAACGGTCTGGGATCTGTACTGCGGTATTGGAACCATTTCGCTGTTCTTGAGCAAAAAGGCAGCGAAGGTGTATGGTGTGGAAATCGTCCCACAGGCAATCGTCGATGCGAAGGTAAATGCGCAGATCAACGGTATCGAAAATGTGCAGTTCTTCGTCGGCAAGGCAGAAGAAGTGCTTCCAGCTGAATACAAGGAACACGGTGTATATGCGGATGTGATCGTCGTTGATCCACCACGCAAGGGCTGCGATGAGACGTTATTACAGACAATCGCAGATATGCAGCCAAAGCGGATGGTCTATGTGAGCTGTGATCCGGCCACGCTTGCCAGAGATGTGAAGCGCATGGGCGAGCTTGGGTATCAGGTCGAGAAGGTTGCGGTTGTGGATCAATTTTGCCAAGGAGGGCATGTTGAAACTGTTGTTTTGCTATCCACACAAAAAACAAAACGTCGTATAAATATAGTAATTGACACGGATTCTCTGGATTTGACCAGAGCAGAGGCAAAAGCAACATATGAGCAGATAAAAGCATATATAATGGAAAAACATGGGGTGAAAGTTTCCAATCTTTATATAGCACAGATAAAAAGAAAATGTGGAATCAAATTGGCAGAAAACTTTAATCTGCCAAAATCTGAGGATGCAAAACAGCCAGTCTGTCCGGCAGAGAAAGAAGAATATATTATTGAGGCGTTAAAGCATTTTAAGATGATATAGTTGAAGGGAATATGAATTATGAAAGAATTTGATAAGATAGATAAACGGAAACATTGTATCAATTTATAAACATGATGCAAGATGCAGATGTGCTCCATTTTGTGTTCGATAAAAATTGTAAGGTGGAGCAGGAGTCAATCGAGGTAGTGGGGAAGATGGAGTAAAAACATAAATACTATTTGGAAAGGGGAATCCATATGAACTATAAAGAATTGAACAAGAATCAAAAAGATAGAATGAAACAAATTAGTGACCATTCTTATACTATGGAATGGGAAAATCCAGAGTTCATGGACTACTTGTTGGGAGGCCTTCCTAGAATAAGAAAGACTCAGTATGATAAGTACGTTACAGGTGAATTAAATAAGCTTGAAAGGGCAATGTCAACATATGACTCATTCTTATCTGATAAGGAAAAATTTCTTAAAGAAATAGAGAATATAATTGCATTAATCCAGAAAAAACATGATTCTTGGTATGGCTTAAATACATATGAATTAGGTATCTATTTAAGAATTCAGAGATTTTGTTTGATTTCCGGCGAGGGAGGAATTGGTAAAAGTTATTTTGTAAAATGCTTTGAAGAACAACTAGAACAGAAAAATATAGAGCATCTATGTATATATGGAAAATTTGAAAAAGATACGTCAAGAATAGATATTGATGAGATCATCAATGCTAGTGAAAAAGGATTTGTGTTTATTTGTGATGCGATAAATGAAATGTCTGAGACTGGACAGCAAAGTTTATTGAATATATTAAAGCAATTAAAAAATAATCCTAGAATACGAATTGTAATATCATATAGGTCAAATTCAATGGATGAAATGGTTCTTCGGCAGTATCAGGAATTATCGGAGTATGAATATAAATTTCCTGGAGTTTCATTTGAGTCTGCTCTTGCTGAGATACTTAAATTGTCTGTTCCAGACGTATATTTATATGAAGATATATTGTACTCCAATAATGCATTATTGTTGAGTATGTTGTGCAATGTTTTGTCATCAGAGAAAATTGTTGATGAAACGGAAAACGGAGTTGCATCTGTTACATACATTTTGGAGCATTACATAAAGATGACAATGGGTAAGGTATTCAAGAATAATATACCCTGTCAAGGTATAGACATTTGGAGGGATACCAAAAGAGTTGCAAAATGGATGTATATGAATGGTGAGAAACAAATTGATGAGAAAAGCTTGCTAGCGGTGATAAATACGGGAGAAAATTATCTTTCTTCCATGTTACAGATGAGGTTTATGGACGGTTATGAGCGGGATGGTGAAAAACAGTATTATTTTGTGATTGATTCATTAACTGATTTTTTAATTGCAAGATCTTTGTTTGAAGATATTAGAGGAAAAGATTATAAGCAACAAGTTGATACAATAAAAAACAAAATGGATACATTGTATGGTCTTGATGAAGCCTTGATTATTGCAATATTTGATAATTTGTCGCCAGATTATGGAAAAATTAAAAAACTTTTAATGGATACAGAATTGATGGAGAGCCTTGATTTTAGGACATTGGTTAAGGTTCATTTTAAGCATAATAATATTAAATTATTTCAAGAAAACTTTAGACCAGTTGAGCATAGTGAATTGCTAACAGCAATGGGTGGATTTACAGATAAACCGTTTAATTGTAGTAACTACTTATTTGATTATTATTGTGAGAACCGTGGAAGGATAACAGAGCTTTCTAATGTATTGGCTGGTTATCATTTTCAAAATGAAATAAAAAATAGATTGAAAAATGTTTTATATTTTACAACACTAAATGACAGGACGGACAGGAGAGATGAAGAGGCTTTTTGTTTTGCGTTGCTTTGTTGTGCTGCACCAAATAAAGATGTTAGATGTTTAGCAATGAAACTTCTTTATGAAGTGGTATCAAAAAATGATGGATATATTGAAAAACTTATTTCTGAATATGATAAGATTTTAGATTTATATATTAAGGAAGCGGTTATCTATGTACTAAGTCAGATGCATCAAGGGAATAAAACAATTATAGTTTTCTATAATAAAATTATTTGTTCGTATGAGAATTTGTCAGCAAAAAGCATTCGTAGAATAGCTACATATCTGGGAAATCCATATGCGTTTATTATGTGGGATAGGAAAGACCTATATAAGTATAATAAAAATGCACAGGTTTCAGATTATTTGAGTGACATATTATTTTTTGTGGATTTGATGAATAAAGATTTTTTTTCGTTCAGATATTGGGGAAAAGATCGTATTGATATGCATACGAAATTTCTTGCAAATGATAAGTTCGAAATTAAAAGAATAAATGATTATCTTACCAATAAATATGCTTGTGTTTGCGGTGGCGAATGCAGTGGATGGATAGCATTTGAAGATAGGATTATGCCGGAAATAGAATCTATGGCGAAGATTGAAACAATTGATATGAATTCTTTTTTGCAGTGCTTTGAGCAAGTTTTTAGATACGTCTTCGAATATTATGGAACTTCGGCTGATAGAAAATCAATGAATATGCGAGAAGAGGATTTTAATCATTCTGTTTATATGAAGTGTGTGGATATTGCAACAGGCTTATATTATGGCAGTTTGATGTGTAATCATTATACTAATCGGTTTGCAACATATAATAATTATCAAAATAGTATTGGGTATGAAGTATATGATCCATTGGAATACGGTGAAGATGTTATAATTACAGCACCAATTCCAACATTTCAAGACCATATAGAAAGGCTGGGAGATTATGTAATTAATGCCATAGAGCAACCGCTATCTAGAGATATTAATTGGGTAAAAGATGTTGATATGACAAGAAGAAATATTTTGCATCTGATTGAAACAGTTAACGTAAAGAAGCAAGAGTGGGTGCTGATTGCAGGAAGAATATCATTATACGAAGAGGGAAAATATGATACAAAATGGAGAGATACATACGATATATGGTGTTGTTCTTCTGATAAAGAGACAATTAGTAATGTTGGTAATGCAAGGTATCTTACTATTGAATTAGAGGAATATTTAGGCGAACTAAAGTCATATCCCGAAAATAATAAAAAACCGTGGTTATGCAAAAGGGTTAAGAATATAGCAAGTCAATCTGAGATATTTGAAGAAACATCGCTCGTATTACCACCATCAGAAATCATAAGATTTTTTAATCTAGAACTGAATGTTTCTGATCTGTCATGGGAAACACAAGATAAAGAAAAGATTATTTTATGCAATAATAATAGGAATTCATATTATAGAGATCCAATTGGTGGAACAGTTTTTATGCGTAAAGACTACTATGATAAATATGTTCAATCGCATTGTATTAAATATTTTGCTTTCACAGAAAGATTTATTCCAGAAACAGGGTATGCAGAGGAAACATCTTTGCATTTTGAAATTACCAATGGGCAGATTATAAAAGAAATACGTAATGATGGAGGTCATAGCGGTTATAGCCGAGTCAGCAATCCGTTGTGTGATAATTGTCCGCATACAAATGTTATAGAATCTTGTCAAAATGAATCATCAGAATATAATATAGGATGGCTAAAAGATATGCTAAAAGAATATGGTATTGAAGATGACTCGGATTTGATGGAAAATGAAGAAATGTTATTTATATATTACCCCAAATGTACAACCTGCCAGAAAGCTAAAAAGTGGCTGGATGAGCATAATATAGAATATATTGAGCGTCATATTGTTGATGTGAATCCTACTTATGATGAATTGAAAGAATGGTATGGAAAGAGTGGACTTCCGCTTAAGAATTTTTTTAATACCAGTGGGATTCTTTATAAAGAATTGCAGCTTAAGGACAAGCTTCATACAATGAGTGAAGAGGAACAGCTTCGGTTACTTGCTAAAAATGGAATGCTGGTAAAGCGTCCGCTTGTTGTAAATGGAGATATTGTTCTTGTTGGTTTCAAAGAAGTCGAATGGGATGAAAAATTGAATTGCTAATTGATGAGTATTTGTTTATATATATGGAGGAAAGGAGCTGAGAATCTCATATGTCAGATTTATTTGATTTATCGAACTTTGATAAATATAAAGAAGATAACTGCCGAGAAGTAAAAAAGGCAGAAGGAGGATTGCCTGCAACATTATGGGAGTCGTATTCATCATTTGCAAATTCTAATGGTGGTGTAATTATTCTTGGTGTTGGAGAGCGTCAGGATGGAACTTGGTATACTACCGGTCTGAAAAATGCGGACAAATTAAAGAGAAATTTTTGGAATACAATCCATAACACCAAGAAGGTCAGTATTAATTTGTTATCAGATAAAAATGTAGAATCTTATGAGGTTAATGGTGACACTATCATAGTTATATATGTACCAAGAGCTAAGCGTGATCAGAAGCCAGTTTATATTAACAATGATTTGTTCGGTGGTAGTTATCGTAGAGATTGGGAAGGTGACTATCATTGCTCTAAGGCAGAAATAAAAGGTATGCTTCGTGATGCTGCTGATGAAACAGAAGACATGAAGATAGTAGAGCAGTTTGATATTTCTGTAATTGAAACAGAGGCTTTTAAAGGATTCAGAAATCATCATAAAAGCTACCGTCCAGAGCATGTATTTAACAATTTACCAGATGATGAGTATTTAGAGAGAATAGGTGCAGCAGGATTTGGTGAAGATGGTAAGTTACATCCTACTACAGCGGGATTGCTTATGTTTGGTGAAGAATATCATATTGTCAGAGAGTTTCCAGAGTACTTTCTGGATTATAGAGAGATGCTTGACCCAACAATACGTTGGACAGATCGTCTTCAGTCTAGCTCTGGGGATTGGAGTGGTAATGTATTTGATTTCTTTTTTAGAGTTAATAGCAAGATTGCAAAAGATATTAAGAAGCCTTTTAAGCTTGAAGGTATTACAAGAGTTGATGATACGCCAGTTCATAAGGCAGTACGAGAAGCGCTAGTAAATTGTTTGGTTAATACAGATTATTTTTTGCCTTGCGGAGTAGTGATTAAGAAGGAAGATGATAAGTTAGTTATTGAGAATCCTGGAAGTATCCGTACAGGTAAGAAACAGATGCTTCGTGGTGGCATTTCAGATCCAAGAAATAAAACAATAATGAAGATGTTTAATATGATTGGTATCGGCGAAAGAGCTGGAAGTGGTATACCAGATATTTATCAAGTTTGGGAGAGTGAAGGCTGGTCAATGCCTGTTGTAGAGGAAAGTTATAATCCAGACAGAACTCGCTTATCGCTTGAATTTACAAAAGAACATTTGATAAAAACAAACGATAAAAAACAAACGATAAAAACAAACGATAAAAAACAAACGACAAAAACGGAAAAACATAGGGAAAAAATACGAGAATTCTTGGCTCAAACTGAATTAGCAAGTGCTAGAGATATTGCTGAAATAATAGGATTAAGTGCAGAAAGAACTCGTGTAGTACTTTCGAAGATGGATGATATTGAGCCGGTTGGTGAAAATAGGAATCGAATGTATAAATTGAAAAAATAACTAAAAATAATACGAGGTTTGGTAATTTAATAGAGATTGTTTAGGAAGCAAATAAAATACAAGAAAAGAGATGATAACATGGGAAGATACGAATGGTTGAATAAGCTTGAGACAAAAAAATATATTATGCCTTTTGTTATTGAAAAAGATAATGAATATAAGAAATCTCTACAAGCAAAATTTGAGTTTATATGTAATGATATTGAGATTTCAGGTGCAGAAAAGACATTTGTTAATCACGTTAAGAATATAAGTGGAAAAATAATGAACTCTTTTGAGTTGTATTATAAAGGTGAATTATGGGCTGCACATATGAATATTGATGATATTATTAATAGTATTCCAAAAGATAAACCTGCATTTGCTAGTATTAATGACACCTATCAATTGTGGGGAAATGGAACAAATGTACAATTGTTTAGAGCCAGATTGGGCGAGCGAATGGTGGATTTTCCAGCAGAAGAAATGTTGCATATTCCATTTGATTTAAGGTCAAAAGTGAGAACTGAGAGATTTAGTATACCGGGATTACCATGTCTGTATTTGGGAAATACATCTTATTCCTGTTGGATTGAAATGGGGGCGCCTGATGATGCAAGATTTAATGTTTCTCCGGTATTGATAGAAAAAGACATGATGGTTTTGAATTTGGCGGTATCAATTCGTCATATTATTAAATGGCACGATGAATTGGATGAAAACCAAAGTAAGGATGATACAGATAAGCAATTAATGACATGGTTAAGCTTGCTTTTATTAACTGTAGCAACATCTTATGCTGTAAAAGAGGAAAATAGAGATTTTAAGTCAGAGTACATAATTCCACAAATGATAATGTTGGCATGTAAAAGTAATGGAATGGATGGAATTGTATATATATCTAAAAAAGTATCTGAAGAAATTTTCGGTATGACTGTTGCAGTAAATGTCGCTTTATTTGCAACTTTTGAGGGAGAAGAAAAGTATTCAAAGATATGCGAGAATATAATGACAGCTGATTCATTTAATTTTGCAATGTACAATAGAATATTATTAAATTCGTTAAAATATAAGCACGTTGATACGACGATACGTAATTCACCATTAATAAAAAATATTGGAACATATGGCAGACAACTACCATATGCAGAAACTGCATTTGCTAGATTTGATGAATTTTTATTTTCGGGAGACATGCGAAAAATCAAAATATAGAATTTTAAGATGTTATAGCCGATCGATGTAGAAACACAATATTATTATGTTAACACTGTTAAAATGCTGCAAATATATTGATAAATTTACAGCATATTAGTATAATACATTTTATAAGAAGTGAATAATTTCAAATGTATGATTGGAGGAATTAACATGCCTAATATTAAACCTATTTCGGATTTAAGAAATTATACAGCAGTTATAAATGAGGTAGCATATGGAAATCGTGTTTATCTTACAAAAAATGGACATGGACAGTGTGCAATTATTGATATGAAGGAACTTGATGAGTTAGATAAGCAGAAAGCGCTGTATCAACTTATGAGTAAGCTGAATGAAGCGGAAGAATCTATCCGTAAGGAGGGAACGATATCTGCGGACGATTTGGAAAAAGAACTGGGGGTATAATGATTGAAAAAAGTTGAGTATTCTCAAATTGTAAGGAAGAAACTAAAAAAATTAAGGGAATATCTTACAACGGAATTTGACTCGGAGATATCAAAAAAAGCCGTAAAGAAGATAACAGATGTTGCAAGAGGGCTTGGAGATTTTGAGGAAGAGGGAGTCTTAGTTTCGTCAATATATGATGTTGAAAGTGATTACAGATATATTTATGTTGGACACAATTATTTATTTTATCGAATTGAAATAGATAAAATAATAATTGTGGAAATGTTTGACGAAAGAGAAGATTTTATGTATAAGTTATTTGGAATTTCTACAATATCCCAGGAATCTATTGATTACTGGGATGAGTAGAGTGTTAAAATTAGATATTTTTACCGACAATTTATTTTTAGAGCGTTTGGTCTACCCCAGTATTTTTTGCTTACTGCAAAATAATCATATGCAGGGAAATAATCAAATTCGTAGATGCCGCCGCTATGTCCGAATCTGTTTTTTAAGACACATATTTGGATTTCGCGCGGTGTCTGCGATTTTGCATTTACAACGCTTTCTCTTTTCTTATTAATGCTCCATAATTCATCATAGGAGGCTTCGCTTAATATGTGGAGTTGCATTCCCCATACGACATCCGCGGTATATTCAATGGCACCGGAATTTTTGAATGCGGAAAAATCAATGGTGTTTAGATAATTCTGGCGGTTTATAGCAGAGACAACAATTAAAATGCATTTGTATTTTTCTTGTATATGTTTTAATTCCTGAATACAATATTCGACACTTTGGCAAGTGTCGTTGGTATGTCTGCATTTGATAATTTGGAGATAATCAATCATGATTACAGGCGTTTTCTCATGGCTTTGATCCATATAGGCATCAATACAGGTTTTGATTTCGTCGATGGTTGTATTAAAATTTCCTTCCACAATAGAAAGGTAAGCTGAAAATCGATTATAAAACTTTTTTGCTCTATTAATTGTACTGATATCGGCGCAAGATCTGATTTCTGCTGAAGTCTTTGCTGTATCGGCATCTTGTAATGCCATGATACGCGATAAACTCTTTGTTACTAACTCTAATTTGCTTTGTTCCAATGAAAAAAATAAAACAGGATGGTTTTGCTGGATGATCTGATCTGCAAGCTGATGTGCAAAGGTAGTTTTTCCAAGACTGGAAATTGCACCAAGCACATAGAGACCGGGAAGGAAAGTATTTTTTTGATCTATGTTTCTAAATCCGGTTTTTAAGAATGTGTTTGCACTAAAACTGCAAATGTCCTGTTCCAGATTATCCTGAATATAATCATTAACATTACTTATCGTCAAATAGTTTTTGGATGTTTTCTCATTTTGCATATATAATTCCTGCCTTTTTATTTATATTACAAAAGGCAGTCAAAGTTGACTGCCACAGTTTGGGAATGTGTTATTCCTTGGATCTATTCTAAACATTGGATGATTTGTTTCTAGGTATCATACAGCTCCAGAGATCACTTAGATATGGAGCTGTATTTGCCTATGTGTAGCTCTGTAATACAGAGCCTATAAAACAATATATATATGTTTTGTAAATTTAGAATAGCATATAAACAATATTGTTACATCACGCAAAATCATTACTAACAGTTACTTTTAATAAAAAGAATTAGTTCATCCATGACTAATTCAGGTGTAACATTAAATACATGGGCGTAATGGATCAAATCATTTAATGTCATACGTCTGGTGTTTTTATTTCTTTTTCGGTCTCCAATAATATGTATATTTTCGATTCTTGAAATCTGATTTAATTCAAAATAATCACAATGCGCAAAAAGATATCCCTGTGATACTTCCTGAATATTAATTGATGAAACATTTCCTAACCGGATGGATCTTGCAAACAAGGATATTATTTTATCGGTTATGGGATCTTGATTATTCCATACATTTTGAAATTCTCCGTTTAATAAATCGTTTGGATGAATTTTAAGCCTTTGACAAAGGCGCAGAAGTTGAATCAAACCAATTTCTTTTGAATTTCCATTTTTGATACTTGAAATTTGATTTACAGTCAGAGAGTCATCGGAGATTTCTTTTGCATTGATTTTTCTTTGATCCATAATCTGATAAAGATTGGTTGACAGGACAGCATTTGGATTACTGTGCCAAGGTACTTTTTTCATGAGTTATACCACCTTTCAAATTGATAGTTGAAATATGGTAAATTGGGCGGTATAAAATAAACTTTTTTGAATGAAAATCCGTTTAGAAAAATCTCTAGTAATTTGCTTTAATTAAATTAGAGAAAGTTTATTTACGGAGGTATAACGTATGACAAAATCAAGTAATAGAATAGTCATTCAATGTAAAGCGGGATATCTGCATTGCTTTGAACCATATAGTTTTACAAACAATAAAGAACTTGCACGATTCATGGTGACAGCGATGGTAGATAAGCATGACAAAAAACAGATTGCATTGATAAAATCGGGGATTGAGGCAGCAATTGAAGAAGGAAAGAAAACAGTGTGGAATGGGAAAATTCCAGCCAATCTTTATACGCCATTGCAAGATGGAGACATGAAGGAGGGCAAAGATGCAAGTAATTTTGCAGACATGTATTATTTTGTGGCAAAGAGTAAGAAAGCACCGGAGGTAGTAGATCAGAAACTGCATCCTATTTATGATAAGAGTGCAATATATAGTGGTTGTATTGTAAATGCTTCATTTACGTTTGTCCCTTATAAAGCAGGGTTTAATTGCGGCGTTACAGCACTGCTTGGAAATATTCAGCTTGTTAGAGCTGGAAAGAATCTTTATGGTAGAACACATGCAAAAGATGAGTTTTCTGTAATTCAAGATGATCTGGAAGAATCAGACAAGACAGAAGAGGATGATATGGATGCAGATGATTTGATGGATGAGGTCAAGCAGGAATAGCACATTTGGAGGATATTATGGGTGAAATGTTGGAGTTGGTTATATCGGACGAAAATATGCAAAGGGCATTAGGGTGTTTGAATTTGTCTGCTTGTTCAGGTATTGACAGACAAAGACCAAGATCACTTGTAGATCATTTTTCATTATCAAAAGAGAAGTTAAAAAAACAGATACGGAATGGAACATATAAACCAACTCCTTTATGCCGGGTATATATTCCTAAAAAGGGAAAAGATAACGAATATCGAATGCTTGGCATTCCGACCGCTAAGGATCGGATGATTCAGTTTGCGATTGCACAGGTGATTGCTCCATTGTATCAACCTGAATTTTCTCCTTGTTCATTTGGGTTTATCAAAGGAAGAAAATGCTACGATGCATTAAAACATGTTCTGAGACTTGCAGATCAGGAAAAAAATTTTGCAGTATCAATAGATTTAAGAAAATTTTTCGATACCGTTCCGCACGAATCAGTAATGCGGGTATTGAAGAGAAAAATCAGGGATGAAGAATTATTAGATCTCATTCATAGGTATTTGGTAAATGGTGCAATTGAAGTCGATACCGACGAGAAAAAACATAGAATAAAGACCACAAAAGGGGTTCCACAGGGGAGTCCTTTAAGTCCTTTACTGGCAAATATTATATTGAATGAATTAGATACATATTTGCATCAGCATCATATCAGCTTTGCGAGATATGCAGATGACTGCATGATACTCACAGGAGGAATCCGAGAAGCACTTGCTACCTTTGAGCATGTATCAGCATTTATTGAAGATAAGTTAAATCTGGAAATAAACTACGAAAAGACCAAGCTGTGTGATATCACAGAGGCGGAATATCTAGGCTTTTCATTCAGGAAAGATTTATTTGGATATTCCGTTGATGTCTCAGAAGATAAATTTATATCTTTGAAGGAACGAATGATGGCGGTAATGGTGGAATATTATGGGGATGTTTCGCCGAAAACATTTGCTCAAAGATTGATGACACTTACCAGAGGATGGATCAATTATTATGGCATGGCAGATATTAGGGACAGATTAAAAGAGATTGATAATTGGTTTGAAAATGAAATCCTGGGTGTAAACAAATATAAAAATGATGTAATAAATAAGGAAGTTATAGAGCTTGTGGCAGCAGGGGTAGATCGTAAACGTGCGGAATGCATTGTAAATAAAAGTGCATATGTGAATCAGGATTCTGTGTTGCCACACGGTGTTACACCAAGACGGCAATATAAATGGCTATTACAAGCCGGATATAAAACGTGTGTAGAGTTATTTGATGAACGGAGAAAGAAAAATGATAACGAGTGAAATTGAGATTAAATATAAATTAGATAGTAAAATTGCTGAAAGCAAAATAAAACCAATATGTAATCTTGTAAAGGTTCAATTTGCAGACAAAACACCTGAAAAGGTCGTGGCACTTACGAAAGAATATTTGACACAGCTTATGTCTTATCTGGAATTGGCAAAACCAGTTACAATTGTTTTGGAAAAAAACAAAGATGATAGTCTGGATTTGGAGATAAAATCGGAGAATGTGCAGGATAAAATCTATGTGAATCGGAATAAATACTATTTGTATAACATGATTCTTGGGTTATTTTTCATTGAATCAAATAGTGGGAAAAACCGAGAGAGAACAGAAACAAAATACTATCACAGTGCAGTTGGCGCAACTATATCATTTTTGCGTCGCGTTGAGTTGCAGGAGCGGATGAAACTGAAAAAGTTAATTCCACCAGAGGTAAGAGATAGGATGATGTAATATGGGGGCTTTGAATTGGTTATTTTATACAGGCTTATGGTCAGAACCGATTATGCTTTATGTCATTTGTAAAATAACAAATTTTAGTTTGAAAAATTGGAATGAAAATATATCAACATTTCTTATTTATTTGATTTGGTCTTTTCTTCCGGCAATCTATATCTGGAATCAGAACTCTGTTGCAAGGAAAAATGGAAAAAGAAAATTCCGGGCGTTGGATGCTGGATCTTATATGTATGATCCGGCATATCAGACAAGCTATGATAAAAGAGCAAAATATCCAGAGGTACATAAGACACTGCGTTCTAAAACATGTGAAGGCATTGTATTTGGAAAATGGCAGGGGGAATATGTAAGAAAAGATCTAAAAGAAGATGGACATGTATTTGTAATTGGTGGTTCAGGTTCTGGAAAATCATCTTGTCTGGTTATTCCAACACTATTGAATAATAAGGACATATCAGTGTTTGCAATTGATATAAAAGGGGAACTTTCGTTCAAATCGGTAGCTTATACAGATCCGAAAACAGTCATTTTTAATCCGAATGATAGAAATACATATGGCTATGATCCTTTTTTTAGATTAGAGGAACATGCAAGCGAACAAAGCATTATGGAATGTATGCAGTTAGTAGCACAGTCTTTGATCCCTATGTCAGCGGATTTATCAGATCCATTTTGGAAACAGTCGGCAAGAACATTGCTTACAGGTTTGCTTATTTATTATTACAAGGCAGGATATACGAATTTACCGGATATTTGTCAGGAAATATTGAAACAACCAATGCAAGACTTGATTGAGGATATATCAAAAAAGATTGATACTGGATGCTTGGAAGAGTATTTTATAAAGCCGTATAAGGGTATGGCAGATGAAACATTGTCAGGTATTTCTTCGGAGATATCACTACATATTACGTTGTTTGCGACAGATCAAAATGTCAAGTATGCATTAAAGGAGAATCCGATCAAGATGCATCCAAGAATGCTGAAGGACGGAATAAAAATGTTTTTATCCATCCGGGAGGACAAATTGACATCCTATTATGATGTAATGCAGTTGATTATCAATCAAACATTGGCAGAATTGGAGCTTCGTGCGGAGAATGCTGAGCCGGTAATATTTATTATTGATGAGCTACCAAGGATTCTGTCACAGGGAAAGATTGAAAAACTGTTAGATGCAGCAAGAACTCTTCGCAGCAGGAATGTAACATTATTCCTTGTCACACAAAGCATAGATGCATTGATGTCTGCTTATAAGGAAGCCGAGGTGGATGATTTGATATCGAACTGCCCTTATACAGTGATACTTTCGGCATCTTCAGAAAAGACACAGAAGAAAATTATAGCATGGTCTGGAAAATATAAAGATAAAAAGGTAGCTTATATGGGAGCAGGAAAGGGGAGAAAAAGCACTATAACATTTGAAGAAAAGGACTTGGTTGAAGCCACAGAGCTAATAACATTGCCGGATAAAAATGAGGCGATTTTGATATCAAGCCATGGGTATTGCCGCATCAAAAAACAACCATATTACAAAGACAAAATATTTGGAGAAAAATCTAAGGAACTTCAGAACCTTAACAAAGACATTATGAAAATCAGATTATAAAAGATGCGTTTACATATAGCAACTTGTTGACAAAGTAAAATGAAAATCACTAGGAGGTATAAGTATGACATTTGAACGATTTTCGGAAAAGTTTCTACAGGGATTAAAAGAAAATGGACTTGAAGTGGAAACTTTAGAAACACAAAAAGTAAATGAAACATTGACCGCAATCCGTATCAAGGATAAAACGGAATTAATTCAACCGACTTTGTATCTGGAACGACTGCATAAAGCGTTTGAATCAGGTGTGAATATGGAACAGCTAGTGCGGGATACCGCATATACATTGACACATGCAAATATCAACATTGAGGATATACCAGAGTTAAATCGGGATACCGCCCAACAACGATTGTTTTGTACAGTGATTAATAAAGATCTAAATACAGAGTTAATTGCTAATGTTCCACATCAGGATATGTTAGATCTAAGCTTGATTGCCAGATTCCGGGTATTTGAACATGCCAGCATCCTTGTTAATAATGATATATGTGGCGAATTGAAGCTTACATCCGAGGAAGTAATGCAGATTGCCAAAGAAAATACTTTTGCGGAACAATATAAATGTGTACCAATGTCCGACATGTTAAAAGAATATTTATTACAGGATGGGATGCCGCCGGAATTTATAAGCGACGTGATGAAAATTCGGCAAGAGGAATGTCCGATGTATGTACTAACAAATAATAATGGTGTGAATGGAGCGACAATGATGGTTTCAAAGAATGTATTGGATAGTATTTATGAAGAGTTTGGAGATAATTTTTACATTTTACCTTCGAGCTTGCACGAAGTGATCCTGATTCCAGAAAGTTTTTCAGATGATGTTGAAATGTACCGGGATATGGTGGTGGATGTAAATGGTTCATTTCTTGAGGCAGAGGATAAACTGTCAGATAATGTATATCATTATGATGGTATAACAAGATCGCTTACAATTGCAGGACAAAGCAAGATGGAAGATGTATGTGCGGTTAAGTCACCAGTGAAAGGAAGATAGAAAATGGATAAGATGAAATATATGAGGGCTATGTATAAAACATATTGTCAATATGCACATGGTACAAAGGAGAAAACAGATGAGTACAGAACAGGAAATACAACAATTACAGATGCTTCAACAAAAGCACAGAGAACAGATAAAAGAAAATAGGCAAAAGACATTAGATCGGAAGAATCGGACGCATCGTTTGATTGTTCGTGGAGCGATTGCGGAGGGAGTTGTACCAGATGCGGACAAGATGACGGATGGAGAATTTCAGCAGTTTTTATATAATGCCGTTCATGGATAAAATAAGGGGTATGGTTTATAAGACCATACCCCTTATTTTACAGTTAAGATGTTTTATTATCCATATGGGATAATGAATATTCGATACATTGAATGACAAGCTTGTTGAAAGAAATGTCATTTTCATCGGCAAGGCTTTGTACCTGATTTATAAGAGTTTTTGGTAAACGTAATGATTTGTTTTCATATTCGATATTTCCGCTTTTTATTTCAAACATATTAACACCCTTTCAAATTTATTGAAAAACATAATATTATTTTAATAGAAAAGATGTGTTGATAAAATATTACAAAATATGATATAATCTACACGATAAAAAATAATATATTAAAATGAAATTTGGGAGAAGAAGGGAATTGGTTTCAAACTACAAGCTTTTTATAAGGGAGGATTTTTTTATGTTATGAGAAAATGAAATTTAATTAGTAATAAATTATTAAAAAAAGGAGTGGAATATTATGAAGAATAATAAAACAAACAAGAAAAAGAACATTCTTCTTACAATTATTGTTCTTGTTGTAGTTGTTATTGTTGCTTGTATTTCTGTTTTTGCACAGACAAGAAAAAGACTTTCTGATAATACAGCAACATCTACTGATGCAGTTGTCAATGTTGTTACAAATGAAACTAAAAAAACAGAATCAGATGATAATAACACAACAACTGAATTAGTAAAGGATTCATCCAATGGTAAGACAGATTCCAAAAAGGATGACCAAACAACTTCAACAACAGAAAATAAAAAAGAAGATACTGTTGCTGGTAATACAAAACAAGATTCTAAGAAAGAAGATACAAACACATCAAATACACAGAATCAAAATTCAACTACTCAGCAACAGAACACTACTCAAGCTACACAAAACACTACACAAGAGAGTAGTCAGAAACCATCCAATAATCAGAAGCCATCTAATTCTACATCTCAAAGCTCCCCATCTCAAACAACTCAGCAAAATACAGAGCATCAGCATGTATGGGTTGATCATAAGAAAACTGTACACCATGACGCTGAGTATGAAGATAGGACTGTGACTAAGTATAAGGATGAAGTGTATGATGTAATAATTTGCAATACATGTGGCAAGGATATATCTGATGTTGGATCAGATGCCCATTGGAAAAGTTCAGGTACTATGTGGGTGAATGGTGGTACTGATGAAAATCCATGGTGGGTAGAAGTTACAAAGTGTTCAGGAAGTCACACTGAATATAGGCATAGACAAGTTCCATATAATGACACTGAAAGAGTCAAAGTTAAGGATGCTTATGATGAAGAAGTGACTGATTATCAGTATTGTAGTGGCTGTGGGCAAAAAAGATAATGCTGTGGAAATTGGAAATTATAAAGGCAGAATAGGAGTATTTTTACTCTGACAAGGACTCAGTTGAGAAACTGAGTCCTTCCTGCACAAAACATATATATATTGTTTTATAGGCTCTGTATTACAGAGCTACACATAGGCATGATACGCGCCCGGCTTGATAGAGCCGGGCGCGCGCTTTTTGGAAGTTATCTACTCTTTGCATGTTTGGTGGGATTTTGGAAATTCCCTTTGATTTCAACGACAGAAGCAACAAGTTTGGTGTATTCAAATGCGGTTTTAGCAATTTGTTCAATACAGGCGGCAACTTGATCATTTAATTTTTTTGCTTCCGCATCCGCATCACTGTATTCATTTACCAGTTTGGTAATGTCATGCATGGATGTAAGGTTGCAGTTTCCAAGAACAGTGGAAAGATACTGATTCCTAGAATCAATGTTTTTAATTTCCTGATCGATCTTATTGTTTAGATCAGCTTTTTTCTTTCTGTCGAAGAAGGAGAGGGAAGAAAGCTCTGATTTATAATTATTGATTTTCTCATAGGAAGCATCGTTTGCTGATTTTATTTTAGCGGCGGTGTCATTTATGAGAGTAATGCTTTGCTGTAACTTTGATAATTTATATTTATTTTCAAGTATTCGTTTATCCAGATCGCTTTTTTCTTTTTGCTTTTGGGTAAGGAGCTTCTTTAATTGTTCAATTTTATTATCAGCTTCGTTGGTTAACTGGTTAATCTTTTCGGTAAGTATATTGATTTCGGCAGTCAGTTCTTTTACCAATTTATTATGCATTTTTATTTCTGCTTGGATTTTTGCCATTTCAGGGAGATTTTCTGAGGGAATACAATTGTTATGGATTCGATTTTCACGACGGATCATATTTGTTACTTGTGATCCAAGGTGGATAGAGGGAATATAATCATGTTTCCCCTGAGCGATGTAAGATCGGCTGTCAATTCGTTCCGTGTATCCGTTTTTCCTTAAATGCTCATTTGCTATTTCTTCCCATGATTTTCTCCAATGGTAAATGGTCTTTGGACTTTCCCATCTGAAAACAGTGGGATTGGCGCGTCCGTGGGTGGATGTTTTTGGATTTTTGCCTGCACGTGTAAGTCCTAATTGTGATCCTTCGGCTGTTGTGAGCCATCTCTTTTTATTCCCATCTATATATTTATATTGCTTTTCCCATCCTTGGAATTTATATATTTTATATTCGTCAGCGGTAAAAGCTTTCTCCTTGCCGTTGAGCTTACAGATATATTCAATGCTGGATTTTTGCTCCCATTTTCCGCTTTGGCTAATAGGTCTGATTGTTAACAGGATATGTGCATGGGGATTGGGATATATATATTGGGAAGGATCAGTCAGAAGATGATTATTGTAATCAATCGGTTGTCCAAGATCATTCCTAAGTGGGGGATTATGAATTGCGATATCGGCACACATGCCATCATCAACAAACGTCCGTTTTACATAATCTTTTACCAGTGTGACCTGTTCAGCCAGCGACATTTCACGGGGGAGTGCTAAAAGAACTTCTTTTCCAAGACGGGCGGTGGAAGATTTCTCGCTCATTTCGACCGCATTCCAAAGTTTGGATCTGGATTGATATTCATATGGGGCGTGATCGGGCAACATAATTTCGGTATGTTCGATATAATGCTTGTTTGTATAATTGTGGGTTATGCCATCCCATTGATTTTCGATTTCTTCACCTGAACGATAGGCAGCAGCCGCAACAATAGATTTTCCTTCACTTCTTTTTATTACCTTTACAGAACACATGTAGATTGCCATATTTTTTACCTTCCTTTTCCTTTTTTATAAATATGAATCTTCTAAGAGGAAAAAATAAATAAAAGGATGGCGATGCTTTCTCTATAAGAGCGCATTTACTAATCACCCATAGGATGGGTGATTGATGCGTCCTGCGGAGCTATAAATGACGCTTGACCGTTAGACTCTATAATAAATTCATTTGCTGTGGTGACTTTAGCAGTTCCTTCGGTTTTCACTTCTTCGGCAATGGTATCTTTTCGATTGGCAATATCTTGAATGGAAGCAATGATTTTTTCCCAGTATTTTTTCCTATCTTCTAAAGTTGTAAAGGATTTTCCCGTTTTAGAAAGAGAATCCATACAATCATAAAAGCGATCAAATATTTTTTTGCCATCCTTTATAGGAAGCTGAGACCACAGAAGGAAAGTTCGCTTGAAGATTAAGATATCAATGTCATATATACCCTGTTGGTTCATTTTATAAATCTCAGTATTTATGATGTATTGTTTAATTTTCGCATATGTCTTTTTGGAGCATTTATTATTTCTTGCTTCGATGCCAATTAAAGTGTTTATATTTATTCCGGTTTTTATGGAAAAGTCTTTCTGGGTTAATTGATAATGTTCCCTGATTCCTTTAATTTGTTTATCCGATAATTCCATAAAATCGGAATCTTGAATGGCGTCTATGGTTGATTTGATTTTTGTTTTATCCATACTATCTCCTAAAATATTTGATTATTTGTAAACAATGTATAAAAAATACAAGAAAATTACAAGTGGAAAAAGAAGCAAAATATAAAAAAGGCGGATTTTTATGTGCAAAGAATTGTATGACTAGGTCATATGTTACGATTTTCCCAGATGATCATCTTATGAACGCGTTCGGAAATTAATATAAAGGAGGTATATGCGTATGACATATACAACAAGAATAGACAAGCTTGAGTTGTCTAATATCTCTGTTTACTCCTTTGGCTCTGATGAAAATTTCAGGGCATTAATGGATGAACAGATTGTAACTGTAAACCGAAAACCAGGGTACACCTGTAGGGATAAAGAGCAGAAGCACCCATTTAGTAAACTGAAAATTGTTTTGAAAGATTCTGTTATGAGGAAATTTGAGATATCCGCAAACAAGTATAATCCATATTGCAGGATGGAATTATCTATTCAGGATAGTAAATGGGGAAATATGCAGGGGTATACTGTGAATGAATATAAAGAGAAGTTAAGAAACGTCTGTAAATACCTAAAAGAAGAAATGCATATAGAGATTGATGCCAGTGAGGCAAAGATTGTACAGATTGAGATAAATAAAACGATTCCCCTTGATGGAGAATTTGATGCATATTCACGACCGTTAAAGGTCATGTATTATAATTCTCCGTCTCAGTATCAGGGTAAGGCAGACTATCAGACCAAGGATGGAAAATACACCGGCTATAAGACTGCAACATATAAGGACAAGGTTTCTAGTAGCTATGAAGTGCTGAAGGTGTATGACAAAAAGATGGAATTAAAGAAGAAACATATTTACATCAATGATAATTTGGCAAGAGTTGAATTTACCTTAGTTGGAAAAAGAAGAATAAAAAAGGAGCTTTGTTCTAACAAATTCTGGGAACTTGAACAGGAAAATGTGGATAGTTTCTTTTCCAAAAGAGTACAGGAGATAAAGGATAACTGTAGCAAATGGAAAAATAAACAGTTTGAAATTTTACTTGCAGATCTTGAAAAATGTAAGGCTGATTCTCACCAATGGAGAAAAGAATATTTGGATTATTTGTTAAATAAGGAGCTTAAAGAGAATCTTCCGCAGATATTACATATTTCAGACCTTTACCCGGTTGTGAAGGAAATTAATAACCAAAACAACCGGAAGAGACAAAACCTATGGGATTTCAAGCAGAAGATGAATGACTATATATCAGGGAAAAATCATGTGTTTTTTATAGATGATAATGAAAAGCTCAAAGAAATATTTTGGAAGCTTACGTAACGGGTATAGACGTTACATTTGGAGAATGAAGGAGGCAAAAAAGCTAGGAAATATACGGGTTTATAGATATAGATGATAAGAAAAAATAATATAATAATTTCCCGCACCCTTCATTCGATATGAGGTAGTTTACCATATGGAGGAGGAAACCACAATAAAGATTAATGATTTATATAAAAATGTAGACATCCAGTCAGAGATGGATGTTAAACAGGAACGATTTACCGAGTTTCTTGTTGAAATGTATGAGAAATATATGGATAAGATTGAGGTAGATTGGGATGTTGAAGATGAAGAAAATATCATGTAGTATACATGAATAATATAAAAGCCGGATGATGCAGAAGTGTTGTCCGGCTTTGTTGATTCAAAATAAATCATAATATTATATGTGGATAGATGCAACGAAATATGAGATAATATAAGAAATAATGGAGAATGTGAATAGATTATACAGTAGTTTGATATCATGGAGGTTTATTGTATATGGAAAAAGAAATAACGAACGTATATATTTATACTAGAGTATCAACGGATATGCAGGTAGATGGATTTTCACTTTCTGCACAGGAAGAAAAATTAAAACAATATGCAAATGCATTTGGATACAACATAAAAGGAATATATTCAGATGAAGGAAAATCAGGGAAAAATATACAGGGAAGACCAGAGTTTCAGAGAATGCTAAGTGATATACAGCAAGGAAAAGATGGTATTAGGTATATCTTGGTTTTTAAGTTGTCAAGATTTGGAAGAAACTCTTCTGATGTTACCACTTCTTTGGAGTTTATTAAAAAATATGGTGTTGATTTGATCTGTGTAGAGGATCATATTAATTCAGAAGGCAATACCGGAAAATTGATAATTAATGTCTTAGCCGCTGTTGCGGAAATTGAGCGTGAAAATATTCGAGAACAGACGATGGCAGGAAGAAGGCAAAAAGCACGAGAAGGAAAGTGGAATGGTGGATTTGCTCCTTATGGATATTCTTTGCAGGATGGAAAACTTATAGTAGAGGAACGCGAAGCAGAAACTGTAAGAATGATATTCGATTTATTTGTTCATAAAGATATGGGATACACGGGAGTTGCAAAGTATTTGGAAACCCATGAGATAAGGAAGAAGCAAAGACAGAATGGTTACCTTACTATGTTCACTAAGGAGATGGTTAAGAAGATATTGGATAATCCTGTATATATAGGAAAAATAGCATATGGAAGAACGAAACAGGAAGTGAAAAAGGATAATCCGGATGAGTGGCATAGAGTAGAATCAAAGGATTATGATTTGTATGATGGAATTCATGAGGCAATTATTGATGAGGACACATTTATGCTTGCTCAAGAAAAAAGGAAGCAAACAACCAGAAAATTGGAAAAGAAACATGATATTGAACATGCATATATTTTATCAGGCGTTTTATGTTGTCCAGAATGTGGATCTAAAATGTGTGGAGATGTAAGCAGAAACAAAAAGAAAGATGGTACATATTATGGAAGCTATTACAAATATATTTGTAAGTATTCAAAAAAGGTTTATGGACATAAATGTGAATTTAGAAAATCATATAATGAAGATAAAGTAAACAATGCAGTGGCGGAGTTGGTAAAAAATATTATTCAGAATCCAAAATTCTCAAAAGTTCTGGGTAAAAAAATAGATGAATCAACAGATGTTAGTTTGTTGGAAGAAGAGAAAAAGATAATTAAGAAGCAAATCCGTATTAAAGAAAATGCGCAAAAAAAACTAATGACAGAAAAAGATAATTTGGACTTTGAGCTAAAGGATTATGAAAGACGATATGATGATTTGACTGTCAGAATTAATGACATATATGACGAAATATTTAATTTCGAGCAGCAGGTTAAAGATCTTGATATAAGAATAAAAAATGTTGAGAAAGATAAAATATCAGCAAACAATATTCGTTATTATCTTACTGCATTTGGACAATTATATGATCAGATGAATGATGGAGAAAAGCAGACCATGTATCGTAATTTGGTAAAGAAAATTGAGCTGTATAAGGAACCGTTGGAAAACGGACAGATAATAAAATCAATAGAATTTACTTTCCCTATAGATGAAGAAGGAACTGTAAAATATTACGTGGATAAAAGTCTTACGATTGAAACAGTCTGCCTTCTGTCGAGAAAAGCCCAATAAATCAAAGAATTTTGCCATTTTGGGAATAAAATAGATGTGTGTTTCTGTTTCCGTAGAGTGATGATATAAGTGGAGATTTACCCCAGGGGATAGGCTTTTGAGAATGGAAGATATACATTTTGGCGAAAGGATACTTTTTCGCAAAAGTTGTTTCACGTCATGAGGATGAGAAGATGAGTAATGATTTTGAGAATTCACAGGAGTATAGGAAAGCACTTGAGATAGCTAAGAAGCAGGAAGAATTATATAAAAATGTTACGAAAGCGATATCTCCAGAAGCGTTAGCAAAATTTCAAGAACTCAGTAACAAATTAAGCGAATGGAAGAACTCACTTAATAATATGCCGGGGCTTCTAAAGTTTGCAGAAATGCTCAAAAATTATCAGCAAGAGGTCAGAGTAACTGAAGGTTTAACTGAAGCTGAGTTTGAAGAAAAATATAGATCTGAAATTGAGTGGAGTGAAAAGTTCGGAAAAAATGGTTGGGTTATTTCTGAGCATTCAAATCCTGCAGATATTAAAAATTGGGAACAATTATTACGTGAAGGGGAAGCAAAGGTAGCAGAGTTTTTTGACGGAGAAGATATTGTAATTCTTGATGTGATTATAGAGGGATTACAAGAAAAGTATGTTTCGGACGAGATACAGTTATATTTTAAGAATGGTATGCAAGCTTTTGAAAATGAAGATTATATGACTGCAGCTATGTACTTGCTTGCATTACTTGATAATAGAGTGAATAAATTAGTTGATTTTCCGAACCAACATATGAGTTACAAAGTTAAATATTCTAATAGTGGCTTTGCAAATCAAATGGCCGAGGATTTTAGACAGCTTACCGAAAAACGAGGATTTATGTCAAAGAAAATATACTTTTTGAAAATGTATCCTTCGTTAATTGCATATTTGAATAGGATATTTATAGATGGCTCATACAAGTTCGAAAAAGGTATAGAACCTCCGTATTTGAATAGGAATTGGTTAATGCATGGTCGAATGAATAGAAGCATTGAAAGATATGAATGTATACAGATTTTGAATGCACTAAGTGTTATCGAGTTCGTGTTTGGAGATAGGTAAGGAGCATTACGAATGAATAAAAGAGATGATTTTTCGCAAAAAACTATAGATACGTTGTGTGAAAGAGTGGGAGGAAAGAGTTCTAATCCAAATTGTAGAAGAGAAACAAAAGGTCCCCACAGCAATCCACAAAAAAGAGTATCAATTGGTGAGGCGGCACATATAACTGCGGCAGCTGAAGGCGGACCAAGATACAATCCGGACTTGACGCCAGAGGAGAGAAGTAGTATAGAAAATGGAATTTGGTTATGTAGGTCTTGTGTCAGATTGATAGATAGTGATGAAAGGGTATATTCGATAGAATTACTGAGAATGTGGAAGTATGCAGCTGAATACGAACAATCTTGCATTATTAATCAGACAGATAATTGGTTAAAAACAAACGTTGTATTTGAAAATAGAAAAAATATAGCGTGTAGGAAGGCAAAAGAAGCATTAGATAAAAGCATAAAATGAGTACCAAGAGGTTCCTTGGCTACGATGCGGATGAGAGCAGCGGCAAGCTGATTATTAACAGAAAGCAGGCTCCGATTGTGGTGCGTCTGTATCAGGAATTTCTGGATGGAAAGACAGCGGACTACATCAAGCGGATTTTTGAGCGGGAAGGAATTAAAAATTGGGATGGAGGCACAAAGTGGCAAGCCACAACCTTAATGAGTATGCTTGAGAATGAAAAATACAAAGGCGATGCCCTTTTGCAGAAAAGCTATACGGTAGATTTTTAACAAAAAAGCGGACGCAGAATAAAGGGGAAATCCAGATGTACTATGTGGAGGATGACCACGATGCGATTATTTCAAAGCGGATTTGGGAGTGTGTACAGCTTGAAGCAGAGCGCCGGAAAAAATATCTGGAAGAGCATGGAACAAACTCCTATTCCCGCCGACCGGAAAATAATCCATTTGCTTCTAAGATAGTCTGCGGAAGCTGCAATAAGGTCTTTGCAAGAAAAGGATGGCGGAGCAGCACGGGGATTGACCGGAAAATATGGCAGTGCAGTGAGCGCTACAAGGTCAAAGGCGTTATGGGCTGTTCCAATCGCCATGTGGAGGAAGAGACGCTGGTAAAGGCTTATCTGATGGCATGGAATGCTCTGGTAGAGAACCGGGAGGCTTTTATGGAGCGTTGGAAGGAACAGATGCAGAGTGAGAATCTGCTGGAAGGCTACCGGGCGGAGAAGTTCATAGAATACACGGAGGGGGTGCAGCCTTTGACGGAGATGGATACGGACTTCATGCTGAAAACGCTGGATTACATCAAGGTCTTTGAGAATGGGACGCTGTTGGTGGTGTTCCTGGATGGACTGAGATTGAATGTAGAAGTGAAAAAGAATAATAGAATACACCAGCTAAAATAAATTATTTTGGTTGGTGTATTTTTATTGCAAATTCTGTAATTGGCAGTATAATAATGTTAATATCGTTGTTTTCAAGATGGTTGGAGGAAACGGGATGTCTGATGTAAATAATTTGTTGGAAAATGCAGTGATGGAAACGAAAAATGTATTGCCGGGAGAAGAGTTTCTGCTAAGAGATTTGTTTAAGGGATATGAATGGAATAGAATATCACGAAGTGATAGATTACTGCTGGGGACATTGTTTTTGAATCATGTAAAAACATTTAAAGGTAGTATTGTAGCAGTAGAGAAAACATCCTCTGGACAACAACAATATAGAAAAGTGTAAGTGATTAAGATGGACGTACATACAAGAGAAACCAGAAGTTATAATATGTCTCAAATAAAGGGTAAAAATACAAAAACAGAAGAAACAGTTAGGAAGTATTTGTTTGGTCGGGGATTGAGATACAGAAAAAATGATAAAAGGTTGCCAAGGCATCCTGATATTGTATTACCAAAATACAAAACAGTTGTTTTGGTAAATGGTTGTTTTTGGCATGTGCATGAGGGATGTAAATATTTTAAATGGCCTGAGAGTAATGTGAAATTCTGGAAAAATAAATTAACAGAGAATAGAAGAAGGAATGTTGTAAAAATTCAGGCGCTTAAAGAGTTGGACTGGAAGGTTATTGTAGTTTGGGAATGTGAATTAAAGGGAGATAATCAAACAACCGGATTAAACAAACTGTATTTGAAAATAACACAGAGAGAACAAAAAACGTAATTGATAGGAGCATAAAGATGGCAAAATTAAGGTATTTGGATCTTTTCGCTGGAGCGGGAGGATTATCGGAAGGATTTATAAGAGCGGGTTTTACGCCGGTATCACATGTAGAAATGGATGCCGCTGCTTGCTATACCTTAAAAACAAGATTAGCCTACAAATGGCTTTTGAATGAAGGCAAATCAGATATTTATGATTCCTATCTTCGTGGAGAGATTACAAGAAATGCATTCTATGCAGAAGTGCCAGAGTCATTATTGTCTACCGTGCTGAATTATGAAATATCATGGGATAACATTGAGGATGTATTCCAAAAAATAGATGATAATTTGGATGGTGAAAAAATAGACTTAATTGTAGGGGGACCTCCATGTCAGGCATATTCTTTAATTGGAAGAGCTCGTGATGAAAACGGAATGCTGGGAGATAAAAGAAATTATTTATACAAATTATATGGAGAATTTTTAAAAAAGTATCGACCTAAGTATTTTGTATTTGAAAACGTGACAGGTTTGTTATCTGCTAAAGATACTGATGAAAAATTGCATTTTGATAAAATGCGGGCTTTATTTCAGCAATGTGGATACAAGACAGAGTACAAGACTTTAAATGCAGCAGATTATGGGGTGTTGCAGAATCGAAAACGAATTATTTTGATTGGAAAATATGGAGATGGTGAAAAGTTCTATCCTGAAATCCCCAAAATAGAAAGAACATACTTTGTTGGTGAAATTTTTAAGGATTTACCTTTTTTACGGGCTGGAGGCGGAAGTGCAAGACCTATAGAAACAAAAGATTATCAAGGGCATTATTTATATGAGTCCGGAATAAAGCAAATGAACCATCAAATGGTTACATTCCATAATGCTAGGCCGAATACTGAACAGGATAAAGAAATTTATAGAATTGCTGTAAACTTATGGAATAAAGAGCATAAGAGATTAAGTTATACGGATTTGCCATTACATTTGCAATCTCAAAATAATAAAGAATCTTTTTTAGATCGATTTAAAGTTGTTGCTGCAGAGCTTGATTGTTCACAGACAGTAGTGGCACATATTTCAAAGGATGGGCATTATTTTATTCATCCTGATATTTTACAAAACAGATCCCTTACTCCTAGAGAAGTTGCAAGATTACAGACATTTCCGGATGACTATTATTTTGAGTCCGTATCAGGTAAACCATCAAGGACAACTGCATATAAACAAATTGGTAATGCGGTTCCAGTTTGTTTGGCCGAGAAGGTTGCAAAAGCATTGAAGGAATGTTGGTAGAATATTATAGAAAATAGCTACAATGATATAATGAGGAGTTTGAACATATTAGTATAGGAAGGATGGAATTCGCATGTTGCAGATGCCGTTTAAACCAAGAGCGCAAATCTTGCTGCAGCTAGGTGAACAGTTGATTAAAAATGAGAATATAGCAATATTGGAGTTGGTAAAGAATGCATATGATGCGGATGCCAAAAAGGTAGTGGTCAATATGCGCTCTATCGATTCTAAAGATATTGGGTATATTGAAATTCATGACGATGGCTGTGGGATGAGTATAGACATAATCAGGGATATTTGGATGGAGCCAGGAAACAGCTATAAAAAGGGAGTAGTGGAGCGCAAGGAGCGCTCAGAATTAGGTCGATTGCCGATTGGAGAAAAAGGCATTGGCCGATTTGGTGTACACAAATTGGGAAAAGTAATTGAGCTTGTGTCAAAGATGGAGGGAAGACAAGAGGTTGCATTGAATATTGATTGGAGAATATTTGAAAATGCAGAATATTTATCAGATGTGAATATCAATATTCAGGAAAGGAAAGCAGAGATTTTTAAAGATGGAAAAACAGGGACATATATAAGAATCAGAAATTTGTCAACAAATTGGACCAGAGGTATGCTTCGTAATTTGCATAGATCTCTTACAGCATTGAATTCCCCGTTTGATTCGAATCAATCTTTTAAAGTGGTTTTGAAAACTGACAAGTTGGAATGGTTGGAGGGGTTAATTAGTTTTAAGGACATCAAAGAATATGCGTTGTTCGAATGTGATATGAAGCTTGAGAAAAATGAAATAACAAAGTTCGAATACAATTTCCGGCCATATGACGTTATGTGCGGGATAAGTAAGCGAAAAGTTGTTTTTGATAAGACTGTTATAATGAGAAAACGTGTAAATAAAAATGGTAAGAACGATTTTGAGGATATTAATTTATCAAAATATGAAATTGGAGATATCAGAATAAAAATTTATGCCTTTGATAGGGACTCAAGTATTTTAAATAACTTTATTCCCGATAAAGCTGCATTTAAAAATTATCTTGATGAAAATGGCGGAATTAGTGTATTTAGAGATGGTATGAGGATTCTGGATTATGGAGAACCCGATAATGATTGGCTGGGTTTGGATTTGAAAAGAGTAAATGCTCCGACTAAAAATTTAAGCAATAATATTATTTTAGGGGCAGTTTATTTGGACAGAGATAATAGCGGAGATTTAAAAGAAAAGGCAAATCGTGAAGGATTTATAGAAGATGAAGCGTATCAATGTTTTAAAAATGCTGTGGAGTTTGCACTTGGGCAGTTTACAGCACAAAGAAATATTGATAAGGAAACTTTGAGAGTTTCTCTTTCGGGAGGCGCTAAAGAACCTGTAAAGGAAGAAATATCCGAAATAAGAAAAACTATTTCTAATGCACAAATGGACAAAATGCTGAGAATACAGTTGGAAAACTCTCTTATTAAGGTTGAGAATGAGTTGGAGTTTCTTAAGCAAAGGTATATAAAGACAGCAAATGCAGGTATGAGTTACGGGATTGTTATTCACGAAATTGAAAAAATAATTAGTGAATTAAAAATAGCTGTTAAAGCAGAGGGGACATCAAGAAAGATAAAGACTCTTGCAGCACATTTGTCACGAGTGGTTGATAGTTATGCTGAATTATTAAGAAATAAAAGTAAGGCCACAAATAGCCTTGTCGATATCATAAAACAGGCACTGTTTAGTGTTGAATATCGGTTGAATGCGCATGAGATCGAGATTATTGACGAATTCTCTGAATATAAAGGAAATGTAGATGTCAAGTGTGCATCTAATATGATAGTGGGTGCGATAATTAATATAATTGATAATTCAATATACTGGACCACATATGCAAAAAAGCCCGAACGTAAGATATTGTTTAAAATTACAGAAGAAATAGAAGGGGTAATAGGAATTGTAATTGCAGATAATGGGATCGGATTTAAAATATCTGGTGAAGACGCAATAAAACCGTTTGTTACAACAAAAACAAATGGCCTAGGTCTGGGGTTGAATATTGTTAGTGAGATAATGATTGCACAAAATGGAACCATAGTTTTTCCGGAAAATGGAGATATAGATTTACCTCAAGAGTTACAAGATGGTGCAGTAGTAATGTTGGCTTTTTCAAAGGAGTAACGATATGGATAATTTACCAAATGGAGGAAAAGTAGTAATAGTTGATGATTGTTTTCAGGAAATATTACCATTAATTAACATATTAAATAAAAATGCAATTCCTGTAATATATTATTCAGGAAGAGCAAATGAATTACCGATAAAACCGTTACACGGAATAAGATTATTTTTTCTGGATCTGCGCTTTTCAACAAATACGGATACAAAGACAATAGTTTCTAATGCTTGTAATATTCTTCAAACTATTTTGGGAGAAAATAATGGTCCATATTTGTTGATTATTTGGAGTAGTACAGGCACTGACTATAAAGAGGAACTGGAAAATGCATTAGGGGATAAACTATATAGACCGGAGTTTGTTTTGTGTTTGTCGAAGGCGGATTATTTTGAAATAAAAGATAGCGAAGTTTATTCAGTGATAGGAGATATCGAAAAGATATTAGATGAAGCAGACGTTGAAAATATTGACAGTATTATGGAAAAAATCACAGAGAGAGTTATTGCAAATGAAGATGAGAATGAAAAAGTATTTATTTCATCGAGCATAGATAAACTTCAACAGGAACTATATGATGGTTTAAAGAATGCAGGTTTGTTATCTCTGTTTATTTTATGGGAAAATACGATTAGAAACTCTGCGCATAAAGTGGTAAATGAGATTTTTACTCAGATACCGGAATCAATACCAACAGATAAAAAGTTGCCGGCAATGGCGTACTATTTAGCAAAAAATCGATTGGAGAAGCAATTTGAGACAGTAGAAGGAAAAGATAAATTGCATGCAGCATTAATGGAATTGAATGAGTTGTATACATATTTCTATTCTGAGGATGTGATTAATATTTCTGTTGATGGATTTTTACCATTAAATATTCAGAAAAATACAGATTTAGTTCCTTCACAGGCAAAATTTAATGCATGGAAGATGATTTCTCCTACATATAAAAAAGATACCCCGGGCAATATATATGAAGATAAGAATAAAGTGTTTGAATTCTTTAATTTGGCCAAAGATTATAGTGATGGAAAAAAATACGGAGAAGCGGCACAAAGGTTAAAAGAAGATGGAAGAATAATGTATATTGGGGTAAATATAAATGGAGAGTGTGAAACTGCTCAGAATAAATATCCTGTTATAAGAGTAATACCAGGGGTACTCATTCCTTGTGAGGTTTATAGCAAATATGAGAATAGCGGAGTGCTAAAAGCAATAAACAAGGCGGGGGATTATATATTTAATGAATTCGATCCTATTGAATATAATGGTGTTGAATATTATTTGTTGTTCAATATAAATCAAAGTACATTTTTGCGTAAAGAAGTAATCGAAAAAATTGAAGTATATTTTACATTGCATAGAAAATATTATTTAAAACTCCGTCAAGCTCTTGTTACAGATTTCTCAAAACAAGGGTTAGATTTATATGGGGTTCATTAAATAATTTAATAGAGTTTCATTCAGAATTTCTGGTGGAACTCTATTTTAGTTTAATTAAGGAGACACAGTCATGAATATAGAAATGAAATATCACAATGTATACTATTACTGTGGTATTTTGAATAATGTTATAGAATATCAGCAAGAAGAATTTTTAACAAAATTATGGGAATTTTCACATGTTTATCTCGAAAAGGTACCAGAAAAGTATGATAAGGAATCTGTCTTGTTACTTTTTTGCAGGTGGGCAGTAAAATCAATAATGGAAGAAGATATGGAAGAAGAGTTGGCAGAACTAAAACAACTAATTGAAGAATCTGCAGATAAGAATGAGAAAGCCCTAGAGAAGGCATTCTGGAATAATGGTGTGTATTTTTCTTTTGAGGTGGAGAGGGCAATTGAACATTATTATGGAAAGAGTAACCACTTTTATGAGTGGTTACTAGAAGAAACATATGATTTATTGGAAGACGCGTTTGATGATTATTTAGTACAATTGTGGATTGGAGATAAGTATGAAAACGTTGTAGATAAGATCGCAGAGGAGATGTTTTACATATTATTTATGAACAGAGATTTTTTGTTATATTTTAATCATTATATGTCTTGTACTCATGAAGTAAACTTTTCACGTATACACATGCCTGAATGGGTGAAGCGTGCGGTATTTTATCGCGATAGAGGAAGATGTGTACTTTGCGGTAAAGACTTATCTGGTCAGCTTGCGATTTCAGGAGAGAGAGAAATTCATTATGATCATATGGTATCTTTAGAACAAGGCGGTATGAATGATGTGACAAATATTCAACTGCTATGTAGTAGTTGCAATTTATCCAAAGGAACGTTTAGTGCTACGAGTAATATATACCAGAATTGGTATGATATGAATAAAGGGTAATTAGTGATAAATGTTTATGCAAGCTAGTGGGCAGAACTATAATTTTTATAATAGAGTTGCCGGGGTAAAAGCTTACCCCCATAAAAGGGGCATAAATCTTTTCGCAAAAGGCAATAATTTCGCTATTTAGTATAAGAAATAACTTTCGCCGCATGTGGAGACTGTGTGTTTGCTGGCAAGGAAAGATGATAACTAGAAGAGGACTAACGCTCGTTATAGCGAATAAATACTTGTTAAGTTTATGTGTTGAGAATAGCATATATGAGGCTAATGAGATGCAGAAATCTTGTGGATTTGCTCCGCTTGATGGTTCGAAGATGGAATAATGCATAAGGAGGTGCTTCGTTGAATGAAATACGATTGGATAGATTTTTACACAGAATTTGCAACTAAACTACTGCCATTCAAAGATGATAGAAAGATCCTCATTCATAAAATAAATTCAGTGTATACAAATGCAGGGCTTAGCGTACCGAAACTTGAAAGTGGCGATGAGATTATTGATATTGACCCCTTTACTATCTTTGGAACTTTCAACAAGGGAATCACGAATGCTAATAGAATCACTGTTCTTAACGGAATTGCGTCGGAGTTTGGAATTACTGCAACTGTGCCGAGCAATTTTGATGGAATTCCGGTTCTTAATAATCTGAAAGCTACGTTTTATGGATTTAAGGATGATAGAAAAGCAGAAGATATTAATAACTTGTGGAGCTTGTTTGAGGTAGCTCTTGCATTGGCTGACAATGACACAGAAGATAACCGCCAGAAATTCTCCGAGGCTTATGACAAGGTACATGATCAGCTTTGCATTCGATGGAATATTACGATGGGCCTTTATTGGATTCGCCCGTATACATTTATTAACTTGGATTCTAGAAATCGCTGGTTTATAGCAGATGCTCAAAATATGCCTGGCAAGTTTGTGGTCGCAGCTGAGAAAAAACTTAAGAAAGTCCCGTATGCGGCAGATTATCTTGAAATAAAAGATTTGTGTAAGAAAGCTTTGGATGCAGGTGAATATGAATACAAGAACTTCCCTGATTTATCCTATACAGCATGGGTTGTTTCTGAGCAAGTGAATCAGGAAAAGTCTTCTGAAAAAGATAAAAAAATTTCCAAAGCGGAATTTCTCAAATGGTTTATGCCTTTGCTACAGGCGTTACGTGATCTGGGAGGATCTGCAACACCGGCAGATGCAAGAAAGAAAATTATAGAAAATGAGCACTTGTCAGATGAGGTAGTAAATGAAACCAGAGGAAAAACGAAGGTCAATAAATTTCAAAATGAAGTAGCCTTTGCCAGAAACTATCTTGTTGGAGCCGGATACATTGATAAAAGTGTAAGAGGTGTGTGGACGCTTACTGAGGCAGGTAGAACTGTTGAATTAACAGCAGAGATGGCATCAGATATTTTTAAGAAGGGTGTCTCTGATGCAAAGAGTAAACAGTTTAATGATAGTGATGCTCTGGCGGACAATGATGTTGAAACTGTTCGTTACTGGCTCTATGCTCCAGGACAAGGTGCTGATAAATGGGAAGAGTGTTATAAGAACGGCTATATGCTGTTGGGATGGGGAGAGATTGGAGACCTTGGTGTATTCAACTCTAAGGATGAAATGAAACAGCAGATGAAGAAAGAATACGGTGATAGCAGTTCCTATAAAAATTCAGCTCATGCTACCTGGCAGTTTGTACATGATATTAAGATTGGAGACGTGGTATTCGTTAAGAAAGGCAACAATGGAATTCTTGGCAAAGGAATCGTTGAGTCTGATTATGAATATGATGCAGATCGTACAGATGAATATTCAAATGTTAGAAAAGTAAATTGGACGAATAAGGGGAATTGGACAATTAATCATCAGTCCCCTCAGAAAACTCTGACTGATATTACGCCATATAGTGACTTCGTGCAAGATATTAAAGATTTGTTTGAGGAAAACGATATTGCCGAAGATGAGCAGGAAATTACCTATCCAGAGTATACAGTAGAAAATTTCCTAGATGATGTGTACATGTCTGAAGAGGATTATACCAGATTAGTTGGTTTGCTTAGAAACAAGAAAAATATTATCTTGCAGGGGGCACCAGGAGTAGGAAAAACATATGCTGCTAAGCGCTTGGCCTATTCCATGATGGGTGTAAAAGATGTTGAGCGTGTAATGATGGTACAGTTCCATCAGAGTTATTCCTATGAAGATTTTATTATGGGATTTCGTCCATCTCCTACAGGATTTGAATTAAAGAAGGGGGCATTCTACAATTTCTGTAAGAAGGCTGAGATAGATAGTGATAACGAGTATTTCTTTATCATAGATGAAATCAATCGCGGCAATTTGAGCAAGATCTTCGGTGAGCTTTTTATGCTGATTGAAAATGATAAGCGCGGAATTGCGTTACAGCTTCTGTATTCAGATGAAAAGTTTGCGGTTCCTAAGAATGTTTATATCATCGGCATGATGAATACTGCAGACAGAAGTCTTGCTATGCTGGATTATGCACTTCGTAGAAGATTTGGTTTCTTTGATATCAAGCCAGGGTTCGAGAGCACAGGTTTCCGTGAGTATCGCATGGCATTAGATAATGAGAAATTCAATAAACTGATCAGTTGCGTTGAGAGTTTGAATAGAGAAATTTCTGCCGATGAATCTCTGGGAGAAGGGTTCTGTATTGGTCACAGTTATTTCTGCAATTTAAAGCCTGACGCAATTGAAGATAGTTGGTTTTATGGTGTTGTGGAATATGAGCTGATACCTTTATTGAAAGAATATTGGTTTGATGAACCTATGAAGGTGAAAGATTGGAGCGAAAATCTAAGGAGTACGATTAAGTGATACCAATTCAAAACATCTATTATATGTTGTCCTATGCATTTCAGATATTGAATGAGCAAGGTTATAAGAATATAGCCACAGAACAATTTAATAATACTGCTGAGTTGATGGCGGCTATCTTAGAAAAAGGTATCGCGATTCAGCTAAAGCGGGGACTGGGTAAAGAATATATTTCGCAGACGGAGGCGCTCTCTTCCCTGCGAGGAAAGATTGATATTGCAGAGTCTATCAAGACACAGTCAATGTTACGGAAGCAGCTAATCTGTACATATGATGAGTTTTCAGTTAACAGTATCATGAATCGGATCATCAAATCTACAGTTGAACTTCTACTTCGCTCGAATATATCGAAACAGCGCAAGAAAAATCTTGGTAAACTAATGGTATATTTTAGTGAAGTGGATCTTATTGATTTGCACACAATAAATTGGAATGTTCAGTACAATCGAAACAATCAGACCTATCGGATGCTGATCTCGATATGCTATTTGGTAGTAAAGGGGTTGTTACAGACTCAAACAGATGGAATCACAAAACTGATGGATTTTCTAGACGAGCAGCGCATGTGCCGATTGTATGAAAAGTTCATTCTGGAATACTACAGGAGAGAATTTAGAAATCAGATTACAGCAAATGCATCACAGATTCCGTGGCAATTGGACAACGACGAGAATTCTATGTTGCCGGTGATGCAGAGTGATATTATGCTCCAGCGCGATGACAAAGTTCTTATTATTGATGCAAAGTACTATGAGCACAGCACACAGGTGCAGTTTGACAAGCATACACTTCATTCGGTAAATCTCTATCAGATTTTTACTTATGTGAAGAACAAGGAATATGAACTGAGAGAGAAAAAACACATGGTTTCAGGAATGCTTTTGTATGCAAAGACTGATGAAGAAATATATCCCAATAATGTATATCAGATGAGTGGAAACCAGATTACTGTCAGAACTCTGGATTTGAATTTACCATTTGACGAAATAGCGAGGCAGCTAAATATAATAGCAAAATCGCATTTCGATTTGTAAAGGGGTCTGTCTGAAAAAACAGGACATCATTGAAATGCGTTATGAAGATGAGAATATATGGTTGACACAAAAGATAAAGGACACATAATATGATATGGATGTTCGAACCATAAATTATAATGTCAAAAAATATTTAGTAATAGCAGGAAGGTTCAGTTATTCGAAAAATTCAGATAATTGCTACCGATGGAAAAAGTTGTATCAATTATCGCTATTCCATATAAGTATGATGAAGATAGTAGATGGGGAAAAAATACGAATATAGAACAAAGAAAAACAATTAATAAAAGAGTGATGGAGGGATATCGATGTCTGAAACAATGATAGGGACACTGGTGGGATCGGCAGTGACTTTGATTACGACGATAGTTACTTTGTATATAAATTCACTGATTGAGAAGCATAAGTGTCAACTGGAAATTCAACAAAAAAAATATGAGGTAAAAAGAAAAAAATTAAATGATATATATGAAAAGTTAGTTGATATTGTAAATCAGTATCCAAATGCATCACCGAGTGATGTTTTACTATTTGTAGACAATGCTCCCCACTTTTCAATGGAATCGTTTGATGCTGTTTTAACTAGTTTGGATTATCAGATTGAAGATTATAAAAGACAATTAAATAATGTGAATATTAATTATGAGAGAAAGATTGACGCTGAAACGCAAATATCGAATAGAGAATATGCGAAGAAAAAGATATCCGAGATACGAGATGCATATTATATGGCCAAAGATAGATATAAATTATTTTGTGAATCAGATAAAGCTGTGTTTGATCTCTATGCAGGACAGGATGTGCGAAATTGTCTTGTAGAATTCGAGGTGATTCTCCATAATGTATTTATATCTAGTCACAGTGTAGGTGCCGCTAATGATCCACTAAAAAATAGTATTGAAATTATTCGGAGGAAAATTATTAATAGTATAAGAAATGATATTGGAACATTTTAGTGTATTTAAGTGGTGGGTAAAAACTATTCTTTTAGGACGAATAAAGAAGACAAACATAAGAGAGATGGCAAAAATGGATGGTACAGATATGATTCAAGATTTGCTTTGCCAGTATATGGTGATGATGGAGAAGTAGAAAGGTATAATGTGTTTCATGCATCCATGTTAATAAGACATTCTAATGACGAAAAGATGTATCTATATGATATAATTGACATAAAAAAAGAAACGAGCAACTCTCTCGGCGAATAATCGCTTACCAGACAAAAAACCCATTTCCTTTGCGTTGATAATACTACAACAGATTAAGAATGTCAATCCGGAGACTTGAAAAAATATATAGAGGAGAATCCTATTTGAAAAAGAACCAAATATCCATTCGTTCCAGTGTAGCGGAATACTTAATAGAGGTTGTTTTTGCTGGCAACCAACAGGACAGTGTTGAGATGCACTATGAGGAGGATAATATATGGCTGACGCAGAAGATGATGGCGACACTATATGATGTAGATGTTCGTACGATCAATGAGCATATCAAGAAGATTTATTCCGACTCAGAGCTTGAGGAAGATGCAACTATCCGGAATTTCCGAATAGTTCAAACCGAAGGTTCCCGTCAGGTTACATGTGATACCAAGCATTATAATCTTCAGATGATTATTGCTGTCGGCTTTAAAGTGAATAATGAACGAGCCGTGCAGTTTCGTAAATGGGCTAACAGTATCGTCAAGGAATGTACTATCAAAGGCTGGGCCATGGATGGTGAGCGCTTAAAAAATGGTGGCTCTGTGCTTACAGTAGAGTACTTCGATCGTTTACTTGAGCAGATTCGTGAAATCCGTCTCTCTGAGCGTAGATTTTATCAGAAGATAACAGACATCTATGCTACAGCTCTTGATTATGACCGTACAGCAAAAACGACAAAGCAGTTCTTTGCAAAAGTACAAAATAAGATTGTAAAAAGTGATGTGCACGTTGCGAAGAATTATCTGAGTGATCAGGAAATGCGTTCATTAGAGTGTATCGTATCTGCTTATCTGGATTGGGCAGAAGACCGTGCAGAACGTCATATTCCAATGACTATGGAAGATTGGGCGAAACGACTAGATTTATTTCTGATGACAGATGACAGAGAGGTTCTTCAGGATGCAGGCAAGATCACAGCAGAGATTGCCAAGGCGAAAGCTGAAACTGAATTTGAAAAGTATCGAGTTGTTCAAGACCGGTTATTTATGTCTGACTTCGATAGATACATGCTGGAACTGGAAAAGAATGCGAAGAAGTATAGGAAAGATGGTAGACAGTCAAAGTGATGGCTGTCTATTTTTTTGTAAAAAACAACATGACATAATCGAATTGACTAAAGAAAAATAAAGATATATAATATAGACAAAACGAGATTGACATAAATGGAGGATATGGTAATGGAGAAAACTGTAACACTTGAAGCGGCATTAAAAAGAATTGAGAAATTGGAAAAGGAGAATGCAGATCTTCGGGAGGAATTGGAGTATTACAGAAACAGAAAATTAAGCGGACGGCAAAAACATAACGCTAAGTGGATGGCAATATATAATGATTTTGTTGCTGGGTATGAGGATGGCATGACAATGGTAGAAATTGCGAAGCGGAACAATGTCAGTGAGAGAACGATTTATAGGTATAAAGCGTATTATGACAATATGAAGAAAAATGAGAAATAGCCCATTTTAATGATACTAGTAAAATGGTTCAATGTATGAGGAGAAAGTCTGATATGGAAAAGAAATGATTAACTGAAAATAGCACGATAATAACACATATTGTTGATGTCAACAATATGTTTATATCAGAATTGCGGACAATTTTTTTGACCGCAAAATGGATGGAGGAGCTTTATGGAAGAAGATAAAAAGAAAGATGAAATTGCAGTAATTGAGATTAATGAAGAATTTATGAAACAAAAATTGTATGAGTTTCGAGGATGCAAAGTTTTATTAGATGCAGATTTGGCTGAAGTATATGGATATGAACTTAAGGCGTTTAATCAGCAGGTAAAAAGAAATATAGAAAGATTTCAAAATGACATGATGTTTCAATTATCTGATGATGAAGTGGAATATTTGCGGTCACAATTTGTGACCGCAAATATAAGTAGCAAATCCCGTAGCAATCCTTATGTTTTTACGGAACAAGGTGTATACATGTTAATGACTGTACTAAAAGGAAAACTTGCGGTAAGACAAAGTATTGCATTGGTAAGAACCTTTAAGAAAATGAAAGATTACATATTAGAAAATCGAAATCTTATTGGTCAGCGGGAAATGCTCCAGTTAAGCATGGAGACTGCAAACAACAGAATCGAAATTAACAAAATCAACTCAGATATGATATCTCTGGAAAAGCAGATTTCAGATGTTGCAGAACGGTTGAAAGATGTGATAACAAAATCTGAGTTGGCAGATATGATGAACAGCTTTGTTTCAGATGATGATGAAAAGTGGCTCATGTTTAATGCAAAATTCAGTAGTGCAGATGAGGTGTATGAATCTATTTATAAGCAGGCAAAGTCATCAATATATGTTGTTGATAATTATATTGGATTAAGAACGCTGGTACATCTTAAAAATTCTCCTACAGGTGTAAATATTACTTTGTTCAGTGATAATGTTGGAAATAATAAACTTCATAATATAGAATTTACGGATTTTTGCAAGGAGTATCCATCCATAAAAATATCATTGCAAAAGACTGGCGGTATATTCCATGATCGTTTTATAGTGTTGGATTATGGAACTGCTGATGAAAGGGTTTTCTTATGTGGTGCTTCATCAAAAGATGCCGGAGCACGAATAACCAGTATTGTTGAAGATTATGGAATATCTAAATATGCTCCGGTGATTGTCACGCTGTTGAAAAATCCAACCTTGATTTTGCCACAATAGTTGAAAGTAAAAGATTGCATATTTGTGGTATTATCTGCATCATTTTAGTATAATACACCTTAAGATAGCGAAGTATCACTACGTCTGGTATGAATGCATATATGATATTGGTTATCAGGATATTGTGTTTTTAGAGGCAAAATGAATCATGAACTACAAAAATATTTTACAATTTAAAGGAACGTGGCGCGTGTATCAGGCACGGGTGCTGGATCGGGCGGAGCATTATGTGCGGGATGGCAAGATCCATATCGTGGCGGCTCCGGGTTCGGGAAAGACTACGCTTGGAATTGAACTGATACGCAGGCTGCAGGGAACGGCACTGGTGCTTGTGCCGACGATTACGATCCGGGAGCAGTGGATCGCACGGATCAAAGAAGCATTTTTGTGTGACGGCGTGGACGCGGAAGCGTATCTGTCACAACGCCTGAAAAATCCACGGTCGATTACAGTGACTACATATCAGGCTTTGCACAGTGCCATGACGCAGATACAGGATGGAGAGGAAGATTATAAGGGATTTTCCCTGCTTCAGGTCTTGCAGGATGCAAAGGTAGATACGCTTTGTCTCGACGAATGTCACCATCTGCGAAGTGAGTGGTGGAAATCTCTGGAAAGCTTGAAGGAGAAGCTGAGCGATGTAACGACGATTGCGCTTACGGCGACACCGCCATATGACTCGACACCTGCCATGTGGAACCGTTATATCGCAATGTGCGGAGAGATAGATGAGGAGATTACGACACCGGAGCTGGTGAAGGAGGGAAGTCTCTGTCCGCATCAGGATTATGTGTATTTCAATTATCCGACGAAACAGGAAGAAGCGGAAGTGATGCGGTATATGCAGGTACATCCGGACTGTGAGGAGTTAGATCCGGAGATAGAGAAGCATCTGACGAATTCACTTGGGAAGATCGAAAGCATCCGCCAGATTACACAGCATGAATATGCATCACTTCATGGAAGGCTGCATATGCTGATCCTAACGGATTATATACGGAAGGAACATGAAAAATCAATCGGTAACCGGGAAGCAGATGTGAATCTGCTCGGGGTGCTGCCACTCTTTGAGAATCTTCGGCGGGATGCGCAGGATATGTGGTCGGATATGCGGCTTGGCGTGTTATGTGGAAGCATTATTGTGATACCAGCCGGGGCGAAGGATGCACTATTAAAAACTGTGGGTGATTCAGGCACGGTGACATTCTCGAAGCTTGGAAGTCTGCCAGAGACTGAGTATGTGAAGGTATCTGCGGTTGGTGATTCACATTTCCTGATACCGGCAGTGACACAGTTGTTTGCAGATGGATATATACAGGTGTTGATCGGTACAAAATCACTGCTTGGCGAAGGCTGGGATTCCCCGTGCATCAATTCTTTGATCCTTGCAAGTACGGTTGGCTCGTTTATGCTCAGTAACCAGATGCGTGGCAGAGCCATCCGTACATGGGACAGAGAACCGGATAAGACAAGCAATATCTGGCATCTGGTATGCTTAAAACCATGGTATGAGAGTTCGTTCGGAACCAAACCGGAGACGAGCGAGGATTACCGGATGCTTACCAGACGAATGGAACATTTCCTAGGTCTGCACTACACGGAGGATGTGATTGAAAATGGTCTGGCACGGCTGTCGATCATACAGAAACCATTTACAAAGGCGAATGTAGCGAATATGAATGCGACGATGCTCGCCTTATCTAAGGAGCGGAGTCGCTTGCGGGAGCGTTGGAACCGTTCGCTTACGATCTATCCGAAGATGGAGGTCGTGACAGAGGTGAAGGTGCGGGATAAAGCAGTGCCAAGGGCGGCGTTTCATGATGCGGTAGCAAAGATGATATTCTCGATATTCCTGTTGTGTGCTGCGTGGTATATGGCGGCGCAGACAGGTGCGAAAACCGGGAGTGCGTGGTTTGGAACGCTAGCTGGAATATTTACGTTGGCGGGATTGGGGATGCTTTCATACTGCTTCCCGAAGATGTTTATGCTTGGAAGTCCGTACGAACGGTTGAAGACATTTGGTAAGGGAATCCGGAAAGCACTGGAGAAGCAGAAGCTTTTGGATATGCCGGACAGTAAGGTTGTGACGGAGACGCCGGAGGCGTATAAACATGTCGTATATCTGCAGGGCGGAAGCGGGAGAGATGGCGCGCTTTTTTCCCGGTGTGTGAATGAGTTTTTTGCACCGATTGAGAATCAGAAATATATCTTAGTCAAGCATGGAAGACAAAGAGGCAATGACTGTTTCTTTGCAGTGCCGGATTGTTTTTCAGCGAAGAAGGAACAGGCAGAGCAGTTTACAGAGTGCATGCGTCCATATATCGGTGCATACGATTGTGTTTATACGCGGGCAGGACAGGGGAATGTTTTGCTGCAGGAGGCACAGAATGCTGCCTATGCGAATCAGGAAGCACGCTGCAGTATGCGGCGGAAGGTAACAGGAAGAAAGTAGAAAGCAGATGAAATGGCAGAAAAATTGAAAAAACACGCATCAAAGCTTATACTTGGAATCCGAGGGGAGGATATCAAATTTGACCCTCAGAATATTGATGTATATAAGGATAATAAGATGCATTTCTTCGATTGCGAGATAGAAGAATTGATTGAATTATAGGAGGACTTTGAATGAGTAAATTAAAGAAAGCGGAAGAGTTTGTAAATGTTCATAGAGTCAAAAAAGAACAATTCCCAGCGTTTCATGTAACACCGCCGTGTGGGTGGATGAATGACCCAAATGGTTTTTCTTCTTATCATGGAAAAATTCATTTGTTCTATCAGTTCCATCCATATAATGAGGCGTGGGGACCGATGCATTGGGGACATTCGGAGACAACAGATTTTGTAAAATGGACTGAACTTCCCATCGCACTTGCACCAGACCAAAGTTACGATGATGCAGGGTGTTTCTCAGGATCTGCCATTGAGACAGAAAAAGGACATCTGCTTGTATATACCGGTGTGACAGAGCAGGAAGAAAATGGAGTAAAAAACGTATATCAGGACCAATGCCTTGCGATTGGAAACGGAGAAACATATACTAAGCTTGCGCAAAATCCGGTTGTAACAGGAGATATGATGCCGGAACATTTCAGCCGGGAACATTTCCGGGATCCGAAGATCTGGAAAGAGGAAGATGGCTATTATATGGTTGTTGGAAATAAGACGGATGATGGAAAACCGCATGTTGTTTTGTTCCATTCAGAGGACGCAATTAGCTGGGAGTATGTGTCGGTGCTTGCAAAAGACGATACAGGTATGCTTGGAACGATGTGGGAGTGTCCGGATTTCTTCTGCCTGGATGGTGCATATGTATTAATTACATCTCCGCAGAATCTAAGTGCGGATGAAGAATTTCATAATGGAAACAATTCGGTTTATTATATGGGAAGCTATGATAAAAACCAGCATATGTTCCATTATGACGCAGTTTACTCGCTTGATGACGGATTGGATTTTTACGCACCGCAGACGATGCTTGCGGACGATGGAAGAAGAATTATGATTGCATGGATGCAGTCATGGGATTCGAATATCCGTCCCGAAGGTCAGAAATGGTCCGGCATGATGATATTACCGAGGGAACTCAAGGTAAAAGATGGAAAGATTCTGCAAAGCCCGGTGCGTGAAATCGAAAACTATCATAGAAATGGTGTCAGGTATGAGAAGCAGGAAGTACAGGGAACATGTAGATTCGATGGTATTAAAGGACGTGTACTTGATATGACCGTGGAGATTGCCGGTGGCAATTTCAGGGAGTTTACAATCTCGGTCGCACAAAATGAACAGTTCCACACAGACTTTTCTATACTGCAGCATAAAAACAGGATAGAAATTGACCGGACATATTCCGGTATGGTACGTGATGCGAATGCAATCCGGAGAGTAAAAGTAAAAACACCTTGTAAAAAATGGAAGCTTCGTATAATCTTAGATAAGTATTCGATGGAAGTTTTTCTGAATGATGGACAACAGGTATTCAGTACAACATTTTATACATCGCTCGAAGCGGACCAAATCAGTTTTGTGTGCGATGGAAAAGCCATTGTAAATCTTGAAAAATATGATATCGTTGTGGCGTAGAGTATGCAAGGAGGAACCGATATGAAAAAGTTTGATGTAACAGCACTTGGAGAATTGCTGGTAGATTTTACAGAAAATGGAATGAGTGCGCAGGGAAATCCTTTGCTTGAAGCAAATCCGGGCGGTGCTCCGTGCAATGTACTTTCCATGTTGCAGAATCTTGGAAAAAAGACTGCATTTATTGGGAAAGTAGGAGCAGACATGTTTGGTACAATGTTAACGCAGGCGGTGAAAGACCAGGGAATCAATATAGATAATCTGGTGACAGATGATACTGTGCATACGACGCTTGCGTTTGTACATACTGGTGTGGATGGTGACCGCGACTTTTCTTTTTATCGTAATCCTGGAGCAGATATGATGCTTAGGGAGGAAGAAATCCAGCAGGAGATTTTTGCTGATACAAAGATTTTTCATTTTGGAACGTTGTCAATGACGGATTTACGGATGGAGCAGGTAACGAAACATGCAGTGAAAAAAGCAAAAGAGCAGGGAGCTGTCATTTCCTTTGATCCGAATTTAAGACCGCCATTATGGAAAAAACTTGGAGACGCAGCTGATAAAATGTGGTATGGAATCAGTCAATGTGACATTCTGAAGATTTCGGATGATGAGATATCTTTCTTAACAGGTACTGCAGATATCGATCAGGGAATTGGGAAAATCATGGAGCAATATTGTCCGGCACTGATTTGTGCAACGATGGGAAAAGATGGAAGCAAGGCATATTACAAAGGAAAAAGTGTATATGCGGAACCGTTTTTGCAGAAGAATACGATTGAAACAACCGGTGCTGGCGATACATTTATGGCATGTATCTTAAATACAGTACTTGACAAGGGAATCAATGGATTGTCTGAAAGTGATATGTATGAGATGCTCCGGTTTGCAAATGCAGCCGCTTCAATCATCACAACACGTAAGGGTGCTTTAAAGGTGATGCCACAGAATCAGGAAATCAGAGATATGTTACAGGAGGGATAAGTATGCGTGGAATCGAAATTATGCTAAGCTCCATTGAGGATGTGAAGCATTTTGTACAGACAATCACCATGTTTGATGGCGAATTTGAATTAGTCAGCGGAAAATATATTGTGGATGCAAAATATATTGAAAATCTCCGATGATGAGATTACATTTGTTACGGGAAAAGACGTAGTGGAAGGAATATTAAAATATAAGAATGAATTATAGATTGACGATCAGCTACGATGGCACGCGCTATCATGGCTGGGAAAGTAAAAAAGAAGTGGATACGATTGAGGGAAAGTTGGAAGCGGTCTTCGCGAGGATGACGGAACAGGACGTGAAGATTCATGGTGCAGGAAGAACCGATGCAGGTGTGCATGCGATGGGCATGGTTGCAAACGGCTTCTTAGATACCACGCTTACGCCGGAAGAAATCAAAGCCTATGCGAATCATTATCTGCCGGATGATATCTGTATCCGGGAGGTTTCGGGTGTATCCGAGCGGTTCCATGCAAGACTTAATGCCAAAGGAAAGGTGTATCAGTATACCTGTTATATCGGGGACGAAAAGCCGGTATTTGAACGGCTGTATACATGGGTGTTGCCGGAATGGGTTACGAATGGGACACCTGACCGGATGCCGGATATAGAAGCGATGCAAAAGGCAGCAGAATACCTGATTGGCACGCATGATTTCAAGAGCTTCTGTGGGAATAATAAGATGAAGAAATCCACAGTGCGGACAATCTATGATATTACAATCGCAGAGGAACAAGGATATCTGCGGATGACATTTCATGGAAATGGCTTCTTACAGAATATGGTCCGGATACTGACCGGAACACTGCTTGAGGTTGGCTATGGACGGATGCACGCGGAAGATATGGAGACGGTACTTGCGTCACGGGACAGGCAGATGGCAGGTCCGACAGCGCCGCCACATGGACTTATGCTTCTTGAAGTGGAATATGGAGTATAATATTGAGGAATACGAAAGGAAGGATACGAGATGTCAGGCTATTTGATCAAGGATACAACAAGAGAAGAACGTGAGCAGATTGTAGCAGAATCGCTCGGAAATATTGAGGCAACCTGTGATGGCTGTATGAGCGGCTTAGCGGAGATGTATCAGGACTACATCGACGGGAAGAAGGAGCTGCGCGAGATTAATATGGAATTCAATGCCCGCTATGTGAAGGGCGAGGATATGCCACAGCGGAGCCGATGCCCGATGTAAGAAAGAAAATCTATATGAGACAGGGGATACTTTTCAGGACAAAAACAACGTCCCCAAGACCGGTGCAGAGATGTGCCGGTTTTTTCTTGACAAGGAAAAATCAAAGTGATATGATTTTGATATCAAAATAAGATATGCATCGATTCAAAGGGAGGAATTGGTTATGGAAGAGAAAATTTATACTACGAAGCGAAAAGGTATGGCAGTATTGCTGACTGTTTTATTCGTTTATCTGATTGCGATTACAGGTACTGTATTTGGAGCTGTAAAGTATGAGGATTCCGCAGAAACAGGCTATCTGGTACTCATGGTTGTTTCCATCGTTGTGTTATCACTTGGATGGTTTCCACTGATTGGACTTCGGGTGTTGAAGCCACAGGAAGCATTGGTTTTGACGTTGTTCGGGAAGTATGTTGGTACAATCCGGGAAGCTGGTTTTTACTTCGTGAATCCATTTTGTACAGCCATCAATCCGGCAGCAACAACGAAGCTTGCACAGAGTGGTGATATCCAGCAGACAGCAGCGAAGAGTGCATTTTCTATCTCTGCGGATGGTACATCTGTATCGGTCGATGGTTCTGCATCAGGAAAGAAGATTTCATTAAAGGCGATGACACTGAGCAATGGCAGACAGAAGATCAACGACTGTCTCGGTAACCCGGTTGAGATCGGAATTGCAGTTATCTGGCGTGTAATGGATACAGCAAAGGCGGTTTTCAATGTCGATAACTATAAGGAATATTTATCCCTGCAGTGTGATAGTGCACTTCGTAATATTGTGCGTGTCTATCCATATGATGTCGCACCGAATGTTGACACAACCGGTGACGGTGTAGCCGATGAAGGCAGTCTGCGAGGATCGGCAGAGGTCGTAGCCGGAAGAATCCGTGATGAGATCCAGAGCAAGGTCAATGAGGCAGGCCTTGAGATCGTGGAAGCAAGAATTACATATCTTGCATATGCACCGGAAATTGCATCTGTAATGTTGCAGCGGCAGCAGGCATCTGCTATTATAGATGCCAGAAAGATGATCGTAGACGGAGCGGTTGGAATGGTAGAAATGGCGTTAGAAGAATTAAATAAAAAACAGGTCGTTGACTTGGATGAGGAGCGAAAGGCAGCTATGGTTTCAAATCTTTTGGTAGTTTTGTGCGGCAACCATGATGCGCAGCCAATCGTGAACTCAGGAAGCTTATACTAGATGGCAGCGAAAAAACAGATTCCGCTCCGCTTATCGGAAAAACTGTATGCCGATATTGCCGCATGGGCAGAAGATGACTTTCGATCCGTCAACGGACAGATTGAATATCTCCTATCCGAGTGCGTGAGACAACGGAAGAAAGATGGAAAATATGTCTCTGAGGAGATTGATGTTCCACCGGAACTGGATATCAAATGATATGTGCCAGGGGACACTCTTCGGAACAAAAACAACGTCCCCAATATGCCCCAAACAACGTCCCCAAGGTAAGGAGGAATTGAGATGAAAAACCACATTACACTCAAGCAGAAGATTGTTGAGATACTTGCCTATGTTTTGATGTGGGCATCGATTGTGATTGGAATTATATGGTCTGCAAAGCTGCCGAAGGAAGTGGCAACACACTTTGACGCGGCTGGAAATGCAGATGGATATGGATCTCCGTATTCCTTTCTGTTTTTACCAATTATTATGCTGATTAGCTGTGGCATCAGCAGTCTGGTTTTACATTTTATGCCACCCGATCTGTGGAGCATGCCAGTGAAAGTAAAACCGGAACATGCGGTGCGTGTGTATAGAGACGTTGTCTGGATGATGGTGGGGATGGAATTTTGTTTTGGTGTATTTACGCTCTATAGCACGATAACCTCCTACATGCAGAAGATGGATGGCATGCTTGCAGCAACGTTTATATTCCTGGCAGTTTTATTTGGAATTATTATATGGTGTATTGTCGCCTGTGTGCGGCATAACCGGTAGTGTTTAACGAAAACTTAACATGAGAATTACACAGTACAGATAGATTCGAAACGGAATAGCTGATACTTTATAGATAAGATCACATAGTTTATGTAGAACGATGTATGGTTTTATTGATAACCGGAATTGGAGAATTCGATGAGTCAGAAGCGGTTTCGAACAGGACATCTGAATGATATAGTAAAGCAGGAGCATCGTACATGGTTGATTTTTCCAATCATCATGGGGGTGCTCCTGTTTCGTTATGGATGGGAAATTTTCGCTGTGTCCAAGACACAGATGATGCTTTCGAATGCACTGGGATTTTTAGTAATCATATTTCTGATTGCACTGGTGTTTGGCTGTATTCCTTTTTATATTCGTAGGGCAAAACTGCTTGGTGCAAAGAAAGAATTGCTTTCGAATTGTACCTTTGTGACGATGCAGGATCTTGATTATTACCGGGATAAACTTACCGGACTGACACCGGGAGAAATCAGTTTACTGGAAGATTTGCAGATTGAGGAAGAAAAGGATCTCAGTGCATATATCCTCTGGTATGAGCATCTCGGATTGATCTGGGAAACGGAAGATGGGTACATACAGGGAAATCCAAAGCCGGGGGAGAATGAGAAATTGCGGGAGAGTGACTACTTTCTGATTGACAAGCTTCTGGAAGGAACGTCGAAGAAGCATCTGCAGGAATGGAAAGAACAGATGATGGCAGAAGCAGTAGCAGATGGTTTTCTGAAGAAACGAAGCGGAATCCTTCCATCTGCGATTGACCGCCATGCGAAGAAGATTGCTTTTTTGTGGGTGATACTTTTGATTGCCTGTATATTCCTGATTGCATCCGGCACAATGGAGCCGGCGATGCAGGAAGCATATGGGAATATCGCATTCCCGTTGTCGGACCAGGTATTCTGGTTTGGCAGGAAATTGAACTGGATGCTTGCCTGCATGAATACGATAAGTGGAAAGGCAAATGAGGTCGAGCTGATCCTTCGTACACCACAGCTGCTTTCAACGATGGCATTATGTTTTATGGTGTTTGCGCTTTTCTTTTTGCTGTTACTGGTACCGTTTTTATATCTGAAAATGCGGAGCAGCCAGATGTTAGAGCGTGCAGATTATGTGCGGACAGCGCGTGGAAATGAATATGCGGAATATATCTGGGGCATGAAGAATTTTATTCACGATTATTCGTATCTGAATGAGGCGGAGAAGGATGCGCTTGCACTGTGGGATGATTATCTGATCTATGCGGTTTTGCTGGAGGAAAATACGCAGATACAAAAAGAGATCATGGCGCGGATGAAACAGTAAAAATAGAGGAAAGAAAGGAAGAAAATAAAATGGATGGAGCAGTGATTGTAAAAGTTGTAATTATGGCTTTGATATTGGTTCTTGTGATTGTAACAATCTGTACGTGTAATAAATTCATGGTACTGAAAACGCGGGCGGAGAATCAGGCGTCGCAGATTGATATCCAGCTTGCCAGACGGGCAGATCTGATTCCGAATCTTGTAGAGATTGTGAAAGGGTATGCAAAGCATGAGAAAGAAACACTTATGACGGTGGTCGAACTCCGGAACCGGATGACACTTGCGGATACAAGAAATGAGCGCTTTGAGGCAAACGAAGCGTTAAACCGGGCATCGCGGAAAGTGTTTGCAGTGGCAGAACAATACCCGGAATTAAAGGCGAACACAAACTTTCTACAGCTGCAGACAGAACTTTCCGAGACCGAAGACCGCGTGAGTAAGGCAAGACAGTTTTATAACGATGCGGCAACGAAGTACAATATCGAATTGCAGATGTTTCCGAAATCGATCCTTGCGAAGATATTTCATCTTTCAAAATTATCTCTGCTGGAATTCGGAAAGATGGAGAATCCGGGGATTCATTTTTAAGATATGCCAAGACTAAATCATAGACAATTTACGAAATAAGTATAAGAAATCATATGAAAAAGTGGAAAATATATCCACTTTTTTTCTTTTATGTTAGAATGTAGCTTGTGGCAGTTGTGTCATTGCCTGCCGGTGCGCCAGATTGAAAACTGTATGGAGTAAGACCGGTGACATGAAAAGGAAGATTGTTAATCATGACAGGAGATGAATCATATGAAGCTATCATTGGCGCATACATTACGGCACTATGATAAAAAGAATATAGGAAAAGATATCTTGGCGGGACTCATCATCATGGCTGTTTCTATTCCGATTTCGATGGGATATGCCCTGATTGCGGGACTTCCCGCTGTGTATGGTCTGTATGGGTCGGTGTTTCCGATTCTTGTGTTCGCGCTTCTTTCAACGTCACCGCAATTCATATTCGGCGTGGATGCGGCTCCGGCAGCACTGATTGGTTCCGCACTTTTAACTCTGCATGTTGAGGCAGGAAGTGAAGAAGCCATGGCGGTTGTACCGGTGCTCACATTCTTTGTTGCGATGTGGCTGCTTGCATTTTCTTTTATGAAGGCGGGAAAGCTCGTCAATTACATATCAGCCCCGGTGATGGGAGGATTTATTACAGGTATCTGCTCGACAATCATTCTTATGCAGGTGCCGAAGATTCTTGGCGGTACGGCAGGAACCGGAGAGTTTTTTGAGCTGGCAAAGCATATCGGACAGACAGCAAAGCATGTGAATATGCCATCCATCCTCTTAGGCGTGGCATCGCTTGTAATCCTGCTTGTGGCGAAAAAACTGGTTCCGAAATTCCCGATGGCAGTTGTATTGATGGTGGCAGGTGCCTGCTATACGCGGGTTGGAAATGTGCGGGAGCTTGGAATCCAGACACTCTCGAAGGTGGAGACGGGACTTCCGCAGTGGCAGATACCGGATTTTTCAGCTGTCTCAATCCGGGAGGCTGTGACAGTCAGCCTGTCGGTGGCAGTTGTAATTATGGCGGAGACGTTGCTGGCGGAGAATAATTTTGCACAGAAAAATGGCTACCGAATTGATGATAATCAGGAGATCTTTGCATTCTCCGTCGGAAATTTTCTTGCAGCCTTTACCGGGTGCTGTCCGATCAATGGCTCCGTATCCCGTACAGCGATGGGTGAGCAGTATCAGGGAAAGACACAGCTTACCTCGCTTGTGGCAGGACTTTCCATGATCGTACTTTTGCTGTGTGGAACGGGATTTATTCAGTATCTGCCGGTTCCGGTGCTTACTGCGATTGTGATATCGGCATTGCTTGGGGCAACAGAGTTTGATCTGATGGCACGGCTCTGGAAGGTCAGCCGGACCGAATGTATGATCTTTGTCGGCGCATTTTTAGGTGTGCTCCTGCTTGGCACGATTAATGGTGTTTTGATTGGTATTTTGCTTTCCTTTGCGGAGGTGATCATCCGGACAGCGAAGCCATCCACCTGCTTTCTTGGGATTCAGCCGGGGCATAAGCATTTTCGTGATCTAAAGGAGAGCAGCCAGATCCACGCACTGTCCGGTGTGCTTGTTTACCGGTTTAGCAGCAATCTGTTCTTTGCAAATGTGCAGGTGCTGAAAAATGATATTGAGGATCATATAAAACCGGATACGAAAGCTGTGATCCTTGATGCGGGCGGAATCGGAAGTCTGGATATTACTGCGGCAGACTGCCTGAAGCGTCTGCATCAGTCATTGAAAGAAAAGGGCATCCGGTTCTATATGACGGAACATATTTCGGATGTGAACGAACAGTTAAGGAAGCTTGGACTCGGATATCTGATTGAGGAGGGGTGCGTGCGCAGAACCATCCATATCGCATTGAAGGATATGGGAATCAACCGCCCGTATCCACTGGAAGACGGTGTGGATAATGAGGATCGCAGTGCGTCCCGGAAACGTGCAGATAACCGTGTGCAGGAGTTTGTGTGGGCGTTCGGCTCCGATGCGGAAAAACAGATCGAGCGTCAGATTGAAAAGCAGATTGCACAGCTAAAAGGAAGTGGGGATATCGAGAATCTGCTGCATGGACGATGGGCGCATATGGAGGAGCTTGACGAAGATGAGTGGCTGGAACACTTGGAGGAACACCTGAAGGAGATTGTCAATATATCCGGTAAGGATGAACATACCCTTGCGATGCAGATTGAGGAACATAGAAAACAGGTGCATGACCGGATCGCAAAGAATCATCCGGAGCTTGCAGAACGTTTCAGGGAGCGCAGACATGTGCTTGATGCACATCTGAAAGAACGCCATCCAAAGGTGTATGAGCTTGTACTGCAGTCGCGCGAGAAGAATGAACGGAATCGTTAGTACATCTGCGATAGAAGTGAAAATTCCCCGTTTATGATTGCGCAAAACTGATTGAAACAAACAGGTAACTATGCTAAAATATATACGATTATGTGGCGTATAGAGAAAACTATGGCAGACAATGAATCTACATGCGTGAATGTCGTTTGTTGCTGCCGACAGCCCGAAAAACAGGAGGATTTATACAACATGGAACAGTATAAAGAGCAATTTATTGAATTTATGATCGATTGTAACGTATTGAAGTTTGGTGATTTCGTGACAAAGAGCGGAAGAAAGACACCATTTTTTGTAAATACAGGTTTTTACAGAACAGGTTCCCAGTTAGCACGTCTGGGTGAGTATTATGCGGAGGCAATCAAGGACAAGTTCGGCTTTGATTTTGATGTGCTGTTTGGACCGGCATATAAGGGAATCCCGCTTTCCGTAGCTACAACAATGGCGATTGCCAACAAGTATGATGCAGACATCCGTTACTGCTCAAACCGTAAGGAGATTAAGGACCACGGGGATAAGGGAATCCTGCTTGGAAGTCCGATCAACGATGGTGACAAGGTTGTGATCATCGAGGATGTAACAACTGCAGGTACTTCGATTCAGGAGACACTTCCGATCGTGAAGGCGCAGGGCGATGTCGATGTGCTTGGTCTTGTTGTATCGGTTGACCGTATGGAGCGTGGTCAGGGCGAGAAGAGTGCACTGATGGAGATCGAAGAAAACTATGGATTAAAGACAACTGCGATCGTAACGATGGCAGAGGTTGTAGAGCATCTGTACAACAAGCCTTATAAGGGAAAGGTTGTAATCGATGATACCCTGAAGGCAGCGATTGATGCATATTATGAGCAGTATGGAGTAAAATAGTTTTATTGCAAGTATGGGAGGTCTAAAGCATGGAGAAGTTATATCATAAGATCAATGCAATCGGAATCAGCAATCTGGTTATTGGAATTGTGACAATTCTTGTCGGAGTTGGTGCAGGTGTGACGATGATCGTGAATGGCGCCCGCCTGATCACAGGCAAGAAGGATATCACGTTCTAGTGGGATTGTGAAAAATAAGTGAACTTCGGAAATTGAATTGACAGGACTTTTAAGAGTATGGTACAGTTACCATACTCTTTTTTTAACAACAAAATTACATCTTTTTTCATTGACGGTAGACATAGAAGATGGAATCCATCAGATTTCTGCATATGGTAAGGTATGGAGGAATTAATATGTTTATTTCGTTATGTAAAAAAATCAAGCAGCAATTAAAGGAAAAGAAAGCATGGAGACAGGTGCTCGCATATGGGATACTTGCGTTTTTGATCATGCAGTGTTATGTGCTTCCGTTTGCATCGGAAAATACAGAAGCGTGGGAATCTGTCGCGACGATTGGCGATGCGACATGGACAAATGCGCTTCCGCAGGATATACAGGCGGACGCAGAGGAATCTGCATTCACAGAATCGGAAGAGACTGTACAGAGTGTATCTCCGAGTGCGTATTATCAGGCACCGGATACATCCAATGCATTTGTCGCATACGCGATGACGATTCCGAAGGGAAGCGGAAAAAACAGCGATAATATGTGTGCGATTTATGTAGCACAGGCGTTATCTGGTTTTTATGGAGACAAGGCATCGGTACAGGGAAGTACGCTCGTCTCGCAGATCTCGGATACATTTGAAGTAAGTGAGAATTGGGAGCGCGTCTATGCTGATGCAAACTGTTTTCCAAAGGATAAGACGGAGGCGGAATATGATGCAATTTACGACCAGCTGACAAATGCAGGCGATGTCATCTGTTTTGTAAATGGAAAACTGGACGGCTATGTCCATTGCGCAATTTCCGGTGGAGGAACCGCTTTGATCGGACATTTGTATAGCTCTGGCTGGGATTCCCTTCGCGCATGCTATTATCTGGATAACGCGGTGGACGTGCGGAAACAATGCTCCGGAATGATTGTATATCGTCCGAAAGAACGTCTGAAGACTGGAACCTTGCGGATTTGTAAAAGCTATAATGAGGACGTCTACAAGACGAATCCGAAGTTGTATGATGTGGCGGGAGCCAATTATGCAGTGTATGCTAGCTATGAGGATGCGAAACGAAGCCGGAATGTGAAGGGATATTGTTATATTGAGCCGGGGGAAAATGGTGCACTGGCAGAGGATAACGTCTCTTGTTCTGCACGCACAAAGCCGGATGAACAGGGTACGATTGTACAGTTTGCCGAGGGTACATATTATATCCGGGAATGGAATGTGCCAACAAATGGAGGCTGGAAGTTAGATCCGAATATTTATAGTACGAAAATCTATGCAGGAAGACGGACAACCCTTGGCTTGCCAAGAGATGCGGTGGCGAAGCCTCTGGAGCTGAAATCAGAGGGAGATTATTTTGATACGCGTGTGGTTGGACCGGAAGAGGAGTATCTTGGAAAACTCAGACTGACAAAGAAGGTGGAGGAAAATTATGAAGCCTTTCTTTTAGAACACCCGGAGTATAGCTTTGATGGGATTGAATACGCGGTCTATGCTGTTTCCGCAAACGGAAGTAAGGACACCACTAAGCGTGTGGGATTGTTTCGGATGGATAAAAAAGGTACGGGTTTTGTGCAGGAATGTGCGCACGATACAGACTGTGTGGGTGATACAGAAATGCAGCTTCGGATCGGCTGGTATATGATTCAGGAAGAAAAAGCAAACGACTATATGTTGTTAGATGATACGCCAGTCTGGGTACAGATCAAAAAAGATCAGACAACCCCAATGGAGGTTGTTGTAAAAGATGCAGTGAATATTCTTCATTTCCGTGGGGATCTCAGTTTTACAAAAGTGGATGAAAATGGAACCCCGCTTGCAAATATTGCGTTTTCTATTTCTGATACAAAGGGAGAATCCCACATCGTCTGGACAGATGAAAATGGGTATTACTCGACGGCAGCTTCCTATATTCCACATTCGTATCATACGAATCAGGAAGAGGCAGGTGCGGGTATCTGGTTTGGACAGGCAGACGTGGATGATACGAAGGGCGCATTGCCGTATGGAACGTATTACATCGAAGAGGTTCGCTGTGGGGCAAATAAAAATAAGTATCGAAATGCTGAGAAAATCGAAGTATCTATACAGGAGGATGGCGCGCATGTTGAGTTAGGAACGATTATAAATGAGCTATTTCCGCAGATTAAAACGAAGGCAGGCTTTGAAAATCCAATTGTTGATATACGTGCAAAGGGGACACTTGTGCCATGTAAGGATATTGTTTCATTTGAGAATCTGGAGATTGGACACACCTATACGATTTCAGGGGAAGCACGATGGAAAAAGGATGGTACGGTTTTGGAAAAACCATATATGGCAAAGAATGAGCCTGTGACATTTGTCGCGGAAAAGGTAAATATGGATATCGAAGTGAAGTATGAGATTCTGTTTCTGGATGCACTGTGTGGACAGGAAGTGGTGTTCTATGAGACGGTAAAAGATACGGCATATCCGGGCGAGATCGTTGCTTCACATACAGATCTTTCGGATCTCGCACAGACAATCTGTTTTCCCGAAGAGCCGTCGACCACAACGACCGAAACGACAGAAACCACCGAAACAACGGAGACAACCGAAACGACAGAAACGACAGAAACCACCGAAACATCGGAAACATCGGAAACGACTGTTGCCGGGACAAGCACACAGGTGATACCGACTAAGGAGCAGGCGGTAAAGACCGGAGATGAAGCAAATCTGTTTCTGACGATTCTTGTTCTGTGTACAAGTGCAGTTGGAATCGGAATGGGTTTGATAGGAAGAAAGAGGAGTCATAAACAGAAATAAAAAATGTCCCCATCTGTTTGATGGGGACGCCTTTTTAGTCATGTAAAGTTTTATGTTTGCTTAAAAGCTCAATAAAATCGGTAGAATTTAAAGGCTTGGAGAAGAGATAGCCCTGCAGGGTGTCACAGAACTGGTTCTGCAGAATCTGCAGCTGTTCATTATCCTCCACACCTTCTGCCACAACAGAGATATCCATCTTGTGTGCCAGATCAATGATGGAGTCTGCGATGCAGCGGTCCTTTTCGTTACTGCAGATACCATCGATAAAGGATTTGTCAATCTTTAACGTATCGATTGGAATCTGTGTCAGGTAGTTGAAGGAAGAGTAGCCAGTTCCGAAATCGTCTAAGGCGATGGAACAACCAAGCTCTTTCATCTGATTGATCAGCTTTAAGTTGTGTTCAAACGAATTCATCAGGACACTTTCTGTGATCTCGATTTCGAGATGTTTCAGATCCATACCTGTTTTTTCCGGAATGCTTTTAATGATATCGATCAGATGATCATCCTTTAACTGGGTGGTTGATACATTGACAGATACACGGAGTGGACCGAATCCGCTCTTGATCAGTACCTGATTGAAGTTGCAGGCTTCAATCAATGCCCATTCCCCAAGGATGTTGATAATACCGGTTTCTTCTGCGATCGGAATAAATTCTGCAGGAGAGATAAAACCAACCAGCTCAGACTCAATACGCATCAGCGCTTCATAGCCGGTAACCTGACCGCTTTCCACATTGACCTGTGGCTGGTACTGTAAGTAAATTTCGTTCTTATCAATAACATGAGATAGAATATCTGCAAGATCATTTTTCCGGTTGACATCGTCCTCCATGTAGCTGTCGAAGAAGCGGTAGCTGTTTTTGCCAGAGTTTTTCGCATTGTACATCGCGATGTCTGCGTTCTTGATCAACTCGCTTACCGTCAGACCGTTGTTTGGGAAGACTGCGATACCGACACTCATGGAAACCACAGCGGTTTCATCGTTTAAGATGAATGGATGATGTACGACATTGACAAGCTGGCTTGCAAAGTTTTCCAGATCATCCACGGTATCGAAGCGATTTTTTAAGATCAGGAACTCGTCACCGCCGTTACGTGCCAGAATATCATCGGAAGCGATACAGGAAAGCATCCGGTCGGAGACATCCTTTAACAGAAGGTCACCATAGTCGTGTCCGAGTGTATCGTTGATATTTTTAAAGTTATCTAAGTCGATAAAGAAAATGGCATGCTTGCTGGCACCGACGCTTGCGTCATGGAAGATCTTGTAAGCGTATTTCATGAAAGCAACACGGTTATAAAGTCCGGTTAAGCCATCGTGATAGGCAAGCTGCTCGATATGGGCATAGTTCTTTTTCAGTTCCTGTTCGCTGACCTCTAATGCAGCTTTGGAAGCAGATAATTCCTTGTAGTTGTTGGAGATGATATCCATCATGCTGTTGAACATGCGGGAGAGATCTCCGAATTCATCATCAGAGGCAACATCACATTTGACATCCAGATTACCAGAGGAGGCGTCCGTCATGTTGTCGCGCAGGGTAAAGATTGGTTCTGTGTATTTCGCGGATAAGATCCGGCTCACCCAGATAGCAATCATTAAAATGATGATGAGTGTGATACTCATGGTAATCGGGAGGGTTGCCAATATCTGCTGGTATTGAGTTCCCTGCTGTTTGATCAGATACAGCCAGTTGGAGTCGGAAAGCTTGCAAAATCCATAGATATTTTTGAAGGAGGAAGCTTTCAGATGTCCATAGTCCTTCGCGTTGTCCGCGCCGTTCAGACAATTAAACGCCTGTGTTTCCAGTTCCCGTTGTCCGGTTAGCCCGGTCGAAGTAAAGAGGTAGCCGCCATCATTTGTCATGATGAATGCAGAGCCATCTTCCGGGATAAAGGAGCCGAAATACCGGGAGGTGATATTGGCACGGATCAGACCAACGATCTGGCTTTTAATAATGATCGGGGATACAACATCAATGCTCTCGATTTCATCGAGTGGTGAACACTGTAAGATTTTTGTTTCTGTGATATCCTCGACCGGAATTGCCATATGTTCCTGCCAGTCATCCGTATTGGTGTTGTCAGAACTAGTAATGTAGTATCCGTTTACATCATAGAGATAGTAATTCACGTTGTTGCCGGCATAATCAGAAGCAGTTGCAAACAGATCTGTGACATTCGTATAATAAGGAGAATCATTTCCAAGCGTAACACCATTGTAATTCTCCAGTACAAGATTCTGGATGTTTGTACCATTTGCAAGTCCCTCTACTTCGGCGATCTGTGAGTTAAGCTGGGACTGGAAGCCCATGCCGTAGTTCTTCGCAAGTTCCACTGTGGACTGTGTTGCAAGATCCATGTATTTTTTATAAGATAAATTGTATGTAAAGATTGTCAGAAATATAAGTGGCAGACACGCCATTAAAACAAGCGACAATCGCAAAGACTTTTGTATAGACATAACCCGTTCACCTCAAAGTAAAGTATGTATCATAAATGTAATAAATATATTATATAGGAAAAGAATAGAATATTCAATCATGAAAGCTCATTTTTTGCATTTGCCCGACAGTTGCTTTTTGGCTGGAGATTGTGTATAATAATCAATAAATTATGACTTCTTGACTGAAGAGAAGAGTTACATGAAGGAGGGGCGTTATGTTTGGAGTTTATTTTGGAAAATATCTCGAAGATGTTGGTGTGTTGACACATGAGCAATATATGGAAATCGTAGAGGCGAGTCGTACAGCACGTGTGAAGATGGGATTGCTTGCAGTCAGCGAAGGACTTATGACGAAGGAACAGGCGGATGAAGTCAATCAGCTGCAGGCGATGAAGGATGCCAGATTCGGAGATATTGCTGTGGAGAAGGGTTATCTGACAGACGAGCAGGTTGGGAAGCTTCTGAAAAAACAGGGTGATTCCTATCTTTTATTCGTACAGGCACTTGTAGAGCGCAAGCTGCTTACTTTGGAGGATATTCAGAAGTATCTGAATCATTATAAAAAGTCAGAGCGATATACAGCACTTGAAATCGATGCGTTGAAGAGTTCGGATATTGACAAGATCATTCAGATCTTTTTAAAGGATAACCAGGTTCCGGCAGCCGTGAAGGATTATCTTGCATTGCTCGCCAGAAATATGGTTCGTTTTGTTGATAACAAGATTCGTTTTGAGCGGATTGAACGAATCCATACATATACAAGTAAATACATTGCCAGCCAGTGCTTTACCGGCGATTACAATTTGTTTATTGGTATCTGTAATGTTGGAATAAAGCCAATTGCAACCGAGTTTGCGAAGGAAGAGTTCGAAGTGATCGATGAGGACAGTCTCGATGCAGTTTGCGAGTTTATCAATGTATGTAACGGATTGTTTGCTTCGAAGGAATCTCTTGAAGGTGTGCATATTGATATGCTTCCTCCAGAGATGTATACCGATATCACAACCATCAGTTCAGAGGGTATGATGTTCCTGCTTCCATGTTATGTGCATGGCGAGCGTGCAGATATTGTAATCTGTATGGAGACAAAGTGGAATATCAGCTAATACAGGAAAGAATAAGATAAATAAGGAGAATGATTGATCATGGCAAATATATTGATTGTAGATGATTCCAGAACATCCCGTAAAATCTTAAGAGGACTTTTGGAAGCAAACGGATATGTAGTTGTTGGTGAGGCGAAAAATGGACAGGAAGGGTATGATATGTACGCACAGTACAAACCAGATCTTGTCACGATGGATATTACAATGCCAGTGATGTCTGGTGTCGACAGCCTGAAGAAAATCAAGGCTGATTTCCCAGACGCAAAGGTTGTTATGGTATCTGCAGCCGGTCAGCAGCACAATATGTTAGAGGCAGTACAGAGTGGTGCCGCAGAGTTTATTGCAAAGCCATTTGATGTAGAGACGATCAAGAACGTGTTAAAGACCGTACTCGAAGGTTAAATATAAATAAAAACAAGTATGAAATGGTCGTATATACCCGCTACGTATATATGACCATTTGTATTGTTTGAATCAAGTTAATGGAGTCGTTATAAATGATAGAGACAGTTGTATCCGTAGATCTGATGGTGGAAGAAGAACTGAAGGTGAAGAAAAATCATCTGGCACCGGATTTTCCTACGGGAGAAGAAAAGAGAATCTGTATCGTATCCGGATTGTACGGGGATGAGCTGCAGGGACAGTATATCTGCTATGAGGTAATTCGCCGGATCAAGCTGGAGTATGAAAATCTGATCGGAATTGTGGATGTGTATCCGGCATTAAATCCGATGGGACTGGATTCGAAAACAAGAGAGATTCCGGGTTCCGGTATTGACATGAATTCCATATTTCCAGGATCAAAGCTAGGCGCATTGGGGGAATATACGGCGTCCTGCATTTTCGATGATATCAAGGGTGCGGATGTGTGTATTGATCTGCATGCAAGTAACCTGTATGTACATGAGGTACCGCAGGTGCGTATGAATGATGACCGGGTGGATGAACTGATGCCAATCGCTAAATGTCTGAATGTTGACATGATCTGGATTCATCCAAGTAATTCTGTATTAAATGGCAGTCTTGCGTATTCCTTAAATGAAGTTGGCGTGCGCTCGGTTGTGATCGAGTCCGGCGTAGCCTATCGGATCAATCAGCAGTATTGCAATGCAATCGTGGACGGTTTGTTTGCACTGATGAAGGAGATGGGAATCTGGAAGGGAAACACGGTGACTCCAAAGAAGGTTCCGATCACAAACGATAAGGATATCCGGTATATCAATGCAGAGAGCAGTGGTATCTTTATTCCGGGAGTACAGTTATTTGCACAGGTAAAAAAGGGGGACGAGCTTGGAACGGTTGTCAACGTGATCACTGGAGCCGTGGAAGAGGTCGTGTATGCCACAGGAGATGGCATGATCTGTTCATTACGTGATTATCCGGTCATTGAGGAAGGTTCCCTGCTTGCAAGAATCGTGGGAGGAAACGCCTATGAATAAAGAAATTATCTTTTCCATGAACACAGCGTTTCGTGGAGAGTTTAACATTCATGGATATTCATATGGACGCGGAGATAAGGCAGCGTGTATTGTTGGATCTATGCGTGGAAATGAATACCAGCAGTTATATATGTGCTCACTTCTGGCACAGAGACTGGCAGAGATTGAAGCACAGGGGGATGTGGTAGCCGGAAAGGAAATCCTGCTGATTCCGACACTCAATTACAGTTCAATGAACGCAGAAAAGAAAAAATGGATCTCGGATGATTCGGATATCAACCGTTCATTTCCGGGAAATATCGAGGGTACTGCGACAAGCCGGATTGCGGCGACGCTGATGGACCGTGTCAAGGACTATACATACGGTATCCAGTTTGCAAGCTTTTATCTGCAGGGAATCTCAATCCCACATGTGCGGATGATGGAGACAGGAACAGAGAGTACAAGCCTTGCCAATCTGTTTGGTATGCCATATGTACTTACCGGGGATACGCGTTCGTTTGATACGGCAACGCTCAATTATAACTGGCAAAAGACGGGAACGCAGGCCTTTTCGGTTTATTCTGCGACCACCGATACGTTGGATGGCGAGAGTGCGAAGATGGCAGTCAGTGCAGTGCTCCGGTTCCTGACGCGAATGGGAATCATCCGCTATGAGAGCCATGGAGGATATATCTCAACGACATTAAAAGAGAAAGATCTCGTGTCGGTACGTGCCGATGAGGCGGGATTTTTCCGCTGCATCGTCGGGGTAAATCAGGAGGTAAAACGCGGGCAGGTGCTTGCGGAAATCATTAACCCGATGGATGGTAATATTAAGGCTGAAGTTTTGGCACCGACGGATGGAATTGTATTTTTTGTACAAAATTCTCCACTCGTGTTCCAAAATGTGGTAATATACAAAATTGTAAGACGTATGCACCAGTAAGATGCAGAAAGTAAATTACAAAATTCAGGAGGAAAGTCATGAGCAAGGTTAGACGAATCTATGTAGAAAAGAAAGATGCTTATGCGGTTAAGGCAAAGGACTTAAAGAAGCAGTTCAAGGATTACCTTGGAATCAAAGCTGACAATGTCCGCGTCCTGACACGGTATGACATGGAAGGTGTATCGGAGGATACCTACAACAAAGCGAAGGTTACAATCTTCTCAGAGCCACCGATCGATGTCGTATATGAAGAATCATTCCCTATGAATGAGAAGGAAAAATGCTTCTCGCAGGAATATCTTCCGGGACAGTTTGATCAGCGTGCGGATTCTGCAGAGCAGTGTGTCAAGCTTCTGAACGAGGAGGAGACACCGGTCATCAAGACAGCTACTACTTATGTGGTAGAGGGTGACGTGACAGAAGAGCAGATGCAGACAATCCGGGAGTATGTTGTAAACCCGGTGGATTCCCGTATCACAGATGAGACAAAGCCGGAGACGCTGGTTACAAACTTTGAGGAACCTGCAGATGTGAAGATCTTCGATGGTTTCAAGGATATGCCAGAGGCAGAATTAAAGGCACTGTATGATTCCCTCGGACTTGCTATGACAATCAAGGATTTTGAGCATATACAGAACTATTTCAAGAACGAAGAACACAGAGATCCATCTATGACAGAGATCCGTGTGCTTGATACATACTGGTCTGACCATTGCCGTCATACAACATTTTCAACAGAGCTTACAAATGTTGCATTCGACGATGGTTATTACAAGGATGTGATTGCCGAGACATATGATCGTTATGTTGGAGCAACAAAGGAAATGTACAAGGGCAGAGACGATAAGTTTGTCTGCCTGATGGATATCGCCCTTATGGCAATGAAGGAACTGAAGAAGGCTGGCAAGCTTGACGATCAGGAAGAGTCAGACGAGATCAATGCATGTTCGATCGTTGTTCCAGTTAAGGTCGATGGAGTCGAAGAAGAGTGGCTGGTAAGCTTTAAGAACGAGACACATAACCATCCAACAGAGATTGAGCCGTTTGGTGGTGCTGCAACTTGTCTGGGTGGTGCAATCCGTGATCCGCTGTCAGGACGTTCTTACGTATATCAGGCAATGCGTGTGACAGGAGCTGCAGATCCGACTGTATCTTTGAAGGATACGATGCATGGTAAGCTCCCACAGAGAAAGATTGTGAAGGTTGCTGCCGAAGGTTACAGCTCCTATGGTAACCAGATTGGACTTGCAACCGGACTTGTAAAGGAAGTATATCATCCAAATTACGTGGCAAAGCGTATGGAGATCGGCGCTGTTATGGGTGCTGCTCCAAGAAGATGTGTGAAGCGTCTGAATTCTGATCCGGGCGATATCATCATCCTGCTCGGTGGACGTACCGGACGTGATGGCTGTGGTGGAGCAACCGGTTCTTCCAAGGCACATACAGAAAGCTCCATCGAGACATGTGGTGCTGAGGTACAGAAGGGTAATGCACCAACGGAGCGTAAGATTCAGCGTCTGTTCCGTCGGGAAGAGGTTGCAAGCTTAATCAAGAAATGTAACGATTTCGGTGCAGGTGGTGTATCTGTTGCAATCGGTGAGCTTGCCGATGGTTTACAGATCGATCTGGATAAGGTTCCAAAGAAATATGCAGGTCTTGATGGTACAGAGCTTGCGATTTCCGAGTCTCAGGAGCGTATGGCAGTCGTTGTTGATCCAAAGGATGTTGACAAGATGATGCAGTACGTCGCTGAGGAGAACTTAGAGGCAGTTGCAGTTGCTGTTGTAACAGAAGAGAAGCGTCTCGTGCTTTCATGGAGAGGCAAGGAGATCGTGAATCTGTCCCGTGCATTCCTTGATACAAACGGTGCTCATCAGGAGACAGATGTCAAGGTTGCTATGCCAGATGCATCTGCAAAATATTTTGACAAGAAGAAGGATGCTTCTGATGTGAAGAAGCTCTGGTTAGATACACTTTCTGATCTGAATGTCGCTTCCCAGAAGGGACTTGTGGAGATGTTCGATTCATCCATCGGCGCAGGTACGGTTACAATGCCATATGGTGGTAAGTACCAGCTCTCCGAGACACAGACGATGATCGCAAAGCTCCCAGTACTGAAGGGAAAGACCGATACGGTTACAATGATGAGCTACGGCTTTGATCCATATCTGTCAAGCTGGAGCCCATATCATGGAGCCATCTATGCGGTACTGACTTCCGTTGCAAAGATTGCTGCAGCCGGTGGTGATGTAAGCAAGGTAAGACTGACATTCCAGGAGTATTTTGAGAGACTTGGTACCGATCCATATCGTTGGGGGCTGCCACTTTCCGCATTGCTTGGTGCGTATGATGTACAGATGGGACTTGGACTTCCTTCTATCGGAGGTAAGGATTCTATGTCTGGTTCCTTCAATGATATTGATGTTCCACCAACTCTGGTCAGCTTCGCAGTCGATGTTGCAAGCTATCAGGATGTAGTGACACCAGAATTGAAGAAGGCAGGTAATCAGCTTGTATGCTTCGATATCAAGCACGATGCTTACGACAAGCCGGATTATCAGGATGCAATGGATAAATACGAGAAGCTGCATCAGGCAATTACAGAGGGTAAGGTTGTATCTGCTTATGCAATCGGCTTTGGTGGTATGATCGAGGCAATCTCAAAGATGGCATTTGGTAATAAGCTTGGTGTAAAACTTGCGAAGACCGTTGATGCAGATGATCTTACAGCGAAGAAATATGGTTCTATCATTCTTGAAGTGGAGAAGGACAATGTGACAGAGCTTGGTATTCCATGTACAGTCATCGGTGAAGTACAGGATGCACCAGAGTTCGTATATGGCGATACTGTGATCACAATGGATGAGGCATTAGATGCATGGACAAAGAAGCTTGAGAAAGTATTCCCGACAGAGTCCGGCGTAGAACAGAATGATAAGATCAACGATACATTGAAGATTGTAGATGGAAAGGTAAGTACAGGACTGTATGATGCCGGTTCTATCTATGTGGCAAAGAATAAAGTAGCAAAACCAAAGGTATTTATTCCAGTATTCCCTGGTACAAACTGCGAATACGATTCAGCCAAGGCATTTGAGAATGCGGGTGCTGAGGTTCAGACAATCGTATTCCGTAATCTGGATGCACAGGGTATCCGTGATTCGGTAGATGCATTTACAAAGGCAATCAGTGAAAGTCAGATCATCATGTTCCCAGGTGGTTTCTCCGCTGGTGACGAGCCGGATGGTTCTGGTAAGTTCATCGCAACTGCATTCCGGAATGCAAAGATCGCAGATGAGGTTATGAAGCTTCTGCATGAGCGTGACGGACTGGCACTTGGTATCTGTAACGGATTCCAGGCACTCATCAAGCTCGGACTTGTTCCTTATGGCGAGATCCGTCCACAGGAGAATGATTCACCGACACTGACAATCAACAGCATCGGTCGTCATCAGTCCAAGATGGTTTACACAAAGGTTGTTACAAACAAGAGCCCATGGTTGCAGAAGGCAAAGCTTGGCGGTGTGTATACCGTGCCAATCTCACATGGTGAGGGACGTTTTGTTGCAAGCAAGGAGTGGACAGAGAAGCTCTTCGCAAATGGACAGGTTGCAACCCAGTATGTTGATATGGATGGAAATCCAACAATGGATGAGTATTACAATGTCAATGGTTCTTACTACGCAATCGAGGGTATCACAAGTCCGGATGGCCGTGTACTTGGTAAGATGGCTCACTCAGAGCGTAAGGGAACAGCAGTGGCAGTCAATATCTACGGAGATCAGGATCAGAAGATCTTTGAGTCCGGTGTTGCTTATTTCTCATAAATAAAGGTTACGATTGCGGCATGGACACATGTCACGGAAAGGGGATGTGTGTTCATGCCACATTTTATTTCTATACAGAATTTACAGGATGCAGGTTTGGATATCTATGCCAGACTTTCAGAGGTACAGCTCCTTCGTTACCGGGAGCCGAAGCCGGGTATCTTTATCGCGGAAAGCCCGATCGTCGTGGAGAGGGCACTTGCTGCCGGATATCGTCCAATTTCTGTCCTGATGGATGAAGCGGGGGTACCAAAACAGCAGGGATTGCTTAAGGTGTGTGGAGAGATTCCGGTCTATACTGCAAGGTTTGATGTACTGACGCAGATTACCGGGTTTAAGCTGACGCGTGGAATGTTATGTGCGATGGAACGAAATGAGCTTCCACAGGCGGACATCTTATGCCGTGATATGTACCGGATTGCAGTGTTAGAAGACGTGATGAACCCGACGAATGTCGGAGCAATCTTTCGGTCTGCTGCGGCACTTGGCATGGATGCAGTGCTTCTGACACATGGATGCGCCGATCCGCTATACCGGAGAGCAATTCGGGTCAGTATGGGTACGGTATTCCAGATTCCGTGGACGTATCTGCCGAAGTCAGAAGAAGATACCGCGCAGGCGCTTCATACGCTGGGATTTCCGTGTGTAGCGATGGCTCTGCGGGATGATTCGTGCGAGATCTGTGATCCGCGGTTTGCGAAGCTTGATAAGCTCGCTGTGATCCTTGGAACGGAAGGAGAAGGATTGCGGCAGGAGACGATCACGCACAGCGATTATACGGTGAAGATACCGATGACACATGGTGTGGATTCGCTGAATGTGGCGGCTGCGAGTGCAGTCGCGTTCTGGGAATTGTCAAAAAGAGAAACCGTTTAAGTGCGGTTTCTTTTTTTTATAAAAAATCAAAAAAGTGATTGACAAATGGTTATATCGTGTTATAATACACTCAAATCCTACTTGACGGGTAGGAATATAGGGAAATAGAAAAACGATAGAAAAATATAAGAAAATCTGGAGGTAGACATTATGAGTAAAGTAATTAAAAGTGCGTTGGAATTGATCGGTAATACACCATTGCTTCAGGCAGACCGTTATGCGAAGAAGGCAGGCGTGACAGATGCAAATCTGTATGTAAAGCTGGAGTACCTGAACCCATCCGGTTCTGTAAAGGATCGTATTGCACTTGCAATGATCGAGGATGCTGAGGAAAAGGGAGAGCTGAAGCCGGGGGCAACAATCATCGAGCCGACATCCGGAAATACAGGTATCGGAATTGCGGCCGTTGCAACCGCAAAGGGCTATCGTGCAATCCTGACACTGCCGGAGACCATGAGTGTAGAACGCAGAAATCTTCTGAAGGCATATGGTGCAGAGCTTGTGTTGACAGACGGTTCTAAGGGTATGAAAGGTGCCATCGCAAAGGCAGAAGAATTGAAGGAGTCTATCCCGGGTGCAATCATCCTTGGACAGTTTGATAACCCGGCCAACTCTGAGATGCACAAGAAGACAACCGGACCAGAGATCTGGGAGCAGACAGAGGGTAAGGTGGATATCTTCGTAGCCGGTGTTGGTACAGGCGGAACACTGACAGGTGTTGGTGAATATCTGAAGTCTAAGAATCCAGATGTGAAGATTGTAGCAGTAGAGCCTGCAACAAGTGCAGTTCTCTCAACCGGTCAGGCCGGATCCCACAAGATTCAGGGTATTGGAGCCGGATTCGTACCAAAGGTACTGAATACAAAGATCTACGATGAGATCATTACAATCGAGAACGATGATGCATTTGAAGAGGGAAGAGCGTTTGCAAGAGCGGAAGGTGTTCTGGTTGGCATCTCTTCTGGTGCAGCATTGAAAGCTGCAGATATCCTTGCAAAAAGACCAGAGAACAAGGGCAAGACAATCGTTGCATTGCTTCCAGATTCTGGTGACAGATATCTTTCAACTGCATTGTTTGCAGAGCAGTAAAAAGAAGAAAATGAACGGATAAAATATAGTTTGTTATCTTGACTTATGTTAGTGCCGATTATATAATTTTTGGTATCTGCGGAAAGCGACGAGACCGAAATTATATAATCGGTTACTTTATGGAGGAACTTGCATGAAAATATCAACAAAGGGAAGGTATGCACTTCGCCTGATGCTGGATCTTGCAGTCTATAACACGGGAGAACCGATCAGTTTAAAAGACGTTGCAAAGAGGCAGAATATATCTGAAAAATATATGGAGCAGATTATTTCTGTATTGAACAAGGCGGGATTTGTGCGCGGAATCCGAGGTGCGCAGGGGGGATATCTGCTTTCGCGTGCACCGAAGGATTATACAGTCGGTATGATCTTACGATTGACGGAAGGCGAGCTTGCCCCGGTTGCCTGTGTTGGACAAAATCCAATTGACTGTGACAGAAGAAGCAGCTGCGTAACGGTTCGTATCTGGGAGAAACTGTACGATGCGATATCGGAAGTCGTAGACAATATTACCTTGCAGGATCTGGTCGATTGGCACAACGAGCAATCAGATCAATACATGATATAATAATTCCGTCATGCAAATAAGCAGCGAGGCTGCTTGCAGACGGAGCTGCTTATTTATATGACGGATAAACAGACATAAGCATGAAGGACGATAGTCCGGAATGCGCATGGCTGTTACGATTTCGGGAGTTCGAAGAACGGAGAAATCGTGATTATTATATGTAATGTATAATGATAATCACGAGTTCGAAGAACGGAGAAATCGTGATTATTATATGTAATGTATAATGATAATCA